>Ga0265292_1000029_pt1 | contig 401090 bp, 329 predicted proteins | sample Munlanlewell296A_FD_189080 | JGI IMG/M metagenome (GOLD analysis project Ga0265292, IMG submission 189080) | Leachate microbial communities from a municipal landfill in Southern Ontario, Canada - Leachate well 296A | ecosystem: Engineered > Solid waste > Landfill > Unclassified | place... | reverse complement strand
AAAACGAAACGTTAAATCGTAGAAAGAAAGTAAATAGTAGAAGATTTTCAGGAGTCGGAAATGCAACTTAGTTTTAACCCCTTAAAACTATCACTTGCGCTGAAGACGTACACCCTCACCCTCTATCCTATCCAGACTCTTCTACAATAACTACCGGCCTAACCTACAACTTGTACCGGCCTACCCTACAACTTGTACCGGTCTACCCTACAACTTGTACCGGTCTACCCTACAACTTGTACCGGCACCACCTGCAACTTGTACCGGCCCTACCTACAACTTCTACCGGACTCACCTACAACTTCTATCGGCCCCACCTACAACTTGTACCGGCTCCACCTACAACTTGTACCGGACCCGCCTACAACTTGTACCGGTCCTACCTACGATAACTACCGGCATTACCTACGTATTGAACCGGAATCCATATCCCCTTTCATGGCTTTGAATACAGAAAAAAAATGCTTTAATGTTGGACGTCCGACAATTTTATGACGGGAAGTGAGTTATATTAAGAATTTCGGCGGTAAACCGACGGATTTGCCAAAAATAGCGCCCGGGAATGAGCCTGGCAGGCGGATTATAAAATTAGGTGTGTGTCACCGGATTGAACAAAATACCATGCCGTGGAGACCTCTGTCCTTGAGTAAACCTGTATAACTAAATATCTCTATTTATAATCCTATCTTCAGTGTCACTTCTTGCCTCCAGATATTTTGAGAAATTATAAGGCGTCGTCATTGTCTTTTTTATTTCATCTATCTTTTCTTTATTCATTGGAACCGGGAATCCCGCTTGTAGATACTGGATATAAAAACTATAAGGTTTATTCTTTTCTAAAAATTTAATAAACCCCCTGAAAGAATCTATCACTTTTACGGCATCATCATCCTTGATACAAAAGTTGCCGTAGTTAATTTTATTTGACAGATACTCATACGAGAGAGGGACCAATTCTTCCATGCTCAATAAACCCAAGTCTAATACGTCTAAAGAAACTAACACATCTTCTTCATTTCTTAATAGTCCATGGGCAAGAGGATTTCTGTACCTTTCTCGTATTTTAATAAACTCATCATAAAATCCTTTGGCTTCCGCATCCTTATTCACGGGAAATACTAACTTGAATCTTTCCTTAAAATCCATCTTCTTGTATTCCCAAAAGTTATCGGTTGGCCGTTCAAAAGAATATATAGCATCAAGCATAAATTCCAATAAAGAGAAAAACGACACTATTAGTGCGAAAGAATAATTTGATATCTTTGATTTTAAGTCGTGATTACGAGCAATATGTGTTACAAGACCCATCATTTTACCATCGCTGGTGCGAGAACTATTATACTGCTTTTCAGTGTCCAAAATCTCTTTTTCATAGAAGTGGTAAATACCAGATAATTTATGATATACATTTTGCAAGGAGAAATCCCCCATTTTTACTTTACTCCGTAACTTATTAGATAAAATACCATCTAATACCTTTACGGCCTTTGTAATTTTATTTTGTACTTCTAACCCTATGCGAGGTATCTCTTTTTTTCTATCCACGGGCCCGTATAGACACCAACTTCCCTTCCAATCACTTACCTCAAAAAGATAATTTTTATATTTAAAAGAAGTACCCCACAATGATTTATCTGCTATTCCGCGGTCTTTTAGATGAAGTATTTTTAATAAAAGGAATCGTACAATATAAGCTGGTGGATTAAAATATTCTTTTAAGAGTGCAGTTTTAGAAGTGGGGTCGGTTGCTTCATTCAAAGGAATAAAATTCTTAAGAATTTCACAAATCTGATCTATTTTGTTTTGGGATTCCGGTAACATACAAATTCCGGGAACATCCTTATTTATTTTCTATGCCACCACCTATATCCAATTTTACCGTTACTGTCAAGACAAAATCTCATTGGCCGTGGCAAATACGTCATCCACGATAATAGCATCCATGCACTTGGGAGCGTCGCAGGAGCGCTTGGTGCAGGGCGAGCAGTCCAGCTCTTTGCGGACGATAATAGCGTCGGCTCGGGCCGGCCAGGGGCCGTAGACCACCGGGTCTTTGGGGCCGTATAAGCCGATGAGCGGACGCCTGAGTATATTTGCTAAATGCAGCGGAGCCGAGTCGCTCCCGATAAACAGCGTCGCCTTTGACAACAACATCGCCAACTGCTTAAGAGTCAGGGAATAGTCCAGGATAATCGGTTTGTTTTTGGCCATAGCGGCTATGCCGTCAACTAATTCTTTTTCGCCCGGTCCCCAGGACAACAAAACCTGGCACTTGAGCTCGTTGATGAGCCGGTCAGCCAGCTGGGCATACCTGTCCGACGACCAGCGCTTATAAGCTCCGAAGGCGCTGGTGCCCGGGTGAAGAACGACCACCCTATCGGGAACCACGAATGGACACGAATTAACACGAATTAAATTTTCTATATTTATAATTGGCTCCTTGGGCAGGCCGGTCTCGTAGATGCCTATCGCCCGTAACAAATACAGGTTCTTCTGGATGCGGTTGATTCTTTGTTCGGGCAATGGCACGGTTTGGTTATTGAACAGGTAATTATATTCTTTCGAGGCCGGCGGGGCGAAACCGATGCGCTGTTTGGCCCGGCTGAGATATGACACCAGCCCGCTCTTGAGGTTGCCCTGGAAATCCAGCGCCAGGTCGTAATCGGTGTGGCGCAAGGCCTTGATGAAGGCCGGCACGGCGCTGAAGATATTGCCCGGAGACAGCGCGTGCCTGGTTCGGCGGAATACGATGAGTTCGTTGATGTCCAGGTCGCCGGCCAGGATTTCACGGGCACGTTCTTCCACGGCCCAGCCGATATGGGCATTGGGATAATGTTTCCTTAACAGGCGCAGGGCCGGCAAAGTGTTTATCACGTCGCCGACGGCGCTTAATCTTATTATCAATATTTTCTTGATTTCGGTCATCGGATTAATACGATAGTATTTTTCGCTCTATTGGCAAGGAAATAAATACAAGTAAGCTGATTAAGCAGATTAATCGGATTTTATCGGCTGAATCCGCTAAATCCGTGTACTAAACACTATGGACAAGAAAATATACCAATCGCCCCTGGTGACGCGCTATTGCGACGAGAAGATGGTTTACAACTTCTCCGACGAGCACCGGCTTATCACCTGGCGCCGGGTCTGGGTGGCGCTGGCCGAGGCGGAACGGGCGCTGGGCCTGCCCGTCTCCAAAGCCCAGATAGCCCAGCTCAAGCGATTCCAGTCCAGAATCAACTACGACAAAATTGCCCAATACGAAAAGCTGACCAAGCACGAGGTAGTCGGCCACATCAAGGCTTACGGCGAGCAATGCCCCAAGGCCAAGCCGATTATCCACCTGGGCGCCACCTCGGCCCTGGTGACCGATAACGCCGACCTGATTATCTACAAACAGGCGATTGATTTCATCAGGCAACAACTAAAAGACCTCATCCGCGAGCTGTCCCGGTTCGCGCTGAGATACAAGGATATGCCCACCTGCGGTTATACGCACCTGCAACCGGCTTTGCTGACCACCGTGGGCAAACGAGCCTGCCTGTGGCTCCAGGACCTGGTTATGGATTACCAGGATTTGGTTCATATGCAAAAAGGACTTAAATTCCTGGGCGCTAAGGGCGCCATCGGCACACAGGCTTCGTTCCTGGCTCTCTTTAACGGCAACGCCAACAAGGTTCAGCAGTTGGACAAACTGCTGGCCCGGAAACTGGGCTTCAACGATACCTTCATCATTGCCTCGCAGACCTACACCCGCAAGCAGGACTACCAGGTGCTGGCCGTGCTTTCGGGCCTGGCCCAGTCGGCGCATAAGTTCAGCACCGACCTGCGGCTGTTGCAGAGCTTCGGCGAGATGGAAGAACCGTTCTCAAAGGACCAGGTCGGCTCATCGGCCATGGCCTACAAGCGCAACCCGGTGCACAGCGAGCGGATAACGGCGCTGTCGCGCTACCTGATATCGCTGCTCAGCAACGCCGAGTTCACTCACGCCAGCCAGTGGCTGGAGCGTTCGCTGGACGATTCGGCCAACCGGCGGCTGACCATGCCCGAGTCGTTCCTGACGGCCAACGCCATACTTAACCTTTACATATATATAGTCAAGGGCATGAGCGTCAATCCGTCCGGGATACAGAAAAGGATAAACCAGGAACTGCCTTTTATGGTCACCGAGGATATCCTGATGGCCGCGGTCAAGGCCGGCGGCGACCGCCAGCAGTTGCACAAGTCCATCCGCGACCATTCCATGGCGGCCGTGGCCCGGATCCGCCGGGGCGAGGATAACGATTTGATAGACCGCATCCGCAACGACCCGGCCTTCTTAAAGATTACCCACCGCCTGGACGCGCTGACCAAGCCGGAAAGACATACCGGACTGTCGGCCAGACAGGTGGAAATGTTTACCAAGGAAGCGAATAGAATAATAAACTCTAAACACTAATTTCTAATGCGATAAACACGGGGCGTTTAGGATTTAGATATTAGTATTTAGAAATTACTCCAACGGAGGCATTATGGCTTATACCGACAAAGTAATGGATCATTTCCGTAATCCCCGTAATGTGGGCGAGATAGCCGACGCGGACGGCGTGGGCGAAATCGGTAACCCGGTCTGCGGCGATATGATGACTTTTTACATCAAGGTAAAAGATAACAAGCTGGCCGACGTCAAGTTCAAGACCTTCGGCTGCGGCGCGGCCATTGCCGTGTCATCAATGGTCAGCGAGATGGCCATCGGCAAGACCCTGGAAGAGGCCAAGAAGATTTCTCGCCAGGACGTGGCTAACCAGTTAGGCGGATTGCCGCCCAACAAGATGCACTGCTCTAACCTGGGCGCCGATGCCCTGCACCGGGCCATAGAGAATTACGAATGCAAGAAACAGGCCAAGCCCGCGGGCACGACTAAAGAAGCAGTCACCGCCGCGGCCTGTAAACCTCAATCAGAAGACAAGTGCGCCTGCCCGATGTGCGCCCATAAGTTATCCAAAGAATTACATTGCGAACCCTGCAATAAGGAATTTATAACCTGCCCCAACTGCAAGAAACCCATTCCAAAAGGCGTAAAGGAATGCCCGTTCTGTAAGGCTAAATTTTAGTCTGCCACAGAGACACTGAGCACACGGAGTAATCCGCATAATCTGCCTAATCCGCGGTTTCGTATTTATTCGTGGTTTAAGGAATCGGCGGGTAATCGTTAATACCGTTGAGCGGACATTCGGCGCAGAGCGGTTTGGATTTCTTGCAGAACTCCTTGCCTAATCTCACCAGCAAGGCGTGGTATTCGTTGAATAACTTCGCGTCCTTTTCCAGACTATCCTCAAAGAAGGCCTTGAGCTCGTCGTAGCCGGTATCTTCCTCGGGCACGTATCTGTGGCGCGAGAATATCCGGTAGGTGTAGGCGTCTACCACGAATGACGGCTGGCCGGCGGCATAGAGCACGATGGAATCGGCCGTTTCCGGACCAATGCCGCGCACGCTCAGCAACGCCTCGCGCAATGAAGCTGTGGGCAGTGCCAATAACCGGTCCAGGTCGCCGTCGTAGTTCTCCATCAGCCAGTCAATGAAGGTTTTCAGCCGTTTGGCCTTGACGTTGTAATATCCGGCCGGGCGGATGAGTTCGGACAGCTCGGACAGTCTGGTTTGGTGAAGCTTGTCCGGCGTAAGCGCCTTGGCTTTCTTGAGGTTGTTGATGGCCTTTTCCACGTTGGACCAGTTGGTGTTCTGGGTCAGGATGGCGCCGATAATCACCTCGAACGGCGTATCGCCCGGCCACCAGTGCTGCGGGCCGAAGCGCTTGTATAACCGTTGGTATATTTCTAACAGGTCTTTTTTAGCCATAATATTCAGTAAGCGGATTCATCTGACTGAACTGATAATAATAGTTTTTGTTGATAAGACAAGAATAATCAGGTGTTACTATGATTAATATTCTATTGACACTGTCTTTTTATAATGTAAGTTCACGCGCATGGATATATTCATTCACCGAACGGCCAAGGTCGGCAAGAACTCATCTATAGGCCAGTATGCGGTCATCGAGGGTGATGTGCGCATCGGCCGGAATTGCGACATCGGACATCACGTGGTCATCAAAAGCGGCACCGTCATCGGAGATAATGTCCGGATAGACGAGCATACCGTCATCGGCAAACAACCGATGAAGGCCAAGCGCTCGGCTACCACCAAAGTCCAGTCCCTGCCGCCGGCCCGCATCGGCAACAATGTCCTGATCGGCGCTTCGGTCATCATCTATTGCGGCTGTAAAATCGGCAACGATATTCTCATCGCCGATTTCGCATCCATCCGGGAAAACGTGGCCATCGGCAACGAGACCATCATCGGCCGGGGCGTGGCCATAGAAAACAAATGCTCCATCGGCAAGCGCTGCAAGGTCGAGACCGAGGTTTATATCTGCGCTTATTCCACGGTCAGTGACGACTGCTTCATCGCGCCGGAAGTAACCTTCACCAACGATAACTTCCTAGCCCGGACCAAAGAACGGTTCAAGCATTTCAAGGGACCGACCCTGAAGCGCGGCGCCCGTATCGGCGCCAATGCCACCATCCTGCCCGGACGAACGCTCGGACCGGACTGCCTGGTGGCGGCTGGGTCTGTCGTGACCAAAGACGTGCCGGCCCGGACGGTGGTGATGGGCGCTCCGGCCAGGCCAATCAGGCCGGTGCCTAAGGAACAACTGCTGGAGAATCAATAATACCAGTATGTAGTAGATAGAAGGTAGTATGCAGGGAAAATCCAGCCTACCTCATTATCCAGAATGAAATCATTATTAGACTACATCAAAAACCATCAATGGGCTATCATCCTTACATTAATAATCCTGGCCATCGCGGTCAGGCTGGTGATTGTCTGGAACACCTACGTCATCTCCAGCGACGGGCCGGTTTACATCAGTGTGGCCAAGGATTATTACGCCGGTAATTATAAGGCCGCGCTGAGCCACCCCTATCACCCGCTCTATCCGTTCCTGATGTCCGTTGCTTATCACCTGCGCGGCTCCTGGGAATGGGCCGGACTATTTATCTCCATCCTCTTCGGCGCGCTGGCAATAATACCGCTCTGGTTCATGGGCAAGAGAATATTCCCCGGAATTGACGGCAAGGCATCGCCGCTGATATTCATCGGATGCCTGTTTTACATATTCCATCCGTTGGCGGCTAGGTATTCGGCCGAGGTGCTGACCACCGGATTATTCATGAGCTTCCTGTTCTTTACGGCCTGGATGATGTTGTTGTCATTGTCAGTGGATTGTGAACGCAGTGCTCCATGGCGCTTCGGCGCCAAATGGAAATACCGTTATTTCTTCCTGACCGGAGTCGGCGCCATGATGGCGTACCTGGTCCGGCCGGACGGATTGATACTGCTTTTTACAGCCATGGCCCTGACGGTTCTGATAGATATCAGGCGCAATTACCTAAAAACTTCCGGCAAGCGGGCGCTGGCCGTATTAATCCTGACACTGCCCTGGCTGCTGGCCGCCACGCCTTATTTATATCATATGTATAAAACCCAGGGCCGGATAGAGATAACCCAGAAATTCTCGCTGGCCAAGGTCAAGGCCTTGTTAGGCAGCGCTGAATTGTCCGACGAAACGCCCGCGCCCGAGAAACCCGGCCCAAACCGCTATCTCAATGCGGTCTATATCGTGGCCAAGGAATCAGTCAAGGGCGTGCACGTCCTGCTGTTGCTGTTCCTGCTGGTTTATATCGTCAGTGTGGTGCGCAAGAACCCCGAACCGGCGACGGACCCGAAATCATCACTCATCATCTGGTTCACCTTCGGAGTATACATCATAGCCCTGCTGGGGTTCGCGGTAATATTCGGCCGGGTAAGCAAGCGTTACACCGTGCCGTTGGGAATTCTCTTGGTTTTCTTCTCCGCATCCGGGCTGGACTACCTGCTGGCTAAGATGCGCCTGACCAATCTCAGGTGGCTGGGCATTACGCTAACATTGCTAATCCTCTCGGTGCATACATTCGCGCCGGTGAGCAAGGATAAAATCGGACAGAAGATGGTCGGGTTTACTATCCGCAATGATTTCGCAGGAAAACATTCCGGAACAACAACCCAGGGCAAGACGGAATATCCACCCAGGATTATCACATCCATAAACAGGGTTCCTTATTACGCCCGCGGATACCAGATTGCTCCGGAAGGTAACCTTTTAGAAACCCTGAAAACAGCCGACTATCTGGTGACCGACAAGAATATCGAACTCGCATGGCCTGAAGTAAAATCATGGAGCGAATCCGTCGAATATCCGGATTTCAAAGTGTCGCTGGTCCGAAAACGCTCGGAATTTCCTTTTGAATCTTATAAAGTATATTGCATTATTGACAAAATCACAGGGAGGCACAGAAACAGATAACATAGTTTTATTTGACAGTGCTGAAAATATTTGTTCTATTCTCCCCAATTCCATTATGAGAAAAGTTCCTATTAGGAAGGACACACCGATGAAAAAGGTTGAGCTCAAGGACGTTGCCGAATCTCTAAAACTTGATATGGGACTGGTGCGCGACGCGCTGAGCGAAAGACCCGGCATTAATATCACCAAAGACGAACAAGACCGCATATTCCAAACCGCCCGGAAAATGGGTTATGATCTCAAGAAGCTCAAACTGGGCAAACGCCTTAACCTGCGCCAGGAAATAATCGGCGAAATCCTCTCTCAGATAGAAACCAACGCCAAATGGAAGCGTAAAGAAATAGTGGAATACCTCAAACGCTCGGCTGAAATGGTCGACCGCGTCCGTAAAAGAACTTTCATCGACGAATTCGACTGGCTCTAAACCATGGCATTACTGGTTCTAGCCCTGTGCTTCGCACAGGATAAGAGCCAGTACGTCCCGTTCACTTCGTTCAGGGATAAGTACCAGATAACTCGCTTTGCTCAAACCGGCACTAATGCACTTTGTTCCTACTGGCTCTAATCCCCATTACCAACCGGATTCACCGTCAAACCCTCGAACGGCATCGCCTTTATTGCGGGATTATACAGGAAATCCAGCCTCTTGCTGCTCAGCCATTGGAATATCGTTTCGGCCGGCACCATCAGGCCCAGGTGCGTCACCGGCGTGGGAATGACCTGGTTATAAACGCAGACCATAGATGAAATCCCGATTAAATCGTAAGTATCGCCCATGAAAATACCGCCGCCCGAGTTGCCGAATATTGTCGGGGCATTCATCACCCAGAATTTCTCGCCGTTCATCTGCTTGTACAGGCTGGAGATCTCCCCGCTGGTCGGCAGCGGGTCATAACCCAGCGGGCAACCTACCGCGTAGACCGGGCTGAAGACCTTGATTTGTTGAATCCTGTCCCTGGAAACAAAGTGCGCCGTGTGCTTGAACTGTTTGGAGACCTTAAGGTGCAGTATGGCCAGGTCCTTGACTTCGTCGTAAATAACTATTTCAGCCTTGAACTCATCCATGGCCGAGAAATCATCCCGGTAAACATCTATGTTTATCTCGGAAGCCTTATTAACGACCGGCTGCTCAATGCTGTCTTCCGGAGAGTTATCCTCAATCGACAAAACCGTGCCTTTAACCACGTGATAGGCGGTCAGGATATAGGTCTGGTACTCATCCTTGAAATACGGCTGGCTGTAGATGATGATTCCGCCGCCCACGTTACCCTTGGTCCGGACCCGGACCGACGGCAGAAGCAATTCCTCGTAAAGCCTTTCGTTGCGGACGGAATTATTGAGCGACTGCTTCAACCGATAGACCTCATCCAGGTTATTGACCAAACGGTCAGTGGTGGCGTTAAGCTGCTTTTCTATTACGCCCAGCTTGGTGCTGACCTTCTCGTCAGCGCTGGAAACTTCCTTGAGGAAGTCGGTCAGGCCGGCCCGTAAAGAAGCCACCTCTTCTTTGGTCATCTGGGACTCAATTTCCGTCCGCTTCAAAAGTATATTGATTCTCTGGCGAAGCGCCAGGATGGTATCGTCAGCCGACCGGATCTGTTCGTTGGCATCGGACAGCGATCCCTGCTGCGATATCTGTCCGGCCTGGAGTTCTTCCGAGAAGTTAATCAGGCTGTTAATCTGGATTTCCAGCACGGCCCAGACCGCGACTAATCCGGCGATGAACAGCGCTAAGGTGGACGGCTTTATCCTGATAAAGGCGCCGGAAAAGATCCGAATCAATCGCCTGATGATAACTGATTTCCGATTCTTGTTGTTTTTCATAAGCCACCTCCTTGCCTGATTTCCCGCCCCGGTAATCTGTATTACCCACTCCGCTTGTTTCCTCCTTTTATCTTCTGCACCATGTTAAACACAATCGGAGCAATGATAGCCTCGTGTCCGCCGTTAGCCTGAATCTGGCCGTAAGTCACCCGGCCCAGGTAAACCGGGTTGCTGAGCATAAAGCCCAGCGCCTGCCTGGACCAGACCGCGCCGGAGGGCGAAGGGATATTCATCTCGTTCATCCGCCTGGCCACCTTGCCCAAGCTCCTAAGCCTGAGATATTCACGATAAACCATCCGGACTATTGATGACTCAAAAACCTCCGGTCTCAGCACGAATCGTCCCTGGATAGGGTCAAAGTTCTTGCGGTATCCATAAGGCGTTACCCCGCCCTGATGCCGGCCCTGGCTGGCCGCACGGCGCTTGCCTGCCTGTATCCGGTCTAGCCAGGCATCTAACCCTATAACCTTAGCCCTTTCGGCTTCGGCGGACCCCTTTCTTAACTCAACCTTCTTTACTACAGGCATCTTCCCCTGCTGGTAATCAGATATCTTGCCCTGGTTCTGAATTTCCGGTTCCGGCGAATTTACCATATAATTACTCCTTTTTCAACCCAATTAGAGCTAATAACCAATTATCCTTAACAACCTTTCTTCTCTCTCCCTCCACATGTTATATCGGTATATTGTCAAAGATTCTTTAGAATATTTTACATATTTAGGCGATATTTTTATTAGATACTTATATGTGGGTCTATTCATGATGGCTATTCCCGGGCCTCGCCTTTGCCCCTCTGGATGACGAGCGTCCGGCTAGCCTGGTCTGCCGAATCAACCAAGCTGAACACCGACATTATCCGGTTCATCAGCTTGAACTGGTCCTCTTCGGTCCGGTCGCAATAGACCACGAAATGCGCTATGCCCTGCCGGTTGTCAATACCGCTCAAGTCTTTGCCGGCCACGTAATGTCCGGCCCGGTTATCCGGCGTGATGAATCCAAATGCCAACCCGTCCTTACGCTTGAGTACGGACCAGAATGCCTCCGGGCAATCCACCCGCCCGGAGCCGACCTGACCAGTCTGGTAATTAGAAAACAAATACTGCCCTTTTTCGAAGTTATCACCAAGCCCATTATTAAAACACTGGTTTAATCCGGCATTAGATAAAATATCCACTACCGGCAGGTCTTCATAAAATGTATATTGCCGGTAAAATCCGCCCGGCGCGACGGCCCGGTAGCGAGCCATCAGCGGCCCAACCGCCTCGGATTCCAGTTTGTAGCCGCCCTTATCGCCTCCCGACCCCAGCAAAACCCCGGGCGCTTCCAGTATGGCGCCCTTTCCGCCCAGTACGTTCAGGCTGCTGAATATCCCGGCGCCGATATCGCGGACATGCCATCTTCTGATGACGCCCTCCGCTTCCGGTTCCAGATAAGCCCTTATCCTCTCGTTTTTGACGCCATTGTCCCCGGATGGTTTAACCTGTAAAAGATTGTACGACTGTTCAGGTTTGGGCTGCTTGTTGTCAACATCAAAATAGATATAGAAATACCTGGTAGTATTCATATAAGCCTTCCCCCGAAGCGCCCAGTAAACATTGACCCGCGCGCTGTTCCGGGCGTCAAAGCCCGGCTGCTTATCGACCTGGCAGGGAGCCTCGCCCAGCGGCACGCCGGCCTCGTCATACTCCACCACCCGGATTGAATCCAAATCCAACCCAGCCTCCGGCTTTCGGCGCTGTACGCCCACCGGCAACCCGCGCACCTCGGGAAAGGCCTCGGATAAAAGCTGGCTGAAATCAAGGCTGACCTCGACCGGGCAGGCAAACTGGTTGGCGCCCAACGGCTCGCGGGTAACTTTGTTCTCCAGCCTGACAAATACCCGGTAAGGCCAGTCCTTTTGCCACCAGACAAACCTCTTGGCCACCTCCTGCCCCGGCATAATTACCTCCGGGTTAACCGCCCGGGCCGGGAACGATTTAAGCATAAAACCTATTTCCGCAGAAGATGCCAAACCGGCTCTTCCGGAAATCATTACTGCTTCCAGAATGTTTTTTAATTTAGCCGACTTATCCTCAAATAGTTTTACCAACTGCGCATAGTTATCATGTGATTTTTCATATTGACCGCTCATAAAACCATTGCTTATTGATTGTATCGCAACGGTCTTTTCGCGCAATAAGCGCAAGGTATTAATATATTCATTTATTACCCTCTGGTAATTGATTTTTTCCAGCTCAGTAAAATACAAATCATTATATGCATTTGCTACGACATGGCTCATCAGAAATTTATATGCCAGGTATTGCCACTGCTCAGCCACATATTTCCAAGTGTTGATATATTGTTTATGGCTATGCGCCCTTGCCTCCAACCGTCCCAACAACTTCTGCGCTTCGCCGGCCAATCTGACCACCTCGTCCAGCCGGGCGTTGAACTCCGGCACCTCCAAATGGAAATCGCTGGCAAAGGGGTCTTCATAGAGTCGGCTGACCACATCGTCCGGAAACCCCAGCAACCGGTTGCATTGGTTAAAAATATCAGCCACCTCGAAACCGGTATCGGTATCAATCCCGAATAACGAGCGCGAGAACCGCGCCGGGAACGAGCCATAATCCGCCTTGTCCGGACCCCAAGCGCATTCGGCCGCCCAGAGCACGTTGAGCCAGTTGGCCTCAAAGAACTCCGGCCCGGGCCGGCGCCAACCCAGTTCCAGCACCACGCCCAGCACCGGTTTGCCCGACTCGACAAACGGCACGCCAACCCGGCAAAATTCCAGAATACTGTCCCTGGCGTCATCTATTAACGGGAATATCCGGCCCTCGGCGTATCCTTTCGGGCACAGGAACTGCCCCAGCCCGGCCTTGCCAATCGCCTCGATGGATGAACGGTAACGCTTCGGGTCGCGGGTATTATTCATTATCACCGATTTGTCCGGTATCCGGGTCAACAGCTCCTGGTATTTCAGGAACATCTCGCCCCAGAACACCGGCGTCTTGTAATAAATCCGGGCTAGGTGCATCACCCGCTGGATGTGCGTATTAAATTCCAGCATGCTGTCGGTCGAACTGCCGCTAACCTCATCACCGCAGTTGAAATGCAAGTACTTGGACTCAAACGCTGGCACCGCCTTCTCATAAACCTGCTCCAGGTAATCGTAATAATCCTCCTGCCGCGGTGTTACCGACCCGTCCGGTGATTTAAGCGGAACCCCGGACTGGATATTGCCGATAAGCTCAATGTTATGCGCCTTGGCGTCGGCAGATACTTCCCGGATTTCGTCCGGAGTCAGGATATCCAGCGTTGATTCCACTGAGAACGTCAGCAGGTTCATCTTGTATAAAGCCAGGGTCCGGATGATGTGCTTGAACTGCTCCACGGTCGGGACGGCGTTATGGCTGATATCCATCTGTACGCCGCGGTATTTATAAATCGGGTAATCGGTGATGAAAACCCCCGGCACCAGCGCCTGGATACCCTGTCTCGTTATCAACTGGCGAAGCGTCTGGGCCGCGTAGAAAACTCCCTCAGGGTCATTACCCAAAAGCATCACCGCGTTCTGCTCCACCGACAACAAATAGCCCTGTGGTTCGAGCGCGTCGTTGACAACAACACCCCGCTTGACGGCCCGCTCGTTAACACCCTTATCGCGCTTGGGCACGCCCAACACTATAGAATTAGGCCTGGTCCGGGCATCGAAATCATCCAGCTCCACCGGCACCTTGACGCCGTAATCAAATTCCAGGTCTATGCTTATCTGCTCGGCCGCCCGGCGCTCCAGTCCGGTGCTGGTGCTTTCCAAAACTATCCGCCAGTCCGGGCTGATGGCACAGCCGTTATTCCGGTAAGTTACCTGCCTGGGCCGGGGAATGACGTTGATTTGTGATTTACCAGATTGACTGTCTGCCGGAGCGGATGACAAATCGCCGCAGCAGGAAATGATAACAAGTATGATTAGTAGTGCTTTACGCATTATGATTTAACGGGACGGTTAGAACTACCAGCGGATAACCGCTGAAGCCCAGGTCAGCCCGCCGCCGAACGCAACAAGAACCGCGATGTCGCCCTTCTGGAGCTTGTCGGCCCGGGTGACTTCGTCAAACGCTATCGGCACCGACGCCGACGAGGTGTTTCCGTATTTATGGATATTAACGAAGACCCGTTCCATAGGGAAGTTCAGCCGCTCGGCCGCCGCTTCCAGTATCCTCAGGTTGACCTGATGCGGCACAATCAGCTTGATGTCGTCCATGGTCAGCCCGCATTCCTGGACGGCTTTGCGGATCAGGTCGGACATTTTGGTCACCGCGAATTTATATACCTCGCGGCCTTTGAGCTTGACGCAGTGCCCGCGTTCGTCTACGGTTTTGTGACTGGGCGGGTTCCGGCTACCGCCGGCCGGCTGGTAGAGTAAATGGGTGCCGTTGCCGTCCGCACCCATATAGGTGTAAATTATCTCGTGTCCGTGGACCGTGTCGCCCGAATGCAGCACCACCGCGCCGGCCCCGTCGCCGAACAATACGCAGGTGCCCCGGTCTTTATAATCGGTAATCCGGGTGAGCGACTCGGCCCCGATGACCAGGGCGTATTTATAATTACTGCCCAGCATCAGCCTCGTGCCTACGCCGAAACTATACATAAACCCGCAACAGGCGGCTGAAATGTCGAAGGCCGCGGCGTTCTTGGCGCCCAGCCGGCTCTGCAAGTAACAGGCCGTCGACGGAAAAGGATGGTCCGGAGTAACCGTGCCGATGACTATCACATCCAGCTCCTCGGCTTTTATCTTGGCCGCCTCCAGCGCCTTTTTGGCCGCCTCAAAGCACATATCCGACGTGGCCATCTTCTCGTCTATCATCCGGCGTTCCTTGATGCCCGACCGGGTGACTATCCACTCATCGCTGGTATCGACTATACTCTCGAAATATTCGTTGGTCAGCACCTTGGACGGCACAAATGAGCCCGTCCCTATGATGCCTACTTTTCGGATTTTATTCATAGGCGGCCATTATACTCACGAATGCCTAATGTCAAGAAGATTTTATGTTATTATCTTGATTTCTGATAAAACCTTGCTTTACTACCAGCCTCTATGACAGACTTCCTGCTGGAACTGGGTTGCGAAGAAATCCCGGCCGGGTACATCAATCCGGCCCTGGAGCACAGCCGTAAATACCTGGCCGGATATCTCGGTGAAAAACGGCTCAACCCGGGACAGATCACGGCCCTGGCCTCACCCCGGCGCCTGGCATTCTTCGTGCCCGGACTGCCCGACGCCCAGGAGGATATCAACAAGGAAATACTCGGCCCGTCCGTGACCATAGCCTTCGACCATAACAACGACCCCACCGCCGCGCTCTACGGCTTCTCCAAAAAGAACAACGTCCAGCCGCATCAGGTCAAGATAAAAGATTCGCCCAAAGGCAAAATCTGCTACCTCCAGATAAGCATCAAGGGCGAAAAGACCGAAAAGCTCCTGGCCGACGCCGTGGCCGGACTGGTCAAATCAATACCATTCCCCAAATCGATGTGGTGGCTGGCCTCCAAAGAAGGCGGCAAATCGCTCACCTTTGCCCGGCCCCTGCGCTATATACTGGCTGTATTCGGCGCAAAAACGCTCAAGATAGAACTGTCCGGAGTGGCATCGGCCAAAACATCGGCCGGCCACCCATTCTATACCGGCAAGCCGGTGGACATCAAATCATCCGACCCGGCCAAGTACAAGGACGCCCTGCGCAAGGCACGCGTCATCGTCGACCCGGCCGAGCGCAAGGACATCATCCTCAAAGGCATCCGGGACATCGCGCAAAAGTGCGACGCCGTCTGCGACGAGCCGGCTCTGCTCGACGAGGTCACCCATCTGGTCGAGTTCCCATCCATCATCGAGTGCTCGTTTGACGAGTCGTTTCTGAAGATACCATCGGCCGTCATCGAATCGGCTATGAAATCGCACCAGCGCTATTTCCCGCTCAAGGATTCCAAGGGCAAGCTCCTGCCCCGGTTCGTGGTGGTCAGCAATAATCCCAATAATAGCCCTCTCATCAAGGAAGGCAACGAGCGCGTGCTCCGAGCCCGGCTGGCCGACGCCGTCTTCTTCTGGGAAAACGACCGTAAAATACCGCTGTCCGAATACGCCCAACGGCTTGAATCCATCACCTTCCTAGGCAAACTCGGCACTATGAAAGAAAAGTCGGCCCGCCTGAAAGAGCTGTCCGTATTCCTGACGGCCGAACTCAACTGCCAGGCCGCCGAGAAGACCGCTGCCCGGGCCGCCGAGCTCTGCAAGGCCGACCTGATGACCGGTATGGTCGGCGAATTCCCCGACCTCCAGGGCATTATGGGCTATGAATACCTCAAAGACTCCGAACCCGGCGTGGCCCTGGCCATCAAGGAGCACTACCAGCCCCGCTTTGCCGGCGACGCCTTGCCGCAAACACCGGCCGGCATCTGCCTGTCGCTGGCCGAGAAGTTCGACAACCTGGCCGCCTGCTTCATCAGCGGCCTGATTCCCACCGGCTCCAACGACCAATACGGGCTCCGGCGCCAAGTACTGGGCATCATCAATATCGTCGTCAAAAATAACCTCAGCCTGTCGCTCGGCAAGGTCTGGAAAAAAATACTCCCGCTTCTGGTCGAAACCGGCCGTCCAAAGGCCCCGGAACTGGCCAAGTCGCCTTATCCGGGAGCCCAATCATTCTGGACCAACGTAGCTAAGGCCGGCAACCCGTCCGACGCCGACATCCAGGCATTCAAAACCGATATCACCAAGTTCATCGAACAGCGCTGCTACCAGATGGCCGTCGAGGACGACGCCATCCCGCACGAAATCTTCAACGCCGTAATCATCCCGCACGGCATAGACAACCTGATTGACCGCTACCAGCGGATAAGAACGCTCCACAAGCTGTCCCAAGAACCCATCTGGGGCGAGCTGGTCGAGGTGGTCGAGCGCACCCATAACATCGCCAAAGGCGCCTCAAGCACGGGCGGCATCGACGAATCACTGCTCAAGGAAAAGGAAGAGCAGGAATTGTACGCCGCCTATAAAGATAACAAGGACCAAATCGCCCAACTGTCCGGCCGGGCCGACTACGAAGCCGCCTCGCGCTTATTCCACAAAACATTTGCCCAGCTGGCCCACACATTCTTCGATAAGGTCTTCGTCAACGTCGAAGACAAAGCGCTCCGGGACAACCGCATCGCACTCAACCGAAATATCAACCGGCTCTATTTTGACAACATCGCCGACCTGTCGCAGATACCTCGTAAAAAGTATTAGTGACACTTCGAGTGTAACGAGTTAGTGTCACTTATCCCCGAAGCGCAGCGAAGTGGGATTAGTGCGAATTACTGTCACTTATCCCCGAAACGCAGCGAAGTGGGATTACTGACAGTACGCAGCCTCCTGTAAGGACTTATCCAGTGCAAATATTAATACAATTGTGATTTGCACTGAAAAATAGCCCACAGATTTAAACACGAAAACTCTCCTGCTTTCCTGGACTCCTTATTAAATATCTTCTTCGTGCCCTCCGTGCCTCTGTGGCTAAACTAATCCGCCTTATCCGCTCAATCCGCGGTTACTGACTCGAATTACTTGCTTCTTCGCTCCAAATAGGCTATATTATATACACTTAAATAAAAGGAGGCCTTATATGAAATCATTCCTGTGTCTATTAGCCCTGGCAACAGCACTGCTGATTTACCCGTCCGCGCCGGGCGTCTCCGCCCCCAAGCCGGCCGAAAATAAACCGGCCGAGGAAACCGAGCAGGACAAAATCAACAAGGCCGTGGACCGGGGAGTGGAACTGTTGTTAAAACAGAAATTCGGCCGCGGCTCGAGCGAACTGGAACTGGTCGTGCTGACCCTGTCCCACTCCGGACTGAATGAAGACAACCCCAAATTCAAGGAATTGGTCGCGTCGATGCTTCAGAAAAACGAGCCGCAGGTCTATCCCGTCTCGCTCCGGGCCATGGCCCTGGAAAGCATCAACCGGGTCAAATACCAGGAGCAAATCGCCGACTGCGCCCAATCCTTAGTCAACTACCAGGCAACCAATGGGCAGTGGGGCTACGACGCTATGTTCCGCAAGGGTAAGGACATCAAGCCGGTGGTCACGCCTGACCCGCCCAAGGTCATCGAGGTCATCTCCGACGCGGCTGTGCCGGCGCCCCAGAGAAAAGACAGCAAAACCGAATCCAAAAAGGAAGACAAGCTCAAAAGCTACGCCGTCAACCGCAACAACCCCAAGCGCCCGCCCTCGGGCGATAATTCCAACACCCAGTTCGCACTGCTCGGGCTTAGGGCCGCCGCCCGGGCCGGCGTAGCCATCCCCAAAGAAGTCTGGGAGGACTCGGCCAAATGGTGGATAAAAGACCAGGAAAAAGAAGGCGGCTGGGCTTATTCCTACGGCACCACTTTCAAAGGCTCCCCCTACGGCTCGATGACCGTGGCCGGCATCTGCGGCCTGGCCATCTGCAAATGTTACCTGGGCGAGGACTACAAGAACGACCCGATCATCAAAAAGGCCATGGACTGGCTCAGCTCCGGCCTCAACTTCAGCGAGAACACCGGTTGCGGCAAATTCGTCTTGTTCTTGGATAAAACAACCTGGCTCTATTATTATATCTACGGTGTTGAGCGGGTCGGCGCCATAATGGATACCGATAAGCTCGGAGAAAAAGACTGGTATAAGATGGGCATCGAATATCTGTTGGCCAGCCAGGCCCGGGATGGTTCCTGGAACAGCTCCATCGACGACCGGTTCGGATGCACCTCCATGGCCGACACCTGCTTTGCTCTGATGTTTCTAAGAAAAGCCACGCCGGTGATGAAGACCAAGACCCCCAGCCCGGAAGAAAAGAAGATAGAAACCCCGGATAGCGGGAAGTAAACAAAATACAAAGTCGCAGAGGCGCAAAGCGAGCAAAAACTAAAAATAAAGCTATTGTCTTTTTCGTGTAACTTCGTGATTTCGTGGTAAAAGTATGAAGAAATGTCCTTTTTGCGCTGAGGAAATACAGGACGAAGCCATCAAGTGCCGGTACTGCGGCGAGTTCCTGAACAAGGTAAAATGGTATTACAAGACCAGCACCCTGATACTCGGGTTCCTGTGTGTCGGTCCGTTGGTCCTGCCACTAATCTGGCTCAATCCGCATTACAACAAATGGCTGAAAATCGGCCTGACCATTGCCTGCCTGGTAGCCGGATATTATATGGGCCTGGCCGTGATGGACTCCATCCGGATACTCAAAGACCTCTCCCGCGACCTAAGACAACAAGGATTATATTAGTGGCACTTATCCCAACACGAAGTGTTGGGGCTAGTGACACTTCAAGTCCCACCCAAAGGCGGGATAAACTCCGCGAGTTATACTCTGGCAGTTTGAGCGTTAGCAAATTATCTGCCAGGTATCCTCGGCTGTAACTCATTACATTCGAACAGCCGATGGGGCCAGCACTTATCCAGCGACCCTAGGGAGCTGGGTTAGTGACACTTCGAGTGTAACGAGTTAGTGTCACTTATCCCCGAAACGAAGTGGAGCGGGATTAGTACGAGGCGTAAAACAGGGTACCTCCCCCCTCCTCCCCACTATCCCCCTAGTAGTATGCCCCATACCCTCTAAGCGTATACCCCATACCTTAAGCTTATTAACCCAATACCTTAAATTTATTAACCCAATACCTTATACTTATCAACCCAATACCTTAAGCTTATTAGCCCAACATCTTATACTTATTAATCTAATAGCTTATGGATATTAATCCCATAGAGGAATAAGGTATGTCAAAAAACCGTTAAAATGTAAGATTGGGGTAAAAATGGGTGTTTTTTAGAAAAGATGCCTTGGAATACCCGTATTTACTGCTCTAGGAAATAAAGTGTCCTTACCCATGATGGTTCTTATAAAGACCCATCAGGGTCTAAGGGCAGGGGGCTTCGCTCTGTCATCGGATACCACTATCAGTGGCCTCAGAGCTCTCAGCGGTTTAATTCCCTCATCGGGATTAACCTATTTCGGTTGGGCCGCTTCCCGGCGGTGCTTGAGCAAGGCGCTCTGTCAATCCGTAGATGCGCCCGCTCTTTTTATTTTGGCCCTATAAATTATGGGCTAATATCGCCCGGGGAACCTCGGAATAATCACGGACGGCTAAATAATATTCCTTTATCTTTAAGCCGGAGGCGATTCTTTTTAACCTGTTTAAGTCGGAATTATCGCCTTTTATCTTGGCTTCAAACGCGGTCTTCTTGTTCAGGATAAAATCCACTTCCGGCCCTTTATATTTTTCGTAGTAGTTTAACGGGCCGTATTTTTTCAGGTTCAGGAAAACGGCGTTCTCAAAAACGGCGCCTTCGGTCAGACGGCCCAAATAGTTAAGCAACCCGGTATCGCAGAAATAGACCTTCTTTGCGCCCCGGACCTCTCCGTCAATGCCGCGGGAAAAGGGACTGAGCACGAATATGAAATAGGTCTTTTCCAGGAAGTTCAGGTAGGAATAAACCGTTTCCCTGGCCAGCCCGACTTCAGAGGCAATCTTACTGATTTCCGTTTTTGAGCCCACCCGGCCGGTCAAAAGCAGTATCAAATCCCTGAGTTTTCCTAATTCCTTGAAGTCCGATATGGTCTTTACGTCCTTTTCAAAATACGATTTGAAGACATCCTCTAATATTTGCCTCTTTACGGCCCGGTCCGGCTCGGCCACCACGGCCGGGAAACCGCCGAACTCCAGATACTCGTTATAAAACTTCTTGTGCAGTTCAAAAGCCACCTTATTCTTGCCTTTTGCCCCGGCTGAGAAACTGCTGAATATCCTGGTCGACTTTTCCTTGAACACCAGGAATTCTTCAAAATCCAGCGGGAAAAGCTCGTAAACCGCTTTTCTGCCGGCCAGCGATTCGGGAAAAAGATTTTTAAGGTAGTAACTGCTTGAGCCGGTCAGGAAGAACTTGATGTGATAATGGTCAAAAAGATACTTGATGGCCTTGACGATATTCGGGGCAACCTGCACCTCATCTAAAAAGACATAGGATTTCTTGCCTAATGAGAATCCGGCTTCCTGCAGGTTGGCAATGATATTATCGAAATTATCCTCTTCAAATATCTTCTGATTGAGCGGGTTTTCCAGGTCCAGAAATATTTTATGCGGACTTTTGATTTCCTGGAATATCCGGCGCATCAGGGTGGTTTTGCCGACCTGACGCATGCCGGTTAAAACAACAACCCGGGGTAGGTTAATCTCTTTCAACAACTGCCCGGACAGCCTTCTTTCGTATATCTTCATGGCTCGTGATTATACAGGATGTTTCAAAAGTGTCAATATATACCAGACAAAATTGGTATTAATTTGATAGCCATATTTATCCTGTCTGCTTCGCCTGTCCCCGCTAGTTCGGAAATACTCACTACAAGCAAAATCCGCTCGCCTGCCTCAGGCAGGGGCAGACGCCCGCGCTAACCTTACTTCGGCTGGGCCGCTTCCCGGCGGTGCTTGAGCAAGGCGCTCTTCAGCGACGGGTTGTTCAGGGCCAGTATCTGCACGGCCAGGTAGCCGGCGTTTTCGGCTCCGTCCACGGCCACGGTGGCTACCGGGATGCCTTTGGGCATCTGGACCGTTGACAGCAGAGCGTCCAGCCCGTTCAGGGCGCTGCCGGAAAGCGGGATGCCGATGACCGGCAGGACGCAGTTGGCGGCCACCGCACCGGCCAGGTGCGCGGCCATGCCGGCCCCGCAAATCAATACCTTGATGCCCCGCTGGTCGGCCTTCTGGGCGTAGTCGGCCACCTCTTCGGGCATGCGGTGAGCGGACAGGGTCTTGAACTCATATTCAACCCCAAAGTTCTTCAATACTTCAATGCATTTGTCCATCCTGGCCGTGTCGCTTTTACTGCCCATCAAAATTCCTATTTCCATATTTAAAATCTCTGGCGCCGAAGCGCCATGGTCCCGAAAGCATTCGGGACCACTTTCTTTAGTAAGCTGATTTAGCAGATTTAGCGGAAAACTAATTTATACAAATATTTTCGGCTTAATCCGTTCAATCCGCGTACCTACCTAATCATTACTCCATCAACGCCGCCAGGTGCGCTTCGATGCACAGCGGCAGGTCACTAAGGTTATATCCGCCTTCGAGGCTGGAGACTATCCGGCCTTTGCAGACGTCCTTGGCCAGCGCTTTGGCGATGCGGGTCAGCTGGCCGTAGTCGGCGATATTCAGGCCCAGCCCGCCCAGCGGGTCGTTCTTGTAAGAGTCGAACCCGGCCGAGATGAATATCAGCTCGGGCTTGAAAGTCCTTAGGTGCGAATCCAGCACTTCGCGGAACTCTTCGAGGTATTCGCCGGGCGAGACGTCGAACGAGAGCGGCAGGTTGATGGTGTAGCCGACGCCCGGGCCATGGCCGACTTCTTCGGCGTCGCCCGAGCCGGGGTAATACGGGGAGCGGTGCATGGAGAAGAACAGCACCGTATTGTCATCGTAAAATGCCTCCTGGGTGCCGTTGCCGTGGTGCAGGTCCCAATCTATGACGGCGACTTTTTTAAGCCCGTGCTTTGCCTGGGCGTAGCGGGCCGCGACGGCCACGTTGTTGAACAGGCAAAAGCCCATGGCGTGGTTCTTGGTGGCGTGGTGTCCGGGCGGCCGGACCAGGCACAGGGCGTTGGACTGGGGCGTTGACAGGACGGCGTCGACCGCGGCCATAACGCCGCCGGCGGCATAGAGGGCCGCTTCATAAGACCGGGCCGAGACAACCGTGTCGGCGTCGAGGTAGCGCTGGCCCGATTCGCAGAAGTCCTTGAGCATCTTGATATAAAATGGGTTGTGCACCCGGGCGATTTCCTCTTCGGTGGCCGGACGGGGCGGCACCTGGCTGAGTTTGCCCCAGAGCTTGGTGTTTTTCAGGTATGCCATGGTGCGCCGGAGCCGCTCGGCGTTTTCCGGATGCTCGCCGGTATCGTGCTCGAGGTAGATATCGGAATAGACTAAATGTGTTTTCATAGCGCTTTACTTCGGCAGTTGGAGTGGTCCCGAAAGCATTCGGGCCCAGGCTTACTGCCGAGTATCCTCGGCTGTTCCCGCTTCGGCGGGACGAACAGCCGATGGATAAGGAAATTTCTTAACATTTGTCCGGGCAAATACAACAAAATCAGCAAACTGATTTTTCGGGCCGCCAGCCAGCGGATAATGATTTTTACGGGCCGGGCTTGACGTAAAAGTCTTGACTAAAACAAATAGAAAAGGTAGAAAACGGTTTATATTTATCTATAAAGGAGTCTACTGCTATGGATGAAAAAATTCTGGTTCAATGCAACGGATGTCCGGCCCAGTATAACGTAGCCAAGCTCCAGCCCGGAGCCAAGTTCAAATGCGCCAAGTGCGGCACCATCAATATGGTTCCGGATTTAGGAGCGCCTGAAGAAGCTCCGGCAGAACAAGAACAGGCCCCGGCTCCGGCGCCACAGCGTCCGGTTGCGCCGCCCAGGCCAACCGCGTCAGCTCCGGCCGCTCCTAAAATCGGCACCTCCAAGATAAAAGTCAATATCGGCCCTAAGAAGACCAGCAAGTTCTCCAAACCCGTCACGGCAAGAACAGCCGCGGCCGGCGGAGAGGACAACGATATGGGCGGCATCCAGGTCAAGAAAAGCAACAAGAAGTTATTCATCATCATCGGCGCGGCCGTAGCGGTGATTTTAATCATCATTATAATCGCCATGAGCGGAGGTCCGAGCAAGGAAGAGCTTGCGGCCCAGGAAAAGGAAGCCCAGAAGACCGAGAAGAAGGATAATAAGAAGGAAGAAAAAAAGGTCATCAGGAGAACGGCCGATGACACCGACGAAGGCGCCGAGGAAAAGAAGACTGAAGAGAAAAAAGCCGAACCGGTCAAGGAAGAAAAGAAGGCTCCCAAGAAGGTCAAGTTTGCCGATTTCGTAGACGCCGACGTCAAGAAAGAGATATTTGAGATTCTGCAGAAGATGCCCAACCAGAAAGACGACGAGTTCAAACAGAACTCAGACGCCATCAAGGCCAAGGGCGAGAAGGCCATCCCGGTATTGATACTGGCCATCGGCATCACCGAAGACACCGACGACGCCAAGCGGATAGGCTCTTTTGCGTCCGATATCCTCAGAAAAATGGCCAAGTGGGAAGACGCGCCCAACGTCAATCCGATGATCGGAAAAATACAGATGAACGACTTCTGCGAGGACTGGAAGGAATGGTACCTGGAAAAATACGGGCCCAAGGAAGATACCGACAAGTAGAATAATTAGAATGTGAGCTGTAGGATGTCAGGAAAAACCACGGCCGCCACACCCAATGCGGCCTTTATGCAGGATATTCTCAGGGAAACCGGCGTCAACGCAAACCTGTGCTACCAATGTCGCAAATGCTCGGCCGGATGCCCGATGAGCTGGGCGATGGACTATTCCCCGGCCCAGATTATACACGCTATCCGGCTGGGACTTGAAGACAAGGTGCTCAGCTCCAAAACGATGTGGCTGTGTTCGGCCTGCATGACCTGCTCGACGCGCTGCCCCCAGGAAGTGGACATAGCCCGGCTGATGGACGCCTGTAAAATCATCGCCATACGCAAGGGCTACAAGTCACCCATTTCCAGAGTCCGCAAATTTAACAGTGCCGCCATGCGCAATGTCATGTGGTTCGGCCGGATGTACGAACTGGGCATGATCGGCGACCTGAAACTGCGCACCCTGGAATTCTTTACCGACGTCGGGCTGGGCATAAAGATGCTCCTCAAGGGCAAGCTGTCCATCATACCGTCCCTGTCGCTGTCCCGGAGCATAACCACCTGGAACATTTTCTCCAAGGTCAAGGCCAAAGACAAGGAGGCGCACCGATGAAATACGGTTATTATCCGGGTTGTTCGCTTCATTCGACCAGCGCGGAATACGATATCTCGTTCCGGGCCATAGCCGAAAAGACCGGCATCGAGCTGACCGAAGTACCTGGCTGGGTCTGCTGCGGAACATCGCCGGCGCACGCGACTTCGCACCTTTTGTCCATCGCCCTGCCCATCAAGAACCTGGCGCTGGCCGAATCGTCCGGGCTGAATGATTTAGCCGTGCCATGCGCGGCTTGTTTCTCACGGTTCAAGATTGCCATGCACGAAACCGGCAAGGACGCCAGGCTCAAAGCCGATGTCAAAGAGGTTACCGGCGTGGAACTGCAGGGGAAAATCAAGGTGGTCCATCCGCTGGAGATATTCGACGCCATGGACCCGGCCAAAGCCAAGGAGCTGGTCAAGAAAGACCTGTCGCACCTGAAAGTGGCCTGCTATTACGGGTGCCTGCTGACCCGTCCGCCCAAGGCCATGGCCTTCGATGACTGCGAATATCCCATGTCGATGGACCGGATTCTGGCCAAGTTCGGCGCCAAGACGGTGGACTGGTCGTATAAAACCGAGTGCTGCGGCGCGACATTCGCCCTGACCGAAGTCGACGCGGTGCTGAACCTGACCCATAAGATACTGGAAAACGCCAAGGCGGTCGGCGCCAACGCCATCGCCGCGGCCTGCCCGCTGTGCCAGTCAAACCTTGATACCCGGCAGGCGGAAATCGAAGCCAAATACAACACCAGTTATAATCTGCCGGTCCTGTATTTCACCCAAATAATCGGGCTGGCATTGGGAATAGAGCCCAAGAAACTGGCGCTGTCCAAGCATTTTGTGCCGGTAGAATCGGTATTGTCATCCGTAACCGGATAGGATTTATATTTTTGGGGTAGTTTGTGACATTTGTAACGAATTACGAGGACTGATATGAACAACGGCAATAAAATCGGCGCGGTCATGGTGGTGGGCGGCGGCATCGGCGGGATGCAGGCGTCGCTGGACCTGGCCGAATCCGGTTATAAGGTTTACCTGGTCGAGCAGTCGCCGTGCATCGGCGGAACCATGGCCCAGCTGGACAAGACGTTCCCGACCAACGACTGCGCCATGTGCACCCTGGCTCCGCGCATGGTCGATGCGGGCAGCCATCTTAATATCGAAAAGCTGACTTATTCCAACGTCCAGGCCATCGAAGGCGAACCGGGCAATTTCAAGGTGCGCGTCCTGCAGAAAGCCCGCTCCATCGACCCGGCTAAATGCACCGGCTGCGGCGTCTGCACCGAAAAATGCCCGGTCCAGAAACGGGCCAACGCGCCGCGCTCAGAATACGACGCCGGCATCGTGGCCCGGCCGGCCATCTATATCCCCTTCCCGCAGGCTATGCCCAAGATACCGGTGATTGACCGGGCTCATTGCCTTTATTTCCAAAAAGGCATCTGCCGGGTGTGCCAGAAATCCTGCGAAGCCAAGGCCATCGACTTCGACCAGAAGGACGAGACCAAGGAAATCAGCGTCGGCGCGGTCATCCTGGCGCCGGGATTCGAGCTGTTTGATTCCAACCTCAAGAAAGAATTCGGCTTCGGCCGCTACCCCAACGTGGTTTCATCCATCCAGTTCGAGCGGATACTTTCCGCGTCCGGCCCGTTCCAGGGCGACCTGCTCCGGGTGTCGGACAAGAAGCATCCGCGCAAGATCGCTTTTATCCAGTGCGTCGGCTCGCGGGAAACGGAACATAATTTCTGCTCCTCGGTCTGCTGCATATACGCCACCAAGCAGGCCATCATCGCCAAAGAACACAGCCCGGAGCTGGACTGCCATATTTTCTACATCGATATCCGCGCCTTCGGCAAGGGGTTCGAGCAGTATTACGAGCGGGCCAAGGAAATCGGGGTCAAGTACACCCGCTGCCGCCCGTCCAGCGTCAAGGAGGTCCCGGCCAGCAAGAATTTGGCGGTCAATTATTTCGACGAGGCCAACCAGCTGGCTAACGAAGAATTCGACATGGTGGTGCTGTCCTGCGGGCTGATGCCGCCGGAATCGATAAAGGAGCTGACCAAGATATTCAATATCGAGACCAATAAATTCGGGTTCTGCACTACGACCACATTCACTCCGGTCGAGACCAACCGGCCGGGCATTTACGCCTGCGGGCCGCTGACCGAGCCCAAAGACATCCCGGAAACGGTGATGCAGGCCTGCGGCGCGGCGTCCAAGGCGATGGGACTGCTGGCCGAAAGCCGGGGCACGCTGATTACCAAGCGGGAATTCCCCAAGGAAAACGACGTGTCCGGACAGGAGCCGCGCATCGGCGTGTTCGTCTGCCACTGCGGCAAGAACATCGGCGGCGTAGCCGACGTGCCGTCAATCAGGGATTACGCCAAGACGCTGGCTAACGTGGTTTACGCCGATGATAACCTTTACACCTGCTCTTCGGACACACAGAAGAAAATCAAGGATAAGATAAAAGAGCACAACCTCAATCGCGTGGTGGTGGCGGCCTGCACGCCCCGGACGCACGAGCCGCTCTTCAAGAACACCTGCCGCGAAGCGAACCTGAACCCTTATCTCTTCGAGATGGCCAACATCCGCGACCAGAACACCTGGGTGCATATGTCCGAGCCGGCCAAGGCCACCCAGAAAGCCAAGGACCTGCTCCGGATAGCCGTAGCCAAGTCGCGCCTGCTGGAACCGCTCAAGAACCGATTCCTGGATATCGAGCACGACGCCCTGATTATCGGCGGCGGGATAAGCGGCATGACCGCGGCGCTGGAACTGGCCAACCAGGGGTTCACGGCGCATCTGGTCGAGCGCTCGGCCGAGCTGGGCGGCAATATGAAACATCTGTTCTATTTAATCGAGGAAACCTGCAACCCCCAAAAAGAGCTGGCCGCAACCATAAACAAAGTCAGGACCAATCCCAAGATAAAACTTTACACCTCATCGAGCATCAAGACTGTCGAAGGCTCGATGGGTAATTTCAAAACCACCATCCAAACACTCAAAGGCGATGTATCCTTCAAGCACGGCATCATTATCGTGGCCACCGGCGGCGAGGAATACAAACCCAAGGAATACCTTTTCGGACAGGACGAAATGGTCATCACCCAGGTCAAGTTCGAGGAAAAGATAGCCCGGATGTTAAACATCGGGGCGGCCAACCCGACCCAGGCGGACCTAGCCAAGGTCAATTCGGTGGTAATGATACAATGCGTCGGTTCGCGCAACGAGGAACACCCCTATTGCAGCCGGATATGCTGTTCCATGGCCGTCAAGAACGCCCTGAAGTTCAAACAGCTTAAACCGGACGCCAATATCTACGTTTTATACCGCGATATGCGGACTTACGGGCTAAACGAGGAATACTACACCACGGCCCGCCAGCAGGGCGTAATCTTTATCCGATACCCCGAGGAAGATAAGCCGGAGGTGGTCCGCAAGAACGGAAAGCTGGCCGTAACCACCCACGACCCGATGCTCAACGAAAATATTACCATAGAAACCGACCTGTTAGTGCTGTCGGCCGGCAACGTGCCCGAACCAACTAACGAACAGTTGGCCCAGCAGTTGAAGGTGCCGCTTAACCAGGATAAATATTTCCTGGAAGCGCATATGAAACTCAGGCCAATCGATTTTGCCACGGATGGCATCTATTTATGCGGCCTGGCCCATTCTCCCAAGAACGTGGATGAAAGCATCATCCAGGCCGGCGGCGCGGCGTCACGAGCCTCGACCATACTGGCCAACAAACAGGTTGAACTGGACGGCATCGTTTCCGAAGTGGTTGATAAATACTGCGACGGGTGCGCCTACTGCATCGAATTATGCCCATACCACGCGCTGACCCTGATTGAATATACCCAAGACAACTCCGTTAAGAAGAAAATAACCCGCGACCAGGCGCTCTGCAAAGGCTGCGGCGTCTGCCAGGCGACCTGCCCCAAAGGAGGCATCGTCATCAACGGGTTCAAGCCGGAACAGCTGGCCGCTATGATAGATGCGGCGCTGGAAGTATAACCCAAGGAGTTTAATATGGCTGAGACAACGATTAAAAACACGGCGGCTGAGACTAAGTTCGAGCCTCTTATTGTGGCCCTGTGCTGTAACTGGTGCTCTTATGCCGGGGCCGACCTGGCCGGCACCTCGCGCGTCCAGTACCCGACCAATATCCGGATTATCCGGGTGATGTGTTCGGGTATGGTCCATCCCGGCATGGTCATAGACGCCCTGACCAAAGGCGCGGACGGCGTGCTGATGCTGGGCTGCCACATCGGCGACTGCCATTACCTGGAAGGCAATTATAAAACCCAATCGCGCAAAGAGGCGATTGAGATGATACTGGACGATATGGGCATTGAGCAGGGGCGCTTCCGGCTGGAATGGGTTTCGGCCTCCGAAGGCCAGCGCTTCGGACAGGTGGTCACCAATATGGTCGAACAGGTCCGAAAACTCGGGCCCAGCCCTTTTAGAAAAACTAAATAGAGGATAAATTTATGCCTGTCAGAGTATCCGAAGAATGGCTGAATATTTGCGGCGGATGCGAGGTCACCATCCTTGATATCGGCGAACCGCTGCTGGACCTGCTCCCGCATCTCCAGTTTGTCCATATACCGGTGCTGGCTGATAATAAATATTTCGGCCAGACCGGAGAGAAGACCAAGATGGAACTGCCCCAGGCCGACGTGGGCATCATCTCCGGCGGCGTCCGCAACGAAAAGGAACTGCACGTGGCCGAGGAGATGCGCCGGACCTGCAAAACCGTCATCGCTTTGGGCTCGTGCGCCTGTTTCGGCGGCATACCGGCGCTGGCCAATATGAGCAAGCTCAGCGACGTCTGCGACAAGATTTTCCGCGGTTCGGTTACCACCGAGTCTGGCCCGACGCCCTCGGAAAACCTGCCGCCGATGCTGGAATCCGTCAAGGCGCTGGACGAGGTCATTAAGGTTGACCTGGCCATACCGGGCTGTCCGACCTCGCCGGAACTGGTAGCCCAGGCGCTAACCGCTCTCCTGCAGGGCAAGCCGTTCAAGCTGGCCGACAAAAGCGTCTGCGACGAATGCCCCACCCGGCGCGAGAAAAAGTCATCCGACATAAAAATAAGGCGGCCGCTCGAACCGCTTAAATTCGACCAGTCATCATCCTGGGACAAAACCCGCTGTTTTCTGGAACAGGGCGTCCTGTGCCTGGGCCCGGCCACCCGGGCCGGCTGCGCCGGCATAACCACCGAAGCGGGCGAGACCAAGGTGCCCCGGTGCATCAAGGGCTATATGCCCTGCCGCGGCTGTTTCGGCCCGGTCCGCGACGGCGCCAACCCGCTGGTTGATATGATGACCGCGATTTCTTCCATCGGCCTGGACCTGAAACAGATTCCCGACCGGCGGGGATTATTCCTGCGCTATGTCGGTGCACAGGGTAGGTTGAAACCGTTGGCCGAGAAAAAATAATAAAGTCCCGCAAAAAAGAGGGATAAGGAGATACACAATGGGTAAAACTATTACCGTGGCCCCGGTTTCCCGGATAGAAGGCCACTGCAAGATCACCGTCCAGCTTGATGATAACGGCAACGTCGCCGATACTTTTGTAAATGTAGTCGAGCTCCGGGGCTTCGAAAAATTCTGCCTGGGCCGGCCGGTCGAGGAACTGCCCCGGATAGTCACTGCCATCTGCGGCGTCTGCCCCTGGTCGCATCACCTGGCTTCGGCCAAGGCCTGCGACGCCGTTTTCGGCGTCACGCCGGCGCCGACCGGAAAAAAGCTCCGCGACCTGTGCAACAGCGTGGCATTTACCGAAGAGCATATCCTGCACTTTTTCTTCCTGAGCGGTCCTGATTTCGTGATGGGGCCGGACGCCGACCCGTCCATCCGCAACGTCATCGGCATCGCCCAGGCCAACCCGGAAATCGGCAAAGCGGTGGTCCGCAACCGGCATCTCGGCTCGCGCCTGCTCAATATCATCTCCGGCAAATCCATCCACCCGGTCACGGCCGTGCCGGGCGGGTTCTCCAAACCGCTGACCGAAGACGAGCGCAAGCACTGCCTGCCCATGGCGCAGGAAGTGCTGGAATTCGCCAAGTTCGCCATCAAGTTCGCCAAGGAAAATATATTTCCCAAATACCTCGATGTAGTCAAGACCCTGGCCGTAATCAAGACCGGATTTATGGGCACGGTCGCCCCGGACGGATCGCTCAACTGCTATGAAGGCAAGATCAGGCTGATGAAGCCGGACGGCACCTATGTCGATTTCGCCTACGACAAATACACCGATTACATCAGCGAAAAGATTCTCAACTGGTCCTATTTAAAATTCCCCTACGCCAAGAGCTGGAACGAAGGGTTCTCAATGGACCTGGACAACCCCAAAGGCATCTACCGGACCAACACCCTGGCCCGGATAAACGTGGCTGAGAAAATGGCTACGCCGCTGGCCCAGAAAGAGTTCGAGGAATTCCGCAAGAACTTCGGCCGGCCGGTCCAGCTGACGATGTTATACCACTGGGCCCGGCTGATAGAACTGCTTTACCACGCCGAGCATATGGTCGAGCTCCTGAATGATAAGGACATCACCGGCAAAGACACCTGGACCAAGGTAACGCCAAGAGCCGGACGGGGCGTCGGTTGTGTCGAAGCTCCGCGCGGCACGCTCATCCACGACTACACCACCGACGAACAGGGTATGGTCACCAACTGCAACCTTATTGTCGGCACCACCCATAACAACGCGCCCATAAATATGTCCGTCAAGCAGTCCGCCAAGCTCCTGATTAAAAACGGCAAATACGACCAGGGCACGCTCAATCGGCTGGAGATGGCCATCAGGGCTTATGACCCGTGCATGTCCTGCGCCACCCATAAACTCGACGGCTCACTGCCGGTCAAGCTGACGATTCTCGACTCCACCGGCAAGGTAGTTGATACACTAATAAACTAAAAAAACTGAATTATGTCTTAAGCCCTCCACCAAGAACCGGAGGGCTTATGTTTTTATGGAAACTATTCCAGAATATTATAAGAAAGAAATCCTGGTCTTGGGCTGCGGGAATATCCTCTATAAAGACGACGGTTTCGGCCCGGCCGTGGCCGATTACCTCAACTGCAATTACCGCATCCCGGATAACGCGGCGGCCCTGAACCTGGGCCTGAGCACCCGCGGATTCATATTTGATATGCTCCTGTCCGAGGAAAAACCGCGCCGGCTGGTCATCGTCGACGCCATGACCGTGCCTGGCCGCAAGCCGGGCGAGGTATTCGAATTACCGCTGGACGGCTTGATTAAAGAAAAGATTGATGACTTCTCCCTGCACCAGGGGCCGACATCAAACCTGTTAAAAGAGTTGCGCGATATCTGCGGGCTGGAGGTTGTGATCATCGCCTGCCAACCGCAGAATATTCCCGGGGAAATGCAGTCTGGCCTGTCCGAACCGGTGCGTCAGGCTGTGGTTAAGGCCAGCCAGATAATATTCGAACGCTATTTAAACGCTATTTAGATACAGCGTCCACAGGGGCTTTGGGAATAATACTTTCGGCTTCCGTGTTCTCTGTGCCTCTGTGGCAAAAGGAGTCCATATGCACGAATGGGGAATCGCTCAAGACCTGGTGGATGAGGTCAAGCGCCAGGCAGCCAAGAACGGGATAACCAAGGTAACCAAAATCGGCGTATCGCTGGGCAAGCTGTCGCACCTGACGCCGCTGTCGCTGAAAACCTGCTTCAAGGCGCTGACCAAGGAAGACAAGATGCTCAAGCGCGCCCGGCTCCAGGTCAAAAAAACCCTTGACCACGCGGTAATTATTGATACAATACAAGGAGAAGCGTAATTCGTGGTTCGTTATTCGTAGTTTCGCTTTCGCAATCATTATTAGAAGCGTTTATCATGGCTACGAGTTAATCCCGATTCACAGGCAGACGAACTACAAAAAACGAAATACGAACAACGATTATATGATACCTAAAACATTGGAGACGGTTTTCCTGGATGGCGTTTTAAGCACTACCGCCAAACCGTCCCGCGAACAGGTACTGGCGGCAATCAAACGGGCTCAGGCCAAGCAGGGGCTGAACCTGACCGAGGTCGGTTATCTGGTCAATATGGATTACCCGGACCTGGTTGAACAGCTCTTTGAGACCTCCACCCGGATAAAGCGGGAGATTTACGGCGAGCGGCTGGTGTTCTTCGCGCCGCTGTATATCTCCGATTACTGCGCCAATGACTGCGAATACTGCAACTTCCACGTCCGCAACAGCCAGATGGCCCGGCGGGTGCTGACCATGGACGAAATCGCCGAGCAAACCAAATTCCTTATTAACCTGGGACACAAACGGGTATTGCTGGAACTGGGCGAAGACCCGCTCAATAACGGCATTGATTATGTCACCAAGGCCATAGCTGCCATCTATTCCGTGCGGACGGACAAAGGCAATATACGCCGGGTCAATGTCAATATCGCCGCCACCACGGTTGAGGATTACCGGAAACTCAAGGGCGCCAATATCGGCACTTACCAGCTCTTCCAGGAAACTTATCACCGCCCGACCTACAATAAACTGCATAAGGTCGGGCCCAAAGCCGACTACGAGCGCCAGCTGACCGGACATCTCCGGGCGATTGAGGCCGGACTGGACGACGTCGGGCTGGGCGTGCTGTTCGGACTGTATGACTGGCGTTTCGAGGTGCTCGCAATGGTGGCACACGCCCAATACCTGGAAACAACCTGCAAGGTCGGGCCGCATACCCTGTCCGTGCCAAGGTTCTGCGAAGCGCCAACCGTTAGTTACAAACCGGAGTATCCGGTATCGGACGCCGATTTCCTGAAACTAATCGCCATCCTCAGGCTGGCCGTGCCCTATACGGGAATGATAATATCCACCAGGGAACGGCCGGACATCCGGCATCAGGCGTTCAAGATAGGCATCTCCCAGGCCAGCGCCGGCTCGGTCACCACCACCGGCGGATACGGCAACAAGCCCAAGCAGCCGCAGTTCACCGTGCACGACGAACGCTCTCTGGAAGAAGTCATCGACAGCGCGCTGGACGCCAAGTTCCTGCCCAGTTTCTGCACGGCCTGTTACCGGAGCGGCCGGACCGGCCATCGGTTTATGGACCTGGCCAAGCCGGGCGAAATCCAGAAGCTCTGCCGGCCCAACGCCATACTTACTTTTGCCGAATATCTGGCCGACTTCTCCGGAGAAAAACTGGCTAAAAAGGGAAAAGGGCTTATAGACAAATACCTGTCGCAGATAGAAGACCAGTCCATCAAGAAAGAAACCCTTAAGCGGTTGGAATTGATTGCTAAGGGTAAGCGGGATACATTCTTCTAAACTACTTCTTCCGCTTGCTGATGTAATCCTTGAGCGCATCCTGCCAGGACCTGAGCGGCTGGAGCTTGGTGCTGTTGAGCACTGAATAGAGCGGGCGCCGGACGCCGGCCTGTTCCTCGGTCTCTTCCTTAGGCTCTATCTTGACCTTAAGCCCGACCAGCTTGTCTATCTCCTGCGCGAATTCATACCAGGAACACGAACCGCTGTTGGTCAAGTGGTAAAGACCCGAAGGCATATCCGCCTTGAGCATGGCTTTTATCTGCAGTGCCGCGTCGTAGGTGTAGGTCGGGCTGGAAATGATGTTGGATGTCACCTGAAGAACGGGCTTCTGGGCGGCGTTCTTGATGATAGCTTCGATGAAGTTGGTGCCTCCTTTGCCCATGCATCCGGCCAGGCCGAACAGGCCGGCCACCCGGATAAGGTAATGCTTAGGGGCCAGGGTGGCGAATAACTCGCCGGCCAGCTTGGAGATGGCGTAAACATTCAGCGGATGCGGCGAATCATTCTCGGTATAAGGCGACTTCTTCCGGCCGTCAAAGACGTAATCGGTGGAGATGTGTATCAGCCGGGCGTCGATATCGCGGCAGATCAACACAAGATTCCGGACGGCAATGGAATTTATCAGAAATGCCTTATCCGGTGATTTCTCGCATTCGGGCACGTTGTGGTAAGCCGCCGTGTTGATGACCACGCCGGGCCGGTGCTTTTCTATGACCGCACGGGCCTGGGCCGGGTCGGCGATATCGATGTCCTCAACGGTCAGCGGCACTAGCTCGAACTCTTGTTTAAAGACCGAACTGACATCCGTGCCCAACTGGCCGTTAGCGCCGATGAGAAGTACTTTCATGGATGTGATACTAATAAATACGGCTCAACAGTCAAGAAGTAAGAGATGTAATGCGAAATACGCGATGCACGATACGCGTATCGTGAATCACGCATCGTGTATCAGATTATTAACCGCCGAATATCCGCTTGACCTTATGCCAAAGCGCCTTGCGCTTGAGCTGGGTGATGGCTCCGGCCGGGTCAAGGTCCTTGGGACAGGCCGCCTGGCAGTTGAATATGGAATGGCAGCGCCAGACGCCCAAGTTGTCGGCCACCACGTTCAGGCGCTCAGTCTGAATGGTGTCGCGGGAATCGTTTATCCAGCGGGCCGCCCGCAGGATGCTGTGCGGTCCGATGTAATCCGGGTTGCTTCCGGCCACCGGGCAGGAACCGTAGCAGGCGCCGCACAAGATGCAGTCGATGAAGTTGTCTATCTTCTTGCGCTCCTCGGGCGATTGCGGGAATTCCTTCTCGGGCATGGCCGTGCTGGGCATCAGGTACGGCTTGATGCTTTCGTAATGCTTGAAGAACCGGCCCATATCCACCACCAGGTCTTTATGGATGGGCAGGTGGGCGACCGGCCGGACCGTTATGGTATCGCTGTTCAAGGCCTCAACCTGGGTCTTGCAGGACAACCGGTACTTGCCGTTGACGTGCATGGCGCAGGAACCGCACACCGCCGCCCGGCAGGATGACCTGAATGCCAGCGTGCCGTCCAGGTTTTCCATTATGTAATAGAGCCCTTCCAGCACCGTCAGCCCCTTTTCGAACGGCACCGTAAAGCTGTCAAACCGGCAATCCTTGTCCTTGGCCGGATCGAACCTGAATACCTTGAATGTTACCGAACTATTCATATTCTTAATTCTATTCTATAACTGGCTCTAGCCCCGATGTCGCTACATCTCTCCTGGCTCTAATCCCATTCGCTTCGCTCAGGGATAAATGCCAGTAAGTCGCTACGCTCCAACTGGCATTAATATTTCCTCTCCTGCGGTTGATACTTGGTTATAGTCACCGGTTTATATTTAATCTCCGGCCCATCCATCTTGTAATAGGCCAGCGTATGTTTCAGGAAGTTGACGTCGTCCCGCTTCAGGAAGTCCCGGCGGGAATGCGAACCGCGGCTTTCCTTGCGCTCCAACGCGCCTTTGACCACCACCTCGGCCACGTCCACGTTGGCCACCAGGTCCAGCCTCCAGAGCACGTCGTAGTTCCAGGATGAAAACGGCGTGCAAGGCTTCAGGTATTTCAGCCGCTCCTTGATGGACCGGACTTTTTCCAGCGCCTTCTGCATATCGGCTTCGGTCCGGAATATACCGACATTGTCGTCCATCGCCTGGCCCATTTCTTTCCTTATCTTGTATGGGTCTTCCTTGCCGGTATCGTTGCAAATCAGTTTGATCTCGGTCTCCTGCGCCGTCTTCATATGCGCAACCAGGTCGTCGACAAAACGTTTCTTATTGCTATTAGCCTGAGCGTATTCGGCCGACTTGAGCCCGACCCGTTCGCCGAATATGATGGTTTCCAGGAGCGAATTGCCGCCCAGCCGGTTGGCGCCGTGAACGCTGACGCAGGCGCATTCGCCGGCCGCGTAAAGCCCTTTGACCCCGGTGGCGCCGTCAACATCAGTATCAACCCCGCCCATGGTATAATGCTGAACCGGATGAATCGGTATCGGGTCTTTTATCGGGTCAACCGCCAGGAAGTCCATGCATATATCCCGGATGCCCGGCAGTCTTTCCTTAATCTTGGCCTCGCCCAAATGCCGCAGGTCGAGGTGAACATACTTGCCCCAGGGCGACTCGAACCCGCGCCCCTGCTCGATTTCCGTGGTAATGGAGCGAGAAACCACGTCGCGCGGCGACAACTCCATTGAGTTGGGCGCGTATTTGCTCATAAACCGCTCGCCGTCCTTGTTAACCAGATAACCGCCCTCGCCCCGGCAGCCTTCGGTCATCAGGATATGCTTGCCGATGATGCCGGTGGGGTGGAACTGGATAAACTCCATATCCTTCAACGGCGCCCCGGCCCAGTATGCCACGGCCATACCCATGGCGGTAGAGGTCAGCGCGTTACTGGTCCGGCCGTATATCCGGCCGGCGCCGCCGGTGGCCAGGACTACCGAGTGGCCCAGAATATGCTCTAATTTGCCCGAAGCCATGTCTATGCCGACCACTCCGTAGCAAACATTATCTTCAACCAATAACGAGGTGATAAAGAATTCCTCGCGGACCGGGATATTGCGCTTGAGCACCTGTTCGTACAGGGTGTGGAGCATATAATGTCCGGTCCGGTCGGCCCCGTAGCAGGTACGCGGATAACCGGCGCCGCCGAAAGGACGCTGTGCGATTTTGCCTTCATCGGTCCGGCTGAACGGACAGCCCCAGTGCTCCAAATCGTATATCGCCTTGGGCGCGGTCGAGGTCATCAGTTCCACCGCGTCCTGGTCGGCCAGGTAGTCGCTGCCTTTAATCGTATCAAAACAATGCCGCTCGGGCGAATCGTCCTTGCCGGCCGGGTTATTAGCCAGCGGCGCGTTGATACCGCCCTGAGCCGCGCCGGAATGCGACCGGAGCGGGTGCAGTTTGGAAATGATCAACACCCGGACGCCTTTGGCCTGCGCCGCAATGGCCGCCCTCATTCCGGCCAGCCCGCCGCCCACTATGATTACATCATAATTCATAAAGATTTCAATATGTGCGGAACGAACACCGCCAGCGTGGCCGCCATCCCGACCAGGAACAGCAACACCATAACCCAGAGTATTACCACGTGCTTGCGGGTCAATCCGAATAAATCTATGCCTATCAGCCTCAGGCCGTTGAATACGTGGCTGAATATGACGCCGACCAGGCAGATTTCCATCATCCGAATCAACGGATTCTTGAACATACCCATAAGGAAATTGAACGAGCCCGCCCCGAAGACAAACTCACTGCTCAGCACCACCAGGTGCATAAAGATGTATCCGGCCAGGACCAGGCCGGTCAGCCGGTGAATCACCCAGCTGAACGTGCCGGCATTGCGGTTTAGCAACACGTCGCTGATATTGCCGATGGCTCTTTTAATCATCTCGTTCATATATTAAACTATTTGCCTGGTTATCCATTCCCAGAGCGTGGCCCCACCCCAGTAAAGCGATATCACGCCGACAAACCAGAATCCAACGGCTATGGACATCTTAATCCATCTGGGCGGTTTGTAATCGTCGATTATCTCGTAGACGCCGTTCAGGGCGTGGAATAACGTGGATGATAAAAACGTCATGTAAAAGATAGACCAGAAAAGACTGGACTGAATGCGGACCAGGACCGACTTGAAATCTATGACCTCGCCACCGGTCAGGTGGATGACCACCACGTGAGTAATCAGGCAGGCCGAAAGGATGATGCCCGTAAACCTCTGCAAGAACCAGCGTAAACCACCGGCCCCCTTAGGTGTTTCCGACATACTAAACTATAGCTTTCTAACCCCGCTGCAATAAGCGGGATAACGTAGCATGTAACTCGCGCAATTTATCCCGCCTTTGGGCGGGACTCGAACTGCCACTAACCGTTTTACCTGCGGTACTTATTAACACCCTCTTTGAACAGGTCGTTACCGTGTATATCATTAGCAACCGTCAGAGGAAAGTCAAGAACTTCAAGACGTCGCACCGCCTCCGGCCCCAGGTCCGGGTAGGCGATGACCTGAGCTTTCTTAATGCATCCGCGTATCAAAGCGGCCGCGCCGCCGGTGGCTACCAGGTAAACGGCCTTGAATTTCTTCATGGCGTCTATCACGGCCGGAGCCCGCTCGCCCTTGGCGATGGTGGCCTTCAGCCCGCGCTCCAGCAGAAACGGAGTGTAGGCGTCCATCCGGTAAGCCGTGGTCGGCCCGGCCGAGCCGATGACCTCGCCCGGCCGCTCCGGGGTCGGCCCGACGTAATATATCACCTGGCCCTTAAGGTCAAAAGGCGGTTTGCCGGCCTTGATATCGTCCACCATGCGCTTATGGGCCGCGTCGCGGGCCGTATAGATAACGCCCGACAGAAGCACCTTGTCGCCAATCTTCAGATTGGCCACTGCCTCGTCGGTCAACGGTGTCGTAAGTTTCATATCTTAAATTCTCTAATCAGTTTATTCAATCCCTATTTATTATTAACAGTGACTTTGAAGAGACTTTTATGAGATTAATTTAGCCTCTTACTAGTCTCATTTACACTGAGCAAAGCGAATGTGTCCAGTCCCTGTTTAAATATTCTTCGTGCCTCAGATCCTTCGTGCTTTCGTGGTAAAATTAATTATAAAATTATCCGTAACAATCTGCGTTAATCTGCGTACTATAAAATAACCGTTTTATGCCGCGCCGCATGGCAATTGATATTAACCGCCACCGGCAGCGCCGTAATATGGCACGGGCCGTATTCCACCTGAACGGCCAGCGCGGTCACCCGTCCGCCCAATCCCTGCGGGCCGATACCCAGGTTATTTATCTCGGTGAATAATTCCTGTTCCAGCTTGGCATAGACCGGGTCCGGGTTAGCCGAGCCGGCCGGCCGCAGGAGCGCCCGCTTGGCCAGCACCGTCACCCCGTCAAAGTTACTGCCCACGCCCACGCCGACGATAATCGGCGGGCAGGGATTGGCTCCGGCCTTCTTAACCATCTCCACCACGAACCGCTTAACGCCCTCGACCCCGGCCGAAGGCGGCAGCATTATCATCGCGCCCATATTCTCGCTCCCGCCGCCCTTGGGCAGGATATCAATCCTCAGCTTATCGCCCTTGACCAGTTCGGTATGGATGACGGCCGGCGTATTATCTCCGGTGTTCTTGCGCCCGATCGGGTCGGAGATGATGGACTTGCGCAGGTAGCCCTCCTTGTATCCCTGGCGCACGCCCTCGTTGATGGCATCGTAAAGATAGCCGCCGTCGATACGGACGTCCTGGCCCAGTTCCACGAAGATAACGGCCGTGCCCGTATCCTGGCACATCGGAATCATCTTTTCCCTGGCCAGGTTGTCGTTATCTATGATTTGCTGGATGATTTCCTTGCCGGTGGGCGATTCCTCTTTGGCGATGGACTTTTTGAGCAGGTCCAGCACGTCATCGCCGATGAGGCAATTGGCGTCTATGCACAGCTTCCGGACGGCGTCGGTAACGATGTTGGTTTTTATTTCTCTCATACAGCCCGCTCCGCAGTGGTCGTAAAAACCTTGATTGTTAAACATTTCACTTGGTTTGTCAAGAGAATTAGTGCCAGTAGGAGTATAGCGACGTACTGGCACTTATTAGAAATCTCTTTCCCGACTTTGTCGGGATTAGAGTTTCTTATCCCGCTTTAGCGGGGACCCCGAAGCCCCGCCCAAAGGCGGGATAAACTGCGCGGAGCGGAATTATTAGTGCCCGTTAGTTATCACCCGATAAATATCGGGGGAGAACGTTACTGGCAGTGCGCAGCCTCCTGCCCTTAGACCCTGAGGGGTCTTGAGAAGAACCCTCATGGGCAAGGACTTATCCCCGAAGCGCAATACCAAAAACATTAATACGTATTTTTTATGCGGATATGAGTTATCTATACCACCTACCCCCATTTACGATACACCCAGTCCCGGTTTACGATACGCCTAATCCCAGTTATTGACATCCCTAATACCGGTTATCGATACCACTAATACTAGTTATTGGCATCTCTAATACCGGTTATCGATATCCCTAATCCAGGTTTACGATACGCCCAGCCCCGGTTATTGATACCCCTAATACTAGTTATCAACATCCCCAATACCGGTTTACGACATATCCTATAGGGGTTATCGATACTGCTTATAGATATTATCCATATGTTCCATAGTAGTCATCCACACACCTTATAGGGATTATCGATACCGCCTATGGGTATTATTGGTACTCCCTATAGCAGTCATTCACACCCCCGATAGAGGTTATCTATACCACCTATGGGGGTTATCCATACTCCCTACAGGGGTTATCGACATAGGGAGTAGGAGTTATGGGGGGAGGGGGTAGGTATCCCCCCCCCTCCGAATATGCATTATAATCATTATTTAAGCAAAATGTTACGTTTTTTTATGGGGTAGGTACAGATGGGGGTGTCCCTCCCCCCTAACCACCTTCTCTACCCCTACCTACCCACCCTCCCCCCTACCCCCTCAAGATGTGGGAATTACCCCCCGAAAGTGCCAGGGATAGAACATGAAGAGTTCTGGACTACTACTTCTATATGGCAGGAATACGGTGTAAAGACCCCAGGGGTAGCCCCCGAAAGCGGCACGGATAGACCATAAAGATGTGAGAACTACCGGCCATGTAAAACAGGGTACGGTGCCCCGGAAAATCGTTGCCTGACAGCATCCTTATGGGAAAGCGTATAAACAGTAAAAAATACCAGGGGATACGGTTCCCGGCTACCGGGGGTATGATTAGCGGCTATGGGGGATATGCTATTTGCTATGCGGGGGTATGCTCTGTGGCTGCGGGGGATATGCTCCGCGGCTTAAGGGGGTATGACTATTGTCATAAAGGGATATGATTACCGGCTACAGGGGGTATGATTCTCTGGTTCGGGGGGTATGCTTGCCGGGCATCAGGGGTATGATTAGCGGCTATGAGGAGTATGATTCGTGGCCAAGGGGGGTATGATTACCGGGATAGAGGAGTATGATGCTTGCTATCGAGGGGTATGCTTATCGGAACCGGGGTGTATGATTACTGAGTCCGGGGGGTATGAGGGGTGTATATACCCCCCACCGGTGTCCGGGCTGGAAATGCATTATATTAGTTTCTGAGCCAGAAATCTATCAATTTGGGGTATCCCTAATGTCTGTCGCATCTACATCAGGTTACCTGTTATTTTTCCAGGGCTTCTTTGACCTTGAGCGCCAGGTTTTTTTGCGAGAATGGTTTCTGGATGAAATTCACTTCTTCAAAGAGCATTCCCCGGTGCGCGATGACGTCAGCGGTGTATCCGGACATAAAAAGGCATTTTATGGCCGGCCGGGTCTCCTTAACGCGCCCTGCCAGGTCGCGTCCGTTCATATCGGGCAGGATGACGTCGGTCAGGATCAGGTGGATGCCGCCGTCGTGTTCCTGGGCCAGCCGGATGGCTTCCCTGGGCGAGGATGCGGTCAAAACGGCATAGCCCAATTTTTTCAGTAATTCGGTAAAGAGTTTCCGGAGGGAGTCTTCGTCTTCGACCAGCAGTATCGTCTGTCCCTGGCCCCGTGGGATTTCAGCGGCGCTTTTGGCATGGGACTGGTCAACCGGGCCGCGGTGCCGGGGCAGGTAGATTTTGAAAGTGGAGCCTTGCCGGGGCTCGCTATAGACGTTGATGAATCCGTTATTCTGCCTGACTATGCCGTAAACCATGGCCAGGCCCAGGCCGGTGCCTTTGCCTATGCCTTTGGTGGTGAAAAACGGCTCGAAAAGATGGCCCAGCGTTTCTTTGTACATGCCGCAACCGGTGTCGCTGACGGCAATCATGGCATATTCCCCGGGCATATAATTAGCGTTGTTGGCGCAGTAGTTTTCGTCAAAGACGCTGTTGGCGGTCTCGATGATGATTTTACCGGTCCCGGTGATGGCGTCCCGGGCGTTGACGCACAGGTTGGCCATGATTTGGTCGATTTGGAGCGGGTCTACCTTGACCGGCCAGAGACTGGGCTCGGGCTGCCATTTAAGGTCGATGTCTTCCCTGATAAGGCTTTTGAGCATCTTGAGCGTTCCGGATATTTTTTCGTTCAGGTCTATGATCCTGGGCTCGACCACCTGCTTGCGGGCGAAGGTAAGCAGTTGCCGGGTTAGTCCGGCGGAATGATGGGCCGCTTTGAGGATTTCTTCCAGGTCGGAATGGAGTTCCTGTTCAGGTCCGGTCTTGCTCAGGGCGGTTTCGGCGTTTCCGATAATAACCCCAAGCATATTATTGAAATCGTGCGCCACGCCGCCGGCCAGCCGGCCGACTAAATCCATCTTTTGGACTTGGAACAATTGCTCCTGGAGTTTATTCCTTTCGGCTTCGGCGTGTTTGGCGGCGGTGATATCCATTATGTTGCCGTTGACGCGGATGACTTTACCGTTTTTGACGACCGGCCGGCTGGTGGTCCAGACCCAGATATGCCGGCCGTCGCCGCGGATTAATTCCAGCTTGAGGTCGTAGGGCCGGCCTTCCTCAACGGCCAGCCGGAAGGCCTTTTCGATGATGGGCGCGTGGTGCGGCGCGTAAGAACTGATGTTACGGTAGGCGTCGCCGGGGTCGTAGTCGAGGCCGACTCCGTAGATGCGGTAAACCTGGTTGGTCCATTTCATATGCCGGGCGTTCGGGTCGTATTCCCAACCGCCCATACCGGCGATGGTTTGGGTTTCATCGAGGAGCTGATAGGCTTCCCGGATCGCCGATATTTTTAAGGCCACCTGGCGCCTCAAAAGCAGGGCGAAAAGCCCGATGATTATCAACAGCCCGGTTATGACGGCCAGGGCATATTTGATATAGTTCGGGACCAGCGCCGGAGGCCGGATATCCAGCCAGCGTTTGAGCGACAGGTAATAGGCCGAATTCAGATTGTTTTTCATGGCCACGATATGCCGGTCGATGGTTTCAACCAGGCCGGCATCGATATTTTTGGGGAAGGCAAAGTGCAATCCCTCGCTGCGGAATATGACATTAGCCGGCACGATGTTGGCGTCACGTTGCGACGAGAAGCTGAAAAACCTGGAGGCCACCATGACATCGGCGATACCTGATTTTACGGCCTTGATGCCGGCTGGATAATCGGGATAAGGAAGCAGGGTAAAATCGATGCCTAAGGTGGGTTTAATCACTTCAAGCAGGTATTTTTCCTGGACCGACCCTTCCAATACGGCGATTTTTTTCATATTAAGGTCGCGTATCGAGCTGATGCGGACCTCGCGCTTGGAATAAACGTCGAGCCAGGATTCCAGCACCGGGGTGCGGTTGAAGGCGAATTGTTCGGCCCTTTCGGCTGAAAAGGATACATCCACCATCAGGTCAATCTGTCCGTTGCCGAGGCGCTGGATGTTTTCGGCCCAGGTGCCGTAAAGGTAATCGATTTTCCAGTTTTCGGACCGGGCGATTTCGTCGAGGATATCGACAAATATGCCTTTGGGCGTAAGGCTGGCATCGACAAAGACTTTGGGGTTGTTTTCATAAATGCCCACCCGAACGGTCCTGGCGTAATCGGGGTTTTTGGCGTGGGCCGGGGAAAGCGGCAATAAGAATAAAACAACGGCCAGAATAAAAATGGACCGGAGAATCTTCCCGACCGGGAAAGGCCGGGAGACGGGCTGAACTGTTCGGCGCGGGTGATTTGTATTTTCTGATGCCACCGGACGTCTCCTTTGGCTAAAATAAAAGACACGAACTCAAACTACCACTGAGACCGCAGCATTATTTTATTTCCCCTTACGTATGGGGGAGCGCCTCTGGCGCCCGGAGTTTATTTTCTGGGTACCAATTACTATATGTTTGGTATGAAAAGTGTCAAGGATTTTTTCGGCGAACCCGCAGATTTTACCGTAATGCCTTTATCCCATTTATGCCCGGTGACAAACACCATCGTCCAGTAACACACACCCAATTTTCTTTCCCGCTGTCTATGCGGCTTCCAAGGCGGAGTTTTTACCAAACACTCCATTCTTCCTTTCGGTTCTAGGTTCTAGGATTTTAACTGCCCCCATACTATAAACCGTTTGCTTGGCTATGTCAAATAAATAGATTATTTCCCGGATTTGTCGAACAGGCGCTGGGCCGGACAGCCGAGCTCCCTCTGCCGGCAGTGTTTACAGGCCATCTGGCCGCGCACCAGCGCGCTTCCCAACGATATGAGCAGTGCCAGCAGGATAATCATTCCCAATAACAGCCAGTCGAACCCTTTTATCAGGATAACAATACCGGCGATAATGGGGATGATGCCGACCAGGAAATCGGGGACGATATCTTTCCAGGTAATCTGTTTGCAGTTGAACCTTTCGGGTTTGCCGGGCTTGAAGAACCAACTGCTGAGTTTGCCCTTGCCGAAGGCGCAGTATTTGCCGTAATACCAGCAATCGACGCAGTGCCCTTTCAGGAGCCGCACCTCCAAACCAACGATATAGGCCAGATAAACAGCCACCCAGCCAATCCCCAGCCGGTATAGGATGAACGCTCCGATGAAGTAAGTGGCCAAGGAAACCAGGTTGGCCAAAGCAATCATCCAGAACGGGTAGTTGTCGTAATATTTGGGCTGTTCCATTTATGTATTGTTAACCAGGGTCTGTAATATTAACCGCTAAAGAATCTGAGTACCTTTTTTACCACGAAACCACGAAACTAACAAAGCACTAAATTTCTAATTTCGAGCCTTCGCCCGTTCCGGGTTCTTGCTCTGGAACCCTTCAGGGTTCGTAGAGTGGTAGAATTAATTCTCCGTATCTCCCGTGGCAAATCAGGCTTCCAGCATGCGCTGGATGGCGCGCAGGGCCTTTTGGGCGATGTCCGGCTCGACGCTGACTTTATATTCCAGGTCCTCCAGCGACCAGAGCAATTTCTCCAGGCTGTTGAGCTTCATATTGGGGCAATCGGCCAGGGCCGAGACCTCGATAAACACCTTGCCCGGGCTTTCCTTTTTCAGCCGGTGAATCAGCCCTATTTCGGTGCCGATGATGTATTCCTTGGCCGAATCGGTCCGGCAGAATTCCAGGATGCCGCTGGTGCTGGCCACCTTGTCGGCCATATTAACCACCTCGGTGGAGCATTCGGGATGGACCACCACCAGGGCCTGGGGATGGAGCGCCTTTTTGACCCGGATGTCCGATGCCAGTATGCGCTGGTGCGTCGGGCAGTAGCCGTGCCAGAGTATCATCTGCCGCCCGGTCTGGGCCCGGACGTAGTCGCCCAGATGCTGGTCAGGAATGAATATAATCGGCCGGTCCTTGGGCATCGACTGGACCACCCGGACGGCGTTGGACGATGTGCAGCAGCAGTCGCTTTCGGCCTTGATGGCGGCGCTGGAGTTGACGTAGGTAACCACCAGCGCGTCGGGATACCGGTTCTTAAGCTGGCGCAGTTCGCGCACGGTTATCATATTGGCCATCGGACAGCCGGCATTGGGGTCGGGCATAATCACCGTCTTATCCGGGCAGAGTATGGCCGCGGTCTCGGCCATAAAGTGCACGCCGCAGAAGACAATCAGGCTGGCCTCGGTCTTGGCGGCGGCCTGGGCCAGGCCGAGCGAGTCGCCCAGGTAATCGGCGATGTCCTGGATTTCCGGACGCTGGTAGTTGTGCGCCAGTATGATGGCGTCGCGCTTGGACTTGAGTTCGTTTATCTTTTGTATCAATTCCGACATATATCCTTAAGGCAACCGCGGACCCGCCTGACTGTCGGGCAGGTTATACGGATTCTGCAAACAATCAGCTCAATCAGCAAAATCAGCGGTTTCGTGTTTATTCGTGGCTAATCATCCTCACGTTCTATGCTTTGTATCATTTCCTGAGCGCCGGGGTAGTCGGGCTCGATATCAACAGCGGCGCGGAAATCGGACACGGCCCGGTCGTAATCGTCCTTATTGAGATAGGCGATGCCGCGGTTAAAGCGGGCATCGGCGTTTTTGGGGTTGAGTTCCAGCGCCCGGTTATAATCGGCGATGGCCTTGTCGAATTCGGACTGCTCGTCGTAAGCGATGCCGCGGCTGACGTAGGCGAAGGCGTCGGCCGGGTTGAGCCCGAGCGCCCGGTTGTAATCGATGATGGCCCGGGCGTAATCACCCAGCCGTTCGTAGGCGCCGGCCCGGCTGCAATAGGTCAGGCTGTCGGCCGGGTTGATGTTGACGGCTTTGGTGTAGTCGAGCACGGCGTTGTTGTATTCGCCCAGCCGCTCGAACATCAGCCCGCGGTTGATGTAGATGGCCGCGTCGTTGGGCCGGAGCTCCAGCGCGCGGGTGTAATCAGTCAGGGCCTGTTCGTAGTTGCCCTGGTTGTCGTAAAGGAATCCACGGTTAACGTAAGCGTTGACGTCGCCGGGATTGAGCTCTATGGCTTTGTTATAATCAAGCACTGCCTTTTGGTAATCGCCGGCTTCATCGGATTCCAGCCCGCGGTAAAGGTAGGCATCGGCCAGCTCTTTGCGCAACTCGACCAGATTGAAGTTGCCCGGGTCGGCCTGGAGTGCGGTATTGACGGCCTCGGCCGCGGCGTCCAGCCGGTTTTCGGACATCAGGACCCTGACGGCGGTGATGTCGACCTTGGCAGCCTGCTCCGATTGGTCGGGCTGGCGTGAATCGCATCCGGCGATGATAATGAATGCTCCCAGAATTATTGCGGCCCAGGTATCGCGGGTCTTCGGCATAAGCACCTCCTTGTTGGTTATAGCTGGTTAATTTATTATCAATTTGCCGGCTTAAGTCCAGAAATAGCGGCAAGGATTTTATGATAAATTAAGCCACAGAGGCGCAGAGAACACGAAGCGTTTTTTATTTTAAGCTTTTACTATCCCTTCTTACCAAGGCCTCTGTGGACTCTGCGCCTCTGTGGCCAGATTAGGCATATTATAAATGTATAACGTCCGGGACGAAGGAATTATTGTCATCACTGCGGATACAATAATTTCCGGGGCTCGCTCGTTATAATATACAGCGATAGTGAAAATATGGAATGTAGGATGTAGGTGGCAGTTGTGCGGAAATTATACTGCCACCTATAGTCGGCTGTAACTCCCCCGCTTGGCTCCACAGCGCCAATCGGTGTCTAACAGCCGAACTAAGGAGTGTTTATGAAAAGACGTTTGTTAGGCGCGGGACTGCTGGCCGCCATTTGCCTGGTTATGCCGGCCAATATCAGGGCTCAGGAAACAGATGACGACAATATCCACGCCCAGGCCGTGGAGCTCAGGGCGGAAATCAGCCTGGTCAACCTGGTCAACGGGCTGAACCTGACCGAGGCGCAGCTAGAGCAGTTAATCAGCGTCAACAAGGAGGCCGAGGCGGTCCATAACAGCTTCAAGGAAAAAGGCAAGGCCATGTCCGGCGAGCTGTTGTCCAGCCTGACGGCGCTGAAGCAGGCGCTGATAGAATACGGGTCCAACATCCCGCCCGAAGTGGGTAAGAAAGCCAATGAGATGAAGGAAAAGGCCGAACAGCTCAAGGAAGAGTTCGAGGCCGCCCTGCCCGGATTGCAATCCAAGGTGGACGCGGTGCTGACCGACGCCCAGAAAGAGGTCATCTCTACGTTCAAGCCGTGCCTATTGCCGCCCAAGAACCAGAAAAACCCGGTCCGGGTGGGACAGGCCTCATCCAACGAGGCGGCCATCAACGCACTGCGCAAACTGCGCACCATACCGGAAAAGGTCTACGAAACCAAGAAGAACGACATCCTCGACAGGCAATTCGCCCGGTTCGAGGAGAAGCACGGCAAGCTGACCGACGAAGAGAAGTCCAAGGAGCAGGAACGCCTGTTCGGGCTGGTGGACAAGGCCCGGGCCATGAACGACGATGAATTCGAAATCAGCAAGGAAGAACTGGCTAACGAGTTCAAGATAAAAGACCTGCGCGAAGAGTTATCTGATCGTTTAAAGATAATGACCGAATACCGGGAAAAAGACAAACCCAAGCTGGGGAAAACCGGTAAGTTTTTCCTGGCGCCCAAGATGTGCCAGGTGCTGGAAGCCAAACTGACGGCATTGAAGAACTTCAAGCCGATGCCAAGCAAGGACTGGAACGCCGAGCAACCAACTAACACCAACACTCCGAACAAAGATAAGAAATAATTGTAGATGCGAAAAAAGGAGGCTGTATATGTATAGAGCGATTATTTTATTGGCTCTGGCCGGGCTGGCCAGCACGGTATTGTGGCAGTCCCCGGCGATTAACGCGGCTGACAAGGCCGATGAGGCCGCAGTCTGCCCCATGCCGCAGGCACCCAAGCCTGAAGAACAGATGCGGATGCTTTTCGAAGACATCAGCTTCCTGAACCTGCTTAACGCACTTAACCTCAACGAGAAACAGATAACCGATATCATCGCCTGCAACAAAGATGCCCAAGCCATCCGCGAAGAGGCCGGCGCCCGGAACGAGAAACTGCTCAAGGAATGCGTAGCCGCTTACCAAACGCTGAAAGATACGCTGGAAAAGAACCAGCAGGTGCCGCAGGAAACGGAACAGCGGGCCTTCCGCATCGAACAGGCCGTGAAGAAGGAACTCCAGACCGAGAACAACCGCCGGTTGAAAGAGGTCGAGTCCAAGCTGGACGGCGTCTTTTCCGACGCACAGAAAGAGGTCATCAACACATTCAATCCCTGCCTAATACCGCCCAAGAACCTCAAGGACCCGGTCCGGGCCGGCCAGGCCAGCGACAACACCATGTTTTCCAATATGCTCAAACGCCTGCGGGGCATACCGGACAAAGAGTGGCAGACCCGGCAGGATGATTTCGTCCAGCGGTTTATGGGCGACGCCCAGCAGCACATCGGCAAGCTGACCGAGGATGAATACGCCAAGGAAAAGGAACGTATAATCGGACTGGTGGACAAAGCCCGGGCCATGAATGACGCCGAGTTCGAGCTGAACCTGCCCCAACTGTCCGAATCGCTCAAGCCGACCCATAAGGTCAAAGAACTTAGGCAGGAGCTGTCCAGCATGGAAGAACAGCGTTTTAATATGCTCGGGCGGACAGGCCATTTCTTCCTTAAGCCCAACATCACGCCGATATTGACAAAACGGCTGGAGCTGGTTAAATCGGGCAAGTAATGGTTATGAAGAAATGTTCCCGCAGGGAGTTCCTGGAGCAGGCTTTGAAACTGGGCCTGGGCGCGACGGCGCTGCCGGCGCTGGGATTAATGCCGGCATTCGCGGCCAGGGGCGCGCCTGACCCGGCCGTACTTAAAGAAGCGCTCTATTACCGGAAACTGCCGGACGGCAAACTGCAGTGCACCCTCTGCCCCAACCAGCATACCTACAAGGACGGCGAATTCTCATACTGCCGGACCCGCTGCGTCATCAAGGGCAAGATGTACACGCTGGCTTACAACAATCCTTGCACGCTCAATATCGACCCGATAGAGAAGGGCCCGTTTTATCATATAAGGCCCAATACCAACGCGCTGGGCATCGCCCTGGGCGGGTGCAACCTGAGATGCGCTTATTGCCAGAACTGGGACATATCGCAGAAACGGCCGGACGAGCTCAAGAACATAGATTTCACCAAAGCGGACGCCCTGAAATGGGTCAATGAGAAAGAATGCAAGACGATTCTCTGGAGTTATACCGACCCGGCGGTTTATCCGGAATACCTGCTCGAGGTGGCCGGATACACGGCCAAGGAGGGCATCAAGAACGCCATCTGTACGGCCGGATTCATCAGCCAGCAACCGCTCAAGGATATCTGCAAGGTGTCCGAGGCGTTTGCCGTGACGCTCAAAGCCTTTAACGACAAGTTCTACCAGGAGGTCTGCGGGCAGACGTCATACAAGCCGGTGCTCCAGTCGCTGGAGACCATCAAGGCCGAGGGCAAATGGCTGGAGGTGGTCAACCTGATTATCCCGTCATATAACGATAACATGGACGAGATAAAAGAGATGTGCAAATGGCTGGTCAAGAACCTGGGCCCGGATACGCCGCTGCACGTGGGCCGGTTTGTGCCGTCGTACAAGCTCAACAGCCTGCCCATGACGCCGGTCAAGACCGTGGAACAGGCGCGGCAGATAGGGCTGGATGCCGGGCTGAAGTTCGTCTATGCATTCAATGTGGCCCCGCACGAAGGAAATTATACTTACTGCCCCAAATGCGGCAAGACACTGATAAAACGGCTGGCTTTCAAGGTGCTGGAGAATGTTATGGTTAAAGGCGCCTGCCCCGGCTGCGGACAGAAGATACCGGGGATATGGAGTTAGTATTTACCACAAAGAACACAGAGGAAATTTCAGAAGCCACCTTTCTCTAATTCTTCTTCTATCACTTGTCGCGGTACTTGATTTCCTGATATTATTTTACTAATAGCCCCAAGTGCTATTGCTCCAGAGTGCGGGAACGGAATAGCTTCAACAGTTTTAATATCATGATAATATATTAAGTCATATTTATATCCTCTTTTGGTAGTATAAAATCCCAATCCCCTTACGAATTTTATCCGTTGTCCCTCAACCTTATCTTCAACAATAATCCCCCAGCCTCTTATAAGTTGTTGTCTTATCTCGTCGGAACGCTTGAAATCCCTGCGTTTGCGGGCGTCCTCGCGTTCCCTGACCAGGGCTTCTATCTCAGGCGGAACGGCCGCGGCCGGTTCGGCCAGCACGCCCAATACGCTATCAAATTCTTTCAGAAGCTGAACTGCCGATGCGGCAAAGCCCGAAGTCAGGGTAGTTTTGTTGGCCTCGCGGATGAAATCAAAGATGCGGGCCAGAGCCTCGGAGATATTCAGGTCGTCATCCATGGCCGCCTCAAACTCGGCCCGGACAGACGCCAGGAGCTTTTGATGGCTTTCCGTAGGCGCGGTTTTAGCGGACGTATCCGCCGATTTCTCGTTGAGCATAATCCTGAAATCAGCCAGCCGCTGCAAAGCGTTCTTGGCGGCCTCAAGGTTTTCCAGTGTAAAGTTCAACGGCTGGTGGTAATGGGTGTTGAGCAAGGCGTACCTTAATGTGAGGGATGAGAACCCCTTGGCCAGGATATCCCTAACCGTATAGAAATTACCCAGCGATTTGGACATCTTCTGGTTATTGACCAGCAGGTGTTTGATGTGGAACCAATAATTAATGACTTTATGGCCAAGCGCGCCTTCGGACTGGGCGATTTCGCATTCGTGGTGCGGGAAGATGTTGTCCTCGCCGCCGGTGTGGATATCAAATCGCTGTCCTAGGTATTTCAGCGACATGGCCGAGCATTCGATATGCCAGCCGGGGAAACCCCGGCCCCAGGGGCTGTCCCACTGCATCAGGTGCTTGGGGTCCTGCTTCCAGAGCGCGAAGTCGAGCGGGCTTTTCTTCTCGGAGTTGACCTCGACCCGGGCGCCGGCTATCAGCTGGTCCAGCGGGTTGCCGGAGAGTTTGCCGTAAGCGGGAAATTTGCTGATATCGAAATAGACGTTACCATTAACCTGGTAGGCGTAACCTTTATCAAGCAGCGTCTTGACCATATTTATCATTTCCGGGATATGCTCAGTGGCCAACGGGTATTTGTCGGCCGGCTTGATATTCAACAGCTTGGACAGCTGCTGGAATTCATCGGCATAAAAGCGGGTGATTTCCAGCGGGGTCTTCTTCTCCTTGCGGGCGGCCGCCTGGACTTTATCTTCTCCGGCATCGCCGGACGAGATATCGTCGTCTGTAGTCATATGGCCGACATCGGTAATATTCATTATTTGGGTCACCTGAAATCCTTTGTATTCCAAATAGCGACGGAGCAGGTCGGCGCAGATAAAGGAACGGAAGTTCCCGATGTGCGGATGGCTGTAAACGGTCGGTCCGCAGGAATAAATCAGAACCTTGCCCGGAGTGATGGGCTTGAATTCCTCTTTGGTCTTAGTCAGCGTATTGTATAAATGCAAGGCCATATTCAGATTACTACCAGAACCAGGGCGGCGATGGCGTTCTTGCCGCCAATCGGCCCGAGCCCTTCCATAGTCTTGGCTTTGACGTTAACCAGTCCCGGCCTGATGCCCAGCAGCCGGGCGATATTGCGGCCGATAGCCTTTTTATGCCGGCCCAGCTTAGGCGCCTGGGCGAAGATGATGCTGTCAACCTCTTTCGGTTTTCTCCGGCCGACAGACTTAAGCGCGCGCTTAAGAAGCTCGGCGCTGGAAATATCCTTGTAAGCCGGGTCGGTGTCCGGGAACATATCGCCGATATCGCCGGCCTTGGCCGCGCCGAGGATGGCGTCTATCAGGGCGTGCAGAAGGACATCGGCGTCCGAATGGCCGAGCAGGCCCTTGTCGTATTTTATCCGCACCCCGCCGATGACCAGTTTGCGGTTCCGGGCCAGGCGATGAATATCAAATCCGATGCCGATCATATTAGTAAGCAGATTAAGCGGATTAAGCAGAATGCCTCATCCGTAAATCCAATTATTTAGTTTACTATTATAGCAGTGTGTGTCAATAAAAAAACCCGGCCTCGATCCTGAATCGAGGCCGGGTATATAGGATTTGACCAGCTTAGAACTTTAGTTTGCTATCCAAAACTATCATCTGCATGCTGTCTTCCTTTACGCCGTATCCGCCAGCTGAGGTGAAGAAATCTCCGCCGGAGAGTGTGGCATAACCCAGGGTGAAGGACAGGCTCTTGTTGAAATGCAGAGTGGCCACAACGTCTATTTCGGTGCCCAGGTTCTTGCTAACCGTCTGACCGGCTGTCTTTGAGGCCGGGTCAGCTACCAGCGAGAATGTACCGAAAAGCAGTTTGACATTGAGCGGTTCGGCTGTGCCGTCTTTATCGACGTCCAGCTTATGCGTCAGGCCGGCTTCCATTTTCAGAACCTTATAGTTGCTGTCGATGTCAAGCCCCCAGATGTTATCTTCCAGAATCATGGTGGACTGGACATTTTCATAAGACATAAAGTTCTTATTCTTGGTGGTTGAGCCGCCGCCGCTGAGATACCAGTAGGAAACGTCGACATAAGGTTTGAGCTTTTCGTTCTTAATGTCGTACTTTCCACCGATCCGATAAGCGGATGAGGCCTGGTCAACCGTGGCCGAGAAGTCGCCGCTCTGGGTGTAATATTCGCCGTAGAGTTCCAGGTTGGGCATGGAGCCGAAGTAATTGCCGCCCACGCCGATGGTCTGGATGCTCAGTTTGGTGCCTTCATTGAAGGTCTTGCTGATGGTGCCGGTAGCGATATTCCTGGGGTCACCGCCCGGTATCTTGTACCAACCAGCCAGTCCGGTCAGCCTTTCGTCGGCGCGGCCGGTGAGCGATTCGTTAACTACGCCCCAGTAGAAGCTGGCTTTGTAGTTGTTGTTCTTAAGCGAACCGTAATCAAAACGGAAGCCGCCGAATTCACAGGTGTCTTTAGCCAACGCACCAACTACCTTGTAGATATTGGCTTCGGTGTACGGCAAAGCCATTATCCTGGAATTGTTGGTGTCCATGAAGAAAGCATCACCGCCTTCGCGGGCGCTGAACTTTAGGCTCTGGCCGCCGTACTTTAAGGTCAACTCTTCAATGATAAGCTTTTCCACCTGGATGTAGGCCTGTTCCACGGCCATTTCGATGTTGTCGCCGCCGAAGAAGTCGACGTTAGCAGTGGTGCCGAGCGCGGCATCAAGACGCCGGTTCTGGAGCTGGACCAGGGCGGTAACCTTGTCGCCCACATCGACTCCGAAATTCAGGGTGATCAGCGGTGACCAAAAAAGGTCGCTGGCCTGCTTACCCGGTGCGGGCATGCAATCCAAAACGCTGGTAACACCAGAATCGCGAGAAACCATGGTGTTGTCGAAACTACCGTTGATGGTAATTTCCTTGGCGCTGGAAGCTTCCTTGCCGGTTGATACGCCGGCCTGGACGCTCAGCCCCAACACAAACACCATTACTAAAACCAATAACCCTATTTTCTTCATATATTCCTCCTTAGTTGACGGCATCATGTCTTCTCACCCCTGATATGATGCCTGATATCAGAGCGTGATAGCAAAACTAAATTAAAACTAAACTAATCATCTCCTTTCGTTAGTATATTTGCAGGCTGACGAGGATTGCTCCCCGGCAGACATAATACCGGCGTCGATACTTGGGCTGTTAGAGTCCCGCAAAAGCGGGACGAGTTACAGACCAGTATAGTTGGCATAAAGCCACACTACATTTAATATATTTTTCGTCAAGACAGGATGATAACTTTAATAAAATACTAAGATTGGCTAATGAAATAGAACGAGGCAGGGTTTGTAACGCCCTGCCCCGTGGAGATGAGCTTATTTCGCGTAGTTATAGAAACCAATGCCGGTTTTCCTACCCAGGTGTCCGGCTGCAACCATCTTTTTAAGAAGAGGGCAGGGACGGTACTTGGGGTCGCCCAGTCCGGTATGCAGAACTTCCAGGATAGCCAGACAGACATCCAGCCCAATCAGGTCGGCCAAAGCCAGCGGCCCGATGGGGTGGTTCATGCCCAGCTTCATAACCTCGTCTATCGCTTCTTTGGTAGCCACGCCTTCCATTAAAGCGTATACAGCCTCGTTTATCATAGGCAGAAGAACGCGGTTGGATATAAAACCCGGCGCATCGTTGACCTCTACCGGTATCTTGCCCAGCTTTTTAGACAGTTCGTTAACCAGCTGGACGGTTTGGTCTGAGGTGACCAGCCCGCTAACGACTTCGACCAGCTTCATTATCGGAACCGGGTTCATGAAGTGCATACCGATGACCTTATCAGGACGCTTGGTAGCGGCGCCCAGTTCGGTTATAGATATCGATGACGTGTTGGACGAAATAATCACCTCGGGACGGAGCATGGCATCCAGCTTGGCGAATAACTCCCTTTTGAGCTTGATATTCTCTATGACCGCCTCGACCACGAAATCGGAGTTCCTGAGCTCATCCACATTAATTGAGGTTTTGATGCGCTTAAAAATGCTGTCGGCCGTTTCAGTCAGAAGGCTTTTCTGTTGCATCTTGTCCAAACTGGTCCGGATAGTTTTCATACCGCGGTCCACGAACTCCTGTTTGATATCGACCATAGTCACGTTATGTCCGGACATGGCAAATACCTGGGCGATGCCGTTGCCCATGGTGCCGGCACCGATTACAGCGACGTTGGAAATAGGCATATAAAATCCTTTCTATTTAAAATCAGTGTAATATTTAGTTAACTTAACTTCTAAGTGTCAGTATGTCAAAATAATCGTGACATGAAGTCGAGAAAGAAAGTGAGGATGCTCTGCCCATACTAAAACGGGCTTTTAATATTTATCAATCCGTGTCCAGTTCGAACGCCATCGATATTATCCTGATTGTTGCCATTGTTAAATGAACCACCGCCGCCACCACCATCCCTTGTATTCCCTACTGACCAAGCACCACCACCGCCGGAATATCCGCCACCGCCACCGCAGGCATATGTACCGCCGCCGCCACCACCGTATCCACCGGCAGAGCCATAATTGCTGCCACCCGCACCGCCTGTTAGCCCATTAGCCCAACTAAGTCCGCCGGTGCAATTATCTCCCCCATTGACTCCATTACTATTAAATCCACCGCCTCCGCTGCCATTCCAACTTGAACCGGAAGTGGAACCGCCATTGCCGCCTGACCCACCAGCACTATTACCCGTTCTATCATTTGTACCTGTATTCGCCGAAACAGCATTCATGCCAGCGGTGCTGCCACTACCACCTCCACCACCTGCTATTATAAGCGGAACTCCACTTCTAACCACGAAAGAACCACCACCGCCACCTGATGATCCACTTCCATTAACACCCTGTTGTCCAACAACAATACTAAGCACATCCCCATTATTAAGAACAAAATCACCTCTCATTCTTGCCCCTAAGCCACCACTATTACCACCCTGCGCACCCCAGACCTCTATACGGTAAACACCAGTTTGGGTTATTGTTAAATTTTGTATTGATCCATTTCGGCCGGTTGATGTATTATTGAAAGTAAGATTTACAGGGGTGAAATTTATTGTCGTCTGGCTAACCGTATTGCTATAAGCGCTGATGCCGATACCATTATAGGCGTAAACCCGATAATTATATGTTGTTCCCAAGGTCAGCCCGCTGTTGGTATACGCAGTGGTATTAGGCGGCAACGTGGTGATTAACGCGAAACCTGTATTAGTTGGCAGGATATTACGCTCTATCTTAAAACCCTGTTCGCCATCAGAATTATCGGTCCATTGCAGGCCGATATCAGTTGTGGTAACGGTGGTTGTTATCATGTTAGACGGAGCCAAAGGCGCTATGGTTTGGGCAATAAACTGGTTGGAATAAGGATGGTCCAAAAGGAAGTTATAAGAGCAAACCCGATAATAATAGATATTGCCACCTGACACGCCCGTATCGGTATATACCGTGGCATTGGCCGATGCGGTATCAATCTGGGCCCAACCCGAACCGTCCGGGGAACGTTCAATCTTGAATCCGTTCTCAGTAGGTGAATTATCCTGCCAGGTCAGTACTATCTCGGTCGCGGAATTCACTTGCGCAACCAAATTAGTGGTTACATTATCACCGCCATACAAATATCTGACTATGACTATACCGGAACCACCAGCACCTCCAGTACCTTGATGATTGCCGCCACCGCCGCCACCGCCTGTGTTTGTTCCACCATTAGCGCCCGGGGCGCCAGCTGCGCTAACGACCCCGTTTGCGCCATTAGCTGTTCCACCGGTACCGCCTGAACCAGCAGTTGAAGGTGCGGTCCAGGTACTGCCTCCTCCTCCTCCTCCCAAACCACCATTTCCGGCCGGTCCGGCGCTATGAGCCGCGCCACCACCGCCGCCGCCATAATAATACGGTGTTCCGGAAATAGAAAATTGCAAACCGGAGCCACCATGACCGGCACGAGTAGCGTTAACCGCATTAACTTGGGAATTGTCTCCGGCACCGCCCCCTCCGCCGGCATAATAATCATTATTAACAGAGGGGGAATTACCGCCAGCGGTACCCTGCTCGTCAGTACCAATGGCCCCAAATGTTTGGCCGGCACCGCTATACATATAACGAGCCGCTGCACCGCCACCCGAACCGCCAACTAAAGCAGGGCCACCAACCCATGTCGGGTCGGTACGATGACCGCTGCCGCCGCCGCCTCCTCCGATAGCCACAAGTGAATTAAACACAGAATTCTGGCCGATAAATCCCGAAACTGGAGTCCCATTATATGGTCCAGGAGAACCAGCGCCACCGGCACCGACGGTTACGGACATCGCGCAAGGAGTAATGGCATAAGCGCTTCTATAAATCACGCCGCCTCCTCCGCCGCCGCCACCCATATCAGCGCCACCGCCTCCTCCTCCGGCCACCACCAAAACTTCAACATTCCCACCGTCAGTTACATTCAAGATACCGCTTGAAGTAAAAGTATGTATTTTGTAACTTCCCAAATATGTAATTGTTCCTCCTGTTGCTTTTATAATCGGGGTGGTTTCGACAATCTCATTGGAATAATTACTGTTATCGATAGCGTTATAAGCCCGAACTCTGTAGGCATATGTTGTTGCCATTAGGACAGTGCTATCAGTATAGGAAGTAGTATTCGGAGCAAGCGTATCAAGTACAGTATAGTTTACACCGTCTAATGTACGCTCTATTTTAAAACCGTCCTCATTCAATGAGGTGTCCTGCCATTGCATGCTAATTAAATTAGTGGTAACAGATGTGGTTATTAAATTAGTCGGGCCATCAGGTTTCTCGGTGCGGTTGAACGATGCGTTGGAATAATCGCCGTCGCCGGTAAAGCCATAGGACCTGACCCGATACCAATAATTAGTGGTCGGAGTTATCGGGGTATCCGAATAAGAATCGATATTGGCGCCGACCGTGTTTATCTGCTCATAATTAACACCGTCAAGAGAACGCTCTATCTTGAAACCCAGCTCGTGCGGTGAGGTATCATGCCAGCTCAGGTCAATCCGGCTGTCACTGACCAGGGCGGCCACCAAATTAGAGGTAATGTTAAATTGGCCTTCGGCCGAAGGCGTTTCGGCTGTCGGCGCCGGGGTAGCTGTTTTGCGCAGACGCACTACAGGATTAAATGTCGTGGAATCATAACTGTTATTAGCGTTCTGGTTAACCCTAAAATAAACAGCATCACCACTTGAAACCACGGTGTTAAGGACATAATTATACCCGACATTGTCGTTAAATACCACGGCCTGTGACCATAGCGGATTGGTATTATTATATATTGAAGCGGTTATGCCATCACCACCGCCAAGATTACTTTTTTGAACATTGCCCGTAATAGTTAACCCATAATTAGCCGGGCTCATCCACTTTCTGGCCGGCTCGTATGTATCCGGATGACAGGCGCTGCTCCAGAGCAGATTATAAACATAGCTCCCTTGCCATCTATTATTGGCCGGATCCCAATTCATATCCTGATAAAAACCACCGGTCCACTCCTGATAATACCAATTATTGGCTCCCTGGGTGGAGGTAAATCCGGTTGAGGCCTGGTAGACAAAAACAAAAGCATTATCCGTACTGGCGCTTGTGCCTGAGATATTGCCGTAATACATATTAATTATCGTTGAGCCATTCGGCAATGACGGTATTTTGACCCAGTACTTATTGTCATTTTCCTGCCAGTAATAAAGCTCTTGGTCCATGGTCTCATTTGTAAAGCGGACATCACTATAATCCGGCTTAATCTTAAAGGAATTGCTGTAACGAGCCCCGACCTCGCTTTCGGAAAGCGCCCTGTTCAGTATTTTGACCTCATCAATAACGCCCTTAAAATTATTACCAATGTAAAGGTTGCCGGCATTGGTATTGATCGACCCCGTTAAAGTCCCTTGGGCTTTCAATGTGCCATTGACATAAAGCTTCTGCTGGTTTGAAGAATCATTTTTATTATATGTCATGACGATATGATTCCAACCCGGGGAAAGCGAGGTACTGATGAATGTCCGGTTTATCTGCCCGGCAAAGGTTGAGCCGTTAAATGATATGCCATAAGCATCCATTTTATAGATGCCGTCCGTCATCATAATACTCAATGGTGTTAATTGATATGAAGACGCCTCACCCATGCCGGCGCTGACTTTATTACCGTATGCTATTTCCTGGTCAGCGAGAATCTTGAGCCATGGACCGGCAGCTGACGTTGCATACCTGAGCGATAATTTATTGCCTTTTCTTTTATGCATGAAATAATAACCGGTGGGTTGCGCGCCTTGGCCGTTGATAGGCGAATGATACTGCCCGAAGTATGTTCCGGTATAACCGCTCGGGAATCCCGAGGTATTAAGCGAGCCCCAATAAGGACCGCTACCGTCATTAGACCAGCCATTCCAGTCGTAATGGGAAACATTCGACCCATAGACCATACCGAACCCACGATAATCATGCGCCCAATATGAAACAACCTCGAAATCCTCTCCGGCGTCAAAAGTCCTATCAAAAACAATACTTGAGTAGTTGCTTCCAGCGGACCAGGTCCTGTTGTTATTTGAAAGAGTCCCTTTGGGGGGCGATGCTATGAATTTTATCGGTTGGTTTGCCGGAGAATTGGTTGTATCAACCCAGGCCTCTATGCTAATGGCATCAGTCAGATTCAGGCTGGAAGCGTTCCGAACCTCGACATATTCGCCAACCCCCTGGAAAGACAAGGCCTTCCCGTAACGACCATCCACCCGGGCCGGCAAAGCCGCATTGAGCTTATAATCATCCACATAAGCCGTGCCACTGGGATTATCTGATGTGTTCCACCAAGCCATATCTACGTATATATATACCGTCCCGTTTACGTTATCTGGATGCAATGCGTTCGAAGTAGCCACCGCCTGGGAAAATTGCTGCCATCCGGTAGTGCTGGTGGTTATAGTTTTCCAGTCCTTATGAGTAATATAACTATTACTGGCATCATAATACTGGATTCTCAGGTAGAAAGTACTTGTTATCACAGTAGCGTTAACCCAGGCTGATACAGTAAATGATTTCCCGGCCAAGTAAGAGGTTACAACCGGGCTTGATTTGTTTGAGGTCGCGCTAACACCGCTAGCAACCAGCTTACCCGAATAAGCGCCAGTATATTTCTGAGTATTATCCCATGTCTCGGACCCACCCCAGTTGCCGCTTTCGAAACCGGAGTTATCAATCAAATTATAATTTATAATCCCGGTATTATTGTATCCCGAGCAATCCGCCGCGGTTGAACCGGAAGTTTCGGAAAAATGATATGAGGCAACCAGTCCGAATTCGTTAATAAATGCGGAATCAGAAAACGGCGCTATAGCTACCTGATAATCATTTAAAGCACTACCGGTATTATTTATGGTTATCTGCCTGAGGTACGGCCAGGAACCGTTACCTGAATTAGACATTATAGTGACTATACTCCGTGTCGGGGACCAGGCCGATACACCATTCACATTTATTCCCTGCACCCGCCAATAATAAGTATTAAAAGGCATCAAATTAGTTACTGTATAAGAAGTAGTTGTTAATCCGCTTTGATCAACTATAGTTGTAACGAAATTAGCATCTTTACCGAATTGAATGTGGTATGTCTCATTATAAATACCCTGACTCCATGTCAATATGCAATTATCGGCCGGTATTATTGCCGCATCCAGCGGTGCGGTAGGACCGGGAATTCCAATAGTCGAAAATGACCGATACAAAGACCAATCGCCTTCGCCGCCGCTGTTATAAGCTTTCACCTGCCAGTAATACGTCGTCGCATGTGATAAAGCCGGAACATAAGATGTTACGGCAACAGCATTTTGATCAATCATTAAAGATGAGAAAAATATATCCGTAGAAACCCTTACTCTATATGTTACGGCCGTCGGCACATCAAACCACGAAAGTGTCTGATTGCTCGGGTATCCTGTGCCAGTATTAAGCGGAGAATTCAATGTCGGCAACCCAGGCGGAGCAATCGCCGTGGTGAAAGACCAAGTCTCTGACCAATTACTGGCCCCGGCGCTGTTAACCGCATGGACACGCCAATAATAAACGGTTGAAGCCGACAATGCCGAGGCATAATATGAAAGCACCGTAATAGAGCCCTGATCCTTAACAAGATTAGCAAATGACGGCGTTTCGGAAACCTGTACCCGATAGGAGGTAGCTCCGGGCGAGGCGTTCCAAGTCATGGTCATATTTACCGGCACATTTATCGCCGAATTGCCCGGTAAAGCCAACGTTGGTTGGGGCGGAGGTATGACCAAAGTCGTGAATTGATACACCTCTGACCATGACGAGGTTCCGCCGATATTGTTGCTCTTTACCCGCCAGTAATGGGTGGTGTTAACAGCTAGGTTAGCCACCTGATAATTGGTAACAACAATAGAATTTTGATTAACTATTATATTATTGAAACTCTCGTCTGTGGCTATCTGAATCTGGTAATCATCAGACCTGTCTGCCGGATACCATGATAAAACCGTATTAGTAATCACGCCGGTAGCGCCCTGTATGGGTGATTGCGGTATGGGTATGGCCGGAAACGCGATTATGGTGGTAAAACTCCAGGTATTGGACCAACTGCTGGAACCGGCGATATTGTTGGCCAGGACCCGCCAGTAATATGTGGTTAAATTATTAAACGCCGGCGTAAAAGTAGTACCGGTTATTTGGTTCTGATCCAAGACTATCTCGGAGAATCCGGCGTCAGTCGCGACCTGCAGTCGGTAAGAAACCGCCCGATTGGCCGCATTCCATCTTATTGTGTCATTGATTAACCAATTAACAGCCCCGTTTGCCGGGGCATTAAGAGTCGGCTGTGCCGGGATATCTATGATGGTATCGAATTTGAACACCTGCGACCAATCAGAAGTCCCGGCGCTATTTACGGAACGAACCCGCCAGTAATATGACGTTAAATTACTAAGCACGCAGCTCGTTGAAGTGGCCGCAATATTGCTCTGATCTAAAACTACAACCGAGAAATTCGCCGCGGTTGAAATCTGGATATGGTAAGAAGTCGCTCCTTTAGACGCATTCCAAGTTAAGCTTACCGGCACCGATTCATTTACGGAATAATTTACAGGGCTGACCAAAGCAGGTATAGCTACAATTGTCTGGAAAGATCTGGCGGTCGAGAAATCCCCTTCACCTCCCGCATTGACTCCTTTTACCCGCCAATAATAAACAGTGCCGTTCGCTAAATTATTGACAGTATAAGACAGTGACGACGTGGCAAAAACGTATGTTGCGGACACTTCGAAATTAATATCACTGGAAATATTCAACGTGTACGAGGCCACACCGCTAACCGCATTCCAGGACAAGGTCGGATTTACAGACAACGCTACGGTAGGATTATTGGACGGAGCGACAAGTTCCGGAGGCGGAAGGAGCGTAGTGAAATAAAAAACTGTCGACCAATCAGACCCACCGCCGACATTGTAAGCTTTAACTTTCCAGTAATATCCAGAGTAATAATTCAGTCCGCTGACAGTCACGTTTGTCCCTGTAATATTGCTCTGGTTAAAAATAACACTTGCAAATCCGGCATCGGCCGCGACTTGAGCCTGGTAAGAGGTGGCCGTATTTACCACCTGCCATGATAATTGCGGAATCTTTAAAATAGCCGCGGCGTTATTTTGCGGTGTTACCAGGACCGGCTGGGCCGGAGCAGGAACATTTATGGTGAAGCGGCTGGCGTCGGACCAGACACCCTCACCGCCAATATTACTGGCTTTGACTCTCCAGTAATAAACCGTCAAATGGGTCAGGTCATTCGTCTGGTATGACAATCCGGCTATTCCGCTCTGGCTGATAAGCACAGAATTGAATCCGCTATCAGTAGACACCTGCAGAGAATAAGAAACCGCGCCAAGCGCGGTATTCCAAACCAGCTGGGGGCTGAGTATATTGACAGTTGAGTTATTTGACGGGGCTGACAAAGCCGGCATGGCCGGAACCGCGATTATGGTGGTAAACGACCTGATGACGGACCAAGCTCCGGTCCCGCCAGCATTGCTTGCCCGAACCCGCCAGTAATATACCGTTGAATTACTAAGGGCCGGTACGTAAAAAGTATTCTCAATATTGCTCTGGTCGCAAATGAGTCCGGAAAAACCGTCGTCTACAGCAACCTGCAACTGATAACTGGTAGCCGTGCTTGAAGAGTCCCATGTTAATGTTGGGTTAACAGAAATATTTGCGGCGCTGTCTGAAGGCAAGCTCAGTACCGGTCCGAGCGGTGGCGAAATATTTGTGACGAATGACCATATTGCAGACCAACTGCTCAAGCCGGCAACATTGACGCCCCGAATGCGCCAGTAATAACTTGTTGAGTAACTAAGCGCCTGCGAGAGCATAGTCGATGTTACTGTGGAAGTGGCGGTTAAAGGCGCCGCAAATGAAATATTATCGCTTACCTGTATTTCATACGATGCGGCATAATTTGATACGTCCCATGTCAGCGTCGGGTTAATTGACAGGGCCAAGGTACCGCTGACCGGAGTAGCCAACAACGGCAGCGCCGGTAAGGCTGCTATTGTAACAAAGGAGCCGGTTTCAGACCAAACTCCGGTCCCGCCAGCATTGCTTGCCCGAACCCGCCAGTAATAGGTGGTGTTATAATTCAAGACCGCGGTGGTATATACGGTCGAGGTAATATTATTCTGATTAATCACAAAACTGCTGAAATTAATATTTGAGGAAACCTGCAGATTATAATAAGACGCCCTGTTTGCCGCGGCCCAAACCAACTCCGGCGTCAATGAGATACTGGTGGCGCTCATTATCGGAGATGACAGCACAACTTGAACCGGGGCTTCTATAATGGTTGTAAAATTACCAGTGCTTGACCAATTTCCTGTGCCGCCGGGGTTGACACCGCGTACGCGCCAATAATAGGTCGTCAAATAATTGCCCGCATAAGCCAACGATGTGGCCGTGATTCCGCTGGCCTCGCTGATGATGCTGGTAAAACCAGAATCAATTGAAATCTGGATCTGATAAGCCGTGGAGTTATTGGCTGCCTGCCAGAATAAGCTGATGTTGATCGGATTATTGGACGATCCGTTCGCCGGCGAGGTCAAAATCGGGCTAGCCGACTGGATATACAAAGTAGTGGTGGTTGATTGGTTGGAATAAGCGCTGGTACCGCCGTTATTCCAGGCTAAAACCCGGTATGAATATGATGTCCCGATTATCAGATTCCTGTCGGTATAAACATTGGTATTGGTAAACACCGAACCTATCTGGATATAATCCGCATCCGAAGGGCTCTTGCGCTCTATCCGGAAACCGTTTTCATTGCCGGAGCTGTCCTGCCAGCTCAGGCTGATTTGAGATGTGGAATCAGCCGTGGTTATCAGGTTGCGCGGCGACTGGAGCACTTGCCAGTTTCCTTTTGAGTTTGATGCGCAGTTGAGCTTGTGATTATATACATCAAGATAAGCAATATAGACCTTGTTTGTTTCGATAACCAAAGAAGTATATTCGGCCCTGACGCTATCAGCATTGACAATGCTCCATGATCCGGCCTCTTTTCTGGCGTATTTGACAGCTTTTGCCGTAACATCATAATAACTGATGTGAGCCTCATTAGCCAGGTCCAACGTAATCCCGGTAAACTTGCCGACATCCCCGACGGAATCAACCGTGGAACAAACGAACACGCCCGAGGCGTTGGTCGCATATTTCAGGTCCTTGTTTGTCGCATCATAATAACTGATATGAACCTTATTATTGGGGTCCAAGGACATGTCCGTATATAACCCAACATCGTTCGAGCTGTCCACCGTCGAAATAACCCAGGCTCCGGACAGATTGGTTGCATATTTCAGGTTGCCATCGGTTTGGTCGTAGTAACTGATGTGGGCTTTATTGTTCATATCGATAGCCAGAGAGGTAAACATCCCTGTATTCCCTACCGAATCAATCCTGGCAATCGCCCAGCTTCCGGAGATATTGGTCGCATATTTGAGGTCACTCGAAGTATTATCGTAATAACTAATATGGATTTTATTGTTGAGGTCAACGGCTATCGATGAATAAAACCCCACATATCCGTCCGCGTCAACCGTGTATGTCTGCCAGGCGCCGGAGACGTTAGTAGCGTATTTAAGGTCGACATTATTCCTATCATAGTAGCTGATATGAACCTTATTGTTCCTGTCCAGCGCCAAAGAGGCGTATTCGCCGACCTCGTTATCAATGGTTATCGTCGCCCAGTTCCCTCCAGCATTGGTGACATATTGCAACCTGTAATTCGAGATATCGTAATAACAACAATGTATTTTGCCGCTAGTATCAATAGCGATAGGCGTATTACCGCCAGCCGAGCCCGAAGCCAGTGTGATTATTGTCCAGGGCGTAATCACCGACACCTCGTTGGAGTAATCGCTTCGGAAGTTGGTGTTGAATGCTGTTATGCGGTAATAATATGTGGCTATTTCCGTTACGTTAGTATCCGTAAAAAGACGGTTGTTGGCCGATAAGGTGGCAATCTCGTGATAACTCCCGGAAGCCCCGGTTTTCCTTTCGACTGAAAACCCATCCTCGTTTTCGGAATTATCAATCCAGCTAAGGTTGATCTGGGAAGACGAAAAGGCTGTAGCCGTTAAGCCGTAAGGAATTTCTATCGGCGTGCTGCTTCCGGTCAAAATATTCTTGACATTATCCTGACAAACACCGCCATACCCCAAAACAATAACGGCTACCAGCAAAATCCCAAGAAATCTGCGATAAAACCCTTTATTCAGCATAATTATACCCTATTATTTGCACTAATTTTGTCAAGAGAAATTCCTCTATAACCTTCTTTCCTTACACTATATAGTTAGCAAAAAGCATACCTGCTAAATAGCCTTTTAATAGGGGTTCACGGCGTTTTGCTTAGTTTTCATTACAAAGCTGTAATCCATACCAAATTAGGTTACATTTCCGTAACATCCCAGCCACTGATAAATCCCGAGATAATTCAAGGTATTTACCCTTCTAGTGCCCATCGGTAGCTTAAACTGCCTTCTAATTTTGTTGACATAATAAAACAAGCATTATACCATCTTGCTTTTATGCCTGATATATTAAGCGGTGATTTCGAGTTTGACAAGAGTAAATTCCTCGGTAAAGGTGCTTGGGGCGACGTTTACCTGGGCAAACAAGTCTCGCTTAACCGGCCGGTAGCCATCAAAATCCTCAAAAAAGAGCTGACCGCTGATTCGGATTTCGTCAAACGTTTCCGCCGCGAGGCCGAATGCCTGGCCAAATTAGCCAACGAACATATCATCCAGGTTTATAGTGCAGGTGAGCATCAAGGTTCGTATTTTTTTATAATGGAATTTGTCCAGGGTATGCCCCTGTCCAAGTTTGTTGAACAAAAACACAAATTCACGCATGACGAACTGGCTTATGTCGGATTGTCGGTCGCCCAAGCGCTTAAAGCCGCATGGAACAGCCCGGCCAAAATCGTCCACCGGGACATAAAGCCCGCTAATATTATTGTTTCTTTGTCTTCGGCTATAATTTCCCCCAAGGGCGAACCTTCGGGCATAGTCGAAAATATGCCCACGTCCGGAATCAACATAAAAGAAGGCATTGTCAAGGTTATGGATTTCGGTCTGGCCAAAGTTTCCCAAGAAGGCGATAATGACGCTACTTTGGCCGGCACGGTCATCGGCACGCCCAAATATATATCGCCGGAACAGGGCATGGGCAATCCGGCAGATGTCCGCTCGGATATATATTCACTCGGCATCGTTATGTATGAAATGGCCACCGGACAGATTCCGTTCCAGGGCGACAGCGCCGTAAGTATGATTCGTCATCATATTTATGATTCGGCCCTGCCGCCATCACAATTAAATAATGAAATCCCGCCCAATCTGGATGCCATTATAATGAAATGCATCCATAAGGATCCTAATAAGCGCTACTCTAATCCGTCCCAATTAATAGAAGACCTGACGGCATTCCAGCAAGGCGCCGCTCTTAAGTTCGCTGAAAGTAGCGTTTCCACGCTTGACGCCACGATGCTCGGCCCGTCTGTCGTCAAGGCGAAATCAAAGAAAAAAGTTATTTTCATAACCGGTGGAGTGATGGTTGTTTTAGCCACAGCCGTGGTTATCTGGCAAACGACTTCCGGCAAAAAACCGGCCCCGTCCTTGCCGTTAAATCAAGCGTTTAATACTAATGCAGCTACTCCCTCAAACACGTCCGCGGCTCTTCCACCGGTTCCGAATAAAATAATCGAAACCGCCGAAACCAAAGAAGACCCTCTGGCCAAGGAAATAATGGGTCTGCTTAACAAGGCCATTGAATTAATCGAGGCTAATGACCTGGAAGGCGCAAAGGATATCGTCAATCAGGTATTGACAAAGGCGCCAACCCACCCCAAAGCCAAAGAACTGATTGACGACATTAATAAGCGCATTGATGTCCGGGAAAAACTCCGTTTGGCCCAGGCTTACTTAAAAGACCCCATCGCGCCGATTGACAACCCTCTTATCAGCGACCAGAAAAAGTTTAATTATGTGGTCGAGCTGATCGGAGAAAACAAGTTCTCCGAAGCTAAAGACGAGATTTCAAAATTAATAGACCGCGAGGATGCCATCATCTCTCCGGGCGCTATTTATTTCGGCATGCGCTTGATTCTGCTGGAAAAAGGCACCGCATATCTGGACAACATGAGCAAATATTCCGCCAAGCTTAAACGGCTTTACCCCAACAGCGATTGCATTACGCCCGGCGAAGAACTGCTCAAAAAAGCCGCAGAACAGGCCGACGCGGACGCTTTCGATGAAGCCGTAAAACAAACCCAAAAGACCAAAGATTACACGGACAAAACCAAAATCATATCCGAATTCATAGCCCGCAATCCCAATAGCCGTTTCCTGGACAAAGCAAAAGAGTTATTGGAGCAATTCAAAGCCGAATTAGCCAAACAACGCCTGGCGGCTTATAAAGCCGCCTTCCTGGATGCCCAGAACTATTTCGGGCAGAACCAGTTTGACGAATCCCTAAAATCGCTGGACAAAGCCCTGACCCTTTCGGATGACCATGCGGAGGTAGAATCATTCCGTGAAAAAGTCGACCTGGCTATGTGGAAATTCCGCGGCATCGAACCGTTGGGCAAGGAACGCGACCCGGCTTCCAAGGCTTATCTTAAAGTTAAAACCACCAAAGACGGGGTGGAAATGGTTTTGATAACCGGCGGCGATTTCACCATGGGCGGCAATGACGGTTCGCCGGGCGAAAGACCGGTCCATCGGGTAACCACCGTCCCTTATTATGCGGATATTTACGAAGTAACCAACGCCCAGTTCAAGAAATTCGTCGACGCCACTAATTACAAAACCGACGCGGAAAAAACCGGTAAAGCCTGGGCGTTTATCGACGGCGTTCTGGAACCGGATGTCAAGGGCGCTTCCTGGAGGACGCCGACCGGCCAGGGCTCGAGTATTGACGCCATTATGGATTACCCGGTGGTCCATGTCAGCTGGGCCGATGCCAACGCCTACGCCCAGTGGGCCGGTAAAAGACTGCCCACCGAGGCCGAGTGGGAAAAAATGGCCCGAGGCAATTCAACCCTTAAATATCCCTGGGGCAGCGAATGGTCCGCCCAAAAATCCAATACCGTGGAAAATAACGCCGGCCAGCCGGGAAAAACCGGCAGTTACCCAATGGACAAAAGCCTCTCCGGCTGTTTTGACATTATCGGCAACGTGGCTGAATGGTGTTATGATTTCTACGACGAAAATTACTACTCCCGGAGCGCGGCAAAAGACCCGCGCGGCCCGGAAACCGGCATATACAGGGTCGTCCGGGGCGGTTCGTGGATAAGTAAAGGCGAGGATACCAAAATCACCACCCGTAAAAAAGGCGGCATCTCCTCGCGCAAACAACCTGTCGAACCGGTTAACTTCTGGTCTAATTACATTGGTTTCAGGTGCGTAAAGGATCTTAAATAAAATGAAACATTATTACCTTGCCTTGTTGCTGTTATTGATTATTTCAGCCGGCTGCGCCGGGCCGATGGAAATAACCCGGACGCTTGACGTAAATGACACCTATGTCCAGGACGTCAAGAAAATATCCGGACTGAACCAGAATGTCGTGCTGGCTCCGATTCATATCGACCCGGCCCCGGACCAACCGGTCAAGGACGAAAAATTCGTAATGCTCGAGCCGGAACTGCTGACCACCCAGTTGATGGAAACATTCCGGTCTTATATGGTGTTCGACAAGCTGGAAAAAATCCCGGCCACGGTTAAGACCAAAAAAGAACTCATCGCCGAAGCCCGGGCCAAAGAAGCAACCCTGATTATGAGCCTGACCGTAAAAAAATACCGCATCTATTATATCGGCGGAAGCGACGCCACCCTGGGCAATACCGTACTCTGGTTCTTCGGCACTATCCCCTGCTTCTGGACACACGACCAGATGTACGGAGTGGAAATAACCGCCGAAACATCGTTCCTGGACCTGGCCACCTCCGAGGAATTCGCCCTGCCCCTGACTTCTTACACCACCACTTTTAAGGTCGAAGGCAGTCTCAGTTTCCTGGAACGCGGTTTCAGCCCGCTGATACTAATCCTGCCGCCCCAGCTCTGTTCCATAAACTGGAATAACATCCAGGAACTGGTCAACCAGAAAGCGTCATCCTACTTCCTGATAAAGCTGGCCGAGCAAACCAAAAAAGAACTGCTCCAGAAATTATCCTCTTAATAATCAGATCCCGGACGGTCTTTCCGGCATTACCCAAAAGTAACATCTTCACATATAAATCACCCTAAAGTAACAGCGCCGCATAATTCTTGCCTAAAAACCATTTATACCCAAATTTAAAGCGTATTTTACGGCTATTTGGCTGGTACGCTTTTTGCTTACATTATATCCCAGAATTTAGTTGACATTTTTCAGGAAGAAGGCTATATTGTGATTAATATAAATAATTCAAGGAGAGCGTCTAAAAATGAATAATAAGATTCCGCGCCTAAGCATCTGGATTATTCTGTGCCTGCTTTTCCCTCTGATTTCAGGCTGCATCCTTTTCTGGACCCTGCCCATCGCCATGAGCGGCAGCGGCAGCAGCGGCGGTAGCGACTCGCCGACCGGCAGCAGCGGCGGGCTTAAGACCGTCACCGGCATCATCTACGAAACCATTTACGGCTCGGTCAAAATCGCCCCCAGCGGCGGCGTCCAGATAACCTTCGTCAAAGACGGCACCACTTACAATGCCACCACCGCCTCGGACGGCAGTTTCTCCATCACCGGCGTACCCGAAGGCATCGGCCAAATGACCGCTTCAAAAAACGGCTACACCTCGAACGACTTTACGGTTAACACCTCAGTTGCAGCTAACCTTTCCCGTTCCATCACCAAACGCAATACTAACCACGTATTCATCTCCGCCGGCGGCGGCGCAATCAATACCTTCAGCGAAACCACTTATCCCAGATGCCAGGTGACTGTTCCGGCCGGCGCGGTCACCGCAGACACGGAAATGGAACTGACGCCCTATATCACCGTCAGCGACCTGCCCGGCAACTTCCCGGCCGGCGTCCTGCCACTGGCCGGCGCCAACCTATCCAGCGGTTCGGTTTACCAATTCAACGGCGGCAATAAGGCCGATGCTTATACCATACTGCCGTCTTCAATGCGGCCGGAAAACCTGACCGGCGCCACCATCAAGCTGATGGAATACATCAGCGGCCAATGGGTCGAAGCGTCCGGCGACGGCGAATACATCAGCGCCGGGCTCTGGGCCGGCTATCTCGGACCCAAAACCAGCTCGCCGGCCAAGATATCCGGCTGTTATCCCTGGTGTTACGTGGTCAAATTCGCCAATACCAGCTTGACCAATTACGCCTATGTCAGAGGCAAAGTCTCCGATATATCCGGCGCGGCCCTGGAAAAAATACTGGTGGTCGGCTACGGCGCCGCCGCCACCACCGACATCAGCGGCAATTATAACCTCGGCCCGTTGACCGTCGTCAACGCCACCGATAACACCCTTATCCCGGTCACGGCTTATCTCAACGGATATCTGCCCAATAACCAGTTCATCTCGCTCAAGACCGGCGACATCAAGGAAAATATCGATTTCACCCTCAGGACCATAGATCAGGTGGCTATTCTGGGCGGCTTGGTTACCGACAGCATCAACGGCACCGCGCTGAACGGCGTCCAAGTCAGCTACAAACGCTCGCCGGCCATCAAGACGCTCTCCTATGACAACCGCGGCACCACCAGCGATATCTCCGACGACACCTTCACGGTCATCCCCTCAACCGGCGTCAACCCTTCGGCTTACCAGTGGGTGGTCACCAAAAACAGCGTGCCTTATACCTCGACCCTTTACACCGGCGCCAGCGTCAATATCAACAACATCGTTACCGAAGCCCAGAGCCAGGGTATGACTGTCGATGTCGGCGCTTATCGCATCGGCTGCAATGTCACCCTGGCATCCGGTACAGTCAGCGTTGACGGTGGATTCCAGATTGCTCTGGTCGGTATGCTCCCGGCCATCACCGACATTCAATTGCCCATCATGGTCGAATTCGGCGCCGAGGTACTGGCCACTACCAATGCCAACGGCGGTTATTTATTCTTCGACGTGCCGTATGGAGAGCCGCTTACCGTGACTGCTAAGGCCACCGGTTATAACACCTCTGAGACCAGTATGGCACCAATAAGTACGAATTTCAACACCAAGGATTTTTCCCTCGTGCCGACTACTGGCGATTTCACTCCGCCCTCCGTCATTGCCGTCAGCCCGGCCGATAACGCCCAGGATGTGGCCATTAACAGCTCCATCCAGATAACCTTCAGCGAAGCCATGAACAACTCGACCATCAACACCTCATCGTTCAGGGTGACCGGCTCGTCCGGCGATATCGGCGGCCAGGTATCATACAACAGCGGCAATTATACGGCCACCTTCTCGCCCTCGGCCCAGCTGGCTTACAATACCACTCATACGGTGACCCTTTCCATAGCCGCCCGCGACCTTTACGACAACGCCATCACCGGAACCTACTCATCGACCTTCAGGACCGTCAGCGACCTGCCCAATACGCCGTCATCATTCACGGCTACGGCATTGTCCTATTCGCAAATCCGGCTGGCCTGGCAGGATACCTCCACCAACGAGACCGGCTTCGAAATCGAAAGCAGTCCCGATGGCGCCACCTGGTCCAGTCTCTACCTAGCGCCGCCCAATACCACCATCTACGTCAACAGCAGCCTGACCGCCTCGACCACCTATTACTACCGGATAAAGGCGTTTAACCTCAGCGGTAACAGCAATTATTCCTCAAGCGTTTCGGCCACCACCTTTGCCATTCCGACCATACCGCCCAACGCGCCGACCGGGCTGTCGGCCACGGCCGTTTCCTCGGCCAAGGTCAACCTGTCCTGGACCGACGCCTCCACCGACGAGGAAGGATTCTATATCGAACGCAAAGTGGCGGGCGGCACCTATGCGCGCATCGCCACTCTTATGCCCAACATCGTTATTTATTCCGACACTACCGGTCTGTCCGCCACTACCACATATTATTACCGGCTCCAGTCGTTCAGCGTGGCCGGCAACAGTTCTTATTGCACCGAAAAGAGCGTGGTCACACCGGCCCCGGCTCCCACCGCGCCGGTGGCTCCGTCCGGCCTGGCCGCAGTCGGCGTTTCCTCGGCCCAGATAGACCTGTCCTGGACCGACAACTCCGATAACGAAAACGGGTTCAGGGTCCAGCGCAAGCAGGGCGTAGGCGGCACCTATTCCACCATCGCTTCCTCGCTCGCCCAGAATACCACCATTTATCACAACTCCGGCCTTAATTCTAACACCGAATATTATTACCGGGTCCAGGCATATAACGCCTACGGTTACAGCGCCTGGTCGACTGAAGCCAACGGCACCACCGCGCCCCCGGCCGACACCCCTCCAATCATTCCTTCCGACCTGACCGCCACGGCCATATCGGCCGCCCAGATTACGCTCCAGTGGAGCGACAACTCCACCAACGAAGACGGATTTAAGATATACTACAACAACACCGGCATCTCCCCGTTCTCTTACTACGGCGGCGAGGCCTCGGCCAATACCACCTCGTACACGGTCAGCGGGCTTAATTCCGACACCACTCATTACTTTATCATCAACTCGTATAATGCCGCCGGTGACAGTCCGGAGTCCAACTCGGCCTCGGCCAAGACCTGGCCGCCGGTGCCCAGCGCGCCTTCGCCCAATACGCCTTATAACGCCGCGGAAAACATCTCGCTCAAACCGACGTTCATCTGGAGCCAGTCCGGCACGGTCAGTTCCTACCGACTGCAGGTCTCATCCAATTCCGAATTCTCGGCCATAGTCGCTGATACCGGCGGCATCACTAATACTACCTACACCCTGACCACGGCCCTGGCCAACCAGAACACCGTCTATTACTGGCGCGTCAACGCCACCAACGTCAGCGGCACCGGCCCCTGGTCATCCGCTTACAGTTTTAAAACCGTCTCGGCACCATCGGTGCCTACCGGGCCCAACGCATCCGCCTCCGCCACCAACCAGATTAATCTGTACTGGTCCTATAACGGCAGCGCCGCGGAAGGATACTATGTTTACCGCTGCACGGACGGGGTCAGCTTCATACCGGTGGCCACCTCGACATACACCAGCTTTGTCGACACGGGATTGACATCCTACACCACTTATTATTACAAATTCACAGCTTACAACTCGGCCGGTGAAAGCGTTCGTTCCTCCTCGACCAGCGCCACCACCTGGCCGCCGCTCCCGGCCATGCCCACTCCGGACCTGCCGGCCGATGCCGCCATAAATATCAGCATCAACCCGACCATCAGCTGGAGCGCCGTCACTTACGCCCAGTCTTACCACCTCCAGGTGGCTAAAGACAGTATCTTTTCCGCCGGCAATATGGTCTATGATAATCAGTACGTCTACAGTAATTCTCAAAATATTTACAGCCTCATCCAGTCGACCGCCTATTACTGGCGCGTCAGCGCTCGCAACCAAAGCGGCGACACCGACTGGCCGGCCACGCCCCGGAGCTTTACCACCACCGACGTTCCCAACGCGGCGCCCAGCGCCCTGAGCGTTACGGCCGTTTCCTCATCGCGGATTAACTTCAGCTGGACCGATAATTCCAATAATGAGGATATTTTCGATATTCTATACAGCACAGATAACAGCTATTTCTACTCCCTGCCTACGGCCCCGGCAAATGCGATCACCTATTCCTTAACCTCCGCATATTATAACACGCTTTATTACTTCAAGGTCCGGGCCGTCAACAGCGTCGGTTACAGTAACTATTCCAATACGGCCAGCGACACCACCTGGCTGCCGGTGCCCGAACCTACGAATATTTATTCCCCATCCAGCAGCGCTATCAATGTTTCCCTGGACACATATCTTTATTGGAATTCTGTTTGGTCCGCCACCAGTTATAAGCTCCAGGTGGCCACCGATACCGGTTTCGCCTATATCGTCCGCGATTTCAGCGGCATCGCCACTAATTACTTTTCCATTACGCCATCGCTCAATTCCAATACCGTCTACTACTGCCGCGTCAAAGCCGTCAATATCAGCGGCGAAAGCGCCTGGTCAACCAACACATATTACTTCACCACCGCTTTATTCCAGCCTGACCTGGCCGTAAGCGAAGACAACATATCCTACCTCGGCGACAATATTTTTAATTATACCGGCCTGAGCCAGACCCTGAACGACTCCGTTGATTCAGGCAACACCGTCAAATATTACTTCCAGATAAAAAATGAAAGCAACCTTGACGACTATTTCACCTTTGCCGGCACCAGCGGTAACGCCCAGTGGACTATAACCTACTATAACGAATACAACGATGACATCACCACCAATGTAGTCAACGGCACATACAATCGCTATTTCAACGCAAATGGAACCCAATATTATTCGGCGGATGTAACACTCATAACCGATACCGCTGTAATACCGCTAAATCTCTTCTTTACCGGCACCAGTTGGTTCGATATCGCCTGCAAAGACACCGTAAAAATAGTTGCCGACATGACCAAGTGGCAATCGGTAGCGGCCGGTATCCAGCACAATATTGCAATCAAGAACGACGGCTCGCTCTGGGCCTGGGGCGACAATTCTAGCGGCCAGCTCGGTCTGGGCGATTCCAACCCACGCTGGGGTCCGGTCCAAGTCGGCGCCGATAAGGATTGGTCTCAGGTCAGCGCCGGTAACGGATTTAGTATGGCCGTCAAGACCAACGGTACCCTCTGGACCTGGGGCTATAACTGGAATGGCCAGCTCGGCCAGGGCGACAGCGGCAACGGCACCAACAGGCTTGTTCCAACCCAGGTGGGTTCCGACACTGATTGGAGCAAGGTGGCAGCCGGAGGCTATCACGCCATGGCGCTCAAAACCAATGGCACCCTCCTGACCTGGGGCTGGAACAACTACGGACAATTGGGCTTTGGATACACCGGCGGAAGTTCTATTCTCATCCCAACCGTCGTTACCGCAGTAGGAACAGCCTGGTCCTATATTTCAGCCGGCATATATCACTCAATAGCGTCCAACAGCGATACCAATACCTATACCTGGGGTTATAATGGTTATGGCCAATTAGGACACGGCGATTATGCCCTGCGTAATTCTCCGGTGGCGCTGACCACGTCCGGTTGGAGTGTGGTCAAAGCCGGCTCTTTCCATACCGTAGGCATTATCTCCGGACAATTATGGGTCTGGGGTTGGAATCTCAATGGCCAGCTCGGCCTCAATGATACGAATAATCGAAACTATCCTTGCAGATACGTTTCGGCTACCAGCTGGGTCGCCGTCGCCGGCGGATATTATCATACCCTTGCCCGCAACAGCTTAGGTACCATCTATGCAGCCGGAGACAATGCGTCCGGCCAGCTCGGCCTTGGCGAATCAGTTTCCTACACATGGAAATTCCTGGCTATTACTACCACTCTCGGAGCGCAACTGGCCGCCGGGCGCGACCACAGCTTTACCATCCGCTCGGACGGCACGCTTTATTCCTGGGGCTGGAACCAATACGGCCAGCTCGGCCACGGTGACACAAAAAACCGCTTCTGGCCGACTAAGGTCTATCTCCAGTGGCTGATGGTTTCCGGCGGATACGGCCATACCATAGGTCTCAAGAGCGATGGCACGCTCTGGTCATGGGGATACGGCTATGACGGCCAATTAGGCCATGGCGACACATCCTACAAGTACACGCCTACCCAAATCTCTACCGGCACAGACTGGTCATTCGTTGATTGCGGGGATTATTATAGCTTAGGCGTTAAGACCAACGGCACTCTCTGGTCATGGGGCGATAACTGGTACGGCCAGCTCGGGCAGGGCACCAGCGGCAGCGGTACCAACAAATATTCGCCCACCCAGGTAGGCTTAAACACCAATTGGGCCTCTGTCAGCGCCGGGAACTACCATTCATTAGCCGTTACCAACGGCGGCCAACTTTGGTCTTGGGGTTATAATGCTATGGGCCAGCTCGGCCTGGGCATAGGCGATTACACCAACAGGACTGTGCCCACCTATGTTACAAGTTTAGGCACCGTTACGCTTATCAGCGCCGGAACTTATCATTCGGCCTGCGTTGCCGCCGGAATCCTCTATACATTCGGATATAATTATTATGGCGCATTAGGGACAGGAGATCTTACTGATCATAATCATCCGGATCCCCAACCCATTAGAAGTGGAATTATATCCGTCAGCGCCGGATACCAACATACCGTGATTACGGACGGCCAGGGAAAACTATGGTCTACTGGATATAACTCCGACTATGGACAGCTGGGCACAGGTAATAACACCAATACAAATTACCTTGTACAGGAAGTAACGCTGGCTACTGATTGGGTCAGCGCAGTTGCCGGTAATAACCATACTATGGCCGTCAAAACCAACGGAACTATATATGCCTGGGGCGCTGGTTCCTATGGGCAGTTAGGTCAGGGTATAGATTGGGCCAATTGGAATAACCCCAGGTTAGTAGGCTCGGATACAGACTGGTCCAAGATTGGGGCCGGTTCTTTTCATTCCTTGGGCGTAAAGAGAAACAACTCGCTCTGGGGCTGGGGTTATAACAACTCCTATCAACTCGGTCTAAACAACACCGACAATAAAAACACGCCCACCAAGATTAAGTAACTAATGGGCGGTCAGATGTTTCGGAACATTGGGATCATTTTTTCCTTTGGTTCTATCAAAAAATAACCCCTCTTTATCACCAGAAATGACATAAAAAGCAGATTTAATGCGGTTTTTTAGGTAATTTAGCCTAAAAGTTATCCACAGGAGTAGCCCCCCCACCCTCCTTAATATATTGTAACCTACCCTGTATAGTAATCCAGGCCGACTTGTCATATACTAAAGGCCGAGTTGTCATATACCAGAGGCCGACTTGTCATATACTAGAGGCCGACTTGTCATATACTAGACGCCGACTTGTCATATACTAGAGGCCGACTTGTCATATACTAAAGGCCGACTTGTCATATACTAGATGCCGACTTGCCATATACTAGATGCCGACTTGTCATATACTAGATGCCGACTTGTCATATACTAGACGCCGACTTGTCATATACTAAAGGCCGACTTGTCATATACTAGATGCCGACTTGCCATATACTAGAGGCCGACTTGTCTTATACTATAGCGGTATTTGAGAAAAATAGAAATTCCAAGAATACCATACTCAATTACATCCCTTGGCCCGGGAGCATGGCATGGGTGCGGAAACAACGCCTGCCGGAAAACCGCCTATGCCGGTTTGGCCAGTTTATTCAGCTCTGATTGGATTATGGCCGGCATAACTATACTGACTATGATATACAGGATGAACCAAAGCAAGGCGTTATTGTCTTTCTTGACGTTCTGGGCGAAACCCTCGCAATATTTATAGGCCCAATAAATGTTCGCTATCGGGACTATTATCAGCCAGGCGGTGGGTATTTTCGCGCCCAGCCTGTTTATTTCATTCTTGGTCGAAACCACCCAATAAAGATAATAAATCCCGAAGGTTATTATTGAAAATATATATACCAAAACCACGTTTCTGTGCTTTACCATTTTCCGCCTCCTTTTTTTCGATTAAACAGTTACTCTAAAATACTTGATAGCATTTATCTCTAACGTGGTCAAGGGAATATACAGAATAGTGCCCGGCCGGGCAACCGTTTGTTTTCTTGACCGGATAATGTTTTTCTGATAATATCCGGATTGTTATCCAATAAGTAATTACCGCGTTGAAATCTTATAAGAAAGGATTTTTATGGCCAAGATATCGTTATGTTTGCTGGGAACCCTGGCGGTTTGCCTGCTGGCCTGCGGTTGCGTGGTGGTTACCGAAGACCCGCATTATCAGGGCACGGTGGAAATATATCCGGAGTTCATCCCGCCGCCGTTCCAGCTGGCGCCGGGTATGGTGCTGATGCCTTCGATGGCCGGGGTGTATTACGCCCGCGACGGCTATAACCTGTTTTTTTATACCGACTCGTGGTATTATTATTGGGGCGGCTACTGGTTCATCGGCTCTTCATTCAACGGTCCCTGGGTCTATGTCGAACCGGCCCGGTTGCCGGTGATGATGACCAGAATCCCGCCCGGACACCTCAAAACCCCGCCCGGCCAGCTCCGGCGCAATGAGCATCATCCCAGGAACCGCCCGCCCGACCGCCGGCAAACAGCCCCCGGCCCGCGCAAGGACAATGACCGGGATAATGACAGGGACAGGGAAAAAGATAAGGGCCGTGACAAGGACAAAGACGACTCACCCGGCCATAAGAAAAAGGACAAATAACCGCGGCCGGTCTTTTCAACCTGCTTACATTAAGATACTCTCTTGCGGAAGCGCAGGGTGCTGAAGCTGATGATGGCCACGCCGATAATCAACAGCGCCAGCATCTGCGGCCAGAGCACGCCCAAACCCGTTCCTTTGAGGAATACCCCCCTGATGATTACCAGGAAGTATCTTAAGGGATTAAGATAGGTCAGATACTGAATACCCTGGGGCATATTCTGGATGGGAAAAACGAACCCGGAAAGCAGAAGGGCCGGAAAGATGAGCAGGAAGGTGGTCATCATTGCCTCCTGCTGGGTTGAGGCGATGGTGGAAATGAACAGCCCGATGCCCAGCGTGGTCAAAAGATAAAGGATGACCGAACTGAAAAGAACCAGCGGGTTGCCCCGGATGGGCACGTCGAACCAGAAGACGCCGACCACGGCCACCAGGACCACGTCGGCCAGCCCGATGACGGCAAAGGGTAATAACTTACCCATAATCAATTCCCACGGCGCTATCGGGCTGACTATCAGCTGTTCGATGGTGCCCATCTCTTTCTCCCGGACAATGGCCATCGAGGTCAACAGCAGGGTGATGATGGTGACAATCAGGGCGATGACGCCTGGGATGAAGAAGTTGCGCGAGACCAGGTCCTCGTTGAAGAGCACCCGGCTGCGCAGGTCTATTCCCGGTAATTGGCCGGTCGAGAGCAGGATGGCCGCACGGTCTTTAAGAATGTTAGTCGAGTAGGCCTCGACTATCCGGCTGGCGTAGGTCATTATCACGGCGGCGGTGTTGGAGTCGGTGCCGTCGAGTATCAGCTGCAGTTGGGCGGTGCGCCGGGCGCTCAGATCGCGTTCAAACCCTGGATTGAAGCGGAGCACGGCGCTGACCCGGGAATCGTTGACGAGCTGCTCGGCCTCGCGGTCGGTGGACACGCGCTTAACCAGCTTGAAGTAAGGCGAATTGACAAACCGGCCGGCCAGCTCGCGGCTGGCCGCGCTGTTGTCCAGATCGTAAACCGCCGTGGGAATGTTCTTGACGTCGGTCGAGACAGCATATCCGAAGATTATCATCTGGATGATGGGCGGGACGAATATAATCATGCGCATGCGCGGGTCGCGGAACATCTGGATGAATTCCTTGATGACTATCTGTTTTATCCGCTCGAACATATCTATACCACCCGCTTTCTGAACATCATCACGGCCAGGTTCAGGACCGCTAATGTGAACAGGCACAGCAACAGCGCCTCAATGCCCAGGACTTCCAGCCCGATGCCCTTCAAATAAATACCCTTGAGTATGGTCACGAAATAACGGGCCGGGATGACGTAGGTGACGGCCCGGATGACCGTGGGCATATTGGCGATGCTGAATACGAACCCGGACAACAGGAATGCCGGCAGGAAGGTCGAGACCAGCGCCAGCTGGCTGGCCAGCAGCTGCTTTTTGGTGACGATGGAGATGAGTATGCCTAAACCCAGCACGCCGACCAGGAACAGGCTGCTCAAGGCAAAAAGAAGTATGACGCTGCCGTTCAGGGGCACGTCGAATATGAACTCGCCCATCAACACGGCAATCAGCACGTCAACCAGGCCGATGGCGAAATATGGAATAATCTTGCCGATGACCAGCTCGCGCGGCTTGATGGGCGTGGAGATGAGCTGTTCCATAGTGCCGCGCTCCCATTCCCGGGCCACGGTCAGCGAGGTCAACAGCGCGGCAATGACCATCATGATAACCGCAATCAAGCCGGGTATGATGAAGTTACGGCTCTTGAGGTCCTGGTTGAACCAGACCCGGCTGCGCATATCCACCGGCAGGATGCTCTTGACGCCCAGGCCGGCCAGCCGGTCGGTAACCAATTTCCGATTATGCAGGGCCGTGACCGCGCTGGCATACCCCAGCGCGATGGTGGCCGTGTTGGAATCGCTGCCGTCAACCAATAACTGCACCGGCGCAGCCCGGTCGGAAGCCAGTTGGCCGGCGAAATCGGGCGGAATCACCAGCGCCATAATTGCCCGGTTCCGGTCGATATGCCGGTACAGGTCGTTGTAGTTGTCGGAATAACCGATTATCTTAAAGTAGGGCGACTGACTGAAATTGAGGATATATTCCTGCGAGGCCGGCGACTGGTCCTGGTCCCAGACGACCATGGGCACGTTATCGACGTCGAGCGTAAGCGCGTAACCGAACAGCACCAGCATGACCATGGGCAGTGCGATGGCCAGACCCAGACTGCGCGGGTCGCGCCAGACCTGAATGAATTCCTTGCGGGCAATGGCTTTAATCCTGGTCAGGTTCATTAGGCACCTTTAGTTTGGCTGATGATTTTATCAACGAGACGAAAACATCCTCCAGCGAGGGCTCAATCCGTTTTATTCGGTAATCAAGGCCCGGTTCTTTGGCCATCAGCTCTTTTATCGCGGCCGTGGCAACCGGTTCGTCGTCAACGATGGCGTGCAGGACGGTGCCGAACAGGGCCGTCTCTTTTACGGACTTGAGCCGGTTGAACGGCTCGATCCATTCCTCCGGCCGGTCCAGACTGACGGCCAGCACCGATTCTTTCATCAATTCCGTTTTTAGCCGGTTGGGCGTGCCGGTAGCGATGATGTTGCCGTCGTAAATCAGGGCCAGCCGGTCGCAGTTCTCTGCTTCGTCCATGTAATGGGTGGTGACGAATACGGTCACGCCGCTGTTGGACATTTCTTTTATCAGTTTCCAAAACATCTGTCGGGCAATCGGGTCAACCCCGGCCGTGGGTTCGTCCAGGAAGAGTATCTTCGGTTCGTGGATGATGGCGCAGCCCAGGGCCAGGCGCTGTTTCCAGCCGCCGGCCAGGATGGACGTCCGGCTTGCCCGTAATTGCTCCAGCCCGGCCATCCGGAGCACCCATTCTTTGCGGGCAGATTTCTTTTCGGCCGGCACGCGGTAGATGCCGCTGTAGAAATTGATGTTCTCCTCGACGGTCAGGTCGTCGTAGAGCGAAAAGCGCTGGGACATATAGCCGATATTCTGCTTGATCAGGTCGGGCTGGCTGGCGATGTCGTAGCCGCCCACCCGCCCGGTTCCGGAAGTGGGGGCAAGGATGCCGCAGAGCATACGGATGGCGGTGGTCTTGCCGGCGCCGTTGGGGCCGAGGAAGCCGAAGATTTCGCCCGGCTTGACGCTGAAAGAAATGCGGTTGACGGCCGTGAACCTGCCGAACTTCTTTTCCAGCCCGGTTACCTCGACGGCGTTGATGATGTCATTTTTCATATTGGTTTATGATGGAAATAAAGGCGGCTTCGAGCGAGTCGGCCTTGGCCTGGGCCTTGATATCGGCCGGCGCGTCGTACCTGAGCAGTTTGCCCTTGTGCATCAGCCCGATTCTTTTACAGCGTTCGGCCTCGTCCAGATAAGCGGTGGAAAAGAAGATGGTCACCTTATCCTTGAGCAAGCGGTAGAGGATCTGCCAGAAATCGCGCCGGGAAACCGGGTCGACGCCGTTGGTCGGCTCGTCCAGGAAAAGCACGCGCGGCTTATGGATCAGGGCGCAGGCCAGGCCCAGTTTCTGTTTCATGCCGCCGGAGAGGTTGCGGGCCAGCCGTTGCCGGAATTCGCCCAGATTGGTGAAGGCCAACAGCCGGTCGATCTGAGGCGCCCGTTCGGCCTGGGGCAGGCCGTAGATGTCGGCGTAGAAGTTGATGTTTTCCATGACGGTCAGGTCTTCGTAGAGCCCGAAACGCTGGGGCATATAGGCGATGTTTTCCTTGAGCGCCTCGGCATCCTTGGCGATATGATAGCCGGCCACCCAGGCGTCGCCGCTGGTCGGCTCGAGTATGCCGCAGAGCAGGCGCATGGTGGTGGTTTTGCCGGCGCCGTCCGGTCCGACCAGCCCGAAGATTTCACCTTCTTCAACGGTAAGATTCAGGTTATCGACGGCTGCCACGGCCCCAAACCGCTTGGTCAAGCCCTTGGCTTTGATGGTTATCATGGTTATTCGATGGCCAGATAGACGTCGGCCGGCATGCCGGATTTGAGTTCCTGGCCGGCGTTGTCCACGGATATTTTTACCCGGTAAACCCGGTTGATTCTTTCTTCGCGGGTCTGAATCTGCTTGGGCGTGAATTCCGATTCGGGCGAAATGAAAGACACGTAGCCGTCGTATGACTTGTCCGGATAGGAATCGGTCTTGATCCGGGCCTTTTGGTTGAGCTTGACCCGGCCCAGGTCTGTTTCCTTAATGTAACCGGTGACCCAGAGGTTGCGCAAATCGCTGATGGTATAGACGGCCGAGCCGGGCTGGACGATTTCGCCTATCTGGGCGCTTTTGACGGTGATGAATCCATCGATGGGCGCGACCAGATCGGTGTAACCCAGCTTCAAAACGGCTAGGTCCAACCCGGACTGGAGCGTGGCCAGGCGCGCCTGCGACATCTGGTAGTTGGCTTTGAGCGTGTCGCGCTGCTGAACCGTGAAGCCGCCGGACTGAATCAGCCGCTCGGCACGCTCGTAGTCGGCCTTAAGGCGGTCGCTGTTGAGCTGGGCCTCCTGCAAGGCAGATTCGGCCTGGCTCTTTAAGCTGAGAAACTCTTCCTTGTTTAGCTGGGCCACCAACTCACCGGCCCGGGCGGTATCGCCTTCGTTCTTGAGCAGTTCCTTGATTTTGCCGCCGACCTGGAAGGCCATCCGGGTTTCGGTGGCTTCGATCGTGCCGGAGATGAAAACGGTGTTGCCGTTCTGTTTCCGCCCGAAGATGCTGGCCAGCAGGGCAACCAACCCGGTGATGACGACAATGACGATAATCAGTTTCTTATTCATCCTGCTCGACCTCCTCGATTCTGGCGGCTATGTTTTTCAGTGATTTCAAGAGCGCGGTGATTTCCGGATCGGGCATGGCGCTGAAAATCCGCTGCCACCTGAGCTGGAGCATGATTTTAAACTGCCTGATAAAGGCGGCGCCTTTGGGCGCCAGCCTGATAAGCACCACCCGCCGGTCATTGTCCAGACTGGTCCGGCTGACCAACCCGGTCTTAATAAGCCGGTCAACGATGCCGGTAGCCTGCGGATAGGACATCTTCATGGTCCGGGCCAACTGCGACATCTTGCAGTCCTGGTAACAGGACAGGGCTACCAGGGTCAGGAATTGCAGGTGTGTGATTTTCTGGGACGCCAGAAACTCTATTTGCGCGCCTTTGATGATCCGGGGGATCAGTTCCGACATGAAAATGCTGGTCTCTTTGACCTTGCTGTTTGGCATAACGGGCTCCTTATATAATGTATTAATATTTAATATATATGAACTAATTTGTCAAGAAAAACCGGAGCCTTAAAACGGGCTAGAAATGATATCCTAAATATTAAATATATCGGCCGGCCCGTCCGATGATCCTCCCTGGGACAAAACACGATGCTGCGAAATAAACAACTTGACAGAACGGCTTTTTTATGTTAGACATATACAAGTAATACAAGTAATTATTATTAAATAGCGGCGGTTATTCATCGATGAATACCTGCCCAAAAAGGAGGAAGAGGATATGACCAAGACATTGTTAGGTAAATTGTTGGTTAGCACCCTGCTGTTCAGCGTCGTTTTCTTGGGCTATGGCGGACTTTGCGGGACGACAAGCTCCAGCGACAATAATACCGGCAGCAGCGTCGTCGTTACCGGCACTGTCAACGGCGTTATCAGGACCGTATCCGGAACGGGCATGGCCAACGTGACCATTAATTTCTACAACCAGAATAATGTTTTGGTCGGAACTTTTATAACCGATATCAACGGCGCTTATACGGCCAACCTGCCGGCCGGCACATACACCATCCGGGTTCTGGCCACCGGCTATATCAATGACATCATTTCCGGGCTAACCGTCCAAAACAACATAAATACCACGGTTGAACCGGTTGAGCAAGTCCCAACGCCGACATTTGTTACCGGCACCGTTACCGGCATAATCACCGACGCCTATACCGGCCTGGGACTGAGCGGCGCAACGCTTTTATTCCGGTATGGAATCGGCGCAAATACCGGCACCGTCTCAGGAACAGCCACCACGGCTTCGGACGGCACTTATTCCGCCTCTCTGACCGCCGGAAATTACACCGTTGAGGCATTCCTTAACAGTTACACCGCGCTGTTCTTCACGGCCACCTGCCTGGGCGACGGGCAGACCAATACCAACCAGAATTCTTCGATGACACCGGTACTGTCATCAGGCCAGACCAGGATTGTCCTGACCTGGGGCGAACAGCCCTTAGACCTGGACAGCCATACCACCGGCCCGGTATCGGCCACGGCTAACAGCACCTATAAATTCTTTGTCCATGACTATTCTAACGGCTCATTAACCACAAGCAGTGCCATGGCCGCATCTTCGGCCCAGGTAAAGGTCTATCGCGGCAATCTCCTGGTAGCCACCTACAACGTGCCTAACCAGGCCGGAACGCTCTGGACCGTATTTGAGATGACCGAAGATACCATCACGCCGATTAATACCATGACTTATGCAAGCGTCTCCTATGATATCGGCGGCGTATCCTCCAATTATGATATGTTCCACGTCTATTTCTCAGCCATAGGCAATTTGACTGCCTCGCCCTATACCGAACTGGATGTCGATGATACCTCCAGCTACGGACCTGAAACCACCACAATTCTGCCCAGCGGTTCGGCCATTATCGTCGGCACGGCAACCGGCGTGGTCAAAAGCGCTGCAACCGGACTGGCCATGTCTGGCGTAACCGTTGAGTTCTGGACGCTGGCCAACACCTTGGCCGGGACTTACACCACGGATACTAACGGCACCTATACCGCCTCTATGGCCACAGGCACCTATAACGTCAATATCATATATTCCGGCTACAATACCGGGGCCATCTCCAACGTTACTGTCACGGGCGATATCACCACCACCCTTGAAACGGTCTCGTTGACCCTGATAAACACCACGCCTGGAACTGTTACCGGCGTTATCAAAGACGCATTTACCGGCATAGGCATCGGCAACGTGTCGCTTTCATTCAGATCCGGGATCAATGCGGCTACCGGCACCGTGGTCATGACCGCCACCACGACCTCGGGCGGCGCTTATACCGCGGCTAACCTGCCCGCCGGCAACTATACCGTTGAGGCTTCGTTAACCGATTACGCCACCATGTTCTTCACTGCGGTCTGCATCGGCAATGCGACCAATCCCGACCAAAACGCCACGATTACCCCGGTCCTGCCGGCCGGCCAGACCAGGATTGTCCTGACCTGGGGCGCGACGCCGTCCGACCTGGACAGCCATATGACAGTGCCGGTTACCACCGATATTACAACCAGACCGCATGTATATTACAACTCCAAGGGTAGCAGCTCAGCTGAGCCTTATGTTAACCTAGATATTGATGACATGGTTAGCTATGGCCCGGAAACTATCACCATCTACGTCCAGCGTAGCGGCGTATACAGGTATTCTATCCATGACTACTCTAACAAATCATCAAACACTAGCAGTGCATTGGGAGCCTCAGGCGCCCAGGTGAAGGTCTACCGCGGAAGCGGCCTGATAGCCACCTATAATGTGCCCAATCTGGCTGGAACGCTATGGACGGTATTTGAATTAAGCGACAGTACCATTACGCCGGTTAACTCCATGACCTATGAGAGCGACCCGGTTAACGTTAAACGCCTGGGTATGCCTAATACGGGTAATGACGTCGAATTGATACGGAATCTGCCCGCTAAGTAAACAAATAGACCCTAAACCTTAAGCCGCCCTGCGACATAGAATCGCAGGGCGGTTTTTTATCTACGCTGTCTCCGGCGCCCTAAATATTAAATATATTGACAAGCCTGTCCGATATAGTATCCATTATGATGCTTAATATGAAGAAAAAAGATGACACCGGTTTTCAGGATTTCGAACTGCGGCTTTACGAGTCGGCCGTCCGGGGCAATCCCAATAACATCCCGGCCTTGTCGGCATTAGGCTCTCTTTATACCCGGATGTCCCAGCTGGAAAAAGCCCTGGAAATCGACAAACGCCTGGTAACCCTGATACCCGAGGATTCGGTCTGCCATTACAACCTGGCCTGCTCGTTCGCCCTGATGAACCAGCCCGATAAAGCCTTCAACGAGCTGGAGATGGCCATCCTGTTAGGTTATAATAATCTGGAACATATGTTAAAAGACCCGGATTTTAACAGCATCAGAAACGACCTCAGATTCCAGGAAATCGCCAAGAAGCTTTCTTCCAAACCAAGCTGATTCAAATCTTAAACTCAAACAGCCGGCTGAATTCGTCTCTTAATGAAATGAGTTCTTCCGGAGGAATATCAATATCGGGTACTTCGTATGTCTTTATGATTGGAACGGCTTTGGGGTCGAGCGCAGCCTTGGGGTTTTCAATGGTTCTTTCCAGCACCAACCAACGCTGGTTTTCACGCACAGCGGTCTGCTTGAGCTTGAGCAGGCGTTTTCTGATAAGTATCAGTGAGAATAGGTAAACCACCCGGGACTTGAGTACCGGGTCAAACACCGGCATAGCAACTGCGGCTGAAGCCGCCATCGTTTCCTGGCCTGACTGTGCGGGCGAACCGGACGCAGACAAGGGTTGAGGGTTAACCATATTGTCGTAAAAGTTGAGAAGTATCTCTTTAGGCGTCTTGGGCTGTTCCTTGACCACCTGCTTCATCTGCCAGAAAGAAAACACGTCCGGCTGCTTGGCGCCGGACTGTTCCCAGCAGGCGCTGCAGAAATCCCTGCGCGTGAACCGTTCCTGTTCATCATTAACCAACACTTTTGGCCTGGGTTTCACTTTTTTGGATGTTACTGCTTGTGGCAACTCGTCCGGTGTCGGTATAACCTGGTTTGCCGGCGTCGTATCCGCGGCAGGTTCTGCCCGAACGGACGCCGTTACCGCGCTGGCCGGCGAAGCCATGGCAAGTGAAGAGAAATACGTCTCGTCAGCAATGAACTCTTTCTGACAGGCATTGCATTTCTTGCTTGTTTTGGCTATTGAAGTGTCCCAAACCATTATATTCTACACCCAATTTTCGAGTTTAGATAATACTTCTTCGGCCGCCTTGTCAAGGTATTCCAACCGTTTCTGCAGGGCCGCCGCCATTTTCTCATCCTTGATTGATTCCAGGTTTACCAAGACATTGAGCCGGGCGCCGCGCAACGCATTTCGGGTGAGCATAAATCCGATGTTGATGTCACTGAGTATCTGCGCCGGGCAAAGATGCTTTATCCGGTTAATCTGAAAAAGGTTCTGGATGCACAGGTCCATAGTCCGGGCCGGCACCTCGGCCGCCTTGACCAACGCCAGATTTATCCGGTGCCGCCGGTCAAGTTTATAATGGGGTATTTTATAAGCCTTGAGCACCAATTCGTATGACTTGCTGTCTTCCTCAGCCAACTTCAGGAGCTTGCGCCAGTTGGCATTAAATATACTGCGGCTTTCGGAACAGAGCCGGAATTTACCTTTTTCCTTCATCTTACGGCAGGTAATAGCCACGGCCATAGCGGCCAATGATGAACCTAAAGCCCCGGCATAAGCCGATACGCTGCCGCCTCCGGGCACGGCCGTCGGCTCGGATATCATCTTCAGGTATCGCTCTAATGTTATATTTCGGTAACTCATGGTTGTATTTTTACCTTTTAATATAACAGGGTCAAGGATTTTTGGGTTATTATTGACAAACCGGGCCGATAAAACTATTCTGGCTACTGAAATATGATTATTATCCCAACATCCCGGCATCTTACATTATTCATTGCCTGCCTGGCCTTGTGCTTGGCGGGGCAATCTGTTCTGCTGGGCGCGGCCGGCGATAAAATAATATCCAGCCGATCGTCGGTGCTGGACGATTTTACGTTGGACCTGTCGCTTCAGCAATGGGACACCAAAGGTAACTTCAAAATGCTGGGCGGCCCGGCCGCCACATCTAACCGATGGGAGCTTACCCACCCGGTGGACACAAACTTCCTGGTCTGGTCAGCCCAGTTTATCAGCACTAAAGATGACGCGCCTTTTTATATGTCCTACTCCCTGGGCCAAGGCGCTATCAAGGAAGATACAGTCCGCGATACCGACTGGGATACCAACGGGATGATATCCGACCTTTCTTATTCAACCAGCCGGGGGCATAATATCATTCATGATTTTAAAGTCGGCTACCGGCTGACCGGTCCGGAATCGCTTCATCCGGATAACCGGCCGGTCATATATTTCACCCTGGGTTATTTTTATCTGAAACAATCGGCTAACTATTACGACCCAACCGTGACCATATCCTCCTACAACCCGGTCAATATCTCCTGGTCTGAGAAGTGGGAAAAGTACAGTCTGGTTTACTCCGGCAATGAAATCGGTTTTAAAGGATTTTCCAAAATAAGCAAAAGGCTCAGCCTGGATATGTCCTTCGGCTATATGCCAACGCTGGGCGCTTCTTACAACGGGCTAAGATATCCTCAGCGGCCGCCGGGCAGTGAACGGGCCGAAGAAATAATCGCGACCGGAGACGGACTGAGTTATACCATACTCATTTCTTACAAACCTGCCCGTAACCTGTCCATCCAGGCGGGTTCGCAATACCTGCGGCTCTGGACCAAAGGCCAGGACCAGAAGGGCACAGCCTGGGCCGGCAGCTGGGAAAAGCTATCCACCAATTTTAAAGGATTGTCCTGGGGTGTCTTCTACAATTTTTAGCGTCACTGAAAGATAATACTATTGTCGTTAACGGCGTGGCTGACGGTTTTGTCAGGTTTTGTATCATCAAACAAACCGATATCGCCTCTATCAAGCCATGAATCCTCAAGAATACCCTCATCCCCGTGCACGGCTGCCCAGCCCGGTTATTCCAATATCCGGCACAAAAAACTTGACATATTCTTTTATTCCTGTATTATTTAGGCGGACTTACGAGTCCGTCTATTTATTATAGCAAAATAAAGGGACAGAAAACCCGTGAAGAGAAAACTGCGGTCGAAAGAAATCAAGGTGCGCCGCCAGGCGGACATACTGGATGCGGCCGCCGAAATCTTCGCTAAAACCGGCTATCACCTGACTGACGTCGAAGTCATCGCCGACCGGCTCGGCGTGGGCAAGGGCACCATCTACCGCTACTTCCCCACCAAACAAAAACTCTTTACCGCAGTAATGGAACAGATGATGAAAAAACTGGCCGGCCAGATGGCCAGTAAAATTGGCTCTATCACAAACCCGATCGACAAGCTAAAAGCCGTTATCCGCAGTCATATGGAGTTTTTCGGGAATAACATACACCTGCTTGAAATATTCATCCATTACCGGAGCGAATATAAAATCCAGTCCAAAAAAATATACCTCAAGCATTATGCCCGGGGGTTCAGGGGCACCGAGAAATTAGTGCAGCAGTGCGTTGACTTGGGACTGATTAAAAAGATACCGCCTCGAGCCATAGCTAACCTTCTGACGGATATTTTCTATGGAATACTTTTTACCACTTTTCTGGGCGTGAGCAAAAAGTCTTTCCTGGAAAAAGGTAAGTATTTGGAAGAAGTTTTTATTAATAACCTACTTTTATAGTCTAGCGGTCTGTGAAGAATAATGCCAACTATAGTAGGCTGCAACTTCGCAGGCAACCACTATAATAAATGAAAGGATTTTGTATGAGAAAATTTATCTCCTGCCTAATAATACTAACTCTTAACCCGGTTTTAATGCTCTATCCGCAAGAAGCCGGTTCGGAGCGCAAAAACAGTCCTCTTTCGCTGGATGAATGTATCCGAATTTCTATGGAAAATAACCGCCAGATATTGCTGGTTAACGAAGCGGCTAATCAGGCCGATGCTAAGTATGCTGAGGCGCGCGCCAGGCTTTTCCCAAGTGCGACGATTACCGCTTCTTATACCCGCCTAGATACCGTCCAGTCGTTTGAAGTTATGCCCGGTAAATCGGTGGAAATGGGCTCTCTCAATAACTATAAGGCCGACCTTGCGCTAAAACAGTCTGTTTATATGGGCGACCGTATCTGGGCCGGAATCCGCTCCGGTAAACTGGGCCAGCTTATGAGCTCAACCCAAAAAGATGACCTAGTCCGGGCCATTGTTTTCCAAACCAAGAGATCCTACTATGATGTAATTTTTAACGAGGAGATCGTCCGGGTTAATCTGACCAGTGAAGACGTTATAACCGCCCACCTAGATGACGTGGTCAAACAAAACCGCGAAGGCATGGCCTCCAACTATGATGTTTTGCGGACCCAAGTCCAGCTTTCCAATATCAGAACCCTGCGACTGCAGAGCCAGTCCAACCTGCAAAAAAGCAGGCTCGTCCTGATGAGCTTGATGGGGTTACCGCTTGAAGATGCCGCAAACATCAAACTAACTGACCGGCTGGTCTATACCGAATCTATGCCAACCCTGTTTGATCTCGAAGAAAATACCTTTACCAACCGGCCCGATCTGCGCTCGGCCCAGATAAAGATCGACCTTCAAAAAGAAATGGTCAAAATAGCCAAAGCCGAACACCTACCGACTGTGTCAATATCCGGCAGTTATGGCGAAGAAAAACCATCTCGTTATCTGGTTGGCCAGGATAAATGGGGCGATTACTGGTCGCTGACCGCGGTGCTATCCATCCCGGTTTACGAAGGCGGCCGGGTCAACGCCCGGGTCCGCCAGGAAAAATCCGCCCTGCAACAAGCCGAAATACTCCAGAATGACCTCAAGGAACGCATTCGACTGGAGCTGGCCCAAGCCGTTCTGGGCCTTAAAGATTCGCTGGCTTTGGTTATGTCCCAGAAAGATAATGTCAAACAGGCTGCCGAAGGCCTGCGTCTGGTGGAAATCGGATACAAAAACGGAGCCAATACCCAACTAGAGGTTATGGACTCCCAGATGGCGCTTGATACCGCATCCAAAAACTACGTCATGTCATTATATCAATATAATCTTTCTTTAGCAAACCTGGAAATGGTTACCGGTCAAATCCAGAACCTGAAAAAGTAGAAGATCGGGGTCGTGATTATGAGAAAACTTATTATCGGCATTTTGATTATCGCCGTCATGGTCGGCGGCGGATTACTTCTGCTAAAACGGATCCAGGAAATGCGAAAAAAAGACAAGAATAAAAATGCCGTGGCCGAAAAATTTATCCCGGTAATAACCCAAGAAATCATCCGAACGGATATGGTAGAAACGGCATCTACCTTCGGCTCAATAAAGGCTATTAACCAGGTTGACGTATACACCAAGGTCAGCGGCCGGGTGATAGAGCTCCTGGTAAAAAATGGCGAAACGGTCAGGGAAGAAGACACCCTGGCCATACTTGAAACATCCGCGATTGAAGCCCAGATGAGACAGGCTGTTTCGGCGCACGAGTCCGCCCAGGCCCAACTTAAGCAATTAAAAATCAGCATCGCCAATGCGGAAAAGGAACTATCCCGTATCCAGGAACTGCATAAAGAAGGGGCCGTATCTGATTCCCGGCGCGACCAGGTAGAAACACAGTATAAAACCTCTCTGGCCCAGAAAGAAGCTATCGAAGCCCAGATACGTCAGCTTGACGCCACACTGGAACTGGCCAATATAAATTATACCGAAGCCCATATCGGCGCGCCCATATCCGGCATTATTTCCCAACGTTATATCGACCTAGGCGATATGGTCACGCCACAAAGGCCAGTCTTCACTATCATTCAAACGGAAAAGGTCAAAGCTACGGCAGCCATACCGGAAAATATCATCGCCAGAGTCATCGTCGATAAAACTCCGGCCATCATCACCGTCGACGCCTACCCCAATAAAAACTTTGACGGCCTGGTCACCTACGTCTCCCCGGCCGTCGACCCGCGAAGCCGCAGCCTGGACATAGAAATCGAACTTGATAATAAAAATGTCCTGCTCAAAGCCGGTATGTTCTGCCGAATCGAACTGATGCTTGAACAGAAAAAGAATGTTATCGCCGTGTCCAAGGATATGCTGGTTTATAACCTAGCCGGTAACGACATCCAGGATTATGCGTTATTCGTGGTGCAGGGAAACAAAGCCAAGAAGATAGTGGTCAAAACCGGCATTTATTCCAAAGGACTGGTCGAAATAAAAGAAGGCCTCATGGAAGGCGATAAAGTTATTACTACGGTCGGCTCGCATTTATTCGACGGCTGTAAAATCGAAATAGTTAATAAATAACAAATCATTCATCATCAGGGTAAATCATGCTATTATCAGAATTTGGCGTAAAGCGACCCGTTACTAACTTAATGATATTCCTGGGGATTATCGTCTTGGGCGGCATGTCCATACTGTTCCTACCCATAGACCTGATGCCAAAAATGGAATGGCCGGCCATTACGGTTATGACCTCTTATCGCGGCGCGGCGGCCGAAGACGTGGAAACATCCATCACCAAGCCCATAGAAAACGACCTCTCGATTCTTACCAACTTAACCGAGGTCAACTCTTATTCCCGCGAAGGCGTTTCCAACGTCGTCTGCCGTTTCAACTGGGGCGCCAACCTCGATGAAGCCGCCAATGAAATCAGGGATCGCCTGGATTTCACCAAGATGCGCCTACCTTCGGACGCCGACAAACCCATTATGGTTAAATTCAGCACCAATGCCATGCCCATCCTTGCTTACGGATTCACGGCCCGGAAAAACTGGTCCAGGTTACACGAAATTCTGGACCAGGAACTAGCCACACCCCTGAAGCAGATTGCAGGCGTCGGCGCAGTTCAACTTATCGGCGGGATGATACGACAGATTAATATAGAAATAGACAAAAATAAGCTACTGGCTTACGGCACATCCATCAACGAGGTGGAATCGGCCATCCGTCTTCATAATTACTCCTTGCCGGCTGGCAGTATCAAGGTAGGACCTAATGAGTTTGCGCTTAAAACCCCCGGAGAATACAAATCCGTCGCGGAAATCAGCGGAACTATTATTAAAACAACCGGCGATAACATCCCGGTGCGCCTGCGTGATATCGCCGCGGTCAATGATTCTTTCCAAGAACCCAGCGGTATGGTCTATGTCAACGGCGATCCGGGAATTATGGTAATGGTACAGAAACAATCTGGCTCAAATACCGATACGGTCTGTAAGGCGATTGTCGATAAATTAGAACTAATAAAAAAGCGGATGCCGACCGACGTTAATTACTACGAAATGTTCAATACCGCCGACATGATTAACCTAACCATGAAAAATCTTTCCCAAACCGTGTTTATCGGCGGCATCCTGGTTATCTTAATCACCCTTATTTTCCTGGGCGAAATCCGCTCCAGCTTGATTATATCACTGACCATTCCGTTCTCGCTGATTTCAGCGTTCATCTTCATATACATCTGGGGCAAAACCATCAACATGATGTCTCTGGCCAGCATCGCCATTGCCATCGGCATGGTCGTAGATAACGCTATTGTCATTATGGAAAATATCTTCACCCACCGGGCTAAAGGCAAAGATGCCACCCAGTCCGCCATCGTCGGAGCCTCGGAAGTTGGCCTGGCCGTCAGCGCCTCTTCGCTTACTACCATTGTCGTCTTCGTCCCACTCATTTTTCTGTCCGGAATCACCGGCATTATCTTCAAAGAGCTGGGCGTTATGGTTATCGTTACCATTGCCGCCTCATTATTAACCGCCTTGACATTCACCCCCATGCTGGCTTCTAAAATACTCAGTTCCAAATCATCATTTGAGAAAAAGGGCTGGTTTATTTATGTTGAACACTTCTACGCCGGAATACTAGAATGGGTCCTCCACCATAAGGCCATCACCGTAACCATCGCCGGACTGGTATTAATCGGTTCTGTTGCGCTCTACCCGTTATTGGGCATAGAGTTTATCCCCGAAGAGGACAGCGGCGACCTGCAAGCCACCATGGAACTGGCTGCCGGCAAGAAGATGGAGGAGTCAACTCGGGTCGGAATGGAAGCACAGAAAATATTCAAGGAAGTGTGTGGTAAAGACATAGTCGCCATTTACATCCGGGCCGGTTCAGTCGGGATGGGCGGCGCAGCTATGGGCATGAAAGAAGGCCTTAACATCGTTATGATCGGCGCCAAACTGGTCAATGTCAAACAGCGTAAACGCTCCGATAAAGACATCGCCAGGGAAATCAGAGAAAAAATCAAAAATATACCGGGGCTGGTCAAAACGGACTTAAAAACCGGTAACCCCATAGGCTCTTTAATGATCAGCGCCGGGAAATCGCTGTCGGTAGAAATCTACGGCAACGATATGAAGGAAACCGACAAAATCGCCCTGGCCATCAAAAACATAATGGATACCACCGAAGGCGCCGTTGACACCACCATCAGCCGCGATATCGCCAAGCCGGAATGGAAAATTATGGTCGACGACGAAAAGGCTTCCAGCCTAGGCTTAACCAAAAATTATATTGCCAACACCTTAAGAACCTATTTCTACGGTAAGGTGGTTTCCAAGTACCGCGAGGACGGAAACGAGTATGATATTTTTATCCGTCTCCGCCCCGAAGACCGCAAATACTTAGAAAACGTGAGTGACGCTTTTATCGGTCTGCCCTCGATAGGCGGACAGCCCGGACAAAATATACAGGTTTCAAATATCGCCAAAATCAAGGAAGAATTCGGACCCATTGAAATAGAGCGAAAAAACCAAACCAGGATTGTCAGGGTTGAGGCCAATCTTGACAAACGGACACTGGGCGATGTGGCCAAAGATATCGAAACTAAAATATCCAAACTACCGATAAAAGAAGGCGTCAACATAAAAATCGGTGGCCTGGTTACCGAACAAAAAAAATCATTCCGGGACTTGGGGCTGTTATTGCTTTTAAGTATTTTTCTGGTCTATGCCGTCATGGCCAGCCAGTTTGAATCGCTCCAAGACCCGTTTATTATTCTTTTCTCGGTGCCCTTCGGATTCAGCGGTGTATTCTTGTCGTTATTCATAAGGGGTTACCCCATCAGCATGATTTCTCTACTCGGCGCAGTCTTGCTGGTAGGCGTGGTGGTCAATAACGCCATAGTTCTGGTTGATTATACTAATTTACTGAGACGACCGCTGTCAGAAGGTGGTTACGGCATGGGCCTCTTTGATGCGGTCTTCGAATCGGGCAAACGCCGACTTCGGCCGATTATGATGACCACCCTGACCACCGTATTCGGGCTCCTGCCCATGGCCATGCAAACCGGCGAAGGCTCCGAAAGCTGGCGCCCACTGGGCACAACTATTTTGGGCGGCCTGTTATTTTCAACTCTGGTAACCCTGTTCCTGGTGCCAGTGCTTTATATGGCGTTCAATAAGGACAAAAAACCCCAGCCCGGAGTCGAAGCTTAGCTCAAAATAAAATTGCGTATTGGACGTATGTTTTTCTTGACAAATAATGGTTATTATCTAAACTAAAAATTGCTCTATCTTGATTCTGGCATAGGAATATAAGTAAGGTCGGGTGCCAGGGGAGAGAAGAGAAAATGAGAAGTATCAACCACCGGACCTTTGGGACCTATTGAAGTAGGATACCGAGGAAAGGACAATCCGACCGAAGGAGAAAAGGACACATGGCAGACAAGCAACTGAAGTGTATGGAATGTGGCGGGGACTTCGCGTTCACGGAAGAAGAACAGAAGTTTCACCAGGAGAAGGGGTATACCAACGAGCCTAAACGTTGCCCCAAGTGCCGCCAGAACCGCCGGACCAAATTTGGACCGGGCAGTTCCGGATTCAGGGAAAGAGTTGAAGCCGTTTGCGCAGACTGCGGACAGAAAACAACCGTCCCGTTCAAGCCGGTTTTAAATAAACCAGTATATTGCGATTCTTGCTTCGCAAAAGTTAAAGGACAAAGAAACGGTTAAGTAAACCTATCGGGCGGGGGCGCTCAATGCGCCCCTGTCCTAAAATACAGGAATAACCAAATGTCTCCGGTAACTATCAGAGTTGAAGGTTCGATTGACAAAGCCCTGCGCCAGTTCAAAAGGAAATGTATTGACGCCGGTATCTATAACGAGCTCAAACGAGTCGCCTACTACGAAAAACCCAGCGAAACCAGGCGTAAAGCCGAGATAAAAAAAGGGAAAGTCGTCAGAAGCCTGCAGATGAAAAAACCGCCTCGCGGAGCCAAAATCCCGCTTCGTCCCAATTCTAGGCCGGGCTTTGGACCCAGGCCACCCAGGTAATCCAGGCAAATAAAATCACTCACCTGACAGAATAACCTCTCCGTCCAATTCTTTAAGCCGCACCATAGTTCCGCCCCGGATAAGCGCCGCCGACGCCCAATCAACTTCCGCCTGGTCTATCCGTATCCAGCCGACTGATTTGCCCTGAAAAATCACGTTGTATTCGTTCTTGGATTTAACGCCCTGAGTGCTACCCGCCGAAATAATTATCAGGTTCAGTCGTTCGTTTACGGACAGTATCCGGCATTTAAGCTCTGTTTTAGATTCCGTTTTAGTCTCCGTCCGGGCCAGGTTGTCATTTCCGTCCGTATTGTTCGCCGTATTTGCCGCCGGCTTTTTAGCCTGAGCTAAGGCCTCGGCGCTTTCACGGGCCAGCTTTAATTGGTCTCCCAGCTTGCCAATATTGGCCGTTAACTCCGATATCCGAACCTGCAACTGCTCATTTTCCTTCTGTAAAAGGTCCAACTTCTCGGAATAGCTCTGCTTGATGTTTTTCTCCCGCTTCTGGTAAATCCTATCATTGGACGGAGCCGAAGAGCACCCCGCCAGGACGGCTGCAAGAATACCCCCACAAATTACGGCTAAACAATGATTTATCATATAAATTATACTCCTCAAATACGCAACTGCCCGCTTACAAAAATCTATCTAACACATTAACCCACCCGGGTCAATTATTTCCGGCTTTAGATTCCACGTCAAATTGACGATAAAAATAGGGTATGAAATTCCTGTTTAACGGACTCTTATATATTGCCCGGCGCTGGGGTCTCCATATTATCGCCTTGGTCGGCATCAGCTTCCTTCTGCTTCTGGTCCACCGCAAGGCCTACGAATCATATTCCAACGACGAACGTTTTCGGATAAACCTGGACGTATTGCAGGTCATGGCTAACCCTGAATGGCTCACCGGCACTGAGCTGGAACCGCCGGTCAAGTCGTCGCTGACGCTCAATGTCAATACTAGCATCTTCGACAAATCCATAGTGTCCAGAATCCGCAGCCACTACGAAGCCAACCCCTGGGTAGCCAGGGTCGACTCCATTGAAAAGCGTTATCCCAACGAAATCGCCGTCAAGCTGGAAATAAGAAAGCCGCTGGTGGCCGTCGAGGTCAAACGCACCAAGAACCGTTCTTATTATTACCTGGTGGACGAGCAATCCGTACGCCTGCCGGGCGAATATGCCAAACTGCCTGAACTGCCCGTAACTCTACCGATTATCGTCGGCGTCAACACTGCTCCGCCAGCGGCCGGCATCAGGTGGAACGACCGCGGGCTTAACGACGCCCTAGCCGTAGCCGCGACTATGGAAAACTACCAGCTCTACGCCAAACTCGATATCGGACAGATAGATGTATCCAACTCTGGCGGCCGGCGCAATCCCAAGGAAAGCGAAATAACCCTCTGGACTAAGGACAAGATCGCCATTCAGTGGGGCCGGGCGCCCAATACCGACAAATACGGCGAGCTCTCGGTCGAGGAAAAGGTAAAGAACCTCAATTATGTCCTGAGTATCGCCCCGAAGTTACAGGGCATCAAATACGTCAAAATACAATTCCATAACCCCTGCATCGCCCTGAACGACCAGCCCAATAAGAAATAACCGCTAATAAAATATGGCTGGGGTTTATTGTTTAAGACTTGTTCCCGCCGCTATACCGTCCCGAATAAATATCCTATCTAAAACTACGTGACGGGTTTAATTAGTAAGGCCGGTATTTAAGGTTGTTCGCTTTCTGGCGTGCTATTGCCGCGTCAGGCCGGTCCGGATACCAGTCGGCGTATTCCTCGTAATGGCGTCCGGCCTCCTTGGTCTGCATACTCTGCTCCAGGCAATAAGCCAGCCACCACTTGGCCTCGGGATAACGCGCGTGGGTCGGGTAGCGGGACATAAAATTATTATACACCACCACGCCGTGATTGGCCCTGAACGTCCAGCGGTAAACACTACCTATCTTCATCAACCAGTCTGGAGCCGAAAGATTACCCATATTCTTCTCCGCGTAGTTCTCCATCAACCCCATCGAATAATTACTTATGATAATCAGCGGTAAAGCCAGAATGAAAAGTACCACCGCGACTATAATCAGTTTCTTGGCCATTATATTTCCTCCTATTGTTACTTATTCTTAAACTGGGGCGGACGTTTCTCAAGGAACGCCTTCAAACCCTCCTTACTGTCCGCGCTGGCGCTGTTAACCGCGAACAGGTTGGCCTCTAGATTCAGCCCTTCGGCCAGCGACATATCCATTCCACGATGCACCGCCTCCATCGCCGCTTTGACAGCCAGCGGCCCGCGCGACATAATCTTCCTGGTTATCGCCTCCGCCTCAGCCATCAACTGCTCCGAAGTACAGACCTTATTAACCAAACCCAATCGGTATGCCTCCTGGGCGTCTATCACATCGCCGGTCAGGATAAGTTCCATCGCCTTGGCCCGGCCGATAAGCCGTGGCATCCGCTGGGTGCCGCCATAGCCCGGAATAACACCCAGGTTAACCTCCGGCTGGCCGAACTTGGCCTTATCCGAACACAACCTCAGCGTGCAGGACATAGCCAACTCACAGCCGCCGCCCAAAGCAAACCCGTTTATCGCTCCGATAACCGGCTTGCCCAGATTCTCGACTAATAGCGTCAATCCCTGGCCCTTATACATCTTAGCCTTACCCGAAATCTGGTCCAGCTGAAACAGTTCCTCTATGTCAGCTCCGGCCACGAATGATTTATCGCCCGAGCCGGTCAGGATTACGGCCTTAACCGCATCATTATTCTTGATAACGCCAAAAACGTCGTATAACTCATTTATGGTCTGAGCATCCAGCGCGTTAAGCTTCTTGGACCGGTTGATGGTAACTATACCGATACCATCCTTTTCCTGGAATAGAATATTCTGGTAATCCATAAATACACCTTTCTCTGTAAATATAATATAATCATATTACCATATCCTATCACCTTATTGCAAGTTTTTTAGTGCCAGTTCCCACCAATGAAGGACCAACTTTCGGCGAAAAACCGTTATTGTCTCTTCTACAATCAAACCTATCTTAACTGAACAGTCGCATTGGGTTAGCACCTGCTTCAAACTCAAGGTTAGGCTAACCGCGTTATCAAGCAATATGGCTTAAGCAAACCAAATATTCATATTTTGGAGGTAAAATAACCTATAATTACAAAAAACCGGCAGGAAATGCAGGTTTTATACCATTTCCAAAGTAAATACTGGTTAGGGGGTACTACCCCCCTACTACCCCTCCCCCCATAGAGTACTACCCCCTACCCCACCCCTATACTACCTATGGGTATACCATATCTTATCCATAGGTAGCTCTTGTCGTATCCGTAGGCTATGGTTAGTATAGGAGTAGGGAGTGATACGACTAACCATAGGGTATGGCATATCTAACTATGGGTAGCCGGTAGTATACCTACAGGATATGGGTAATATATCCATAGGCTATGGTCAGTATAGGAGTAGGGAGTGGCACTACTAATCATAGGGTATGGCATATCTAACTATAGGTAGCCGGTATCGTACCTATGGGTGGAGGCATAATTATGAGTGGGGTGGCTGATTTGATGGGGACAACGCTTGAAAATGGACCAACTATAAATCTTTTCCGAATACGGAACTATCCCCAATTGTTAACAGATGGTCGTTTTCTCTGAGCCATTTCCGTGATTGCTTGTAGTCGGGGAATAATGCCGAGACCTTGTTCCAAAACCTCCGGGAATGGTTCTTGTGCTCCAGATGCGCCACTTCGTGCGCCACGACATAATCTATAATTCGCAGCGGCGCCATTATCAAGCGCCAGCTGAAGTTTAAATTGTTATTCCGTCCGCAAGAACCCCATCTTTTCCGCGCTTTGGTTATGCCCAACCGGTTATATTTCAAGTCGGTCTGCGTTAAATACAGGTTTACTCTTTCCGTTATCTTGCTACGGGCCTGGGCTTTATACCAATCGAGGAAGATACTCCCGGCCCGATTCAGGTATTCCTGTGATAGGAAGAACGCTTTATCAAACAATAAAGGACTGGCTTGGTTTTCTACTACAACTAACCTGTAACTATCCCCCAAATACAGGAATTCTTCACCATTCACGAACTCCTTGGGTTTGCCAGCCCGCACCTGTTTCTGGGCGATGCCTTGATGTTTCATTATCCAGGACCTTTTACGTTCGACTATTCGGTTAATATCAGTCTCGCTAACCCTGAACGGAGCCCGGACTATCAATGAGGCGTCACGGCATATCTGTAAACCGATTGACCGGCGCTTTGACCTGATTATCTTTGATATCTTAATCTCTGTCATTATGAAACCGCGAATTGGGCTGATTATACGGAAGGTTCTCGTTTATATTATCAATTACCGCTTCTGCAAAATCCGCTTAATCTGCGGTTACCTTTTGGTGCTGAATTCCAGCTCGCCGGGTTGGGCTTTACTGGCCTTTACATATACGGTATCGCCTGGCTTGAAGGTGCCTTCCAACAAAGCCAGTGCTAGGCCGTCCTGAACCTTTTTCTGGATGAGCCGCTTGAGCGGCCTTGCTCCGAAGAGCGGGTCGTAGCCGTCCATAGCCAGCAGTTCCTTGGCGCCGTCGGTAATCTGCAGTTTTATCTTCTGCTCGGCCAGCCGGGCTTCCAGGGACTTTACCTGGATGTCGACTATCCGGACTATCTGGTCTTTCTTGAGGGCGTGGAAGATGACGATGTCGTCGAGCCGGTTAAGAAACTCGGGCTTGAACTGTGCCCGCAGGGCGGTCATGGCCTGGTCCCGGAGCTTGCCCATATCGAGCGAGCCGGCCGCGTATTCCTGCATCAGGTGGGCGGCAATGTTAGAGGTCATTATGATAACGCAGTTCTTAAAATTAACCACCCGGCCGTGGCCGTCGGTCAGCCGACCGTCGTCAAGCATCTGGAGCAGGACGTTGAAGACGTCGGAGTGTGCCTTTTCTATCTCGTCAAAAAGCACCACGGCATAGGGTCGGCGCCGGATGGATTCGGTCAGCTGGCCGCCTTCGTCGTAGCCGACGTAGCCGGGCGGAGCGCCGATTAACCGGGCGACCGTGTGCTTTTCCATATATTCGGACATATCTATCCGGACCAGGGCGTGTTCGGAGTCAAACAGGAACTCGGCCAGCGCTTTGGCCAGTTCGGTCTTGCCCACACCGGTCGGACCCATGAACAGGAACGAACCGATGGGCCGGTTGGGGTCCTGCAACTGCGACCGGGCCCGGCGGATGGCATTAGATACAGCCTTGATGGCCTCGGCCTGTCCAACCACTCGGCCGGTCAGGCGCTCTTCCATCTTGACCAGCTTGGACTTCTCGCTTTCTAGCATGCGCGATACCGGCACGCCGGTCCAGCGCGAAACCACCTCGGCGATGTTCTCCTCACCTACCTCTTCCTGAAGCATCCGCGTTCCCTTCTGCTGTTCAGACAGTTTCTTGTTCTCGGCCTCGAACTGCTTGGTCAGCGCCGGGATGCGGCCGTATTGGATTTCGGCCACCTTGTCCAAGAAGCCCTTGCGGGTGAACTCCTCAGCTTGGGTCTTGAGCTCTTCTATCTCTTCTTTTATCCGGCTAACCTTCTGGATGTGGCTCTTTTCAGACTGCCAGCGGGTCTTTAATCCGTGCGCCTGCTCCTTGAGGTTGGCCAGTTCCTTTTCAGCCAGGGTTAAACGTTCTTTGGAGCCGGGGTCTGATTCCTTCTTGAGGGCGGATATTTCGATTTCCAGCTGGGTCATCCGGCGCTCGATGGCATCTATCTCGCGGGGCATGCTGTCCAGCTCCAGGCGCAGTGCGGCGGCGGCCTCGTCGACCAGGTCAATGGCTTTATCAGGCAGGAAGCGGTCGGCGATATATCTCTGGGACAGCGTAGCAGCGGCGACTAAAGCCGCGTCCTGGATGCGCACGCCGTGATGGATTTCGTAGCGTTCCTTGAGTCCGCGCAGTATGGAAATGGTGTCTTCCACGGTCGGCTCGCCGATGAGTACCTGCTGGAAACGGCGTTCCAGAGCAGCATCTTTTTCGACATACTTGCGGTATTCGTTCAACGTGGTGGCGCCGACGCAGCGCAGTTCGCCCCGGGCCAGCGCCGGCTTGAGCATATTGGAGGCATCCTGTGCGCCGCCTTCGGTAGCCCCGGCGCCGACCACGGTGTGGAGCTCGTCTATGAACAATATTATTTTACCTTCGGCCCCGGTGACTTCCTTGAGCAGGGCCTTGAGCCGGTCCTCGAATTCGCCCCGGAACTTGGTGCCGGCGATGAGGGCGCCCATATCCAGGGCCAGGACACGGCGGTTCTTCAATGGTTCGGGCACGTCGCCGGAGACGATGCGCCGGGCTAGACCTTCGACAATGGCCGTCTTGCCCACGCCCGGCTCTCCGATGAGAACAGGATTGTTCTTGGTGCGCCGGGATAGGACCTGCATCACCCGGCGGATTTCCTCGTCACGGCCAATAACCGGGTCGAGCTTTCCACGACGGGCCAGCTCGGTCAGGTCGCGGGTGTATTTAGCCAGAGCCTGGTATTTGCTTTCCGGCTCCTGGTCGGTAACGCGCTGGTTGCCGCGTACTTCGGTCAGGGCGGAGTAGAGTTTGTCTTTGGTGATACCAGCCCGCTTGAATATGGCGGACAGGACGCCGGATTTCTCCTCGGCCAGAGCCAACAGAAGGTGCTCGGTGGAAACGTATTCGTCCTTGAGCCGTTCGGCCTCGGCCGAGGCCGATTCCAGGATGGCCCGGAGGCGCTGGGACAGATAAGGCTGGCCGGTGGCACCCTCTACCCGGGGGAACTTGGACACAGCCTCCTCGATTTTAGCCATCAGCTCGCCGGACTCGACACCAACCTTCTGGAGCAAAGGCCCTACCAAACCTTCGGATTGATTCAAGAGGGCAAGGAGCAAGTGCTCGGGCTGGAGCTCCTGATGCCCGCGCTTGTCCGCCAAGGACTGGGCGTCCTGGATAGATTCCTGCGACTTGGTTGTGAATTTATCTAATTTCATAATTATTTATTATACCAGATTATCCGTATAATTCAAGAAAATAACATCCCGGAATGTGGTCTCTTTTTTATGGACAGAATTGGCTTTGGAAGTATATCTTAATCAAGTATTAATAACGAAAGGAGTTTTTATGGTCGGCAGAATAATCAGCATAGTTTTCATATATATTTGCACTTCAATTGCCTGGGTAATCCTGGGCGGCACGGTCAACTGGCGTTCCACCCAGCAGGATAAGGAGTTAAAGGAAGCTGTCGGCCAGTTGTGGGGCACCACCCAACGCCAGGAAGCGCCCGAGGTCTATTACCAGACATCCAAAGAGGTTAAGGTTAAGACCATCGAAGGCGGACAGACGGCTTATGAGACCAAGACCGAGACGACCAATCATTACCTGACGCTGGCCGGAAGCAACATCGACGCCGATATCAAGCTGGAATACAGGCAGAAAGGCCTGCTGTGGTATTCGACCTATCGTGTGAAGTTCACAGCCAAGTACCAGGTGGCTAACCCGACCGACGAAGCGCGCGAGGTGTTCTTCGAATTCCGCTTCCCGGTACAGAAAGCGGTTTACGATAATTTCAGGTTCGCCGTGGCCGGCAAGGAAATCAATAACATCAACGTCTCCGGCGGACTGGTCCGGCGAACACTAAAACTCAATCCCAACCAGGCCGAGGAGGTGGAAGTATCCTACCAGTCGCAGGGGTTGGATGAATGGTGGTACGGCTTCGGCGAAGACGTCAACCAGATTAAGAATTTCTCGCTGACCATGCACACCGATTTCAACCAGATTGACTTCCCGGAAAACAGCATCTCGCCCACGGAGAAGCAGAAGTCCAACAACGGCTGGACGATGCTGTGGAAATACAACAACCTGCTTTCGGGCATCCAGATAGGAATGGTTATGCCCAAGAAGCTCAATCCCGGCCCGTGGGTCAGCCAGGTGACCTATGCGGCGCCGGTGTCGCTATTCCTGTTCTTCTTCCTGCTTTTCATCCTGACCACGGTCAAGAACATCAGGATACATCCGATGAACTTCTTCTTCATCGGTGCGGCGTTCTTTAGCTTCCACCTGCTATTGGCTTACCTGGTCGACCACGTCTCGATACACGTGTCGTTCCTGATTTGCTCGGCCGTATCAATATTCCTGGTGGTCTCTTATATGAAATTGGTGACCGGCAGTAAGTTCGCCTTCCTGGAAACTGGTATTTCGCAATTCGTCTACCTGGTGCTCTTTTCGTACACATTCTTCTTCAAGGGGCACACCGGGCTGGCCATCACCATACTTTGCATCATCACGTTGTTCCTGGTGATGCAGTTCACCGGGCGGCTCGACTGGGACAAGGTTTTCGCCCGGCCCAAAAAAACAGGAGAATAGCGTGCTGATTAAAGCGAAACTGATATTCCTGACAGCGCTGGCAGTAACAGCACTGGCCTGGACCGGATGCGGTTCGGGTAATAACAACATCATCCTGGCCACGACCACTTCGGTCCAGGATACCGGGTTCCTGGACAAAGTCATTCCGTTATTCGAATCCGCACAGGGCTATAATGTCAAGGTCATTGCGGTCGGATCCGGCCAGGCGCTGGCCATGGGCCGGCGGGGCGAGGCCGACCTGCTTCTGGTGCACAGCCCGGACGACGAGGAAAAATTCGTCAAGGAAGGCTGCGGCATAAGCCGGCGACCGCTGATGTTCAACTTCTTCGTCATCCTCGGCCCGGCTGACGACCCGGCCGGAGTGTCCAAAGCCGGATTCCCAACCAACGCCTTCAGATTCATCTACGAAAAACGGGCTCCATTCGTGTCCCGGGGCGATAATTCCGGCACGCACCAGCGGGAAAAGAAACTCTGGCAGGTGACCGGCATCTTCGCGCCGGGGCAGTCGCCCGATTACCCGGGCTATATCCAGACCGGACAGGGTATGTCCGAAACCATCACCATCGCCGACCAGAAAAAAGCTTATACGCTTTCGGATTATGGGACATATCTAGCCCGCAAGGATAAAATATCGCTCAAACCGGTTTTCAATGAGCCATCTCAACCAACTGACTCCTCGCTCATCAATATTTACAGTGTCATCGAACTTAACCCCGAGCGGTTTGCCAAAATAAACGCCACCGGCGCCAAGGCGCTGGCCGGCTTCTTGGCCTCGAAAGAGGTTGCGGAGATAATCAGGAATTACGGCCGGAATAAATACGGCGAACCGATGTTTTCCATCATAAAGTAATCGCTCACCAGATAAAGGTTGACAGGTAACCGCCAAGATATAGATTTGCACCAAAACAACCGAAAGCCTTAACGGCAAAGGAGGTCGCGATGGAAGAAGCCAAAAAACCGGAACAGCTGGCCAGGTCACCGGAAACCTGCCAAGGATGCAATAAAGAAATCCCTGAAGGACAGGCGTCTTTCCTTAATAACGCCGCATTCTGCCGGGCCTGCCGAGACCAGACCATTACGGCGCTTGAGGCTGAGGAAGCTACCGGCAGAGATATGTTCACGGCCATATTAGGCGGCTGTGCCGCAGCCATTATCGCCGGTATTGTCTGGGGGTTGATTGCTATCTGGGTTAATTATGAAATCGGCTATATGGCCATCGGCGTGGGCGCACTGACCGGTTACGGCGTGTTCTGGGCGACCGGCAAAAAACGCGGACTGTCCCTGCAGGTGATTGCCTCAGCCACCAGCCTCTTGGGCATTCTGATTGGTAAATATATCAGCTTTCACCACTTCTTCCGGAAGGGCGTCGAGACCTACCTTAAAGAGAATGAAGCCAACTTAACGGCGCCCATCAACGAATTGATGAGCCAATTTTCCCTTTTCAGCGGAAAGATAATATCCTCGTTTTTCGCCAATATCTCTAATATGGTTTCGGGATATGATTTCCTCTGGATAATCCTGGCCATCTGGTCGGCATACAAGATAACGGCCATGCGCAAGGTGCAGTTTACCAATACCAAAGCCAATATTAACGCTAAATAATTCTGCGCCTTTGAAGCGGTTTTTATTGACGCTGGGGCAAAAATTAATACCATTGGGGCTATGTTAATGAAATATCTAAGCATTATTTTCGCCTGCTGCTTCTTGGCCGCCTGTGCTTCACGGCCTAAGCCGTCCATTTCTTCGGTCGACCCGGACCTGAGGCGCGAGGCCATCGTGCAGATGTCCAACTCAAGCGAGGCCGCCAAGCACCTGCCTGTTTTCACGGAGATGCTCCAGAACGACCAGGACCCGCTGGTCAGGGCCATTGCGGCCCGGAGCCTGGGCCAGCATAAATACCAGCCGGCCGTGCCGGCCCTGATAAAAACGCTGGAAGACAAAAACGCCTTCGTGCGCCAGGATGCGGCCATGGCTCTGGGCCAGATTGCCGACAAATCGGCCTTGCCGGCCCTGCTCAAGTCGCTGGACAGCGACACCTACGCCGATGTCCGCCGGACGATTGCCCAGGCGCTCAGGCCGCCGTTCATATCCGAGCCGGATTTGGCCGTGGTTAACGGATTGCTCGAACGGTTTAATGACGTCAGCAAAGGCGTCGGTTTTGCCGCCTTCCAGTCGTTGCAACAAGTTACCAGGCAAAACCTGCCTTTCGATGTCAAGGAATGGGAAAAATGGCGCGATGCCGAAATGAAACCTCAGATTAGCACTGATAAAAACTGATACCAATACCGTGATAGCTTCATTCATCCCCAAACAAATAACTTATAACGGCCGGCAGATAGAATCGCTCTGGGCCTACAAGACGTTCCGCATCCAGGGCGACAGCATCGTCGCCTTCATCGGCCGGTGCAACATACCCTTTTCCAATATGGTCGACCAGGAAGACCGGCTGGCTAAGAGCAAAATCTACGGCCCGCTGATGCTTCATTTCATGGTGGAACATTTTGATACTGATTTGAACAAAGCCATATTAAAACAACGGCTGCTGTCGGTGATTGTCAAGGACGTGCTCGAGAACGATTATAAAATCCGCGGCATCCGTCGCGCCGGCGACGACCTTTATGACGGAAAATACAAACTGTCTATTTCCATCGCCACGGCCAGCCCGGTTTCCACCAAGATACATTTCGGCATCAACATCAAGTCAAAAGGAACGCCGGTGCCGACCAGGGGGTTAGATGATTACAAAATCAAGGCGGTCAAGTCGTTCGCCCTGGAGGTGATAAACCGTTACTGCCAAGAGATGGTTGCTGTCCAGAAAGCCCGGACCAAGGTGAACTGGATCAAGTAGGATTTATTCTGTCCTGAGGTAACGGTAATTCTTCCGCTGTTTTATCCGCATCTAATAAAACTGTTTCAGGCCCGCCGGCGGATTTTGCTATCAGCCAAAGGTTAACCAAATTAATCAGAAAATGTGCCGTTATCGGCGCAATCAGGTTATGCCCGGTGTAATCGTAAAGCCCGCCTAAAATAAATCCCATCACTATCGCGAACATGGTCCAGGGTATCATAAACCGGGAAAGCGGGAAGTGCATCAGACCGAACAGGATACTGGTGATTATCAGCCCCAGGTGCGGCTGGAGCGCGCCCCGGAATATGGTCTCCTCGGCCACGCCGCTGGCCAGCGCGATGACAACAACCTCGTAGAGCTTTAAGCGTCCCAGTATCCGCCGGAACTCCTCCTCCAACTGCCGGAATACCCTGATATTCGAAAGGAACCGCGTGGCGGCAATGATAATGACGGCTACTCCGGCGCCGAAACCGAAATATAGCGGTGAATCCTTTCCGGCCCAGAACGATTGAACCAGCCCGATGCCGGTGGATTTCTCAGTCATCAATATGGCAAAGCCGGCCCCCAGCAAACCGATGCCGTAAACAACCACCACAAACGGCAGCAGGCTGATGCTTCCGGAGCCGGTGGCGGACGCATCCGCCGGCCCGGCTTTGACCGGCCTGAATCGGGTCATCGCCAGCACGACCGCGATACCGCCAAGGGAATCAAACAGAAAATCCCACTCGCTCATCTGCCGGCCGGGAACGAATAATTGGTGCCACTCGTCGCTGAAGGCGTAGATAACCGCAACCAGCACGCTGATGACCGGCGCCCTGGCCCTAAGCCAGCCGCCCGAATCGGCGCAGGCGCGGTAAAGGAAATAACCCAGTATGGCGTATTCGAAGAAATGGGCGATTTTATCGGCTGATATGGCCGGACTGGCCGGCAGGGGCGGAATCTGAAAGCTGGAAACCAGGAATATCAGTCCGGCATAAACTCCGGTCAATAACCAGTAACGGTTTTTCATCCGGTTACTTCTTAATCTTCCTTATTTCCTGGGTCAGCACCGGCACCACCTCGAACAGGTCGCCCACCACGCCGTAGTTAGCCACCTTGAATATGGGCGCTTCGGGGTCCTTGTTTATGGCCACGATGCATTTGGACGACGACATCCCGGCCAGATGCTGGATGGCGCCGGATATGCCGCAGGCGATATAAACCGTTGGGCAGACGGTCTTGCCGGTCTGGCCGACCTGGTCGTCGTGCGGGCGCCAGCCCGAATCGACCGCGGCGCGCGATGCGCCCACCGCGCCGTTGACGGTCGCGGCCAGCTCTTCCAGAATCTTGTAGTTCTCCGGACCCTTCATTCCCCGGCCGCCCGAAACGATGATGTCCGCCTCGGTCAACGGCATCTTCTTGTCGCCGGATTTTACGGCTTTCTTGAAGACCACCCGCAGGTCGTTGGCATCGAGCGACACGGCCAGCTTCTCGACGGCCGCGCTCTTCGAGGCGTCCGGCGCTGACAACGGAAACATCTTGGGCCGGAGCGTGATGATGGCCGGAGATTTGTTTATCTTGATGGTCACGATGGCCTTGCCGGCGTAAACCGGGCGGCGGACGATGAAGCTGTTGTCGTAGGAAACGCTGATGCAATCCTGGGCCGCGCTGGTCTGCAGAGCAGAACCGACACTGCCTGATAAATCCTTGCCCACCGGCGTAGCCGACATAAAAACGGCCAGCGGCTTGACCTTTTCCACCGCCTGATTCAATGCTTTTGTATAAGCCGCCGTGGTATACGCCTGGAACTCCTTGGCGTCGACGACCAGGACCTTACCCGCGCCGTAAGCGCCCAGACCCTGAGCCAGCGATTCGACCTGATGCCCGACCAGCAATCCGATTACCTCGGACTGGGTTTTATCGGCCTGCCGCTTGGCCTCGGACAGGGCCTCCAGGGATAACTTCTTCACCGCGCCGTTCGATACCTCGATAAATACTAAAATAGGTTGTGACATCTCAGACCTCCGCTAATAAAATTTATATTACTTTCGCTTCTTCATTGAGCAGTTTCACCAGTTCCGGTACGGCCTCAGCGCCTTTGCCGACGATGCGTCCGGCCGGACGGCTGGGCGGATATTCCATCTTGATGACTTCCAAGGCCGGCTGGGCGCTGATGCCCGCGTCCTTTTCCTCGAGCGGTTTCTTCTTGGCCGACATAATCCCCTTGAGCGACGGATAACGCGGCTCGTTCAAGCCCTTCTGCGCCGTGAATACGGCCGGCAGTGTCACCTCCAACACCTCGGAACCGCCTTCTATCTCGCGGTTGGCCGTGGCCTTGGCGCCGGCCGGTTCCAGCTTGATTACCAGGCTGGCAAACGGGATATTGAGCAATTGAGCCAGTATCGACGGCACCTGGGCGTTGTCGTCATCCACCGCCTGCTTGCCGGCCAGGATGATATTGTAAGGCATCTGCTTTATCTGGTTGGCCAGAGCCGATGCAACGATGAACGGGTCGGTCATGAACTGGGCCGGTGTCTTAAGCAGCACCGCCTTGTCCGCGCCCATGGCCAGGCAGGTCCTCAAAGTCGTGGCTGATTCGGCCGGGCCGACCGTGATGACGGTCACCTCGCCGGCGCCCAGCTTTTCCTTTATGCGCAGACCTTCCTCTAGTGCGATTTCGTCAAATGGGCTGAGAATGTACTCCACTCCGGTCGTGTCCAGTGATTTGCCGTCCGGCGCCACGCGGACGTTGGTTTCCGTGCTCGGCACTCGCTTGATGCAAACGATTACGTTCATACTATTCCTCCGATTCGATTATACGTTCATATCCCTTTTCTTGCTTGTCACAAGACACTTAAAGATATTAAGCGTCGCGGTAATTTCAAGAAATACCGAATGAAAAACTAACCGCTTAATGCTTGACCGCCCCGGCCGGAGTTGTTAAAAGTGCATTCATATTCATTCACGCTTGCCGTGAAATCTGCGTACTGAAAAAAGGAGTATTCGGATGACCGAAAACAAAGGCCTGACGCCGGTATACATCGAAGCCTTCAACCTGGACGACGCCTGGTTCCAATGCCTGAGCAAGATACTCGACCACGGCCACACCTACACCATCACCCGGGGCAGTTTCGAAGGCCAGCGCCGGCTGGAGTTCGACTACGTGGCGGTGCAGATAAAAAATCCCGGCCAGCGCCCAATCATACCGATGATGCCCGAGGGCTCATCCATCCCGGCGCCCACCTCGATGGAATACGTCGAGCAGTATATGAACTACCTTTTAACCGGAGTCAAGCAGGCCGGCGAAGATTACACCTACGGCGAACGCCTGGTCGACCCAAGAGTGAAAGTGCCCGGCACCCAGGACGCGAACAATATGCTCAAGGAAATGCCGCTCGACGTCAACCAGATAGAAGAAGTCATCAAGATGTACAAGAAAGACGGCCACGGCACCAACCAGGCCACTATGGAAATCGGAATGCCGTCGGACATCAAGCTGGTCGACCCGCCGTGCCTGAGGATAATCGACACCCGCATCCGCTACGGCAAACTGCACTTTATGCTTTACTTCCGCTCCTGGGATTTATGGGCCGGATTCCCGTCCAACCTGGCCGGGCTGCAGCTCCTGAAAGAATATATGGCCGGCGAAATCGGGGTCGAAGACGGCGAAATCATCGCGGCCAGCAAGGGGATGCACCTGTACGAATACACCTGGGAAATCGCCAAACTGCGGACACAGAAGAAATAAATATTCACCGCTGAGCACGCTGAAAACCCTGAAGCATGGCAACCCTAAAACTCTATAACACTGTAACTCTGTAACTTATATCAGATGCTAAAAATCGGCAATATCGAAATACCCTCGCGGCTGGTCCTGGCGCCGATGGCCGGCGTCAGCGGTCTGCCGTTCCGGCTGATAAACCGCTCATTCGGATGCCAGCTGGCCTTCCTGGAAATGACCAACGCCCGGACCCTGTGTTTTATGAAACGGAGAACCCAGCGCATCCTGGCCACCGTCCCGACCGACAGGCCTCTGGGCATACAGCTGTTGGGCGCCGAGCCGGACATCATCCGCCGGGCTATGGAAATACTCAGGCCGGAGAACTTCGACATCATCGACCTCAACGCCGCCTGCCCGGTCAAAAAGGTGGTCAACCGCGGAGAAGGCGCCGGCCTGCTCAAGGATCCGTCCAAACTCAACCAACTGCTCAAAATAATGGTTGCTAACACCGACCGGCCGGTCACCGTGAAAATACGCTCCGGCTGGGACGAGGATTCCATAAACGCGGTGGACACGGCCTTGGCCGCCCAGGACGCCGGCGTCAAGGCGCTGTTCATCCACGGGCGCACCCGGGCCCAGGGTTACAGCGGCGATGTCGACTACGGGACCATCCGCCGGGTCAAGCAGGCGCTGGCCATCCCGGTCATCGCCAGCGGCAACGCGCTCACGCCCCAGCTGATAAAAAAGCTTTTCGACCAGACCGGCTGTGACGGGGTGGCCGTAGCCCGGGGCGCCATGGGCAATCCCTGGATATGGCCGTCCGCGATGCAGTTCCTCGGCACCGGGATAATACCGCTGGCACCGGACCCGTCGGAGATATCCGACACGATGATAAAGCACCTGGACCAATGCCTGGAATTCTACGGCCAGCGCACCGGGGTGATAAGGTTCCGCAACTTCTTCCACTGGTACGCCAAAGAACTGCCCGGCATCAGGCACCTGCGCCAGGAGATATTCCACGCCAATACCAAAGAACAGATACTGGATGTGGCCAAGAAGGCGCTGCTTTTAAGGTAGGCGGGTGGAGTTGTCAGCGGAGAATTAATATATGGAAAATATCGAAAACCCCAACCCCAACAAAAAACCCGAGATTTCACGCACGGGAATGATAGCCTTCATGGTATTGATATATTCTCTTAGCGCCGTGTGCCTTAGCTACGGCATTCATTCGCTGGTGACAGAAGGTTTTTTTACGGGGAATGTAGTGCTAACACTCCTTTTCGGCGTCGGCCCCGCATTTATCGGAATTTATGTCTGGCTGATTTACAGGAAAGGCCAGAATTTAGACATGGGAAATTACCCTAATTTTACCATCTTCCAAAAAAGCCTGGCCATACTATTCACTGTTATTTGTGCGGTGATTATGTTTATTGGATATGTAATCTTCCTTACGTTTATCAAGTTTGTATTGCCCTCGCCATTTCAATACATAGCAGATGCGCTATTTATAGCCTTTAATTTGCTGCTTATCCTCCCGGAAATTTTGGGATATATAACTAAAAATAAGGATAGCGAATTCATTGAGCCTTTTATTGGCATACAAATATCCGTAAAAGTTAAGGGCGACACCTTTATGTCTTTTGTATTAGGAATGGTTTCGCTGACTTTCTATACGCTTTATAGAATGCTGGAGTATTTTGGTTTGTTAGTCCGGTAGGACTAATCTGAAAAACGGGACAAACCAGAGCTACTACCTCCTGCCCTTAGACCCTTAGGGGTTTTGATAATAGCCATCACGGGTAAGGACTTATCCCCGAAACGAAGTGGAGTGGGATGGTCTGCAATCCTTTTCCCCGGATGCCCTCCATCACCTACTTATTCGTCGCGTACTTGATGGCGCTGTTGGTCCCGTCCGCATAACTGATATGCGCCTTGCCGTTGGAATCCAAGGCCAGGCAACAATAAGCCCCCACGTTGCCCGCGTCATCCACCACCGCCGTCACCCACGAACCCGAGGCATTGGTCGCATACTTCAGCCGATACAGGCTCGAATTGTAATAACTGATATGAAGTTTGCCGTTTGAATCAATGGCCATGGACGAATACTCTCCGGTATAGCCGCTGGTATCCACCAGCGATTTCTGCCACGTGCCCGAAACATTGGTCAGGTAATTCAGGTAACCCGTGCCCGACGCCTCAGTCGTATAGCTGATATGCACCTTGCTGTCCGCATCCAGGACGATGGCCGTATACCAACCCGCACCCACGGCCGTATCCACCGTCGAATATACCCACGAACCCAGCGGATTAGTCGCGTACTTCAGCGTCTTATTAATCGAATCGTAATAACTGATATGCACCCTGACCGTACCCGTCCCGGTCACGGCAATGGACGTAAAAGAGCCCAACTGCGACGAACTGTCAACCACCGACAACTGCCACAAACCCGAAGCATTGGTGGCGTAATTGAGCGTATTATTATCCTTATAACTGACGTGAATCTTACCGGCCGCGTCTATGGCTATGTCATTATCAGTGCTCACATCCACATCCGCATCGACGATGGTTATCTGCCACGAACCCGAGGCATTGGTCGCATACTTCAGGTCATAACTGTTGGTATCCTCATAAATGATATGGACCTTGTCATTGGCATCGACCGCAATCGAAGAATTAATCAATATGCCCGAATTATCAATGGTCGTAACCACCCAGGCCCCCGACGCATCAGTCGCGTACCTCAAGGCAAATCCCGGATACTGGGTATAAGCCAGATGCACCTTATCATTAGAATCCACGGCGATGGACGTCGGCACGAACCCGCCGCTGGTGTTGGTGGCAATAACCGTCTTCTGCCACGGACTGGTAGCCAAAGTGGTGAACGCCCGGTTGGCCCCGTAAATAGTCGTTCCCGCGGAATCCTTGGCCGCAATCCTGAAATTATAACCCGTGTTCAAGGTCAACCCGCTCAAGGTCTCGGTGATGACCGCGCTGACCGTGCCGCTGATGACCGGTTGCTCCGCAGTCGTGTTCCCGTAAGCAGTGGACAAACCCCACTGGAAATAAGCCGTGGCCGACAAGGCGTCGGTGCTGACCAGGCCGCCCAGGACCGCCGAACCGGCCGTAACGCTGACCGCCGGGCTGGTCGAAACCGCAAAAGCATCCGCCGCCGTACCGCTGCTGCCGGTGCTCCCGCCGCCGCCACCGCCGCCGCAGCCGCCATAACCGAAAGCCGTTACAAAAGCAATAACCGATAAAGTCGCCAACACATAATACATTCTGGTTTTCATAGTTGCTTACTCCTTTTAATGCCGCCAGGAATAACCACGACGCGCCGGCACTTTGACCCAGTTAAACCATTCCTTACTTGTCCTGAGCCCTTCGTGTACTCAGGAGCTTGTCCTGAGTATTCCCGAAGGATAAACATGGTTTAACAGGATATCCACATTACTAATAATCCTTTTTAGCCATTGTACCAACCACGCAAATATAAGTCAATATTAATATTTACGGCTCGAGCCCACCCCCGGGTAAAGCGGGACAAACCAAAGCTACCGCCTCCTGCCAGACCACAAAAAAACTTCACGAATTATGCTAAAATAAATGTTCCGAAGGGTTTAGTGCCACTTGGAACAAAGTGACGTAGAAGCACTTATCCCTGAGCATAGCGAACGGGGCTCGCGCAGCGCCACTTTTTCCGGGGAAAAGTTCACGAATTATGCTAAATAAAATGAACTTTTTCCCAGATTTTACGTTTAATATATATAGGGGAGGATATAGTATCTATTAGGTAGTATGTAGGGCTGGAAACCCTATAAAACATGTATTTGCGAGCGATTATTTTAGCAGAATTCTCATTATTTTGCAGTAAAATAGCCTCGCCGATCATATATATAGTAGGGAAGGATGTAGTATACAGTAGGTAGTATATAGGGATTTAAGGCTGACGGGGTGAACGGGCCGCAACACGCCCCTGAAACCGCAGCCTTTTGAGATGGCCCTTTGAGGCCTGCCTCTAAGAAAGGATAGGTGACGCTGTCGTGTTGTGTCACCGAAGGAGACAATACAGGGGAGCCGGACAGCCGTGATGACCGCGATAGCAACGGCCAGTCAGATGCCCGTCAAAGGCCGAATAATGACCCTGGTACGGGGAATACTTGCCCTAAACGCAAATACACTTCCGATAAACTCTCCCGGTTCGAAGTCGCCATTGACAAGGGCGATTACAAGCTGGTGTCCGAACTGGCCCGGCGGGAACTGACCTTAGAGGACTATATAGACGGTTTCGTCACCCTCTGGCGCAGATTTGGTTTTCCGGCCGGGAAAATTCTTGACTTCCTTATTGTATATCATACACTGCAATTCAGCAGATACGCAACCATAAAGCAACTGGGCATGACCCTGCGGGAGCTTGAACTGATTCTGGAAGGTTTAAGCAATCGTCTGGGCCTGCCGGACGGCGCGACCATAGAGCAATCCATAGACGGGTTCATCCACCTATGGCGCCGGCTGGGTTGTCCGGAAGGGGAACAGATTAACTGGATGCTGGTCTATAAGACGCTCGGGTTTGACCGCAAGGCCGCGGCAGCAGAACTCGAGATGACCAAAATCGGGTTCAAGTTGAAACTGCACCGCTTCAAGAAAGAGTGCAATATCAGGGAACGCTCGGCCAAGGCCGGGTAGGAAAAGTAAAATACATGGCAAACTTTGAGAAAATATATGCCGGGTTGCTCAATTACTGTAAACCACTGCCGCTTAATCTTAAACTTGTTTCCCCTAAGCTCAAGCCGCTTCTTAACCGGTTATATGACGCGGTAATCAAAAGGCCGATAGACACGGAATCCATAAAGCACTCATTGGTAAATCTGCTGACATTCCTTACCACGTCCGAAGGCAAGACGAAGGATAATATATGGATGGCGGACCTTTTTATTACATTTGGTGACTGGTGGAAAGTAAAAGGGGTTAACAGTTTGCCTGAACCATTTCAGTATATCCACGGGCGTATGATGGCCATGAACGATACGCTTGAAGATCCGGGAATAGCCAAGCAATTCGGAGCTACGCCGGAGGAATTGCTGGAGCAGGCAATGAAACTATAATCTAAAGGAATGCAATATCAAGGATAGTTTGTCTTGTTTACAATGAGTTTGCGAAGTGAGTATGCGAAGGACTCAGCCAAGGCCGGGTAGTAGGATAAGGTTTTAATATACTACTGGTAATATTGACGTAGTCATAAAAGCATAGTAGTTTATTCAAAATAATGAGCACTAATTATAATCTTATGGATTATTTAAGAGGAGCTGTAGATGATAACATCAATAAACGTTAATGGGTTTCGTTCGCTTTCGGATTTTTCGTTAGATTTGCGACCTGGATTAAATATCTTGGTTGGTCCTAACGGTTCTGGGAAGACAAACATAATAACTTTTTTTGAGTTTTTATCGCACCTTATTTTATATGGCCCATCTGAAGCGGTTAATCAACTTGGTGGAGCAGGCTCTGTTTTTACGAAGCTAAGTGGAGATGAATTCGAAAAACATATAAAAGTAAAACTTTACGGATGCGCAGAAATTTCAAGCCATAAATACATTAAATATTGCTACTCTTTTACCATTGCAGCTTCAGAAAACTTTGATTCAATTGGGTTTAAGGAGCAAGAGTTGGTACTGCAAAAATCAAGTGTATTTTCTCAGTCTAATTACATGCATGAAAAATCTTTTTGCATTAAACAAAATGTTGTCGAGCGCAAAAAACAAGTAATTAGTACTCAGAATTATAAAAAACAAATGGTTGATTCGTCTTTCCTGCCGCCCCCAATGAGAAACAAAATTACTAACGACAAAACCATAATAGAAGACTTTTTGAGACATAATGATAAAGACGCCCCTCTTGTTAACAGTCTTGCATTTCTTGTCGAGGTGGTACGTTTTGTTGCTGCGGATTTAAGAGGCGGGCAAATTTTCAATATTGTTCCTTCACGTGTAAAGCAACCAGAAGAAAGCTCGAGCCCCGTAGGAATAAAAAAGGATGGTTCTGGATTAGCCGCGACACTTTACGCAATAATAAATAAGAAAAAACACCAAGGAGATATATTTTTCCCCGGACGATTTGTAATTCGAAGGTATACCCGTGATGTGGATTTGAAACATACATCAATTGGCGATATTGTAAAGTACTTAAAAACTGCGAATGCTGCTATAAACAAAATCGATGTAGTGAATGATCGTTTCGATAATCTATTAAAAATACGTTTTTGGATCGAGAAAAAAGATGTCTCGACAATGTTACCGTTGTCGGCAATGTCCGATGGCACCGTTAAATGGCTTACTTTGGTTACAGCAATTCTTACATCACCATCTATCTTTTCGCTAGAAGAACCTGAGAATTTCCTTCATCCTTTAATGCAATCGGAAGTTGTTAAACTAATGCGTCATGCGACAGAGGGAAGAAAAAAAAAGACCAGTATTTTTATGTCAACACATAGCGAGACAATTTTAAATAATGCTACACCATCAGAAGTTGTTGTTATTTCATTTGAAGGTGGTCGTAGTCGGGCAGATAGGTGCTCTAACCAAAATGAATTAAGGGAGGAAATTAAAAGAACAGGTTTTGGACTCGGATTTTATTATATTTCTGGGAGCTTAACAAATGAGTAATCCAGCATTTATAGTAGATGGGCAAATGGAGCAAAAAATCATTCAAAAAATATGCCCAGGGCAGCCGGTAAGACTTCTTCAATGTAATGGTAGGAATGTTTCATATGAGGCGGCTGCAAAAAAAGCTGCTTCTTTGATTAGACTTCAAAAGAGATATCAACCAATTATTATTATCTTTGATAGGGAAGGTAGGCCGGATAATCATAGGTTTATTGCTAATGCCCTTTATAGGGCTATTGAAGATCAAGGTATCCCTAAAGTGACCGTAATAATAGGTGTGCCAGATCGAATGATAGAAAATTGGTTACTTGCTGATATTAAGGCTGTTAATTGTTATTACTCAAAAATAAAACCAATTAAACAAAAAATATTTGAAGGAAATAGTGGTAAAAGTCGTATCCGATCACTTATAGGTCGTTCTCAATATAGCGAAACACAAGATGGCCCAGAAATATTTATTAAATGTAATCAATCATGTATGTGTCAAAACAGTGATAGTTTTAATGAGTTTTATGGTAAGATTAAAACAATAAAATGTAGATGGTTGCATAATGTTGTTCCGACAACACATAATACCCCTAATAAATCTTAATTTTTACGGACTATCATTTCCCTGAAATCATTTCCTTGCCCACCGTACCCTGTTCTACAAGTCTGGTAGTTCTCACATCTTAAGGGGGTATCCGTGCCGCTTTCGCCTACTACCCCTGTAGTCTTCACCTAGTACCCCTGTAGTCTTCACATGGTATCCCTGCCGCTTTTGCCTGGTAGCCCTGACATCTTCGGGTGCTATGCCTGCCGCTTTCAGGGGGTAATTACTACCTCTTTATGTGCCGGAAGAAGAGGCGTATGGGGGGAGGGGGGAGGGTGGGTAGGGGGTGGGGACACCCCCCCGGCACGCCCATAAATTGAGCAAAGGTTACATCTTGTCAAAATCCGGCAATTCCGTAAAAAATATTTTTCGACCTAACCTCTTATAATTCAATGGGTTATGAAAAACCGCCCAAATCCGGCACCTCAGAATAGGTTACAAACACGTAACCTTCGCCACCTTATGGAGGATGAGACAGCGACAAGAGACAAGCGATAAGAGACAAGAATCCTCCGGAAAGGCAGGGGAATATGAAAAGAAGCCACGGATTAACACTGATGGGATTGATAATGGCAATTGGCATATTCCAAATTTCAAATTGCAGATTAGAATCTGAAATCTGGAATGTGGAATCTGAAATTCTGGTGGTTGACCTTTCCAAGAAACTGCCGGATAACCCGTACCAGACGGAATACGAGCGGATGCTTTGGCCGACCGTGCGCATTAAAGCGCTATTTAGCACAGGTTCGGGGGTGGTTATCGGTGATTACATCATTACTGCTGCTCACGTGGTTGGTAATAACAGCACGGTTGAGATAGAATTATTTTATCCTATTACGGATGGTCTCAGTGTCCTCTGTGGCTCTGTGGCAATGACGGATACCGCCAAAGACTTGGCTTTAATCAAGCCTTCCCGGCCGTTGTCATACACGGCCAAACTCGCCCCGGCGGATTACCGGCCATACATCTTCACGCCTGTGTATTCGGTCGGCTGTTCACTGGGGTTTCCTCCTCGCCCGTCTAACGGAATCATATCCGTCATTACGGATAAGTACTGGGAAATAACATCTCCCATACTGCCGGGAAACTCCGGCGGGCCAGTATACGATGGAAGGACCTACGAGGTTATAGGAATCGCTGTTTGGGTTCGTGTTTATAAAGACCAATTAGTAACCACCATGGCCGGAGTAGTACCAATACAATCAATCTACGAATTTATTAACAGCAACCACGAAAACACGAAAGGGGAAAAGCACTAAATTTCGTGTTTTTATTACTTCGTGCCTTCGTGGTAAGAAAGGGGTGCTTTATGGAATACGGAAAGTGTTGCAGGTGTGGGGAAGACGTCGGGCCGTACAAGGGCTGTGAGCAGGACTGGCTGTGCAAGGAGTGTTACGACCGGACCCATCGCCGGCCGCCTCTGCCTAACCCCCGGATGGGCGGGCGCAGGCTGACCACGGCATACGAGCGCGAACAGTCAATGAAGTGGATAACTGAGATTGATGAACGTTTGGACGCGGAAACCACGGATAAACACAGATGAACACGAAGGTCAGATTGGGGGTGACAAGTTATGTTCAAGATGATGTCTGGATTCTGGAGAAGGATTATCGAGGTGATTGTGGGTATTGTTCTGGATTACTTAGAGAAGAAACGAAAACAGTAGCCACATCGGCGTTTGCCGAAGGCCAAGGTGAGCGCCGTTTCGGCGCAGTTGTGAATTGAGTATGTCCCGATGATGCTGCGCTCATCGGGATCTAATTGGCTGTAACGCCATTTCCGACTGGCATCGGAACTGACTAACAGCCACTAAGAGGGGGTGATTAACATGGCAGACGAGGTAAAATTGGACATCCTGATAACCGTCCCGACCAGCGTTGAACCGGCCGGAGATATGCCGGAACGCTGGGCCGCAAACCTGACCGGTAATGCGACTATCCTCTACGACAGGATTTTGGAAGTCCTGCCGGACGAGAATGAGTTCAATAACCGGGTGGCTGAACCGGCCAACGATAAGTGGAAGCCGATGGTTGACCCTGGTTTCGTGTCCCAGGCCGGACACGATAAGGCGGAAATCCAGAAGGCACACTATAAGGGATTGGCGGGCGCCTACAACAAGTTCATAAACAAGCTGGGCTTTGCTTTCGCGACGGTTGACGGCATCCCGGCCAAGCGGTTTAAGGATGGTGTCAACAACGCCAAGGATAACTGGGCCGACGGAGCGGCCCGGAGTTCACTGCGCATCACCGGCGACCGGATACGCGGCTTGATTCTCCCGCAGGTTATCTATTGGCTGACCGGCGACCGTCTGGCTAACCAGATGACCAAGCACATGGAGGTCATCCAGGGCGAGCCGTACAATTTCACGCTTAGCGGATTGCGCCAGCAGTTCCGCTCGGCCGTATCCAGTCTTTTGATGACCGCGGGCATTACGATTATCAAGGCGGATATGGAATCGGCGGTAGTCGCGACCCAGAACGGGCGGCTGAAGGACCTGGCCAACCTCTTCAAGTCCGCGGCGGTAAAACCGTTCGTGGCCGGAGGAGTCGCCACTGATTCACTGCTCCAGTTTGAATACAGCGAGGGCGAAGACGCCAAACTCAAACTGCACGCAAGAATCGTGCTGGTGTAGTATGACAGTGCGAGTGGGACGCTTCGCCCGGGCGGGGCGTCCCCGACCGCACTTTAATTTAACCACGAAATTAGGAAAGGACACGAAGACACGGAATTATTTAGTGCTTTAATATTTTCGCGCTTTCGTGGTAAGATTTATATGTACAGAAGAAGATATTTTCCGTATCTGTCGGTGCCGACTTCGTCCATACAGGAGGATGCCATAACCACCGATAAGATAGCGGACAACGCGGTGACATCGCCGAAGATAGAAAACAAATCCATCCGAACCGAGGATATCGCCGATAAGGCCGTTACCCTGGCCAAGCTGGGCGATGACGTCCCGGCCGTGGGCATACCGGACAACTCCATCACCGGAGCCAAGATCGCCCTTGATACAATAGAGAAACAGAATATGAAATCGGCTTCGGTGGACACGGCGGAGCTGGCAACAGGCGCAGTAACCGAGGAGAAAATCAGGGATGGCGCGGTGACCCCGGCCAAGCTGTCGTTCAGCGTGCCGAGCAGGCCGCTCGTCCCGCCGGTGGCGAGTGACGAGTTGGCAGATGCCAGTGTAATAAACACCAAGATAGCCGACCGGGCCGTGGATTGGGTCAAGATTGCGCTGAGCTCCATCAACCACGAACTGCTTTATAACCTGGCTCCGCCCACGGACGGGCAAATCCTGTCTTTCGACGCGGCTACCGGCAAGTTCAATTGGATAGCTCCGCCCAGCGGCGGTGCGGGCGGGATGCAGTTGACCCTGTTGCCTTCGCAACCCTTGGTGTTTTCCGAGAACTCGATGGCGGATGTTGACCAGCTCATAGACCTGTCGGCTTACATACCAGTTACGGCCCAGGCGGTGATTGTGGAGATGCAATTAAACGCTATGTCCGTCCCGGTCGGGATGGAGCAGATACTGACCGTGCTCGGCAGGCGCTCCGGTTCTGATTATGGTTCTTCAACCATACACTTTATCTGGCAGAATGTACCTAACCTTAATCAGAACGCATACAAGGAAGCCACGCTAGCCACTGATGGGACACGGATGATTCGGGTGATGGCCACTAAGGGAGGACAATTCTGTTCGATTAATATATGGGTCCGTGGATATATTGAGTAGCCACGAATGAACACTAATATGCACGAATACACACGAAAGTTAACAGTGACTTGAAGAGACTCTTACGAGATGGGGCGCTGGGCTACGCCTGGCGCCCGGGGGATTGGGTTTTGTTATCTACCAAATACAGGTAAAGACGGGATGGAAATCATAAGGGACCAAGAAACGAATACGCTCCATAAAAGAATTATAAGTGATATCAAGATAGGGTATAATTTTCTTGTAAAAACTATATTATGCAAAAACCATAGCAAAAACAAAGGGGAGAATATTATAATATCAAGTATCAGTAAGGTTGATACATCAATCTTTAGCAATAATAATATAGTTGTTATGCTAAGTATGCAGCTACTAATAGCAATAGCTATAGATAATATAAGCCCCGTAGCATTCTTGATGCTCTTCTCTTGTACATCCTTCCGGTATATCAGATATTTTTTGTAAAATGAGCACAAAAACAGCACAGCCAAAATACTTGCTACTCCCCAATATGGAGAAAACACAAGCAACATCGTTAGTATTGGAGGATATTGATTAACATAATCAATCATATTTCATCCCCCGCCTATAGTCTATGGTCTATAGTCTTCCCGTCTGGGCTATTTCTTCCCCTTGCCCGCCGGTTTCAGCGTCTGGACGGCCGAGGCGTAGGCGCAGAGCTCGCATTCGGCTCCGGAGCCGGGCGGGGTTTCGGCGCTTAAGCATTCCCGGGCTTCTTTGAGCCGGGTTTCGACCCAACCGGCGTCGCCGTCATAAGGAAATATCTCCAGCTCGAAGTCGAGCCGGCCGTTGAGGCCTTCGCGGTCTTTGCGGCCGTTGCAGTAAACGAAGTACCCGGTCTCGGCCACCTTGAAACCGTTCTGCCGGAAAAGCCATTGGTATACCTCCATCTGGCGTTTCCAGCCGGCCTGCCAGTCGGAGTCGAGGTTGAGCGCGTCGGCTTTGGAGGTGGCTTTGTAGTCCACGATGTGCAGGCGGCCGTCGCTGTTTTCCCAGACGTCGTCCACGGCGCCGGTTATCAGGAAGTTGGTGCCTTTGTGGTGGTGCTGGATGCCGACGAAGTTCTGGCGCCATTTGTCCAGGTCCTTGTGCTGGTAAGGCTTGGCGCTGAGGCTGTATTTGGTCATCAGCGGATGGGGCTGGCCCTTGGCCCGGTAGGCGTCGAACTCCTTTTTGAGCAGGTGGTCGACGGCGTTGTTCAGGGTAAACGGCAATGACCCGGGCGGCTTGACGCCCAGGCGCATTTCCAGATAGAAACAGCGCGGGCATTCGATGAACTTGTCGATACGGGAGCGGCTGAGCCTGAACGGTTCGGCCGAGGCCGGGTCGAATAGCGAACTCTTTTTAGGCATACGGTCCTTTCTTCATTTGGCCAGCATAAAGGAATTAACGGTTTCGGCCAGGATTATAGGCGTTCCGCCGTCAAGCGGCGCGGACTTGAGCCGGCCGTCGCCGGTGATATATATGGCGTATCCGTCGCCGGGCGCGATGTCCCAGGCGCTGGTGACATTAGTATCCAACACTATGGCGCTGCCGCCGGACATAGGCGCGACCTTGAGCTGGCCGGTCAAGGATACCGAATCGAAACTATCCATAAAGACGACCCTGGCATTGTCGGAAGTGGCCTGCCACATTGTCGGCGCGGTGTCGGTGATGGTGACGGGCGTACCGCCGGCGATGTCGACACTCCGGAGCTGGCCGGAGCCGTTGAGATACAAGGCCATAGCCGTATCGGGGCTGAGCTTTAACGACAGGACCTGGCTGTCCAGTATGACCGAACCGCCGCCGGCCACGGCCACGGATTTGAGGTTGCAAAACCCGGTAGTGGCGTTGTAGTTGCCCAGATAAACGACCCGGGCGCTGTCATTGGTGATATGCCAGCTGCCGGGATAGACGTAGGTGCTGATTCTGATGGCGCCGGAGCCGTCGGTATTGAGCGAGCGCAGACTGCCGCCCTTGACTAACGGGTCGTAATCGGTCAGGGCGATGAGCTTGGTCCGGTCGGGCGTGAGCAACCAGTCGTCGAACCCGCTGACCAGGTCGGTTGGCGTGCCGCCGGTGATGGGCACGGTCCTGAGTATCATTTCCGGGGTGCTGTAGATGACGTTGGTCTGGTCGGCGTCGACGTTGGTCTTGACATAAGACAGCACGTCGCCGGAGAGCAGGTCGTTTGACCCGCCGGTAATGGGCGCGGCATACAGTTCGCCGGTTATGGCCGCGACGTTGACGATGGTGGCGTAGATTACGCCCTGGCTGTCGGGCAAGACGCTGAATGAACCGACTGAGCCGGCGATGGAGGAGGAGGCGCCACCGGTTATGGGCACGGACTTGAGGTTGCCGTTGCCGGCGGTCAGGTAGATTAGGCGCGAGCTGTCCGGAGTAATTTGACCGTCAAAGACGCCGGAAGCTAGGTCGGCGGCCGGGCCGCCGGCCACGGGGACGGATTTGAGGTTGCCGTTGCCGGACAAAAAGAAGGCCTTCTTTTTATCAGGGGTAATGTTCCAGGCGGTGACGCCGGTGCCCAGCAGGACCGGGTCGGTGCCGGTGACGGGCACGGACATCAGGGCGCCGGACGAGGTCATAAGGCTGTAATTGGACAGGAAAAAGACCCGGGCGGAGCTGTCGACGACGCTGTCCGCGGAACTGCCGGTGGCGTGGTCGTTGGGGGAGTCCTTGCCGCACATCCCGCCCCAGCCCAAGGCCAGGACGGCCGCCAGCCCCAGGCAAACCGACCAGTTACGGTATGAATCGCGGTGCATATATATTATATATATCGGAATCCGCCATATTAAACGGTACGCAAATAATACTTCGGCAGTTGGAATCCCGCTAAAGCGAGACGACTTACTGCCGAGTATACTGGGCTGATAACTCACCACACCTGCCTCCCAGCAGGCAGGTTCTAACAACCCAAGTAGCGCAGAGCCCTGTGGGCTACGCAGATTATACAAGTAACCGAAATATTGTCAATACTTCTGCTGGGTCCAAGTGGCCCTAAGTTCAACCCTGTGTGCAAAATACATCATTTTAGTGCTAGTAACTCTTATTACTTGACAACAGGCCATATGATAGCTAAATTCAGTGGTATATGTACCTGGAATTTTGGGGATTGAAAGAGAAGCCATTCGAGAACACGCCTGACCCGCGGTTTTTCTACGCTACGCCGCGGCACGAGGAGGCGCTGACCCGGATGCTTTACGCCGTGTCCGAGCAGAAGGGCGCGGCGATGCTTTCGGGCGAATACGGGTCGGGCAAGACACTGCTGACCCGGATAGTGACCAACCAGCTATTGGGCGAGAACGACCGCTACAAGATAGCCATCATCATAAATCCCAACATACCGGCGGACGAACTGCTGGAGGAAATCCTGTACCAGCTGGGCAAGAGCGTGGCGCCGGGCGCCCGGCGCAAGAGCGAGTGCATCCGCCAGCTCAACGCGGCGCTCTACGAAAACGCCAATGCCGGCTCGCATACGGTCATCATCATAGACGAAGCCCAGGCCATTAAGGACGAAAGCACTTTCGAAGAGCTGCGGCTATTGCTCAATTTCCAGCTTAATAACCGGTTCCTGCTGACATTGCTTTTGTTCGGCCAGCCGGAACTGCGGGAGAAGATAGGTAACGTCAAGCAGCTGGAACAGCGGCTGGCGGTGAGGTTCCATCTTTCGCACCTGACCGAGGAAGAGACGCGCAACTACGTCCGGTACCGGTGCAAGGTGGCCGGCGCGGAGAAGGAGCTGTTCTCGGACGAGGCACACCGGATGATTTACCGGGGTTCGGAAGGGATTCCGCGGGTGATAAATAATATTTGCGATATGGCGCTGGTGGCCGGGATGGGCGGGTCGGACCCGGTCTCGGGGCCGATTATCCAGAATGTCGTCAAGGACCTGTGCGGGATTGAAGTAAAATAATGGTGCGTTTTCAGGACATATTCAAGAAGATGCGTCCGGTCGAACCCGAGATTAAGCCGGCGGAAGCACCAAAGCCTCAGGACAAGCCGGCATCGACCGACAATAGAGACAAGAAAGCCGGGCCGGTTTCTTACCATACCAACCAGGCGTTATTCAAATCTAACCTGAGCAAACTGCAGGAGAAGTCGGCCGACCCGATGATAAGCGCGCTGCCCGAAGCGGCCAACCCGCGGCTGGTGCGTTCGGGCGACGAGGAGAAGAAGCCGTCGCCGTTCCGGTCCGCGCCCGTACCCAAGGAGCCGACTGTCGATTTCCCGTTTTCCCAGAAAGTCCAGCCCCAGCCGGCCAAGCCCGAGGTGTCCAATACGCCGTTCAGCCGGGCGGCGCAGGAGTCCATAGGCCAGAGGACGGAGCCGGCGCGGCCGACACCGGTCCAGCTTTCCAGCGTAATCAAGGCGCAGGATTTGCAGGAAACGGAAAAGGCGGTGGAACTTTACGAAAAGCTGGCGTCATTGAGCCAGGCCGTGCTGGATATGGTCGCTAAGAAGTCGTCGCTCAGGGAATTGGACCTGCCTGAATTCACCGGCGTGATAAAAGAATCGGTCAATCTGATTTCACGGGGCGACCGGAGCATGCTCGATTTGATATACCGGACATCGAGCGGCAATTATTTGATAGCCCACCAGGTCAATACGGCAATCCTGGCGATGGAGATAGGCAAAGGCATCGGCTACAGCGAGGACAAGCTGGAAGATTTGGGCTTGTCGGGACTGCTTCACGACGTCGGCATGCAGGAAGTCTATCCGATGATAGACCGGAAGGATAAGCTTTCGAGCCAGGAATACGAGCAAGTCAAAAACCACATAACAACCGGCGCTAACCTGTTAAAAGGAATCCCCGGACTGGCGGACGTGGTCTGGGAGGTTTGCCAGCAGCATCACGAGCGGATAACCGGCAGTGGATATAAAGGCCTTAGCGGCAAGTCGATAAATGAATACGCCCATATTATCGCATTGGCAGATACTTTCGAAGCCATAACCCATTCCCGTCCGTACCGCCGTAAAAAGAGCGGGCAGGAGGCGGTAAAGGATTTGATAGAGACATCCGGCAATGACTTTGACCGGCAGGCGCTGAAGGTATTGGTCAAGCGGGTGGGCATTTATCCGGTCGGGACGTGGGTGGAAATGAATACCGGCGAGATAGCCCGGGTGGTTAGAATCAACGAGACTTTCCCGCTCAGGCCGACGGTCGTATTGATGTATTTGGCGGACGGCAGTCCGGTGGCCGAACCCAGAAGCATTGAACTGGCCAAAAACCAGATGATCAGCATTAAAAGTACCCTGGACGAGGGAGAACTCGCCAGGAGACAAATAAAGGAGGTGTAGGTTTATGAAGATGCTAAGTTTATTGTTTATCGGAGCGGGCGGGCTGGTATTTTTGCTGGGCGCGGCATTCAGATTGATGGACAAACAGTTGATGGGCATTCCGCCTCAATCATTCCTGGAATTCACCACGGCGTGCCTGCTGTTTTCCATCGCGATATCTCTGCACCGGAAGGATTAGGAAGAGATTATAGCAGGGGTGGGATTTGAACCCACGGCCGGGAGCTTATGAATCTCCTGCTCTACCGGGCTGAGCTACCCTGCCATGACATAGGCCGTTTGCCCTTATCAGGCCAGTCCCGTGAACCACGGGAAAATTCATTAACCACTTCTGTGGCAAGTTGTCAAGAATTATATTTTGAATCGCATCAGGAATTCGGCGTTGCTCTTGGTCTTTGATACGTTCTCGATAAGCCAGGTCATGGCTTCGAGCGAGTTCCTCTTTTCGGCCAGCAGACCTTTTCTGAGGAACCAGACGCGGCGGAGCTCTTCCTTATCCATAAGCAATTCTTCCTTGCGGGTGCCCGAACGCGAAACATCGATGGACGGGAATATCCGGCGGTCTGCGATTTGGCGGTCCAGATGCACTTCCATATTGCCGGTGCCTTTGAATTCCTCGAAAATAACGTCGTCCATGCGGCTGCCCGTTTCCACCAAGGCTGTAGCCAGAATGGTCAGCGAACCGCCGCCTTCGATTTTGCGGGCGGCGCCGAAGAACTTCTTGGGGCCCTGGAGCGCGCTGGAATCGATGCCGCCGGTAAGAATCTTGCCGCTATGGGGCGCTTCGGTGTTATAGGCCCGGCCCAAGCGGGTGATGGAGTCGAGAAGTATCACCACGTCCTTGCCGTATTCGACCATGCGCTTGGCCTTTTCCGAGGCCATCTGGGCGACCTGGATATGACGGCTGGGCGGCTCGTCAAAGCAGGATGAGATAACTTCGCCTTTGACCGAACGTTCCATGTCGGTGACTTCTTCGGGGCGTTCGTCGATAAGCAGAACGATCAGCGAGACCTCAGGATGGTTTTTGGTAATGCTGTTGGCTATTTTCTGGAGCAGAACCGTTTTACCGGTCCGGGGCGACGCGACAATCAATCCGCGCTGGCCTTTCCCGACCGGCGCAATCAGGTCGAATATCCGCATCGAGATTTCGTCGGGCGTAGTTTCCAGAATCAGCCTTTCGCACGGATGGAGCGGGGTAAGGTTGTCGAAGTAAACCTTTTCCGAAAGGGTCTCGGGCGATTCGTAGTTGATGGCCTCGACCTTAAGCAGGGCGAAATACTTTTCGCCTTCTTTGGGCGGGCGGATTTGGCCGGTCACCACGTGGCCGTTACGCATGCCAAAACGGCGGATTTGCGACGGTGAGATGTATATATCGTCCGGCGAGGGCAGGTAGTTATAGTTCGGCGAGCGCAGGAATCCAAAGCCGTCGGGCAGAATTTCCAAGACGCCTTCGCCGATGGCCAGGCCATTATGGTTGGCGCGTTCTTTAAGTATCTTGAATATCAGGTCTTGCTTTTTGAGCCCGGTGTAATCCTGGATGCCTTCCTTTTTAGCCAGCTTGAAAAGGTCGGTGATGGTCATCTTCTGGAGCTTATTGAGATAGAGCTCTTCTTTTTTAACCTCTTCATATTTAGCGTCCATATTTTTTTCCTTACAGACGGGCTTTTCTTCCGTGGGAAGCGGTTCCGGCTCGACCGGCTTGGGCCGCTCAGCTGCGGTTGAGCGCTTTGTTTCAATTGTTTTCTTGACGGGTTCGTCGTTTTCCTTGATGGTTTTCGGGGGGCAGGCCATAAATACCTCTCCTTCTTTCTAATTAGATAATGCGTTTATAAATTTATATATTTCATTAACCTGGCAGAACAGGTCTTTGAGCGATCCGTTATTATGTATAACAAAATTAGATTTCCCCTCTTTTAGCTTAAGAGACATCTGGAAGCGTTCTCTTCGGGCCAATTCTCCTTTATTCCAACCCCGGGATTCTGAAACGCGCATCCGGCGGATGTCCTTTGGAGCTTCCACGAAGATAAGCGTATCGCAAACGGCATCAAGACCGGCCTCCATCAGCAGGGCGGCGTCCAGGATAATAAATTTCTTGCGCCCGGGATTGCCGGATTTGCTTCTGGCGATGATGTTAACAATCTCCTTTTTAATGAGCGGGTGAACTATTTTGTTCATCCGCCGGACATTCTTTACACTGCCGAATACAGCGGCCGCTAATTTGTCATGGTCGACAGAACCATCGGCATCAAATACTCCGCTGCCCAACCAGGAACGCAGGATTTTTTTGACCGGACCGAGCTGGATGACCTTGTGGCCGATTTTATCGGCATCTATGAGCAATCCGCTTTTTTTTTCGAGCAGTTCTCCCACCTTGCTTTTTCCGCTGGCAATGCCACCGGATAGTCCGATAACGGTTAAAAATCTCTTGGATTGTTTAAGAATCACTTGGACAACAACACCTTGTTTTGTAATCTGGTATGAAAGGCTAATTAAATATTACCTTTAAACCGGAAACTAAATGAAATTAAATTGCACTAAAGTCAGGGATTGTTCAGACATTCCAGTATTTGGTTAATTTTTCACTGTACCTATTAAAGATATGGTTTGATATCTTTTAAACTGGTACTATTTGTAGAACTAATATAAACCTTGTCAAGCATTTTGTGATTTTTACTTGACAAAAAAAGAACTCCATAATATAAAGAAATGCCTATGAACAACCGCGGATTAGCTAATTGGATTCTGATTATTATAACAGCCTTTGCGATTATAGGGCTGTTCATAACTTATATCCTGTCCGGAGAAGAGAAAAACATCGATGCCCAGATTCAAGCCGCGCAGGCCGCTCAAGCAGAAGCCAAAAAGCAAAAAGAGGCCTTTAACTCTTTCACAATGGATATTTCACCTCTGATTATGTCTTTGGATCCGGGAATCCCTCTTAAACCCGAAGATATGGACAAATACATCGCCACCAAGAAAAAGAAGACCAAGCCATCCAAGGGCGCGGAAGAACTAAAGATGGAAAAAATAGTCCGAGAGGCGATTGATCGGGCAACCGAAACAAGAATCCGGCTCGAAAGAGCAACCTACGAAAAAGAAACCGCCGCCCGGAGAAGCACCGGAGTGAAAGATTTCGTTAGCGTGGTCAAGGAGGCAAAAGAAGGCATTGTTGCCGGGCTGAAAACCCAGATTAGCGATATGAATGACAAGCTTTCCTCTGAAACGGAAAAATACAACGTGCTCAAGGACAAGCTGACTTCCGCTAAAAAAGAGCAGGAAGATAAGCTGCCCAAAATGCAATCCCAGTTTGAAATGAGCAAAACAAAAATGGAGAATGATATCGCCTTGATAAAATACAACCTTGAAGAGCTGGCCACTAAAGAAGTGTTTAACAGGGATATCGTAGAAACCCACGGAAAAATCATCCAGCCTAACGTAAACAACCGATTTGCGTTCATAACACTTGGAAATGAAAGTAATATAAAACTCGGCTGGAAGTTTATGGTATTCCGCCGTGACAAAACCGGTATAAGGGAATGGAAAGGTCAGGTTGAGGTAAAAAAGATATACGAGACACAATCGCTAGTATCAATAACCGCTTTAAAAAACCCGATGGACCCAATTACCGAGGGCGATTCCATAACTAATATTTTTTATCATCCGCTGGGAGCAAGAAATGTAGTGCTCATAGGAAAATTCGAGCGCGGTGACTTCAAATACGACAAAGCTGAGGTCGAACGACGCCTGACCGACATCAGCGTAACTGTAGAAAAAAAGGTCTCTCTCAAAACGGATTTTGTAATCATAGGCAAAGATCCGGAAGAAACGGATATTGACCGCAATAATTATGTTGTGGTAAAAACCATGAATATCCCTCGCCTGGAAGGCACTGAAGCGCGTGAAGCGTTGGAATTCTATCTGGGCGACTAAAAAAATATGGCTAGAAGAATTATAAAAAAGAAGGCTGAGGACCCAGGCGCCATAGTATTATTGGCCGCGTCAAGCATTCTGCTAATTATTGCTTTGTACTCTATTTATTCTTTGAATGGCGGAATTGAAGAGAAGTCGAAGACTCTCGAAAAAGGAATAAAGGATGCGGAAACTTCTGAAGCAGAGTCTAATGTATTCAAAGCCAAGGCGATGGAAATATCAAAGCGAATCGGGTGGGAAGCCCGCCCAGTCACTCAGCCAACGGGAAAGGATGAAAAACCGGTATTAGAACTGCATCCGGAGAAGCTTCAAGGTTTAAGCAATACTGAAGATGTGGCTAGATTTTTAAGCGGGTGGACTACCAAGCTGGCGGACGTATACCAAAAAACACAATATGGACTCCGCGATAAACGCGAAGATGATGCCAAGCCAAAACTTAACCTTCAGGTTTTAATCACTGATCTGGAAGAAATAGCAAAATCAAATGACGAAAAAACAAAAGCACTCATATCGGCCAGGCAGACCTCCGAACAAGAAACGGTAAAAATAATCGGAACAAAAGAGGATCTTAACAGCGGGGAGTTGATTAAAATTATCGAGGAAAAAGATGCGGAAATAAATAAATTAAGAACCGATTTCTCGACCTTGGAAAAAAGAGTTAAAGATATTGTTGAGCAAGGCGAACGCGACATTCTTTATCTGCAAGAAGGTTTGAATCAGGTTAATGAAGAAGTTGTCAATGTCGCTAAAAAACAAGAAGAGACTATGGCTAAATTGCTTAAAGAGAAGCAAGAATATAATGACCGGCTTGATAAACTAAGAAAAAGGCTAGAGCTTGAACGCGAAGGCGTTGAGATAGACGGACAGATTACTTTCTCTGACGCCCCAAACGGATATGTTTACATAGACCTTGGTAAGAATGACGCTATTACTGAAAAAATGGATTTTGATGTTTTTATAATAGAAAAACACGGAGCACCCAGAAATAAAGGGAAAATTAAGATAATTAAAATTTATGATAAATTCAGCCAGGCATCGATTTTAGAAGGATCAATGGACTCCCACAACCCAATCGGCGCTGGAGATTACATAAACAGTTCTGTTTACAGCCGAAAAAAAGCAAAGATATTTGTTTTGTGCGGCAAGTCTACAGGCCGGTATTCATTCTCTGAATTAAAGAATAAAATAGAGGAATTTGGCGGAAAGGCTTCAGTAGAAATAACACCTGAAATTACATATGTCGTGGCGGGAGAAAACTACGATAAAGACGAAAACTACAAAAAAGCGGTTCATCTGGGCGCGGTGGTTCTCAGGGAAAAAGAACTTTATGCTTTAATGGGGTTGCCGTGGTATTAAAAAATCTATTCGGGACCGCTATTTCAAAATAGCGTAATCCAACGCATAAAAAACCTTCCGCTATACTGAGATTCTAAACATGGAAGAAAAACATATCTCACTGGGAGAACACCTTGATGAACTTAGAAAACGACTTATATATTCGGCTATTTTCTTCTCTGTTTGCCTAGCAGTTTGCTTCATATTCCAAAACAAAATAATGGAAATTATCTGCTGCCCCCATTTCAAAGCAACCAATTCTTTGCTTAAAGCTTTTGGCCCAGCTGAACGCTTTGTGGTTTATTTTAAAGCGGTAATGATTGCCAGCGCGCTGATGGCTACTCCTTTCGCGCTATATCAATTATGGAAATTTATTAGCGCCGGCCTTTACGAAAAAGAAAAAAAATATGTTTTATTTTACGCGCCTTTTTCCCTGGGCCTTTTTGTTGCTGGCGTTTTGTTCGGTTACTATTTATTTATCCCGCCCACATTAAAAATACTTTACTATTACGGCGACAATGCGGTCGTGGAATCACTAATAAATTTTAATGAGTATTTTAGTGTTTTTGTAATGCTTACACTCCTTCTAGGACTGGTTTTTGAACTCCCCCTTTTGATGCTTTTTTTAGTGCAAATAAAAATAATAAACCCAAAGACATACACCTCTCAAATAAAAGCAGCAATATTGATCGCCTTTATCCTGGCGGCAATAATCACCCCTACTGGAGACCCGATCACACAAACGTTAGTGGCCGTGCCATTATTGTTGCTATATGGACTGGGAATAGTAATATCGTTTATTTATAAGTACAAAACAAATCGTCTTGATAAAGAAAGAGCTAACTGATCTATGAAATTAGGAATAATGGGATTAACTTCCAGCGGGAAAACCACCTTATATTCGTTGCTTTCGGGCATCAAATACGAAGCCGCTTCTCTTTTGCAGCTAGAACAAAAATTAAAGGTTGCTACCGTAAAAGTTCCGGACAAGCGAATTGAAATGTTGTTGGATAAGGAAGGTCCCAGTGATAAACTAACCTACCCTACAATTGAAATTTACGATACTCCCAGTCTAAATATCCCAGCAGAAAAAGTTGATGGAAACGCACAGGCAATATCTATCTTAAGAGACGCGGATGGATTGATTTGCGTTGTTCGTACTAATTCGGAAAGCTCTCCAGAATCAGTTCTCGGAATAATAACTGACATAAAAAACGAATTACTAGTCGCTGATCTTAGTATTATAGAAAAAAGAGCCTCCAAGTTGCAGCAACAAATACTTCGTGGTGGTTCGATGGTAGAGCAGGATAAAAAAGAACTGGCCGCTCTAGGAAAAATGCAGACACAATTAGAATCAGGAAAAGACTTGCATATTCTTAAGGCGGATGCCGATATAAATCGAGCCATCAAAAACTATGGGATTCTTGCAATAAAGCCGTTAATTATCGTTCTCAATTTATCAGAATTTCAGTTGCAACCAGAAGTGCAGGATAAATTTAAGAAAATTATTGCTGCGCAATATTCTGATTATATTGCTTTATCGCTTAAATTAGAGTATGAATTAAGCCAGCCTGAGTTTAGCGAAGAAGAAAAAAAAAGCTTTATGGATGAATACAAGCTTCCTGGATTACACATCCATGATATATTGCCTCTATGCTATAAAAAATTAGGACTAATAACTTTTTTTACTGTTGGCAAAGATGAAATCCGGGGGTGGACCATAAAACAGGGGGATACCGCCTTAACAGCGGCCGGAGCAATACATACGGATATATCTAGGGGGTTTATATCGGCAGAAGTTATTCCTTTTCAACACTGGATTGAGGGTGGAAATTACAAGAATGCAAAAGAGCGTGGCAAATTAAAACTTGAGGGCAAGAACTATATAGTTCATGATGGAGATATTGTTCATTATAAATTTAATGTATAAACTATGAGTAAAGTTGTTTTAGCTTATTCAGGAGGAACAGATACTTCTATTTGCGTGCACTGGCTGCAGTCTAAAGGATTAAAGGTTATAACTTTTATGGCCCAGCTGGGACAGCTGGAATATCTAGAACCTCTGGGAGAAAAAGCCGTCCAGCTTGGCGCTGAAACGGCTTACATTGCTGATCTTAGGCATCGTTTTGTCCAAGAATTTATTCTGCCCTGCATAAAAGCCGGGGCTAAATACGAATCAGATTACCTCCTTTCTTCAGCCCTAACAAGGCCATTAATATCCCAAGAGCTGGTCCGAATTTCCAATGAAGAAAACTGTCGTTATGTCGCTCATGGATCCAGAGGATTCGGAAATGATTACATCAGGTTTAACAATTGCATAAAAGCTCTTGATCCTGAAATAGAGATAATTGCTCCCCTGAAAGAGCTTAATTTGCAAACAATAAATGACGACATAAAATATGCTCAGGAACGCAATATTCCCCTGGGAAGCCGCCGGCAATCCCTTTACAATCTGGAATGTAATCTTTGGGGATGCAACATACAGCTTGGTCAACCTGATGAATTATGGCAAACAGCTCCGCGCGACACCTATATCATGACCACTCCAATAGAAGAGTCTCCAGACAAAGCAATAACAATAGAAATTACTTTTAAAAAAGGTGAGCCCATAGCCCTCAACAATGCGGCAAAAGACTACTTGGAATTAATAGAAATCCTTAATAAAATAGGCGGCCGCCACGCTATCGGCAGAAGCGATATTGTAGAGAATAAAATATCAGGGGATAAATCAAGGGAAATTTACGAATCCCCGGCGGCATCTATATTATACAATGCATTCCATGCTATATCCTATCTTGTTTTACCGAAGGAACTTTTACACTTCCAGGCCACCCTGTCCCAAAAATACTCGCAACTTGTATATCACGGAGATTGGTTTTCTCCGTTAAGAGAGTCAATGGATGCTTTCTTCAACGCCTCTGCAAATAAAATAAACGGCAAAGTTACAATGAAGCTGTTTAAGGGAAACTGCATTATCTTGGAAATAGAAAAATAATTGGGCGCAATTCATGAAAAAATTAATCTCCTTTTTAGAAAAAAAAGGGCTGACTCTTTCAGTGGCCGAATCTTGCACCGGAGGATTAATATCTCACAAAATAACTCAGGTTCCGGGCGCTTCTAAAGTTTTTCACGAAGGAATCATTTGCTACAACAACGAATCCAAGATAAATCGTTTGAGAATTTCCCCAACCACGCTAAAAAAATACGGCGCGGTTAGCCTGCAAATCTGCCGCCTTATGGCTAAAAAAGTAGCTGGAAAATCCAAAATTGGATTGGCGACGACAGGCATAGCCGGCCCCTCCGGCGCAACAGATACGAAACCAATCGGGTTAGTATACGTGGGTGTTAAATTAACCGGCAAAGTAACCGTCAAAAAACTCATACTTAATGGCTCAAGAAAAAAAATAAAGCAGCAAGCTGCTGATATCGCTCTGAATATTTTATTTGACCTGGTAAAATGCAGGTACCAATAAATGAGAAAACTTGGGATTAAAAGTCGAGATTGGAAATTACGGTATGCTGAGAAAATGATGCCTTTTGAAATCCCGGGAATTTCACCAGTCATTAGTAAAATTCTATCCGGCCGCGGAATCCAGGACTTGAAACAAGCCCATATTTTCCTAAAACCAGAATTAAAAAATCTTGTCGAACCCAGCTCAATAAAAGGCATAAAAGAATCTGTAGAAAAAATAAAAGAGGCCATAGAAAATAAGAAGAAAATAGTCATATACGGTGATTATGATGTCGATGGAATCGCCGGCGTGGTTATTCTGGTAAGATTATTTGAGCTTTTGAAGTATCCGGTTAATTACTATATTCCACACAGAATAAACGAAGGCTATGGACTTAATAAAACGGCCATAAAAAAACTAAAAGAAGACGGGGCAAACCTGATTATAACGGTTGATTGCGGGATCTCATCTAAAAAAGAAGTTCAATACGCCAAGGATTTAGGAATTGACATAATAATTACAGACCATCATGAACCAAACGTTCACAACCAAGCTCTTCCCGAAGCCGTGTCTATCATTAATCCTAAATTGACCGATGAAAGTTTCATTAGAGATTTATGCGGAACAGGTGTAGCTTTTAAATTGGCCTGGGCGATACTGAATAATTTTTCTTTTATTGATAGATCAGGACCACTATTTCATAGATTTATAATTGATGCCATAACCCTCGCGGCCATTGGAACAATAGCTGATGTTGTTCCATTAATAGGCGAAAATCGCATATTAGTTTATTATGGATTGCAATCTCTAAAAGCATGTAAAATACCCGGACTAAAAGCATTGATGAATAAAACCCGCATTTCCGGCAAGGAAATCCAGCCCAAAGACATTGCTTATGGCTTAGCGCCCCGCCTTAATGCCGGCGGCCGTTTATCCACCGCCACTAAAGGCGTTGAATTGCTTCTTTCGGAATCAGATACAGTCGCAGAAGAAATAGCCAAATATTTAGACATGGCCAATCGCGAACGCCAGAAAATCGAAGTAAAAATACTAGAAGAAGTCCGCTTTAAAATACAAGAAGAATATGATTTATCTAAAAATCCAATATTAGTGGTTGCCTCTGATGCGTGGCACCCGGGTGTCATCGGCATTGTGGCTTCGCGTATAGCAGAAGAATTTTACCGACCAGCAATAATCATATCAACAACAAAAAATATCGGTAAAGGGTCCGGACGTTCAATCCCAGGTTTCCATCTCTATAACGCACTAAATAGCTGCAATCATCTTTTTGAATCTTTCGGCGGTCATGCGTTAGCGGCGGGGCTGGAAATAAAAACCGAACTGATACCTGAGCTGATTTCTCATTTATCAGCCCAAACCAATATAACCCCACTGCCTGTCGGATCAGCACCTATTTTAATCGATTCGGAAATAGAATTATCCAACATTAACAGAAAATTATCCCGGGAAATAGACATGCTCCAGCCTTTTGGAGAAGGCAATCCGGAGCCAGTACTGGCAACCCATAATGTTAATCTGGCAGGCCAGCCGCGGTTAATGGGCAGGAATGCGGATCATCTTGAGTTTTTTGTCAAGCAGAATAATAAAGCTTTTCGTGTTGTGGCGTTCGGGCAAGGACAACAAATTGACATAATCGAATCCTTAAAAGACGAGGGCTTTTCCATAGCGTACAATATTCGCTTCAATGATTTTAACGGCAAAGATGATGTGGAGCTTCACTTAAAGGATATAAAATATCCAAACTCAAAACAATAGGGCTTTATTCTCTATCATCTCCCGGGCTAATCGTATCGCGGCAATCATCGAGCCAGGGTCAGCGACATTTTTCCCCGAAATATCGAAAGCCGTCCCGTGAGCAACCGAAGTTCTGATTATAGGAAGCCCCAAAGTAATCTGAACCATCTTGAAAAATGATATGGTTTTGACCGGGATAATACCCTGGTCATGGTAAAGAGCCACCACCGCATCAAACTCGCCCTTTTGCGCCCTGTAAAAAAGGCTATCCGCGGGAAATGGGCCATAACACAGAATGCCAAGTTGCTTAGCAGCCTCAACTGCGGGACCAATAATTTCTTTCTCCTCTTTTCCGAATAAACCATCCTCGCCGGCATGAGGATTCAATCCGCATACAGCGATGCTTGGTTCAGGCAAATTAAAATATTGTTTCAGAGAATCATTGGTTATTTTTATCGTGTTTAAAATAGCGCCCGTATTAAGATGGAGCAAAAGCTTTTTATATGGTACGTGGGTGGTAACCAAGGATACCTTTAAATTATCAGAAACAAACATCATTACATATTTTCTAGAGTTTGTTTTTCGGGCTAATAATTCCGTGTGACCCTTAAAAGAAAATCCGTTTTTATTAATAGAGTTTTTACTGACTGGCCCCGTGACGATAGCGTCAATTATTCGAGGTTTTTTGGTATTTCCCTGATATGCTGCATCTATCGCGGAAATAATGTATCCCAGAGACATTTCACCGGTTGACTTACGAACGGGTATCGGGTTGAATAAAAATAAATTACTTTTATTGTTGTCTTTGTCAACCTGATCCAAAGCGCTAATTAAGCTGCAATCAAAAGCCGTCCCTAACTTTAGAGCGGTCTTTGCGAAGGTATCATCATCACCGAAAATTATAAATCTGGTAGAGTTTTTGATGTGCTTTATTTCTTCCGAGTTAAAGGCCTTAACTATGACTTCCGGCCCGACTCCAGAAGGGTCACCCATTGTTATGCCGATGGTTTTAACAGCCATGATTGAGGAATACTAGATAAACAAGAGGACTCAAAGCTACTTACTGATTGTATCAGCCGAGAGTAAAAATGTTTCGGTTGTTCCCAGTTTAATTTCATAAGATTTATCAACAATATCCGTAATGAATATCTTGCGGATCGCCCGGCCATTAACAAAGGTTCCATTAGAGCTTAAATCTTTCAGCTGAACAGAATGCGTATTATAAAAAGATATGCGCAGATGTTCGCGGGAAATATTCAGGGTGTAGTCTCTGGACTCGTCCTTTGGATAATTCTTAAAATCCTGGTAAGAAATCTCACAGTAAGGGGCTCGTCCGATATTAACTATTTGCCCGTAATTGACATAAAATGTTTCATCCTGAGCCAGGCCTTTAGTTCCCTTCAAGATAAGGCGCCCGACGATTTTAGGCATAAAATGCTATTCGATTATGTCAAAATTCGCATAAACATTCTGGACATCATCCTGATCTTCCAGGGCTTCCAACAAGCCCATAATCTTTTGTCCGGCATCTTTATTAAGGGAAATATAATTCTTGGGGATGAAAGTAATTTCTGCGCTCTGGGGAGTGAAGCCCTTTGCTATCAAAGATTTTTTTATATTCTCCATCTGGTCCGGCGAGCTGATAATTTCAAAGATATCACCGGCAAGAGAAGCGTCATCAGCGCCGACATCTAAAGCAACCCCGATAATCTCATCCTCGCTAGCTTTCGCCGCAGGAATAGTGATAAGCCCTTTTCTTTCAAACATCCAACTGACAGAATTTGCGCTGCCTAAAGAACCGCCCCGGGCATCAAATATTTTTCTTATTTCCGGCGTTGTCCGGTTACGATTATCGGTGAGCACCTCAACCATGATAGCCACGCCATTAGGACCGTAACCTTCAAAAATAGTGCTTTCCAAACGCACGCCTTCCAGTTCGCCGGCCCCCTTTTTAATGGCCCGATCAACATTTTCTGCGGGCATATTAACGGACCGGGCTTTCTCCATGGCATATTGCAATTTGATATTAGTATCCGGATCGCTCCCTCCATCACGCGCAGCCACCATCAAAAGGCGGGCCACCTTGGAAAACTCCTTACCTTTTTTGGCGTCAGCTGCGCCCTTTTTATGTTTTATTGTAGACCAATGCGAATGTCCTGACATAGTAAGAGAAAATACAATTTATCAGTGTAATGTCAAGAAAATAGATGAGGTGTTGCTGCGAAATTAATTCTGACCGGCCGGACCCGTCCCTTCAGGCGCCGGCGGCGCATCAGCCCTCAGCCTTAGTTTTATATCGCCGAAATCTCGCTCTTGTTCCATATCAATTTGCTGAAGCCTAACCAGTTCCAATGAAGCAATCAGGTTTTTAAGGGTATAAAAACGCTTTTGCTCCGGTTGATTTGCCAGCAAATCAAGAAATGACATCTCTCCCTTTTGCTTAAGCCGCTCAATTATCATTCCCATAAATTTCTCTATGGGAATGTCGTCATAAATTATCGAAGACGGCACATCCAGTATTATTTCCTGCGATATCCGGGAAAATGTTCGTGCCAGATTCCAAAGATCCAGCTCAACGACTGGCTTTTCTTCGGCTGATTCTTTTTCCGCGTCCGGCGTCAATTGGGCTAAATCAAAATAAGGCCGGCACGATGTTCTCGAGGCAATGGCCATGCATTCCCGCAACCTGGCCGACAAGTCCTTGAACTTCTTATACTCCAGCAAACGCCTGATCAGTTCAAATCGGGGGTCTGCTTCTTCCTCCTCCAGATCCTCTTCCGGTGGCGGCACCAGTAAACGCGCCTTAACTTCCATCAAAGTCGAAGCCATTACCAGAAACTCTCCGGCAATCTCGATATTAAGTTTCTCCATCAACGCCAGGTAATTAAGGTATTGCTCCGTCACCCGTGAGATAGGGATATCATAGATGTTAAGCTCGTCTTCCCTAATCAGGTAAAGAAGCAGGTCCATCGGGCCGTAAAAGTTTGAAAGGGTAATTTTGTGGTCAAGTATTTCCATGAATAGTAGTTAAGAACAAACCGATTAATAATCAAGCTAAAGAGATGTAAAATTTCTTGCTGTTAATCCGAGAATATCTATACTTAACGGCTAATCTATATGCAAAAACAAGTAATTGACGTAGAAAAGCTGACCAAGATATTTAAAAGCCCTTTCAACCGCTACGAAGTAAAGGCGGTTGATGCGCTAGATTTAAAGGTTTGCCAGGGGGAAATATTCGGCTTCCTTGGGCCTAACGGCTCGGGCAAAACTACCACCATGAAAATCCTGCTCGGCCTACTCAAGCCGACCAGCGGCGAAGTGCGTGTCCTTGACAAGCCGCCTTACGATATCGTGGTCAAAGACCGCATCGGCTTCCTGCCCGAAGAATCTTATCTTTACCGATTCCTGAACGCGGAAGAAACCCTACATTTCTTCGGCAGGATTTTCCGTATGCCCGGAAAGGAAAGAGACCGTAAGGTATCCGAACTCATAGAACTGGTCGGGCTCCAAGACGCCCGGAAAAGGCCGGTCCGGGAATATTCCAAAGGTATGGCCCGGCGCCTGGGATTCGCCACCGCGCTTATCAATAACCCCGACCTGATATTCCTAGATGAACCCACTTCCGGACTCGACCCCATTGTCTCCCGGTTGGTAAAGGATATTATCCTCGACCTGAAGAAACAAGGTAAAACTATCTTTATGTCCAGCCACTTGTTGGGCGACGTCCAGGACATCTGCGACCGGATTGCCATAATGCATCTGGGCCAGCTTCAGACAACCGGCAATGTAAAAGACCTCCTTTTGCCCGGCGAAACGCTGGAAACTGTTTTCCTTAAAACCATCTCCGCTAAAAGCGGCCCTGCTTCAGGCGTAAAACGCAGTAATTAATCATTAACTTATGGGCAAACTTTTCGCAATCGTATCTCTGGCATATAAAGAATCCATCCGCAAGAAAATATTCCTGGTCATCATCATATTTACTTTCCTGCTGGTCATACTTTCCTCATTCATGCCCGTGGTAAAATCAGTCGACCGGATACGGCTGATAGAAATATGGTCGCTTCAGGGCATAAGTTTTCTAGGCGTCCTAATGGCCATATTCTTGGCGGCTGTTTCTCTGCCGGACGACATAGAACTCAAAAGACTCCTCCTGATACTGCCAAAACCGATAAGCCGCGAAACATTGCTCCTCGGCAAACTGATGGGCTTTGCCTTAACCCTTGGAATATTCGTCCTGATAATGGGCATAGTCAGCCTGTTTTACCTGTATATTGTCGCCGGCCTCAGCGGCACCTTAAAAACCCTCCAGGTCAACCAACAAATCAAGCCGGCAGAAATGTATTTTCAGAACGTGGAACCAGACAAACCAAACGAATTAAACCAATCGGACAAAATCAGCGGCAGTTACCAGCCCAAAGAAGGCGTTTCGGTCAGAATAGAAGGCAATAAGAATAACTTTGTCGCCTGGCGTTTTCAGGACCTAAACAAGTCAGCCCCGCCCACCCAGGCCAGAATATGCCTCATGCTCGGCGAGGGATTGAAAATATCTTCCAGCGTTAATATCAGATTCCTGAACCCAACGACAAAAGAAGAATTTACCAAAGAGCTTCATCTTAATTATAAACAGGCCGAGGTCATAGAATTCCCCCACGACTTGATCGACCCAACCGGCGCGCTGAAAATATTCGTTAACCGCGTTAATCCCGAAAGCTACGTCACGGCCACGCCGGACAGCATACTCCTGATGTCCACTCCGGATAACTTCGCTTGGAACTATATCAAAGCAATGGCTTTAATCTGGCTCCAAATAATAATAGTTCTGGCATTCTGCATCGCCGGCTCGACGCTTCTTTCAGCCGGCATCAACGTATTCTTGAATATAGTCATTTATATGGTCGGAAGCGGCGTCCGCTTCTGGGAATCATCCCTGGAAATGATGAAAAAGGCCATGGAGCAGGTGATAAAAACCAGGGCGCAGGAGCTGGCCCAGGCCCTGCCTCAAGCCGCGCCGCAGGGCGATGCCATGCCCCTCTGGCTAATGCAGACATCTGATTTTATAGTCCGGTTTGTCCTGAAGATATTCCCGGATTTCAGCAGGTACGACGGCTCTGAATATCTCATAAACGGCCAGACCATCAGCCTGGGCCTTTTCCCCGGCCTGCTGGGATATCTCTTGATATTTGTCCTGGCCTCTTTTATTATCGGCGTCGTAGCCTTCAGGCTCAGGGACGTTAACTGATTATGAAAATACGTTACATTATAATTATCATAGTGGCCCTTTGCCTGTTGCAAATCCCCGTCCTGAAAAGCATAGAGGCAACTCCGGAACGCCAAGAAATCATCAAATCCAACCCCTTTAACAGCCTGCCGCCCACCGATTACCTGGGCACCTATATGGCCAATACCATGCTCGGCGGATTCAAGCCGCTTCTGGTCGATTATCTTTGGCTCAAAACCGAAAACCTCCAGAAGGACAAGCAATACGAAACCGTATTGACACTGCTAACCATAATTGCCAAACTCCAGCCTCATCTGACGGCCGTCTGGTCATACAACGCCTATCACATGATTTACAATATGTCCAATCAAGAAAAAACACCCGAAGGCAAATGGCTTACCGTCAAAAATGGCCTGGAGTACATCCATAAAGGCATGTCTTACAACCCTGAAAATTCCTCGCTTACCGGATATCTGGCTTTCTTTTATTATCACCGCATCCCGCAGGACCGGTTTCTTATGGACATGGTCGCCAAAGAAGAAGGCAAAAGCACCTATCTTATGGCCGCCAAATGGTATTACAAAACCATGGAACTGTATCAAGCCAAAGGCTCCACCGGATTTGCCTATGACTGCGAAATAATGTTCCTGGCCAGCCGCTATTTCTACGCCTTCGAACTGCTCGACCAACGGCGCTTTGACGAAGCCCTCAGTGAAATATCGTCATTCCGGCAATACATCGAAAAAGACCTTATTCCCCGGTCCGGACCGGATTACAGCCGCTGGACCACCGAACTCCAGGGCTACGACCAAATTATCAGCATAATCAAGGCTGAAAAAGCGCTGTTTGAATCCGACGGCGCCAACCCCGGCCCACTCCTGGATATGTACGGCAACCTCATCAACACCCACGTCGGACTGGAATTCATGCCCATCTATAAACATATTGACGCCATATTTTCGGCCTATCTCAAAAAGGTTTACGGCTTGATTGACCAGAGCCGGCCCAAAGACGCCCAACAGCTCTTCCTTATTCTGGCCGACCGCTTCAGAAAAAGTACTCCAAAACTTGACGACCACCCGTCCAGTTGGTATTTTCTGGCCTTTAATCAACGTATCGCGGAACTGGAAGATATACTTATCAGCGAGGCTAAGGGCGAACCTAAGGACAAAATAGCCGCCGCTTACGAACTATACATTAAGAAATACGGTAAAGTTTTCTTAACCGAGGAGGAAAAATCAAGGCTGGCCAAAATAACCCGGACCAAATAAAAACCAAATTTTCAGTATCAATATTATAGAAAGGAATGGTGGAGAATGAGTAGCCTACTTGGAGCAACGACTTTTGAGGTCGTGGCTATATGGGGTGTTCTGGGAATTTCTCTCATGGGTCTGGCCTATGCCTTGTTCCTGCGCGCCCAGATTCTGGGCAAGGACAAAGGCACCGACAAGATGCAAATGGTTTGGAACGCCATCCGTACCGGCGCTGATGCTTACCTGGGGCGCCAGCTTAAAACTATCCTGCCCTTAATCCTGATTCTCACCGTCGTCCTTTTCCTGTCAGTCTATATCGTTCCGCCCAGCGAAGAAGCGATTATCCGCTTCACCGGGCTTACAGTAGATACATTCAAGACGGCTACGCCCGAACAGCTTGACCACGTCAAGATTATTGTCGGTATCGGCCGGGCGCTGGCGTTCATTATGGGCGCCTTCTTCTCGCTTATGGTCGGCCAGTTCGGTATGAGAATGGCCGTCCAGGGCAACGTCCGCGTCGCCGCAGCGGCCCGGACCAGTTTCTCCGAAGCCCTTAAAATCGCCTATCGTTCCGGCACCATCACCGGTATGCTTACCGACGGCCTGGGCCTGTTCGGCGGCACCATCATATTTATGTATTTCGGCATGGCCGCGCCGGACGCGCTGCTCGGGTTCGGGTTCGGCGGCACGCTCCTGGCCCTGTTCATGAGGGTGGGCGGCGGCATCTACACCAAAGCGGCTGACGTCGGCGCCGACCTGGTCGGTAAAGTCGAAGCCGGCATCCCCGAAGACGACCCCCGCAACGCCGCGGTCATCGCCGACCTGGTAGGCGATAACGTCGGCGACTGCGCCGGTATGGCCGCCGATATCTTCGAATCATACGAAGTCACCATCGTTTCCGGCCTGATACTCGGCCTGGCCCTGGTCGGCATCACCCACGAAATTAAATGGATTATCTTCCCGCTCCTGGTCCGCGGCATCGGCGTGCTCTCGTCCATCATCGGCACCTATGTGGTCAAGGGCAAAAAAGGCGAGGAACGCGGCAATGCCATGTCCTCGATTAACAAAGGATTCTATACCTCGGCCGCCATCTGCCTTGTTTCCTTCGCATTCCTGGCCCATTACTATATGGACGAATGGCGCGCCTTCTTCTCGGTCGGCGTCGGCATCCTGCTGGCCATCGTCCTCGACGAGGTTACCAAATACTTCACCGACACCCATTACAAACCCGTCAAGGATATCGCCGACGCCTCCAAAACCGGCTCGGCCACCCTGCTGTTACGCGGACTGGCTGTCGGCTTTGAAGCCACCGTCTGGCAGATTATCGTCATCGCCATAACCATCCTGGCCGCCGTCCTTATCTACTGGGGACAACCGGTGGTTTATGTCCTTTACGGCGTGGCTATGACCGGCATCGGCATGCTCACGCTCACCGGCAATAACGTGGCCATGGACTCCTTCGGCCCCATTGCCGACAACGCCAACGGCATCGGCGAAATGGCTAAGCTGGAACCCAAGGCGCGCCAGATTATGGCTGACCTGGACGCCGTCGGCAACACCACCAAGGCCATCACCAAGGGCGTGGCCATCGGCTCGGCCGTCATCGCCGCCGTATCGCTGTTCGGGTCGTTCCTGACCGACGTTGATAAGGTCCAGGCCATGATGAACGTCCCTGAAAACCTGCGGTTATTCTTCACCGGCATCCGCGTCTCGGTTCCGACGGTCTTTATCGGAATGCTACTGGGCGGCGCCATACCCTGGCTGTTCTCGTCGCTGACTATTAACTCCGTAGCCCGCGCGGCCGGCCTGATTGTCAACGAAGTCCGGCGCCAGTTTAAAATCCCCGGCCTGATGGAAGGCAAAGTAGAACCCGATTACAAACAGGCCGTAGGCATCTGCACCGCGGCGGCCCAGAAAGAACTTATCAGCCTGGCGCTGATTGCCGTGCTGTCGCCCCTGGTCGTCGGCATGCTCCTGGGCGTGGAAGCCCTGGGCGGATTCCTGGCCGGCGTAATCCTTTCCGGACAGCTCCTGGCCGTATTTATGTCCACCACCGGCGGTGCCTGGGACAACGCCAAGAAAACCATTGAAGACGGCCTGCACGGCGGCAAAGGCTCCGAAGCCCACAAAGCGGCTGTAGTCGGCGATACCGTCGGCGACCCGTTAAAAGACACAGCCGGCCCGGCCATGAACCCGATGATTAAGGTCATCAACCTGGTTTCTCTTATCGCCGCACCGATACTGATACAATATCCCAACAGCCCGGCAGTCATCGGCATCGGCATAGCTTTCGCCATAGTGGTAATCGGCTCGGTGCTTTACTCCAAGAAAGGCGGATTCACCGCGCAAAAGGAAACCGGCGAAGCCAAGTTCTAAGGTAAATTAGTGGCAGTAGGAACAAAGTGACGTACTGCCACGTTATCCCGACTATTCCGTCGGGGATAAATGGATAAAATAAGGGCGACCGGATTAAAGTGGTCGCCCTTATTATTTTAGTGCCAGTTTGACTAAAAGAAGTTATCCCTAGACCCTGAGGGGTCTTGGGACAAGAACCCGTATGGGCTGGCACTTATCCCGCTTTAGCGGGGTTAGTGTCACTTCAAACCAAGTGCGTTAGCGACACTTATCCCTGAGCGATAGCGAATGGGATAACTTACTGAAGGAGAAACTATGCTATACACCCGTTCATTCACCGCGCCGGCACTGATGCGCCGAATCTCGACCAACCTACTCTACGAATATTTTACCTCGCGCAAGGTGCTCCAGGACTTCAACTGGAACTCCTTCCAGCGCTCGCCCGACCAGCTTATGGACGAACTCACCGCCGAATTCCAGAAAATACCCATTGCCAAACAGGACGAAATCGAAGAAGAACTGCGCGACGTCCACAACCTGTCCGGGTTTGCCGCACAGGAAACCCTGCAGTCAGTGGCAAAGCAGTTCAAAATCCTCTGGGACGACGAGATGCCGCCCGAAGACCGGGCCATCCGGGTGCTGATGGAAAACCCCGAAGCATTCCGGACCGCCTGCAACTGGGCTGAACTGGAAAGCTACGAAAGTTTCCAGGACTACGTCGGGCCCAAAGCCAAGGACGCCAGTGACTGGTCCGACATCAAAGCCAACTTCACCGAAGCCTGGAAACTGCTCCTGCACAATCAGGCCAAGGGCTACGGCCGGGTCTATATCGAACACTACCAGTCCGACGATCGCCAGGCCTACCTGGTCTATTATGAAGCGCCAAAAAAGTTCGTTACCCGGTTCGACGACAAGACCGACAAGCCGGCCGAGAAACCCGAAAAACCGGTGCTGGAATCGCTGATGATATACTATCCCAAACTGGGCAAGCTCAAGATTAAGGCCAGGCACGAAGACATCGCCGAGCAGGCCCGCGACGCCTACTCCCGGCTGGCACTGGGCCAGGAAGACTTCCTCAACGCCGGCAAAGAACGCGTCTACGACCTGAACCAGTTCAAGAAAAAGCTCGAACCCCAGGATTTCCCCACCGACCCCAAGGACGAAATAGTCTCCGTGCAGGTGGTTTCATTGCGCTTCCGGCTGGACGGCCTGACCAACGACACCATCGAGGTCAACTCCGTCAAAAGCATCAAGGCCCGGCTCAAGACGCACAATCTCAACCTGACCGACGCGCTCATCAAAAAGGTCCGGCTCCAGGTCAAAATGGCCAGCACCGGGGCCGGCTCAACCAAGACCTTCAGCCTGACTATGCCCAATAAGAATACATTAGGCGACTCCCTCAAAGACCGCCTACTCGAAAAATATCTGGTCAAATGGGGAATAGCAAACCGTTAAACTGATAAAAGAACTCATAGTAACCAGTTTGTCGTAAATGAAGTGGTTCTGCTTGTGGTGATGGTCTCGAAAGCATTCGGGGCCAGAATCCATATGTAGGTGCTACACACATCAGGGATGACAAAAATTGGCACTTTTTACCCAGAATATGGGCTTTTTTGAGGGCGAAGTGACAAAAATTGTCATCACACCAGTGGACAAAAACAGTTTTTTAACTTTCCTTGGTGCGGAGTAACACTCTTACAGGCGCGGACCAAGTCTTTTACGGGCGCGGATTAAGGCTCTTACGGACGCGGACTAAGTCTTTTACGTACGCGGATTAACACTTTTACGGGTGCGGACTAAGGCTTTCACGTATGCGGACCAATACTTTTACGGGTGCGGATTAATACTCTTACGTACGCGGACTAAGTCTTTTACGGATGCGGATTAAAAGTCTTACTGTACGGGAATAACAGATTTGACATCCCGGACATCTAAAGACCCCGGGGGGGATATACCCCTAGGGGGGTCCTCCCCGGAGGGGGTGGGGGGTACCCCGTATTACGCCTCGTACTGGTATTGCTTGCGTTCGGCCTCGGTCAGGCAAATACTGATTTTTAGGATGAGGTTCATAACTATTTTCCCTTACCATTATTCTTGTCGTACCATTCTTGCCATTGGGTTTTAGTCCAGCTGGCTTTCTGGCCGGTTAGCTTGCATAGGGCCTTGTTGGCGGCCTCCCTGCCGCCTTCGCCCTCTTTGCCTATCTGGTTTATCAGGACGGGGATGTCTTCCGGTTTGCCGCAGTTGGCCAGTTCTTCCATCAGCGCCGGTTCAAAACAACAGTCGTGGTAGTCTGATTCGGCAATGAGCTTTAATATTTCATCTCGTGCTTTTAGTTGGCCCAGAACATGGACCAAATAGGATAAGTCGTGCTTGTATTCCTCATTCCGGATTTTGGCCATTATTTTATCCTTCAGGCGTCTTATGTATTCCCAGCTTCCTTTGCCGGGACCCTTAAAGGCTTGACGCACCGCAAAAATCGGGAATAACGGATCCAATGACTCCTTACATTCCCTCAGGATGTAAGGGAAAAAGGCATCGGGCGTGGCCATCTTGATTTTAGACCATTCCGGTTTCCAATAGTTGGTCATGGGGTGATAGGGCACGGTTTCCATATCCAATTCTAATAAAGCGTAGCCGGGCGAATAACATACGTTTTTCCGGTCGGCACTGATAAAACCGTCCGGCGTAAAGTATAACTTTTTGGACGAACCGTCTTTGAAAGTGAACTTTAAAACGGTTTGGTATCTGGTTTTTCTGGTCGTAGTGACCGGGCTGAAATATTCCAGCGACCTCAGGAATTCCGGTGCATCACTTAATTTTGAGGGGACGAAATAGGCTGGGGGTTTGACGCCTTCGCCGATATCCACGAAGCGCTTTTCCTTCAGGAGCGGGCTGTATATTTCACCCTGAATACGGGCAATATCGGAGACATTGGCGCCCAAGGCCGCGATAAAGCCCTTTTCCACAGGGGGCGCGTCCAGGAATGTTATCTCGGGCCAGGTTATAAATGATCGTTGGTTGTTTCCTCGCTATTAGTTTCGAGGGTATTATCAATAATAATAACGCCGTAGACACCAATACCGAGCAGAACCAGTCCGGTCAGGCAGATACTCAGCTTTAAGAATATATTCATAATTGTTCTTTCCCAGTGCCACTAATTTGTTATACTCGAAGTGTCACTAATCAGGAAGAGGTTCATAGCTATTTCCCTATACTGTATCTAGTCCAACTGTTGGTGGCCGGGTCATAGGACCAAACGTCGTTTCTCAGGCTCTGGTCGGCTCCGGCAATCATAACCGCCGCCCGGCCGGTCCAGCCCATGCTGTGCCCGTGCCGTTTGGGCAATACTTCGCCGTCTATCCCGTTGATTTTATTAACCCAAGCGTTGCTGTCCGGATTATACCACCACAAGTCGCCGAGCACGCCGGTATTATAGCCTCCGAATAAAATAATCCGGCTGCCGTCCCAGGTAAGAGAGTAACATCGGCGTCGGGCCGGAACCCCGGCCTGGCCGTCGGCAACCTTCTGGACCCATTTATTGCTGTCCGGGTTATAATGCCACAGGTCGTTGAGGTCGGTGTCGGTGTAACCACCAAACATTATGATTCGGTCGCCGATCCAAGCCATGTCGTGCAGCCGCCGGGGTGGAGGCGAGCCGGGCTGGTCTTTGGCAACCTTTTGCGTCCATTTATTGCTATCCGGGTCGTAACTCCAGAGGTCGTTGACGTTCCGCTCGGTCGAGTCCCAGCCGGCAAACATAATAGCCTGTCCATAGGCCCAGACCATGGAATGGTCGAATCGTCCGGTGGGCGAACCGGTTTGGTCTTGGGTAAGTTTCTGGGTCCAGGTATTAGTTTCCGGGTCGTACCACCACAAGTCATTCTTGTAAGCAGTACCATCCCAGCCGCCGAACATGATGACCCGCTGTCCGTCCCAGACCATGGTATGGTTTTTCCGGGCGCTGGGCGAGCCGGTTGATGACTGGGCTATTTTTCTCACCCAGGTATCTGACTTGGGGTAATACCACCACAGGTCGTTGTAGAAGTTCCTGAGCCCGTCCGCCGGGTTGGGGTCGCCCCCGAAGAGGATGAACTTTTCGCCGTCCCAAACCGCGGATTGGAATATCCTGGCCGGCGGCGCGTTCGGCACTGAAGGTTGATTACTTTTCGGTTGTGCTTGAAACAGATGGCTGTCGTCAACCGGCACGTAACAGCCAGCCAATAAAAAGGCGGTCAGAACGATGCTGATGCGCAGAAACATAAGCGCAGAATAGCATAGAAATAAAAGATGTCAAGTGAAATTCCGGTGTGTCTAAAGAGTTTAGAGAGTTTAATTAATCCAACTCTAAAAACTCCATAAACCCCAAACCCTTAAAACAATTCCGGATGTTCCGCTCGCACAGTTTATCCTTGCAGGATGCTATGCTGTCCCGCCTTTGGGCGGGGTTTCGGGGAGTGCGTAGCCTCCAGTGCAAATATTACTACAATTGTCATTTGCACTGGATAAGTGCCAGTCCCTAAAGGGAGGCAGTAGCTCTACGTCATTTCACTCCTACTGGCACTAATTCTTGACGATAGACAGAGTTTAGATACATTACCCTCATGCCGGAAGATATTATAGAATCCAAATACCAGAAGCTCCTGGAAATCCTGCGCTCTTATGATGGCGTGGTGGTCGCCTTTTCGGGCGGGGTGGACAGCACTTTCCTGGCCTATGCCGCCCAACAGGCGCTGGGCGACCGGGCCATGGCCGTGACGGCCGTTTCGGAAACCTATACCAAGAGCGAGCGTGACGAGGCCGTGACACTGGCCAAACAATTCGGCATCAGGCACATCGTCATCCGGACCGATGAACTGCACCAACCGGAGTTCTCGGCCAATCCGCCGGACCGTTGCTACTGGTGCAAGAGCGAATTATTCAAGAAGCTAAAAGCCATAGCCGATAAAGAGAACATCCGCTATGTGGCGGATGGTTCGACGGTAAGCGACGGAGCCGATTATCGGCCCGGGCGCCGGGCCGCTTGCGAACTGGATGTCAAGTCGCCGATTGCCCAAGCAGGGCTGACGAAGGAGGAGGTGAGACAGCTTTCCCAGAAACTGGGTATCCCGACATGGGATAAACCTGCTTATGCCTGCCTGGCTTCGCGGATTCCTTATGGCGAGGCCATAACCGAATCCAAACTCAGGCGGGTGGAAAAGGCGGAAGACTTCATCAGGTCGCTCGGCTTTAAGGAATTGCGGGTGCGCTCGCACGGCAGCATGGCCCGCATCGAGGTGGCGCCCGAACAAATCGGGCTGGCTATAGGACTCAAAGACAAGATTATCGCCGAACTATCTGCGCTCGGATATAACTACGTTACATTAGATTTAGAGGGGTATAGGAGTGGAAGTATGAACAAGGATATAGAAACAGGTCTGAGCGCAACGACCCTGGAAAGAACTACCGAATCCTGCGATTGCCCGGCGTGCTCCGAACAGCACCTGGACAGGAAATCCGACAAGGGCGTCCGTTACGAGCAATGCTCCAATTGCGGCGGGGTCTGGTTCGGCATCAACGAACTGAGCAAGGCTCTGGGCAGTAAGATAGATTTCGAACTACCGGCCGGCGCGCCGTCAAGCATGACAGGCAAAACGACGCTGATTTGCCCGACCTGCGCCACCAACCTGATAAAGATAAAGTCGCTGGAATCGCCTCACATCGAAGCCTTCGCCTGCACCGTCTGCCAAGGCCGCTGGGTAGACAGCAAGGAAATCGCCCGGCTCAAGCAACGCGGGCTGTTTAACAAGATAAAGAACTTCCTGATGAGCCTGTTCTAAAACATATACAAGCCTTTAATGGCTTTTGCAAACCGCCTTAGGCGGAATTGAACCCCCGAGCCCAACTCGGGGGTTCAAGCATTTTAGGGGGAAAATAACCACGAAGGCACTTAGATCCCGCGTGACAAAGTTCATCAAGAATTATCGATCTTCTCTGTGTTCTCTGAGTCTCTGTGGCAAAATTATTCCCTTTTCCGTTATCCAGCCGGTAATCAGCTTGGCCGGAGTGACGTCAAAGGCGGGGTTATAAGCCTTGATGCCGGCCGGAGCGATGGGCCGTCCGCTCATATGGGTAACCTCTTCGGGGCGTCGAAACTCGATAGGAATCTGCCGGCCGCTCTTGAGCTTGAAGTCGAAGGTCGACATAGGCGCGGCCACGTAAAACGGTACGCGGTGATACCGGGCCAGCACAGCCAGCTGGTAGGTTCCGATTTTGTTGGCCGTATCACCATTGGCGGCAATCCGGTCTGCTCCAACAATAACTAAATCCACATTGCCGGACGACATCAGGCTGCCGGCCATATCGTCACAGAGCAGGGTCACGTCTATATGTTTCTGCTTCAGCTCCCAGGTAGTCAATCTGGCGCCCTGAAGGAGCGGGCGGGTCTCATCGGCGTATACTTTGAATCGTTTACCCAATTTCTTGGCCCGATAAAGAACGGATAGCGCCGTGCCGGCCCCGGCCGTGGCCAGGAATCCGGTATTGCAGTGGGTCAGCACGGACATATTATTCTTTATCAACCGGACGCCGTTACGGCCGATGGCGTCGCAGGTGGCCAGGTCTTCACGGAATATGCGCATAGCCTCGGCAAAAATGGCGGCCTTGAGCCAATCTAGAGGTCTATTCCTATTAAACAAAACCAGACGGTTAATCCGGTCCACGGCCCACTTAAGGTTGACCGCGGTCGGCCGGCTGGACACAAGTTGTTTAGTTAAAGAGTTATAGAGCTGATAGAATTGCCGGAATGAATTCGCCTTGATACTGCGCGCGGCGATGAAGGCGCCGAATCCGGCCGTTACTCCGATGGCCGGCGCGCCGCGCACCTGCAGAGTCTTGATGGCTTTAATTATCTGGAGAAGTGTCCGGCATTTGACATAGGTCAGTTTAGCGGGCAGTTTGGTCTGGTCTATGATTTTTAGATAACCCTTGGTCTGACTGCCGACCCATTGGAGGGAGAACATATATAATGCCTTAAACGCAGTATCGCCCGCCCCTCGCGGGCTGGCAGGAAACGCTAACGTCTACTTGGTTTTCTTCTTGGCCGCCGGCTTGGCCGCCTTTTTGGCGATGATGCCAGTCTTGCGGAAGATGGCCGTTAAAGCCTCGCTCGGCTTGGCGCCGTGCTTCATCCAATGTTCCAAGCGTTCCTTATTGATGACGATTTTCTTGTCCTCGTCCTTGGCTGTGGGCGTATAATGACCCAATCGTTCCAGGTAAACACCATCGCGCCGGGTCCGGCCGTCGAACACGGCAATCCGGAAAAACGGCGTATTCTTGCGTCCCGCCCTTGTGAGTCTGATTCTTACTGCCATTTTAATCTCCTTTTAGAACCAGTTAGTTACAGACCGATATAATCGGGATGTAACTTTACTGGGTCTTATCCCGCACCAATCATTTCTACCGGTGCGGGGCTAGAACCTTGTTTGATTCGTTCAATCCGTATAATAACGAGGAATAAAGATATACTAACCGCCCTTAAAGGTCAAGAATTTGGTGACTTAGAGCTCTGGTTTTTACGAGTATGTCAATTTTTTTTGGTCCGGCCGGTATATTCCAGGAAGGTGATTATCAGGAGCAGTAGAACCACCTGGGCGAAGATTATCACTGGACCGATATATCCGCTGTCCGGTCTGATGTGGTAAAGCAGAACGGCCGAAAGGCCGGTGCAGAATGTCAGGAAGTAGATGACCAGCACGGATTGGGGTACACTCATGCCCAATGCCACCAGTCGGTGGGCAAAGTGGTTCATATCGCCTTTGAATATGGGCTTTTTATTCTTCAACCGAATTACTATTACAGCCATAGTGTCAAAGACCGGGATGGCTACGACCAGCAGCGGAGTAAAAATGGAATAGAGCTGATATGATTCTTTATAAAAGGTGAACAGCACGGTCAGCACGGCAATGAGGTAACCGATGAACAGGCTACCGGCGTCGCCCATGAATATCCGGGCCGGGTGGAAGTTGAATATCAGAAATGCAATACAGGCTCCGGCTATAGCAGCCAGGAACGAGGCGATAAAGTCCTGCCCAGTCTGAAGCGCCACGACCAGGAAAATGGCGGCCACGATGGCCGAGATGCCGCCGCTCAGGCCGTCCATATGGTCAAGCAGGTTGAAAGAGTTGGTGACAACCACCAGCCAACCGACGGTTATGGCGCCGGAAAGTATCCGGCCGGCCATACCGTACTTATCCATAAAGAGTGAGAACGTCAGCCCGTCAGCCACCAGAAAGGTCAGAATGATAATCTGGAATATCAGCTTGGTCCGGGCAGGTAGGGCTTTCATATCGTCATAAAGGCCCAGGAAGAACATAGCCGTGCCGGCTAGGAATATCTTGGACAAGAGCGGCAGCATCTTGAAAACACCGGGCAGGTAGTTGTAAATTTCCGAAGGCAGCCAGCCAAGCAGAGATTTATCGCCCGGAACGGACGGTCCGCGTTTATCCAAATAATAAGCACTGGCAACAGCCAGCATAAGCGTTAGAAGAATACCCAGGAACAGGGCGATACCGCCGCCCAGCGCTATCGGCGTTTTGTGGACCTTGCGCTCGCCCGGCTCATCCACGAACCCGATAGTCGCGGATATCTTGCGGACCAGCGGCACCAGTCCCAGGGTAATTACAAACGCCGTAACGCACGTCAGCAAAACTACTATATTCATTGTTTTATTTCTGGGTGGTTTCCAAATCTGTTTTCATCAGCCGAACGGCTTCTTTTATCCGGGCCTGCCAGTCGGCGGCCCCGGGTTCTTTATAAGCAAAGATGATGCTCCGGCTGGCGTTGACAATGGCGCCCAGTCCGTCATTATTGAAATATCCTTTGAGGTCTTTGGCCGTCGCGCCCTGAGCGCCGTAACCGGGCACCAGGAAAATGGCGTTGGGCATCTGTTTCCGGAGCACGGCCGCTTCTTCGGGGAATGTGGCGCCGACCACGGCGCAAACCGAGCTGTAACCGGACTGGCCGACCAGCTCCTTGCCCCATTTAACCACCTCGGCGCCGACCAGCTCATAAAGGCGTCTGTCCTTGCCGTCCGAATTGATGATTCGGTCCTGGAAATCTTTGGAGCCAGGGTTAGAAGTCTTGACCAGGACGAAGATGCCTTTGCCGGTTTCTTTGGCCACCTTGGCAAACGGCTGGACGCTGTCGCTACCCATATAGGGATTGACCGTCACGGCGTCAGCCGCTGAATTCTTAAAATAGGCCAGGGCGTAGGCCTCGGCGGTCGAGGCGATATCGCCGCGCTTGACGTCGGCAATGACTATCAGGCCTTTGCCGGCGGCGTAAGCCATGGTTTCGTAAAAGGCGCTTATGCCCGGCACGCCGTATTGCTCGTAGAAAGCCACCTGGGGCTTGACCGCCACGGCGGTGTCGGCCACCGCATCGATAACGGCTTTGTTAAAATCTATTATGACCCTGGCCGCGTATTCGTTCGGGCGGGACTTGAGATTTTCGTGGCGCCCGGTTATTTCCTGCGGCATCAAGTCCAGCCGCGGGTCCAACCCGACGCAGATGGCGTTGCCTTTTGCCCGGATTGAGTCAATCAATCTGTCCGCGAAATTATTCATATGATAGCGTCCTGAATTTACTATTTCGGTTTTATCTCCGTTGCGCCCATGCCGATAGCCTTGTAGGCGTCGCGCTGTCCCAGACGCACCCGGATTTTCATGTATTTATTGGTCACCGATTGCTTGGTTATTTTCCCCCGAGCCGCCAGGTAAGCCATGGCTTTGCCGTTGCCTATGGGTATCCGGAAATTCCATTCGCGCTGGTGTTCAGATATAACCTTTTCCATTTCGGCGTCAAGAACTTCCAATCCTGTGCCGCGCAGCGCGGAAATGGCTATGCCGCCGGTCTGCTTCTGGATGATGGCCATCTCCATTGGGTCGGCCCGGTCGACTTTATTGAGCAAGACCATGGTCTTCTTGTCGGCGCATTTCAAATCCTTTAGAACCTGATGGACCGCCTCGATATGCTTTGAGGCCTCAACCGAACTGCTGTCAACAACGTGCAGAAGCAGGTCGGCCGTCGATACCTCTTCCAGCGTGGCGTAGAACGACGCCACCAGGTGGTGCGGCAGTTTATGGATAAACCCAACCGTATCCGAAAGAAGTATCTTCTGCCCGCTCTTGAGCTTCCAGACGTGGGTCTTGGTGTCCAGGGTGGAAAATAATTTATCCTCGACCAATACATCGGTGTTGGTGAGTTTATTCATCAATGTGGATTTCCCGGCATTGGTGTATCCAATCAGGCAGACATTAAAACTTTCCGCCCTGGAAGACGCTTCCTGCCGGCGCCGGTCCTGGATATCCTTGAGTTCGCGCTTGAAATGGACAATCCGGTTTCGGGCCATCCGCCGGTCCAGTTCCAACTGTTTCTCGCCGGGACCGCGGCCTATCATCACCCGGCCGGCCAGCTTGGAAAAATGGCTCCAGAGATGTTTCAATCTCGGCAGATTATATTCCAGCTGGGCCAGCTCGACCTGGAACTTGGCCTGCTTGGTCCGGGCGTGGGTGGCGAAAATGTCCAGTATCAGCTCGGTCCGGTCGATGACCTTGACGCCTTCGATTTCACTTCTGGGTTTGTCCGGGTTGAACACTTCTTCCAGGTTGCGCTGGTGGGCCGGCGAAAGGTCGCTGTCAAATATAACCGCGTCGATATATTTATCGGTATCTTTATAATCGCGGATTAGGTCGGCGATTTCCTGGGCCTTGCCGCGGCCGATGTAATACGCCGGGTCCGGCCGTTCACGCCGCTGGGTGACTTTTTCTATAACTACCGCGCCGTCCGTATCGGCCAGCCGTTCCAGTTCTTCCATATTGGCCGGCGCGCCGTCACGGTCAAGCCCGACCAATAATACCTGAAGCTTGTGAACCGTTAAAAATGAGCGTTCCATAGTGGGGCTGATTATATGATAAAAGCGGATGTTATCAAGACTTTTATGTCTGTTTTAGGGGAAATGCGGGACTCTAGCCAAGGTAACCCATCAGTCGGTAGATTAGCTTCGCGGCGGTAAATTCGGAAACGGTCTGGCCCTTGAGCGGCATCAGCTCGACCACGTCAAGCCCAACGACATTCTTGTGCCGGCAGACCAACCGCAATATATCCAGCACCTGATACCATCCCAGGCCGCCCGGTTCGGGCGTGCCTACGCCGGGAATGACCGACGGGTCAAAAGCGTCTAGATCAATGGTGATAAAGACATCCTTGGATTTCAACGCCTTGAGCACCCGGGCCGGCAGGTTCGGCTTCCGGCATTCGCTGTGAGCTTTGAAAGTGGTCAACGGCCGGCGTTTCATCAGTCCGTTGCATTCCGGTGTCAGGCTCCTGATGCCAACCTGGACTATTGATGTAGGTTTCAGCCCGAGAATACGGCGCATAACGCAGGCGTGGCTGTATTGGGAACCGTCGTATTCGTCGCGCAGGTCGGAATGGGCGTCAAAGTGCAATACCGAGAGCTCCGGATATAATCGGCGGTACGCCTTGACCAGCGGATAGGTGACGCTGTGCTCGCCGCCCAAGCCGATAACTATCTGGCGTCGGGAAAGCCGGCTGACCAGGTTGTCGGCGTATGCGGACAGCGCCGGGATAAACTTTTCCGGCCCGGAGAGAAAATTCAACTGCTTCGAATGAATGGTTATGATGCCGTTCCGGCGGAAGGTTTCCTTGTCCAGCTCTTCGTCGTAGCGCTCGACCTGGGCAGAGGCGTCCAGTATCGCCTTGGGCCCACGAGCCGTGCCTTTGCCGTAAGATGTCGTTTGCTCGTAAGGCAGCGGCAAGACTACGAACCGCGCATCTTTAAGAGCCGCCGCCGGCACGCCCAGAAAATTCACCTGTTTCATAAATGTGATTTTATCCCGGGCGGATTAATTGTCAACCATTTTAGGCCGGCTATGATTGGCTGACTTGCTTGGCGTAAATGGTCCGGGCTTTGTTGAAGAAGTCAAGGTATGGTTTCGTCCGGTAATCCGGATAGGCCCAGGGAAACGGCTGGAATCCTTCCTTGGCCTTGTATTGCAAAGTAACCTCGGCGTAGATGCCGTCTTTAAGGTAAATCCTGTGGTTATAGTCTTTGGTCGTCACCAGAATCATCTTGCTCCGGTCCAGGTAGCCCGGGTCGATGTTTATCGGGCGGGTCACGGTTTCTCCCCGCATAAGTGCGGGATTGTCTGCGGACTTACCCGACAACTGTCCGGCCAATTCTTTTTCCATCCGGTTGGTAAGCAGTTTTATCCGGGCGATTTCGTCCGGCATCACCGGCTTCTGGAATGAAAGAAATACGCGCTTCAGGTTGGGGCCCATCTCCTTGTCGTAATAATCGGTGAAATCGAAGACCATCGGGTCGCTTCTCAGCTCTATCGGACCGAACTCACTGGCCAGCGCCGATTCGGCCTTGCTTAAAAGCTGCGGATATCCGGAGATGAGTCCGGCAAAAAGCTTTACCGGAGGCTGTGTAAGGATTTCACCCATTTGATTATTTAAACCCGCGCAACTAAATTACTTCTCTGCCATGAAATCAGCCAGATGCTCCGCGGTGCGCCGGATTCTATCTTCGGTCTCGTACCGGCCGCTTTCAACTAGGGCTTTTATGCGCATGACCTTATCATACCTGATGCCGGTCAGGCTTAAAAGCGGCTTTAAGAACCTTTTGGCCTCAGAGCGGTTAGTCTTGCGGCAACCGGATTTATGGTTAGGCGGTTGTTGTGGGTTGTAATCCTGTGATTTAGGGTTCAATTCCGGCGAGTCTTCTTCTATACGCATACACCCCCTCCTTTAACCCCCTAAACTGTGATACTCTCTGGGCACTCTCGATGCCCATTATATGTATCGGCCGCTATTTTATAAAACTTTAATAATCTGGCGGATTAAACGGCCGCGGCTCAAACATCCCGGTCAGCGCCGGTTTTTCTTGTAAGAATCGGGCTGCATACTATAATATCGCTTTATGCGGTTAAAACGACTCGTCAGCTTTTGGGCCATTCTGGCTGTTATCGGCGGCGCGGCTTTCCTGGCCGGCTGGGCCGAACCGGCCGGCGATTCCGGCGCGCCTAACGGCCCGAATACTCCACCGGAAGTCAAGAAATCATCCCCGTCTACCGGCGAACTGTCGCCCGAAAACCTACGCAACCTGCAATTCACCATCAGCCGGCTAAGGGACCTGGAATTCAAAACCTCGGTGGCGGTCGACAGCAAGAACCGCGACGCGCTGAAACGCAAGATGGTGGAAGACTTCGAGAAATCCGCCAATCCGGAAGAAACGGCCAAGATAAAGAAAGCCCTGGTCAAGTTCGGGCTGGTGCCGCCGGACATAAACCTGGACAAATTCATGGCCGACCTTTACACAGAGCAAATAGCCGGTTATTACGACGCCGAAGCCAAAGAGCTTTACACCATTTCGCCCGGGTCGGAAACAAAGGTCGAGACCCAAAAAGAGATCTTCGGCGTGCCCTGGGAACGGCTGACGGTCGTGCACGAAATGACCCACGCCCTGCAGGACCAGCATTTCGACCTGCTGACCATGCCGATGGATTCGATAGAAAACGACGACCTGGCCTCGGCCGTAAAGGCCCTGGTCGAAGGCGAAGCCACCTTTATGATGTATGACTATCTTTTCCGCCAAGGCGGGCTCAACCTGCTGCTCTTCCCCGATGTCTCCGATCAGGGCGAAGAAGCCCCGGCCGGCGCCAACGAAACCGTTCTGGACCAGGCGCCGCCTTACATAAAACAAGGGCTGCTTTTCCCGTATGTCAAGGGCCTGGAGTTCGTAAAGTTCATCAAGCGCCGCGAGGGCTGGGCCGGCATCGACAAAGTATATTCCGACCTGCCTTCGTCCACCGAGCAAATCATCCATCCGGAAAAATACCTGACCGAAAGCCGCGATTACCCCATAACCGTCGGCCTGCCCGAATTAAAGGACGTCCTGCCGCCGGATAAATGGCCGCTCCAGCTCCAGAACGTCATGGGCGAGTTCAACGTCGAACTGCTCCTGCGCCAGTTCCTGCCCACCCTAAAAACGGAAAGGATTGCCGAAGGCTGGGGCGGAGACGAATTCGCGGTCTGGGAAAATAAGGCCTCCGGGCAGCTTTTACTGGCCTGGTTCACCAACTGGGACACCGTCCGCGACGCCAAGGATTTCTTCATCGCCTACAACAAGCTCATAAACCGCAAATATAAGGGGCTGGAAAGCCTCAAGAAAGAGCCGACATTACGAACCTGGAAAGAGGCCGGCAAAGACAGCTTTATTTTCCTTGAACGGCAAGAGCAGGATGTTCTAATAGTCGAAGGCGTTCCCCAGGAACTGCTCGAAGCGTTCACCGGAACGGTCTGGAAAGACACCACCAAAGAACCCCTGAAAAAGGTAAAACGGCTGGACCCGTCCAAGAAAAAGAAAGCTCCGGAGACGGAGAAAAAATAATCAGTCATTGACCGGGCCGATTTTATTTATGGCAACTATGAGACCAAACCGCTATTCACCCGCCGCCGGATTCACGCTGGTCGAAATCCTGGTGGCTATGGGCATATTCGCCTTTATCGTCACCCTTCTGGCAATGCTGTTGACCTCCGGCCTGGGCATCTGGCAGGACAGCGAAGGCAAGGGCGACGCCGCGGTCCGGGCGCAGATGGTACTGGACCAAGTCCAGAAAGACCTGGCCTCGGTATTCGCCGAAAAGGAGAACAAGGTCATCGTCAAGAACGATTTCCGCCAGGATGATTTCCCGGATTACGTCTATTACCCCGAACCCAATTTCTGCTGCCAGCCCAACGCCGCGACCAATAACCAGGCGCTCTATCTCACCTGTCTGGACAGCGATACGGCGCTGGTAAACGGCACCACCTCGCTGAGCTACCAGCTCAACCGTAACATCAAACGGCTCTGCTACGGCATCGGGGACGGCGCCGACGCAAATAACCTCATCCGGGCCGTCATTACCAAAGGGGCGGCCGCTAATTTCTGGCAGGCCGGCATGGGCGCGCCCCAGGACCTGTCGCCGCTCTTGAACGCCGCCACCGAAAAACGCACCTTCGACGGCGTCGCCTACCTGGGCCTGCAACTGATGCCTCCGGTCCTGTTCGGGCAGGAAACCCGGCTGGCCGAGTGGGATTCGCGACAGGGCGATGCCTTCGAACTCCTCCGGGCCGGCACCCGCCAGCCCCAGGCCGATACCCAGACGGTCATCACCCAGACTCTGCCCTGCACCATTGAATTGGAGGTGATTGTCCGTCCGTCCGGCGCGGGCAAGGTGACCTTATTCTCCAATGTCAGCGCTTCCGATAACGAAATCAAGCTCAGCCAGACCCGGCCGCTGGTCGGGCCGCCGGGTTATATCAAGATAGATAACGAATGGATGTCCTTCTCCAAGAAAACCAATTTCACTATTAAGGTAGACCAGCGCGGGCTCAAGGGCAGCACGCCGGCCAGCCATAACAAAGGCGCCGAGGTAATCTACGGCGAATCGTTCAAGGTAAACTTCATAATAAAATGACGCCTAACAATAAAACATCGCCGCGCCCGGGAACCCGCAAAGGATTCACCCTGCTGGAAATCCTGGTCAGCCTGATGATACTGTCCATCGGCCTGGCTAGCGTCTTCGGGCTTTTCGGAGCCGGCGCCCGTTCATACCGCCGGAGCATCAACGACATCACCGTCAGCCAGATGGCCCAGACCATCTTCACCGAGCTCACCAACAAAGAAGACCTGAGGCCGGAAGACCTGTCCAACCAGGTTCATCCCGCCTTCCCGGCCATATACAAATACGACCTAATATTCCAGGAAATAAACGACCTGCCCGACAAGACCATCCTGGTAATACTCTGGATAAAGAAGAACGACGGCCGAGACGGCGAAGAAGAGTTCCAGCTGCTCCTGAAACCCCGGGCCAAAACGCCTTTTTAATTGTGTAGTCAGTGGCTAAAAATAAATAATACATATTCTCGGTGTCTCAGTGTCTCAGTGGTTAAATAAGGTGATATTATGAATTTATTTGTGAAAATCTGTGTTGTTCTGACCGGACTAATCCTGCTCGGGGCTTCATTATTGCTTGTGCATACTGACATTCAGAATAACCAAATCAACCAGTTAATTATTCGTCTGGAAAATTATAATCCCTCCCACCATTTCTGCGAAGAGTATTGGGGCAATCCTGATTTTCCCGAATATGCTAAAGAGTTTGCCAGTATTGGAAAGCCAGCTATTCCCGCCTTGATCAAATTGATAAATCACAAATGGCCTCATGTGCGTTATGCTGCTACATTATCATTAAGTGAACTTAATGCTAAGGAGGCTATCCCATATTTGATAGAAAGAATCGGCATCCCCAGCAATCCAGAATTAGATCGAGTAACAACAGAAGCTCTTATTAAATTAGATGCCAGGGAGTCTATCCCGAAATTTACCAGCAGTATTGACATCAAATACACAAGCAAAAAAACATTCGCAGCTTTTGCCTTAGGCAAGTTTAAGGCAAAAGAAGAGATCCCGGTTCTAATTAAGCTATTAAAGGATAACGGTACTGCTGGTGATTTTGCCGCAATTGCTTTGGTGGAAGTTGGTGCAAAAAATCTAGTGCCTAAAGAATTTATCCCAAGGATTAAATCTTGGGCAAATAACCCTATTTATGGTTCTGGTGCCCGGGCGGCGCTGAAGGAGCTGGGCGTGGAAGTGCCGGAAGAAAATAAATAGTTCTTCGTGTTTTGATTATTTCGTGCTTTCGTGGTAAAATTCTCGGTGCTCTCAGTGGTTTAATACTATGAAATCAGCCCTGATACAACTGCTCCTCAAGAAGAACATCTTCGTCACGCGCCGGTTGGGCCAGAACTTCCTGATAGACCCCAACTTCTTCGACTACATCATCCGCACCGCCGGCATATCCGGCTTAGACGACGTCATCGAAATCGGCTCCGGCCCGGGCATACTGACCGGACTGCTCTCCCAACAGGCGCGCTCGGTAACGGCCGTCGAAATAGACCAGAAACTGGTCAGCCTGGCCCAGGAATCCCTGTCCGGGCGGACCAACGTCCGGTTCATCAATGACGACATCCTGGACAAACCGCGCACCGGGATAAATGCCCAGGTCATCCGGCAACTGGACTCCGGCGCCGGCTACAAAATAGTATCCAACCTGCCCTACAAAACAGCCGTGCCCATAATAATGACACTGCTCGAATCGCGCCTGGCCGACGGCGGGCTGAAAATAAAATCAATGCTGGTAATGGTCCAGTGGGAGGTAGCCGAGCGGCTGGTGGCATCGGTCGGCACGGCCCAATACGGCTCGGTCTCGGTCCGGGCGCAGTATCTGGCTGACATCAAGATAGAGCGCAAGGTGCCGCCGGAGGTATTTTACCCCAAACCCAAGGTCCAGTCGGCCATGATTTCCATCGTCCCCAAAGACGGCGTTGACGCGGCCTTGTATCACGGGCTAAAAAAACTGAGCTCAGCCGTATTCAATTACCGCCGCAAGACGGTCCGGTCGGCCCTGAAACAAAGCGCCGTAGTGGACGGTTGGGTTGTGAACGCAGTGCGCCATCCCGCTGTAGCGGGAAAAGAAGACATAGAAAAGATGCTGTCCCAAGCCGGTATTAACGGCGAGACCCGGCCGCAGGACATCCCCTTGTCCGGATATCTTGACCTATGCCGTTCTATAACTTTATAACTCTGTAACACTAAAATTTTGTAACTTATAACGCATGCTAAAAATTAGTAATATCGAAATACTGTCTCGGTTGATCCTGGCGCCGATGGCCGGCGTCAGCGGTCTTCCATTCCGGATGATTAATCGCTGTCAGGTTTTAGCCATTACCAACGACTTATGAATACTCTTGAATACCCTTCCGCTTATTTACCTACGATTCCATAACGGGTATATTCCTCTTACCCAATAACGGTATTCCTCTTGCCCGGAGAGGGTAATAGGCCGGGTCAAAGGGGTTAATGCTTTGGCTGAAGGAGTGTTATCCGATTACTCAGGGGGTATATGACCCTTTCATCTGAGGTATTATTCTTGCCTCCCAAGGGGTTATCAGGATTATCCAGCGGGTATAACACCTTCGGATAATGGGGTTATATCCAGCGCCTACAGGGGTTATTCCCCATACTCGACCGGGTTATTTGCCTACCATACCCCCCACCCCCCACTACCATAGCCACCCTATGCCATTCCGAAACTTGCAATTTTGGCGACTCGTGAAATTTTACCTAACCGCATACTATATTTGCACTTGTATCAAAAATCGTATTTTATGAAATTCCGAAACTCCAGAATACCTCCCTATATAGTGAAAGGACAAAGAAGCCTTTCAGCCCGACGGAATAGCCTCCAAAGGGAAGTTATCGCTCTCTGGATAAGGGGTAGTAACTCGATGTGCTCGAAACGGCCCTAACCAGTGTAAATATCATTAAGCCTATTTTTTGCACTAGGTAAGACCCTCTAACTCACTTTGCCTGTCTGCAGCAGACAGGCTCCTATTGGCTGGCACTAATCCCACTCCGCTGCGCTGCGGGGAGTGCCCGGGATAAACTCCACCTCCAGTACAAATATTACTACAATTGTGATTTGCACTGGATAAGTGCCAGTCCCTAAAGGGAGGCAGTAGCTCTACGTCGTTTCACTCCTACTGGCACTAAATTATCCTTAACTCCTGCCCGACCTTTTTCATCTTTTCCAGCGCGAAGCGCAGTTCTTCTTCGGTATGGGTGGCCGTGACGATGGTCCGGATGCGCGCTTTGCCCTTGGCCACCATCGGGAATATTATCCTCAGCCCGAAGACGCCTTCTTCGAACAGCCGCTGGCTGAACTTTTCGGTCAGCACTTCGTCGCCTATCATTATCGGGGTTATGGGTGTCTCGGAATTGCCTATGTTGAAGCCCAGCTTGCTCAGCTCGGCTTTGAAGAACTTGCTGTTGCTCCAGAGTTTTTCGTGGCGCCAGGGTTCGCTTTCCATCACGTCTATGGCGGCGATGCAGGCGGCGGCCACGCCCGGCGGATGGGCCGTGGTGAACAGGAACGGGCGGGCGCTTTGTATCAGGTAATCGGTCAGGTTTTTGGTGCCGGCGATATAGCCGCCCAGGCAGCCCATGGCCTTGGAGAGCGTGCCCATATCGATGTCCCACTGGCCCTGGAGGCCGAAATGGTCGATGGTGCCGCGTCCGTTGCGGCCGAGGACGCCTTCGCCGTGCGCGTCGTCGACCATGGTAAAGGCGCCATACTGCTTGGCCAGCTTGGCGATTTCCGGCAGGGGCGCGATGTCGCCGTCCATGCTGAATACGCCGTCGGTGATGATCATTATCCGGGGCGCGCCCTGCGATTCCTTGAGCACTTTTTCCAGCTCGGCCATATCCTTGTGCTTATAGACCTTGCGCTGGGCTTTGCTCAGCCGGACGCCGTCTATGATGCTGGCGTGGTTGAGCTCGTCGCTGATGACCACGAACTTTTCGTCTTCGCCCTTGATTTTACTGGAAAGCACCGACTGGATGCACCCGCGGTTGGCGGCGATGCCGGCCACGAAGACCAGCGATGATTCCATATGCTTGAACTCGGCCAGTTTCTTTTCCAGTTGCAGGTGGATGTCCATAGTGCCGATGATGGGCCGGACGGCGCCGGCGCCGGCGCCCCATTTCTTGGTGGCCTCAATCATGGCTTCCTTCATCTTGGGATGGGTGGCCAGCCCGAGGTAATTGTTCGACGACAGGTTGACGACCTTTTTGCCGTTGACAATGCTGGTGGGCAATTGCTCGCTGCCCAATACACGCAGGGGCTGGTACAGTCCCTGCTTTTTAAGCTCATCCAATTCCACCTTCAGAAAATCCAGTCCTGGCATATACGCTCCTTCTTTTACGGGAATAATACCACTTTGGAAGATTTCCTGTCGACCGGTTTAATCAGGGCGAATGCTTCCTTGAATTCGGACATCTTGAATTTATGGGTTATGACCGGGGCCGGGTTAAGCCGTCCGGAATTGAGCAGTCCGGCCATCTGGTACCAGGTCCGGAACATCTGGCGGCCGTTGATGGCGATAATCCGGGCGCCCTTGAATATCAGGTCGTTCATCCTGATGCTGACGGTTTGCTCCGGCGCCAGGCCGAAGGCCGTATAGCGCCCGCCCTTGCGGACGATTTCCAGGCCCTGGTTCATGGCCTCGGGACTGCCGGACATTTCCAGGACCACGTCGACGCCGACGCCGTCGGTGGCTTTCATTATCTTATCCACCAATTTGGGGTCGTCCCAGGCGATAATCATGGTCGAGCCCATCTTTTTGGAAAGGTCCTTGAGGAAATCGTTGCGGATGATATGGATGATTTTGGCCGCGCCGCCGGCATTAGCCACGCCGACCGTGAGCATTCCGGCCGGGCCGCAGCCGAATACGGCGGTGGTCTGCCCGGCCACGTCTTCGCACAGGGTGGCATAAACCGCGTTGCCCAGGGGTTCCTGGATGGATGCGATTTCGGGCGGCAACGATTTGTCGTTCTTCCAGGCGCAAACCGACGGCAGCGCCACGTATTCCGCGAAGCAGCCGTTGATGTCCACGCCCAGGATTTTAAGGTTGGAGCAGATGTGCTGTTGGTCGTTCCGGCACTGGTAGCAATATCCGCAGGGGATATGGCTTTCGGCCGAGATAAAGTCGCCCTTGGCGAAGCCGCGGACCATCGGGCCGATTTCGACCACCTCGCCGGCGAACTCGTGGCCCATAATGAGGGGCGGCTTAATACGGCTCTGCGACCAGGCGTCCCAGTTATAGATATGCGCGTCGGTGCCGCAGATGGAGGTGGCCTTGACCTTGACCAGCAGGTCGGTCGGTCCGATTTTGGGAATGTCGACGTCGACCAGCTCAGCGCCCGGAGCGGCCTTGGGTTTTATGATAGCTTTCATCTTTGCCATAACAACTCCTATTCTAGGAATGAATAATAGTAATATTTTCTTTTTACCACCTTTGCCCATCCTGTCAACCAAAACAGAACATACCTGTTTTATTGCCGATATTAAATTTCTTGACTTTTTGAATGCCCGGCGTATAAGGCGTATCTATTCTTGCTTGTATGTAAAAGGAGTCGCCTTATGAAAAAACCTTTTTTGATTATCCTGTCGGTGCTTATTTCCAGCCTGATCCTGCTGGGCATAGTCGGCTTGATGAAAGCGGGGCTGGTTTCGGCGGCGGACGACCCGAACAAGACATTCGCGCTCAAGCCGGCGCCGGTAAAGGGCGGCGATAAGGAAAAGATTATCTACAAATTCGAGGCCACGGCTACGGCCAAGTTTCCTTCTATGGGCAGCCACCCGGCTACGCCCATGTATTCGCGGATGGAGCGGGAGACGGAACAGAAGCTGGTGGAGATAGATTCCGACACCATGGAAATCGTCAAGATTGAGCGCAATTACAAGTCGTCAAAGGTTCTTCTGTCCAAGACATCCACCGAGGGCAAGACGGACATATTCAACGGCAAGGTGTTGATGATAGACAATATGAACGACATCGCGCTGAAAGACGCCTCGGCCAGCAAGGACCCCAAGAAGGCGGACGGCGGCATCACCGATGAAATCAAACAGACCATGTCCATAGATGAGAATAACTTCAGGCTGATTTTACCGCCGTCAAGCGAGGTAAAAATAGGTGATAAGTGGGATGTGGACGGCCGGGCGGCCGAGCGGATATTCAACTTTGCCAATCCGCGGGTCAGGCCGCTTCATCACGGATGCCGGGAAATCGGCATTAATTGCAAGCTGACCCAGGGCAAGATGAGCTGCACGCTCAAGGAGGTCAAGAAGCCCAAAGGCGTTTCCGATGAGTGCGCCATCATAGACATCAGCGTCAACTTCAAGGGCAACGACAGCGGGCTGGAGCTGAGCGCGGCCATGAGCGGCACGGCGACTTTTAACCTCAAGAAGGGCAAGTTCATCAAGGTCGAATGCAAAGGACCGCTGACCATGAAGGGGCAACAGCCCTGCACCGGCACTTACGGTTCGATCGGCCCGGTGGAATGCGTCGGCGAGGTCAAGGTGGCGGTGGAATTCAAATAGACGTCTGCCGGAAAAAGCGGGCTTACTTCGGGACGGCGGATATCTTTTTCATAAACCAGGGTTCCAGTTTCCAAACCTTCATATTCTTCTCCACGGCGACTATCTTGGTCGAGCCCTGATTAATCAATTCGCCGGTCTCTTTATTGCAGACCTTATAGCCGAAAACAAAGCTGGCTTTGGACACTTCGGTGATGAACGATTCGATGACGATGGTATCGCCATAGCGGGCCGGTTTCAGGTAGGAGGCCTGGGCGGTAACCACGGCAAACATCACTCCGCGGGACATCAGCTCCTTGGGATGCAGGCCCAGCGCGGCCAGGTAATCGGTCCGGGCGCGTTCGTAGAACCTGAGGTAGTTGGCGTAATAGACCACGCCGCCGCAGTCGGTGTCCTCGTAGTAAATCTGTATCTCGGTTTTCATATTATAAGCCAGCCTTGTTTTTTATGATATCCGACAGCCGGGCGGGACAAGCTTGTCCGGCACCAGCGGGACGACCTCGGTTCCGGTCGAAGCGGCCAGAATCATAGCCTGGCTTTCTATTCCGCGGAGTATTACCGGCTCAAGGTTGGTCACTACCGCCACCGTTTTATTGAGCAGTTGCTCCGGAGTCAGGTAAGGCTTTAGCCCGGCGCAGCTCTGTTTTATCTCGCCGCCGATGTCTATCTTAATAAGATAAAGTTTGTCGGCGTTGGGGTGGTTTTCCACGGAAATAATCTTGCCGGTGCGCAGTTCCAGTTTCTTAAACTCTTCAAACGTTATCATATTCGCTCTCCTGTCAGTTTTATAAACAAACGCTGTTTAAAACTTCTCGCGCTGGGGCGTCATAATCGTGTCAGGCAACCCGTTTTTAGCCTCCCATTCGGCCAGCGAGACCACTTTTATCCGGTGTTCTTTAAGGTATTTTATCAAATCGGCTATATAGGCTGAGGCGGTCCGGTCGTGCATGAGGATTATGCCCCGCTTGCCATTGTCGAGGTCCGAGACAATGTTATTGAATATCTCCGAAGGCTTCAGGTTCGGCCGCGGTTCCGGGTTGATGTGCCAGAACACGTGCTTGTAATTATTTTCCTTGAGGTAAGCGGCAACCTCGGGGCTGATGGAACCGCCCGGACTGCGCACGTAGGACGAGGCGTCGTACCCGGAGACATCTTTTATCCGTTTCCGGGTATAAATAAACGAATCGGTCAGCTGGTCCCGGTTCTGCTTAAAGTATTGCGTGTGATTATAGTCGTGGACGCCGACAATATGGCCTTCTTCGAACATGCGCCTGACCCATTTGCAATAGCATTGGTAAGTTATGCCGGTGGAAACCTTTTTGGTATCTAGCTGCCAGCCCAGCAGGAAAAAGGTAGCCGGTGTTTTCTCGCGCTTCAGGACATCAAGGATTATTTCGGTATGCTCGGTAGTGGTGCCGTTGATATTGCGGTAAGGACCGTCATCGATGGTAAAAACGACTTCGCTTATTTCACCGCCGTTGCCGTTGGCCGGCAGTTGGCAGAACAGCGGTAATTGTTTTTCAGCGGTGATGTCCGGCACGGCATTGATGCGGGATAGCAATTCATCCTGGGTCCGAAGTTCTTTATTCGACGAGCTGACGTATAATCCGCCCAAAGCGGCGGCGATAAAAACAAAGATAACAAGCGACAGCGCTATTTTTTTCATTTGAACTGGTTGCCTATCTCTGTATTATCGGCAAATAATCATTTTCGACTTGTAAAATTATGCAGGCCATAGAAGTGGCGTATGTTTTCCCGACGTCATCAGCCCAGGAACCGTCGGCCAGTTGTTTGGGCAAGAGCTCTTTCTGTAAAAGCGGCAGGTAGGTATCCCAGTATCGGCCTCCGGCCTGGTGTAATGCCTGGGCGGTATAGTAATGCGCATAGAAATAGTGGTAATCGCCGTAAATGGGATAATACGGGTGCTTGCGCCCCTTGGAAACGATATCCATGATGAAATTAATCCCGCGCAGAACTTCAGGCGCGTCGTATTCGCCGGCGCACATCAGAGATGTAACTCCGGCCGAGGAAAGCGCCAGGCTTTGCCAACGGCTGCTTGGCAGCTGGTACTCGAAAGCTCCATCCTGGCGGGAACATTTCTTGATATAATTTATGGCGTTGTCAATGGTTTCCTTGGGCACGCTGATGCCGGCGTTGCGGGCGGCCCGTAGCGCCTGGACAGTCGTGACGGTGACGGAAATATCCGCGTCTATCGGCGCCGGCTGGTAACGCCAGCCGCCTTCGGCGTTCTGGCTGGAAACTATCAGGTACGCCGCCTTCTTGACCTTGTTCTTGATGTCCTCGCGGGGCGACATTCCGTACACTTCGGCTAAAAACAGCGTGGCAAAGGCGTGCTCATACATTCGGCTGCCGTGCTTGGTGATGTAACCGTCCGTGTCCCTGGAGCAGGACAGAACGAAGTCAACGGCCTTGGAGACTTCCTGTCCGTATTTACCCCGGCCCGGCAGATTGCCTTGGGCCATAAAAGCTATGCCGGCCAAGGCGGTGACCGCGACGTTTTCATTCTCGGGACCGATGTAACTCTCGTTGAGTTTATAGCCCACCTTACATATCCAGGCGCCATTGGGCTGCTGCGTCTGTTTAAGGTATGCCAAGCCTTTGTCCACAGAACTGGTTACCGCTTCGCTGTTGGGGACAAGGACCGGAGCCTTGGGCTCGGTTGCCGCGATGATCAATCCGAAAGATACCAGGCTGATAGCTATGATGTATTTCATACGAAAGCGCTTAATATGCCATATTCCCGGCGTTTTGTCAAATTATATCAAATACGGGGCGATTTCCGGTTTAGGCTGAATATTTATTGATTTTTATAAAAGATATGGTTATTTATTCGGAATGAAAGCTCTGGTAACGGGTGGAACTGGTTTTGTCGGAAGCCATCTGGTTGAGTCGCTACTCCAGCGCGGAGATGATGTAACCTGTTTGGTCAGACCGATAAGCAATCGCCGCTGGTTGCAAAACCTGCCCGTAAAATTTATTGAAGGCGACCTGCAAGAAATATCATTCCTTAAAGATGCCGTTAAAGGCTTTGATTATATTTACCACATCGCCGGGTTGATAAAAGCGTTTTCTTACGACGAATACGAAAAAGCCAATGCGACGCTGACTAAAAACCTGGGCGACGCCATAATTGAAAGCAATCCGGGAATCAGGCGTCTTGTTTACCTGAGCAGCTTGGCCGCGGCCGGACCGGCTGATGACGTCTCCGGCATTTCCGAAGACGACCGGTGCCGTCCGGTTACCGATTACGGGCTGACCAAGCTAAAGGGAGAAGAAGCGCTGAAAACATATTCCAGCCGCATTCCCATAACCATCCTGAGACCACCGCCGGTATACGGACCGCGTGATGACGGACTCCTGTTATATTTCAAGACGGTTAGCTATGGTTTTGTGCCTTATTTCAAGGCATCCCGGCAGGTAAGCCTTGTTTATGTAAACGATTTGGTTGAGGCTATTATAAATGCGTCAAGAAATGAGGCGGCCTCAGGAAATACTTATTTTATTGCCAACGAAAAACCATATGCTATAAATTATCTGGCTAAAATCATAAAAAAGGCGGTGAGAAATAACAAAATATCTTGCCCTTTATGGCTGCCTGATGTATTAATAAAGGGGTCTGCGACACTTTTCGAAATGGTCGCATACTTAAGCGGGCAACAGACGATATTTAACCGTCAGAAGGCGCGCGAGCTGACCCGTAATTTTTGGGTATGCCGCGTAAATAAAGCCGGGCGTGATTTTGGCTGGACGGCCCGGACAACGCTTGAGGACGGCGTCGAAAAAACCGCTGCTTGGTACAGACAACATAAGTGGATATAGAGTGAAGGAGGGGTAGCTTATGGCAGAGGATGCGGGACAAGTAAAAAAATATCACATCATAATTTCTACAGTAGATGAAAAATGGGTGGGTGGCATACCTGATATGGCAAAACAACTGGCGTCCACTTTCGGGATGAACGAAGAAGCTGCCGAACAAGTCTTAATCAGCGCGCCCGTTGCGTTCGTCACTAACATAAATAAAGACGCGGTCAGGATGCTTAAACCCGAACTGATAAAACTATCCCAAAAAGGCATAGAGTTCATCGTTTCGACTAAACTACCGCCGACCATGGCCCGGGTTATCTGGCCGTCCAAGTTTAATTTCCAGGAATTGCCAAACGGAAAAATAGCTCAATACGTTGATTTCCAGTGGCGGGGAAATGCATTTGTCTGCCCGAATTGCGGCGAAACATTTGTTTTCAAGCGCGTAGGCAACCCCTTTAACACTTTTATGAAAGCCCAGGAAAGCGCGGCGGCCGAACAGGCGGAAGGCCGGGTTGTCGAGGTCCAACCTATGGACGGCAGTGCCGAAGAAACGCAAACTGAAGAAGGTCCGGTAGCTGAACCGCCTCCGGCGGAGGGGGAAACGGTCGAGCCCACGCCAATAGAGGACGGCGGTGAAGAAGTTGAGATGACGCCGATGGATGAAGCGCCAGCTGAAGACGGCGTGGTCGAACTGGAACCGGTTGCCGAAGAAACTCCGGCTGAACCCGCCGCTGAGCCGGTAGATATTCTGCAGGAACAACCACAGCCTCGACAAACACCAGCCCCAAGATTAACAACCACCGCCAAAGCGCCGCCTAAAGAAGTTGTTATGGAAGCGGCCAGTACTGAAACAAACGAGTATTCTTTATTTTTAGCGGCAATCCCTCAGGCTAAAAAGGAAGAAGCGGCCGAGTTAATATCAGAAATCAAGGGTATACAAATAGCCCAGGCCAGACAAATGGCCAACCGGTCAATGATTCCGGTTTTAAAGGATGTTTCTGAAACTGTAGCAAAAGAATGCCTGGCCAGATTTAAGCAAGTCGGGCTGAACGGACAGATAATCAAGAAAAAAAGCTAGCCATGGGATTCGAACCCATAACCCCCGCTTTACGAAAGCGGAGCTCCACCATTGAGCTAGGCTAGCTAGAAACAAACAGAGTAATAACAGCGGTTTATAAAATAATATAAACTCTCAGTCAAGGAATTGTTTATGAAAGAAGTAATTATCGCAAGTGCAGTAAGAACACCTATCGGCAAGTTCCAGGGATCGTTGATGCCGTTTTCGGCTCCGGACCTGGGCGGTTTTGTGATTTCCGAAGCAGTAAAAAGGGCCGGTATAAAACCGGAACAGGTGGAAGAAGTCATTATGGGTAACGTGATTTCAGCCGGATTAGGACAAAACCCGGCGCGCCAGGCCCTGCGTAAAGGCGGGATACCCGATTCGGTTGGAGCGTTCACAATTAATAAGGTTTGCGGTTCCGGCTTAAAAACAATTATGCTGGGAGCCAACGCCATTCTGGCCGGCGAATATAATATTATTGTGGCCGGCGGCATGGAGAATATGACAAACGCGCCGTATATCCTGCCTACAGCTCGGTATGGGCAGCGCTTAGGCCATGGAAAAATGATTGATGCAATGGTTTTTGACGGACTTTGGGATATTTATAACGATTTTCATATGGGTCACACGGCTGAACTGGTTGCGGACAAATACGGGATAACCCGCCAGATGCAGGATGAATTTGCCATGAAGAGCAATCTTAAAGCGGCCAAAGCCATAAAGGAAGGTAAATTCAAACCGGAGATAATTCCGGTAAAAATAAAGCAGCCTAAAAAACCTGAACCGATTATTTTCGACACCGACGAGGGCGTAAGAGGAGATACGACAATGGAAAGCCTGGGCAAACTAAAACCGGCTTTCAAGGAAAACGGAACGGTAACGGCTGGTAACGCATCGCAGATAAGCGACGGGGCATCCGCAGTGGTAATAATGAATTCGCAAACAGCTATAAAAAACAATGTAATACCTCTGGCAAAAATAACAGGATATGCAACAGGCGGAATGGCACCAGAATGGGTGATGATGGCTCCGTTGGAAGCGATAAAGCGATTGCTTTATAAAACCGGGATGAAAACATCAGATTTTGATTTATTTGAAATAAACGAGGCGTTTTCGTCCGCAGCGGTTGCACTGACGAAAGAGCTCAATTTGCCGACAGACAAAGTCAATGTCAACGGCGGCGCAGTGGCTTTAGGGCATCCGATTGGGTGCTCCGGCGCACGCCTTTTAACTACAATTATTTATGCATTAAAAGATCAAGGAATGAAAAAAGGACTGGTTGCTCTCTGCCTAGGCGGCGGCAATGCGGTTGCAATGAGCGTGGAATTATGGTAAATATATCCAAATTAACCAGAAAAAGACTGGGAGAACTTCTTATCAATGAAGGTTTAATTACCAATGAACAGCTACAAGAAGCCCTTAAGGAACAACAAAAAGTCGGCGGAATGGTTGGCGAAGTTTTAATAAAACTTGGTTATGTTACCGAACTTGATATTGCTGCGGCGCTTTCAACTCAATTTGGATTACCTTACGTTAATGCAACAAACTACTCTATCACCAAGGAAGTATTTGGCCTTCTCCCTAAAGAATTTTTACTCCAAAACGAACTTATCCCGTTAGACAAAATTGGGACTATCGTAACCATTGCCGTTTCGGGAACGCTGAGCGAAAAAGTTTTCGAAGAAATAGAAAAAAAAACCGGTTGCCAGATATTTGTGTTTGTAAGCACGGCTTCACAGATAAAACAGGCAATCCAAGCCCAAAAATAATAAATAACCTATGGGAGCAACTCTTGATAAAAGAATAAGCAGCATTTTACTGAAACGCGGACTTGTTACCGCTGACCAGAATAAAGAAATACTAAAGAAAATGGAAGCGGACAAAATATCTTATGTGGAAGCGCTCGCTAAAAACAACATATTAACAGAAGACAAGGTGTTGTCCGCGCTGGCACTGGAAATAAATATCCCCCCGGTCGATGTCACTAAAATACAGCCGGACGATTCCATTATTCAAACTTTTCCCCAAGAAAAAATGAAGGCGTACGGAATTCTACCAGTTACCAAAATCAACGACATTATGACCGTGGTAATTGCCGACCCATTTGACCTGATGAAAATAGACGAGCTTAAAATAGTTTTAGGCAGCGAACTAAGATTAGTCCTTTCTACTGAACACGCCATAATGGAAAATATCCACCGGGTTTACAATCCGGGCGAAAAAGAGATGGAAAAAGCCCTGGAAAAAACTATTACCGACGACATAGAATTGACCAAGTTTGACATAGGGGAAAATGTGGATGTCGCGGAATTGACCTTGGCGGCCGAGGACGCACCTATTGTTAAATTTGTCAACATGATTGTATATAAAGCTTTAGAAGAGGGCGCCAGCGATATACATGTTGAACCTTATGAGAAAAAGGTTGCTGTTCGTTATCGCAAAGACGGGGTGCTTCATGAAGTTATGTCACCGCCCAAGAAAATTTTTAATGCCGTTTTATCCAGAATCAAAATAATGACATCCCTGGATATTGCCGAGCGCCGCATCCCTCAGGACGGGAAATTTCAGATTAAATATGAGGGCCGGCAAATAGACTTCCGTGTTTCAACTCTGCCAACAATTTTCGGAGAAAAAGTAGTTATGCGGGTTCTTGACTCTTCAAGCATTAATATGGGCTTGGATATCCTTGGATTTGAGCCTGAAGCTCTGGCGGCTTTCAAAAGAGCAGTTAATTCACCTTATGGTTTAATGCTTGTTACCGGACCGACCGGCAGCGGGAAATCAACAACGCTTTACTCGGCACTCAAAGAAATCATGTCTCCGGAAGATAATATCATGACGGTGGAAGACCCGGTGGAATATCAGCTGGAAGGCGTAGGCCAAATACCAGTTAACCCCAAAAGAGGATTTACATTCGCATTGGCGCTGCGCTCTATTCTCAGGCAGGACCCCAACAAAATCATGGTTGGTGAAATTAGGGACGGAGAAACAGCTGGCATTGCGGTTAAGGCTGCTATGACCGGACATCTGGTCTTGAGCACACTCCACACCAACGATGCGGCATCATCAATATCCCGCCTTATCGATATGGGTGTAGATCCATTCCTGGTATCTTCCGCCGTGCTTTTAATTGCAGCTCAAAGATTAGCTAGGAAACTCTGTCAGAATTGTAAAAAACCATACGACGAATTACCACCGATAGAAAAACTGATATCTATCGGGTTTAAACCGGAAGAATGCAAAAACATGACGCTTTATAAAGCCGTAGGCTGTCCTCGCTGCAATGAGGGCTATAAAGGTAGATTTGCATTCCTTGAAGCTCTTGAAGCTGATGATGAAATGAGAAGAATGATTATTAAAAGTGCACCAGTTATGGATATTAAAGAATATGCCATTAAAAATAGGAACATGGTAACGCTAAGACGATGTGGCCTCATGAACGTTATGCGCGGAAAAACAACTATTGAAGAAGTCTTAAGAATGACTGAGTTATAATTAGGCTATGATAACAGCTTCAGATAAAAAAATAAATAGTATTCTCCTAAAAAATAAAGCTATCAATCAGGAAAAATCAGACGAACTTCTGGGCATAGCGGCCAAGGAAAACAAACCCTTTATTGAAGTGGTTCTGGATAAAAAGGTCGTTGATGAACCGACTCTTCTCAGTTTTATTTCCTACGAAGTTAAATTGCCCCCAATTATAATCGAAAAAATTACTCCGGACGAAAAATCCCTAGAAATAATACCGGAAGATAAAGCCGCATATTATAATATTCTGCCAATATCTAAAATATCGAACATCTTAACCATTGCCATTGCCGACCCATTTGATGTTTTTAAGCTAGATGATATCAGGTTGAGAACACAATGTGAATTAAGGCTTGTGTTAACTCTTGAAAGGCAACTAAAAAGCGTGATTAAAAAATTCTATCATTCCGAAGAAGAAAAGATGAGTTCAATAATGGATGGTGTTACGGGCGGTCCGGAACTTGAATTAAGCGAAGCTGAGGCTGATATTGACGAAAACGTCGACCTTTCCCAAATTACTGACGAATCAGGAGATAGCCCGGTAATCAAGCTGGTTAATATGCTGATTTTTAAGGCCTTGCATGAAGGCGCTAGCGACATTCACATTGAACCTTATGAAAAAAGGGTTCGGGTAAGACTAAGGTGCGACGGCAAACTCAAAGAGGTCTTTTTCCCACCCAAAAGGCTGCACAATGCTATCGCGTCAAGAATAAAAATAATGTCTGGGCTTGACATATCAGAAAGAAAGATGCCTCAGGACGGCAAATTCCAAATTAAAATAGAGGGTCGACGTATCGACTTTCGCGTCGGAGTAACTCCTACGGTTCACGGAGAAAGAATTGTAATGAGGCTGCTGGATTCATCAAGCCTAAATCTTTCTCTTGATGATCTCGGATTTGAAGAAAATGCGTTGAGAGTATTTAAAAAATCTATTACTGCCTCATACGGAATGGTTTTAATTTCCGGCCCAACCGGGTCGGGAAAAACAACAACTCTTTATTGCGCCATAAAAGAATGCTTCGACCCGGAAGAAAATCTGATTACAGTGGAAGATCCGGTTGAGTATCAACTACCGGGAATAATCCAAGTCTCCGTCAACCCAAAACAGGGAATGACATTCGCCTCTGCATTACGTTCTATTCTAAGACAGGATCCTGACATTATAATGATCGGCGAAATGCGTGATTTGGAAACCGCTGATATCGGCATCAAAGCAGCTATCACCGGACACCTTGTTTTCAGCACTCTTCATACAAATGATGCAGTTTCTACGGTTTCTCGCTTGGTGGACATGGGTATTGATCCGTTCATGATTTCATCAGCCGTGCTTATGGTCGCGAACCAACGGCTTATACGAAAAATTTGCACTCAATGCAAAACGCCGATTCCAGCAAACGAAATGCCACCGCCCGAAAGGTTGATTTCGATTGGATTCAAGCCTGAAGAATTAAAAAACCTGACTCTCTATAAAGCGGCAGGATGCCCCAAATGCTTTGGAGGGTATAAAGGACGGGCTGCTATATATGAAGTATTAGAAATTACGGACGAAGTAAGGCGAATGATGATAAAAGGTATTTCCGTTCTTGAAATACGTGATTATGCCATAGAAAAATGCGGTTTGATTACTGTAAGACGGGGAGGTGTACTTAAAGCTTTGCGCGGGGAAACAACCATTGAAGAGGTTTTAAAAGCCACTTAATAATAGGAGATAAATTTATGCCTCAATTTAAATACGCTGCAAAAAAAACTGATGGAAAAACAGCCAATGGCACTGTCACGGCTACGAATATGGCTGAGGCTACTGCCAACCTAAAAAAACAAGGGCTAACGGTAATGAATATCAATCAAATCAAGGTTTCGGGGCAAAAAAGTATTTTCGCTTCATTATTGAAACCAACTCCAGCTAAACGCGCCTCAATGGAAGAACTGGTTATCTTTACCAGGCAGCTGGCAACAATGATTTCCGCCGGCATACCATTGATGGAGAGTTTGGAAGTTTTACAGGAACAAACTGATAACCCAGGATTCAAGCTGGTTCTCGCGGAAGTTGTAGAAAAGGTCAGGGGCGGTTCTGATTTTTCAGCCGCTCTTGCCGACCACCCTAAAGTATTTTATAAAATATATGTAAGCATGATTAAGGCTGGTGAAGCCGGCGGCCAGCTGGACAGTATTCTTGCCAGGCTTGCTGAATATATGGAAGCATCTCAAAAATTAAAGCGCGAAATTAAATCAGCTATGACCTACCCCATAATCTCTTTAAGCATGATTGTTCTGGTTGTAGTTGGGCTCCTTGTTTTTATTATTCCCAAATTTAAGCAAATTTTTGAAAGCATGGGTATTTCTATGCCACTGCCAACCCAAATTCTTATGGCAATGAGCACAATAATGAGAGAATATTTTTTAGTTGTTTTCCTCGTAATAGCAGCTTTCATTATTGGCGTAGTGTTGGCATTAAAAACAAAAAAAGGTCAGTACGTTTTTGACTGGCTAACTTTAAAAATACCAGTTATGGGTGAACTATTTAAGAAAGTTGCCATCTCGCGCTTCGCCCGGACATTCTCTACTCTTATTAAAAGCGGCGTTCCGATTCTTGGCGCATTAGAGATAGTAGCCGCTACTTCTGGAAACATCCTCCTTGAAAATGCGATAAATACCGCCAAGGACAGCGTTCAAAAGGGTGAATCGCTTAGTGAACCTTTAAGCCGCAGTCCGATTTTTCCACCTATGGTTACCAGGATGATCGGCATCGGGGAAAAATCCGGCGCGCTGGAAGCCCTTCTTGAGAAAATTTCGGAATTCTACGATCAACAGGTTGAAGCACTTGTCGACTCTCTTACCGCGATGATTGAGCCATTAATGATCGGCATAATGGGCGCTGTTGTCGGCGGAGTTGTTATCGCTGTTCTATTGCCCATATTTGAAATTCAGAAACAGGTTATGAATAAGAAAAAGTAAGACATGCTACGTAACCGCCTAAAATGGTTTTTATTTTATAGGCTCATTATCGCAATACTGGGCTTGGGCGCAATTTTAATATATCATCTAGGCCAACAGACTTATTCCCAGCATGCCTTACAGCCTAAATTCCCGCCTCATGTGCTTGGTGCCTATTTAACCCTTATTTTTACCTGCCTAATCAACCTGATATATATCCTCTTAATAAAATACCTGTCACCCGTACCAGAGACTCAGTCTGAACAAAAAATCCCGGGAAAAGAAAACGCCGCTCTCAGAAAACTTGCTTTATTCCAAATCGGAATTGATATTATCATAGAAACCCTGCTGGCTTATTTTACGGGCGGTTCGGGGAGTATCTTTGTAAGTCTTTATTTTGCTTCAATCCTAGCCGCTAATATGCTAGTCAGCCCCAGAATAGGCATGTTTTTTGCTTCAGTTTCAAGCACCCTTTTGGCCATAGTCACAATATTATACTCGCTAAGCGCCGCAGGACATTTTTCACTCCCTTTATTGCCGCCGGATTTTGTCAAAACTTCAGCACAAGGATTTAGGTTTCTTTTGCCGTATCTTTTCTTTTTCGTTTTGATTATTCACTTCGTAGCCTATGCAGCAGGCCGCTTGGTTAACGAGCTGGCTACGGAACGCTATCTCCGAAATGAACTGAAAAGGCGCACCGAAATGCTGGAAGTGCTCAAAGAAATGAGTATCGGCATCGCTCACGAATTGCGCAACCCGCTAACTGCAATTAAAGGAGCAGTCCAGAGTTTGTCCAAAAAAGCCTCATCCCCGCCCCCTAATCAATCTAACACCCAGAATATTTTAAACCGTAATACATCCGAACTTGATGATCAGAAACTGATAAATACCGTTCTTAAGGAAACAGACCGTCTTAATAAAATTATCAGCGACTTTCTTGATTTTGCCCGGGAACGGCCGGTATTAATAAAAAACATTAACCTAACCGAAGTAATTCAAGACGTGGTGATGCTTATAAAACAAGGTTCCAGGGTTCGGGACGGCAAAACAGGTGATTTGTTTGATATCAGCGTTGATGCCCCGACAAATATCAACTGCAAAGCGGATCCGGAACAAATAAAACAAGTCTTATACAACCTTATACACAATGCAGTCGAGGCCAGTTCTCCCGGGGGGAAAATAATAGTTAAGGCCTATTTAACGAATAGGCCGTCGCGAACTATCCGTGGCAATCAAAATCTCATAGCTATAGAAGTCATCGACTACGGCAAAGGTGTTCCTTCGGAAAACATGAAAAAAATATTTGAGCCTTTTTTCACCACCAAACCCCAGGGAGTTGGATTGGGTCTAGCCATAGCCCACCGCATTGTTCAATCCCATAAAGGCGAGATAACCGTAGAAAATATCGAACCAAAAGGCGCCAAATTCACCGTCCTTTTGCCGCTAAACTAACCATTTATGATGCTGCGTTGATGGGGAAGCAATAAAAAAGTATTTTGATTTATCTTGACAAACCAAATAATTATGATATTTACAACTACTTACTATGAATAACCCAAAAGCACCACAACAGGCACATAACAGACCGGCTACGGGAATAGTAAATAGAGTAGCCCCTCAACCAAAACCAGCCCTAAGAACACCGGTTGCCCCAGCAGTAAGAGTTGCTCCACCACCGGCAATCAGAAAGGCACCTGGAATTCAACCGGTAGTAACACAGGCAAGGCCGGCCGGCCTTGCGGCGCCGATTACCAGGATGGCTCCTCCTCCGCCACTGACAACCAGTCCTTCAGTTAACAGAAGAGTTCCGCCGCCGCCTCCGGCCCCGGTAAAAACAGTTCTAAGGCCGGCAACAACAGCGGCACCCACGGTAAGAATGCCGGCTCCGCCGCCCCTGACAGCCAGCACAGCGGTTAATAGGCGCCCATCTGCTATTCCACCGCCTCCGACAAAAGCCTTGACCACCAAGCCATCCGCGATAAAAAGCCCTTTTAAACAACCCATAAGAACCGAGCCGGAAGAAGACCCGAATACCGGCAATGAGCAAAAGAAAACCAGGAAAGAGACCAAAGATTACACGGTACAAATCGCCGCCGGTGTCGGAGCCCTAATCGTATTGGGAGCCATCTGGCTGTTTTTCAGTTCAAAGGCCGAAAAAAGATTCGACGCTATGGTCGTAGAGGCCATGGTAGTTTTAGAAAAAGCCCAGAAACAGGCAAAAGACAACGAATTCCAAAAGGCCAAGAGCACATATAAAGAATTCCTTAATGACCCCCGCTTCAATGATTACCCCAAAGATAAAAGGGAAGCTGTAAAAGAAGCCCTTAGCAAGGTTGAGAAAAGGATTGACCGGGAAGAAGATGCCCAGCGCATTCTGGACCCCATCCTCTCTAAAGCCAAAAACGCCGACAAAGAACAATTCCCCGATATAATCGAAGATTTAATAAAATTCATAAAAGATTATGGTGAAACCACTTCTGCCCAGAAAGCAACCGATGAAGTATCAAAATTAAGACAAAAGCAATCCGAAGAAAAAAAGGGGAATGCTAATGAGCTTTTTGCCAAGGTCCGGGTTGAAGCCGACGAATTAATCAATAAAGGAGATCCGGCCGGCGCACTGGAGAAATACCGGGCATTTACAAAAGAATACCCCGATATGGCCGGACCACTTAAGAATAAAATAAATAATGAAATGAAAGCCGTCAAAAAGCTGATTGCGGATAAAAAATAACAGATAAAATGCTCCTGAAGGGAGTGCCTAACACCACGTTTCCCAAAAAAGTTTACGAAATTATCAAAATAAAATGAACTTTTCCCCGTTTTTTACGTTTAATATAATAAGGGGAGCTAAATCCTCCTTGATAACCCATAAATAGAAGGAGGTCTGATATGGCACCAAATTACGGACAAGAAGTAGAAATCAAAGAAGGCTCTATCGCCGCCCATCTGCTGGATGAAAAGCTGGATATCGGGATGTGGCTCCAAGAGTCCGTACTCAAAATGGCACCAATGTGGTTGGCCTCTATAGCTTTCCACGTTTTTATCATTCTGGTGCTTTCCACCATCTCTACCGGCCCGGGCCATAAAATAGACGATTCTATTACGGTTGTTGACTTGGACAAAAAAATCCCTCCGCCGGTTGATGAAATAAAAGAAGAGTTCAAAGAAGAAGAAATAGAAAAGGAAACCGAGGAAGAAGAAATCCTCAAACCCGAGGTGGAGACAGAATCAGAAGAGGATACTGACAAGGATTTAACCCCTTCACCCTTGAAAGGTAAGGGCGTATATGACAGTATCGGTATCGGCGGCGGATTAGGCGGCGGCGGCGGACGTCGCGGCGGACGGAGAAAAAAAGCCCCGGCCGCAACCGAAGACGCCGTTCTGGCCGGCTTAATCTGGCTGGCCAAACACCAGAATCCTGATGGCTCCTGGGGCGCCAAGCGGTTCATGAACCAATGCAAGGGCGCGCGCTGCGGCGGACCGGGCGAAGAAGAATTCGACGTCGGCCTAACCGGCGTCTCTCTCCTGGCATTCACTGGCGCCGGATACACCCCGTCTTCCAAAGACGAGTACGAAGGCATTTGCTTCGGCGTAGTCGTTAAGAAAGCGGCTAATTTCCTGGTTGGAGTCCAAGACACCCAGGGCGCTTACGGCGGAGTAAAACCGGGCAAATTTATGTATAACCAGGCCATTGCGACTTACGCCGTCGCCGACCTTTACGGTCTGATCAAAGACAGCCCCAGCGGCGTTATATTCAAAGACGCCGCCCAGAAAGGCGTTGACTATCTGGTCAGCATCCAGAACCCGGGCAAGGCCTGGCGCTACCAGCCGCGCGACGGCCAGAATGACACCTCGGTTTCCGGATGGGCCGCCATGGCCATCAAATCAGCCCAACTTTCCGAACTTAACGTCGAACACACCGTTTTTGACAGCATTAAATCGTTTTATGACGATGTCACTAACCAGACCGACGGCGTGGTCGGTTACACCGAACTAGGCAGTGTGGCCGTTAAATCCAACGAAAGAGACCCTAAAATCCAGCCATCTATGACCGCCATCGGCATTATGGTCCGGGTCTTCATCGATAAGAACACCAAAGACCCGATTATCAAGAAAGGCGTGGACAGAATTCTTCAGGACCTGCCCACCTGGAACCCGTCAAAACTCGGCGAAATAGATTATTACTACTGGTTCTACGCGTCGTACTGCCTCAACCAGTTCGACGGCCCGGACGGCCCTTGCTGGAAAAGATGGAACGAAAAAATGAAAGAAGTCCTTGTTAAAAACCAGCACCCTAAAACAGACGGCTGCTCTTGGGGTTCCTGGGACCCGAATGACCGCTGGGGCGAAGAAGGCAGCCGGATTTATTCCACGGCCATCAACTGCCTGACCCTTGAGGTTTATTACCGGCTGGGTATAACAAGGTTGAAATAAAATCCAAATAGGTTAGGCGTTAACCATTTGGATTCTTTTACCTCCGAGCATGAATACAATCTACCTGGACCATTCCGCCACGACTAAAGTTCATCCCTTGGTAGTCGAGGCCATGAAATCCTGCTGGGAAACCGACTATGGCAACCCTTCGTCCCTGCATCATAAAGGCCGTCAGGCGCGCCAGTATGTTGACAACGCCCGCCAGAGTGTCGCCCAGCTGATTAACGCCGACCCCAAGGAAATCATCTTCACCGGCGGCGGAACCGAAGCCGATAACCTGGCCGTTTTGGGCGCGGTTAGCGCCCAGAAATCCAAAGGCAAGCACATCATCACCTCGCAGATAGAACACCACGCGGTGCTTAACACCTGCGTCCAGTTGTCCAAACAGGGCTACGAAGTCACTTTCCTGCCGGTCGACAAGCAAGGTGTCATTGACCCGGCCGACCTTAAAAAAGCCGTCCGCGACGACACCATACTTGTTACCATAATGCACGCGAATAACGAGGTCGGCACAGTCCAGCCCATCGGCGAACTGGCCGCCATCGCCGCCGCTAAAGGCGTCACCTTCCATACCGACGCGGTCCAATCCCTGGGTAAAATCAGGATTGACCTGGCCAAACTGCCCGTATCGTTAATGAGTTTCTCCGGCCATAAAATCTACGGCCCCAAAGGCGTGGGCGTTCTGTATATCCGCAAAGGCACCAAGATAACCCCGCTCCAACTGGGCGGGCACCACGAGTTCAACCGCCGGGCCGGCACCGAGAACGTGCCCGGCATCGTCGGCATCGCCCGGGCCATGGAGCTGGTCCATAAGAACCTCGAGGCTGATTCCGCCAGAATCGCCGAACTGCGCGACTACCTGGAAAGCCAAATCTCCTCGCGCATAACCGATATCCAGGTCAACGGCCACCGGACCAAACGTCTGCCCAACATGCTTAATATTACATTTAAATATGTCGAAGGCGAAGGCATCATCCTTAACCTCGACAGCTCCGGCATCTGCGTCTCGTCCGGCTCGGCCTGCACCTCGGAAAGCCTGGAACCGTCGCACGTACTCTCGGCCATGAGCGTGCCGGCCGAACTGGCCCACGGCTCCATCAGGTTCTCGCTGGGCAGGGAAAACACCAAGGCCGAAATAGAATTCACGCTTGATTGCCTGGTAAAAACCGTCCAGCGGCTCAGGGAGATGTCGCCGCTCTATAAAAAGAAATAATATATGCACGATTTGATGATTATCGGGGGCGGCCCGGCCGGGATGACGGCCGGCCTGTATGCCTGCCGGGCCGGGCTGAAAGCCGCAATGGTGGAAAAGGCCGCGCCGGGCGGGATGATAATCAACACCGACCATATCGAAAACTACCCCGGATTCCCGGACGGCATCAACGGATTCGAGCTGGCCCAGCTTATCGAAAAGCAGGCGGTCAAGTTCGGTCTTGAAATCATCACTGCCCGGGCCGGGCATATAAACGTAGAAACATCATCTTTCAGCCTGACATCCAAGGATAATCAAGCGCCCATCGCCCAGGCCAAGGCCGTTATTATCGCCAGCGGCACCACGCCGCGCTCACTAAAGGTGCCCGGCCACGACGCCTTTATTGGCAAGGGCGTTTCCTACTGCGGCACCTGCGACGGCCCGCTCTTTAAGGGCAAGACCGTTGCCGTCGCCGGCGGCGGCAACTCAGCGCTCGAAGAAGCCCTCTTCCTGACCAGGTTCGCCGAACAGGTCATCATCATCCACCGCCGCGACGAACTCCGCGCCTCGGATATCCTCAAGAAACGGGCTTTCTCCAACCCCAAGATAAAGTTCGTCTATAACGCCGTCATCACCGCCATCAACGGCCAGAAAAAAATAGAATCGGTCACCCTAGCGCCGGCACCCGACAAGCAGATTAAAACCGACGTTGCCGTCGCAAACAACAGCATCGCCGTTGACGGCGTCTTCATATTCATCGGCACCACACCCAACACTACCTGCATCCCGGACTCGGTCCGGACCGACAGCGAGGGCTACATCATCACCGACGTGGAGATGAAAACCTCGCAGGCCGGCATCTTCGCGGCCGGCGATGTGCGCAGCCAGTCCTTCCGCCAGGTGATCACCGCCTGCGGCGACGGCGCCCGGGCCGCTTTCTCGGCCCAGCACTACCTGGAAAACCTGTAAACACCTCCCCTTTTTTAATCCAACCAAAATAATCCAGCATTTTCAACTCCTCATCACCACACCTTAAAAAAACTTCAATAATTCTGAATAATAAAATGTTCCGAAGGATGCGCGCAGCGCCACTTTTTCCGGGGAAAAGTTCACAAATTCTCAAGAATAAATGAACTTTTTCCCGTATTTTACGTTTAATATATATAGGGGGGCGAATATACCCCCTGAGATTAACGCGAAAGGAGGCTTTTATGGTACACAGTTATGGGCATATAATAGAGGTTGAAGAAGGCTCTGTGGCCGCCCACCTCTTGGACGGCAAACTGGATATCGGGAAATGGCTCGAAACCACGGTCTTGAAGATGGCACCCATATGGATGGCATCCATCGCCTTCCATATCTTCATCCTGCTCATCCTGGCCGCAATACCGACCTCAGGAAAGGTTGTCATCCCTGACTCTATTACCGAGATAGATTTAACCAAACCGATACCGCCACCGCCTGATGTGTTGGAAGAGGTGTTTGAGAAACCGGTAATCACCAAAGAAAAACCGGTTGAAAAGACGGTGGAAAACCCCAACGAAAACGATGAAGTGAACGAGAACCCGGATGATATACAGACAAAATCCCCATTGGACGCCAAGGGCGTATACGATTCTATTGGTATAGGTCCAGGTTTAGGTGGGCACCGACCAGGTGGCGGTATAAGTGGTATTCCAGGAGTTACCACTTCAACAACTGTATCAACTCTAGCCGGACTGCTCTGGCTGGCCCGGCACCAGAACCCGGACGGTTCCTGGGGCGCCCAAAAGTTCCTCAACCAGTGCAAAGGCGCGCGCTGCGGCGGGCCGGGCGAAGAGGAGTTCGACGTCGGCCTGACCGGCCTGGCGCTCCTGGCATTTACCGGCGCCGGCTACACCCCGTCCTCCAAAGACACCTATGGAAACATCTGCTTCGGCACCACGGTCAAGAAAGCCGCCAACTTCCTGGCCGGCATCCAGGACTCACAGGGCATTTACGGCTCCGTCAAACAGGGCAAGTTCCTCTACAACCAGGCCATCGCCTCCTATGCTATGGCCGACCTCTACGGCCTGATTAAGGACGTCCCGGCCGGGCTGGCCTACAAAGACACGGCCCAGAAGGGCATCGACTTCCTGCTCAGCGCCCGCAACCCGGGCCGAGCCTGGCGCTACCAGCCGCGCGACGGCAACAACGACACCTCGGTCTCCGGCTGGGCGGCTATGGCCATCAAGTCCGCCCAGGGCTCCGACCTGACCGTCGACCCGGCCGTGTTCACCAACGTCCGCGACTTCTTCGACCAGACCACCAACCAGACCGACGGCGTGGTCGGCTACACCGAACTGGGCAGCGTGGCCGTCCGGCCCAGCGAAAAGGACCCCAAAATCCAGCCGTCCATGACCGCCATCGGCATTATGGTCCGGATATTCATCGACAAGAACGCCAACGACCCCGTCATAAAGAAAGGCGTAGACCGCATCCTCCAGGACCTGCCCAACTGGAACCCGTCAAGGCTGGGCGAGATAGATTACTACTACTGGTTCTACGCATCGTACTGCCTCAACCAATTCGACGGCCCTAACGGCCCCTGCTGGAAAAAGTGGAACGAGAAGATGAAAGACGCCGTCATCAAGAACCAGCGCCCGGAATCGGACGGATGCCTCAACGGCTCCTGGGACCCGATTGACCGCTGGAGCGACGAAGGCAGCCGCGTCTATTCCACGGCCATCAACGTACTCACCCTCGAGGTCTATTATCGCTTGGCTATCGTCAGGCCGGGCAGTGGCTCCGGCCACTGACCGGCCCGGGCGACCCTCGGCATCGGCCGGAATAATGTCTTGACTTCACGCCAGGCTTTTGCTAAATTCCGCTGATATGAAGTTTTCTAATGGCGATTGGAGTCTCGTCTTCCGCCAGGCGCCGGCCCTCTGGGTCACCGTCTTGGTCATCATCCCAGCCGTGTTGCTGGCCACCTATCTGGTCTACCGCCGGGAAAACACCTCGCCCCTGATGCGTCTCGGCCTGCTCGTCCTGCGAGCCAGCCTGTTCTTCATACTCGTCCTGATAATCTACCAGCCGGTGCTGTCCACCGAATACACCTTCCGGCGCGAATCCAACCTGCCCATCCTTATCGACGACTCGCTCAGTATGGGCTTCAGCGTCCCGGGTAAATCAGGCGGGAAATCACCCTCGCGCCTGAGCGCCGTGGAAAACGCCTTGCTCAAGCCGGACGACAAGGACAAGGCTAAACCGCCCGAAATCATCCGCAAATTAGCCGAGACCTACAAGCTCCGGCTCTATACCTTCGGCACCGCCGTCAGCCAGCTGCCGGCCGACGCCAAACCCGGGCTGGAAGCCCGGAGCGACGGCACGGCCATCGGCAACGCGCTGCTCGACGCCCTCAAGGACGTCAACGGCCACACCACCGGCATCATCCTGGTCTCGGACGGCCAGAACAACGCCGGGCTGGACCCGCTCGAGGCGGCCCGGATACTCGAAGACCGCAACGCCGTCTGCCCGATTTATACCGTAGCGCCGGTCCGGGAAGAACCCATCAAGGACCTGGAGCTGTCCGACCTCAAGGCGCCGGTCGTGGCCATCGCCCGGGATTTTATCTCGTTCGAATTCTCCGTCCGGGCTACCGGACTTAAGGAAGGCGAAACCGTCACGGCCAGCCTGTCCGAATCGCCGCTCGATACGGACGCCGGCGCCAAGTCGACCGGCCCGGCCGTGGCCGAGCAAATCCTGGCCATGCCGGCGGACGGCGCCAAGGCCGCCGTCACCCTCAAATACAAACCCGACAAGCCCGGCCGCTATGTCTACACCCTGAGCATCCCGGTCCAGAAGGGCGAAATCGTGGCCGAGAACAACTCGCTCACCCATTACGTCAACGTCATCGACAACACCATCCGGGTGCTCTATGTCGAGACCTATCCGCGCTGGGAATACCGCCGCCTCAAGAACTCGCTCATCCGCGACCGGACTATGAAAGCGGCCGTGCTCCTGCTCGACGCCGACCCGGACTTCCCCCAGGAATCATCACCCGGCATTGCGCCGGTGTTCGAATTTCCCCGAACCAAGAAAGAGCTCTTCGAATACGACGTCATCCTCTGGGGCGACGCCGACCCGATGCGCCTGGCCGACAGCCCGGCCGCCTCCGGCCAGATTGTCGAAAACCTCAAGAGCTTTATCGAGGATATGGGCGGCGGCATCGGCTTCATCGCCGGCGCCAAATATAATCCCGACTCGTTCCGGGGCACCTTTATGACCGAGCTCCTGCCCGTCGCCCTGGAAGACCAGTCCTACGCCATCAACGCGCTGATGCGCGAGGACGAAACCATCAAGGACGCATTCAAGATGAAACTGACGGCCGAGGGCAAGGCCGAGCCGCTGATGCAACTGGACGATAACGCCTTGTCTAACCAGCGCCTCTGGGAAGACTCCTCCGGCCTGCCCGGGATGATATGGTTCTTCCCGGTCAAGAAGCCCAAACCGGGCGCCCGGGTGCTGGCCGTGCATCCGCTGGACAAGAACAGCTTCGGCGAACGCGCCCTCATCGCCGTCCAGAACTACGGCAAGGGCCGGGCATTCTTCAGCGCCTTCGACGAAACCTGGCGCTGGTGCCTGTTATACGGCGACAAGTATTTCTACGCCTTCTGGAGCAACGCCCTGCGCTACCTGAGGGGCAGCCAGCTCACCGGCGACAAGCATTACCAGCTGGCCACCGACCGGCCCAACTATACGATGGGCGACCGGGTCCGCGTCTTCGCCCGGGTCTATGACCCGGACTACAACCCGCTGGCCGCGTCGTCTTACTCCGTCAGCCTGATTGCGCCGCCTGATAGGGATAAGCCAGCTCGCCCGAATGCCGAAGGCGGGCGGGCCAACCGGGTCGAGCTGGCCCTGGCCCAATCCAACAAGACCGGCTCGTTCGAGGGCTCCTATGTCCCAACCGTGGCCGGCAATTATTATCTGGAAACCGGGCCCAAGGAAAACCCCACCATCGTGGCCTTCAACGTCCGCTACCCGTCGCGCGAATACGAAAACCCCGGCATCAATGTCCGGGCCCTGCAGGCGTTAGCCGAAAAGACCAAAGGCGAGTTCCTCTACCTGGACCAGATAAACACCCTGGCCCAGAAAATAAAACCGTCCGCCGACATACTTTACACCGAGACCACCGAGAAAGACCTCTGGGACAGCCCGCTGGTCTTCCTGGCGTTCCTGCTTATCATCACCGCCGAATGGATAATCCGTAAACTGGCCCGATTAATATGAATATATTTGTAAAACTCAGCATCGTCCTGACTGTTAGTGCCGCTTCGACCGAAGGGAGTTAGCAGCACGTTATCCCCGAAACGAAGTGGAGCGGGGATCCTGCGAAACCTTGGAAGGGGAAAAGAACAATTATGAACCTATTCCTGCGTATAAGTATCATCTTAACTATCCTAATCATAATCGGGGCCGGGTGCAGCGCCACCCATACAACCCAATCCAATCAGGCGCGCATAGAACAGGTAATGAGGGAATTCCAGAACTGCATCAATACCATGGACTTCGCTAAAATCTACGAGATGATGTCCAATAAAGGAAGGGCCGGCCGGAGTAAAGAAGAAATCAGTAGTATGGCGACCCGCGAGCCGCCATCAGGTTTAAAAGTGAACATCGTCAAAATACACCGCATCACTGTAATAACTCCCGGCGCCCTGGCCGAAGCCATCATAACCATTGATGCCCTTTTCACGGATGATCCCGAGAATCCCAAGGAACGGTACGATTTAAAAGTCATCATCCCGTTTGAAAACGGCGACTGGCGTATCGGTGATATTTTTTCCGTTTCAATCGAAGACATCACAATAGATGAATTAATTAAAACAATTAATAGCTATCGAAATGCTATGGAAGACGGTTCAAATCTCCAGTCCGCACCGGTCGAAGATGCCATTCGCGAATTGGGCGAACTCAAGGCCAGCAAGGCCATCAAAACATTAATTGATTTTATGTGTTTCCTTATTGATGACGAGACATCGACAGGCGTATCTGGTCTTGATTATCAATTAATGATAGATGGTTTTCAATCTGCGGTTTACTTGGCTTTAACCAAAATAGGTCAGCCGGCCGTAAGTCCGCTGGTTACCGTACTGCGCTACGGCACATTCCGGGAACATTTCAACCCGCATTTAACAGAATCCGGGAAACAAGAACTAATAGAAGCCGAGAAGAAATTCAGCATGAAAGATTGGAGCAGCAACGGAGAAAAAGCCCGGTTTGCCAGAAAAGCCCTATATCTAATTGAAGGCAACCGTGCAATTAACACTCTGGAGCAAGCGTATAAGTTCGAAACTGACCAATATAAAAAAGGTAATTTAGCCGAGCAATTAGCCAAACTTGAGAAAGAAATCAAATCCGGGGAACTAAAGACGAAATAATATGAACCTGTTCCTGCGCATAAACATCACCCTTTGTACATTCGCTGCGCTCAGTATAAATGCCTTAGTGGCTAACGTCTACGCCGAAGACCAGCCACGGGCGCATATCCGGGTCAACGCCGAGGCCACCGCCACCCTGAGCCAGGCCGGCCAGGCCGCCGATGCGGCCAACTGGGTCCAGGCCGCGGTCCTCTACCAAAAGGCATTGGAACAGTACGGCGACTACGTCGTGCCGGCCGAAACAAAAGACTCCGCCGGGCTTTACCGCGGCGCGCGATATGCCGCGCTCCAGGGACTGCGCGATATGCCTTCGGCCGGGCGCAAGGCATACCAGTCTATGTTCGACCAGCCGGCCCGGACGCTCTTCCAGGCCGCACAATCAGCCGGACCAAACGGCATCAAACAGCTGGCCGAAATAACCGAGCGCTACCTCTTTTCATCCTCAGGCCCGCGGGCGCTGGCCATCCTCAGCGCCGACTGCCTGGAACAATCCGACATCACCGGCGCCGAACATTACCTCGACCAGGCCGTCTGGCTCTACGGCCAGGGGCCGTATCCGGACGCGCTCAGATCCAATATGGAACTGCTGGCCAAGCTCAAGGCGCCGGTCGCCCAATCCGAATCCGCCGGCAACGACTGGCCGGCCTATTGCGGCAACAGCGGCCGCAACCTGCCGGCCCGGGGCAAACTGCCGCTGGCCCAGATGCCGCCCCTGGCCGGGGTCTTCCCGGATAACACCGACCCGGGCCGGTTGCTCCCGCCCGCGCCCAATCCCAACGTCTATAACCCGTATTACCGGCCCCAGAACTACGACCCCAACGCCTACCTGCCGTATTTCCCGGTGGTCAAACGGGAGCGGATATTCCTGGCCACCGGCTCGGCCGTTTACGCATTCGGCATCCCCAAACCGCCCCAACCCGTCAGCCCGGCTGCTACTGCCGCCGCCGGACTGCCTAACCGGCTCAACCCGCTGCCCGCGCTCTGGAAGTTCGAGATACCCCGCGACGACGCCGTCCGGTTCTTTTTCGAGAACCGCGTCATCTGCACCGCCGCGGCCGCAGGCGACCGCGTCTACGCGCCAATGATTACCGCCTACGCCGGGCACGAAACCCAGCTCGGCTTCCTGGACGTCAAATTCCCCTTCCCCAACCGGACCCTGTTCTGCTTCAACGCAACCAACGGCAAAATTATTTGGAGTTCGGAAAAGCTGGCCAAGGTCTCGTTCAGCGTAGCACCGGCCGTGGAGAACGACAGCCTCTACGCCGGCGGGGTCAAGGCGCCACAGCAGACCGACCTGCCCGAGCATTACGTCTACTGCCTCGACGCCGCCACCGGCGCGCTCAAGTGGCAGACCTTCATCGCGTCGGGTATGCTCGAAACCAACCTGTTCAACAACCCCAGCCGCGAGCCCGTCAGTTCGCCCGTAACCATCGCCGGCGACACCGTTTACTACTGCGCCAACATCGGCGTGGTGGCCGCGCTGGACAAATACAACGGCGCCGTCAAATGGATCAGCTACTACCAGCAATATAATATTCCACCGGTCCGGCAGGACTATACCCCGGTCCAACTGCCGCTCAACTGGATAAACAACCCGGTGCTCAGCCACAACGGCTGTGTCTACGCCGCGCCCATAGACTCGCCCTATTTGCTGTGCTTGTCCGAAGCCGACGGACGGCCGCTCTGGCGCTGGGACGGCGAGGAAATCGGCGGCACCCGTTATATCCTCGGCGCGCGGGAGAATCAGTTGGTTATCTCCGGCAGTTCAGCCGCGGCCAGCCTCAACGTCGAAAAGCAGGGCAAGCCCGAATGGGTCATCGCCAACCACCCCTTCCGGGGCAAAGGCCTGATAGCCGACGGCCTGGTCTACCTGCCCACGCTCAACGGCCTGCTCGAGGTCGGCCTGAAAAACGGCACGATACTTAATCTGGCCCAGTGGTCCAACCCGCAGGAATGCGGGAACCTGGTGCTGACGCCCGGGCTGTGTCTGAGCGCATCGGCCGGCCGGCTCAGCGCCTACCTCCCGGGGCAGGCGGCACTTCCGATGACGGCTCCGGTGCCGGTGCCGACTAAACCCGAGCTTAAATAGGACCCGCCCCAGACAAAGGAAAGTAAGCATTGACAAATATTGCCGGGCTTAATATAGTTAGGCTATGGGTTATTTCTTGATAGAATTTGTCATATTCATATTAATAGTTTACTTTTCCGCTTACATATTCATCTGGATACTTCGTCGGCTCATAAAACGGATAAAGCGCGAGTTAAAAATCAGCGAGTCCGCCGACAACAGAACAATGCCGGTGCCGGTATACGGCATCGGGGACAAGACCGAAGCCCAGGAGCTGAAAACCTTTCTGGAAGATATTGGCATCCCTTTCGAGATAACCCCGTTTAGCGGCTATAAATACGCTGATATCTGGGAGTGTCATAACGGCTGGGGCATTCTGATTACCCAAAACCAATATGCGCTCAGGATAAAAAATGCTCTCCAGGCTTACCTTAAGATCAAGCTGGAACAAGCCAGGGACTCAGGCATACCGCCCGAAGAAGTCATCGGAGGGATAACAGCCCCAACCGAAACGATATACGCCGAAGAGTTTCGACGCCAGCCCACCGCACAGGAAATAGAAGAAAGAAAATACTCCCAAAAATTCTATCGTCGGATAGCCTTGATTTTCGTCGTTATAACAGCTTTGAATTCCTCTGCACTCATATGCGCAATTTTGGCTATAATAACATTATCCATAATCTACGGTCCCAAAAAAATATGGACGAGAAATTAATCGTTATCGCTGAATATATGTCGCCGATGGAGGCGCACTTTGACCGAACGCTCCTGGAAGACAACGGCATTAAATGTGTTGTCGGCAACGAACTGCTTTTTAACGGATGGGGAGTCTTGCCGTTCGTTCCGACATCCCTGAATGTTTTCGAATCCGATGCCAAGCGCTCCCTAAAGATTCTGGGCTCCAAAGGAAACACCCTTCCCGGCGCTGAAATACACTAATCAAGCCCATTTCCAAGGTTTAATGCACCTAAAATTAGAAATTCTCCACACCCGCCATACCCCCATCCCTACGGGGGGAGGGTACCTAACCTACCAGGGGAGACGCCCATAATAACCAGCGGATACCACCATACCTACCATAGGTAACTACCCTAGCTACTTTTCGTAACTACCGTACCTACCATCCGCAGGCACCCAGACCACCTGCAGTACCTAACGGGGTTACAGGGGGATACTACCTACCCTACTAGGGGAGACTACCATACCTACCTATAGTAACTACCCTGCCTGCGGATTGATATCCCCCTAACTGCCAATGGTTACCCCCTAAAATACCGATGGTCACCCCCTACGATACCGATGGTTACCACCCCCAAAGGCAGGGGTTAACCCCCTGTCAGCTCGGACATTTTACTATAAATCCGGAAATTCGCAAAAAACTTAATCAGCCATATCCATATATTTTATAAGCAGTTATGTAAAACATGAGGAAAAAACATATCTCAACTTAACGGACAAAGCGTCTGTTTCATAAGCTTCATAGAAGTGTATTAGAATTGCTATCCGGGTCTAAAAGATGTTTTTTATTCCTCTATCTCGACCAGCTTATAGCGCGAGGTCTGGCCGCGGATTATGGCCACCCGGCGCTTGGCTATCTTGAAATGCTTTGCCAGGACCTCTATCAGCGCGGCGTTAGCCTTGCCGTCCGTGGGCGAAGCGGTCAAATAAACCTTGAATTGGCCGGGCTCCTGCTTGACCAGGTTCTTTGAGGCGTTGGGGATGACCTTGAGTTCTATACGCATAAGATTAGTACGCAGATCTTCGCAGATAAACGCTGATAATTTCTATAACGTACTGCTACGTTCACTTTCCCTGCTGGTTCCGGAGCTTTTCGCTCCACTCTTGCAGCGATATTTTCACAAAGCCGGCGCCGAGTATGTCGGGGTCGAGCTTGAGCCCGGTTTCGGCGTCGGCGATGGCCAGCTTGAACTGTCCCTTCTGGGCATAGATACGACTGCGGTTGATGTAGGCCTCGGCTAAATCGGGCTTGAGCTCGATGGCCCGGTCAAAGTCCCGGTGGGATTTTTCTAACGGTTCGGAGTAGTCCTTGCCGGCGATGCCAAGCATCTTGGCTTTTTCGTAATAGACCATACCCCGGGCGTTGTGCAGGTCGGCGTATTTGGGGTTGAGCCGGATGCCCTCGTCAAAATCGGCCAGGGCATTATCGAAGTTATTGAGAAACAGGTGAATCTCGCCCCGGCCCAGGTAAATAAGATACAAGGCGCGGCTGGCGCTTTTTTTGGACATCTCGACGGCCCGGTTTAAATCCTCGAGTGCTTTGTCTGGTTTTCCCATCTGCTTGTAGGTCTCGGCCCGGTTGACGTACCCGACCTCGGACGAGTACGGGTCGAGCCGGATAGCTTCGGTATAATCGTCGATGGCTTCCTGGTAGTTGAACATATCGGTCCGGACCAAGCCGCGGATGTTGTAGGCCTCGGCGTAGTCGGGTTTGATTTTCAAGGCCCGGTCTATATCTTCAAGGGCCCCGGGCAGGTCTTTTTTGGACCTATAAATCTCGGCCCGGTTGACATAGCTAAGGTAAGCCACGGAGGGCTTGATTTTTATGGCGGTGTCCAGGTCGGCCAGCGCCTGTTCGTCCAGGCCGAGGCGGTGATAAACACTGGCCCGGGCGTCGTAGGCGCCGGCATAGCCGGGGTCGAGCTTGACGGACTGGCTATAATCTTCCAGCGCTTTGGCGTAATCACCGATGGAGGAGTAGCTGTAGCCGCGCATATAGCAGGTGTAATAGGAGTCAGGCTTGAGTTCGAGCGATTTGGAGAAATATTTTATGGCCTGTTCGTAGTTGCCGCGTTCGCGTTCCATATCACCGCGGGCGTAGTAGCCGCCGGCGCTGTCAGGGTCATATTTAAGGACCTGCTCCAATTTGGCTGCGGCTTCCTTGGGCTTATTGTAGTAGACGTTGAGTATGGTGGCCATCTGGAAATAGGCGTATGTCAAGGTCGGCTCGATTTCCACGGCCCGGGCGTAATATTTATAGGCTTGTTCGAATTCGTCAATGTGGTTGTAGGTGTCGGCGATGAACTGGCAGGCCTCGGCGTAGGTGGGGTCTATGATGAGGGCCTGCTGGGCGGCTTTTATTTTCTCGTTGTGTTCGTAAAACTGCTTGGCCCGGTCGAGCATAGCCTTGGCCTTGGTCCTGATGTCGAGCTGTTCCTGGCGCGATGCGATGTCACGGTCACGTTTGCGGATTTCGGCCAGGCAACGGTCCTTGAGCTGGTCGATTTCTATGTTATAACCGGCTAATTCCAGTACTTTTTCGCACATTACCCGGGAATCGTTGTATTTGCCTTCATCGAAGAGGGCCTGGGCCTCAAACTTATAGATATCCAGCTTTTGGCCGGTCTGGATGTGATTCACCAACTGCCAGACGCCAAAGGCCAGAAGCAACAGGCTGGTGGAGGCCAGGCCGATGGCGGCGATACGGTGCTTTTTGACGTTGCGCCAGAGCCGGGCTACGGACGAGACGCGCCGGGCCAGGATGGGCTCGCCTTCGATATACCGGTTCAGGTCATCGGCTAATTCCCCGGCCGTCTGGTAGCGGCGCAGCTGTTCTTTTTCCAAGCATTTAAGGCAGATGGTTTCCAGGTCCTTGTGCACGACTATGACCGAACTGGGCAGGGCCGGTTCTTTGTTGACGACATTCGACAGGACGTCGTAGAGTTCCGCGCCCGGAAACGGCAGTTGTCCGGTAAGGGCGTGGTAAAGTGCGGCGCCGAGGGAGAAGACGTCGGAGCGCCGGTCGACCTTCTCTTTTTCACCGCGGGCCTGTTCGGGCGACATATAGTCGGGCGTGCCGACGGTCGAGCCGCTCATGGTCAGGGAACGGTCAAGCCCGTTAAGTTGTTTGGCCAGCCCGAAGTCGGTCAGGTACGGTTTGCCGGACTTGTCTATAAGAATGTTGCCGGGTTTGATGTCCCGGTGGATGATATTCTGCGAATGGGCGTAATCGAGGGCCAGGGCGATATCACGGATGATGCGGGCGATGCTTTTGGGCGTAAGCGATTTATCGCCATCGGTTATCAGGTCGGCCAGCGAGGCGCCTTCGATATAGTCCATGGTCAGGTAGTAGGTCTTGCCCACGGCGCCGGCCTCGTAGACGTTGATGATGTTGGCATGCTTCAGGTTAGCGGTAGCCCGGGCCTCGCGCATGAAGCGGGCGGTCGATTCAATGTCTTCGAGAATGAGCGTCTTGATGGCGATGTGCCGGTTGAGAATGCTGTCATAAGCCAGGTGGACGGCGCCCATGCCGCCCTGGCCGAGCTTGCGCTCTAGCCGGTATTTGCCGAAAGTTTGTCCAGCGGCATCGTCATTTTTGCGGACGGATTCCTGCTCCAGCCAAGGCTTGACCAGCGGATGCTCCCGGAGCAGTTTGGGGTCGGCGTTCTTGGTTTCATCGCTGTCCCACCAAGCCCGGAATTCTTCAGCGGATTTGAAGGGCTGTATCTTGATGGTCCGTTTATCCATGGCCGGTATGTTATTTATGAACGAGGCTAAGTCAAGTTAAAAACCAAACATTAAGGATAAAATCAGTTTGCTCCAGTGGTTTTGCCTCAAAGACGGCCGAACCGCGTTCCGCCGCGAAAGCCCGAAATAATCCGCGGTCTATTTTCCCAGCTCCTCTTCAAGCTTCTTGAGTTCGGCCGGTGAAATGGTAAAAGCGTGCTTGTCTTCGGGGAATTTATGCGCCTTAACCTCGCTGGCGTAGCTCTTGAAGGCCTCGAGCATGATGTTGCCGATGTTGGCGTATTGCTTGACGAACTTGGGCGTGAAGCATTGGTACAGCCCGAGGATGTCGTGCATTATCAGGAGCTGGCCGTCGGCGACATTGCCGGCGCCGATGCTGAATATCAGGCAGTTGACGCTCTTTTTGATGTATTCGGAAACCCGGGTGGGCACGCATTCCAACAGGATGCCGAAGGCTCCGGCCTTTTCCAGCGCCTTGGCGTCTTCGATGAGCAGCCTGGCCGAGCGGGCGTCTTTGCCCTGGGCCTTGAATCCGCCCAGCATCGAGGATGACTGGGGCGTCAGGCCGATATGGCCGATGACCGGGATACCGGCGTCGACGATGGCCCGGACCTTGTCGGCGATGCGCACGCCGCCTTCCAGCTTGATGGCATCGCAGGCGGCCTCTTTCATGAACCGGCCGGCGTTAAAGACCGCGTCCTGGGCACTGACCTGGTATGACAGGAAGGGCATATCGCCGATGACGAATGCGGACGGCGAGCCTTTGCGCACCGCCTTGGCGTGGACGACCATCATGTCCATGGTGATGGGCATGGTCGAGTCGTTGCCGTGCACCACCATGCTGGCCGAATCACCCACCAGAATCATCTCGATTCCGGCCTGTTCCATAAACGTGGCCGACGGGTAGTCGTAACAGGTCAACCAGGAAATGACTTCGCCTTTTTCACGCAGCGCGTACAGGTAGGGTATGGTTACTCTTTCTCTTGGCATAAATCGGACCTCCTTTGCCACAGAGCCTCAGAGAACACTGAGAAACTCTGTAACGAATAATAAATAAGCCATTAATATAACAAGGGTTTTGTGTTTGGCAAGAATAATTAAACCTTAAGGCAAGGGAAATGGTACGCAGATTTTCGCGGATAGCTTCTATAAGGAGACCATGAGGACAGGAGCTATACTCTTGGGTTCCTGGCCTCCTTATTAAATTTTCTTCGCGTGCTTTGCGGTAAACACTTAGCCTTCGGACAGGGCGGGCGCGGATTTAGTTCTATTTACGCCGCTCGGTGAACCAATAGCTGTCCAGCTGGGAAAGCCCGGCAAACAGGGCCGGATGGCCCAGGTTCATTATGGCCTTGGCGTCTTTATCGCATCGCATAACCTTGCGGGCCAGGACCTCGCCCAGGATGCCAGCCTTGGCTTCGCGGTCGGCCCGGGACAGGAAGTAGGTGGCGATGGTGTCGTCCGGAGCGCATTCGCCGTCGGATTCGTATTTGATGGTCATATCGTGCCCGCTGTCCAGGACCTTGACGGCGTTATCGAACCAGTTGAAATCGGGCCGGCCCAGGTCGGTGTTTATCCGGATATGCGCGGTCAGCGACAGGTTCTTGATGCCGGCTGATTTGAGTATCTGGTGGCATTCGATGAACTTCTCCGGGCTGACGGCGTTGCCGATGTTGATTTCGCGGATGGGGCTGGTCTTGTCCTTGCGCAGGTAGGTCTTGATGATGTTGAGCAGCATCCGGAACTGTATCAGGTTCTGGGCGGACAGGAACATCGAGACCTTGAAGGTGAAGTTCTTTATGTCGCGGCCATAGTAGCAGGCGGCCACGATGGTGGACCAGCTGGGGTTCAGGAAGAACGAGGCGCCGGTTTCCAGGCCGGTCCGGGTGATGCTGTCCAGATAGACCAGGTGGTTGTCGTTGCCGACCTCGACGCCGCAGATGTTGCCAAAGACCGTGCCCATATTGTTGATGACCGGGACCTTAAGCCCGTTGCCGGCGTCGGCCGTGGCAATCTTGACTCCGGTGGCCTTATGGATATTGTCAAAATGCTTGGCGGCGATGGGCGTGCTCAGGAACGATGAGGCGCAGAAATGGCCACCCATGATGTTTTCGCACATAGCCAGGGTGGTTATCAGGTCGCCGCCGTAGACGTAGTCGTCGTTGAGCGGCATGACCGAAATCATTTCCAGCGGCAGGAGTGTATCCCCGCGCTTGGCCAAATATTTCATGGCCTCGAAAGTGACCTTGTATCCCTGCCAGGCCGAGACCTGGGTGGTGGCGGTGCCTTTTTTGGAAGCCCTGACGTTATTTTCCACGATGTATTGCGCCACCTTGGGGAATTTATTGGCCAGGCCTTCGGCTTCGGACAGGACCTGGCTGAACCCTTTCTGGCCGGCCACTTTGGCCCGGTATTGGTAACGGCGTTTGTCCTGGATGGCTTTGTCAATGGCCTTGGCGCCGCCGTGGAATGATTTGAGTTTATCGATGGCCTTCATCTCGGTCTTGTTCAGGTATGGCAATAACATATGATACTCCTTAATAAGTAAGCGGATTAAGCTGATATGGCATATTAGAAAACCACCAGTTTTGGTTAAATCTATTTAATCGACTTACTTAATTTAATCTATGTTTCTAATCCTGCTCGCTATCGCTCGGGGATAACGTGCCGCTAACTCACTTCGTTCGAAGCGGCACTAACCACACTCAGAATAGCCACAGTCGTGGCAGACCATACAGCCTTCTTCGTATGAGAGGATACCGCCGCAATCCGGGCAGGCGCCTTTCTTTAATGATTCGGACTTGGTCACCCGCCGGCCGGTGCCGCCGGTCTGGGGCTTGGCCGGTGCGGGAGCCTGGCGTGTTTCCGGCTTTACCGGCGACGCCGTCGAGGCAGCCGGCCCGTTCCAGCCGTTATTGGTCGATTCTTCGAGCGCTTTGGAGATGGCGTCGGCGCAGGAGAGTATCTTGCCGCCCTTGCCCCACGAGGTCGAATGGCAGGAAATTCCCTTGAGCTGTTTGACGACTTCCTTGATATCAGCGCCGGAACGCAGCGCGAACGAGACTAGGCGCGAGAGACCTTCGGTCTGCGACGCGGCGCAACCGCCGGCCTTGCCCATGGCGCTGAACAGTTCGAATGGACGCCCGTTTTCGTCGTAGTTGATGGTTACATATAGGTTGCCGCAACCGGTCTTGACCTTGCGGGTGGAGCCGAAGATAATCTCGGCCCGGGGACGGGGCTGTGCCGAGAATGGAGCCTGTTCTGCCTCCGGGTCGGTAGTCTGTTTAGCGGTCGTCTCGGATGTTGTGCTCAAGACCTGTTGTCCGCGCGAGCCGTCGCGATAGACGGTGACGCCCTTGCAGCCGAGCTTGTAAGCCAGGAAGTAAACCTCGGCCACCTGTTCCCTGGTGGCTTCGTTGCGGAAATTGACGGTCTTGGACACGGCATTATCGGTATATTTCTGGAAGGCGGCCTGCATCTTTATGTGCCATTCCGGAGCCACGTCGTGGGCGGTGATGAACACCTCGCGCACTTCGCGGGGGATTTCTTCGATGTTCTGGATGCTGTTGGACGAGGCGATTTTCTTCATGAGCGCCTCGGAATGGAATCCCTGTTTCTTGGCCATAGCTTCGAATATCGGATGGGCTTCGAGCATCTTGGTGCCGTCCATAACGTTGCGGGTATAGCAAACGGCGTAAAGAGGTTCGATGCCGGACGAGGCGCCGGCGATGATGCTGATGGTGCCGGTCGGCGCGATGGTGGTGGTGGTGGCGTTGCGGATAGGCGGCTCGGAGCGCTTGTCGTAAACGCTGCCACGGAAGTTGGGAAAAGCGCCGCGCTCGACGGCCAGCTGGCGCGAGGCGACCTTGGATTCGGTATCGATAAACTTCATAACCTCCTCGGCCAGAGTCAGCGCCAGTTCGGAATTGTAAGGTATATCCAGCTGTATGAGCATATCGGCCCAGCCCATGATGCCCAGGCCGATTTTGCGGTTGGATTTGGTCATCTTTTCTATCATCGGGAGCGGATACTTGTTGGCCTCGATAACATTGTCCAGGAACCGGGTAGCCAGGTGGGTCACCTTCCTGATGCGGTCCCAATCCACTTCCGGCTTGGACGATTGGCCGCTGACCATCTGAGCCAGGTTAATCGAACCAAGGTTGCAGGACTCGTAAGGCAACAGCGGTTGTTCGCCGCAAGGATTAGTTGATTCAATCATCCCGGCGTTGGGAGTGGGGTTATACTTGTTGAGCCGGTCCATGAAGACGATGCCCGGCTCGCCGGACTGCCAGGCTTTTTCGGTTACCAGGTCGAAGACCTTGCGGGCTTTAATCTTGCAAACCGGTTTCTTGTTGCGCGGGCTGACCAGGTCGTATTCCTCATCGTTCTCGACCAGCTTCATGAACTCTTCGGTAATGCCAATTGAGATGTTGAAATTATTCAGCTGTTTCTCATCCTGCTTGCAGGTGACGAATTCCATAATGTCAGGATGGTTGTAATTAAGTATGGCCATATTGGCGCCGCGCCGGAATCCGCCCTGGTTGATGGCTTCGGTCGCCTCGTTGAATACTTTCATGAACGAAATAGGGCCGGAGGACAAACCATGCGAGGTGCTGACCAGGTCGTTCTTAGGCCGGATATTGGTGAATGAAAAACCGGTGCCGCCGCCGCTCTTGTGGATAAGCGCCGCGTTCTTGACCACTTCGAAGATGCTGTCGATGGAATCACCCACCGGCAGGACGAAACAGGCCGAGAGCTGTTGGAGCTCGCGTCCGGCGTTCATCAGGGTCGGGGAATTGGGCACAAACCAGAGGCGGGCCATAATGTCGTAGAAGGTGTTTTCCCACTTCTTAAGGTCAGCGTTGGGGTTAAAGTTCTTCTCGACCGCGGTGATGTTCTTAGCCACGCGATGGAGCATGCCTTCGGGCGTCTCGCAGGTCTTACCCTCGGCGTCCTTCATCAAGTAGCGCCGGTAAAGAACGGTCAAGGCGTTGGGGTTGAACTTGGGCGCTATGGGCGTTTTGTTCTGGTTGCTGAAATCGAATGAAAGATTGGCGGAATCGTGCAGGTCTTCGTTATTCTGCACCGCCGGACGATGCGAAGTAGCCATAACCCTCTCCTTTTGACGCGCCCGGGACACAAGAGGGAGCAAACACAGCATCAACAGACTACATATTTCAAACCCGCCATAAACGAGGCTGAAATCTGTTCCCCTGCATAAACATACAAGGGCTGATAATGGCTATATTTGAAACCGCCTTGACCGGGTATCTAAATTTCGGTTGTTTAACAAAAACTCCTTATAACACTACAGGTAGTAAACCGGGGCCAGTATAACCCAATTAATAGTGGTGTCAAGAAAAAATATTATTTTATTAAAATATTTTATTCCATTAATCAGCGCCGGATTATTTTCCTTTGAGAGCGTTCTTTATATCGCGGGAAATCTGCTTGACCAGAGCCCGGGATGAGCCGAATTTTCTCTCGGACCGGAGAAATTTCAGTATTTGCACCTCGATATCAATCCCGTAAAGCGAATTTTTACTCGGCTCGCGGTAATTCAGGATGTAAACCTCGATGGTTACCCGTCCGGCGCGATGGAAAGTCGGCCGGGTACCGATATTTACCAGAACGCGGTAATCTTTTTTACCGGTCAGTCCGGTCCGGCCGGCATAAACCCCGTTGGGCGGTAATATTTCGTGGTGCGGGTCGAGGTTGGCCGTGGGAAAACCGATGGTCCGTCCGCGCCGGTCGCCGTGTACCACGGTGCCCAAGATGCTGACCGGCCGTCCGAGCATCGCCAGGGCGTCAGCCAGCCGGTTTTTCTGTATAGCCCGGCGTATCAGCGTGCTGCTGATAATATGTTTCTTATAAAATCTGGGCGGGACAATCCACAGAGGAACAACCGGCGCCATTTTCCGGAGCAGGTTAAGGCCGCCGTCCTGATTATGTCCGAAAACCGTGTCGCGGGTCAGGACTATTCCGGACGGGCGGAGTTTTTCAAGAATGATATTATTTATGAATCCGACCGCGGACATCCGGCTGAACTCCCGGGTAAACGGCAGGACCAGACAATAGTCAACGCCCAATTGTTCGAGCAGGAGCAACCGATGAGCGATGGATGTGATGTAAAGCGGCTCGCTGGAATCCGAGAGAACGCGTTTGGGATGTTCATCAAAAGTAATGACCAGCGACGGCCGTTTGGATTTCCGGGCGCGCGCGACCAGGGCCCCGATGAGCGCCCGGTGCCCGAGGTGAACTCCGTCAAATATGCCCCAGGTGATGACCGGAGATTTTATCCGGGAGCATTTATTTAAATTATTTAGCAGTCTCACTTTTTTCCATTCGATCCAGAAGCAGGACTCCGTTAAGATGGTCCAGTTCGTGCTGGACAGCCCGGGCCAGGATATCTTCGGCCTCGATGGCGAACCGTTTGCCGGTCAGGTCATGCGCCTCGCAAACAATCTTCTTACTGCGCTTTATCTTGGCGGTAAACTCCGGCAGGCTCAGGCAGCCTTCCTCGCAAATAAGCGCGCCCGAAGCCTTGGTAATTTTAGGATTTATCAGGACGATTTCGTCGGCCGGTTTACGGGTCAGGTTAATCACGGCCACGGCAAAGGGGAAGTTGACCTGCGGACCGGCCAGGCCGACGCCGTTGGCCTTGTACATGGTATCAAACATAGCCCGGACGAATTTAACCAGCCGCTTATTTATTTCCTTGACCGGCTGGGCCTTACGCTTCAGGGCCGGATGCGGATGAGTCAGGATTTTCATATTCTTTGGCCGTCATTCGGCAATCCGAATAATCACTGCTCGTCCGCGCATTATGGACAGGCGGTTGATTTCGGTTACCGCTTTTTTTATCTGGGCTTCGGTGGTTTTCCTGGTCAGGATCCGGACATTGCCCAGGTCTTTCTTGACCGGCACCAGCGACGCCGTAGCGCCGTAGATGCTGATGCCATATTTGCCCAGGATGGTGGCCAGCTTTCCGATGACTCCGGGCTTGTCTTTTATCGGGAAACGCAGGTAATGCTCCGAAACGGTCAGGTCCATGGGCATAACCCGCTTATTGCCCCAGCCAATGGGTAATGCTTCAGCTTGGGGCTGGGTAGCCACTTCGATAATATCGGAAACTATGGCGCTGGCTGTGGGCAGCGGGCCGGCGCCTTTGCCGTAAAACATCATCGGCCCGACGGCGCTGCCGTTCAGGTACAAGGCGTTGAACTCGTTGCGCACCGCGGCCAGAGGATGCACCTTGGGTATCATGGTCGGGTGAACCTTGAGCTCTATCCTGTTTCCGGATACTTCGCGCCCGATGGCCAACAGCTTTATGACATATCCAAACTCCGTGGCGTTCCTGATGTCCTCAGTCTCGATGCCGGTAAGGCCTTCGGTATAAATCTGGCCGGGCCGGACATTGATGCCGAACGACAGGCCGGCCAGCACGACCAGCTTGTGGGCGGCGTCATATCCGCGGATATCCATGGTCGGGTCAGGTTCGGCAAAACCTTTGGCCTGGGCCAATTTAAGCGCATCAGCCAGGCTAAGATTATCCTCGGCCATCCGGGTAAGAATATAATTAGTCGTGCCATTAAGGATGCCCATAATCAGCCCGATATGATTGGCCAGCAATCCGTCCTTGATGGAGCGGATGACCGGGATACCGGCGCAGACGGCGGCTTCGTAATAAACATGACGTTTGGCTTTGGCCGCGGCATCCATTATTTCAACGCCGTGATGGGCCAACACGGCTTTGTTGGCGGTAACCACGTTTTTCCCGGACCGGAGCGCCTGGATTATGTAAGACCGGGCCGGCTCCAGCCCGCCCAGAAGCTCAACCACGATATCAATGTTTTTATCTTTCAGTATGCGGTTGACGTCGGTGGTTATGCCCGGCGCCCTGACCGGCCGTTTCTTGCCGGAACTGCGCACCAGCGTCCGGACAATAGACAGGCGCAATCTGGTGCGATTCTCGATAAATTCCTTCTGCTGGCCGAGCAGTTGAACCATCCCGGTCCCGACCTGGCCGCAGCCGAGCAGTCCGATATTAATCTGTTTCATAAATTATTTCAACGCCTGTTTCAGGTCGTTGATTAAATCCTGCGAATCTTCTATGCCAACCGACAAGCGTACAAGATTATCGTTTATTCCGATCCTTTTCCTGACTTCGGGCGGAACCGACGCGTGGGTCATCGAAGGCGGATGATTTATCAAAGAGCGGGCGCAGCCCAGACTCTCGGCCAGGGCAAATAATTTGGTCGAGGCAGCAATCCGCTTGGTCTTTTTGGCGTCGCCCTTGACCTCAAATGAAACCATGCCGCCGAATCCGGTCATCTGGCGTTTGGCAATGTTATGGCCTGGATGCGAGGGCAGTCCGGGATAATAAACCTTGTTGACTTTGGGATGTTTGGCCAGGAACTTAGCCACGGCCATGGCGTTAGTGCAGTGCTTTTCCATCCGGAGCGCCAGCGTCTTGGTGCCGCGCAAGGTCAGGAAACAATCCAACGGCCCGGGCACGGCGCCGACCGCGTTCTGAAAAAACTTGAGACGTTCGTACAGCCCGGCGTTGTTGGTCATCAACGCGCCGCCGATGATATCCGAATGCCCACCCAGGTATTTAGTGGTGCTTTGCAGGACAATATCCGCACCCAGCGTTATCGGCTGCTGGAGATAGGGCGTGGCAAAGGTGTTATCCACCACAGTCAGAATCCGGTGTTTCCTGGCGATGGCAATAGCACCCCGCAGGTCGGTCACCTTAAGAAGCGGATTGGACGGGCTTTCCAGCCACAGGACTTTGGTGTTGAGCCTGATGGCGTTGGTGATATTATTCAAATTGGTCGCATCGACGAAGTCAAAAGTCAGCCCGTAATTAACAAACAGTTTGGTAAATATGCGGTAGGTTCCGCCGTAAAGGTCGTTGGCCGAAACGACGTGGTCGCCGGTCTTAAGCAAATTCATGACCGTATTGACCGCGGCCAGGCCGCTGGCGAAAGTCAGCCCATACTTAGCGCTTTCCAGCATGGCCAGGTTCGATTCCAGCGCCTGCCGGGTGGGATTACCGGTTCTGGAATAGCAAAATCCCTTATGCACGCCAACCGCATCCTGGATATAGGTCGAGGTCTGGTAGATGGGCACGGCAATAGCGCCGGTAGATTCATCGCGCTTGTTGCCCGAATGAATCGCTTTGGTGGCAAATTTCATAATAGATATTCCTTTCTTGACAGTAAGACATCAACAAATAACGGATTAGTTTATCTTGGAATAAGCCAAATGTCAAGGAATCCTTCCTGTCGCTTATTCAAGCTGGCGGTTAACAACGCCGAAAAATGTATATAAGGCGCCTTATAATCATATGAAATCGATAATCAGTTCAGCCGGGGTAATCAGCGCTTGCATACTGCTCAGCCGGATACTGGGTTTTGTCCGTGACATGCTCTGCACCGGCTTTTTCGGCGTGGCCTGGGACGCCTTTATCTTTGCCTTTACCATTCCCAACCTGTTCCGCCGGCTTTTCGGCGAAGGCGCACTTTCGGCGGCCTTCATCCCCACCTTCAGCCAGTACATACATAATAAAGAGGCCTCAGAAACGATGCGTTTCATCAGTATCGTCATCACGATCCTATTCGGATTCCTGGCGCTGATTTCCGCGGCAATCATCGTTGCCACGCTGGTTCTTCCGCTCATCATTCCCTCGTTCCGGCAGAGTGAATTCATGATGATGTCGTTCAAGCTTCTGCGCATAATGATTCCCTATATGCCGCTTATCTGCCTGGTGGCCCTTTTTCAGGCCATTCTTAACTCGCTCAAACATTTTGCCATGCCAGCGTTGGCTTCGGTGGTTTTGAATATCTTCTGGATAGGCGGTTTCGTAGTCGCCTCGAGGATGGATACCTCGGACGAAAATAAAGTCATCATTATGGCCTGGGCCATACTTGCCGGAGGAATTATGGAGGTCATCATCCAACTGCCGGCGCTCCAGGCGTACAAAATAAAATACAAACCGGCGGTGGACCTTTCAAACCCGGGGTTTAGGGAAGTCCTGCGCTTGATGGGCCCGACCATATTCGGGCTGGCCGTGTTCCAGATAAATCTCCTGGTCGATTACATCATCGCCAAAGGGTTCGTGCCCGAACCGGGCGCCATATCGGCACTCTATTTCGGCAACCGGCTTATGCAATTCCCCTTCGCGCTTATCGGCGTGTCGCTGGCCACGGTCATCTTCCCGCTCCTGGCCGAATACGTCGCCAAGAAAGATATCAAGGGCATGGCCAAACAATTCAATCATTCACTGGCTCTGGTCCTTTTTGTGGGCATCCCGGCCTCGATCGGCCTGGTGGTTCTGGCACAACCGTTAATACACTGGGCCTTCTACGTCCTGCCCAACGGGCTGTTTAAGATAAAGTCATTCTCTATGGAGCATATCGACCGCACCGCCGCGGTATTGCTGTTCTATTCGCTGGGTATCTGGGCATACAGCTCGGTCCAGATAGTCAACCGAGCGTTTTACTCGCTCAAGGATATGCGCACTCCGGTCAAGGTGGGCATATATACGGTCCTGGCCAACCTGGTCCTTAATCTGATTTTGGTCCAGTTCCTCAAAGAAGGCGGCATTGCGCTGGCCACCACAATCTCGGCGGTAATTAACCTGGTGATGCTTCTTAATATCCTGGGAAAACGGATAAACGCCTCCGTGCCGGAAATTACCCGGAGCTCGTTCTTCTGGCACGCCGTAAAATCATCAGTATTGCCGGTTATTTTCAGCCTGATAATGAGCGCGGTATGCTATCTGGTAATGAATAAAACCCTGCCCAGCGATGAACTCGTCCGTGAAACCGGGCGGATTTCAATGATGGTCGGCAGCGGAGTCGTTTGTTACAGCGTATTGGCGCTGGTATTCCAGCGAAAACTGCTCCTGGAAATTCTCAGGAAAAAGACCTGATAAGAATTGTTCTTGCCTGTCCCAATCAATCCGGCTTATTCCCGCTTACTTGGTCTTGACTCCAACCGTGGTCTTGCGGAATCTGGTCGGCGCCGTACCGTGCGACATCTCGGCCGTTTGCATCGGCTCTCCCTTGCCGCAGTTGGGCACGCCCCAGAGCACCCAGTGCTTGTCATCGCATATGGCGTCACAAGAATTCCAAAACTCTGGCGTGATTCCTTGGTAGTTGGGGTTCTTAACCATCCGGATTTTCTTGCCGTTCTTTATCTCCCAACCAATTTCACAGCCGAATTGGAAATTCAACCGCATCTGGTCAATACTCCAGGATTTATTGGTGTCCATATAGACGCCGTGCTGGGTGTCGCGGATTAAATCATCCAGCGTCCATTTTCCCGGCATAAGCGAAATGTTATTATTACGAACGATGGGTATGCGCGTAAACCCTTCGGCCCGGGAACAGCCGCGGCTCTTGTTTTCGCCTATCTTCAGGGCTACTTCCCGGTTGGTCTGGTAGCCGCAGAACATTCCGTTTTTGACCAGGTGCCATCTTTGAGCCCTGACCCCGTCATCGTCATAGCCAATAGTGGCCAAACCTCCCGGCACCGTCCCGTCCGCCACCAGATTTACCAACTCGGAACCGAATTGGAAATTCTTGTATTTATCCGGGGTCAGGAAGCTCCGCCCAGCGAAGCTTTCCTCCATTCCCAAAACCCGGTCCAGTTCGGTCGGATGGCCGACCGATTCGTGTATCTGTAGAGCCAGCTGCGGTCCGCCCAGAATCAGATCCAGCTTCCCGCTCGGACAGGGTGCGGCCGTCAACAGTCCCACTGCTTCATCACGGGTCTGCTCGGCGTGCTCCAGCAGGTTCAAGCTCTTTATCAACTCATAACCCATGCACATATACTGCCCGCCAAACGATGTCGGATAAGAACGGACCTGGGTATCGTTATTGCCTACGGCCGTAGCCGAATATCCCGCGCCGCTCCTGAGAAGCACCTGCTCGATAAAACTTCCTTCGGTCGAGGCGAACCACTGGTGCTCGCGCAGGAACGCCATACCACCCATGGCTACCTTGACCTTTTTATTCTTCCGCAGAACGCGGTCTATCTCAAAAAGCAACCCCAGTTTTTCCTGTAAAGGCACGCTGAAGGGATCAATCACAAAAGGAGTCTGCCACAGATCAACGGCCGGCGTCTCCTGAGTCAGATTGACGTCGTCTTTCTTAAGCATGGCGCTGGCTTGGGCGATATTGATGGCCAGTGCGGTTATCTTTTCTATTTCCGCCTTGGTCACCTGACTGCTCGAGGCAAATCCCCAAGCACCATCTATGAGCACCCGCACCCCAAAACCCAAAGATTCGTTGTTGTCTAAAGTGCTGATACGCGAATTACGCACATGAATATTTTCGCTATTAAACCGGATGATCCTAATATCCGCATAGTTTACCCCCCGGCTGTTGGCAATGTTAAGTGCCGTGTTAGTTAAATCTCGCATAATAGACTCCCTTCGGATAATTATTAATTAAATCCTTTAAACCTTCTTAATCCGCTTACTTCAGAATTTAGTCTCGCTTGAGAAATTAAAGTTATCAACCTTCAGTGCCGGGGCGACAAAGCCGCCACTGCCGAAAAACCCTTTCTGCAATTCCGCGTCGCGGGCTATCAACTCCACGTTAGAAAGAGCCGACAAAACGCTTTCGGTAAACCGCATATTCTTAACACCCTTGGTGACCACTCCGTCCTCTATCAGGTAAACGCCGTTGCGAGTCATACCGGTAATAATAAGTTTCAGCGGGTCGAGCACGTTGGTATAATGGAATTCCGACACCAGCAGTCCCTTCTTAGTCGAGGCAATCATCTCGGACACGGATGAATCGGCCGGATGCAGTACCAACGCACTGGTCAGCGGCCCGTGAGAATTCGGCTGGGGCAGTCCATGCCCGGTCGAATGGGTTTTGGCCTTTTTGGCGGTCAGCCGGTCATAAACCACTCCTTTGGCTACACCCTTCTCAATCAATAAAACCTTCTTCTTGGGCATACCTTCAAAGTCAAACGGCATGCCACGAACCATAGGATGGTAGATATCGTCACTAATGTTGATGTTCTCTCCCATAACCTTCTTGCCCATTTTCCCGGACAGGAAACTGCGTCCTTCCTGATAAGACAGCGCTCCGAATCCGTGAAAAGCCATAAAGAACAGAAATTCCACCGAAGCCATCGGCTCCAACACTACGGTATACGGCCCGGCCGGAACGCTCACGGCATTCTGGGCTTTAATAGCCTTATCCGCCGCGGTCCGGGCCAGCTGGACCGTGTTAATCTCATTGACATCCCTGGCATTCTTGGTGGCCCGGGCCGAACTGTCGCTGGACAGGCAGGTAATGGCAAATTCAGCTGAGGTGGACAGGTGATGCGCGAACATACCTTTAGAATTGGCTACAGTAATGGAATACACGCCGTTGGAATAAGTGCCAGACCCGCGCAGGTTTCGTTGTTTACATTCGATAATGGCTTCCTTGATTAACCGGGCCCGGTCGGCCGGCGAAAGCCGGGCCGTAGCCTCGACATAGCTGTCCACCTTCTCGTATTTCTGGCGCGACGTCAGCTCCAATCGGTTTGGCTCCGCGCTCTTCTGGCAATCGGCCATATCGCTGGCGCGCTTGAGCGCCTGCTTGATGGTACCCTCGTCCATCTGGTTAACCACCACCCGGGACGATTTGCCGGACTTCTTTATCAGCCGGATTATTACTTCCGTTATTTCGTCTTCATGCACATTCTGGGTAATAACGTTATCAGCGTAACGGGTCAGCGACGAACTGCCGGAAACCAGGATAATGTCCGCCTGGCCGTAAGTCTTGGCTAATTTGATAATTCGGTCGGTAATCTTTTTGGCGTCTTGATCGGTTTTCATAGTTATCCTCCGTGCTAATTAATTTTAGATGTCTAAAAATACCTAAAATTATATTGATTTTATCCGGAGTCAAGATAAACTATCAAGCAGATTATGATTAATATCGCGGTAATCGGTTCCGGAGATTGGGGCAAGAATCTGGTGCGCAATTTCAGCCAGCTGGAAAACGCCCACCTCAAAACCGTCTGCGACACCGATGAGAAACGGCTCCAGAACGTCCGGTCCGCCTATCCGGGCGTAAGCACCACCACCAAACTGGCCGAGGTGCTCGACGACAAAGACATCAGCGCCGTGGTCATCGCCAGCCCGGCAGTAATGCATTACCAAATGGTCGAGGCGGCCCTGCTCAAGGGTAAACACACCTACGTGGAAAAACCATTTACATTAAAATCCGCCGAGGCCCAGAAGTTGGTAAATCTGGCCCGCGACAAAAAACTGGTCCTAATGGTCGGACATTTACTCAAATACCACCCGGCCGTAACGTATCTGAAAAACCTGATAGACTCCGGCGACATCGGCGAAGTCTATTATTTATATTCCCAGCGCCTGAACCTGGGCAAGGTCCGGGCCGATGAAAACGCCATGTGGTCCTTCGCTCCGCACGACCTGGCCGTGATTAATTACCTGCTGGGCGAAACGCCCGTATCGGTTTCGGCCCGGGGCGAGGCTTATCTCCAAAAAAACATCGACGACGTCGTCTTTATGACCCTGGGATTCAAGAGCAAAAAGATAGCCCACATCCATATCTCTTGGCTGGACCCGCACAAAGTCCGGCGGCTAACAATAGTCGGCTCCAAGAAAATGGTGGTGTTTGACGATACCGAGGCGACCGACAAGATAAAAATCTACGACAAAGGCGCCAGCAAAGAGACCAAATACGAAACCTACGGCGAATACATATCGCTCAGGTTCGGCGACATAATTATTCCTCACCTCAAACTAACCGAACCGCTCAATGTGCTCTGCAAACACTTCATCGACTGCGTTACCAACAATAAAGTTCCACTGACCGACGGCCAGGACGGACTAGAGGTGGTGAAAATACTCGAATCCGCCCAGCAATCCCTGGACAAAGACGGCATGCCCATAGGAATTTAGAAACATTTCGAATAAATTGGTGTCTCTAATGTGATTTGTTTATCCTGAGTATTCCCGAAAGGGCACCGAATAAAACCCATCACCTCACTGCGCCTGGACCCCCGGCCAATTGGCGGGCAGGTGCAGAAGAACAAACCCAAAATAACTTTAAAGTAAAAAGGGCGCCTGACCTTGCGATCAAACGCCCGTTTTGATGACCTTTTAATCCTACTTCTTGGCTTCGGGTTTCTTGCCCGCGGCCGGTGCGGCGGCTCCCTTGGCGGCTGGGACCTTACCTGCTGCGGCGGGAGCGGCTCCCTTGGCGGCTCCAGCGGCTGGTTTGGCGCCCGGTGCGGCGGCGGCTCCGGCAACCGGTGCGGCGCCCGGAACTGCCTCGACGCCTTCACCTTCAACCGCGGCTTTCTTGACCTTCTTGGCTCGGTGCAGGATGTTGCGCACCTTCTGCAGGCCGAACACGGAGTTGGACTCTTCTTTCCACTTTTCTTCTTCGGTCAGCCGGGCAATACGTTCATCGCGCTTTAAAACGTTACGATGGCGGGCCAGTTTGCCGCTGGTGACTAAACTTTTATGAATACCCATACTATTTATTTACCTCCACTGCAGAACATTTCTTGAATCCATAATGAAGTTTCTGGTATTTGCTCAAATTTTTATTTGCTTCTTCCCGGGTATTGTAGTTGCCCTGGTAAAACACCAGGCTCTTGACGCCATCAAGCTTTTCCTTGCGGACAAATATGCCAGCGGCATTCTTGTCGTTAAGGAACCGAAGCATCTTCTCGGTTGATTGCTGGCCGACGGCGTTGTCTTCGTAATAAATCAGGCGAATGGACCAGGTTTTAACCACTGGAGCCGGCGGAGGCGGCGGAATACCCCGCGGGCCGGTGTCGCCCGTGCCGGCAGTCGTTGCACCCGAGGTGCCGGCGGTTGCGGCTCCGTCCGTGGTTTTAGATCCGCTGAACCAGATAGCGTAGATGATAAAAGCAACGATAACGACGATCAGTAACAGCAAAAGGATCCCACTATAGTTATTGGCACCTGAGGACGGCTTGCGGTCGGCCGGTTTTTTCATCCGGTCGAGCTTGACCGGGAAAGGGCTGCGCAGTTTGGGATAAGGCCGGGGACTGGTAAGTTCAGGAATGGTCTGGGGCGAATTATAGTCGTCCTTTTCCTGCGACGACGCTTTCTCGGCCGGCTTAGAGCCCAGGCCCAGGGTGATTTCCTTGCCGGCGTTCTTGCCCACATCAAGATTGCGATGCTTCAGAACTTCGTAAAGCTCCGGCGATTCCCTTTTCTTGAACATATTATCGGCCCTCCTTGAAAGACAGAATTAGGTTGCTAACTATAGATTATATCGGAATTATTGTCAACTTATCCGTAGAAAAATAAGTGCCAGCAGGAACTTCACCCTATCCTATTTCTTTATCCCTTGGACCTTGGAAGAAAGGTCGTTGGGGTTCTGGGCGAACTCCATCATAGTCTGGTAGGTTATCTTTTTCTGGGTAAACAGGCTATAGAGCGAGTCGTCCAGCAAGACCATGCCCTGTTTAGTGCCGGTCTGGATGGCGGAGATAATCTTATGGGTTTCGTTCTCGCGAATAAGGTGTTCGACGGCCGGGGTGATAATCATTATTTCATAGGCCGCGATGACGCCGGGCACATCGGCCCGGGGCATAAGTACCTGGGAGATGACGGCCAGCAGGGCCGAGGCCAGCTGGGTGCGGATTTGCTCCTGCTGCTCCTTGGGAAAGACGTCAACGATGCGGTTGATGGTCCGGGCCGCACCGGTGGTATGAAGCGTGCCGAAAACCAGGTGGCCGGTCTCAGCCGCGGTAATGGCCGTGGAGATGGTTTCCAGGTCGCGCAGTTCCCCAACCAGTATCACGTCCGGGTCCATACGCAGGGACTTGACAATAGCCTCGGCAAACGTACCGATATCATTGTGCACTTCGCGCTGGGTAATTATTGATTTCTTGTGGTTGTGATAATATTCAATCGGGTCTTCGACGGTGATGATATGACAATCCATATTGGTATTAATGTAATCTATCATGGTGGCCAGCGAGGTGGTCTTGCCCGAGCCGGTCGGGCCGGTAACCAGAATCATCCCGCGCGGACGGTCCATCAAAGCCTTGATGGTTTCGGCCGGCAGTCCGAGTTCTTCGATACTCCGGAGTTTGGTCGGAATCTGGCGCAGGGTCAAGCCGGTATTGCCTTTTTGGGTGAAAACGCTGACCCTGAAACGGGCTTTCTTTTCGTAGGCGAAACCGAAGTCGCAGCCGCCTTTTTCCTTGATTTCTATCTGGCTTCGCTCGGAGGTGATGGATTTCATAAAGGCGGTTGTATCGTCCTGGGTCAGGGCCGGCACGTTGAGCTGCCGGAGCCGGCCGTGCAATCGGATGACCGGCGGCAGGCCCACGGCCAGATGCAAGTCCGAGGCGCCTTTGTCCACGACAACATCGAGTAATTTGTTCAGTTCTATGGCCATAATTGACTCCTTTTGCTATCGGGGTTAATAAGAGATGTCTTCTCGCTTGGTCATCAGGAGTATTTCCTCGACCGAGGTCAGCCCTTCGACAATCTTCCTGACGCCGTCTTCGAGCAGGGTAACCATGCCGGTCAGCTTGGCCTGTTCGAATATTTTGGCTGTTGATGAGCGCTTAAAAATCAGGTCGCGGATGGCGGAGTTTATTTCCAGGAGCTCGTAAATACCTTTGCGCCCCCTATATCCTTCATTACCGCATTCCGGGCATCCGACGGCTTTATATATGACGCGACCCTTGACGTCTTTGGGTTTCAATCCCAGTGCGGCCAAATCGCCTTCGCTTGGCTCCTGGGGCGATTTACATTTAGGACAGAGCAACCGGATCAGCCGCTGGGCCATAATGGCCTGAACCGCCGAGGCGACCAGGAACGGCTTGGTGCCCATATCCAAAAGCCTGGTCACGGCCGAGCAGGCGTCGTTGGTATGGAGCGTGCTGAATACCAGGTGGCCGGTCAATGCGGCTTGGATGGCGGTTTCAGCCGTTTCCATGTCGCGGATTTCGCCGACCAGTATGATATTGGGCGCCTGCCTGAGCATCGACCTGATGATAGCGGCAAAGGTCAGCCCGATGTCCTTGCGGACCTGGGACTGATTGATGCCGGGCATGACGTATTCGACCGGGTCTTCGGCGGTGATTATTTTAACGTTGGGCTTATTGAGTTCCTTAAGCGCGGCGTAAAGGGTAGTGGTCTTGCCTGAACCGGTCGGCCCGGTAATCAGGAACACGCCGCTGGGTTTTTTAATGATGGCTTTGAATCTGGTATAATCATCCGGATGGAAACCGAGGCTTTCCAGAGTGATGACTGACTGTTTTTCCAGCAACCTGAGGACGATGCTTTCGCCGTGGGTGGAGGGCAAGGCCGAGGCGCGGATATCGAAGTCGCGCCCGTCAACGCTGATGGGAATGCGGCCGTCCTGCGGCTTACGCTTCTCGGATATATCCATCCCGGCCATAAGCTTGATGCGCGACAGTACCGGCGCCTGAAGCCGTTTAGGCAAAGTCTCGATCTCGCGGCAGATGCCGTCAATACGGTAGCGGATGCGGACGGAGTCTTCCATCGATTCCAGATGAATATCGCTGGCCCTGGTCTTGACTGCTTCGGAAACGAAGGTGTTAACCAGCTTGATAACCGGCGCGTCGTCGGCCGACATATCGGCACGGTCTTCCTTGTTGCCCCGCTCGGTAACATCGCCGGACGCTTCGCCGACGAGCTTGCCGAAATCATCAATGCTCTTGGCGTAATACTTGCCCAGCGCCATGTTAATCTCTTCTTCGGTAGCCAGGACGCAATCGATTTCGGCGTTAAGGGCAAAACGCAGGTTGTCCAAGGCGAAAATATCGGGCGGCTCAATCACGGCCAAGGTCAAAACCTTGCCTTCCTTCTTAATCGGAATGACCTTGTATTCCACGGCGATGTTAGAGGGAATGGCCTTGATTATCTCCGGTGTTATGGTGCCTGATGAAATCCGGACGAACTTCAATCCGGTCTGGCGTGAAAGCACGGCCGTAACCTGGCCCGGGGTGATTATGGCCTTGGCTACCAGGATCTGGCCTATTTTTTTATCCGGTGTCGTTTTCTGCTCCTTCAGGGCGGCCTCGAGCTGTTCAGCCGTAATCAGCTTCATCTCCTTGAGGATTTCCCCAAACCGTTTTTTATTCTCGCCTACCATATGGTTTGATTATAATTTAAACAACGATAGAATCAAATCTTTTTAGCTTTTATAACCCGCTCCAGCGCCTGGGCGGCGATGGTTATCGGCTCCCAGATGTCAGCCACCGGCGGGGAGTAGCAGAAATCGCTCCGGAGAACATCCGACACGGTCATCCGGTTTTCTATCATCAGCGAAATCATATTGACCCTGGCGCCGACGGCCGACTGGCCCAACACCTGCCCGCCGACTATCGCGCCGGTGGACCTGTCGGCGATAAGCTTGACGTGAACGTCGCTGCCGCCAGGATAATAATGCGGCAAGGACAGAAATTTAATGGTGCCAGAGGCCGTACTTATCTTCCCGGTTTTCTTAAAGTATTCTTCAGTAAATCCAGCGCTGCCGATTTCCCGGCCTAATAGTTTCAGCACCGATGCATTGAGTATAATCGGGACGGTTTTCCGGTCGATGCTGTCGGCCGGCAAGCTGGCGTTAATCCCGGCCGCCACGCCCTGGCGGGCGGCGATAGTGCCCAGGCCGATAAGCAGCGGTTCGCCGGTGGCGCCGGAAACCGACTCGGCGCAGTCGCCGGCCGTATAGATGTCCGGAAAGTTGGTCTGTAAATATTCGTTGGTCTTGATGCCGCCGGACGGGCCGACCTCTATGCCGGCCTCCTTGAAAATAGCGGTCTCGGGCCTGATGCCGGCCGAGACGATGATAACGGCTGATTCCGGAACGGCGGACAGGTCGCTCAAGGTCTCGTTTTCCCTGACCTTAATGCCATGCGCCACCAGGTGGTCGTAGACCAGCTTGCTGGTGTCAACGTCAAGCATCCGCCAAAGCACGCGGAACTGTTCGATAAGCGTGACATCGAGCTTGTATTTTTCCTTGAGCGCCTCGGCTGTTTCCAACCCGATAAAACTGGCGCCGATGATGAGCGCCGACTTGGCGCTGGCCGCCTGGGCCATTATCCGCCGGGCGTCGTCTATGGTGCGCAGGACGAAATACCTGCGGCTGCCCAAGACCTTTAGCAACGGCCCGGGCACTGATGGCACCGAACCGCTGGTGATAATCAATGCGTCATAGTTGATGATACCGTCTTTATCGGCCTGGCGATAGGTGACCTCTTTGGTTTGGACGTTGAGTTTGGTCACCTCGGTATTGAGCTTGAGATCTATCTTCTGGGCGGCAAAGACCTTCTCCGGGAAGACCACCAGGTTTTCCAGTGCCGGTATCACGCCGCCGATGGCGAAGGGCAGTCCGCACCGGGAATAGGTCGGATATGCTTCTCGCGACAATACGGTGATTACCGCCTGACGGTCCGACTTGCGCGCCGCCAGCGCGGCCGAAGCCCCGGCCGTGCCGCCACCGATGATGACTATTCGCTTGGGCATAATATGGTTCTCTATACCAAAGACGGCAAGGCTGTCAAGTAATGCGTTATAGTGGGGATGACTTATTTACCGGGCGTGTACCTGACCACCAATTCCTTGGCGGCCTTGACCTCATCCAGCCGTTTGACCGGCGCGGTCTGGGGCGCGGACTTGACCAGAGCAGGGTTCTTGGCTGACTCGTCGGCTATCTGCTTCATGGCGATGATGAATCCGTCCAGCGTCTCCTTGCTTTCGGTCTCGGTCGGCTCTATCATTATGGCTTCGTGCACTATCAGCGGGAAGTATATGGTCGGCGGATGGAACCCGTAATCTATCAAGCGCTTGGCGATATCCAGGGTGCGCACGCCGTTTTCCTTCAGCTGCTTGGTACCGTCCAGCACGCATTCGTGCATGCAGTAGCGGTCGTAGGAAAGATGGTAATCCGGCTTGAGCCGGCTCATGATATAATTGGCGTTGAGCACGGCCATCTCGGAAACCTGTTTCAGCCCGGCCGGGCCCATCATCCGGACATAAACATATGCCTTAATCAGGACGTTGATGTGCCCGTAAAATCCCTTCAGCCGACCGACCGCCTTGCCCGGCGCGTCAATCACCAGGGAGAACTTATCTTTATTCTTAACCACGTAAGGCGGCGGCAGATACTCTTTCAGTTTGGCTGAAACGGCAATCGGACCCGAACCCGGGCCGCCGCCGCCGTGCGGAGTGGAAAAAGTCTTATGCAGGTTAAAATGCATCACGTCCACACCCAAATCGGCCGGCTTGACGATGCCCATAATGGAGTTAAGGTTGGCGCCGTCCATATAAACAAAAGCCCCGGCCTTGTGGACGATATCGGCCACCTCCAAAATATGCTCGTCGAACAGGCCGAGCGTGTTGGGAATGGTCAGCATTATGGCCGCGGTCTGGTTATTGATTTTGGCCTTGAGGTCGGCGATGTCGACGTTGCCACGCGCGTCGGACTTAACCTCGACCGGCTGGTAACCACTGAACGCCACGCTGGCCGGATTGGTGCCGTGCGCCGAATCCGGTATCAGTACCTGCTTCCGGGCGTCACCCTGGGCCTGCAGGCAGGCCTTTATCACCTTGATACCGGTGAACTCACCGTGCGCCCCGGCCGCCGGCAGCAGCGTCACGCCGGGCAGGCCGGAAATCTCCCTGAGGTATTCGGCCAGGTTGTATATCATCTCCAGCATACCCTGGACCGTTTCCTCGGGCTGGTACGGATGTACCAGGTTAAACCCGTCCAGAGCGGCCAGTGATTCGTTTATCTTGGGATTATATTTCATGGTGCAGGAACCGAGCGGATAAAAGACGTTGTCCACTCCGGTATTGCGCCGGGATAAAGCCGTGTAATGGCGCACCAGGGTCAGCTCGTCCACCTCAGGCAGGGCCGGCTGGCCGGTACGCAGATACTGGGCCGGAATGAGCTTGCTTATCTCCTGCGCCGGAACATCCAGCTCCGGCAGGGTATACGCCTTGCGGCCCGGTTTAGATTGTTCAAATATCAGTTGCATATTATGAGCCAGTAGGAATCTTTCGCCTGCCGCAGGCGGGCAAAGTGACGTACTGGGTCTTATCCAGATACCGCTTGTAGCGGTATCAGGACTTTATTCTACAAACTCTTAACTAACTCGTCCATCTCCTCTTTGGTATTCATCTCGGTCACGGCCATAAGCATGGTGTGCTTGAGCTCCGGATAAAATCCGCTCAAATCCAAACCGCCGATGATTCCTTTATCCAGCAATTTCTTATTGATAACGAAGACCGGTTCGGGGCACTGGACCACGAACTCGTTAAAGAACGGCGATGCGAATAACAGTTTATATCCCGGCTTGGCAGACAGCTTCGATGCCAGGTAATGCGCCTTCTGCAGGCATTGCTCGGCCGCTTCGCGCAGGCCCTGTTTGCCCAGGGCCGACATATGAATAGCCGCCCGCAGGGCCAGCAGTCCTTCGTTGGAGCAGATATTGGATGTTGCCTTTTCCCGGCGGATATGCTGTTCCCGGGTGGACAGGGTCAGGACGAACCCGCGCTGGCCGTCGGTATCGACCGTCTGTCCGATAATCCGGCCGGGCATCTTGCGCACGAAATCCTTCTTGACCACCATAAAACCCAGGTGCGGCCCACCGAACGACATGGTATTGCCCAGCGACTGGCCGTCGCCGATGGCGATGTCGGCTCCGTACGCGGACGGCGGCTTCAGCAGCGCCAGCGAGACCGGGTTGACGAAACTGACCAGCAGTCCCTGGACATTGTGTATGATAGCGCTGATTTCATCGGCCGGCTCGATTGCCCCGAAGAAATTCGGCGTCTGGAATATAACGCAGGCGGTGTCGGCATCAACCGCGCCCTTGAGCGCCGCCATATCCGTCACGCCGTCCTTGAAACCAATTTCCACCAGATTGACCGCCTTGCTCAGGTCGTGCAGATAAGTCTTGAGCACCTGGCGGTATTCCGGATGAACTGTTTTGGAGATGACGATTTTATTCTTGTTGGTAACGGCCAGCGACATCAGGGCCGCCTCGGCCACGGCCGTGGCGCCGTCGTAGAGCGACGCGTTGGAAACGTCCAACCCGGTCAGCTCGCACATCATGGTCTGGTATTCGAAGAACGACTGGAGCATCCCCTGGCTTATTTCCGGCTGGTAAGGCGTATAAGAGGTATAAAACTCGCTCCGGCCGGCCAGATGGTCCACCACCTTGGGGATGAAATGATTATAGCAACCGGCGCCCAGGAAAGACGGCATCGTATGCGCCCCCTGGTTACAGCGGACCATATCGGTCAGCTCGCGGGTGATTTCGGTCTCGGAAACGGCCTTGGGTAGTTTGAGCGGCTGTTTCAGCCGTGCCTTTTCAGGAATACAGCAAAACAGCTCGTCCACCGATTTAGCCCCGATGGCCTTTAACATCGCCTCGATATCCGAGGGCGTATGAGGAATATAAGGCATAGAATTCCTACCATTACATATTGCAAATGTCAGATTTCAAACAATCTGCAATTTGTAATTTGAAATTTGTAATTTAAGGCGCCTTAATGGCCGCCTTCCGAGTCGCAGAGTTTCTTATAGGCGTCGGCGGTGATAAGCTTCTTCAGCTCATCCGTTCCGGACAGCTTGACCTTAATCAGCCAGCCGGTGCCAAGCGCGTCGGTGCTGATGGCGTTCAGGTTACCGGCCACGGCCTCGTTGACCTCAGTAATCTGGCCGCTGACCGGGCTGTTGATGTCGCTAACCGTCTTGACCGATTCGATTTCCGAGAACGGCGCGCCCTGTTTGACCTGCGCCCCGGCCTTGGGCAGCTGGATGAAAATCAGGTCGCTCAGGTGTTCGGCCGCGAAGGGCGTAATGCCCACGGTCACCGTGTCGCCATCGACCCGGGCCCACTCGTGCGTCTGGGAATAATACATTTCGTTTGACATAATCTTATCTTTCATACTCCCCAAACAGACCAAGTCAAGAAAATTCCGATTCTCTCTTAGTGCCGCTTCGACCGAAGGGAGTTAGCGGCACTTAGATCCCCGAAGCGCAGCGGAGTGGGATTAGTGGCACTACAAACAAAGAGCCGTACTGTCTCTTAGATCCCCGAAGCACTTCCTTAATGCTCAGGATAAACTTCGCGGAGTGGGATTAGTGCCAGTGCGAACCTGCCTGGCGCTATCCGTGGCAATCATCGCTTCCTTATATACATTATTATTCAGGTTAGCGATGTTCTGCTAAATGAAGTGAATACTTGACGAACCCCAATCTACTCTTGTTCTCCATAAGGAGCCTAAAAACCAACGCCTTGTTGGTTTTTTAGAGGTGTGAAAATTACGGCAAATTTATAACCTATTATATGGTAATGAGTTATGCCATCAGCATTTTTGCGAATTCCTGAAATAACCAACGCCTTGTTGGGAAAAGGGGGTGGGGGTGGCCGGTGGCCGGAGTCAGGGTATTACGTTCCTGGAGTCAGGATATTGCGTTCCCGGAGTCAGGGTATTGCGTTCCAGGAGTCAGGATATTGTGTTACCGGAGTGAGGGTATTGCGTTCCCGGAGTCAGGGTATTGCGTTCCCGGAGTCAGGATATTGTGTTACCGGAGTGAGGATATTGTGTTACCGGGGTCAGGGTAGAGAGTTGCCGGAATAAGGATATTGCGTTCCCGGAGTCAGGGTATTACGTTCCTGGAGTCAGGATATTGCGTTCCCGGAGTTCTGATAGAAAGCCGCCGGGAGCTCGTCATACCACGCCCCGAATATCACTAAGGGGTTGGGCAGGGAAAAAATGATTTCTGGGAAACTATGCCTTAAAACATAGATAAATCAACGTTTACAAAATAGGTGGTCTGTCCCGCTTGTGCGCTTGTGTTGATGGATTATGACATATAGGTGTTATGGGTGGGGGTAGGGTATAGGTACCCCCTGCCAAATATGCATTATATTAGGATTTAAGGGCGAAAAAGAGCTTATTTGCCGAAAACAGCGCCTGGAAATGGGCTTACTATAAGTGTTTGTCGAAATGGTGTGTGTCACCGGATAACCAGATAAGGAAAATCTGACATTGAAAAATGAGAATTCTTGTTAAATTCTTTGTGAGCAGATTTAATTGCAAGATTTTTACTAAGACAAAATAAAAAAAACCACTTGACAAATAAGAATATTTTGCTCTAATTAAAGAAAAGAAATTACTTAACAGTTATTAAGGAGTAGTTGATATGCCAAATTTCGGACGACATGCAAAATGGGGTTTCTTGCTTGGCGGTGGAACAGGATTAATTATTGATTTAGTCCGCCAATTTGACAGAATGAAAAAGGGAGAGCAAGAAAAATTTAGCTGGGCTGAACTTTTATTATATACGGGCGGAGGTGCCTCATTAGGATTTGCCTGTGCCACTGTTCCAGACTGGTTAGAACCAGCCACAAACCCAAATCACCGCGAGGTATTTCATAGTATGAGTGCAGGGGTTTTAACCATTATAGGACTTATCAGAGCAAACCAAAGTAATTTACCCACAGAACTTAAAGATGGGATCACGGCAGGTGGATTGAGTATGTTATCGCACCTAGTATTGGATAGTGCAACACCCAAAGGACTACCATTTATAGGGATTAAGATGTAGTATTCCATGGAAGCTAAAGAATATCAAAATTTTATTGAGCGTGTTTACTGGAAAGAGCTAGAAAGAAGAGATAAGATTTATTCTCAACTGACCCTACCAGTTACCCTCGTAACAATACTTTCAGGGGTGGTCGCGTATTATTGGAAAATCCTAATCCCTTCTTCCAAATGGGATCCTGCGTCTATAATCTTGGGCATTTGTTGCTTGTGCTCATCTATTACTGTCATTGCATCAATAATTTTACTATCCCGGGTACTTAAAAAATCCGATTACGCAAATCTTCCTTATACAGAAGATATTCATAAATACTTAAGTGACACCGTTAAATATTATGCCGCTAATAAAAGCCCAACTGCGTCTTGGGATGATACAGATAGAGATATTAATGTGTTTTTTTATAAAGCATTCATGGATGCCTCAACTATGAATGCGCGAAATAATGATAAAAAATCAGCATTATTATACTGGGCACATCAAATAAATGTCGCATCTGTTATAATTATAATAATTGGCTTTTTGCCTTATTTATCAGTTTCTCAGAAAAATGTAATGAAAACAGAAGTGATTAATCTAAAACAAGGAGAACAGGTATATGCAACAAGAGAAAACCAGCAACCAAAATCAACAACCATCGCAGACACCACAACAACCTCAACAGCCAAAGAAACCACAACCTCCCCCGCTAAGGATATTAAGGGAAGGACAAATACCCAAAAAACCAAAAAAATAAAGAATCAGTAAATAAATTAAGGCTTATTAATGAAGGATGATTAATATATGAAACAGAACCAACAAACACCAAAACCGCAAATACAGCCGCCACCACAACCACCACCATTAAGAATAACAAAAAAGGAGGAACAAAAACCTCTAAAGAAATAAGACATAAGTAATTTATATTTTATACACTATCCATATTTTCTTTCCCTTTATTTATCCTTTACAAAAGGCTTCTCTCTGCGGTCTTCCGGGCGACGTTTTTGTCAAATAATGCGCTTGTCCCGACGAAATTCTGCATAAGTACCCCTCTAAGCGGGAGGCTCTGCGGAACTCCTGGATTTCGATGCGGCTCAATAGTCGGGATCTAAGTGACTCTACGTCCCGTTCGCGTAGTTTACCCCCAGATAACTTTGCATATCAGCCTTTTATGGCCCCAAGGCAATATATCTTTCCAACCATGGTCTTGAAAATCCCCTGATTTCTTACGGAGGTAAAACCTGTGTCCGCAAGCATTTGTTCCAGCGACCGGCGGGTGTCGGCTATTTTATGCGGGTGCAGGTTTTTAAGGAATCCAACCAATACGTTGTCTTTGCCTGCGGCTTTATCAAAATCGGCCACGTGTATTTCACCCAGCGGCGCGAGAATGCGCCATATCTCCTGAAGCGCCTTTACTTTGTCCTCTGTTTTAAGGTGGTGCAGGGTGAGCGTGCTGAAGACCCGGTCGAAGGAATTGTCCGGATAGGGAAGCCGGAATATCATTCCTTCCTGCAATGCAATATCCAGTTTCAAACCATCTATTTTTCCCCGGGCAATGCCTAATATTTTGTTGTCGCCATCCAAGCCGGTAACCTCGGCCTGGGGATGTTCCTGCTTGATCTTTATGGCCAGGGAGGCCGTGCCACAGCCCAAATCAACGACTTTATGATGGGGCTTGATGTTTGCGGCCCGGACGATGTGGGCCCGGAATTCTTCTTCATTGATGATTATTTTTACGGCCAGGTCATACAACGGGGCCAGCCATTTGAATCCCAGGGCGTAGAGATAGTTTTCTTTTGTCGTTTTCATGATACCTCTCTTTTTTATTGGGGCAATGCCGGGAAGCGGGCGCCCACCTCCCGGCCTTGCTTTGGCCGCTTAGCAACATTCGCAGAATGCGCGCAGAGACTTGATTAAGGTCTTTAGCGCTTCTGTCTTGGACGCGTCTTTGGCGCTGATTTCAACCTGAACGCCTTTGGACGTTTCCGTCACCTTGCAGTCAAGCTGTTCGCAAATAGACTTGGCGTCTTTACCGCAACAGTTAAACATAGTTATCACCTCCTTTCGTTGGTTTTTCCATACTGTCTATCACTACAGTTCGAACACTGTCGAACCGATAAGACAAAAAAAACTACTTCAGGAAATCCTTGATGGCATTGACGGTTTCCTTATTTATCCGGCAGCGATACATCTGCCCGTCGCGTTCGCAGGTTATCAGCCCGGCGTTTTGGAGTTCTTTGAAATGGTGCGAGACGGTTGACCGGGAAAGGTTCATGCAGTCGCACACCTTGGTAAAGGCTTTTTCGATGACGCCGGACACGGGGCAACAGGCCTTGTCTTCGATCTTGATTTTGGAGGTGCCGTCGCCATCGGCCGAACAGCAACCCTTGTGGATCATAAGGAATATCTTGAGCCGCTGTTCGTTTGACAGGGCTTTGAATACCTTAACGTAGTTAGATTGTTCCATAACCATAGAATATAGCATACCGAAAAGTATTGTCAAGTATTTTTGGGGAATAATTTAATTATTGTCCGGCGGCAGACGCATTGCCGGTTACAGCCGCAGATTAAGATTTTACCACGAAAGCACGAAATACGAAACCGCGCCGGGCCACCGGTCGACTACACTCCAGCTTTTAGTATTTTTGCCTTTTAGAAAATATAATCGCCGCGATAAGCATTACAACCAGAATAATCAATACGCTGATAAATACGGGTGTTATTTTTTGTGTTCCGGGTGAATATGGCGTAACGTCTATCCGCTTTAAATAATCGTTGATGCGATAATTCTTGCCGTCATCCGCCTTATTCAGAACTTCCTGGAGTATTTTTTCGCCTCCGGCCAAACCATATTTTTTAACGATGAAAACATTGCCGGTTATTTCATCCTTCAGGTGTATTTCCCTGCAAGAATCGCATTTATCGTAGTAATTATTGTCAAAGCCCTTAAGCCATTCTTTTGTGCTTTGGACCAGGCTATCCTCAATCTTTTCCGCCAATCTTGCACTCCGGGTCCAGGTTCTATCGGCAACGTCTATGACCGCGATACGCCCCCAATAGGTTCTTACATAGAAATATGTTTTTTTGCCCGGCGGAAAAAAACCCTGCTTGGAATGTTGCCGCCACATTATGCCCGCTGAGGTGCTATCGGTAAACTTTTTTATTTCCTCATCAGTGAATGCCGCAAATACATTAAAAATCTTCTTCGGATTGCCTCGTTTATCAAAGACATAATAATCCTCATTGGCGGTCCGCATGATAAGGTAACCGTCGTCCGTTGGAATCAATTCAACCGGGCTGTTTACGTTTTCTTCCTGTTTATAAGTCCAGATTATTTGATTATTCCGGGCGTCGCTGAGCGTGAATGTGAAATTACGCTGGAATGCCATATGCTGCCTGCCTTTATTATCCGGGGAAGCGGCGACGGCGATGAATTTCCCGTTATCGCTTTTGGCTGTAATGTCGTTAAAGAATCTATCGGTCGCGAAGGCGGGCATCGATGCGAGTGATAGGAACAAGGCGAGTAATAAAGTCGTTATTCTGCAAGTCCCGACTGATTTTGTCATGTTTATACCCCCCTTTGGCGGGGGTCGAACTGCCACTAGCCCCGATACTTCGTTCAGGGAGTGCCCCGCCGAATAGGCGGGATAAACTTTGCCTCCAGCAGTCACTAATCCTGCTCCCTGTGGTCGCTGGATTAGTGGCAGTACGTCACCCTGCACTAGCCCCGATACTTTGTATCGGGATAAGTGCCAGTACGTCGTTTCACTCCTACTGGCACTAATCTGTTCCTTGGTTTACAATTTTACCACTTTGAAGATCAAGAGCGGCGAATGAGTGTTTGCCGAAGACAACGCGGCATGTGTCTCCTCTGATGCTGATATGCCTGACTACGGGTTCTCCGACCTCCGGCACACCACATTGGGCTATAATATCAACGGCCCATAGTTCTTTTCCTTCTTTGTTCCGGGCAAACACGGTCCTGTTATCTTCCTTGACCTTTATACCGGTTATTCCATCAGAAGTTTCAAGAACCGCATTTTGGTAAGGATTAGTTGATTTGGTTTCAATAACCGGCTTATCATTGCCGGAACACGCGCCGCTAAACAGCATTGCGCATACTCCCACAACTATTCCGCAACTCCATAGCTTACCCATAAAACACCTCCGTCTTTCAGGATGATATAATCGTTTCTATAATATTAGATACTTTGCCAAGCCGGATTTGTTGGTAAATCCGATAATTTACCACGAAAACACGAAACCGCGGATTTAACGAATTATGCGGTAGCCCGTTAATCTATTATTGTTATTTCATTCTCGCCTGAAGATGGCCAGGTAATATTCGATGCCGGTAGTATCTGGGCAAGAATCAGCCATATGAGCATTAATATTATTAATACAACCTCCATTATGCTGACCAGAACAGATTGGCGGCGCCGGGACATAAAGGCGACCAACTTACTTTTAGCCATCAGTTCGGCCTGCTTTTCCGGGCTGGGTCGATGAGGTTCAGGCGAGTATTTTATGTATTTTTCACTTTCGCTGATTGTATAAAATAAGGCTAAGGTAACAGCTATTCCGCCCAAACATAAAAGGAAATAGTAAATTGCCGTATTTAACGACGAGGCCTCTAATATGATAGTAACGCCTGCTATGGCCGCGAATGTGAACGATACAGTAATAAGTACAACGAAAAATAGACCTATGACGGCGCTTAGTTCGACCGGGTCCCTCGGACGCAGAGCCCGAAGCTTGCTGGGTTTTTGGGGCAGTTGAGAATCAGACTGGGGTTCGATATCTTTGACGGCCAACCGGTGGTTGCGTACCACCTTTAACAGCAACCAACCAAGCAAGGCTACCAGCACACAAATCGGTAGCAGTGAAAAAGGATTTATATTTTCCATATATTACTCTCCGCTGATACCGGCCTTACCAACTCTAATCACACTACTTGCCCGGGGCCAGACTCGTTCGGTGCAAAACTGGGCATAAACAGTTCTTTTACGGACGGTCGAGACAGGATGACGAAGGTGAACACACCTAAGACCGTCCCGAACGGAAAGGCCAGGCATCCGATACCAGCTATGACCAGGCAGAAGAAATGATGTTTTTGCCGGGCCAGGTATCGGCCGGACAGGATGAAGAGCAGTGATATGGTCCAGCCCAGGAGGACCAGCGCGCCGCCAAGAATTACCAGGAACCAGCCGACAAAGGGTGGGGGTATTTCATTATTGTTAAAACCGTTCGTTTTCTCCGGCATGGCAATAAAAAAGATACCCATGGCTACATAAGCCAACCATAGTGATGAGAAGACAAAGCCTAAACCGCCAACGATATAGTGAAAAATAGACAGTAATTTTAGATGCTCTTTGTCCTGATTCATAGAGTATTCCTTGCATCCGTGATTTATTTAGGCAGAACCGCTTTTTCCTGGTCCAGATTAATGGCCCGGACCGGGTAGGGAATGACAATCCCCTTTTCTTTATACCGCTGGTGGAGCAGTTTGATGAACTCGTGGGTTATCAGGTAACCAGCCACCAGCTCCTGGGCGCGCAGGATGACGTTGAAGTTGATGCTGGAATCGGCCAGGGCGTTGTAGCGGACCAGCGGCTGGAAATCCTTGACCGCGCCGGGCACAGTCTGCTGTATCTCTTTAGCCGCGGCTACGGTGACCTCTTCGACGTATTTCAGGTCGCTGTTGTAATGGACGCCGACCGGTATCAGCACCGGCACCTCTTTGTCCGGGTGGTTGTAGTTGGTGATAATCGACTGGGACATCTTGATGTTAGGGATGATGACCACGTTATTGGAGAGCAGGACTATCTTGGTGGCGCGCCAGCCGATATCGGTGACGTGGCCTTCCTCGCCGGACTCTATCTTGATGTAGTCGCCGGCCTTGATGTTCTTGGAAACGGTCAGGTAGAAGCCGGAAAAGAAGTTGGCCAGGGTGTCCTGCAGGGCCAGGGCCACGGCCAATCCGCCGATGCCTAAGGTAGTCAGGAGCGGTGTGATGGAAACGCCCAGCGCGTCCAGCACCACCAGCCCGCCGATGCTGAAGACCAGGATGCGCACCAGCGTCCGGGTCAGGTTGGACAGCGGCAGGGTGGAGCTGAACTTTTCGCCGTAGAGCGAGATGATGGAGGTAATGATATTGGCCACGGTCAGGATGATGCTGAATCCCAGGCCGGCGATGAGCAGTTTATTCAGGAAGACGTTGATGGTGGCCGGCAGGACCGACATCCAGACCTCCTTGACGAAGTAGAGTCCGAGGATGAGCGCCCAGAAAACGATGGCGCTGCGGAGGTTGTTGACAATCGGGTCATCCCATTTCCAGGAGGTCTTTTCGGCCATGCGCGAGACCTGGCCCAGGACAATTATCTTGAGGAAGAACCCGGCCACCAACGCTCCGAACAGGACCGCCGCGGATATAATAATATTCAGCCAGGGCTGGCTGACCATAGTTTCGAAATACGCCATCATAAATTTACTCCTTTAATGTTTACGCCTTAAGTTCGTTCAATCGCGATTCTATCAGGCCGATGACGGACTTGACACAGTTGTTCTCGAAAGGCGAGGTCAGGTTGGCCAGCTTGACCAACTCCAGAAACGGCTTGCTGCCGCCGGCGGCGCAGAGCTTCAAATAATCTGCCCAGGCGGTATTGCCGGCTTCGAGCGATTTCTTCCAGAACTGGAATGCGCACATCTGGGCCAGGGTGTAATCGATGTAGTAAAACGGCATACCAAAGATGTGCATCTGCTGGTGCCAGTAGCCGCCGTTTTTCAGGTAGGCGTTGCCTTCGTAGTCGCGGTGCGGCAGGTATTTCTTTTCTATCCGGCGCCAGGCGGCTTTGCGCTGGGCCGGGCTGTCGCCCGGGTTGGAGTAAACGTAGTGCTGGAATTCGTCCACGGTCACGCCATAGGGAATGAAGAGCAGGGCGTTGCCCAGATGGGACAATTTGTATTTCTTGATGTCCTCCTTGAAGAACAACTCCATCCACGGCCAGGTGAAAAACTCCATGCTCATCGAGTGTATCTCGCAGGCCTCGGCGGTGGGGCTGTTGTATTCAGGGATGATGAAGTCCTTGGTCCGGTAGGCCTGGAATGCGTGGCCGGCCTCGTGCGTCAGCACGGCGATGTCGCCGGCCGTGCCGTTGAAGTTGGCAAAGATATAAGGAAACTTGTATTTGCTCAGGTAAGTGCAGTATCCGCCGCCGGCCTTGTTCTTCTTACTGAGCAGGTCCATCAGGCCGTGGTTGACCATAAAGTCAAAGAACTCCTTGGTCTCGGGCGAGAGCTCGGAATACATCTTCCGGCCATTGTCGATAATCCATTCGGGCGGGCCCTTGGGGGTGGCGTTGCCGTCGGTAAAGCTGAGCGGTTCGTCGTAGTACTTGAGCGAGTCCAGGCCGAGCCGGAGCCGCTGGGCTTCGCGCAGTTTGGTGGCGATGGGCACGATGTGGTCCTTGACCTGATTCCGGAACCTGGACACCATATCGGGGTTGTAGTCGGAGCGGCACATCCGGGCGTAGCCCAGTTCGATGAAGTCCTTGAAACCAAGCTTATGGGCGATGGTGACTCTGGTTTTCACCAGCCGGTCGTAGATGTCGTCCAGCCGGGCTTCGTGCTGGATGAAGAAGCTGTATTTAGCCTGCGAGGCCTTTTTCCTCATGGCACGGTCGGGCGAGATGATAAACGGCGTCATTTGCGACAGGGTGCGCTCCTGGCCTTCGAACAGTATCTTGGCCGAGGCGAGCAATTCGGTGTATTGGGTGGAGAGCTTGTTTTCCTGCTGGAGGTCTTCAATTATCTCCGGCTTGAAGGTCTTTTCGGCCATCTCGGCCAGGACGAAGAGCTGTTTGCCCCATTTCTTTTCCAGGTAGGGACGGTGCTTGGATTTTATCAGGGCCTTGTAGTATTTGGTGACCAGGTTGCCGTAGTGCGGGCCGGTCTGGTCGAAGTAATCCTGTTCGGCCTTGTAGGTCTGGTCGGCCGTATCGACGCTGTGGCGGATGTAGGTGACCGAGGCCATTGATTCGAACTCACTCCTGAGCCGGTTGACGGCTTCCATTACCAGGTCGAGTTCCTCGTTGGTCTTGGCCGAGGCGAACTTGTCGAGCAGGACGTTGAACTGAGTTTCAACCTGTTTGATGTCCGGGCGCTGGTAGACTATCTCGCTGAAATTCATAGACGGCTCCTTCTAATATCGATAACTGCTAACAGATGTTAATCAATCGTCTGGACTGCTGGTTCGGGCGCGGACAGCGCCTTGGTCTTGGTTTCGTCAACGTTAAAGAACCTGATGTATTTGGGAATATTGGGATAGACTATATGGCGGCCAAATATGTCCATCTCCTTGACGGCTTCTTCGCGCGGCCAGTCCTGGCAACAGACCCGGTATATGGCCAGCATCAGCCCAGTCCGGTCTGAGCCGTGCAGACAATGTATGAAAACCGGCTGGTTGGCCGGATTAGTCACGGCCTTGATGAATGTGTAAATATTTGTTTCCTGAATGTCGGAGGCCATACTGGGGATATCGATACACTTCAATCCCAGTCCCTTGAGCAGTTCGGCGTCGGAATGACGGTCGCGCAGGTTAATAACGGTCTTGACGCCCATCTTCTTCAGCGCGGCGAAACCTTCCGCGGTCGGCTGCGCGCCGCGGTAGATGTTGTCGGTTATTTTGGCGAAGTTTTCCAGCCCGGGAATGCTGTTATCGGGTTGGGCGAGAGTTACAGCCGGACCGGCCGGGGCAACCGCGGCCGACTTGCAGTTGCAGGCGGACAGAAATACCGAGATTGCCAGAACGGCCCAGGCCAAATTCCTGAAACAAGATGGTTTGCGCATAAGTTTTGGCTGGATTGTATCATTAGGCAGAGCTCAGTCAAGGTTTTGAGCCGCTGACGCGCCGGCCAGATAGCCGGTGCTCCAGGCGAACTGGAGGTTGTACCCGCCGGAGATGCCGTCGATATCCAGCACCTCGCCGGCCAGGTAGACGCCCTTGGCCTTGTTCGATTCCATAGTCCTGGTGTTGACCTCGTCCATCGGCACGCCGCCGGCCGTGACCATTGATTCGGCAAAGGGGCGGGGCCCGGTTATTTCCAGCGGCCAGCTGTTGAGCAGTTGGGCAATGAGCTGGGTCCGGACCTTGGGCATATGCCCGGCCCGGGATTCGTGGTGGAAGGTCAGCCGGTTGAGCAATACGGCGCAGATTTTCCTGGGCAGGAAACCGGACAGAACGTTAAGGAGCGTCTTCTGGGGCTGTGCCTGGAAATGGCCCATCAGGAATCGGGTCAAATCCTGAGCCGATTTATAGGCAGGCATAAAGTTGGCGGTCAGGACTGATTCCGGATTAGCCGTTATCAGACGGCTGAGGTCCATTACCGGCGGGCCGGAGATGCCGAAATGGGTGAAGAGCAGTTGTCCGGTCCGGCGGATAGTTTTCCCCTTGACGATTAAGGTCATTTCTACTTCGGACTGGACGCCCTGAAGTTCGCGGAACCAGTTGCCGGATAATTCAAGCGGCACCAGCCCGGCGTGGGGTTCAATAATGCTGTGCCCGAGTTTCTGGGCCAGGTCAAAGCCGTCTCCGGTCGAACCGAGTTGGGGATAACTTTTACCGCCGGCGGCAATAATGATTGTTTTGGCCTGGTAGGCGTCTTTGTCGGTGACGGCCTGCCACCTGCCGGATTTGGGCGACAGGCTGACCAGGCGTTCTTCCAGCTTGAGGGTGACCTTAAGGCGCGACAGCTCGTCACCCATAGCGTTGACGATATAGCTGGCCTGGTCGCTGGTGGGCAGGACCCGGCCGGCTTCTTCAGTCTTGAGCGGGACACCCAGCCCTTCGAAGAACGCGATGGCATCGCTACACGAGAAACGGCTGAAGATGTTGTGTAGGCATTTGGTGTTCTGGCCGTAGTATTTGTCCGGGCCGGTCTCGGTGTTGGTCAGGTTACAACGTCCGTTGCCGGTGACCAGTATTTTGCGGCCGATGGCGGGATTACGTTCGATAACCAGGACAGACCGCCCAGTCCGCCCGGCGGTGATAGCGGCCATAAGTCCGGCCGCTCCGGCGCCGATGATTATAACCTGATACGGTTTGGTATGGGAGTTATCCATAGCCTGATAATATATAAAAAACTACGCAACATTAAGGTTAAGTCTTACCGAAAGCCCGGGTCCCCGTATATCTGCCCCTGGGCACGGCCGGCAGTCGTCCGGTCGACGGACGGCTACGTCCGCCATAGCCGCCGCCAAACCTGGTATGTCCAACCGGCGTGCTGCTAAGCGAGAACTTTCCGTGGGTAATGCCCGGATGTTCGGAAATCTTCAAGGTGGTCCGGGTGAGCCGTTCGATTGCCTGGACATCTCGGCTCTGGTCGGGCGTGGCAAACGAGATGGCGCGCCCTTTATGCCCGGCCCGGGCGGTCCGTCCAATGCGGTGGATGTAGTTTTCTGTTTCGTCGGGCAGGTCGTAATTGATGACCAGCTCGATGCCGGTGACATCAATGCCGCGTGAGGCAATATCGGTGGCCACCAGGACTTTATACCGGCCGGACTTAAAACCGTCAAGCGCCTCGCGCCGCTGGTTGAGCGAACGATTGGAATGTATCTCAGCCGCCCGGTAGCCCATTTCCCTGATGGCGTAGGCTATCTTGTGGGCGTGATGCTTCATCCGGGTAAAAAGCAGAACCGAGCCCGGATACTGGCCGAGTATTTTCCCGAGCAGTTTCAACTTGGCTTCCTTAGCGACGATGAACAATTCCTGGGTAACTTCCTGAACGGTGGTGCCGGGAGGAGCGATTTCTATGGACACGGGCAGTTTCATATAGCGCGAGGCCACGGTCATAATCTCGCGGGCCATAGTCGCGGAGAAAAGCATAGTCTGCCGTTTTTTGGGCAGGCGAGCGACTATCTTGTCTACCTGGGGAGCGAAGCCCATATCCAGCATCCGGTCGGCTTCATCAAGCACCAGGATGCCGACTCCGTTAAGAACGATGCTGTGGCGTTCGAGGTGGTCAAACAAGCGTCCCGGTGTGGCGATGACGACGCGCGGGTCGCGTTGAAGGGCCATAATCTGCGGCGGCATAGGCGCGCCGCCGATAAGGCAGGCTGTCTTCATCCCGAACGGGCGCATTATCTCGCGGAAAACCTCTTCTATCTGGAGCGCCAGTTCCCGGGTAGGCGCTAAAACCAGGGCGCAGATATCTTTCTGGGCCAGGGTCTGGACTATGGGAATGACAAAAGCCAGGGTCTTGCCGGTGCCGGTCTGGGCAATGCCGACGATATCCTGGCCCTGGATAGCCAGCGGGATTACCTTGGCCTGGATGGGCGTGGGCGCTTTAAACTTTATCTGCTCCAGAATACTCAGTATCTTGGGCGCGATGCCCAAGCCGAAAAAGCCCTGGCTGGGCTGTTCAGTTTTTTGAGAAACAACTTCTGTTCTATTAGGCATATCTACAAATCTCCTTTATTTATCGATTCCTGCCAAACTCGTTAGAGGCTTTATCTACCATATTTCTAGCGAGGTTGCCAGTTTTATATATCAGAAAACAACACAACCATTAATCTTCCCACGTCTCGTCTTTTTGGCCTCTGGTGCCTTTGCGTCCGTTGGCGGATAGTATTGTTTTGCGCAAGCGGATGGATTTAGGGGTGATTTCTATCATCTCGTCTTCGTTAATAAACGCAATAGCCTTACCCAGGGTTACGGGCAGGACCGGTTTAAGGATGATGGTATCATCGCTGGAAGAGCTGCGCATATTGGTCAATTTCTTTTCTTTGGATGGATTAACGTTTATGTCGTTTTCACGGCTGTAGTCGCCGATTATCATTCCTTCATAAACCCGGTCGCCCGGGCTGACCAGGAGTTCGCCTCGTTTTTCCAGGTTTTGCAGCGCGTAGGCATTGGCCTTGCCGACCCGGTCGGCCACCATGGAACCGGTCAGACGCATTTTGAAATCGCCCCGGTATTCTTCGTAGCCCTCGAGGTAGGAGCTCATAATGCCGGTGCCCCGGGTATCGGTCAGGAAGTTATTCCGGTAACCGATAAGGGAGCGGGTGGGAATGGTGAACTCCATCCGAACCCGGCCGGTGCCGTGGTTGACCATATTCTTCATCTGCCCCTTGCGATGGGCAATCTGTTCGGTAATGATTCCGATGTGGGCTTCGTCGCAATCGATAAAAAGCCGCTCGATGGGTTCGAGCTTGACGCCGTCTTTCTTCTTGAATATGACGTGGGGCCGGCCGACGCCGACTTCGTAGCCTTCGCGACGCATGGTTTCCAGAAGTATCTCCATCTGGAACTCGCCCCGGCCCTTGACGATAAAAATATTGACCTCGTCCGATTCTTCAAGCTGGATACCGACATTAAGCATTATTTCCTTGCGGAGGCGCTCGAGGATTTTGCGGGACTGGACGTAAGTGCCTTCCTGTCCGGCAAAGGGCGAGGTGTTGATGGTGAAAGCCATCGAAACCGTCGGCTCGTCAACTTTAATGCGGGGCAAAACCTTAGGCACTTCTCTGGTACAGATGGTGTCGCCGATGGATACATTTTCGATGCCGGCCAGAATGATGATGTCGCCGGGGTCGACCTGGTCAACACCTTCGAGTGATATTCCGTTATAAACCTGGAGTTTGGTTACGCGTAGCGGGTTTGATTGGGCGTTTTCCTTGATACACACCAAGGCATCATTGCACCGGGCTGAGCCGTTGAAGACCCGGCCGATGGCCAGTTGGCCGACATAATCGGAATAGTCCAGGTTTGCCACCAGCATCTGGAACGGCTCGGCCGGATCATAAGCCGGCGCGGGCACGGTTTTAATTATCGCGTCGAACAGAATGGCCAGGCTGGTGCCCGGCGTATCCAGGGTGGGTTGGGCGATGCCGTCCCGGCCGATGGCGTATAATACCGGAAAATCTAGGTCATGCTCTTTGGCTTCAAGGTCTATAAAGAGGTTGTATATTTCGTCCAGAACCTGTTCGGGCCGGGCGTCCTTGCGGTCTATTTTATTGATAACGACTACCATCTTAATCCCGGCCTCGAGTGATTTCTTAAGAACGAAGCGAGTCTGGGGCAGGGGGCCTTCGGCCGCGTCGACCAGAAGTATCGCGCCGTCGACCATGCTCAGGCTGCGCTCGACCTCGCCTCCAAAATCGGCGTGGCCGGGCGTATCCAGTATGTTGATACGCACGCCTTTCCACTCTATGGAGCAGTTCTTGGCTGCGATGGTTATGCCTCGCTCTTTTTCCAAATCCATGCTGTCCATAACGCGCTCGGTCACTTCCTGGTTCTGGCGGAAAACGCCGCTCTGCCGGAGCATAAAATCAACCAGGGTGGTCTTGCCGTGGTCAACGTGAGCAATGATTGCAATGTTACGTATCTTTTCGTTATGCTTCATCTTTTTCATATCAGTAAGCGCCATCGCGTCAGAACTCTGTATTTACGCTTTGGCTTTCTTTCTTTTTAGTACTTCTTCGGCTATCTGTTCGGCGATTGAGAACGGGACCTGCAAATATTTCTCAAAATGCATGGAATAATTAGCCCGTCCGCTGCTCATCGAGCGAAGCGTCGAGACATAACCAAACATTTCGGAAAGCGGCGCTTCGGCTTCGATAATCTGGTTGTTGGCGCGGGCTTCGACGGCCAAAACCTTTCCGCGCTTGGAGCAAATATGCCCGACGATATTGCCCATATATTCCTGCGGGGTGGTTATCTCCAAAGACATATATGGTTCAAGCAGGATGGGTGACGCTTTAGAAAAGGCCTTTTTGAAACATTCGCGGGCCGCCGTCCGGAAAGCGAGTTCGGATGAATCGACTTCGTGGAATGAGCCGTCAACCAGGCTGACCTTGACATCAACAACCGGATAGCCGGCCAAGACGCCTTTTTGCATGGCGTCAATCACGCCTTTTTCTACGGCCGGAATAAATTCCCGGGGTATCGAACCCTGGGTAATGCTATTCTCGAATTCAAAACCTTCACCCGGCTGGGCCGGCGCTATTTCCAACTCGACGTGGGCGTATTGCCCGTGTCCACCGGTCTGTTTGACGTGCTTGTATTTTTCTGCGGCCGAAGCGGTTATGGTTTCCTTATAAGCGACTTTGGGCTGACCGGATTCGACATTGGCGTTAAATTCGTGCTTTAAGCGATCCACGATTATTTCCAGGTGCAGTTCGCCCATACCGGAAAGAATGGTTTCCTCGGTTTCCGGGTCGACGTGCACGGTAAAGGTTGGATCCTCTTCGGACAAACGGGCTAACGCCTTGCCAAGCCGATCTTTTTCAGCCTGAGTTTTTGGCTTTATGCTGATGGAGATGACCGGTATTGGAAATTCAATGGACTCAAGCAATATCGGATGGTCCGGGTCGCATAGAGTGTCGCCGGTGACGGTATGGTCCAGCCCGATAGCCACTGCAATTTCACCGGTATGAATATCGGCCCGGTTTTCGCGCTGGTTAGCGTGCATGAGCAGTATTCGGATCATTCGTTCGTTCTGATTTTTACTGACATTAAGAACGTGACCGCCGGCTTCAAGGGTGCCGGAATAAACCCGGAAATAGACCAGTTTGCCCATATGCGGGTCGGCCTGGACTTTGAAAGCCAGGGCCGTGAACGATTCGTCATCGCTCGGACGACGTTCAATAATTTTAGCCGGGTCGGCCGGATCGGTCCCTTTAATGGGCGGCAGATCAACCGGTGACGGAAGATAAGCATTTATCGCGTCAAGAAGTTTGCGAACTCCTTTGTTTTTAAAAGCGGCGCCGCAGATTACGGGCACAACTCTATTGGCAATTGTGCCGCGGCGTATGGCCGGGATAAGTTCGGCTTTGGTTATTTTTTCTTCGGATTCAAGATATTTAGCCATCAGGGTATCGTCCAATTCAACGGCTTTTTCGACCAGGATGTGGTGGTATTTTTGGGCGGCCGCAACGTATTCCTCCGGAATCTCTTCAACGTTGATTTCGCTGTCCGGAGATTCGTCTTCGTGAACATAGGCTTTCATCTCAATAAGGTCTACGACCCCCCGGAATTTATCCTCGGAGCCGATGGGTATCTGCAGCGGAATGGCATTGGCTCCCAAGTCACTCTCAATGCTTTTAAGAACGGCGAAAAAGTCTGCGCCGACCCGGTCCATTTTATTAATAAATGCTATTTTGGGGACTTTGTATTTGTCTGACTGCTGCCAAACGGCTTCGGACTGGGGCTCAACCCCACCTACCGCGCAAAAGACCGCGATGGCGCCGTCCAGAATGCGGAGGCTGCGTTCAACTTCGACCGTAAAATCGACGTGGCCGGGCGTGTCGATGATGTTTATCCGGTGGTCCTTCCAGTAGCAGGTGGTAGCCGCAGCAGTGATAGTTATGCCCCGTTCCTGTTCTTGCTTCATCCAATCCATTTGGGCCTTGCCGTCGTGCACCTCGCCCAGTTTATGGGATTTGCCCGTGTAAAATAATACCCTCTCGGTTAGGGTCGTTTTGCCAGCATCGATGTGGGCCATGATGCCTATATTCCTGACCCGAGACAGGTTAACTGCTTGCGCCATCTAATAAGCCTTTCAATTAATAATATTTATTACAAAGAAATTTTATCGGCATAATCGGCGGTTGGCTATCGTTAATTCCGGCGGTTTAGTCTGTTGACGCGCATAACTGGTGCGTACAAAAGCGGAAGATGCCCGTTTCACCTTGATACCAATTTAAGTAGTTACAAAATACGTTTTTACTCCATCTTGTTTGGGTTAATTATATCAACTAAAATCTACCAGATTAAGACCGCTGTCCTTATCCAGCGTTCTAACAACTGTCGTTTTCAAATCAACCAGGGCTATTTCGCAGGTAACCGAAACGATCGCCTCTTTAAGATGCCCGCCGTAAACCAGCATATTCTCTGCGCTGACTGATATATGGCTGTGAATAATTATCTGATTGTCCTTGCGGGTAACGTTACCCATAAGGCTGACGATTTCCAATGCGCCGGACATCTTTTTATAACTATATTTTTTCTCAAGCGGGTCAAAGTGCGCCATTTCCACATCGTTGATAGCACCAATGGCTTTAAAAAACCCAGCCTTAATGTCTTTTTTATTGCAGAATTCTGTCAGTTTTTCAACCACCTTTTCTCCTTTGGCCAAAATTATAAACCATTTGTCGTTTATTTTTTTGTATTTCATCGTTGCCTCACAAAATCAAGTATATTATAACCAAGCCCGTCGAAGAGTTCGGCCATTTTGGACAATGGCATTCCTAAAATATTAAAGTAACATCCTTCGATATGAGGCATCAGCATGGCTCCCGGGCCGTCTACGGAGAATCCGCCGGCGCACTCTGGCCGGAAGCCAATAATCTTGGTCCATCGAGCCAGTTCTGGCCCGGACGGTTTTTTGAATTTTAGGGTGGTGCGTGCGTAGCTCATGACACATACCCGGTTTTTTATGTCGATTAGAGCCAGGCCGGTGTATGCGAACGAAACCCGCCCGCCCATAAGTTTAAGGGTTTTTGTAAGTTTAGCCCGGCTGCCCAACTTGCCAATAATATGGTTTCCGGCATAAGCAACGCTGTCTGCACCAATGACTAGCCCGGTTTTTAGCCTGGAAGCAACGGCATTAGCCTTATTATAGGCATTCCGGACTACCAGTCCGGCTGGGTCCTCCTTAGAAACAGGGGTCTCTTTAATATGGCTGACCATTACCCGGTGCGGGATACGGCACATTTTGAGCAGCCTTGAGCGTTGGCTGGAGCCTGAAGCAAGTATTAATTGGGGCGTTTTAGGTTTCATTCTGTTTAATTATATGTTATTTTTGGCCCGTTGTCAAGGATTACCGTTTGTGCCTTGCTTCTGTGAGGCCCAAAAGACTAAAAATATCTCTTATTAAGGGTTGTTTTTCTTGCCTTTTTGTGTGGATTTTTATACTACTAACAAGCTAGTTATCAACATATATTCTCGATATTTGATAGGAGCGGTTGAAGACCCCGAATTCTCCAAGACTGTCCACAAAACCATATTCGGTTGTGGATAATTAAGAGCCTTTGTTATTTGATATGGTGTATTGGGTTGTGGAATTCAAAACAGGTTATCCCGATAGTAGGGATTTATAATAATAAGAATAATACTATATAGCACAGTTTACTAATATAAATATAGGACCATAAGGAGGCTAGTTATGAACATTTCTTGTTCGCGGGATAAAATTTTGCAGGCATTCCAAATGGCTAATAATGTGATTCCAGCCAGAAGTGCAATGCCGATACTTCAGAATATCAAAATAACCGCAGATGATAAAATTGCGTCTATAATCGCAACGGATATGGAAGTAGGCATCCAAACGCATTTTAAAGCGGATATTAAAGAAAAGGGCAACGTTTTAATTCCGGCCATAAGATTAGGGGCAATATTGAGGGAAACGCCTGAGGATAAAATAGAATTGAAAAGCGACGGAGCAATTGCGAAAATCATTACCAGACACAGCGACTATAAAATAATGGCTCCGGAAGTCGGGGACTACCCTGATTTCCCAGCGTTTAACCATAAAAAAGCGTTTGAGATAAACTCCAGGGGTTTCCGAGAAATGGTGCGTAAAACCAGTTTCGCGGTTTCTATTGAAACGTCAAGATATGCATTAACCGGGCTGCTTTTAGAAATTAGGAAAAAAGAGATTCGAATGGTTGCCAGCGATGGGAAAAGATTGGGATTCGTCAAGCGGCATTCAGAGCAAACCATTTCTGAAGATATTAAAATAATCGTTCCGCCCAAGATAATGACTTTGCTGGATCGGATATTAGGTGGACAGTTCGGCGAGGGCGAAAAACCAGAGGGCAAGGAAGTAAAAAAGGCGGAAGACCCCACAATTAAATTGGATATAGACGAGAACCAACTGAAAATAAGCATTCCTCAGCAAGACATGCCCGACACAATACTTTTCTGCCGGTTGATAGACGGGGCTTTCCCGGATTATGAGACGATAATACCGTCGGATAATGACAAGAAACTGGAATTCTCCAGCCTGGAATTGGCTTCGGCTTTCCGGCAGGCGGCCCTGGTAACCACGGACAAGCTGAGGGCAACCAAGATGGAGTTCAAGGAGAACAAGCTGGTCCTGAAGTCGCGCACCCAGGATGTCGGAGAGGCGACCATAACCATGGATATTAAATATGCGGGTGCGCCGTTCGCGATAACCTTTAATCCGGACTATTTCATAGATGTTTTGCGGGTGTTAGGCGATGTTGAGGTAACGCTGGAGCTAAAGGACAAGACTTCTCCGGGCGTAATAAAATACGGCAAAGATTTCCTTTACTTAGTGATGCCCATGACCATAGAAATATAAGTTCTTTAAATGGAAAAATCCATAAGCGGGTTGCTTAAAGATTTTGAGCGCAAATTAAGGCGCGATAACAAGAAAATTCCAGACGCCATCAGCCGGGATTGGGAAAAGGTGCTGGGCCCTCGGTTTGCGGCTCAAGCCCGGATAATGGGCATAAAACAGAACGTGCTGACGGTTAAAGTCGCCTCAGCTCCGTTGTGTCAGGAACTGAATAATTTTTATAAGACAAGGCTTATTAAAGGCCTTAAGGAAACAGAAGCTGGAAGTAAAATAAGAGATATAAAGTTTACGTTATGAAAAAGAACAAAGAGGAAGAAGAACCGAAAAAATCCGGAACACAGGAACCGTCTGGGAAATATGATGCGACCAATATTAAGGTGTTGGGAGGCATCGAAGCCGTTCGAACCCGTCCGGCCATGTATATCGGCGATACCGGGGTTCGTGGCTTTCACCACTTGATTAACGAGGTGGTCGATAACAGTATCGACGAGGCCATGGGCGGCTACTGCAAAAACATCAAGGTTTTGATTCACGAGGGTGATAGCGTGAGTGTTATTGATGACGGCCGGGGTATTCCCGTGGATATGCATAAGGAACAGAAAAAATCCGCGCTGGAAGTGGTTATGACCATGCTTCACGCCGGGGGTAAATTTGACAAGAAAACATACAAGGTTTCGGGCGGTTTGCACGGCGTGGGTGTCTCGGTGGTTAACGCTCTTTCCGAATGGATGACCGTTGAGGTTTGGCGAGACGGGGCCGAGCACTTTCAGAGATATGAAGCCGGCCGGCCGGTTACAAAGGTGGAAAAGCGCGGAAAGACCAGCAAGCGAGGCACCAAGGTTACCTTCAAGCCGGACCGTAAAATATTTCCGGGCGACCTAAAATATAATTTTGATACAGTGTCCACCCGATTGAGAGAACTGGCTTTCTTGACCCCGGGAATATCAATCAGCCTGGCCGACGAGCGAAATGGGAAATCTGAAATATTTAAATACGAAGGCGGCATTAAGTCGTTTGTTGAACACCTCAATCAGAATAAGAAAAAAATCCACTCTGATGTGATATATTTTCAAAAGCAAGACGGCGATGTATACATAGAAGTGGCCATGCAATACAACGACAGCTACAGCGAGAACCTGTTTGCGTTTGCCAATAATATCCATACCATCGAGGGCGGCACCCACGTGAGCGGTTTTCGGACGGCTCTAACCCGGACATTCAATAATTACGGCAAAAACCAGGGGATGTTTAAAGAAGACGATAAACTGCCTATCGGCGACGACTACCGCGAGGGTTTGACTACGATAATAAGCTGCAAACTGCCTAATCCGCAGTTTGAGGGACAGACAAAAACAAAATTAGGCAACCAGGAAATCGAGGGGATTGTTCAGGCTCTGGTTAATGACGGGCTTTCTAGCTATCTTGAAGAGCATCCGGCAACGGCTAAGGGTGTAGTAAACAAGGTAACCACGGCGGCCCGGGCGCGTGAAGCAGCCCGAAAAGCGCGGGATTTAGCCCGGCGCAAGGATGCTTTATTTTCGGGCGGGCTACCCGGCAAACTGGCTGATTGTTCTTCGCGGGATGTTAGTTCGACAGAGCTGTTCATCGTCGAAGGTGATTCGGCCGGCGGCTCGGCCAAGCAGGGGCGCAACCGCCAGTTTCAGGCGATACTGCCGCTTAAGGGTAAAATACTTAACGTGGAAAAAGCGCGCATTGACAAAATGCTCGCTCACGAGGAAATAAGAATTATTATTACGGCTTTGGGAACGAGCATCGGCAAGGAGGAGTTTGATTACTCCAAACTGCGCTACGGTAAGATTATTATTATGACCGATGCCGACGTAGACGGTTCGCACATTCGGACATTGCTATTAACGTTCTTCTTTCGGCACATGCCCGACCTTATTACCAATGGGCATCTTTTTATTGCCCAGCCGCCGCTTTACAAAGTAAAGCACAAGAGCAAGGAAAAGTATGTTCTTTCAGAAAAGGAGATGCACCAATCTCTGATGGAGTTGGGGCTGGATGATACTTATCTGGAAATAAGCGAGGGCCGCAAAAAAATCCGGGTAGAAAAGACAGCCCTTAAACACCTGGCTGATAATATTGAGCGGCTGGAGGAATATATACGGGCCATTCAATCGAGATTGCGTGGAATATCAGCGCGCCAGTATTTCCTGGCTCGCGATGACAAAAGCGGGCGGCACCCGAGCTATTATACCTGTCTTCAGGCAGAAAATACGGAGACGCAGCACAGGTTTTTCCATACGGACAAGGAGTTGGATAAATACATTCGTGAGCAGGAGAAAAAACTAAAACAGGATTTGAATCTTCAGCTCATCGGCGCAGAATTTGAATTGGGTGAAGCGCCAAAATTATCAAAAAATAACAACGGGATACCGCTGAAATACCTGGAATTCCCCTACAGCAAGGAAATAGATAAACTGGTAAAGGATGTGGAAAAAAATGAAGTTTCGGCGATAGATTATTTCAGTAAACAAGTTACCGTTGATAAAGAAAAGAGTATCCGGGAGTTCCGGCTGGTTAATAAAGCCGGCGACGATCAAACGGTTATAGAGCTTGGGTCTTTGTCCGAAATGCTTAAAAATCTCCGGCGCATCGGACAAAGGGGCATGGATATCCAGCGTTATAAGGGCTTAGGCGAAATGAACCCGGAACAGCTCTGGGAGACCACTATGGATCCGACCCGCCGGACACTGCTTAAAATATCGCAGGAAGACCAGGCCAAAGCAGAAAACATATTTACAGTACTGATGGGCGAGGTAGTCGAACCCCGGCGTGATTTTATCGAGAAGTACGCGCTGGAAGTTAAATATCTGGACGTATAAAAGAAAGCGCCGGACAACCGGATTCTTGATATTCGAATAATATGTCAGATCACGAACACGCCGAATTTATTCCGATAGGTTTTTCCGTGCTAATTACTTCGGATAGCCGCTCGCCCAAAACAGACCTGACCGGCAAAATTATCACAAAACTTTTAACTGACAATGGCCATAAATGCATAAGTTTCGGTATCGTCCCGAATAAAAAAAATCTTATTCGGTTGGCTATAAAAAAACTGACTTTAAAGAAAAACATCAGGTTGATAGTAACCTCGGGCGGCACTGGCTGCGGGCGAAAGGATGTGACCATCGAAACCGTCCGGCCTTTTATTTCCAAGGAGCTCGATGGGTTTGGGGAACTATTCCGGGTCCTGAGTTATAAAGAAATCGGGTCCCGGGCATTAATGAGTCGGGCATTGATGGGCGTTGCCGGTGGCGACAAAATCATCGTGTGTCTGCCCGGCTCGCCCAACGCAGCCAAATTGGCCCTACGCAAACTGATTCTGCCGGAACTTAATCATCTTGTTTGGGAGCTTTCCAGGGCATAATTATTACAATCAAATTCTTTACAGCCCCGTTGTTTTATTTAGAATATCAGGCAAGCGCATTGTTTGATAAGGCGTTTTATTAAAGCGGGGCGTTGACTGCTAAAATAATACTTATGGCCGAAAAAAAACGTAAACAGCTGGGGCAAATACTCAAAGAAATGGAGATCGTTACCGAAAAGCAGATACAGGATACGTTGACTATTCAGAAGCAAAAAGGAGGGGCTATCGGGCGTATATTCGTCCAGCTGGGTTACGCCACCGAAGGAGAAGTCCTGCTTGCCTTGGGTGCGCAGGTGGGTATGGATGTGGTCATCCTGGATGAGGTGGAAATAAAACCAGACGTAATAGAAAAAGTTCCCGCCTCAATGGCTAAGGTTTTTAAAATCATTCCTATCAAATGGGAAAATAATACCCTGACCGTGGCCATGGCCAATCCTTTGAATTTAAGCGTTCTGGACGACCTGAAATTCATGCTCAGCAGCGACGTAAAAGGCGCCGTCAGCGATGAAGCTTCGGTTAACCGGGCGCTGGAAAAATATTATACCGAAGAAGAAACCCTGATGGACAGCGTTCTCAAGGAACTGGGCGACACCAGCGGCGTAACCAGCAGCAAAGACAAGGCGCTAAGCCTGGATAATATCCAACAGATGGCAGACCAGGCGCCGGTTAAAAAACTGCTCAGCCTGATTCTTCTTCACGCCATAAAAGACCAGGCGGCCGATATCCATTTCGAGCCGTTCGAAAAAGAATTTAAAATAAGATATCGGGTGGACGGTGTTTTGTACGAAATGGTTCCTCCGCCGCTGAACCTGGCATTGCCGTTGATTTCACGCATCAAGGTTCTGGCTAACATGAATATAGCCGAAACGCGCCTGCCACAGGATAACCGCATCGCGCTCAACGTCGGCGGCAAACCGATAGACGTCCGTGTTTCTACCCTGCCCACCATGTACGGCGAAAGCGTGGTTATGCGTATCCTTAACCGCGAAGTCGTATCGCTCGATCTTGAGAACATGGGCATCCGGGATGACGACCTTAAACAGATAAAAAATATTCTCAGCCTGCCGCACGGGGTCTTTATCGTGACCGGACCGACCGGATCTGGTAAAACTACAACCCTCTACGGCTGCCTCAATTATCTTAACGACGTTAAATGGAAAATAATCACTACTGAAGACCCGGTCGAATACGACCTGCCCGGGATTGTCCAATGTCCGATTAACGAAAATATAGGCGTGACTTATGGGGCATGCTTGCGGGCGATACTCAGGCAGGACCCGGATACCATACTGGTCGGCGAAATACGCGACCAGGAAACAGCCAGAATGGCCATAGAAGCCGCCCTGACCGGCCACCAGGTGATGACCACCCTGCATACCAACGATGCGCCCTCGACCATCGCGCGGATTTTAGACCTGGGCGTTGAGCCTTACCTTATTATGGCTACCCTTGAAGCCATCATCGCCCAAAGGCTGGTCCGCAAAATCTGCACTAAATGCAAGGAGGAAATCGAACCGACCGAGGAGATGCTCAGGGACCTTAATTTGAGCCGGGAAGAAGTGGAAGGGAAAAAATTCTATGCCGGCAAACGATGTCCGGCTTGCAACAACACCGGCTACAAAGGCCGGATGGCCCTGTTTGAGATATTGCTGGTAAACGAAAAGATAAAACAAATGGTGCTGGAAAACGTCTCGGTGGAAAAAATCCGTATGGCCGCCCGCGAACACGGAATGAGAACGCTGAGAGAAAACGGCCTTTTGGCTATTTACGACGGACAAACAACAGCGGAAGAAGTCATCCGCGAAACACTTTCTGCCGAATCCGCTTAATTATAATAAAAGCAACCCATTTATCCCCTGTTATCATAACCGCAACGATAATCAAAGCTTAAGCGGACCGGGTGTACCTGCGACAGACATCAGGGGCGGCAAGGACGACAAATCCGGCCAGCCGGACAAGAAGAATAAATAACGGGGAAAAGTAGGTGTGTCGCTGGATAAATATTTTCGGTTACCCCCACCCCATACTATCCGAAGGATACTCCTATGCTATCCGGGGGGTACTCCTATACTATCCGAGAGGTAATCCGATACTATCCGGGGGATAACCCCATACTATTCGGGGAATACTCCCATACCATCCGAGGGGTAATCCCATACTATCCGAGGAATACTCCCATACCATCCGAAAGATAATCCCATACTATCCGAGGAGTACTCCTATGCTATCCGAAGGGTACTCCTATGCTATCCGGGGGGTAATCCTATACCATCCGGGAGATAATCCCATACCATCCGGCGGGCTATCCTATACGATGGGGTGGGGCGTCTTATGCCATCCGATACCCCACCCTATGTTATACCCCACCCTACCCCCCACCCCCCTGACAGGTTTTTGCTCTAAGGGATTATGAAATAATGGGTTATGTCAAATTCCGGGCGTTTTCGGTAGCAGGAGGCCCGCCTGACCGGACGGGCAGGGAGGTTAAAATCACCTGTTTTTGATGCTCTACCCCTCGTACTGGTATTGTTTGCGTTCGGCCTCGGTCAGGCAGATGTATTTGTCGCCTTTGGTCTTTTCCGAGAACTCGATAGCGGACGTGGACCAGCTGGTGGACCTGTCAACCTTTATTCCGGCTACGGCGCAGGCGGTGGTGCTGGAGATGCAGTTCAACGCCATGAGCGTCCCGGCCAGTATGGAGCAGATACTGACCGTGCTTGGCCGCAGGGCCGGGATGAACTTCGGGTCAAGCACTATCCATCATATTTGGCAAAACATCGTGGGCTTTAACAATAATTCTTATAAGGAGTGTATACTTGCCACGGATACACTTAGACAGATTCGGGTATTAGCCACTAAAAACGGCGTGTTCACAAGTATCAATATTTGGATAAGAGGTTGGATAGAATGATTATCCCACTCCACTTCGTTTCGGGGATCTAAGTGGCTGTCCCTAAAGGGAGGCCAGTAGGCTCTAACGCTTCTTCGTTGCTAACAGCCACTAAGAGGTTACATTGAGTGACAAGAGACATAAGACCAGAGACAGGTTAAGGCGCTGAGCCGGGCTCAGCGCCTGGGGTTATTTATCCCGGGGAGAAGTCGAATATTTCTCTTGACAATACCGCCTCGGACGGATTATCTACGGTAACCGTATAGAAACAATAAAATGCGATGTGTCGCCGGATAATCAGGCGCAGATAAACATATAAAATCTATGGATAATTTTTCCGATACAGAATTGATCGCTTTATGTAAGACAGGTTCGGAAAAGGCTTTTACGGTTCTTTATCAACGCTACCGCCAGACGGTAATAAATTTCGCCTACCAGATGTTGGGAGACTCCGACCTTGCCTCTCACGTGCTTCAGGATACTTTTGTCTATGTCTTCAGGAAGATAGCAGAATATCAACCAACCGCCAAATTTTCCACCTTTCTTTTTACGGTTGTCAGGCATATTTGTATTAATATTCTTGATAAAGACAAGCGTAGAAAAGAGATACCGCTTGAAGAATGGCGTAATATTATTGCTGTCAGGGATGCGCCCGACCCGCTTGATTCGCTCCAAAAGGATGAATTAAACAGGTTCGTTAAATTGGAATTGGAACGGCTGCCATTATTATATCGAGAGGTTATTGTTCTGAAGATTATCCAGGGCCTTCAATATGACGAAATAAGCGAAATTATCGAGTGCCCTGTCGGCACGGTAAAATCAAGGCTGCATAACGGGCTGGAATTATTAAGAAATAGTTTATATGATAAGGTAAAAAATACCGATTTCCGTGAACGAATTCACCCCTAAGTTGCTTAATATATAGAATGGTATGCCTGGCAGGTTGCCCAACCCCGCCGGGGTTGTTCGGGCGGGCCCAGGACTTTTGGTGGGGCTCAAACTGCCAGAGTAAAGGAATAAGTATGCAATGCAACGATATTTTTAACGATTTCTTAGATGACTTTATTGAGGGACGCCTGCCGACCGAAACGGCCAAAGACATTACCGACCATTTGGCTGTCTGCAACCAGTGCCGCCAGCGATGTGGGCAGTTGAAGTCTTTTCGTGATGCGTTGCGGGGTTTTCCGGAGTTAAATAAGCAGGTTGTTATACCGGAAGACATAGACCACTCTATCCACCAGAAGATTTTAGAGATGGCCGCCGAGCGCCGGACGAAACGAATAGTTAAAAAGCCCAGATATTTTATTACTACGCTTGCGTCAGCCGCGGTGATTTTGGTGGCGCTAGTCGGCTATATGTTATTCCAGCCGGCCGGAATACCAGCCAGCCTGCTCTATGCGATGGAAGAGGATCACCAATTATTTGTCAAAGGCGATGTTAAAATAGACCGGGAAACGACTGTCCCGGAAGAATTAAGCGGTTATTTTCGGCAGAATAATCTATTGAGTATGAAACAATGCTGCTGTTCTTTGCTTTGTTACAATCAAAATATCCAGTTGAAGGGGGGGCGGATAGGCGGAAAAGACCAATGTCCCTGCGCTGCGATTTATGCTTACTACAATAATATTCCGGTTTCGTTCTTTATCTGGGACCGGGCAATTCCGGGCGTGGACACCAAGGGTAAAATCACGCTGGGCCGGACCGGCGAATACAATGCCGCCATGAAACAGATTGGCGAACGTACCATCGGCGTAATAGCCAAGCTTGATAAAAACCAGGTTGCCAAACTACTGGAAGACATAAAAACATTAAACAGTTGTAACTGCGGATGTAGATAATCCAAAATGATTTCAAGAAGGGAGGCGTTGCGTATATGAAGTTGATACTGATGCTGGTCTTGTTGGCCGGATTTGTTTTCTTGAGCGTATCCTGCCGGAGTGCGGATAATCACGGACCCCAGCACCAACCGGCTCATTCGGGATGTCACTAAAACCGTATAAAGAAAGAAAGGAATAATATGAAAAACAGATTGAAACTGCTGACCGGAACAACGATATTTTTATTGGTACTGGCTGGGGTATATGTTTATGCCTGTTGCGGCGAGCCTGATACAGTGGATTCTCAGGCGGCTTCTTCGGGTAAAACGCAAGCAGATACGGCTAAAACAAAAACTGTCGATGACCCGAACAGCCCGGAGGGTTTATTAAAAACCGCCGCTAAAATATTGGGTGATGCCCATAAATCAAATACGCCCGAAGCGAGGAACGCTTTAATGACGCATAGCCAGAAAATGTTGACCAAGGCGCTGGAAATGGTAACCAAATGTAATGAGATGCTGGCCGGCGATAAACCGGATACGGCAGCGATTGTTGCGTCAAACGAAACCGCCCTGAAGCTGATGAAAAAAGCTGCGGAATTGATGGAAAAGTACAACACACTATTGTCCAGGGACGCCGCGAAAACGCCGGATGAACGAATATGGTACGTCTGTCCTATGAACTGTTCCACAGCCGATAAACCGGGCAAGTGTCCCAAGTGCGGGATGAACCTGGTCAAAAAGGAACCGGCGGAAAAAGCTATCTATGCCTGTCCGATGGGTTGTGTTGCACCGGTTGATAAGCCGGGTAAATGCCCCAAATGCGGAATGAACCTGGTTAAAAAGGAATCTTCGGAAAAGGCCGTGTATGCCTGTCCGATGAACTGCGAGACGTCCGATAAACCGGGCAAATGCTCCAAGTGCGGGATGAACCTGGAAAAGAAATAAGCATATGAAATGGCTGATAAAAATACCGGGGATTTTGACGCGTTGGCTTCCGTGCGCATTGCTGATATTGGCGGTAGCCAGCTGTTCCACTCCGGCCGAGCATTCTGACCTTGAGCGGACAATGGAGCGATACCGGCCGCGCGACCGTAAACCGAGTCTACCGGCGCTGACCGCCACCAGCCCGGTTTCTGATTTCATTACTTATGCCGTTCTCAACAATCCCCGGGCCGAAGCCGCATTCTACGACTGGAAAAGCACCGTTGAGGAAATAGCCGTGGCCGGCTCGTGGCCTGACCCGCAGTTAACATTGAGCGCCGAGATAGACCGGGTGGTGATGAAAACGCTCATCGGCTTTATGCAGGAAATCCCCGGCCCGGGCAAACTAGCGCTCCGGGCCGAGACCGTTTCCGCCCAGGCCCAGAAAAAGCGCTATCTCTTCGAGGAAGAACTCCTTAAAACAGCCTTTGAGATCAAACAGGTGTATTACCAGGTGTTCTTGCTCAAGGAAAAAATACGGCTGACCAAAGAGCTGGTCGCATTGGCCGATGCCCAGGCCGGTTCGGCCAGGGCCGGATTCCAGACCGGTTTGAACCGGGTTGATGATGTGACTATGGTCCGCTCAGAGCAGGACCGTTTGTATAACGAATTGGCCAACCTGGAAGATTCGGCTAAGCCGTTGATGGCTCGTTGGCGCGGCGTGCTGGGCATCCCGCCCGGGAATGAAAACCCGCCTCTGCCGGAAGCCGCACTGCCCGCAAACACGCTGCCTCAGGATTCTGATTTATTGAAAGAGGCGCTGGAGAATAACGTCCAGCTCAAAGCCCTGGCCGCTGAAATCAGGCAGGCCCAGGCGCTGGTGGAGCTGGCTTACAAAGGCAACGTTCCGGACTTTGGGGTCGGTTTGGCGCTGGATGCACAGAAAACGCCGATGACCCAGATGCCGGAACTGAATATGACTTTTCCAATCTGGCGCAAAAGGATTGGCGCCGAAATCGCCGCCGCCCGGGCCCGGAAAAGACAGGCCCAGGCCGAACTCAAGGCCGAAGAGATAAATCTGTCCGTCCTGCTGGCCGAGAAAACATTCACCTGGCGCCAGCTTCAGCGGGAAAGCCTGCTTATTTCCGAACAGCTCATTCCCCGGGCAAAACTAAATGCTGACAGCCTTAACGCTGAATATAAAACCGGCCAAACAACGATGACCAATTGGCTCAACGCCCGGCGCGAATTGGTTGAATTATTAATCCGCCTGGCCGAGGCCAACGCCGAACGCGAAACGGTTTTCGCCGAAATAACATTGATGGCTGCCAGCCGCAGCCCGGCTGAAATCGCCAGAATATTTGCGCCCGAATAAAGGAGAAAATCACTATGAAATACCTCAAGTGGCTGATAATCACAATCCTGCTGATTGTTCTTGGCCTGGCCGCACTGTTCACCTCCAGTTATAACAAAATCGACAAGGGCGGTTCGACGCAAATCAAGGCTGGTGCCGCGGTCCAGATGTACCATTGCCCGATGCATCCGTCCTATGTGGCCGACAAGCCGGGTGATTGCCCCATCTGCAATATGAAGCTGGTGCCTTTCAGTCCCGCCGGCGCCGGCGCAACCAGCACTGTCCCCGGCCAAGCGGCAGTTAACATTACGGCTCAGCAGGAACAGCTCATCGGCCTGAAGACATCTATGGTCCTCAAGCGCGACTTAACGGCCCTGGTCCGGGCCAGCGGACGGGTGGCCTACGACCCGGAACTTTACGTGGCCATTGCCGAATACCGACGCGTGGCCGAAACCAAAGACTCCCAGCTCATCAGGTCTGTAGCGTTGAAACTCCGCCAGATGGGCCTGTCCGAAGAGCAAATCAAAGAACTGGCCCAGCGGAGCGGGTCGGATTCATCCAACAACCTGTTACTGTCCAGGCCGGGCGGCACCGTTTGGGTCTACGCCCAGATTTACGAACACGAAATCGGGCTGGTCAAGGCCGGACAGGTCATTACCGCCAGTTCCATCGCGTTGCCGGGCAAGACTTATTCCGGCCCCATCAAGGCCATTGATTCCATCCTGGACAAACAGACCCGCACCCTGCGCGTCCGGGCCGAGGTGTCCAACCCCGAAGGCTTGCTTAAGCCGGAGATGTACCTGGACGTTATCATCAACGCCGGGCTGGGCAACAAGCTGGCCGTGCCCCAGGAGGCGGTTCTTAATACCGGCACCCGGCAGCTGGTCTTTGTTAAGACCGGCCCGGGCATCTACGAACCCAGGGAGATAAAAACCGGCCAAACGGCCGAAGGCTATTACGAAGTCCTAGCCGGCCTGGCCGAGATGGAAGAGGTCGTCACCGCGGCCAACTTCTTCATTGACTCGGAATCCAAACTCAAAGCCGCGCTTCCCGCAGCCGGGCAACAAGAACATAAACACGGCGGAGATTAAATGCTTAAAACCATCGTTGCGTTTTCGGCCGACAACAAATTCCTGGTGTTGATCTTCGCGGCTATCGCCGTGGCCGGAGCGGTCTATACCGTGCAGAACATCCCGCTCGACGCCATTCCCGACCTGTCCGACACCCAGGTCATCGTCTATTCCCGCTGGGACCGCAGTCCGGACATCGTCGAAGACCAGGTTACCTATCCGATTATTACCGCCTTGCTCGGCGCGCCCAAGGTCAAGGCCATCCGGGGCTTTTCAGACTTTGGATTTTCTTTCGTTTACATTATTTTCCAGGACGGCACCGACATCTACTGGGCCCGTTCCCGGACGTTGGAATACCTCAGCAAAATACAGTCCAGCCTGCCCGAAGGCGTCAAGACCCAAATCGGCCCGGACGCCAGCGGCATCGGCTGGGTTTACCAATACGCACTGGTCGACAAGAGCGGACAGAACAGCCTGTCCGACCTGCGTTCATTCCAGGACTGGTACCTGAAATATTATATCCAGAGCGTGCCCGGCGTGTCCGAAGTGGCCACCGTCGGCGGCTACCAGAAACAATACCAGGTTAACATCAACCCTAACGCTCTTGTTGCTTACAACGTGCCGCTGACCAAGGTTATCGAGGCCGTCCGCAACGGTAACAATGACGTAGGCGGCCGGCTGGTCGAATTCAGCGGCGCCGAATATATGGTCCGCGGCCGCGGCTACATCAAGTCCGTTGACGATATTGCCAATATCGTTATCAGCATTGACGTCAACGGCACGCCCGTGCTGGTCAAGAACGTCGGCCGGGTGGAGCTCGGTTCGGACATCCGCCGCGGCGTGGCCGACCTGGACGGCATCGGCGATACCGTCGGCGGCATCGTCATCATCCGCCAGGGCGAGAACGCGCTCAACGTCATCAACCGCGTCAAGGCCCGGATAGACGAAATCCGGCCGTCCCTGCCCAAGGGCGCCGAAATCGTTACCACCTACGACCGCTCCGAGCTCATCATCGAATCCATCGGCACCCTCAAAGCCGAGCTGGTTCTCCAGATGATAGTGGTCAGCCTGATGATCCTGATATTCCTCTGGCATATTCCCTCGGCCCTGGTGCCCATCATCACCATACCGGTCTCCTGCCTGCTGGCTTTTATTCCCATGTATTTTATGGGGCTGACCTCGAACATAATGTCGCTGACCGGCATCGCCATCTCCATCGGCGTGCTGGTGGACGGCGCCATAATCGAGGTCGAGAACGCCTACAAGAAAATGGAATTATGGATCGAAGGCGGCCGCCAGGGCGACCCGCACCAGATCCGCATCCGCGCCCTGCAGGAAGTGGCGCCCTCGGTCTTCTTCTCGCTCCTGGTTATTGCCGTGGCCTTCATACCTGTTTTTACCCTCTTGGACCAGGAAGGCCGGCTCTTCAAGCCGCTGGCCTATACCAAGAACCTGACTATGGCCATCGCCGCGCTGCTGGCCATCACCCTAGACCCGGCCATCAGGCTGCTCTTTATGCGCATGGACGACTTTAAGTTCCGGCCCAAATGGATTGCCTGGCCGGTCAACCAAATTCTGGTCGGCAAATATTACAAGGAAGAAAATCATCCGGTCAGCAAATGGCTCTTTCGGATTTACGAGCCCGTTTGCCGTCTGGTGCTGAAACATCCCAAGACCGTTATCATCACCGCCCTGGCCCTGATGGCCGTGACCGTCCCAATCTATTTCAAGCTCGGCTCCGAATTCATGCCGCCGTTGAACGAAGGCAGCATCCTTTATATGCCCACCACGCCGCCGGGCATCTCGGTTACCGACGCCCAGAAGATACTCCGGATCCAGGACCAGATCATCAAGAGCGTGCCCGAGGTCCAGAGCATCTTCGGCAAGGCCGGCCGGGCCGACACGGCCACCGATCCGGCGCCGTTCTCGATGATGGAAACGACCATCGTCCTGAAGCCCAGGGACCAGTGGCGAAAGGTCGACCGTTGGTATTCCGGACTGCCCGAAATCCTGCAGAGACCCTTCCGTCCCGTCTGGACCGACCGGATAACCTGGGAAGACATCATCAACGAGCTCGACGCCAAGATGCAGCTGCCCGGCGTGGTCAACTCCTGGACCATGCCCATCAAGGCCCGGGTGGACATGCTTTCCACCGGCGTACGCACGCCCGTCGGCATCAAAATCTTCGGAGCCGACCTCAAGGAGATAGAAAAAATAGGACTGCATTTGGAAGCCATCCTCAAGGAAGTGCCCGGCACCCGGAGCGTCTACGCCGAGCGTGTCACCGGCGGCTATTTCCTCGACTTCGATCTCAGGCGCGACCAGCTGGCCCGCTACGGCCTGAGCGTGGCTGAAGCCGAGATGGTCATTATGTCCGCCATCGGCGGTGAAGGCGTCACCACCGCCATCGCCGGACGTGAACGTTACTCTGTTAACGTCCGTTACGCCCGCGAGCTCAGGGACGACCTGGACGAACTCAAGCGCGTGCTGGTACCGACTACCGGCCCTGTTAGAAGCGGACAGCAACCTAATATGCAAATGCAAACCGACTCCGGCGCTTCTAACGGGGTGTCCGCCCAGATACCGCTGGCCGCCATCGCCGACATCAGCTTCTCCACCGGTCCGGCTATGGTCCGCGACGAGAACAGCTTCCTGGCCGGATATGTTTACGTTGACGTCAAGGACCGCGATATCGGTGGCTACGTCACCGAGGCCAAGGCCAGGGTCGACCGGGAACTGCCGCCCACGCCCGGCTACTCGCTTCTCTGGAGCGGCCAATACGAGAACATGCTTCGGGTCAAGGAACGGCTTAAAGTGGTCATCCCGCTGACCCTGCTGATAATATTCGTCCTGCTCTACATCAACACCAAATCCACCATCAAGACCCTGATAGTCCTGACCGCCGTGCCGTTCTCGCTCATCGGCGCCGTTTGGTTCCTCTACCTGCTTGGCTACAACGTCTCCATCGCCGTTTGGGTCGGTATGATTGCCCTGATGGGGCTGGACGCCGAGACCGGCGTGTTTATGCTCCTGTTTCTTGATATGTCCTATTACGACAGCGTCCGCAAGGGCAGGATGAAGACCTACTCCGACCTGATCGAGGCGGTGGTGCACGGCGCGGTCAAGCGCATCCGGCCCAAGATGATGACCGTCGGCACCACCTTCATCGGTCTGATTCCGATAATGTGGTCCATGGGCACCGGCGCCGATATGATGAAACGCATCGCCGCTCCTATGGTCGGCGGGTTGGTTACCAGCTTCATACTCGAACTGCTGGTCTATCCGCCGGTCTACACATTATGGAAATGGAAGTTTCAGATGAAGAAAGGCGCGGTCGACGTGTCTAAACTGCCCATTCCCGAACTGAAAGAGCATTGATATCTAAATCTACCACGAAGATTCGAAATAAATGAAATAAGAAAAAGAATAATTACGGACGCGTTTATTCTTTCTGGCCAAGCATTTCGTCTTTCGTGATTTCGTGGTAAAATATTGACAAAATAAATAAATTCTTTGTATTCTTTGTGGTAATTATTCCGCGTAGTTATTGGAAAGATTATCTATGCTCAAGAAAATAATCTGGTTGGTGGTCGCCTTCGGCCTTATAGGACAGCAGGCGGTGGCTCAGTTTATGGGCAAGGAGCTCGGACCGGGCTGGGAGGCGCTGGTGCCCGGGCTGGCCATCTTCGGCGCGGCGTTTGTATTATCCTGGGCGGCCGAACTGGCCCAGATGGAAATCCCACAGGCCCTGGCCCTGGCCTTCCTGGCCCTGATTGCGGTCGTGCCCGAATACGCCGTAGACATCTACTTCGCCTGGACGGCCGGCACCAACCCCGAATACATCCATTACGCCACGGCTAATATGACCGGCGCCAACCGGCTGCTCATCGGCCTGGGCTGGCCGGTGGTGCTCTTCGCTTATTACCTGTCTACCCGCAAGACGCACATCGAGCTGGAACCGACGCATCGGATAGAACTTCTGGCCCTGCTAGCCGCCACCTTTTACTCCTTCTTCATTCCCATCAAGGGTTCTATCTCGATGATAGACTCCATCGTTTTGCTGACCATCTTCGTATTCTATATCATCGCCGCCGGCCGGGCGCACCACGTCGAGCCGGAACTGGAAGGCCCGGTGGAACTCTTCAGCAAGGGCTCGCGCCTGTTCCGCTGTATCATCACCGTGTTTTTCTTCATCCTGGCCGGGTTCACCATCTACGTCTCGGCCGAACCGTTTGCCGAAGGCCTGCTGGCCAGCGGCAAGGCCTGGGGCGTCAACGAGTTTGTGCTGGTCCAGTGGCTGGCCCCGCTGGCTTCCGAGTCGCCCGAGTTCATTGTGGCCATCATCTTCGCCACCCGGGCCATGGCCGGCGCCTCCTTGGGCACCCTGGTCTCGTCCAAGGTCAACCAGTGGACACTGCTCATCGCCTCCCTGCCCATCGCTTATTACCTGGGCGGCGGCTCTTTTACCGGAATGAAACTGGACAGTATGCAGACCGAAGAAATCTTCCTGACCGCGGCCCAATCGCTCTTCGCCATATTCATCCTGGCCAACTTCAGGTTCAGTATGCTCGAAGCGCTTACATTGATAGTGCTCTTCACTACCCAGCTGGTCATCCCGCTGGTGATGCCGTCGCTGATGCCCGGCCTGCCGCCGGAACAGTTGCAGGAGCTGGAGATAAAGGCCCGGATGTCCTATGGCGGATTGTATATCGGCCTGACCATATTGCTGGTGATGTTATCTTATAAACGGCGAAATGCAATACTCTGTCTGATTCAACCCAGCAGACGGCGAGATTGAACTAATGAAACAGTGACTTGAAGAGACTTGTAAAAGACTCTAACACCTTATGGTATAAAATTATAAATATACTTGAAAATATAATTAATATTGTCTCTTAAGAGTCTCTTATTAGTCCCTGTTAAACCGTAGTTTTAATCTGTGTAATCAGCGGCTCGTATTAGTTCGTGGTAAAACTATGAAAAAAGCCATTATCATCGGGGCGACCTCGGGCATCGGCCGGGAGCTGGCCAAAATCCTGGCTCAGAATGATTACCTGGCCGGCATCGCCGGCCGGAGGGTTGAACTGCTGGCCAGCCTGCAGAAAGAGATTCCCGCCAAGACGCACATCAAAAGAATTGACGTTACCCAGACCGCCGAGGCCGTGGGTTTTTTGGATGAACTCATCAAAGAGATGGACGGAGTAGACCTGGTCGTCATCAGCGCCGGGGTCGGCCATATAAATCCCGACCTGAATTGGGAACTGGAAAAAGAGGCTATAGATGTCAACGTGGCCGGGTTCACGGCCCTGGCCGGCGTGGTCTTCCGGCATTTAATCCAACAGCGTTCCGGCCATCTGGTCGGCATCTCCTCAATCGGGGCCATCAGGGGTGCCGGCGTATTTACCTGGATACCCGACTATACCCAGGCCGGCAGTTATGAAGTGACCTTTAAGGCAACAACCAACGGTTTGTCAGACACCAAGACCATAACTATCACGGTTAATAATGTAGACAGAGCCCCTGTATTAACCTTACCCGGAAATCAGGCCGTGAATGAGAACCAGCTTTTGACATTTACGCTATCAGCCACAGACCCGGATGGTGATGTGATAAATTATTCAATGACCCCGGTGCCGACCGGCGCGGCATTAGATTCAACCACAGGTGTATTTTCCTGGATGCCTGATTACACCCAGTCAGGTAATTACACGATAACATTCACGGCAACAGCCAATCTTTTGACCGATGCCAAGACCATAACTATCACGGTAAACAATATAGACAGGGCGCCGATATTGACCTCACCCGGCAACCAGACTGTCAATGAGAACCAGCTCTTGACATTTACACTATCAGCGATTGATCCTGACGGCGATGCCATAATCTACTCAATGGCGCTGACCCCAACCGGAGCGAATTTAAATGCGATTACAGGCATCTTTTCCTGGACACCGGATTATGACCAGTCAGGGAGTTATGAAATAGCTTTCAAGGCTACGGCCAATAGCCTGTCAGATACCAAAACCGTGACCATAACGGTGAATAATGTGGACCGGGCTCCGGTTTTGGCATCCCCGGGCAACCAGACCGTAAATGAGAACCAGCTTCTGACCTTTACACTATCAGCCACAGACCCGGACGGCGATGTGATAAGTTATTCAATGATGCCGGCGATAACCGGAGCTATCCTGAACGAAACGACAGGCGCATTCAGCTGGATGCCTGACTATACCCAGTCCGGCAGCTATGAAGTAACTTTCAAGGCCACAGCCAACGGCTTGTCAGATACCAAGGTCGTGACTATAACAGTAAATAACGTGGACAGGGCGCCGGTTTTAGTTTCACCGGGTAACAAGAGTGTGAACGAGAATCAGCTCCTGACCTTTACGCTATCTGCAACAGATCCGGACGGAGATGCCACAACCTATTTAATAGAAGCTGCCCCAACAGGTGCAACATTAGATGCCGCAACGGGTGTGTTCAGCTGGACGCCGGATTATACCCAGGCCGGTAGTTATGAAGTAACCTTCAAGGCAACGGCCAATAGCCTGGTAGACACTAAGACCATAACGATAATAATTAATAACGTGGATAGGGCACCGGTACTGGCCTCGCCCGGCAACCAGACCGTAAACGAAAGCCAGCTTTTAACATTCATCCTGTCCTCAAACGACCCGGACGGGGACAACATAACGTATTCAATGATTCCTGTGCCAACTGGAGCGACGTTGGATGTCGCAACAGGCGCATTTGCCTGGACACCCGACTATACACAGGCCGGCAGTTATGAAGTAACCTTTAAGGCAACGGCTAATAGCCTGTCAGACACCAAGACTGTGACTATTACGGTAAATAATGTGGACAGGGCTCCGGTACTGGTTTCACCGGGCAATCAGGTTGTTAATGAGGGGCAGTTGCTTACCTTTACATTATCAGCCACAGACCCGGATGGCGATACCATAGTATATTCAATGTCGCCTGTCCCGGCCGGGGCGGCGCTGGATACCGCAACAGGAGTGTTCAGTTGGACGCCGGACTATGGCCAGACCGGCAATTACACGGTGACCTTTGTTGCCGCGGCCAATGGATTAACGGATTCGAAGGTAATAATCATAACGGTAGGCGATGTGGACAGGCCGCCGGTTTTGACATCGCCTGGCAATAAAACTGTAAATGAAAATCAGCTCCTGACCTTTACGCTGTTAGCTACAGACCCGGATAGCGATGCCATAACTTATTCGATGACACCGGCGATAACCGGAGCTGTCTTGAACGAAACGACAGGCGTATTCAGTTGGACGCCTGACTACACCCAGGCCGGCAGCTATGAAATGACCTTCAAGGCCACATCCAACAGCCTGTCAGACACCAAGACCGTGACCATAACGGTAAATAACGTGGATAGGGCGCCGGTTCTGACATCTCCGGGTAATAAGAGCGTGAATGAGAACCAGCTTCTGACCTTTACGCTGTCAGCTACAGACCCGGACGGCGATGCCATAACCTATTCAATGACGCCGGCGATAACCGGAGCTGTCCTGAACGAAACGACAGGCGCATTCAGCTGGACGCCTGATTACACCCAGGCCGGCATTTATGAAGTGACCTTCAAGGCCACATCCAACAACCTGTCAGATACCAAGACTGTGACCATAACAGTAAATAACGTGGACAGGGCTCCGGTTCTGGTCTCACCTGGCAATCAAGCTGTTGATGAGAACCAGCTCCTGACCTTTATGCTATCCGCCACAGACCCGGATGGCAATACCATAGCGTATTCAATGGCGTCTGTTCCAACCGGTGCGACGTTGGATGCTGCGACAGGCGTATTCAGCTGGATCCCCGACTACACCCAGGCCGGCAGCTATGAAGTGGCATTCAAAGCCACAGCCAATGGTATGTCAGACACCAAGACTGTGACTATAACAGTAAATAACGTGGATAGGTCTCCGGTTTTGACTTCACCCGGCAACCAAAGCGTAAACGAGAATCAGCTCCTGACCTTCACGCTGTCTGCTACGGACCCGGATGGGGATACGGTTGCTTACAGCATGACGCCGGTCATAATAGGCGCAGCGCTTAATGCCGATACAGGTGAATTTATCTGGACACCGGATTATGACCAGTCAGGGAGTTATGAAGTGACATTCAAGGCCACAGCCAACGGTCTGTCAGATACAAAAACCGTAATTGTCACGGCGAATAATGTAGATAGGGCGCCGGTATTAGTTTCTCCGGACAATAAGAGCGTAAACGAGGACCAGCTCTTGACATTCACTCTGTCCGCAACCGATCTGGACGGGGATAGCATAACATATTCAATGACTCCTGTGCCGACCGGCGCGGTATTAAATGAGATGACAGGCGTATTTACCTGGACGCCTGACTACACCCAGGCCGGCAGTTACACGGTGACATTTACCGCCACAGCCAATCTTTTGACTGACACTAAAACTATAACCATAACGGTAGATAACGTGGATAGGTCGCCGGTATTGGCTTCCCCGGGTAATCAGGTCGTTAATGAAGCCCAGCTTCTACCCTTTATATTATCAGCTACGGATCCGGATGGTGATGCCATAACATACTCTATGACGCCGACGCCAACTGGAGCTGATTTGAACGTGACCACTGGTATTTTTTTATGGACACCGGATTATGATCAAGCCGGGAGTTACGAAGTGATCTTCAAGGCCACAGCCAACGGCCTGTCAGACACTAAGACTGTAATCATAACGGTAAATAACATAGACAGGGCTCCGGTGCTGGTCTCGCCTGGCAACCAGGCCGTAAACGAAAACCAGCTCCTGACCTTCACGCTCTTGGCTATGGATCCGGATGGCGATGCCATAACCTATTCAATGACGTCCGCAATTATTAATGCGGTATTGGATGAGTCAACCGGCGTATTTAATTGGATGCCTGATTATACTCAGGCCGGCAGCTATGAAGTAATCTTTAAAGCTACAGCCAAAGATCTGTCAGACACCAAGACCGTGACCATAACGGTAAATAACGTGGATAGAGCACCAGTACTGACTTCTCCCGGTAACCAGGCCATAAACGAAAACCAGCTCTTGACCTTTATACTTTCTGCGGCAGACCCGGACGGCGATGTGATAACTTATTCAATAATGCCGATGCCAGTCGGCGCGATATTAGATTCTGCCACAGGTTTGTTTAATTGGACGCCTGATTATAACCAATCCGGTAACTATGGAATAATTTTTAACGCCACAGCCAACGGGCTTTCAGACTCTAAAACCATAACTATTACAGTAAATAATGTGGATAGGGCTCCGGTATTGACATCACCCGGCAACCAGGTCGTAAATGAAAACCAATCTTTGACTTTTGCGCTGTCGGCTGTTGATCCGGACGGCGATATTGTAACGTATTCGATGGAATCAATCCCGGTAGGCGCGATGTGGAATTCCACGACGGGTATTTTCGACTGGACACCCGGTTATACCCAGGCGGGCAGTTATGATGTGACATTTATGGCTATGGCCAACGGTTTATCAGACAGCAAAACCATAACCATAACCGTTAATAACGTGGACCAGGCGCCGGCCTTAAGCATACCGGGTAACCAGATTGTGGATGAAAATCAGATCCTGATATTTACTATTTTTGCTGCGGACCCGGATGGTGATGTCGTAACTTACTCAATGGATCCGCCCGTTCCGACAGGAGCTGTTTTGAATCCTGCTACCGGCGAATTCATCTGGCAGCCCGACTATACCCAGGCCGGGAGTTATGAAATGACGTTTAGGGCCGCAAGTAACCTTCTTGTCGACACCAGAGTTATGACCATAATGGTAAATAACGTGGATAGGTCTCCGGTTCTGGTTTTGCCCGGCAATCAAACTGTAGATGAGAATCAGTTACTGACTTTTGCGCTGTCAGCTACAGACCCGGATGGGGATATCATAACCTATTCAATGATGCCGATGACGGCCGGTGCGAATCTGGATCCGATTACAGGCGTATTTTCCTGGACCCCTGATTATACCCAGGCCGGCAATTATGATGTGACATTTATGGTTACAGCCAACGGTTTGTCGGACACACAAACAGTAATCATAATCGTCAATAATGTTGACCGGGCGCCGGTATTGGTCTTACCCGGCAACCAGAGCGTGGATGCAAACCAGTTCCTGACCTTTACAGTATCAGCTGTAGATCCGGATGGTGATGCCGTAACCTATTCAATGGAGCCGACCCCGATAGGAGCAACATTAGACCCCAACACCGGTTTATTCAACTGGACACCGCAAAGCTGGCAAGAGGGCAGTTACGACTTAACTTTTATAGCCACGGCCAATGGATTATTCGATTCCAAGATGATAAATATCAAGGTTCTCCATCCGATAGCCCGGCTGGAAATCACCAACGTCCCGGTACAGGCCATGGTTGGTCAGTGGATATTCGCGACGGTCAGGTATCTTGATGCCCAGAATCTCCCGGTTACGGTCACCGGCAGGACCGTGGTGATTACGCTGACCGGTCCGGCCATAGACCAGGATGGCCAGCCTCTGACGTCTACCTACAATCTGGAATTTAACGACACATCAGAAGTTACCACCACATTTGCCTTTACCACAACCGGTCCGCAGATGATGAACGCTAGTGATATAGTCAACCCGATGGTATTTATGGATAACAAATCCGTCAACGTCACAAACGCCCCGATGTTGGTGGCAAAGACCGGTGGTGATAATCAGCAGGGACTGGTCAATACCATGTTGTCTGATCGGTTCAGCGTGCGTTTGACTGACGCCTTCAGCAACCCGGTTCCCCAGATGTCCACCATCGAGTTCCAAGTCATTAAAGGCAGCGGCCTTTTTGCCGACCCGCCCTCTAAAACAGAATTGGAAAAGGCCTATAACGACCACAAAGGTAAAAACTCAAAAGTCCCGGTAAAATCCGAACAGCCCAAATTTAACGGTTATCAATTGCCTTACGAAGCCACAGGTACTGAATTCCGGATCAAGGATAACCCCGTTTCGCCTAATCTCAAGATTACCTCCAGCCAGCCGATACATCTCTGGCTCACGGCCGTGGCTAACGCTGTGTCTCTGCATATCGAGCCGCTTGCCGGTTCCGCCGGCCAGGCCGATATCACCGTTAACGGCATCGGCGATTTCTTCAAGACAACCGATACCATATACTCGCATCAGGATGGTGCATTCCAGAAATCATTTGATACCAGGAAAAAAATCCGCTGGACCCAGGACCTCAGCGCCAAGCACCACGTTTATTTCATGGCATCCAGGGGCACGATAGAAATAGGACAGAACACTATCCTGACATCTGATATAATGGACAATATCGTCGTCACCGCCGACAATATTACCATCGACGGCAACGGCCACGCCATTACCAGCCCTATGCCGGGCACCGGTTACGGCATCTATCTTAACGGGCACAGCAACGTCACCATCAAAAACTTTTACATCTATAACTTCCAGGTCGGTATTTGGTGTGATGGCGGCGGGAATAACAAGTTCCTCAACAATCGAATTATAGATGCCATCGGCGGGTATTACTCAACTTATGGAATTGAGTTCACCGGATCTGTCAGTAACACGGTCAATAATAATAAAATCTGGAATACCACCAGCGGTATCCATGTTTGTATGGATGCTGTTTCAAATATCCTGACCAACAACGAAATTACCCTAAAAACAAGCGGTATGGATGGAATATGGCTTATCAGCGCAAACGGCAATACCGTGGCCAACAACAGTCTGACAAATGGACGGGGTATATGCCTGTACGCCCCCTGCACCGGCAATGTCATTGCCAACAACACCTTTTCAAATAATTCAGCGGCTATGGATATATGGGGCGCGTCCGATAACAGCATCCGCGGCAATATCATCAACAACTGTGCCGGATCGGCTATCCAGGTCAAATCATTTACTGCCTGGCCAAACACCTATTACCCGCGCCATAACCAGATTGCCGAAAACGCCATCCAGAATAGCGCCCAGGCCATTTACCTGGAAAATTCCGACTCTAACTATATCAGTTATAACACCGCCAACTCGAATTATTACGGGCTCTATCTGGCAAATTCCCCCAATAATTATGTTTTTCAGAATAACTTTTTCTACAATTATACCCGTAACGTATGGTCTAATACGCCCGTTGAATTATCGTTCAATAATCAGGGTAACTACTGGGGTCATGACTACCCGTTGTATTTTATTCCGGGCGGAGATTCCAACCGGTCTGATGTGGTGGACAGCTACGCCCAGGGTAGTCATGTTATGGTTATGCAAAACCGCTGTGCCGTGACTGTTGGTCCAATGGGCGATGCTACTGCTTTTTGGCCGTTCCAACTGGGCGAACTGGGCAACGATACCTGCGTCATTCAGGCCTATGCCCGGGGTATCAATCCTCTGACGCCGGAGGTTATCCCCGTATTCTTCACCGTGAAATCATTCTACGATATCCTGCCCGCGCCGGTTATGACCTCAGCCAGGGTTGTTTCTGGTACGGTTTCTTATACCCTCGAAGGTATCGCGGCCAAGGGCTACGGTTACCAGGTTCAGATAGAATGTTCTAGCCTGCCGGTTATTCCAGCGCTTGAGGTCGAGCCTTTCAGCGGTAAATGGAAAACCTGGCCGATGGCTTTGACTGAAGGCGTCTATAATTTTACCATGCAGACAATGGACACCATCAATTTACAATATTCAACCGTTGTAACGGATAGTTTCACCGTGGATATGACGCCGCCGGGTGTTACAATCAACAGTTTGTTACCCAACCCGATCAGCATCTATTCTCTCAACCTGTCCGCCACGGCCATAGATGCGTATACCACTATAACCCGGGCTGAATACTGGATAGATTCCGAATCTAACGGTAAAGTCGAGATTGCCCCGATTGATGGTTTGTTTAACAACCTGACCGAGGACTTCTCCAATTTAATTCCTACGACCAGCCTGGCAAACGGTATGCACGTCCTTTATGTCCGGGCCATGGATGCGGGCGGCAACTGGTCGGTTCCTGCGCAGGCCACATTCATCAAGGATACCACTCCGCCGGTGCCTTCAATCCCGGTGGTTACACCCAACCCGACCAATAACGACATCGCCATATCAGCCAACGCCGTAGACAGCCTGACCAATATCGCCCAGGCCGAATACTGGATAGATGCCCAGACCGACAGGTCCCAAATGGCCGCCGCAGACGGCCTGCTTAACAATCTTAGCGAAGACCTCTATGCCTTGGATATTCTGCAAAACACTACTGATGGTCAGCACACAGTTTCTATGCGAGCCCAGGATGCGGCCGGTAACTGGTCTGTTCCGGTATCCAGTCAGTTTATTAAAGATACCATGCCGCCCACCGCAGGCGTGATTGTAACGCCTTATTATGCCACTACTAATATCGTTTTAAGCGGCTATGCCGGTGATAACCTGACCAATATCGCCCAGGCTGAATACTGGATAGACGCCGAGGCTAGTGGTAAAGTTCAGCTAACCCCGATTGATGGCCAATTCAACCATCAACTTTATGAAAGCTTTAACTCCTCAATAAATATTTTAACACTGACCGACGGCCAGCACACGGTTTATATGCGCGCCCGGGACGCGGCCAACAACTGGTCCGAGCCGGTCACCAGCTCGTTTGTCAAGGATGCCGCTTCGCCGGGATTATCAATCCCGACGGTTACGCCTGACCCGACCAACCTTAACTGGACTCCAACCCAGTCCACGGCCAGCGATACTATTTCGCCCATAAACCAGGCTGAGTACTGGATTGATTACGAATATAACCCTCATTACCAGATGTATGCCGTGGATGGCACGTTTAACAGCAATACCGAAGATATCCGCGCGGATATAGCGACCACCGGCATGGCCGACGGTCCGCACACGGTTTATATGCGCGCACAGGACGCGGCCGGTAACTGGTCCGCTTCTATCAGCCAGCAATTTACCGTGGACAAAACGCCGCCTACCGAGCCACAGCTGGTCAGCCCCTCCGGCGACATATACTCCACCACGCCGCTCTTTACCTGGAACCCGTCCCAGGACATTACTGCCGTAAAATATGATTTCGCGCTTTCCGAGCAGCAGTTGGGCGGCGGCTGGGTAGTCCGTAAAACGGTTAATGACATCACTACCACCAGCTATCAACTGCCCGTGGAAGACACCCTGCCCCGAGACACCAATTACTGCTGGCAGGCTACGGCTACCGACGCGGCTGGCAACACCTCTACCACGCCGGCCCCTAAGGATTTTTGCGTCAAAGAACTGCCTCCGGGTCTTACCGGTATGTCGCCCAGTTCGGCCGAAGAGTATACCCGGATAACCACGCATTTCTATGGGGAAAATTTCCAGCCGGATACGAATTTCTTTGTCGGTACAACTCCGGTTGAAAATGTGACTGTGGATGCGGAAGGCATGCATGCCCAGGGTGAAATCACCGTGCCGCCGACCGGCACATATTCGACCAAGGCGGTTAATCCGGACCATCAGCAAAGTATCATGGAAGCCTCATTTGTTTCCACGCCACAAACTCCGATTGAATTAAAGTTAACGGTAACAGATTCCAAAGATGGTTGGACTAATATGGATGTCAATTGTGACAAGGACGAGAATAACCTAACTTCCGACAACGAAGTGGGTTCAGGGATAACGCCAACGGATGGTGATCTGAGGGATGCTACGATTAATATTACAGGTCCTACTGCCGCGTCCGGTATCTTAACAATCGCGATGAACTACGTGCCATTTGAAAAAAATCCCATAAGCCTTTATGACGGTACGAGCTACCCGCCGGCTTGGCCGATAATGACTGACCCGCAAACAATAGTCGTAGATTCGCTTCCATTTTTATTCAAATTCAAGATAGAAGGCCGGGGGGCTGGTGCCGTCCTTATTACGGCAAGTTATGCCCCGAAAAGTCCTTACATCAAACCGAGTGATGACAGCGAAAGCATCATGGTGTCGGATCCGGCGAGCGATTCCAAGGGCAAGAATAATGCTCAGGGCGATGACATCCTTGTCCATAATGGAGAATGCACCATCAACAACACCGACTTGGTCATCCCGGGCCGGGGATTTCCGTTAGCCTTTTCCCGGACATACCGGAGCCAGTCCAACTATGACGGCCCGCTCGGCTATGGCTGGGATTTCAATTATAACCAGTGGCTGGAGCCGGTCTATGACTTTAATAACCAGATGAAGGCCATGAAAGTACATACCGGACGGGGCAGCAGCCTGAATTACGACTATGTCAGCGGCAGTTTCATCAGCCCGATGGGTTGTTACAATTCGCTTCATTACGTGTCGGTGTCCGATTACTACGTTATTTTCGAGAAAGACCGCTCGCAGAAAGTATTCTGGAAATACGGGACCGAAGATAAATACCAGCTCAGCTCGATTATTGACCAGGCCGGCAACGCTATATCCTTAGGTTATTATCAGGGACGGCTTACTGCCATCTACGATACCTTGGGTCGGAATACCAACCTGTTCTATAACGCTTCTAACCGGATTGATACAATCCACGATTTTACCGGCCGTGAAATCCGGTATGGTTATGACGCCAACGGTGACCTGGTCAGCGTGACTACGCCGCCCACGGCCGAATACCCCATCGGCAAAACCACCAATTATTCCTACTGGACCGGACAGGCCTATTGGTTCCTTAACCACAATCTTAAGACCATTACCGACCCCAAGGGCCAGGTCTATATGGAAACAACCTATGACTCCAATGACCGGGCGATTATCCAGCGTTTCGGCCAGTCGAATAATTTCAGCTTTGATTATTCTTTGCCGGGCATAACCAGGATGACTGACCGGGCCGGCAACAACACCGATTACTATATCAACAGCGACGGCACCATCGCCAAGGAACGCCTTTATACCCGCGGTATTCGTCCGGGCGACCCGGCTTTCTACGAGACCGCCTACGGCTATAACACGCAGGGCGAGCGAAGCAGTATCCTTTTGCCCAAGGGCAATACCATCCAGTATGCATATGCTGAATATAGCAACATCCCCGAGCTGAGGGGTAATATGTTATCGGTCAGCCGTCATTCCACAGGTTCCGACCCGGTGATTACCAACAGCTTCACCTATAATTGGGCTGATGTCAAAACCGCCGTCAACGCCCTGGGTAAGATTACCACCTTCTATTACGACTACGAAGAAGCCACCCTGGGCGACCAGAACGGCGACGGCATCACCAACGGCGCCGACGGTAACGTGGTCAAGATAAAGTATCCCGACGTGACTCTTGGCCTGGGCGCGGCCAGCAATATCTTCGCGCTGTTTGAATACAACGATTACGGCCAGGTGACCAAGGCCACCGATCCCGAGGGCTACTACACCACCTACGAGTATTATTCCAGCGGTCCGATGAACGGTTACCTGCAACGGGTTAACCGCTTCATCGAACGCAATTTGGCCGGGCCTAAGGTCTCGTCCAGCTACGAATACGACGCCGTCGGCAACATTACGGCCATCTACGACAACAAGGGCGCCAAGACAGAATTCACCGTCAACGCCTTAAACCAGGTGACCGACACCTATTCCCGTCCGCCGGTTGCCGCCAACCCGACTATCCGCTACCACAGCCGGTTCCAATACGACGCCAACGGTAATATCGAGGTCGTCCAGGTTGAAAACCGCGACAAGGACTATAACGTCGTGGCGACTATGCCCTGGATAACATCCAACTTCACCTACACCATGCTCGACAAAACGGCCACCCAAACCAATTCGGTTTACGACGCGGCCAAGGCCTGGTGCCCGGCTTCGGTTATGTCCAGCTTCGGCTATGATAATAACGACAACCTCGAATACATCACCGACCCGCTCAATCATCAGGTCAAGAACAGCTACGACGAGCGTGGCCTGCTCTATGAAACCATCCGCGGCTACGGCACGTCCGACTGGACCAGCGTCAAGCGCAATTACGACGCCAACGGCGTGCTCCAGAGCGTTATGGACGGCCGGGGCAATACCACCACATTCAGCATCGACGGTTACGGCCGGGTCAACGGCTCGACCGACGCCAAGGGCAACGTCACCGAACTGACCCTGGACGTCCTGGGTAATGTCACCCGGATAGTCAAAAAGGATAATGCCGCCATAACCGTGGCCAAGGCCGAATACGGCTATGACGAGCTCAACCGCGTCTATGAAACGCGCCAGTGGCTCAACCTGCCGGCCGAAACCTGGGCCACCAGCCAAAAGCAATACGACCGCGATTCAAGGCTGGTCCGGGTGGTTGACCCCAACAGCCATAACTCGACCGTTACCTACGACGGCCTAGGCCGGGTTACCCGCGCCGAGGATAATAACGGCAACAAGGTTGATTACGCCTACGACGCCAATTCCAACGTTTTTACCGTGACCGAATCCGAAAAGAAACCGGACACCACCTTTGAGACCTTTATCACCACCAATACCTACGACGGTTTAGACCGGCTGATAGAATCCACCGACAACGCCGGCATCACCCGTTGCCTGAAATACGATTCCCGCGGCAACGTGGTTTATACCGTGGATGGCGAGGGCAATACCGCGGCCAATAATTACGACGGCTTGGGCCGGTTGAATTCGGTAGTGCGTGATATGCGCTCCGGCGGTAAGGGCTCGGGCAACATCTTCACGACCATCAGCACCGAAAACCGCTGGGATGCCGCTTCCCGGCTGATAGCCCAAATGGACCCGGGCGGCAGGGGCACCTATTACGAGTATGACGCTTTAAACCGCCTGCTCGAGGCGACCACGGCCATCGGCCAGCGCAAGATTGCTTACTCCAACTACGACGGCAACGGCAATGCCCAGACTATGATAGACGGCAACGGCTCGACCGTTACCCAAATATTTGACGAATTGAACCGGATGACCAATCGGAACATCTCGCCCGGTTTAGGCGTATCCAGCGACACGACCTCGGAAAACTTCGTTTACGACGCCCTGTCCAGGATTACCTGCGCATCCAACAACGCCTCTACCATCGGCCGTAGCTATGACAGCCTGTCCAACTTATTGACCGAAAGCCAGTATTCGATGGGCGTTAATAACAAGACCGTAACCTCTGGCTACGACGCCAAGGGCATCAACCGTCTGAGCCTGGGCTATCCGTCGCTGTCCCGGAGCGTTGGCTTTACTCCGGATAACCTGGACCGCATCCAGGGGCTTTCGTTCAACAGCCAGACCATTGCCAATTATACTTATACCGGCCCGGGCCGGGTCAAGGAGAGGGCTTACGGCAATAACACTAATCTCACGGTTGGCTACGACACCAGCCGCCGCGTCACGAACTACGAATCACGCACTACGGGCAACGACCTTATCGCCGGGTTCGAATACGCCTATGACCGCGAGGACAATCTCATCTACGAGAAGCGCCTTCATGAGAACAAGGGCGATGCCTTTGTTTATGACTCGATTTACCGGCTGACCGGAGTAAAGTACGGTATCCCGGCGGCTGATATCAACCCCTTAACCAGTTATGACAATTACCTGACTTTCGATAGGAGGGAGACCTTTAGTCTGGATGTTTCCGGCAACCGCACCTGGACCTATGACAGTAGTCTGCCTAACCCGGAAACTGTCTATACGCCCAATGACCTGAACCAATACTCATCCATCCAGCAAGGCGCAAACCCAGCGGTCAATCTGCTTTACGACATCAACGGCAACCTTACGGACGACGGTGTCAAGACCTATAAGTATGACTACGCCAACAGGCTGGTGGAGGTGCGCCAGAAGTCGCCGGACGCGATGATAGCCCATTATTATTACGACGTATTCGGCCGGCGGGTGGGCAAGCAGACCGTGGCCCAGACAAGCGTCTATTTCTACGACGGGGCAAGGGTGATTGAAGAAACTGACCAGACCGGCGTGACCCGCAAGCAATACGTCTTCGGCATCGGCATAGACGAGGTGCTGACTATGGAGACTTCGGGCGGGCAGAGGTATTATTACCACACCAACCTGCAGGGCAGTGTCTACGCCGTGACGGATAACACGGGGAATGTGGTGGAAAGATACAAGTACAGTGCATACGGCAAATGCACTATACTGGAACCGGACGGCACCACCGAGCGGGCTGACACAGCCATTGGTAACCGCATAACGTATACCGGCCGTGAGTATGACGCGGAAAGCGGTTTATATTACTATCGTGCGCGCTACTATAGCGCCGAGATGGGACGGTTCATAAGCAAGGACCCATTAGACGACGACAGTCTCTTTAATGCCTATGCTTATGTAGGGAATAACCCGGTGAACTTTGCCGATCCGATGGGGCTTAGGCCGAAGGGAATTGGAATGGCCGGGACAGGTGATAAGAAGATGACACAAGAGGAAATAGATAAGGCTAAAATGGATGCACAGAGTAAACCAGCCACTAAATTAGGCCAACCAGTAAATCATGACGAATATATTAAGAGGATTAGAAAAACTCTGACAGCAGATGAACTTGCTCTTGGAGACCTTCTTACTGAATTGCAAGAGCTTGAGCAAGAAATACTTAGAAAATGGGATTCTGCCCAGACACGTTATCCTGACAGATTTGGACCACGAGATAACGCTGGCGCAACGGTGGAAACGAAGGAAAAAACAGAGATGCGGGAAGCAATTATGACGCACAATGTAGGAAGGGCAACCGACTTTGAAAATTTGGGTGCTTGGCTACTTGCGAAAGATCTTGAAATAGCGTACGACAAAAGAGAAAAAATGATAAAAGAAATACAAAGATTGTTTAAAAATCTGACAGGAAGCGAATGGCCTAGAGAAGCATTTAGTGATCCATAAGGTTATATTAATTAATCAGATTAAATGAATAGTAAATTACTACCGATAAGGAAATGGATTAGTATTAGTTGCGTAGCAACGATACTATGCTGGTTTGGTTCGATGAATTTTATATCCTGTGGCCAGGATGAAAAACCGCATACTTCATCTAACCCCAAACCAACAAAAAAAGAGGCCGAACTAGGCATAAAAGATAAGTCCATAGAAGACCTCTTGCCGCCAGACCTGCTCAAAAATAATTTATTTGTTCAAAGATTGGAAAGTAGTGCTTCTGAAATATGTTTGGATGCTTTGATGGAGCTGAGGACACTTAAGCGAAAAGACACGGCAATAATTTTCCAAAAAATGCTTTATAATGGGAATGAGAATATCCGGATACTTGCCGTAAAAACATTAGGTGAAATGAAATATTCCGGGGCGATAGAAGATCTTGTTACCTTGCTCTTAGATGAGGATAAAAAAGTCAGGGATACTGCTACAGATGCTATTCTTAGCATCGGTGATAAAAAAGCTCAGGATTATTTGCTCCCCTTGTTAAAACATCAGTATATGTACGTGCGCCGGGATGCATTATATATTTTGAGCAAAATTTCAGATGAAGCAATTGTTGCGGATATAAGACCGCTTTTAAATGACAAAGAAGACCAAGTTAGATGGCAGGCAATGAGAGTTTTATTAAAATTAAAAGATAGGGAAGTCATTCCAATAATACCCAAGTTACTTGAAAGCGAAAATATCATGGACCGTCAAGCTGCTCTAATGGCATTCCAGAAGTTTAAAGAGAAATCCTTGATTCCTTTTGTGTTAAAAGCATTGGAAAAGGAAAATAGTATAGTAGTTGCTTGGGTTATTGCTTTCAGGCTTTATGAGGTGAAAGACAATGTTCCCATTAAAGAGCTGGTAGAGCTTCTCTCTAGTACTGATGATCAATCGTCATTGAATGCTGCGTGGGCTTTAGGGTTAATGGGTAATAAGATAGCGATTCCAAGATTGCAAAAATCCCTTAATACACAAAACGAGGACATTAAGTTGCAAAGCATCAGTGCCCTTAGGAAAATAGGCGACAAATCTATAGCTCTTTATCTTGTGCCGTTTATAAACGAAACAAAATCTGGAATTCAAGAAGAAGTAATTCTTGCCTTGGGAGAATTGGGTGACAGAAGTATATTGCCTTCTATAAGACCATTTTTACATGAAAAATTTCGTCTGAGAAAATATATTATTAGGGCTTTAGGTAATCTTGATGACAAAGAGATGGTCCCGAAAATTTACGGTTTCTTGAGTGACCCAGATCCGGTTATACGGTATTATGCCTGTGAAAGTTTAGGTAAGTTGGAAAGTGAGATAATTTCATTAAAACCGATTATTGATTTGATAGACGATCAAGATATGGTGATTATTCCTGATTCGGAAGGGAGGGCGAGTTTTTTACTTAAACAATCGACTGTAAGTGCGGGAGCCTTATTTGCTCTAAAGCAGTTAACAGATCAACTATTCTCAAATGAGAATGAGGATACGCTAACGAAAAAATGGAAGCAATGGTGGAATGATAATAAATCTTTTTTATATTGGTCTGATAAAGTAAATAATTTTATAGTGGATGAAGAAGCCAAGGCGGTCGGTATTCCGACCAAGGAATACCGCAAGACCCATCCCTGGCCGAAAGAACCCGATAAGCCCAAGGAACAAACGCCTAAATAATATGTGTTTGTTAAATAGTTCGTTGATTACCTTAAAACGCATCTGTAGATGCGACACACATCAGGGACGGTAAAATTGACAGGGTTTCTGGGCTAAAACGAATTAAACGCACTTTCAGCTTTTTTCAGTAGGGGGGATATCCCCGGTAGGATGCTAGGGGATATTGGTTCAACGGACCAGTTTTTCTTGCGTAATCTTGTTGATTTGCTATAGATTCATATTATATTTGTTTAAATAATTTATGGCCCTGAAGCACCCATTTCTCAATTGTCCTTGTTAACCTTTATCTTGACCAACAAAATCGGGTGAATTGTATCGCTAAGTAGAGCTGAAAAGTCGTTAATGACTACTCCCGGAAGTGAAAAGGGGATATCTCAAACTCAAATAATGCCGTTTGACCGCTAGCAAACAACACTACTCTTATAGCGTGAATGCCACTGTTGAATCTTGCCTGACTATCAGGCGGACTTCTTCAGCTGATACGCCTTTAAAAATCCTTCACCTGATACAATCCGTTCAATCTCGCCTTTTATGGCCTTAGCGTTTTTCTGTGGTTTGTCGTTCACCTTATGAAAATACATCTCGTCCGGCACCTGTCCATCCAGTGCTTCATGCGGACGATATTCATTATAATGCTTCAAATAATCATCGAGTAATTTATCGACCCTGCTTTTAGAGAAGAATAAGAATAGATTTAAAAATTCATATTTCAATGACAGGAAGAACCGCTCCACTTTGCTATTACTGTTGTCTTGACTTATATTCGCATAACGGTGATGAATGCCCTCATCTTTTAGAAATCCGATAAAATTTCCGGCAATAAATTGTTTTCCTTGGTCGCTAATCAGATGCGTTGGTTTTCCATAAGCCCGGATTGTTTTATTAACTTTATCAATCGTCCAGCTGGCAGTCGGATTGAAAGTGGCAACAAGCGTTACCGCCTTTCTTGAATAATGATCGATTATTGCCAGAATATATATCTGCTTAAACCAAACATATACCGTAGTCAAATCAATGCTCCAGATATGATTTGGGTGTTGGCCTTTGATTGTCCTGGCTTTTCCGGGAAAATTCTCATCCGGTTTATGATAATCACGCCGGGACGAATTTAAGATATTCCGGACCGTAGATGGTGAAACATAGATGCCTATTTTTTGGATGGCCAACGCTATTTTCCAACGCCCCCATTGGGGATTATCATCGTGTATCTCCCAGATGAGATGGGCAATGCTGACGGGCGTGCGATTGGGCGAAGCATGATAACTTCTTATGCGTGATGCCAGGCTGGAGATGCCTGATTTAAGCTGGTTCAGGTAATTAATGACTGTTGTTCTGGAGATGGGCAGGTAGTTTTCAACTTTTAGCAATGGTACATCAAATCTGAGTTTAAAGTAGATTATCTCCAGTTTTTTGCATAAACAGGGTTTCTTCTGCGTAACCCGGTTCAATTCCTGCCGCATAACTTTGTTGGCGAATCTCAACCGCATGAGTTCTTCGCGCAAATGCTGCAATTCTAGATGAATTGAGGCATTATCAGGATCGATAAACATAATTATTCGTTTCTTTGCTGAGAAAAACGGTTTACGGCTTTTGCCTATAAGCCAAACGGCATAATAGGAACTCCAACCAACAAGATAATCGATAATATAAATAATAATAACCGTGAATTTTTTAATCATGGGGTATTTCCTTTGTAAGAATATTTTTGTTTAAGTTTACCAGTGGATATTGCCAAAATTGAAATAATTTTAACAGATTAATAAGAGGGAATCTTTTGATGGTACCCCCTGATTTACCTCTTGAAAACTGCCGCTTTCGACACTTTTCACCATTATTCCACGTTCAATAAGTTACAAGCAATCATCTAAGCTTTTTCTTCGACTGTATTCGTCAGTATTCGACTTTTTTGAGCAAAACCTTGGCATACTAATGCCACAAGAACACCCTGCTAAAGCAATATAAGAAAGACGGTGGCCGAGTTGGGCATTTCCTTGACACCCCCGGCGGGAAAAGGTTAAAGAAAGTATTGCCTGAATTAGCTGGCCGCCTTATTATTCCAAGGAGGTCTTGATATGAAAACATTTCCGAAAATAATCTTAATCGTGGCCTTATGTTTGTTGTCCGCAACCGCTTATGCCCAAGAGGTGGTCTGGAAGCAGCTAAATGAAAAGAGCGATGCATTATATAAGGAAGGTAAATATACGGAAGCGCGCAAGGTCGCCCAGGAAGCCCTGGAAATCGCCGAAGAGACCTTCGGCCCGGAGCACCCCAATGTAGCGGATTCATTGAAACGATTGGATTGGATTTACCAAACAGAGGGCAACTATATCAAGGCCGAACCGCTTTGCGAGCGGGCCTTGGCCATCAGGGAAAAAGCCTTTGGCCCGGACCATCCCGCCGTGGCCGACAGCCTCAACGAACTGGGGCTGGTTTACAAAACTCAGGGAAAATACGACGAGGCCAAAGAGCTTTTTAAGCGAGCCCTGAAAATACAGGAAAAAGCCTACGGGCCGGACGATCCCGATATAGCGACTTTTTTTAATAACTTGGCCATTATTTATGCGTCCCAGTGCCAATATGACGAGGCCGAGCAATTTTACAAACAGGCGCTGGCTTTACTGAAAAAAGTCAATGGCCCGGACGATATTAAAGTTTCAAGCGCACTGTGCAATTTGGCGGAACTTTATAAGGATCAGGGTAGGTATGACGAGGCCGAGCCATTATACAATCGGGCGCTGGCCATCAGGGAAAAAGCCTTTGGCCCGGAACATCCCAAGGTCGCCAGCGCTCTGGATTCGTTGGCCGGGTTTTATATAGACCAGGATAAAGACGAAAAAGCTAAGTCATTTGCCAGTCGGGCCCGGGCTATATGCGAAAAAGCATTTGGGAAGGACAGCGCCGAAGTCGGCTCACAGATGAACAATCAGGCCATCGCTTACGAAGACCGCGGCAACTATAAAGAAGCCGAACAGCTTTACAAACAGGCCCTGGTGATTTACAGAAAAACATTAGGGGCAGAGAGTCCCTACGGAGTGGGCATACTTACCAACCTCGGTCGGCTTTACCGGAGACAAGGTAAATATGCCGATGCCGAGCAATTCTGCCGGCAGGCGCTGGACGTATCGGAAAAAACCTGCGAAAAAAATCACCCCAAAGTGCTTCTTTCATCGCACCACCTGGCCAGGGTTTGCATCAAACAAAATAAACTCACCGAAGCCGAGACGGTTCTTAATAAAGCCTTGACCGAGATGGAAAGCACCTGGGGAAAATCCGACCCTAACATGGCCTATATATTGAATACCGCCGCCGAACTCTATTTAAAACAGGGCAAATACCAGGAAGCCGAGTCGTTTTGCAAGCGCGGGTTGTTTATCAGGGATAAGGCTTTTGGCCCTAAAAACAATGACCGGATAACATCGCTTGACATGCTGGCCGAGATTTACATAAAGCAAGGTAGGTCCAAAGAAGCCGAGCCGCTTGGCAAAGAGGCCTTGGCCATAAGGGAAAAGATATTGAAACGGCAAAACCATCCCGATATCGCCGTCTCGCTCAACACCTTGGGTGAAGCCTACAGCGGCCAGAAAAACTACAAGGATGCCAAACCGTTTTTAGAAAAATCGCTGGCGACCTATGAAAAATTCTTCGGCCCGGACCATCCGGACATAGTCACGCCTCTCAACAACCTGGCCGAGCTTAACAAAGCCCAGGGCAAAACCGGCCAGGCCGAACCGTTTTACAAACGGGCACTGGCCATTCAGGAAAAGACCTTCGGCCCGGAACATCCCAATATGGTCGTTCCCCTCAACATCCTGGCCGACCTTTACCAATCCCTCAACAAATATCCCCAGGCCGAGCCGCTCTACAAACGGGTGCTGGCCATCCAGGAAAAAGAGCTGGGCAAAGACCACGCCGATGTGGCCAGCACCCTGAACAATCTGGCCAAGCTTTACCAGTCCCAGGGCAAATACACCCAGGCCGAACCGCTTTACAAACGAGCGCTGGAAATTAGGGAAAAAGTCCTGGGAAAAGACCACGCTGATGTAGCTACTATATTAGAAGGTATGGCTGAACTCTACAAAAAAACCGGCAAGGCCGGTGACGCCAAGAAGGTCGAAGAAAGGGCTAATAAAATCCGCGCAACCAAATAGCCCGGAAATAAACCATACAAGGAGGTGTTGACATTAAAACATTCCCGAAAATCATCTAAGTTTGAGATAGTTAGGGCGTTGTGAAAACATTTTTTAAATAGGAGGTACTTAATAACTATTATGAAAACCGAAAGGGATGATCTGAAGTTATATAAAGTAAGGGAAATTTCTGATATTATTAATGTTAGTGTTTGGGGTGTTTATCAAATGATTTGTCGCAGAGAAATTCCATTTATAAAAATTGGGCGGAGGATTAGATTTGATCGAGATGAAATAGCTAAATGGATTGATAAACATCGTATTAATGATTCAGGTATTACTACGCGATTTATATGTGAGCGAAGAAGATAGCAAGTACGTTAGATTTTAACATGATTTAATCGCTATGGATTTGTAATGTAGCAATTGGGTTCGAGTTAACGAAGTTTTTATAAATTTTATTCTTCTTGACGCTTCTTTTTTAACTTAGTAGTATTTAAGATTGTCAAGGTTGGATAATTTGGGTTTGTGATGAAAATAATTTTTCATACCATTTTCATACCACTTTTGGGAATAATGGTAAGTTTGAAAATGGCCCGATAAGAAAGTATTCCACAAGTATTTTATTGTAACATTAGTAATTGTAACGAGTTATAATGAGGCTGACCAGAAGAGATTAGGACAACAGAAAAAAGCCAAAAACGGCAAAATGGTATGGGGGGCTGCTTCAGGGTGTTGGTGTAATCAACCAGCAATATGGCGTTATGGACCACCAGCCCGACCAGCATGACCAGGCCGATCATGGACATGACATTGAGGGTTTTGCCGGTGATAATCAATCCGAGAATAGCGCCGATGGCGGTGATGGGTATGGAGAACATTATGATGAACGGGTGTATGAATGATTCGAACAGCGAGGCCATAATCATGTAGACGAAAACGATGGCCAGGAACAGGGCCAGTATCAGGTTGTAGAATGATTCGTCCATTATCTCGGCTTCACCGCCCATATTGAATCCGGTGATGCTGGCCGGCAGGGGCAGTCCGGCCACGATTTTCTTGATTTCAGCGGCCGCCTCGCCGCTGGTCCGGTTAACGATATTGGCCTGGACCGTGAATTGGCGGCTGTGGTTTTTACGGCGTATTTCGGTCGGCCCAAAATCCTGGTAAATACGGGTCACCTGGGCCAGCTCGGTCATCCGGCCGGACAGGGTCTTAATCTGGATTTTGGAGATGTCGTTGATGTTGGCCTTGCGGCTGTCCGGTAAAACGACCATCATATCGTATTCGCGGTCGGACTGTTTGTATTTGTTTGAGATATCGCCGTCAATGCTGGTGCGCAGGGTTTGGCCCACCAGGGCGGCCGGGATGCCCAGGGCGGCGCATTTGACCCGGTCTATGTCGGCCTTGATTTCCGGCTTGCCTTTTTTCCAGCTGGAGGAGACCTCGACAATGCCCGGAACCTTCTTTATGGCTTCCATAATCTGCTCGGAAGCGTTTTCAAAATCGCGCGGTTCGGCGCCGAAGACTTCTATCTGGATAGGCAGGATGCTCTCGCCGCCGGAGAGGAAGTCGGGCGGGTAGGCTCTCATGATGATACCGGGGATTTGGCCGGCCATCTTGCGGATGTCGTTGGCCACGTCATTGGTCGGGCGTGAGCCTTTGCCTGAGCGCAGGTTGAGTTTCATCTGGGCCTTCTGGCTGCCGGTGTTGAAGGAAATCTGCGCCGATGAAGACCCCATACTGGAGAAGTATGACTCCACCTCGGGCATGGCGGCAATCCTGGATTCCAGGACTTTGCAGAGGCTGTCGGTCTTTTCCAGCGAGGTGCCGGCCGGGGTTTCCATCTCGACCATAAGCACGTGCTGGTCGACGGCGGTGAAGAATTCGGTGCCGACCAGTCCGAGCGGCACCAGCGACATACTGATTGCAAATATGACGGCCGTAAGGCCGACCACGGTTTTACGGTGCCCCAGCGCCCAGTTGATTATCAGGGCGTAGTTTTTCCTGAGTATCTCCATTATCCGGCTCTTGTGCTCATCCAGCCCTTCATCAGCCCTATGCCTTAACCAGCGCGAGGCCAGCATCGGGGTCAGGGTAAATGAGATGAAAAGCGAGAACAGGACGGCGAAGGTGATGGTCAGCCCGAACTGGGCGAAGAAGCGGCCGATGATGCCGCCCATAAAGGCCAGCGGGATAAAGACGGCCACGTCGGTCAGGGTGATGGCGATGGCGGCCAGCCCGATTTCGGTCCGGCCGTCCAGCGCGGCCCGGAAGGGGTTTTTGCCCATCTTAAAATGCCGGTCGGTGTTTTCCAATACGACAATGGAATCGTCCACCAGTATTCCAACGGTCATGGCCAGGCCCATGAGCGAAATCATATTAATGGTAAACCCGACATAATATAAGAGCGAGAAGGTGGCTATGAGCGAGGTGGGTATGGCCAGCAACACGATTATGGTGTTGCGGATGTTATAAAGGAATATGAAGATGATTATGCCGGTCAGGAGGATGGCTTCGAGCAGGTTGTTGCGCACCTCGTTGATTGAATCGACGGTAAAGGTGGCCTGCTCGTAAGCAATGATGAAATTTATATCATTGGGAAGCTTGGTCCTCAGGCCGGCCAGTTCTTTTTTGACCAATTTGGTGATGCGGACGCTGTTGGAGCCGGGCTGTTGGATGATTGAGATACCCAGGCAGGGTTGGCCGTTAACGCGGCTGAAGCTGGTCTGTTTTTTGAAGCCGTCTTCCACCTTGGCGACATTCTCAAGGCGTATTTCCTTGCCCGTGGGTGTGAATATTGAGGCTTGGCGGATGTCGTGCACGGTCAGGAAACGGCCGTTGAGCCGGGTGCTGAATTCGCGGCTCTTGGTCTCGATCAGCCCGGCCGGCACATCGAGGTTATGCATCCGGAGGGTATCGACCACGTCCAGGATGGACAGCCCGTATTGGGCCAGCCGGTCCGGGTCGACGGTGATATTAATCTGGCGTTCTTTCTGGCCGGTGATGCTGATATCGGCCACGCCCTCTATCTGCTGCAGGCGGTTTTTCACCTGCTTGTCTATTATGAAATAAAGCTCGTCCAGCGGCCTCCGGTCCGAGGTTATGGCCAGGTTCATGATGGGCAGGGCGCTGAAGTCCCACTTGGCCACGATGGGGTTCTCCACGCCTTGCGGGAATACGAACTTGAGCTCATCTATTTTTTTCTGGACGTCCATCCGGGCGTTGTTGCCGTCGATATTGAGCTGGAATTCCAGCAAAACCATGGACAGGCCTTCCATAGACCAGGACTGGATATTTTTGAGTCCGTTGATGGTGCTGATGCCTTCTTCGACCGGCTTGGTGATGGAGGTCTCGATTTCTTCCGGCCCGGCGCCGGGGTAAACGGCCGTGACGGCGATCATGGGGAAATCAACGCTGGGGATGAAAGAGACGCCGATCCGGCTGAGCGAAATCAGTCCGAAGATGATGAAAACGCTGATTATCATCAGCAGGAACACCGGCCGGCGTATGGCTATTTCCGTGATGGTCATTTTTGGGCTCCCAATATTTTTACGGACGCGCCGTCTTTGATTTCATCCGAAACAAATGTTATGACCGTCTGCCCGGCGCTTAAGCCGGACCTGACCTCTATCATATCCGGCTTCTGGGAGCCGATTTCTATGAAGGCCAGGCGGGCCAGGTTGTTTTCGACGACATAGACGGCGTTTTTACCGGAGACCTTTTTAAAGGCTTCGGGCGTGATGGTCAGGGCGGTCCGGCGTCCGGTGATGATACCGGCCCGGCCGAACATCCCGGACATTATTTCCGGGTAATTTCCGTCCAGCATTATTTCCACCTCGCCCTTGCTGCTCAGTGCGTCCAGCGTCGGCTTGACCAGGCTGACCTTGCCGCGGAATTGCTTATCGGGCAGGGCGTCCAGGGTGATGATTGATTCCTGCCCCGGTTTGACCCGGGATAAATCGGTCTCAAAGAGGTTAACGACCAGTTTCAATTCGGTCATCCTGGAAACGGACATAAGCGGCGACATCTCGTTGACCTTGGCGCCTTCTTTGAAGTAAACGGATTCCACCCGGCCGGCCACGGTGGATTTGATTTCCTGCGGTTTGAAGTTCAGCCCGATTTCATCGCGTTCCATGACGGCCACAACCTGGCCGACCTGTACGGCCTGTTCTTCTTTGGCCAGCAGGCTGACTAATTTACCCGAGATGCGCGGGAAAATGTCCACTTTGTCGGGCGCTTTAACGGTTCCGTAGGTGGTGATTTCATCGACCCACTCGACTTGTTTGACGGTGCCGACCTCGACCGGGAAGACCTTGTCGGTGTCCTTGCCGTTGGCGGCGTCCTGCCGTCCGCAGGCGGCTGAAACCATCAGGGCCGCCAATAAAAAACCGATGATTGTTCTTTTCATGATATTTTATATCCTCCTAATTCCCGATGCCGAACTCGTTGCCCGTTACTTTTTCCAGGTTATATTTGCTGAGGTTGAAATTATAAGCGGACTGGAGCAGGTTTAACCTGGCGCCGGTCAAGACCGTTTGGGCGTTGAGCAAATCCAGCGCGTCAATCAGCCCTTTACCGTAACGCTCTTCGGCGATCCGGAGCGCCATCTCGGCCTGGGTCACGGTCAGCTTGCCGATTTCTATTTTCTGCCAGGCGGACTGGATGTCAAGCAGGGCCTGCTTGACCTCGGTCTCGATAACCTGGCGCTGTTGTTCATATTCCAGGCGGATGGCGTTTAAGTTGGCGTCTGCCTGCCGCACCTGCGAACGGCTTTTGAACCCGTCAAATACGGGAAAACTCAGCGTCAACCCGAAAGTCCAGGCGCCTTTATAAGAGTCTAAATCGGCCAGGTAGCCGTTTTTAAGTTCCCAACTGCCGAAGGCGTTCAGGTTCGGCCGGTTGCCCGCGGCGGCCAGGTCCTTCTGCAACTGCGCCATTTTTTCCTTGTCCTGGATCTGCCGGGCTTCTATGCGGTTTGCCAGCGCTCCGGCGACGGCGGTCCGTTCATCCACGTTTATCCGATTGTAGACAAGCGCGCCGTCAAGGATGACTGCGCTATTTACCGGACGCACCAGAATCAGGTTGAACTGCATCTGTAACTTGTTCAATCCGTTGAGCATATCCAGTCTCTGGCCTCCGGCCGAACTTATCTGCACCTCGGTTGAAAGGATATCAAAATCGGATATCTCGCCGGCCTGGTATTTCTGTTTCATCATTTTAAGGCGCTGTTCCAGCAGGCTGATGTTGTCATCAACCACCTTGACGGCTTCCTGTGTGGCGAGCAGTTGGTAAAAGACCCGGATGACGGCGTAGGTGATTTCCCGTTCGGTCAGGGCCGCGATTTGCCGGGATATTTCCAGTTCGGTCCGGCTCAGGGCGATGCCGTTGGAAATCTTGCCCCAGGCAAACAGCGCCTGCGAGACCGTTGCTTTATAACTGTAATTGTCGGCGATACCCATCCTGAACGCGCCCATTCCCGGGATGGAAAACTCGGGGATATTATTCAACCGGTAATAATTGGCGTCCAATTGCAGGTGGGGATAGCGGTAACTTTGCGATTCGCCCATTTTTGCCTCGGCGCCCAGGACCATCTGCTGGCCCTGTTTTATCTGCCGGTTATTTTCCGCGGCCAGCTTGACGCTTTTAATCAAGGTTAATTTGTCGTCCGCGCTTCCCGGCGCCTGATCGGCTATTACGGGCAGGGACAATAAAAAGACGGTCAGCAGGGCGTAAAACCTCATGATATTCTCCATGATGGATTGAACAATGCTATTTTGGGGTGATATTAATAATATTCAGCCCTATGTCAAGGATAAAGAAAGATGGTTCAAACCGGCTCTTAAGGCACAGGGAAGCAAAGGAGACCGTAGACTATGGACTGTTGGGCTAGCGTGTGGAATATAGCAATATAGCGATTATAGCGTAGATAAAATAGTTGAGGAAGAAGAGCCATTCGCGCCATTTGGGCCAGAGCACTATCAGGGCGGCCAGGATGCCGAAGAGTCCGGCCCAGGGCCAGAGCGAGTCCAGGCCGAGCATCCAGGGCACGAGCAGGAACGAGGCCAGGGCCATCAGCCCGATGACGCGCCGGCCCCAGCGTTCCCCAAGAAGCGTCGGCAGTGTCCAGACCCGGTCGGCCCGGTCGGCTTCGGCGTCCTTGATGGTGATGATGTTGGCGCCCAGGAAAAATACCAGCGGCACCAGCATGGTGAATTCGGACGGGAGCCGGTCCAGGGTCTTGGTTCCGCCCAGGATGGAGTAGCCCAGCCAGACGGCCACCAGGCTGTTGACGCCGATGACCAGCATATTAAGCGGGAAGAAGCGCTTGAGCCGGAGCGGCGGCGCGGAATATAACAGATACAGGGCGTCGAAGAAGAGGATGATGAACATAGCGGTGATGGAGACGTTGAAGGCCAGGCCGAGCGACAGCAGGAAATATATCCAGCCGGCGGCCCGGTATTCGTCCGGCGGGACAGCGCCCGCGGCCAGGGGCCGGTTGGGGTTGGAGATGCGGTCGGCCTGGAGGTCGATGATGTCGTTGGCCACGACCATGGCCTGGAATGCGAAGAAGATTGCCAGGCAGAGCGAGGCGCCGGCCAGGTAATCGAGCGGATGGCCGAAGGCGCCTGATTGGGTTTGGGTAGCCAACCATATTCCGAGCACTACCAGTCCGCAGAAGTGGACGCACCGGGTCAGCCGGATGTTCCGGAGCAGGGCCAGGCATTTTTGGCGGTCGTAGAGGAAATACCAGGCCAACAGCCCGACGATGGTGACAACCAGATAGAGCAGGCTGATGGCGTGGGCGCAGGTGGGCAGCAGGTTCTGGGTGTAATATAATTGGTCAAAGACGGGCGTGCCGGCTTCGGCCGTCGGCAGGTTGGGGAAGATGGCGTGCCAGGCGTAGGCGACCAGGGCCGGAAAGCCGAAGACGTAGAAGATGAGCGAGCCGTAGAAGAGGAGCGTGCCGATGAGCGGACGGATGATGCTCCGGGTCTTGGCCAGGATATAGATGAAGACCAGCAGCGAGGCGATGACGAATTCGACCCTGATGCCGGGCGGCGCGGCCACGCCCATATCGGGCCGCGGGTCGGCGCAGTGCACGAAGAATGCCCAGATGTTTTCGAGGGTGTGGGCGTAGACCAGTTCATAGCCGCGGCCGGACGACCAGATGAAGTCGAACAGGGGCGGGAACCAGATGAACCAGAAGGCGACGACGGTCTTGGAGACGCGTTCGATGCGTTCGCCGGCGGCCAGGGCCAGGATGACGGCCACGAGCAGGAACTGGCTGACGTAGAGCAGCGAGAAGTGGCCGAAGAATATGGCGATGGCCATATAAGGGTCGGCCTCGCAACCGACGGTCTTGGGGCTTTCCAGGGCGCCTTCGAGGAAGTTGCGCACGGCGATGACCGAGGCGAAGCAGACCAGCCACCAGCCCAGTCCGATTTTGAGGGCTTCTATGGATTCGATTAAGCGCTTTATTCTATTGAGCATAATAATACAAACGAAACCCTGGACTCCTTATATACCTATTGGGTACGCTTTCCCCGGAACTTATTTACTTTCTTTTCTATACTTATCAATAATATCCTGCCGGATTGGATAGAAAACATCCAGCATTATAAAAGGTTCGTCACCAAGGCACGTATCGCCGTGCGGGATATTGGCCGGGATGCAATAAAAATCACCTTTTTTTACGGTTTGTTCCTTGCCGCCGATGCGCAACAGCGCCTTGCCGGAATAAATAATTCCGACCTGTTCGTGCGGGTGGGAATGAATCTCAACGGTGTGTCCGGGCAAGGTGGTATTAAGCGCCATCATCATCTTCTCGCCGGATAATCCGGTCAAAAGAACGGTTTCTAATCCGGCCCTCTGGGAAAACTTAGGTGCGGTTGACGGGTCGATAAAATACGGCATTGGGGTCGGTTTCATACGAATCATCTTTCTTTCGCGTCATTTGCGGCTATCAGCGGGCATCAATATAATCCGATTATTATTACTGTCAAGATTCGGCGGAGGTTATTTTCTCTTGTTATATTTCTTCACGGCCTGTTCGAGCAACTGGATATAGAGCTGGTAGCCGATGGCCGAGATATAGCCGTGCTGTTCTTTGCCCAGGATGTTGCCGATGCCGCGGATTTCCATATCGCGCAGGGCAATCTTGAACCCGGCGCCCAGTTCGCTGAACTCCTCGATGGCCTTAAGCCGCTTGACCGCGTCCGACGCGATAACCTGCTCGGCCGGTATCAGGAAGTAGGCAAAGGCCTGTTCGCGGTAACGGCCGACCCGACCCCTGAGCTGGTGCAGGTCGGACAGCCCGAAGTCGTGGGCGTTATTGACCAGGATGGTGTTGGCCCGCTGGATGTCCAGCCCGGAGCCGATGATGTTGGTGCAGACCAGCACGTTGGCCCGGTTTTCCAGGAACTGGCGCATCCGGGATTCCAGATCGTGCGGCGCCAGCTGGCCGTGCGCGATGGCTATTTTTACTTCCGGCACTATCGCCCGGATTTTGTCGGCCAGCCGCTCGATGTCAGCCACCCGGTTATGCACGAAGAATACCTGGCCGTCGCGGGACAGCTCGCGGGTGATGGCCTTTTTGACCGTGCCCGGCTCGAACCGGCAGACCACGGTTTCGATGGGGTGCCGCCCGGCCGGCGGCGTGGTCAGCGTTGAAATATCGCGCAGTCCGGACAGCGCCATATTGAGCGTCCGGGGAATGGGCGTGGCCGTCAGCGTCAGCACGTCCACCGTGGCCCTTAAGCGCTTAAAATGCTCCTTGTCGGTGACGCCGAAGCGGTGTTCTTCGTCTATGACCACCAGCCCCAGGTCCTTGAACTTGACGTCGGGCTGGAGCAGGCGGTGCGTGCCTATGATTATGTCTATCTTGCCCTCGGCCAGCAGGCGGGCGGCCTGGCGCTGCTGTTCCTTGGACTTGAACCGGCTGAGCACGTCCACGGTGACGGGGTAATCGGCCAGCCGGGCCTTGAAGTTTTGGTAATGCTGTTGGGCCAGGATGGTGGTGGGCGCCAGGAATGCCACCTGCTTGTTGTGCGAAGCGGCTTTGAACGCGGCCCGAAGCGCGATTTCGGTCTTGCCGTAACCGACATCGCCGCAAATCAAGCGGTCCATCGGCCGGCGTTTTTCCATATCCTTCTTGACCTCTTTGGTTATGGTGACCTGGTCGGGCGTGTCGCGGTATGGAAAGGTCGCTTCGAAGCTGGTCTGCAATTCGCTGTCGGGCGGATAGGCGATGCCGGATTCCTTTTCGCGGGCGGCCTGGATATTCAAGAGCTCGATGGCCATCCGGGCCACGGCGTTGCGGGCCTTTTCCTTCTTGAGCTCCCAGCGGCGGGAACCGAGCTTTTCTATTTCCGGCGCGGCTTTGCCGAAGCCGCTGGAGCCGATGTAGCGGTGGACCATTCCGAGCTGGTCCTTGGGCACGTAGAGCATGGCCTTATCCTGGTATTCGATGGCCATCTGCTCCTCGACCCGGTCGTTGGCGCGGATTTTCTTGACGCCCCGGTAGCGTCCGATGCCGTGCAGGAAATGGACCACAAAGTCGCCTTCCCTGAGGTCGGCGTAACCGGTCAGGATGGCCTCCATCTGGGACGGCTCGTCGCCGGCTTCGGGGAATATTTCGCGGTAGTTAATGAATGTGGCCTTGTCGTCCACGGAATAGAATCCCTGCGACACGGCGCCGAAGTGGGCGGCCAATTTAATCGGCTTGGTTAGTTTGGTGGCGACCATGGATTTCTGGGCCTGGTCGGCGCAGAAGATGTTTATCTTTACGCCCTGGCGGGACAATATGTGCAGTTCGCTGATGACATTGGCCAGCTTGCTGGAGAGCCGTTCGAGCGAGCGGATGTTGGCGTTGAGCTCGAACGGTTGTTCGCCTACGGGCAGGGTACACAGGTGCGCCTGCGGGTGGGCCTTGAGTTTATCAGACAGCCAATTGTTGTAATCGAGCAGATAGACGGCCAGGGCTTCCTCGATATAGGACGGCTCTTTCAGGGCGATAAGGGTGTTCTTGGGCAGATGGTCGAACAGGGTTGGGCCGGTCGGGTCGAAGTTGCCCGAGCTGAGCAGTTCGGTTTTTATCAGCGCGAAGGCGGCCTGCTTTAGCAGCTGGAGCGTTTCCTGGGTGGCCGGGTCGAACTGGCGGATGGTTTCGACGTAATTGCCCAGCCACTCGACGCGCAGGGGCAGAGGCAGGTCGTAGGGGAAGATGTCCATAATGCCGCCGCGGACGCTGAATTCGCCCGGGCCTTCGATTTCGTTCTGGCGGTTGAATCCGTTTTCGGTCAGGCGGAGAATGAATTCTTCCAGGGGAAGGTGCTGGTGGTTGCCGATGACGGCGGTATTTTTGGCGAAGTCGGCCGGGGCCGGGCAGTTGCGGATGAGCGATTGCACCGGGCAGACGATGATGGGATTATGGGCCAGAGATACCTGCCTGAGGACGCGGAGCATCTCGGCTACGAACATCTGCCGTCCGAGCCGGTCCGGGGTGTCCGGAGCCGGGAACAGGAACGCCTGGGCCGGGGAAGCCTTTTTGTCCAGCGACAGGAATGTTTCTATGTCACAGAAAGCGGTTTCGGCTTCCTGGGGTGAGTGGGTGATGACGAGCAGCGGGCCGGCGCGCTGGGCGTAAATAGAGCTGACGGCGTAAGACGCGGACGAGCCCCAGAGCTGGCCGAGCCGGATTATTTTATGCTTATCGAGCAGGGTAACGGCGGATGAAAGAGGCATAAACAAGTACCTAAGACATTAGACTATAGACCCGGGTACAGGTGGCGTTTAGTTGTTTCTTATGGCGCCGAGCTGTTTCAATGTCGCCTGGGCCGCGGATTGTTCGGCGTCTTTCTTGCTCCGGCCGATGCCGTGGCCGTGCGGTTTCTGGTTGAGCATAACCACCACCTCGAAAGTCGGTTCGTGCTTGGGTCCGGATTCACGCACCACCCGGTAATAGGGCAGGCAGTTCATATTGTGCTGTGAATAATCCTGGAGCAGCGCCTTGAAGTTGGTTTCGTTGCCGACCGGGTTGGCTTTGAGGGCGTCGATTTCCGGCTTGAACATCTTGGAGATAAGTTTATAGAGCGCTTCCATACCCTGGTCCAGGTAGATGGCGCCGAACATGGCTTCCATGCCGTTGGCCAGGACCGATTCGGGCAGTTTGCGCCCGGAGAACCCCTTGCCGACGATGATAAGTTTTTCCAGGCCGATACCGTGCGCCTTGGCGGCCAGCATGGTCCGGTTGACCATGCTTGATTTCATCACGGTCAGCCCGCCTTCGGGCATGGAACCGAACTCGCGGAAGATAATGTCGGATATAATCAGGCCCAGTGCGGCGTCGCCCAGGAACTCCAACCGCTCGTTGTCGGTGGCCGGGATGATTTTGTCCTTGGACCAGAGCAGGAACAACGTCTCGGAGACGGTGTGGTCGACCTCGGTTTTTGCCGAGGAATGGGTCAGCGCCTGGAGAAGCAGTTCAGGCTTCTTGAATTTATATCCCAGCGCCAGCTTGACGGCGGCGGTGAGTTCGGTTGCGGGTAAGGTTTTCTTGGTAACCATAGATGGCTCCTTCAGGTTGGTATCAGTGGGGGGAATAGCAGGGAGTCGTCGTTCATCCGGCGGCCTGATATTCTCCGAAGCCATTGACACGGATTAAAATATCACTTTCAGGGATTATTCTAAACGAAACGCGGGGTTATGTCAAGGAAGTCAGTATTTGGGGCGGGATGCCGATGTCGGCGACGATGACGCGGCCGATATAGGCCCGGGCGCCGGGTGTGCGGAAGCCTTTTTTTGGCGCGGCCATAGTCACGGTGATTTCGGTTTGGACAGCGATGCCCAGTGGTTTACCGGTATCGGCGTCCAGCCCGGAGGGGATGTCCACGGCTATGACCGGACGGCCGGAATCGTTGATGGCGCGGATGATGTCGCTGTATGGCGGTAAGACGGCGCGTTCCAGCCCAACCCCGAAGATGGCGTCAATCACCAGGCCGTAGGACTTGAACCCGTGCCTGAGGAGTCGGTGGTAATCGGTGCTTATGGGAATTTTGAGCCGGTGGCAGATGCGTAGGTTGACGGCGGTCTCGGCCGACCGGTCGGGGTTGATTAATTTATCCAGAAGCAGGATATACGTTTTGACGCCCCATTCGGCCAGGTAGCGCGCGGCCACCAGGCCGTCACCGCCGTTATTGCCCTTGCCGCAGATTACCAGGACGCGCCGGGGGCTGGATTTGCTGAGTAGTTGGGCGGACTGCTCGGCCACGATGCGGCCGGCGTTTTCCATCAGCACTAATGCCGGGATGCCGTAGCGCTCGATGGCGATACGGTCGCTCTTACGCATCTGGGCCCGGGAAAGATATCGCATAATTTATTCGTCCATCCAGCCAGACCCGGTCAGGAACTGGTTATGCATTTTCTCATCGCCGACCGTGGATGCCGGGCCGTGGCCGGGATAGATTATTGTGTCGTCCGGCAGGGTCAGAATTTTAGATTTAATATTATCGAGGAGTTGCTTCATCGAGCCGCCCGGGAAATCGGTCCGGCCGACACCGCCGGCAAAGAGGGTGTCGCCGGTAAATAATATCGGTTTGGATTTATCGCTTGGCTGGTAGAGCAATCCGATGCCGCCGCGGGTGTGGCCGGGCAGGTGGATTACCTTTAGACTGAGCGAGCCGTTATTTATGGACAGGGTATCTCCTTCCTTTAGGAGCTTGTCGGCGGCCGGCGAGGTGAACTGGAAGCCCAGCTCGGGCGAAAGGTTGGCCGCGGCGCTGGTGAGCATCCGGGCGTCATCCTGATGGACACAGATGACGATGTCCGGGAAGGCCCGCTTGATTTCCTGGTTGGCGCCGATGTGGTCGATGTGGCCGTGGGTATTGATGAGGTAGACCGGGTCGAGGTTGCGCTTCTTGAGGCGGCTGATTATTTCAGGGCCGTCGCCGCCCGGGTCTATGACCAGGGCCTGGTTGTTTTTGGCGTCCTTGCCGGTCACGATGTAACAGCAGGCCTGTATGGGCCCGACGGTCAGTAAGGTGATTTCGATGTTATTGCCGGTTTTCATATCTGAGCTCCATTCATCTTAATTCCACGTGGCCGACGCCGAGCAGGTCTTGGATATCTTCCATAAATTGCTTGGACGGCGTTACGGAATAATCGGTATTAGTTTTAAGGATAACCTTTTTATTTTCACCGGTGACCAGGTTGATAAAAGTCGGGCAGGTGCCCGGATGGGCCAGGAAGATGTCCTTCAGTCCTTGGATGATATCATCGGCCAGTGCAGTGGTGTTTAGGTTAATGTAAATGGAAGAGCACATCTTTTCCGAGGCCTGGTCAATCGTGACCACGTCATTGATGCGGAGCAGCGGTTCGGTGGTGCGCTTGAGATTAAGCCGCCCCCGGATGAAGGCTATTTGTCCTTCGTTGATGAGCGGGCGGAAGGTCTTGTATTCCTTGGGATAGATGACGGATTCGATGGAGCCGCTCATATCGTGCAGGCGGAAATATACCGGGCGTTCGTCGATGCTTTTGTCGGACTTGCCTTTACCCTTGCCGCCGCCGCGGCGGATGGTGCTGATTATGCCGCCGATTTTGACGTCGGAATTATCCGGCATAGCGGCCAGTTTATTTACCGGCGCCGTAGACAGGCGGCTCAGGACGTCCTGATACTTGGCCAGCGGATGGCCGCTGACATAGAAGCCGAGCATCTCTTTTTCGAATCGAAGTATTTCCTCCTGGGACAGATCCGGGACGTCGGGCAGGGGCGGGAAGGAGACCTTGTCGTCCGGTTTCCGGCCCATGATGTTGAGCTGTCCGGCCCGGCGGTCGTGCTGGCGCTGTGAGCTGATAGACAGGACCTGGTCCAACCCGGATATGAGCACCGAGCGCCGGTAACCCAGCCCGTCCATGGCGCCGCATTTTATCAGGCTGTCGATGACGGATTTATCCACCATCCTCAGGTCGACTCGCTCGCAGAAATCATAGAACGACTTGAATGGCTTGTCGGCCCGGGCCTGAATAATCTGGCGGGCGGCCTTGTCGCCGACGTTTTTTACGGCGCCCAGGCCGAACCTGATTTGGCCGGATTCGACGTTGAAATCAAATTGGCTCCGGTTGATGTCCGGCGGCAGGACTTTTATGCCCATGCGCTTGGATTCCTCGACGTACTCGACTATTTTGTCGGTTACGCCGCGGTGGCAGGACATCAGCGCCGAGAGGAACTCAGCCGGATAGTTGGCCTTAAGATAGGCCGTCCGGTAGGCCGTAAAGGCGTAAGCGGTCGAATGCGATTTGTTGAAGCCGTAACCGCCGAAGAACTTCAGAAGTTCGAATATGCGCCGGGCGATGTCATTGGTGATACCGTTCTTTACGGCGCCGTCGATGAACTGTTTTTCGTAATTGTCCATTATTTCGGGCAGTTTCTTACCCATGGCCTTGCGCAGGTCGTCGGCCTCGGTCAGGCTTAGGCCGCCCAACTGGTTGGCAATGAGCATGACCTGTTCTTGGTAAAGGACCACGCCGTTGGTTTCTTTGAGTATCGGTTCAAGCGAAGGGTGGATATATGAGATTGGTTCGAGTTTATGTTTGCACCTGATATACTGGTCGACCATACCGCTTTGGAGCGGGCCGGGGCGGTAAAGAGCGACCAGGGCGATGATGTCCTCAAAACAGTCCGGTTTCATCTTCTGGGCCAGGTCGCGCATACCGGCAGATTCGAGCTGGAAGACGCCCCTGGTTTCACCCTGGCCGAGGAGGTCAAAGGTTTTCTTGTCATTCAATGAGATGGTCCGGGGGTCGACGGATTTATTCCGGGTCTGCTGGATTATTTCCAGGCATTTTTCTATGACGTCAAGCGTGACAATACCCAGCAAGTCGACCTTAAGCAGACCTATTTTCTGGAGCGCATCCATGGGGTACTGGGTGGTGCTGCTGGAGTCGCTGATGTAAAGAGGTACGTAGTTTATCAGCGGTTTGTCGGCGATGACCACGCCGGCCGCGTGTGTCGAAGCATGCCGAACCAGGCCTTCCATTTTCAGGGACAGGTCAAAGAGTTCTTTTATCTTGGAATTGGGCGGCGAATTATAGAGTTCTTTCAGTTCCGGATCGAGGTTAATTGATTCGTAGAGAGTTTGCCCTTGTATTTTCTTGGCGATGCGGTCGACTTCGATCAGAGGGATGCCCAACACCCGGCCGACATCGCGGATGACCAGCCGTGCTTTCATGGTGCCGAAGGTGATCAGCTGGGCCACGTTTTCCTGCCCGTAGCGCGTCCGGACGTAATTGATGATGGTATCGCGGCCGGCCTGGCTGAAGTCGATGTCGATATCAGGCATTTCATTCCGGCCCGGGTTCAGGAATCGTTCGAAGATGAGCCCGTATTTCAGCGGGTCGATGTCGGTGATTTCCAGGGCATATGAAAGTATCGAGCCAGCCGCCGAGCCACGGCCCGGACCGACCGGGATTTTCTGCTCTCGGGCGAAGCGGACAAAATCCCAGACCACCAGGAAATAATCGGCGAAGCCTTTTTTCTCGATAATTCCCAGCTCATAATCAAGCCGCTGTTTTATTTGGTCGGTCACGGCCGGATATCGCAGGGGCAGATATTTTTCAGCTAGTTCGCGCAGGTAAACCAGGCTCTTTTTGTCGTCTGGGACGTTGAACTTGGGCAGATGTCTTTCGGAGAAGTTTAAGAACAGGTTGCAGCGTTCGGCAATGGCTAAAGTGTTGGCAACGGCTTCGGGGATTTCGGGGAAAAGCTTGGCCATTTCCGATTCCGACTTGAAATAAAGTTCGTTACTGCTCATGCGCATCCGGGCCGGGTCGTCATAGGCCTTATTGGTTGAGATGCACAGGAGGATGTCATGGGTGCGGGCGTCGGATTTCTTGATGTAATGCACGTCGTTGGTGACGACCATGGGGGCGCCGGTTTTCTTGTGGATTTCCAGCTGACCCTTAACCACCTTGGCCTGTTCGGGCATGTTGTGGTTGTGCAGTTCCAGGTAGTAATCATCCTTGAAGAGTTCCTGATAAAAGTAGGCCACAGCCAGGGCCTCGGTTATCTTGCCGGCCGACAGAAACATGGACAGTTCCGAGTGCAGGCATCCGCTCAGACAGATAAGGCCGTCCTTGTAGCGGGCCAAAAGTTCCTTGTCTATCCTGGGCTTGTAATAAAATCCTTCGAGATAGGCGCTGGTGGCCAGCTTTATCAGGTTGAGATAGCCTTTTTCATTCTTAGCCAGAAGGGTTAAGTGATAAGCTCGTTCTTTAAGAGGTCCGTTAGCCTGGCGATCGGTTCTTTTTATCGGCGCCACATAGGCTTCATAACCGATAATGGGCTTGATGCCCCGGCTGGAAGCCATCTGGTAAAATTCGATTGCTCCGAAAAGGTTGCCGTGATCCGTCAGGGCTACGGCCGGGGCGTTCTGCCGGACGGCTTCTTCGACCATGGCTTCCACAGTATTGGCGCCGTCCAGAAGGCTGTAATGGCTGTGGTTATGTAAATGGACAAAATTACTACGCTTCATTGTTAACGCGATACCTAATTCTTAGCCTGAGGAATAAACGACTTATGGAATACTACTTTCAGCAATAAATCAAGAATAAAAAGGATTAAACTGGCCAGAACCAGGAAGGTATCGATTTTTTTGTATGATTTTCCCTGAATGCCGGCGTTATGGTATTCTTTCGTGGTGTTCAGCAAGGTTCCGCCGGTCGATTCGGCTATGTTTTTGAGTAAAGTTAAATCTGGCCCAAACCGCATCAACTCCTGTTCGTAAGGGATGATTAAAGGCCGGGTTAAAATCGGCTGAGAGTTTTCCCGTATGTTTAAATAATACGTTCCCTGGTCTAAATTCGGAATGGTTTTCTCATAATCGTGCGCCGAAACCCGGGGCAATTGACCGGCCGAGATTGATTTATTCTGGAATAATGCCGACAGGCTATAATTGAATTCAGTCTTGGCCGGAGATAAGCTTTGTATAGAAATACGCAGGGAATTGGATTGGTCCAGAGAGGTATTCAGCCTGTAATTCCCGGGGTTTTCATATGCGGGCGTAAGCCAGCGAAGAACCTGGGTTAATAATTGAGGAGTATTCGACCAGTCGAGCCAATTACCGGCCCAATTGGGGGATAAAGATGATGTGAATGCCAGGACTTTGCCCTGCCCGTATTGCCACGAGGTTATCAACGGGATTTGCTTGGTTCCGTCTTTTTTGATAAAGGCCGCGATGTTTGCGCGATCTTTGATGTCCGTTCGGTTATACCCGAAAATGAATGGAATCGCGGGCATACCTTTAAGCATTTCTGCGGAATCGGTTATTTGCACCGGAACGGGAACGGTTTCCTGCCGGTACAATTCTTTCTTCTGGGCCAGGTCTTCTTTTATCGATTTGCCCAGGGCGTTAATATCGTTACCCCATAGTATGTGGTAGAATTTACCGTTAGTTTGATTCTGGGAAAGGGCTAACAGCGGTTGATCCTGGGTTTTTTCTCCGGTAGCGATAGTCGAAATGGAAATGCCCGATTCCTTGAGCAGGCGGCCCGTTTCCTGGAAGTCACCGGCCGATTCCCCGCCGGTGGAGTAGCCGTCGGAAAGAATAATGATGTGGCGCTTGGCCGCTTTGGTTCCCGTAAGCGACCTGGTCGCCTGGCGGATAGGCGGCAGGATACTGGTTGAACCGTTAGGTTTTATCTTGAGGAGCGCCTGATGCAGTTTGTCTTTTTCCGTTTCGGCAGACATCGGATAAATCGTGTCAAAGCCTTGATTAAAGGCGATAACCTCCAAGGCATCCTGCTTGTTCAGCAAGGACAGGGTTTGTTCAAGCGCGTCCGATGCTATTCGGAATTTGTCCTTATCCGGAAATCCGCTCGGTTCTGCCATGCTGCCGGAGGCATCGAGAATTATAGACAGAGCCAATGATTCCTGAGGGGCGGCCCAGACCGGGCTGATTTCTTCAATAATCGAATTTGAATACCGGCCCAGCCCGAAACTATTTGGTCCGCCGGAAATGAATAATCCTTTGCCGTTTGACACAGCCGCGGCGATTGCTTGGCTGAGTTTGTTTGAGGAATTCGGGCCGAGCGGATAGTTATCCATGATGATGATGTCACACAGGGGGATTATGTCGGAAGAAGCCCCGCTGTCGCCGGCCAGTTCAAAATCTTTGTTAGTTTTGATAATTTTGGCCAGCGAGCTGTTCTGGCTGTCCCCGATAAATGAGATTATGGGTTTGTCTTTTCTGCGAACGAGCACCGAAGCGTAATTATTACGGAGGTAAAACTCGTCAAATAATTTGGTAGAGACGCGTATTTCATATTGAGAAAACGGGGTGTTCAATTCCGGCAGATAGACGTCTAGTTCAAAAGACTGATTCCTGAATAGTTTCAGGCCGTTAAATTGGCGGATGAATATTTTATCACGGTAGATATCAGCGGTTGCCTCGGTGTCAACAGTGGACTGAATGGTGAATTTGATTTTTATTCCTTCACCCGGCCGGTTTTCCAGGATGGGCTCGTTGCACCAGACCTTTATGTCGCTGAAATTACGCGGGCCGGTCGGGATGCTGAAAATAGTCGTATTATTACGGGCTAATTCGGCGGCGGCTCGGAGTGCATTGCCCTCGGTCTGATTGCCGTCGCTGAATAAGAACACTTCCTTGGCGCCATTGGCATCCTTCAGGAGATTTCCAGCCGTTAATAAGGCGCGCTCAATATTGGACCCGGATTGGTTAACCTGAGAATTGAATGTTTGTAAACCGCCGATTCGGGAAGGCGGCGCCGGCGTAATCTCAATCGAAGCGTCACGGCCGAAAATAACAACACCGGTTTTATCGCCCGGCTTAAGCGATTGGAAATCAGATTTGATTTCCTTGATTACCTGCGCGGAGTCAAGGAATACGCTTTCCGAATTATCAAGAATATATATGCGGGAAAGAGTTCCGCCCTGGGTTCTTATCTGGAATCCGGACAGGCTGAAAATAAGCAACGTCAATATAAGACATCTGATTACCAGTGAAGCCGATATTCGGACGGAGACCCCTTTCCGGAAAATAATTAAACGGCCGACCAGAATAACAGCGAGGATAAGGATGGCCAATAGCGCCGGATGTTCGAATTTAAACATAATACCCTATTTTAGCGCAAAGGCTGAAAAGGTGCAAAGAAAAGGATATATAAAGAGGCGATATTAATACACTCTTATGGGCATAACGGCGGTTTGCTTGCCTTCCAGCGCCAGTCGCCTTTGCAGGCGGAAAGCAGTCTCGTTATGGAGTATATGCGTGAAGAAATTCTCGTCCTTGAAGACCAACTTGCTGACAAAGAAGACTGTCTTAGGGTATTCGGCTGATGTTTTATTGCACAATTCCACCAGCGTTTCTATGGCGTTAACCGATACGTCATAGCTGTATTCGGCGTAGAAGCCGAAATCGTTGGCCATTTCTATATAACGTTTCATATTCGCCTGCGTATTAGCCCGGAGGTTTTCCACTTCGCTAACCCCTTTAAACTGGCCGGTATCCAGTTCGCCCACGCTCATGAAAACATACCGTTTGAATATCTTGGGGAAGAGTTTTTCCACGGAGAAAAACGTATGTATGCCGAACCCATTATAACTGCTGACCAGTATGCAGGCGGTCGGCGCGTCTTTATCGATAGTTTTCGGTATAGGTTCCAGCCGTTCCGGCCGGGGCATATTAACCAGGATATCGTCCAGCCTCTTGAGAGCTTTGCGGGTATTTAGGTAATGGCGCTTTACCATTATAGCCACGAAAATAAAACTGGATGTGATGACCAGAGTTAACCAGCCGCCTTCCGTGAATTTAAACCAAACAAGTATAACTAGGATAATACTGGTGAGCAAGAACCCGACCAGATTGATGATAAATTTGGAACGCCAGTCTGGAGTCTTGTCTTTTATTTGTATCCAATGCCGGCACATGCCGAACTGGGAAAGAGAGAAGGTGATAAAAACGTTGATGCTGTATAAAACGACCAGGAAAGCGACACTGCCTTTGGTGAGAATAATAATGGCAATAGAACTTAATCCCATAAATAAGATGCCGTTGGATATGGTCAGCCGCTCCGAAAGGTGGGCGAAACGTTTGGGCATCCAGTAGTCTAGCGACATATTGGCCAGCACTCGCGGGCCGTCTATAAAGCCAGCCTGCGCCGCTATGAATAATAGAAATGCCTCTGAAGCCAGTGTTAATATTATCAGCCCGCTTCCGTATGAAATACCCCAGCGTTGGGTAATTGCTTCAAAGAGGGTGGCATTCAGTGTTTGCCCGGGTATTCGTTTGATGTTAAACAGCGCGTAGAATAATATAAGCCCGCCTGCTAGAACCGCCAGGGAAAGGGTCATGTAAAACATAGTCCGCCTGGCGGTCGCAGCCCGTGGCTCTCGCAGAGTGGGCAGGGCATTACTGACAGCTTCTATGCCGGTATAGGTACCGGCGCCGTGGCTGTAGGATTTCAGTATGATAAACAACAACGCCCAGATGCCTGTATTTTTAACCAGATCTTTAGTCTGATAGGCGCTGTCCACGACAAATGCCGGCATGGTATAGGCATTCTGCGCTAATGCCGCCGTCAGCATAATTAAATGGGTAATAATAAATATTGCAAAAATAGGCGTAAGAATGGCTACTGATTCTTTTACTCCGCGTAGGTTAAGAATTATTAGCATACTAATGACTATGATAGAGACAATTAGTTTATAAGACTGGTACTCTATCGGCAGAAAACTGAAGAGTGCGTCTATGCCGCTGGCCACGGAAATAGCAATGGTCATGATGTAGTCTATTACCAGGGCACTGCCGGAAACAAGGCCGGCGGACGGGCTGATTAATTTAGTGGCTACCAGATAACCACCTCCACCAAAGGGGAATTCTTCTATGATTTGGGTGTAGGAAAGGGATATTATGGCAACGGTCAAGGCCGTAGCAATAGCCAGATAAATGGCCAGGAAGCCGTGCCCATTTAAGGCGACAAAGGCCTCTTCCGGGCCGTAACAAGAAGATGATAACCCGTCCGCGCCCAAGCCGACCCAGGCCAATAGCGCCACCAGCGAAATCCGCCTGAATATGGTCGGGTCCATCGGATTCTTCGCCCGGCCGATCAGCATTTCTTTGAATCTTTTCCAGCTCATAATAGTACTCTCAAAAAAATAACCTACCTCGTCCTTGATGGCGGGGAAGGCGTAGGCGCGGGGTCTATACCCCGCATCATGGTGTGGCGTTTTGATGGCGTCCCGCAAAGCGGGGACGCTACAAACTGCCAATCTAACGGCCGTTTATATTAGGTTAATTTAAAGGTTAGTCAATAAAATTGAGTCAGACCGAATACCCAGCCGATAAATTTCTTGCTATTTTAGGAAGTAATGATATTATGAATTATTTACTGATTTAGAACGAGAGATAACCTATGTGCTACGCAATACCGGGCAAGATTATCGAAATAAACGACCGCACCGCCGTCGTGGACTACTTCGGCGAGCGGAAAAAAGCCTACACCGACCTGCTCATGCCTAAAATCGGCGATTATGTTTACGCCCAGGGCGGGTTCATCATCCAGCACGTGCCTGACAAGGAAGCCCACGAGATTCTGGAGGACTGGAAAGAGATGTTCTTCCGGCTTCAGGAGATAGACCTCAAGATGTCGGCCAAACCTAAAAGCCTTTACGAACGCGCCAACGCCATCCGCCACGAGCATCAGGGCAATTCCTGCTGCGTCCACGGCATCCTGGAATTATCCAATTACTGCCGCTGCAATTGCCTCTATTGCGGCATCCGCCGGGATAACAGCCAGCTGACCCGTTACCGGCTGGAAATACCCGAGATAATCAAGGCCGTTGACGAAGCGGTCAAGCTGGGTTTCAAGTCGCTGGTCATTCAGTCCGGCGAGGACCTTTATTATAATGACGACAAACTCTACGAAATAGTCAAAACTATTCGCGACCAATATCCGATACTGCTTTTTGTCTCTATCGGCGAGCGGTCCCTGAGCGCCTACCAGCGCCTTTACGATGCCGGCGCCCGGGGCGTTTTGATGAGGTTCGAGACCTTAAACAAGGATATCTATGACCGGATGAAGCCCGATTCGGTCCTGGAAAAACGGCTTGACCTTATCCGTAGCCTCAGGAAGATGGGCTACCTGATTATCACCGGGTTCCTGGTCGGCCTGCCCGGCGAAAAAGGACGCGATATCCTGGCCAATGTCAAGATGACTGCGTCACTGGACGCGGAAATGTTCTCCTTCGGCCCGTTTATACCCCATCCGCAGACGCCCTTAACCGGCTCGAAACTGCCGGCCATTGATTCTATGCTCAAGGTCATCGCCCGGGCCCGGCTAATGAACCCGGACGCCAAGATAATGGTTACCACGGCGCTGGAAACGCTGGGCGGCGACGACTCGGCCCGGCAGGCGCTTATGGCCGGAGCCAACTCGCTGATGATAAACGTCACGCCCCAGAAATACCGTAAGCTTTACGACATCTACCCCGGCCGTTTCGGCACCGAAATGTCCACCCAACAGCAGATAGACCGGGTCATCAGTTTGTTGAAATCACTGGGACGGGCGCCCACCGATCTGAGCGTGGCCGAAGAGCTGACTAAATAATATGATACTCGGCATCGGAATAGACATCATCGAAATCAAGCGGATAAAGACGTTCCTGGTCAGGAAATCGAGCATGGCCCGGATATTCTCTCCGTCGGAAATCAACTACTGCACCAAAACCAAACGGATGGCCGAATCATTCGCCGCCCGTTTCGCCGTCAAGGAAGCCTTCCTGAAAGCCGTCGGCACCGGTTGGGGAACCAAGGACAGCCCCAAGTGGACCGAGATAGAAGTGCGCCGGGGCGTTAGCGGCGCCGCCTGCCTGGGGCTGAGCGGCAAAGCCAAGGCCATCGCCCGCAAGATGGGCGCCAAGAGGTTTCACCTGTCAATAAGTCATACCAAAGATATGGCCGCGGCCGTGGTGATATTAGAAAATTAGTGACAGTTCGAGTAAAACGAGTTACTGTCACTTATCCCCGAAACGAAGTGGAGCGGGATTATTAGAGCCGCTTCGATGGCACTTTAGCGCCAGAGGTGGCGGGTCTTATCCCGACTATTGAGCCGCAGCGAAATCCAGCACTTATGCAGGATTCCGTCGGGAGTGCCACATTATCCCGCTTATTCCAGCGGGACTGGTAAAAACACAGTAATACTAAGATGTGCGGCTGCTTGGTGGCACTATGCTTCGCCGTACTTTTTTCTGTGCTATCTTACCGTTCAACTCGCGCAGGGCGTCGGCTGTTATCCAACGGGCGGACCGGGAATCTTTTTCCCGTATTTGCCTGGCCATCCGGATAGCCGCCCGATTCAGCCTGAGATTGCGCTTACCTATCTGCCGGAGCGCCCAGTTTACCGCCTTCTTGACGAAATTACGCTCGTCCGTCGAGTATTTCTTTATAATCGGTAAGAATCTCAGGAACCGGCTGTCCGACGCCGTTTTGTCGTGGACCGACAGCGCCGCCATCAGCACGAACCCGGCCCGGCGGACGAACTCCTCTTTGCGCCCGGTCCATTGCACCGCCTTGGCATAAGCGAATCCGGTCTTATCAAACAGGTTGCTGCAGACCTGGTCGCAGACGTCCCAGGAATAAAAGTCCTTGGCCCATTTATCCATCTGCTTCGCGGTTACCGAGGCCGGTTCGTCAATCAGCCCGGCCAGTATTCTGGCGTCGTGTATGCCCGATGCCCAAAGCCGTCCGGCCAGCTGGTGGTCGTGCCCGATCTGCTTTGCCATAGCCCTGACAATCGGCATCGAAACACCGTAGCCGTTCTTGGGCTTGATGCCGTACCGGGCCATGCCCGCCAGATTATCGGGATTGCCCCGGGCCTTGATTTGCTTGATGACTTGCTCGAACTTCATTTACAAAATCCACTCCGCCGGGCCGGTAAGGTAAATCCCCTTGCCTTTGGCGTATTCTATATGTAAGGCGCCGCCCTTGAGTTCGACCTTGACGGCGTTATTTAGCCTTTTCCTGAATATCCCGGCCACGACCGCGGCGCAGGCGCCCGTGCCGCAGGCCAGCGTCTCGCCCGCTCCCCGTTCCCACACCCGCATCCGTATCCGGTTACGCCCCAGCACCTGAACGAACTCGACATTGGTCCGGTTCGGGAACAGCCGGTGCCGCTCGATGGCCGGGCCGTATCTGGCTATGGGCAGGCGGTCGATGGATTTCAGGAACATTACGCAATGCGGATTGCTTAACGATACCGCCGTCACATCCGCCGCCCCGGCCGGTATGGGCAGTCCTTTATCGGAATAATCTTCCACCCGGCGCGGTTCGGGCATCAGCACCGTGATGTCATTGACCTTGTCATTCTTGACGTTCAGTCTGACCCGCATCAACCCGCCCTTGGTGTCAATCCGCAGGTTTCTGCATCTGCTCAGCTCGGACTCATAGACCAGCTTGGCGAAACACCTGATGCCGTTGCCGCACATCTCGGCCTCCGAGCCGTCGGAATTGAATATCCGCATCCGGAAATGAGACCCCTTATGGGCCGGCGGCAATACCAGTATTACGCCGTCCGCGCCGATGCTCCGGTTCTTGCTTGCGAACGGCCTGAGGCCGCTTTTCCGGTCGCACAGCTTCCTTATCAGCGCCGGGCCCAAAGCCGGCTTCTCGCCCAAAGCGTTAATCATTATGAAGTCGTTGCCGGTTCCCTGCATCTTTATGAATTCCATAGAGGCCAGTATATCAGGAAAAATTTCACTAGCAAGATTTATTCCGAAAAAACTTGCCTTGAGCCCGGAATCAGGTTAGATTAAAGCTTCCTTAACCCAAGCAAAAGGAGTGGTCTCTATGCTGAAGATAAAAACCGCTGTCCTGAGCGTCAGCGATAAGAATAACCTGGCCGAGCTGGCCCGCTTCCTCAAGAAATGGGGCGTGACCATCATCTCCACCGGCGGGACCGCCAAACTCCTTAAGGAAAACAACATCGAGGTCGCTCCCATCTCCCAGATTACCGGCAACAACAAGGACGACTACTTCGACGGCCGGATGAAAACCATCAGCTTCAACTACGAAAGCGCCCTTTTATACAAGCGCGATAACGCCGAGCACGTCAGCCAGGCCAAGGAACTGGGCATACCCCAGATAGACCTGGTCGTCTGCAACCTCTACCCCTTCGAAGAGGTTATCGCCAAGCCGGACGTTTCCGTGGACAAGGCCATCGAGAACATCGATATCGGCGGTCCGTGCATGGTCCGGGCCGCGGCCAAGAATTATTACGGCGTCACCATCGTGGTCGAACCGTCCCAGTACGCCGAGCTGATGAAAGAGATGGAGCAGAACAAAGGCGCCGTCAGCGACGCCTGCCGGGCGCGCTTTATGGTCCGGGCCTACGAGAAGACCGCCCAGTACGACGCGGCCATCCACAAGTTCTTCTCTGACAAGTTTGCCAACGAGCAGGTCAAGCACCTTGATTATAAAGAAGGCGTCCAGCTGGGTCGTTACGCCGAAAACTGGCACCAGAAAGGCTGGATGTATAAATCAGCCAAACCGGTACTGCCGTCAATCCCCTGGGCCAAGCAGGTGCACGGCGGCCCGCTCGGATACAATAATTACCTCGACGCCGAAGCGGCTATGCTTTCGGTGATGGAGCTCAAGGACCGAGTGGCCGTGTCCATCATCAAGCACACCAACCCCTGCGGTTATGCCACCGGCGAAACGCTCAAGGAGGCCTTCGACCGCGCCTGGCAGGGCGACCCCGTCAGCGCCTTCGGCAGCGTCATCGCGCTGTCCCGGCCGCTCAATATGGATATCGCTAAAATACTGGGCGAACGCTTCGTCGAAGTGGTGGTCGCGCCGTCCATCGAAGCCGATGCCCTGGAATATATCAAATCGCTGGGCAAAAAGAAAGCCGGCCTGCGCCTGCTCGAAACCGGCGACATCAACCGGCCTATGCCACTGACCGTGCACCGCTTCATCAACGGCGGCGTGCTGGAGCAGGAGGTTGACAATAAGTTCTACCTGACCGATACCGTCGACCAGCTCTTCAAGGCGCCCTTCACGGCCAAATGCCTCAACAGCGGCAAAGACCTGACCGTCGGCATCGTCACCAAGGTCAAGCCCAGCGCCAAGCGGGCCGGCCTCTACGACTTCGTGCTCCGGCACATCAAGCACGTCAAGTCCAACGCCATCTCCATCGCCCGGGAATACAAGCCCGGCTACTGGCAGATAATCGGAATGGGCTGCGGCCAGCCCAACCGCAAGGACTCGGTCGCACTGGCCGGACAGCGCGCCGAATATAACCTTAAGCTCGAGTTCAAGGAGCTTAAGAAGAAATCCGGCACGCCCAAAACATATATCAAGAAACAGCTGGCCTCAGAAACGGTCATCCTGGCTTCGGAGGCATTCTTCCCCTTCAGGGACGGCATCGACAACATCGCCAAGAGCGGCGTCAAATATATCCTCGAGCCGGGCGGCTCGGTCAAGGACGACGAGGTCATCAAGGCGGCCAATGAATACAAGATGGGAATGATATTCACCGGCGTGCGCAAGTTCTATCATTGATTATTATGAAAACGGCAAAACAGGAAGTATCTAACCGGGTCAAGGTGCCCAAGGGCGAACTGGTCATAATGCCGGAGCGCTGCAAAGGTTGCGGCATCTGCATCGAGTTCTGCCCCAAAAAGGTGCTGGTGTTCTCCAAGGAATACAACCCCAAGGGCTACTACTTCCCGCTGGCGGCCAATCCCCAGGAATGCTCCGCCTGCAATATGTGCTCCCTGCTCTGCCCTGATTTCGCCATATATCTGAATAAATCCGTATCAGAGAAAACAGATGAGCAATAAACCCATAATAGAATTCATCAACGGCGACGAGGCCTGCGCCCGGGGCGCCCTGGCCGCCGGCTGCCGTTTCTTCGCCGGATACCCGATAACCCCGGCCACCGAAATCGCCGAGCAGATGGCCCGGTTCCTGCCCACCCATAACGGCGTTTTCATCCAGATGGAAGACGAAATCGCCTCTATGGCCGCCATCCTGGGCGCGTCTTGGGGCGGCGCCAAGTCTATGACTGCCACCTCCGGCCCCGGTTTCTCGCTGATGATGGAAAACCTCGGCCTGGGCCTGATGACCGAAACCCCCTGCGTGGTGGTGGATATGCAACGGGCCGGGCCGTCCACCGCATTGCCCACCTACGTCGGTCAGGGCGATATGATGCAGGCCCGCTGGGGCTCGCACGGCGTTTATGAAATCATCGCCCTCTGCCCGTCTTCGCCTCAGGAGGCCTTTGACCTGACCATCCGGGCCTTTAACCTGTCCGAAAAATACCGGCTGCCGGTCCTGGTTATGGGTGACGAGATAGTCGCCCATATGACCGAACGCGTAATCATCCCGCCGGCCGACCAGATAGAACTCTACCCGCGCCGCAAGCCGACCGTCGGCCCGGAAGAATACCTGCCTTACCTTGCCGGCAAGGATTTGGTGCCGGAGATGGCCAACGCCGGCGACGGCTATCACATCCAGACCACCGGCCTGACCCACGACGAAAAAGGGCATCCGGTAATGACCGTCGACGCGCACCACAAGCTGGTCACCCGGCTGATAGAGAAAATAACCCATAACAAGAAAGACATCATCCAGGTTGAAGAAGAAAACACCGATGACGCCCAGGTGGTCGTCTGCAGTTACGGCATCTCGGCCCGCATCGCTGAATGGGCCATCCAGGAAGCCCGGGCCAAGGGCGTCAAGGTCGGCAAACTCCGCCTGATAACCATCTGGCCGTTCGCCGAGGACCGCATCCGGGCGCTGGCCGGCAAGGTCAAGGCCTTCGTCGTGCCGGAGATAAACAACGGGCAGATAGCGCTCGAGGTCGAGCGTTGCGCCGGCGGCAAGGCCAAGGTCGTGACCGTCACCCATATGGGCGGCGCCACCCATAACCCCAAGGATATCCTCGACGCCATATTGGCGGCGAATAAATGATTTATGACAGACAACGTTGACGTTATATCCGGGCACCCGCTGGACAAGCTGATACGCCAGGAGCGCATGCCGCACATCTGGTGTTCCGGCTGCGGTTTGGGCACCATCTTCGGCAATATGCTCCGGGGCATAGTCAAATCCGGCGTGCCGCTGGACAAGGTGGCCGTCGTCTCCGGCATCGGCTGCACCGGCCGGGTATCGGGCTACGTCAAGTTCGACGGCTTCCATACCACGCACGGCCGGGCCATCCCCTTTGCCACCGGGCTGAAGCTGGCCAGGCCGGAACTGAATGTCATCGTCATCAGCGGCGAAGGCGACCTGACCGCCATCGGCGGCAACCACTTCATCCACGCCGCCCGGCGCAACGTCAATATCACCGTCATCTGCGCCAATAACTCCAACTACGGAATGACCGGCGGCCAATGCTCGCCGACCACCCCGGCCAAGTCCATTACCACCACTACGCCCTACGGCAATTTCGAATCGTCATTCAGCCTGCCCCACCTGGCCGCGGCCAGCGGGGCGGTCTTTGTCTCGCGCTGGACCACTTACCACGTTATGAAACTCCAGTCGGCCATCTCCCGGGCCGTCCTCAAGAACGGCTTCAGCTTCATCGAAGTGATGTCGCCCTGCCCGACCTATTACGGACGCTCCAACAAACTCGGCGCCGGGCTGGAGATGATGAAATTCTACAAGAACAACACCGTCATCAAGCAGGAAGTCCAGCTCAAGGACATCGGCATCGGCCGGGGCGAAAAGATAGTCATCGGCGACTTCGTAGATATCGAACGGCCGACCTTCAACGACCTGCTCCGCGAACGCGACCAGAAGCTGTGCCAGGCCGCCGCCGGAAAAGAAGAAAAGAAGAAATTAGAACACGAATAATAATTATGAGTGAGAACAAGACAGAGATAAGATTCGTCGGGTTCGGCGGGCAGGGCATCATCCTGGCCGCCCACATCACCGGCCGGGCCATAACCATCTACGAAAAATCCAACGCCACGCTGACCCAGAACTACGGTCCCGAATCGCGGGGCGGTTCCTGCGCGGCCGGCTTGATTATCTCCGACCAGGCCATCAACTACCCGCACCTGACCAAGCCCGACGTGCTGGTGGCGCTCTCGCCCGAGGGCTACAACAAATACAAAGACGACATCAAGCCCGGCGGTCTGATAATCGTCGAAGAAAGCATACTGGTGGACAAAAAGTCCGCGGTCCGGACGCTGACCGTACCGGCCGGCAAGCTGGCCGAGCAGATAGGCAAGAAGTTCGTCACCAATATGGTGGTGCTGGGATTTATGACCGCCGCCGCCAAGTTCGTCAACAAAGAAGCGATGAGGCAATCCATCGCCAGCTCAGTGCCACCCGGCACCGAAGAGCTCAACCTCAAGGCCTTCGAGATGGGTTATAGCCACTTTAAACCGGAATAATTTCTTAGCCACGAATAGTTTTAGTGGATTCGTAGTTAAATAATTGACATTTCTCTAAAAACAACCATACTGCACATATAGAGCGATAGCAGAGCCTCCCGCTTATAGGGGAAACTTGGCGAAAGGAAAGTTGTAGCGGCTCTATCTCACCGAACAAATAAGAAGAAATATGGAAAATGCAAGAGCAAAAAACCCCTGGCTGGCCGTCTGTTTATCAGGGGTTTTGCCGGGCACAGGCCAACTCTACGCCAAAAGAAACGCCATCGGAATAACTATTCTGTTTGCCTATCTTGCATTGGTTACCGCTGTATTTTATGCAGCAATCAACCCGATAATAGTCCTTCCTTGGGCAATAAGTTTTTATATACTATCTTTTTTACTTGCTATTTGGAACTTATTCAATGCATATGACTTAACCAGTAAACACAACGCTTCCTTGCCGCCTGACATTCCAGCCGACCAGCTGCAGAAAAACCCTTGGTTGGCTGTTTTTCTTTCTTATATACTCCCGGGCGTAGGCCAGCTTTATTGTAAAAGATGGGTAAAAGGCATTGTTTTTATTATTGGCTTTGCTTTTCTTAATGAAATTACATTTCAACATAGGTGGGTATCATTACTTCTAGCATTATTATACCGTCTTATAGTTTGTTATGATGCTTTTATTTCTGCGCTAAGACCGCAAAAAGGACCAAAGAAAACACTGATAACCTTCTTGATTCTTTTGCTATTATATAAGGTTTTTATTTACGTCTTACTTACCAGTCTTTGGGTTACATACCGCATTCCAACAAAAGGGATGGAACCGGCAATTATGGAGAAAGACAGGGTTATTGTGGAAAAACTGACTTATAGGTTTTCCAATCCCGAACCTGGCGACATTATCACGTTTGAATCACCGGAAGATTCCCAAAAGGTGCTTATCAGGCGTATAATTGCCAACGGTGGCCAAACCGTTGAAGTCAAAGGCAATAAAGCCTATGTTAACTGTAAATTATTCAAAGAATACCCTCCGGTTGAAGAGCAAATAAATACCAAGCTTTACGGTCCTTATCTGGTTCCGAATAACACCTATTTTGTCCTCGGCGACAATTTAGCTAATAGCAAAGACAGCCGCCAATACGGCTCCATCCCCAAAGAAAAGATTATCGGGAAGACCTGCAAGATATATTGGCCTGTGAGCCGTATCAAAGAATTGGTAAAGTAGCCAGCAGTGAAAGGAAATGTGCGTGGGTTGTCCGCCTATGGCGGAGGCGGGGATCAGAGTACCCCATAAAACTTGACCTGTTAAATAGGTAATGTTACTATAATCTAAAACCGATGTATTAATAAGAGGATAGTTTATGTCCATTCAAACATTGTTCACCATCGGTTATGCCGGCAAAGATATTAAACAATTTGTAAATATCTTGCTGAAAGCGCATATTACCACCTTGGTTGATGTGCGTCAGTTGCCGCTCAGCCGTAAGCACGATTTTTCCAAATCCAATCTGCGGGAACATCTTGAACATTCCGGTATTGAGTATAAGCATTTTGGCGTTCTGGGTAGTCCTAAAATAATTCGAGATAAGGTTCGTCAGGATAATGATTATAGAACATTCTTTACGGAATATACCAAGTACCTAAAAACCCAGCCAGAGGCAATAGCCGAAGCGGCCGATACGGCAACCCATAACAAGTCTTGTTTGATGTGCGTTGAGCCGGAACCAGCCTTTTGTCACCGCCGAATCGTTGCGGAAACTATAGAGAAACATTACCCCCGCCTTAACGTTGTTCATTTATGAACTGGGAACCCCACCAAATATTAATAACCGTTAAAACTTATCCCACGCCCAGCAAAAAATACGTTGAAACGGTTTGCGTTGCGGGCGTATCGCTATCGAATAAAAAATTCGTCCGTCTTTACCCAATAAGATATCGTGACCTTGATGAAAACAAGAAATTCAAGAAATATAGTGTCATTAAGGCAAAAATAGCTAAAGCTGCTGATGATCACCGGCCTGAAAGCTATAAAATCAATGCGGACAGCATTGAAATAATTGATACTTTGGGCACAAAAGACAAATGGCTCAAACGCAAGGGTATAGTTTTACCGGTTTTAGACAAATCGATGTGTGAGATTCTAAAACAGGAACCATTAACGCATAAATCATTGGGATTGATTAAACCCGAAAGAATTGAATTTACTAAGGGCAAGGCTAGAAATAAAGATATTGAAGAGGCTCAACGATGTTATGCCCAAATGGATTTGATAAATAAACAAAAACAGACTATTGAGTTTATCCCTTATGAATTCAGGTATAAATTCTATTGCGCCGGAGAACCGAATTGCCCCGGCCATGATTTTCCGATAATTGATTGGGAAATCGGCCAGTCATATAGGAGTTGGAGAGCGGATTATCCTAATGAGGACGTACTGCTCCAGAAAATAAAGCAAAGATGGTTCGATGAAATATGTTCGCCCAATAAAGATACCTATTTTTATGTGGGCAATGTTCATCGTTTCCGTGATACCTTTATGGTTCTAGGGGTATTTTACCCGCCCAAATAATGTTGGCAATGCAGGACAGGCACCATACCTTTCGGTAAACCCTCATTTCTTACTATACACGTATTTCGCCCCGGGGTAGCTAGGGTATCCAGCTATACTGGGTAGGGGGCTTAGCTATACGCACTAGATACCCCAGCTATACCAGCCAGGGTATCCAGCATACCCAGGTAGTATACCTAACTGCGCTACCTATGGTATCCAGTAACGGTAGGTAGTACCCCCAGCGCCGGCAGGAGGTATCCCGAGCTGTACCACCTGGTATATCCAGCTATACTACCCGGTACCCCCAGCACCGCTACCCTATACCCCTAACTAGCATAGGGGGTACCCCTACCTACCCTACCCCGGGGGCAGGGGTAGGGTACCTATACCCCCTAGGTAGGGAGGGGTAGGGTACCCCTCGCACAACCATAATTTGAAAGAATTTTACAAAAATTCTCATTTTTCCTGTCACATTTATGGTTCTCGACGGGTGTATATATGGGGAGGAAATGTCCTTCGGATATGGGATATGGGATGAGGACCACAAGCGGGACAGACCACCTATTTTGTAAACGTTGATTTATCTATGTTTTAAGGCATAGTTTCCCAAAAATCATTTTTTCCCTGCCCAACCCCTTGGTGATATTCGGGGTGTGGTATGACTAGCTCCCGGCGGCCTTCTATCAGAACTCCGGCAACGCAATACCCTCACTCCCGCAACGCAATACCCTGACTCCGGGAACGCAATACCCTTATTCCGGCAACTCTCTACCCTGACTCCGGTAACACAATATCCTGACTCCGGGAACGCAAGACCCTGACTCCGGTAACGTAATACCCTCACTCCGGTAACACAATATCCTGACTCCTGGAACGCAATACCCTCACTCCGGTAACGCAATATCCTGACTCCTGGAACGCAATACCCTCACTCCTGTAACGCAATACCCTGACTCCGGCCACCGGCCACCCCCTCCCCCCATACCCTATCCCCCCACCCCCACCCCATTTTCCCAACAAGGCGTTGGTTATTTCAGGAATTCGCAAAAATGCTGATGGCATAACTCATTACCATATAATAGGTTATAAATTTGCCGTAATTTCCACACCCCTAAAAAACCAACAAGGCGTTGGTTTTTAGGCTCCTTATGGAGCAACGGTCGTGGGTCTACGGCCGCCGTGCCGGGGCAGACTTCGGCTCGTCAACTGTGCACTTCATCTGGCAGAACATCGCTAACCTGAATAATAATGTATATAAGGAAGCGATGATTGCCACGGATGGGACACGGATGATACGGGTGATGATAACTAAATCGGGTCAGTTTACATCTGCAAATGTGTGGATTAAGGGGTATATAGAATGAGTCTAAAGAGTCTGAAGGGTTTGTGGAGTCTATGGAGTTGAAAGTCCAACTCTATAGACTCTTTGGACTCAATAAACTATTTAGACTTATCTTCCTCCGCCCCCAATTCCTTCAGCGCCGCCCGGGCCGCTTCTCGGACACTTTCATCCTTATCTTGTAATAGCTTTGTTATTTCTGGAATGGTTTCTTTTTCATTCATTATAAGAAAGATGTTAATGGCTTCTATTCGCTCATCCCTGTTTTGACTGGTGAGCAGGGATAGTGCTAATTCTTTCTGTTTTTGGTGCATATCTTCTCTAGGAATAGCCCAGCAACCATCGTCAGATATTATAGAAATCTGTTGAGTAGGCGTTATGGGCGCTTGTGCCGTTGGAGCGGTGACTGGTTGCTGGCGTGAGGTGGTGACCGGATAGACCCCGGCCCCAATCACGGCTAAAGCGGTTAATATTATGCTGATTTTGAGGAAAAGCGGGGACTGCAACTTTGTTTCATTCATAAGTACAGAATAGCACCTGAGGGGAAAGATGTCAAGTGTTAGGAGCCGGGCATAATCATAAATCTATATTTATTGCATTATCCGTTTGGATTTGTTAATCATATGTTCCCAGATATAAAATAATTCTATGGTTTGCCCGGCCATTCCTTGCGCCGCGGCAAGAAGGAGGTTTTATGCTGGCCAAGTCCGATGTGATGAAAATCATCAGGAAACGCGATGTCAAGTTCATCGAAATCTGGTTCACCGATATCCTGGGTATGCTTAAGGCGCTGACCATTCCGCGCGAGGAACTGGCCAATGCCTTTGACGAGGGTATGGGCTTCGACGGCTCTTCGGTCCGGGGTTTTACCCGCATCGACGAAAGCGATATGGTGGCCGTGCCCGACCCAGCCACCTTTGTCATCCTGCCCTGGCGGCCTAAGGAAAAGGCGACCGCCCGGATGTTCGCCGATATCCTTAACCCGGACCGGACGCCGTTCGAGGGCGACCCGCGCTATATCCTTAAGCGCAGCTTAGCCAACCTGAAAAAGGCCGGTTATACTTATTACGTCGGACCGGAACTGGAGTATTTTTATTTCAAGGACCCGAACCATACGGAAATCCTGGATCGGGGCGGGTATTTCGACCTGATTCCGCGCGACGAGGCGGTTGACCTGCGCCGGGAAACGGTGCTGACCCTGGAGGAGATGGGCATCCAGGTGGAGTACAGCCATCACGAGGTGGCACCCAGCCAGCACGAAATAGACCTGCGTTATAAAGAAGCCCTGACCATGGCCGACATCGTCATGACTTACCGGCTGGCCGTCAAGGAGGTGGCTTTTAAGAACGGCGTCTATGCCACCTTTATGCCCAAGCCGCTCTTCGGCCAGAATGGCTCCGGCATGCACGTACATATGTCGTTGTTCAAGAACGGCCGGAACGCTTTCTTTAATCCCAAGGGCGATTATTATCTTTCGGATATGGCCGTCAAGTTCGTGGGCGGTTTGTTGAAATACGGCAGTGAAATATCGGCGGTGATGTGCCAGTGGGTCAATTCTTACAAGCGGCTGGTGCCGGGCTACGAGGCGCCGGTCTACCTGTCCTGGGCTCAGCGCAACCGTTCGGACCTAATTCGCATCCCGATGTACAAGCCGGGCAAGGCCAACGCCACCCGGATAGAGTTCCGGGCGCCGGACCCGGCCTGCAATCCTTACCTGACCTTTGCCTGCCTGCTGGGCGCCGGTCTGCAGGGCGTCCGGGAAAACATCAAGCCGCCGGCACCAATCGAGGAGAACGTTTACGATATGAGCCCGGAGGAACGCCGCAAGCGCGGCATCAACACGCTGCCGGGCAGCCTGATAGAGGCCATCGAATTCACCGAAAAGAGCCGGTTGGTCAAGAATATCCTGGGCGAGCATACATTCCGTGAGTTCGTGGCCAATAAGCATATCGAGTGGAACGATTACCGGACGCAGATAACTGCCTTTGAGCTGGAGCGCTACCTGCCAGTGTTGTAGGGTGGCGGAAACCGGGCGGGATATTATCAATTGTTTGCCAGGCCCGGCCGGCAATGTTAGGATTAGTTTTAGGAACCGGGTTCCGGTGTTTCCGTTAAGCAACCTCGTTTTAAAGGAAACAACAGATGGATATCAGACGTTTCGGGCTGTTGATGTTCCTGGCCGCGGTCATGGCGGCCTGCCTGCCGGCTTTTCCTCCGGCGGCCAGGGCCGAGGGCGAGGACGCGGCCCAACAGTTGGCCCTCCAGGCTCAGGGGTTTCTGGAGAATAAGCAGTATGAAGAGGCCATCGAGGTCTATGAGAAAATACTGGAGACCAGGCCCGATGACGAGCAGGTCCTTTACAATATGGCCTGTGCTTACGCCTTGTATAACGACCCGAAGGAGGCGATAGCCTACCTGCAGAAGGCGGTCGAGGCCGGCTTTGCCGACTTTGAGATGATTCAGGCCGACCCCGATTTGAAGAGCCTCCGGAACATCGAAGGCTTCACCGATATTATCCGGGCCAAGGACTTTTACCTGAAGAAGGCGGCCGAGCGCAAGGTGGAGGAGTTGAAGAAGACCTACGGCAAGGGTTATTCGTACGAAATCGACGAGAAGCGCAAGCTGATTTACGCCAGCGATTCGTCCGAGGGGTTGATGAACAAAATCCAGGACTTCCTGAACAAATTCGCCGACGCCGAGCGGGGTTACCTTTTCAAGAACAAGCCGTCTTATTACATCACCATATTGGTGCCGAACCAGCGGGATTTCGTCAAGCAGGTGCCTAATCCGGGCATCGGCGGTTTTTACGCCCACAGCATCAAGACCCTGTTCTGCCGCGACACCGGCTATACACTCCGGCACGAGTTCACGCACGCGCTGTATTTCGCCGATATTTCGGCCCGCAAGCAGACCCATCCCATCTGGATAGTCGAGGGGCTGTCGACCTGTTTCGAGGAGTCGGAGCTGGGCTATGCCAGCATCGTTCCCAGTTATAACGGGCGGATAGACCAGATGAAGGATTTGATCAAGAACAAGCGGACCATCCCCTGGTCCAAGCTGGCCAAGATGGACCAGAAGGCGTTTATGGACCAGGCGGGGTCCTGTTACGCCGAGGTCAGGTCTATTTTTTACTGGTTGGACAAGACTAACGGGCTGAAGAACTTTTATTTTACTTACCTGTCCGATTTGTCCAACAGCAAGGACAACTACAGCGGCATTCCGACGTTGGAACGGATTTACGGCAAGAAGATAGAGCGGATAGAGGATGAGTGGGAGCGCTGGGTGGCCAAGACGCCGGCGCCGGAGGTGCTTGAGAATAAGAACGACACTTATGTGGGCGTGGCGGCTGAGGCGTCGGTGGCCGGGATGATAATAACCGCGGTTGGGGCCGGTTCACCGGCCGAGCAGGCCGGGCTGAAGGTCAAGGATGTCATCCTGAAAATGGGGGCGGATAAGATTGACACGGTGGAGGAGTACCTCAACGCCATCCGGAAGCGGATGCCGGGCGACGTGGTGACCTTTACGGTATTGCGCGATAACGCCGAGAAGCTGATAAAGGTCAAGCTGGGCAAACGGCCCAAGGATAAGAAGTGACCGGCCGAGACTGCAGACTTTTAGAGCCAGTAGGAACCCCGCCCGAAGGCGGGACAGCGTAGCATCCTGTAGGGATAAACTCCGTGACGTACTGGGTCTTATCCCGAGCGTAGCCTCGGGGTAGACCATAGACTATAGACCGGGCACAGAGGGCAAAGATTCCATATTTCAGATTATTTCTCTGCGAGAAAATAGTTTTCACCAACAAATTCGGGTGCCGAAAGTATCTAATACTACAGAACAATACATTAACGAAAGGATTTGATATGAAGAAGTATTTGCTGGCGCTTGTACTGGCGGCCGCGGCGGTGGCGGTGTTTATGCCCGGACTGAATGCTGAACTGGCTCGGATGACCCCTGAAGAGAAGGATGGATGGAACAAGTCGCGTATCGTCACGGCCAATAATGAGTTTGCGGTAGACCTCTACGGCAAACTGGCCAGCCAGCCGGGTAATCTGTTCCTTTCGCCTTACAGCATCTCGGCGGCGCTGACCATGACCTATGCCGGGGCGCGGGGACGGACCGAGCAGCAGATGGCTTACACCCTGGGTTTTTTGGATAAGTTCGGCCACGATTTTAACAATGGGAACGTTATGGTAAAGGTCCAAGACGTCCGGTCCTTCCCCAGCGGCGAGGAGCTCTACAGCCTGTTCGGCTGGCTGGCCGATGCAATCAAGCCGTCCAAGCCGGCCACCTGCCAGTTGAACATCGCTAACGCGCTCTGGGGCCAGACCGGATATAAGTTCCGGCCGGAGTTCCTGGGCGTCTGCAAGAATAATTTCAGGTCCGAATTCAACCAGTTGGATTTCGTCAAGCAGACCGAGCAGGCACGCCTGGCCATCAACGACTGGGCGGCCAAGCAGACCCAGGATAAAATAAAGGATTTACTGCAAAAGGGAATGGTTACCCCGGCCACGGCCCTGGTGCTGACCAACGCTATCTATTTTAAGGGTAATTGGCAGACCCAGTTTGATAAGACCAAGACGGTCGAGGCGGATTTCACCCTGGCCGACGGCAAGAAGGTCAAGACGCCGATGATGGAGCTGTCGCGGGGCAAGGATGGCGTTCTGTTGGAGGTGCCTTATCTGGAAACTGACGATATGCAGATGGTCCGCCTGCCTTATGTGGGCGACGAGCTGTCGATGCTGGTGATTCTGCCGCGCAAGCCGGACGGGCTGGCGGCGCTGGAGAAAGGGCTCAAGGCCGAGGGCCTGAATAAGTGGGTAGCGTCGTTTAGTAATAAGAGAGTTTTTGTTTGCCTGCCTAAATTCAAAATGACCTCTACTTTTGCGCTCAAGGACCAGCTTAGCGCCATGGGCATGTCGGACGCTTTTGAGTACGGCAAGGCCGATTTTTCGGGCATGGACGGGACCAAGGAACTGTTCATCAGCGCGGTTATCCACAAGGCCTTTGTCGACGTCAACGAGGAGGGCACCGAAGCGGCCGCGGCCACGGCGGTGATTATGAAAGTCGGCGCAGCGCCGTCCGAGCCTCCCACCTTCCGGGCCGACCGGCCGTTCATATTTGTCATCCGCGATATGCGCACCGGCACGACGCTATTTATGGGTCGGGTGGCTGACCCGACCAAGGGTTGAAAGTGTTGGTAACTCGCACTAGCCCCGATACTTCGTATCGGGATAATGTGCCTCTAACTCACTTGCGTTCGAAGTGGCACTAATCCCGCTCCACTTCGTTTCGGGGACCCCGCTAAAGCGGGATAAGAAACTCTAATCCCGACTTGTCGGGAAAGAGGTTTCTAATAAGCGCCGGTAACGTTTTATGGGCCCTAAAGTCCAGTTAAGCAATGCTTAACTGGATTTAAGGGACAGTAAGTCGCTACGCTCCAACTGTCCCTAAAGCTTGACAAAGACTCTATTGTTATTAACTTGTGGTTAGTATATTCCTTATAAGGAGGCTGAGTTATGCCGCTGTTCTTTTATGAAGGTGTTGACCGGGTCGGCAAGAAGGTTCAGGGCGATATCGAGGCGGCTTCGGTCCAGGAAGCTACTAATAAGGTCCGCAAGCTGGGCTTTTTCCCGACCAGCGTAAAAGATAAGGCCTCGGCCCCGTCACAGCAGTCGGCGGCTACGGCGGCTCCGGGCAAGAAGAAACCGCGCTGGTCGCTGGGCGGCGTCAGCCAGAAACAGCTTACCCAGTTTACGGTCCAGCTCCATACCTTGCAGGACGCCGGTCTGCCCATCCTGCGCAGCCTGAAAATATTAGCCAACCAGATGAAACCTTCGCAGATGAAGGACATCGTGGAGAATGTTACCGAGGACGTCGAATCCGGTAGCACGCTTTCGGACGCGATTTCGCGCCATCCCAAGGTGTTCGACCGGCTTTATGTCAATATGGTCAAGGCCGGCGAGGCCGGCGGCGTGCTGGATACGGTGCTGTCCAGGCTGGCCGTTTTTATGGAAAAGGCCCAGCGGCTCAAGCAGAAAGTCATCGGCGCGTTGACCTATCCGGCCGTGGTCATCACCGTGGCCATCCTGATCGTTGCGGTCATTATGATTAAGGTGGTGCCGCAGTTCAAGGCCATCTTCCAGCAGACCAGCGGCAAGGGATTGCCTTACATTACTCAGTTGTTGATGGATATCAGCTCGACCATCGCGGCGGTGTGGTTCCTGATTCCGGTCGTGCCCATCGGGTTGTACCTGATATATTTAGGCGTGAACCAGACGCCCAAGGGCCGGTTGTTTCTGGACCGGATAAAGCTGAGACTGCCCCTGGTGGGGATTATCATCCGCAAGTCGTCCATTGCCCGGTTTACCCGGACGCTGGGCACGTTGCTGTCCAGCGGCGTGGCCATACTTGACGCCCTGGTGATAGTCCGCAACGCCATCGGCAACGAGGAAATCGCGCTGGCGGTGCAGAACGTACACGACAGCATCCGCGAAGGTGAAAGCATAGTCGGGCCGCTGTCCCAGAGCTCGGTCTTCGACCAGATGGTCATCAATATGATAGAGGTGGGCGAGGAAAGCGGCGAGCTGGACAAGATGCTTATGAAGATAGCGGACAATTACGAGTCCGAAGTAGATTCGCTGGTCGGCGCGCTGACCAGCATATTGGAACCGGCGATTATAGTCTTTTTGGCGGTGGTGGTGGGTTTTATCGTCATTGCCTTGTTCTATCCGCTGGTCGACCTGATGAAAGACCTGGGCGCCGGGTAAAGATTGCCGTGCGGGATTTAGCCCTTGCCGGATAATACGGATTCACGGTCTAGCCCTGCCAAGGATAAATCCTGCTGTTTGATTCTTAGTAACTATGTCTCTGCGTTATAAAATCCTTATCGCCTTGGCCAGCGTGATGATTCTGATATTGGGAATCCTGACGCTGAATCTGTGGGTCAACGCTTTGGCCCGGGTCCATTCCAACCAGCAGAAGATGGCCGACGTGCTGACCAGCATCATCCAGGACTGGCTGAAAGACATCAAGAGCCCGCCGGCGCCGCCGTCCGAGAACTCCGAATGGGCCGGACTCAGGGATAAGCTCAACAACTCCGCTCTTTTCACCAAGTGGGTCATTGTTAACAATAAGCTCGAGCCGATTCTTTCGGCTACGCCCATCGTTGACGCGGCTACCTTCAAGAACGATGCCGACCTGATTAAGGCCTTGAAACAGCAAAAACCGGTATTCAGCCTGGCCGGCGGAACGGTGGTCAACACGCCCCTGCGCATGTCGGATAATACCGTGCTTCTGATTAAGATGGACATCCAGCGCCCGCAGGGAATGGAGCTGGACCCGATGGAGTCGCTTAAGACCATCCTTTGGGTCATGCCGCTGGGCACGATTTTCCTGATATTGAGCATGTATGTGCTGATGACCAAGCTGATACTCAGGCCGATAGAGGCGCTGTCCGAGGCCAGCCGCCAGATTTCCAGCGGGAATTACAAGGTGACGCTGCCGACAGTCAAGGGCAATGACGAGGTGGCCAACCTGGTTAATACCTTTAAGATAATGCTGGATGAGATAAATTCTTACCACAGCTCGCTTCAGGCCAAGATTGATGACGCGCGCGAGAAGATAAAGGCCACCCAGGAACAGCTGGTCATCGCCCAGCGTTTGTCGGCCACCGGCACGCTGGCGGCCGGCATTGCCCACGAGATTAATAACCCGTTGGGCGGAATCCTTAACGCGGCCATGTCGCTTAAGGACGGCAAGCTCGATGCCAAGCGGACCAAGGAATACCTGGAGCTGATTATCGAGGGGCTGACCAGAATTCAGGATACGCTCAAGAAGATATTGCAGTTCTTCCCGCGGCGGCTGACGCCCCAGCCGATAGAACTGAAGATGATAATGGCCACGGCCATCCAGCTGGTCCAGCACCGGCTGACCCAGGATAAGATTACGATTTCCAACCGGCTGGATATGGACATACCGCCGGTGTTCGGGGATTCGGGCGAGTTGCAGCAGGTGTTCATTAACCTGCTCCTGAACGCCATAGACGCCGTGGCCGCCAAGCACGGATTGCATGACGGCAAGATAGAGGTCTACCACGAAATCGCCGACCGTAACATCACGGTTTTTATCAAGGATAACGGCACGGGTATGAAGGAAGAGGACCTGAGCCGGGCGTTTGACCTGTTCTACACCACCAAAGAACCGGGCAAGGGCACCGGGCTGGGCCTGTCCGTGGCGCATAACATCATCCAGGGACACGGCGGCAAGCTGGTGATGGAAAGCCAATACGGGAAAGGTACCACGGTCAAGGTGACCCTGCCGATATTGGACAAATCAATGGAAAGCAAGATGAAGTAGGACCTGCTTTCCTGGCGGCAAACCCCAATGTCTAATGTCTAAATCCTAAAAGCTAAATAATTTAACCGCGGGTTAAGTGGATGCTGCCGGTCATTTGCTAAGACAAATCCATACGCCAAAATAAACAAAAAAGCTCAGATTAACAACAGCTACAAGTAATTTATATTTGCCCCGTAATGGCTTGAACATAATAACAATAGTCATAGCTAAGCTGACTATTGAAACCATTGCGATAACTGGTAAAATTACGAATCCGAAATTTTCACCGAAGAACCAAATGACCCAGAGCAAAACTCCGGGCACTACCCCGATAATCGGTATGGCAACCGCAAGCAAGGGCGGGAGTTCTTTGAGCTTGTTTTGCATCCGAGAGGTCAAACCTCTTCCCGAAGGGTTATCCATAAACCAATCTCCTTGCAACACTTCCAGCATTTCCTTTCCCTTTTCGTTGTTTCGGGCTTTCGTGGTAATAATTCTGGGGTCAGCGCAGGAGCTGGATGTCGGATTCCTGCCTGAGTTTTTCCTTCAACGTTTCAATTCCCTGAAGTATTTTTTGGTTAGACAGAATCTGGCGGATGGTTTGCTGGACGTCCAGGTCGTCCTCGGAAGGATTTTTAGGTTCGACTTTGTCTTCGACCTTGATTATCAGGTAGCTGGTTGAGGTTTCTATGACCGGGCTGATAGCGTTGATACTGAGGTTGTAGATGACGTCTTCGACCTCTTTGGGGAACGAGCCTTTTTCGGTCCAGTCCCAAGCGCCGCCGGTATTAGCTTTGAGGTCGGAGTTCTTTGCAGCCAACCCGGCGAAGTCAGTGCCGCTGATGGCTTCTTTGAGGAGACTATCGGCCGCGGCTTTTTTCAGGTCTTTGTTCTGGCGGTCGTATTTGATGATAATCTGGCGGGTCTTGATTTTGCCCGGAACGGTGAAGTCGGCCCGGTGCTTGGCGAAGTATTCTTTTATCTCTTTGGGCGAGACGAAGATGTCGATGCGAAAGTCGGTCTTGATGTCCTTTTCCTTGGGCGGGGCGCCGATCTTGCTTTGAATGTAACGCTTGCGCATCAGTTCTTCGTGCACGGATTTGCGGTATTCGTCAGTGGAAACCTTGAGCGGGTCGAGGATGAACTTTTTGAAGTCGTCCGGAGTGCCGATTTTGGCGGTGCGTTCTTTGATTAAGTCGTCCACGTCGGCCTGGGGCACGATTACGCCTTCGCGGACGGCGGACTGAAAGATGATTTTGTTGTCTATCAGCTCCTGGATGGCCATTTTATATTCCATCTGGAATTGTTTAATGTGTGTGGAAACCTGGCGGTCGGTGATGATTTCGCCGTTGATCCGGGCCACCACCTGTCCCTGCTTGGGCGGGTCGTACGCGTCAGCCGGCATTGTCCCGGCCACCAGCATAACGCCGGCCATAGCCATCAAACAGGCGATTCTCAATTTATACATAACTACTTTTGTGTCAGCACCCGATTATTCACCACTTTGATTTTGCCGCGGGCGTAAAGATTTATCGCCTCGGGATAGGCGATGCACTCTTCCTTAAAGACGCGGTCGGCCAGGGTTTCGGGGGTATCGTCATCGAGCACCGGCACGACCCGCTGGATGATGATGGGACCGTGGTCATAGACGTTATCCACGAAATGGACGGTGCAACCCGAGAATTTGACGCCGTATTTAATCACAGCCTGGTGGACTTTTTCGCCGTAATAGCCCTTGCCGCCGAATGCTGGGAGCAGTGCCGGATGGATATTCATGGCCCTCAGACTGTATTCGGGAGGTATTTTATAAAAATGTATCAGCCCGGCCAGTACTATCAGGTCGGGTTTATGTTTATGGAGTATTTGGCTGACGGCCAGACTGAATTCATCGTCTGATTTATAATTCTTGCGCGGCACGATATAAGCCGGGATGCCGTGCTTTTTGGCGCGCTCGATTCCATAGGCGCCTTCCTTGCTGCTTATCACGGCGGTTATTTCGGCGTCCAGCTTTTTCTGGGCGGCCAGGTCGATAAAGTTCTGGAGCGTCCGGCCTGAACCCGATAACAGAACCGCGAGTTTAATTGTTGTCATGATTTATTTTGCAAGCACATCGGCGCAACGCCGGCAAATATCGGGATGTTTTTCGTCTCCACCCACGGTCTTGCTGTAATTCCAGCAACGCTGGCATTTTTTATACGGTGCCTTGGAGGCGCTGATGGATAAAGCCGGGTTTTCGACTCCGGCCACGGTATTGCCAACGCTGAGTGGGGTTGATTCCAGGGTGGCTTCGGAGACGATGAATATCATGGGCAGGTCTTTCTGGTAACGCTTGAGCAGCGCCAGAAGTTCCTGGTCTTCGGTATAAAGTTTGACCGACACTTCGAGCGAACTGCCGACGACCTTGTCTTTGCGCAATTTCTCCATTTCGCGGGCGATATCGGAGCGGATGCTGATGAGCCGGCTCCAGCTGGCCTGCATTTCATCGGAAATGAGGTTCCGGTTGAACTTGGGCCAGTCGGCCAGGTGGATACTTCCGGTTTTGCCGGGTATGAAACCCCAGATTTCTTCGGCGGTGTGGGACAGTATCGGAGCGATGAGCTTGACCAGCGCCTGGAGTATCTCATTCAGGACGGTCTGGGCTGAGCGCCGCTCCGCGGATTTCTTGCCGAAGGTATAGAGCCGGTCCTTGAGGATATCAAAATAGAACGAGCTCATTTCCACCGAGCAGAATTCATAAATCTCGCGGAAGACTTTGTAGAACTCAAAAGTATCGTAGTATCCGGTGACCATATCAATCAGGCGGTGAAGTTTATTCAGGGCCCATCTGTCTATCTCCAGCATTTTGTCGTATTCGATAGCGTCCGTGGCCGGGTTGTAATCATAGAGATTGCCCAGCATATACCTGAAGGTATTGCGAATCTTGCGGTAAGGGTCGGCTTTTTCCTGCAGGATTTCCAGGGAGATTGGGATATCCTCGGTGAAGTTAATGGATGAAATCCAGAGCCTGAGTATATCAGCGCCGACCTTGGCTACCATTGCGTCCGAGGTCATGGCGCCTTTGGACTTGGAGAGCTTTTCGCCTTCGGGACGCTTGACAAAGCCGTGTATCAGGACGTTTTTAAATGGAGCTTTACCCTGGGTCATTACCGAAGGCAGGAGCGATAACTGGAACCAGCGGGCCGGCTGGTCCGAGCCTTCCAGATATAAATCAGCCGGGAATTGCAGGTCTTTATTTTCGATGACCACGGAACGGAAGGACGAGCCGGATTCAAACCAGACGTCAAAAATGTCGTTCTCTTTATTGAATTCAGCGGAACCGCATTTGCACTTGACGTCTTTGGGCATCAGTTCAGAGGCGGATTTGATAAACCAGGCGTTAGCGCCTTCCTTGGCGAATATGGCCCGGATGTGGTCTATTATCTTGACATCCAGAAGGGACTGGTTGCATTTGGTGCAGTAGAAAATCGGGATGGGCACGCCCCAGTTGCGCTGGCGCGAGACGCACCAATCCGGCCGGGATTCCAGCATCGAAGCCGTCCGGCTCTTGCCCCATTCCGGCACCCAGCGGGCCTTTTTGACTTCTTCAATAGCCTTTTGCCGGGCTGAGAGGTTGTCAACCGAGATAAACCATTGTTCCGTAGCGCGGAAAATAAGCGGTTTTTTGCAGCGCCAACAATGCGGATACGAATGGACCAAGTCCACTTTTTTCAGGAGGAGTTTCTGGTCGGCCAGCAGCTGGCATATTTTGGGGTCGGCGTCAAAGACGCGTTCGCCCGGGAATATGCCGGCTTCGGCGGTGAACCGGCCGGACTTGTCCACCGGGCTGATGACGGGCAGTTTATATTTCAAACCGCTTTCGTAGTCTTCGATGCCGTGCCCGGGCGCAATGTGGACGATGCCGGTGCCGTCTTCCAAACTTACATAATCAGCCAGGATTACCTGGCAGGTGCGCTCTTTAACAAACGGATGATTATAAGTCAGGCCTTCCAATGCCGCACCCTTGACCTTGCCGAGAATCTTGTAATCTGTCAGTCCTATCAGGGTCATCACCTTTTCGACCAGTCCGGCGGCCATAATAAGGACATCATTTCCGGCGGCCACCAGAGTGTATTCAAATGACGGATTCACTGCAACCGCCACATTAGCGGGCAGCGTCCAGGGAGTTGTCGTCCAGATAAAGAAATTGCAGTTCGCCCCGGCAGGGACGGTAACATTGTAACGTTGTAACAATACAACTGCATCTTTGATGGGGAACTTGACATAGATGGATGGGCTTGTTTCGTCCGAGTATTCCAGTTCCGCTTCGGCTAAGACGGTTTCGCAGCGCATACACCAGTGGATGGGCCTCAATTTACGGTAGATATATCCTTTATTGACCAGGTCGCGGAAGACCTCGATCACTCCGGCTTCATAAGAAGGATTCAGGGTAAGGTACGGATTGTGCCAGTCGCCCAGTATGCCCAGAGCTTGGAACTGTTTGCGCTGGATATCGATATATTTACGGGCGTATTTCTCGCATTCCTGGCGGATTTGGGACTGGGAGGATGTTTTGGCCTTATCGCCTAACTCGTTTATCACCTTGTGTTCGATGGGCAGTCCGTGGCAGTCCCAGCCCGGAATATACGGGCTGTAATATCCCTGCATAGTCTTGAACTTAACCACGATATCCTTGAGGATTTTATTCAAAGCCGTGCCGATATGGACATCGCCGTTGGCATAAGGCGGACCGTCATGAAGGATGTATTTGGGTTTGCCGAGGTTTTTCTTAAGGACTTCGTGGTAGAGGTCAAGTTTTTCCCACTGGGCGCGGATAACCGGCTCTTTCCTGGTCAGGTCCGCCTTCATGGAGAAATCGGTTTGGGGAAGGTTTATCGTCTCCTGATAATTTTTATCCGGGGCGGATTCGCCCTTGGCGGGCGCGGTGTTATTATCTCCTTGACTCATAATAACTTGATAACTCCTTTTACTATGGCGGCCATTTTAGGCTCGGCTTCGTTTGCGATATGGATAATTTCTGCCAGGCTGACCTTTTTGATGATGCCCGGCCTGGCCAGGTCGGTTACAACGGCAAGGGCAAGTATTCTCAGTCCCGCATGGATGCCGACGATAACCTCGGGGACCGTTGACATGCCGACTACATCGGCTCCAATGACGCGGATAAAATTATATTCGGCCGGTGTTTCCAGATTCGGGCCGGTCATAGCAGCGTAAATACCGCGGTGTGATTTGATTTTATTAGCTCGGGCGACATGTTCGGCCATCTTAAGCAAATTCGCGTCATAGGCCTGGCCCATATCCGGGAATCGTGGGCCGAGGCTGTCGTCGTTATGTCCGATGAGTGGATTGTTGCCCATAAGGTTAATATGATCTTTTACCAGGACTATGGTGCCTTCGGGGTAGGTCGGGTTTACGCTGCCGACGGCGCTGCCGATGATGAGTATTTTTACGCCCAGAGCTTTCATCACCCGCACCGGGAAGGTTATGTTTTGCATGGAATATCCCTCGTAATGGTGAAACCGGCCTTCCATGGCCAGAACCGTTTTTCCGGACAGCTTACCGATGACTAAGTTTCCTTTGTGGGAGGCCACCGTAGGAACCAGGAATCCCGGGATATTCTTGTAGGGGATAACCAGCTGTTTTTGTATGGTTGACGCAATAGCGCCAAGGCCGGTACCCAGAATAATCCCAATTTGCGGCGCATCTGATTTGAATATCTTTTTCGCGCCTTTCCGTGAAGTGATGTACTTGACCACCCCAATTATTTTTTGTTTGCAGTGTATCATTTTACGTATCAGTGCGGTTGTTTGCTTTGCTGGATATTGCTCTTGATGGATTGTTCGTTAGCCTTGTAAAACTTGGTGTCACTGTAACGGGATTTTATCAGGGAGAAAGCAATTAATGCTTCAGAATTCTTTTTCTCGTTGAGAAGCTTAGCGCCATAGTTGAATATGGCCTCCGCTTCTTTAGTGCGGTTTTTTTTGTCTGCCTTAATCATTTTCTGGTACTTAACGGCGGTTTGTTCCAGCTTGGAATCGGTCAGGGCGTTAGCAAAGCATTCGCTCGCTTCCTTTTCCATGTAGCCGCGCCTCAGGCAGAGCACGCCCAGTTCAAGCTCGTTTTTTTTACTTAAGCCCCAGCCAGCCCGGATCAAAGTATACCATTCCTGGGCGGTCACGTCTTCCCATTTGAAAACCATCGTATTAGGCGATGTCGGGTTAGTGTCAATCGAGGTCATTAACCCTTTTTCATCAGCCGTCTGAAGGTATTTACCGCGGAACAGGCGGGCATTCATCCGTGAGTCTTTTAGCCGTGTGACAAATTCCTCAAGGATATTTTTTTCCAGCGTGACGGCTTCTTTTGCTTCTTCCCATCGTTCCTGGAATTCCTTTGATTTGAACAGGGATTCTCCCGACGACAGGTTAATGCTCTGAAATTGGCCTATCTGGAGGTACCAGAGGTTGTTAACGAACAATGGCGGGAATTTAGCCTCATCCTTTTTACGGTCTTCCGATAGATTTGTTATGGCTTGCTCTTCAAGCAGTGCGTTAATCTGCTGGATTTTTTCTTTGATTTTGCTTTCCAGAAGGGGAATCCCGAATGAATCAGACGCGGTGGTTAATACATTCTTGGCCTCGGTAAATGACTTCTTGTTTAGCAGGTCGTCAACCTGGGTCAGCAGGTAACCAAAAGCTATCTCCGTTTCCTTTTCCACATACAGGATCAGGTCATCCGCCATTTTGTCGTAAATAGTATTTTTATAATTGGGGTTTTTGGGAAAATTCTGGGCCAGTTTCAGCCCCAAGTTAAAATGCTTATTGCGAACGTGCTCCCGAACTTCCTTTTCTATCTTGGTGTACTCTTCTTCGGCCCGGCTGAAGCGAGTATACCATTCGTCCAGCTCATTCTTGCGGTTTTTAGCCTGTTCCGCAGCCGGTGTGTTGGTGTATTTTTCGGACATCTGGTTTAACTCTTCCGAAAAACCGTCAATGAGAGAAGAGACATCGGCCGTGTTAAGCGCTCTTATAATTTCATTTAGCTTTTGTTCGATATTTTTATTGAGTGCGTTGAATGTTTCCTGCCCTTCATTTTCAAACTTCTTCTTTTCTAACTTTAGATTAAGTTGGTGGAGTGTTTCTTTGAGCCGGGCGATGTTGGCATTTGCCTGGCTGACCAGAGTGGAATTGGGACACTCTTTGGGAATACGCTCATACAAAGCGATATTGTGCTGGATTGCTCCCGGATTGTCCGGATTAAGCTGGTCTTGTTCGTAAGACTGTGCCTCCCTTAAATACTGGCTGGCTAATTTTTGCTGTAATTCCGAAGAGGTTTTATCTATTACCGGTGGTTTATTACCGCCGACGGGATTTGTATTGCCCGCGGGTTTTTTGTTAATGAGTGCGAAAATGGCAATCAGACCAACTAGCACTACGGCCGCGATAATAGCATAAATCATTTTGGAAGATTTTGCCGTCGACCTGATGGCCGTTTCTTTTTTAGCCGAGGATTTTCTTTCGCTTGGTGTTTCTCCGGCGTTAATCAGTTTGGCCAGTTCCGGGATAATCTGGGTGGCGCTTTGGTATCTGTCAGCGGCTTCGCGCTGCATCATCTTTTCAACTATAGCCACCACCTCGTCTGGCGTGCTGGGTGAAATTTGCTTCAGCGGCACCGGGTTTTCCCTGAGTTTTTTTATGATAATCTCTTTGACCGAACTGCCGGTGTAAGGGGTAACGCCGGCCAGCATGCGGTAATATGTTGAGCCCAGCGCGTAAATATCCGCACGATGATCGACCGGTTTTCCCTGGGCCTGTTCCGGGGCAAGGTAGTGCGGCGTGCCCATTACGCTGCCTTCCAGTTCGTTTCTGGAGGGGGTCCGCAGGCTTTTAGCCAGTCCTAAATCTCCTATTTTAATATTGCCGTCTTCGGCGACCATTAAATTGTCAGGCTTGATGTCACGGTGCACGATGCCTTTCTTTTCAGCATATTCAAGCCCTTTGGCTGCGTCCAGGGCGATTTTCGCCGCTTTTACCGGAGACAACTTTTTCTCCTTGGACAATATTTCCTGAACGCTTCCTCCCGGCAGGTATTCCATCGAGAAATAATACACCTCGTTGGCGGTCCGGCCGACATCGTAAACCTGGACAATGTTCGGATGGTTAAGCTGGGCGGCTGAGCGCGCCTCGTCCACGAAAAGATTGATGAAATTTTTATCCTTGACCATTTCTTCGGAAAGAAGTTTAAGGGCGACAATCCGGTTCAGGGATATCTGGGTTGCTTTATAGACTGTACCCATGCCGCCCCGGCCGACCCTTTCGATAATTTTGTAGCCGCCGATTATTTCGCCTTCCCGATCATCGACTCGGTCAAGCTTGTCGCCGATGAAAGAGATTAAAGTTTCGCCGACTTGAACCATGTCTCCAATTTTGAGTATTTTTTCCTCAACTCGTTTACCGTTGACAAAGGTCCCGTTCATGCTCCCGGTGTCTATAACGTAATAGCCGTCGGTTCGTGATTCCACCTTGAAATGAAGCCGCGAGGTCATGGTATCGGAAAGTTTTAGATGGGCGGACGACTCCCGGCCGATAATAACGGATTTGAACTGCGAGGTCAGCGTGAATGTCTCGCCTTTATTGGGTCCTTTTTCGATGACTAGTTTTGGCATATCAGACTCCTTCGAATAAAGCTGTGCCCACACGCAGGATATTCGCGCCCTCTTCAACCGCGGTTTCGTAATCCTGGCTCATGCCCATCGAAAGATATTTTAACTCGTCCCGGTTTTCGCCGGATGCTCCGGCCTTCAACTCCTCGAACATTTCTTTCAGCCTTTTAAAGTGCGGGCGCGACTCTTCTGCGGATCCGCCCGGTTTTATCAGCGGCGCCATTGTCATAAGTCCGGTCACAACAATTCCGGTTTGGCCGGACCTGAGGCTTAAAACCTTCCGGTAAAAATCCGGTAAATCAGCCGGGCTCACGCCCTGCTTGGTTTCTTCGCCGCTCACGTTCACTTCTATGAGCGTTTCAATTCGGCGGTTCAAAGCCCGAGCCTCTTTTTCTATCGCCTCGGCCAGCCGGACGCTGTCCAGGGAATGAAACATCCCGAACACTGCCAGGGCCTTTTTAACTTTATTGGTTTGCAGGTGTCCGATTAGGTGGTACTTGAAATCATAACCGGACAACTGAATAGCTTTCTCGACCCCTTCCTGAACCCGGTTTTCGCCGATATTTTTATGACCCAATTCGCCCAGGGCCTTTATTTTATCCACGCTTTGTGTCTTGGTCACCGCCACCAGCGTGATTTCCGACGAATCCTTTCCGGAACGTTCTGCCGCCCGGCAAATTCGCTCTTTGGTCTTTGCCAGATTACGGCTGATAATTTCTTTCATTAAATTATCGCATTATCTAAACACCACCTGAGATAAAAGTCAATTAATTTGACTTTTCTGCTGCGCCATTTTATCATCGTTTATTCATGAAAGCACTAGTTTTATTATCCGGAGGGCTGGACAGTCTGCTGGCCGTTAAGTTGATGCTGGAGCAGGGCATTGAAGTCGAAGCCCTGCATTTCACCACCATGTTTTGCCAGTGCGACACCTCCAAGTCCGGATGTCTCTCAGAAGCAAACGAGCTCAAGTCTGTCTTTAACGTGCCCATAAAAAACATAAACAGCAACGACTCGTTTCTTGAAATAGTCAAAAATCCTCGCCACGGCTACGGCAGCAATATGAATCCCTGCATAGACTGCCGCATCAACATGCTCAGCACGGCCGGACGGTATATGCGGGAGTCGGGCGCGTCTTTTCTGGTTACCGGCGAGGTGCTTGGGCAGCGGCCCATGTCTCAGCATAGAAGAGCCCTTGACCTGATTGAAAAGGAAACCGGCCTGCAAGGTTTGATTCTAAGGCCGCTTTCGGCCGGACTGCTCGAACCCACCATCCCCGAAAAATCAGGCTGGATTGACCGGGCCAAGTTGTTGAACATAAAAGGCCGTTCCCGTAAGCCCCAGATGGCCCTGGCCGAGATGTTTAAAATGAAGGATTACCCCTGCCCGGCCGGCGGTTGCCTGTTGACCGACCCGGGTTTCAGCAGCCGGGTTCGCGACCTGCTCAAATATTCGAAATCACCGACGACTAACGATTTTCTTCTTCTGAAGAACGGCCGCCATTTCAGGATTGACGCAAACACCAAAGCGGTTATCGGGCGGGATGAGCAGGACAATAAAGTTCTGACCCTGCGCAAACAATCGGGTGATTTGCTGATGGAGATCAAGGATTTCGTCGGCCCGGTGACTATACTGCGGGGTGACCTTAATCCGAGCAACGTGGAATTGGCCGCGGCCTTAACGGCGCGTTATTCCGACATGCCGGACAACGGACAAAAAGCCACGGTTATCATTACCCGGGATTCGGATGAAAAAGACGAACAGACGGGGATATCTCCTCTTAACCACGCCCAGGTTGACAAATACCTGATAAAAGCAAAAGGCCAATAAAAAACCCGACTCCGGTTTGCACCAGAGCCGGGAATGATTGCAGAGCCTTAGGCTACGGGTTCTGCACCACTATTAGCCCAAGGACTCCGGAGAGGGGTATTATTACATAGTCTATTATATATACAGCGCAAAAGCCGTGCCCGGCACAACGATAAATTAATGATTTTACGGCAAATTTGATATAACCTCATATTAAATAAATAATTATGATTTGTATTTTTACCGAGGTGTTTTAGGGCGGGCCGGTAATTTTTTCCGCCTGATAGGGCCTATCTACCCTATTTTCCACAATCTATAAACATCCGTGCGCTTGACGGTCCGCACCTGAAAATCAGGATATATTTAAATAGAACCTCTTTTCTGGTCATCGTATCGACGGCTGTCGTTTGACTCGGTATTTGATATTGAGCGGATTGTGCAAAATGGAACTTAATTTTTCTTGACACTTTATCAGGATAACCTAACATAACCGGGTATATTTCAAGGAGGTGTTTTATGAAGAATAACCAGGCAGCGCTTTATACGGTTATCGGAATCTTAGTTGGCGTCATCGTAATGCTGGCTTTCTTCCAGCTGCCGGCAAAGATGGCTGCGGCAGCAGCCAAAACCGACGCCCTTTCCGGGGCGGCCGGCGATTACATCGCCATTGCCACCCAGACCCGCAGCGAAAATAATATCCTCTGGGTGCTTAACGCCAAAACCAATACCCTGGCTATTTATGAATACACCAACGAAGATACCATAAGATACAAAGCCGCCCGGGATATTGAGTATGATATGGACCTGCCCTCGGCGTTTTCTTTTAAAGCCAAAGCCAGGGATTTGACTCCGGCCGAAGTGCGGGATGAAACAAAGAAATACCGTGACAGCAAAGATGCCCCTAAATAAGGAATTTCTATGGCAAAAGATGATTTTTATCTGTTTGAAGACGTTCTCAAGGAACTGAAGCTGAACGAGTCCGAATTGAAAAGAATGGTCTCCGAAGGCGAAATCCGCGCCTTCCGCGATGCAGATAAGATTAAATTCAAGCGGTCCGACGTGGACGATATCCGCAAGGGCAAATCCGTCGAACCGACTGTCATCCTGCCTCCGGGCGAAATAGAAATCCCCAGCGCTAACGCCAACAACGGCGCGCTTGTCGAAGAAGATACCACCAGCGATATCGGCGCCACCGAAGAAATGCTTATTGACGGCGAAATCACCGTTCCTTCGCTTGAAGAAGACACCGGCATGGCTGACGAAGGCGTCACCATTGCCGAAGAAGTCTCCGAAACAATCGCCGAAGACGTTTCGGCCACCGTGGCCGAAGGAGTCGGAGCGCCGGCCGGAAGAATGAAGCGGTTCGCTCCGTCCGATATGGGCGCTACTATGGACCAGTTCCCGATGATGATGGCGCCGGCCATCCCCAAATTCAAAACACCGCCTATGTTCTTTTATCTGCTGGGCGGGGCTTTCTTCCTGCTGATTTTTGCCGGAGCTTTCCTGGTTGATATCATGCGCATCAGCTCCGGGAAAAGCAACCTGAAGGCCACTTTAACCAAAGAATTAAGCAGCACGCTTAACGGTATATTCGGCGTCGAGTCGGAAAAAGAGATCAAAGACCAGTTTCCTCCGACCGGCAAGAAATAAATTTATTAAAGCCCTTTGCGGCAAATGCCGAAATACTTACTAATAGGCTGTCTTAACAGAAATAATCGCAGCCGACTATAATCGCCGATTAGTTTTTCGGCGGAACGGAGGATTTAATCATGATAAAAGGATATTGGAAAATTATGGGCGCAACTCTTATCTGCGGCATATTAGTTCAGGGCTGCGTTTCCGCGTCATCTTACAGGAAACTGGAACAGCGTTACAATTCGGAAATGACCACTCTTTCCCAGCATACCAAGAGCCTGGAAATGGCCAACGCCGAAATGGCCCAGCAAAGCGGAAAAGCCAACCTGGACCTGGAAATCGCCCGGACTGACATTGAAAAACTAAAGCAGGGCGCCCGCATCGACCAGGAAACAATGCTCCGCTTGCAGGAAAGAATCATCAACAAGCTCCAGTTCGGCGATATCGCCGGAATTACGGTTGAAGACGGCAAAATTAATATCCTGGGCGACGTCCTGTTTGCGCCCGGCGAAGCAACCATTAAATCCTCGGCCAAAGAGACGCTTAATAAGATAGCCGAAGTCCTCAAGGGCGAACCGAATTATTACATCCGGATTGACGGCCATACCGACAGCGACCCCATCGTATCCAGCGCCAACCGCTGGACGACCAAATCCAATTTCGAGCTGGCCGCTTACCGGGCCCTTTCGGTTGTCCTGTATTTCGAGGAGCAGGGCGTTGATCCGGCCAGGCTGTTCCTGTGCAGTTTCGGCGAGAACCGCCCCAAGAGCGCCAAGAAATCCGAGAACCGCCGGGTGACCATCTCTTTCATCGAGATAACCCCGGAAAAACCGGCTGATGCCGACCGTCCCAGCAAGTAATTTATCCGGAGCAAGGCGCGGTTCCCGAGGCCTGTCCGCATAGAAGAGCCAGAATGAAATCTCGGCAATACATACCCGAAGACGCCGTCCGCAGATTATTCCTTTATCACCGCGCTCTGATTGACCTGCACCGGCACGCCGGCGTGGCGTCGAGCATCAACCAGCACGACGCCCGGGTGACTTCTTCCGACGAATTATCGCTGCTGACCGGCTGTTCAGCCGCCCAAATCCGCAAAGACCTGACTTATTTCGGCCAATTCGGCACGCCGGGCAAGGGCTACAGCGTGGCCGACCTGACCAAGCAGATAAAATCCATACTCGGAATCAACCGCGACTGGGAAGTCGCGCTGGTCGGCGTGGGCAACCTGGGCCGGGCGCTCATCGGTTATGCCGGGCTGCACGCCCAGGGATTCAAAATCACCCGCATCTTCGATAACCAGCCGTCCAAAATCGGCAAGTCGGCCGGCCGAATCAAAATAAAGGATATCGCCAAGATACCGCAGGAACTCAGCGGTTCCCACGTCAAAATCGGAATCCTGACCGTGCCGGCGACAGCCGCGCAGGATATCACTGACGCCTTGGTGGATGCGGGCGTAAAAACCATTCTTAACTTCGCGCCTATCCGGCTCAACGTCCCGGCCGGCGTCAAGGTGCTGGATATAGATATGACCTCGCATCTGGCACGGCTGTCTTACTACCTGGTTCAGTCAGTCGGGGCAGCCAGTAATAGGTAGGTCCGGTTCAGGATTTGCCCTTGCCCGTTTTCTTCTCCGGAGTGATGACCTTCTTCAATCCGTCTTCAACCGCGCTCAGGTCCACCTGGCAGTCCTTGCACGGTCCTTTGGGCCGGGTATTGCGCACGGCCACGACCGGCTTGGGATAAATCGCCTTGACTCCGGCGGCCAGCTCCTTCTCGCAGGCGATGGCCAGCACCGCCTTGACCCCTTTGGGGCTGACCTTCTCCAGCGCCATCTCTCCGCCCGAGGCGGCCGCGCATTGCACCCCGTAACGCTGGCTCAGCTCGATTATCCCGCTGACCGGGCACTCGCCGCAGCGCTTGCAGTTGCTCAGGCTGGCCACTATCTTCTGGTTGCATTCCGAATTCTGCAGGCAGTGCGAAAACACCAGCATCACCTCTTCCGGCCGGAAATTCTTACGGACCCTCAAGGCGTTATTGAGCCATAATACTAGGTTAGTCAGCTTCTTTTTCATTGGTGTCCTAATCTGTCGCCGGTCTTAATCCGGTAACCGTTGACGAACTCGCGGGCGTTCAGCTCCTTATGCCCGGCCGGCTTCAGCCGGGTAATGCCGATAATCCCGGGATGCGCCCAGACCGAAATGCAGTCTTCGGTTATCGAAGCCACCTGCCCGGGCTGTCCGTCCGAGGCATCTTGCGATATTAATTGCGCCCCGTCAATTTCTACGTGCGAATTATTCCAGCCGGTATACGTCCCGGGCCAGGGCTTCAGCGCCCGGAACTGGTTATAGATTGCCAGGGCCGTCCGGTTCCAATCCACCAGCCCGTCGGTTTTCTTGAACTTGCGGGCCAGCGTCGCCTGGGAATCGTCCTGCGCCCGGAACGAAGCCCGCCCGCCGGCCATAGCGTCTATCGCCTTGACCAATAGTTCCGCGCCCAGGCGCGACAGCCGTTCAGCCAGCTCTGGAGCCGTCTCGTTGTTCCCGATATCCGTCTTGGCCTGGCTGATAATCGGGCCGGCGTCCATCTTCTCGGCCAGCCTGAATATCGTCACGCCTGTAACCGTTTCGCCCTGCCAGATGGCGTGATTGACCGGAGCCGCGCCCCGGTACTTGGGCAACAGCGACGGATGCATATTGACGCAACCCTGCGGCGCCAGTTCCAGCAACGGACGGGACAGCTTCTGGCCGTAAGCCACCACGGCCATAATGTCCGGCTTCAGTTCGGCCAGGGTATCGATAAAAACCGGGTAGTTAATGGATTCCGGCTGGTATATCAGGTCTGCCAGCGCCGGCGATTCCAAAGCCGCCTGCTTAACCGGCGTCTGCGACTCCTTCAAGCCCCGTCCCTTAGGCCGGTCCGGCTGGGTGATTATCCCGACTAACTCGTGGCCCTCGGCGCCAGCCAACGCCTTCAAACACGGCACCGCCAGCCCTGAACTGCCCGCAAATACTATTCTCATTTCACAACTCTATAACATTTGGCTATTGGGTGGTCAAGATTTATTAGAGCCGCTTCGAGCAATAGCGAGTTAGCGGGTCTTATCCAGTGCAAAAAACAGGCTTAATAATATTTGCACTGGGTTAATGGCAGTTCGACCTCTTTCCCGACTTGTCGGGATTAGAGTTTCTTATCCAGCCACATGGGTGGCTGGGCTAGTGCCGCTTCGAGCTTTCGTACTAAACAGTATTAATCCGTGCATATCCCCGCCTGACCGGCCGTCAGTTCGGGCAGGCGTGGCTAAAAAAATATTGTCCTGTTCGTGCTAAAAAGTATTAATCCGTGTAATCTGTGGCTTAACTTATAATTCTTCTCTTGACGTATTTTATTAATTTATTATACTGCCGGGAATGCTTACCAGAATAACGGTTATATCGATTCTCTGCCTGGCCGCATTAATCCCCGCCCTGGCTGCCGATGACGACAAAGAGCTGTCCGAAATGTTCTACAAAGCCGGCATCAAAGCCGCCAAGGACAACGATTTCGCCGAAGCCGCCCGCAAGTTCGAACGGGCTTTGGAATACCAGCCCGATTTCCCCGAAGCTATGTTCAAGCTGGCCGAATGCTGCGAGAAGACCGGCCAAAAGACCCGGGCCGTGGAAAACTACCGGCTCTGCCGCAAGTCGCTTTCCGGCCAGCGCCACCAGCTTTCCAAGGAAGAGCAGGACCTGCTCAGCCGGGCCAACCGGGCGCTGGACCGGGTCGATACCGCCGGCAAAGAACTGCGCCAGGCCCGCGCCGCCCAGTGCGCCGAGCTGATGAAGCTGGCCAACGACTGCTACAACCGGCGTTACCTGAGGATGTCCCTGCGGGTTGTCGAGCTGATACTCAGGCTCGACCCCGATTTCGCCCCGGCCAAGGAATTGCTGGCCAAACTAAAACAGGCCGGCATCACCAGCCAGTCCAAGCCGAAGCCCAACAAGGAGCAGGCCTACAAGTTTATGGCCGAGGCCATCAACGCGGCCGGACAGCGCGATTACCAACAGGCCCTCGAGCTCTTTGACCAGGCCATCAAGGTCGACCCCAGCAACTACGAGGCCTATACGAACCGGGGCGTCTGTTACGCCGCCCTCGGCCAGATAGACCAGGCCATCAAAGACCTGAATGAGGCCATCAAACTCAACCCCAAAAACGTCGGCGCTTATGCCAACCGGGCCTCGCTCTATTATAGCAAAAAAGACTACGTCCGTGCCATCGAAGATACTTCCGCGGCGCTCAGGCTCAACCCCAGGGACACCGGCGCCGGCATCACCCGGGCCGCCTCTTACTACAACACCAACGAATTCGACAAAGCCATCAACGATTACAACAACGTCCTGCAGTCGAAACCGGATACCACCAGCGCCTACCAGGGCCTGGCCTGCTGTCACTACCAGAAAGGCAACCTCAAGGAAGCCGCCCAGAACGCCCAGCGTTATTTGGATTACAAACCCGACGGCGAATCCTCCGGCCAGATGCGCACAATGATAAGCGAGTGTAACAAAAAATCCGGGAAATAAAACAGCCTTTGCCGATGGTGTAAATTATGACCCACTTGATACCCGCGGAAATAATCGAGCAGAAGATATTCCTGATACGTGGTCATAAGGTAATGCTCAGTACTCATTTAGCCAAGCTTTATGGCGTTGGAGCGAAGGTATTAATCCAGGCGGTAAAACGCAATATTACCAGGTTTCCCGAAGACTTCATGTTCCAATTAACCTGGCCAGAGGCGCAACCTTTAAGGTCACAAACTGTGACCTTAAAAGGTGAAGGTTCAGCCAGAGGCAAACACGTTAAATACCAGCCTTACGCCTTTACCGAACAGGGAGTGGCTATGCTTTCCAGCGTTTTGAACAGCGAAAGAGCCATCCAGGTAAACATCGCCATAATGCGGGCGTTCGTGAAACTGCGCCAGATACTCTCAACGCACAAAGAACTGGCCCGCAAGCTCGAAGGGCTGGAAAAGAAATACGACGCCCAGTTCCGGGTGGTCTTTGACGCCATCAGGCAATTGATGGAAACTCCCGAAGAACCGCCCAAACCAAAGATTGGCTTTCATAAAACGTAAATATAATTTCGTGCTAATTCCTGCCGGAGGCAGGCAGGCGTGGTAAATCCTAAAAAGAAAGATATTATCTTTTTCTTACTAAATAATATTAATCCGTGAATATCAGTGGCTAAAAAGTATTATCTTCTTCGTGATTATTCGTGATTAAAGGTTTTTATCCCGCGGGAATACGCGGGATCTCCCGTCGGAATAGACGGGATAAGGGACAGTAACTCATTGTGTTCGAACTGTCCCTAATAAGTCGCTGTCCCTAAAGGGAGACAGTAGCTCTAACGCCCTCCCGCCCCCGAAGGCTTTCGGTGTCGGGATGACTAACAGCGACTAAGAGAAAGGCCTTATTCTATGGACGAAACAACCATCCAATCGGCCAAGAAGTTCCAGCAGTTGCTGGAGCTCAAGTCGCACTCGATGCCGTACCTCTTCGACAAGGTCTTCGATAACTCCGGCTTCTTCGCCCGGCGCCACTCCAAAAAGAAGCTCAAACTGCTCAAAGGCATAGACGAAAAACTCAGGCTAATGCTCAAGTCCGACGAAAAGGTCTACTTCGTCACCTGGGGGACCGATTATTCGTTCCTGGAGGCCTACTTTGTCGGCTGGATGTCGCATTTCATCAGCCGTATGGCCGTGATTTTCACCACCAGGCGCATCATCCTGATGAGCGTTAACACCTCGAACCAGCCCAGGGACTTGCGGAGCCAGCTCCAATACCAGCGCATTGAAAAGGTCTACCGCTCCTTCTTGGGCGGCAGCTGCGTCGTCCGGCTCAGGAACAAAAAGGAAATAATATTCTCCAACCTGCCCAACCGCGACCGCAAGTTCATCCAGAAACTGATACAGGATATGAGCGCCGGCCTGTCCTCGGCGCCGGCCCCGGCCGAGGCCCAGGGCAAGGAACACCTCTGTCCCTACTGCTACGAACCGGTCAAGGAATATCCGCCGTCCTGCGAGTCCTGCAAAGGCGGGTTCAAATCGCCCAGAAAGGCGTTCAACCTGTCCCTGCTGTTCCCCGGGCTGGGCGACTGGTATCTCGGCCACCGCGGGCTGGCCGTTCTGCAGATAGTCGGCGCCTTATTCGTCTGGCTGACACTGCTGGGGACGCTTCTTGAAGAAGGCCAGGCCCCAAAAGAGGGTCTCATCGTCTTTGGGATTATTATCGTGATGATGCACCTGATAGACGCCTTCGTCACCGGGCATACGGCCAAGAAAGGCATTTATCCGGCCAAGACCTGAGCCCGGAGTATAGGCAGGCACAAAGATACAGACCTGCTTGCCGAAGCCTTGGCGCAGGCAGGGGCACAGAGGATTAATAAAATGATACGAATCATCTCAGTTACGCTGGTTTTGATGATACTATTGCCGGGCTGTATGTCTGCGGCTATGGTCGTATCCGGCAAGCAGTTCAGTCAGGAGCAGGAAAAGGCGGCATTAATACAAAAAGCCGTGAAATCATTATCAATCCCGGACAGCAGCACGCGCCTGCGCGCCCTTATGGATATTTGCGACCTGCAGGCTAAGGAAGCTATTCCGGACATAACCGGATTATTGTCGGATTCGGATGCTAATGTGCGCGGGTCCGCCATTTATGTCCTTGCCGTGTTGGAAGCCAAAGAATCTATCCCGGAAATAACCAAGCTCCTGAACGACCCCAAGCCAAATGTGCGCCAGTCGGCCCGGCGCGCGCTCCGGGAGCTGGGCGCCGCAGACCAGCCGTCGGAACAGTTCCTGGTCGAAGCCGCTCTGGTCACCTTCGACTCCCCGAAAGAGCGCGACAAGATATCAGCCGTATGCGTCGGCAAGCACCTATCTGAAGCGCTGGCCTTGATAACAGATACGGGCGAGCATATCAAAGTCGTAAATGGCCGCACCCTTGTCCTTGACGGCCAGCCCGGAACCTTCGGCTCCGTCAGGGTCGAATATGACGGTGTGGAAAAAGTGGTCCTGGCCTCATTCATAGTCGAACAGTACCAGCAGCCCATGGTATCGTTGTCACTGACGCTGACCGACGCCAGCGATGGCTGTTATTCCGAGCAATCGCGCCGGATGAACGTGGAAACAGGCAAGGTAATCGTCCTGACCGCCAGCACGGCGTCAGGAGAAACGTCCTCCACCAAATTCTGGCTGATAGAAATCACCGAGTCCAAATGAACAGGTTGAACGTAAGCATGAATATATTCTTGAAGCTGAGTATCTTATTGACCGGACTACTCGTAATCGCGGCCGGGGTGCACTCAGTCATCAGTAAATCACGCCAGATGCAGATACAAGAAGCTTTGATCCAACTCACAATTCCGAACGGAGATGAGCGAGTAACGGCTATTTATACTTTTGCTGACCTTAATGCTAGGGAAGCCATCCCCGCTATTACTAAATTGTTACAGCATAAGGACTCAGGCGTCCGTGATGCGGCCCTGATGGCGCTCAAGGAGCTGGGAGTGGAAATTACCCCGCCCGTCTCGCCGCCGGCAGATGAAGCCCGCCGGCAACGGATAAAAGAAGCTCTGATTCAAATCACAACCGGCCCTGGCTGGAGCGAGCAAGAAAGTGCTGCTAAACGCCTTATTGCGCTGAATGCCAAAGAGGTAATTCCGGAAATTACCGGATTATTGCAGGATAACGATCCAAAGGTCCGCGGGTTGTCTGCGCAGGCATTAGGTTTGCTTGATGACCTTGGCGCTAAGGAGGCTATTCCAGAAATCACCACACTATTGAAAGATAAGGACTCAAGGGTTCGCAAGTCGGCTCTTATTGCATTGATGAAACTTGACGCTAAAAAGTCCATACCAGATATTATCCAACTATTACAGAATAAAGAAATATTTGGTGTTCGTAACATGGCTATTGAGGCATTGTGGCGACTTGACGCAAAGGAAGCCATTCCTGATCTTGCTAAACTACTACAAGATAATAACCAAGATATTCGCAGAGCGGCCCGTGCGGCACTGAAGGAATTGGGCACCGAGGTGCCGGAGGAGAATAAGAAATGAACCTATTCCTGCGCATAAGCATAGGCCTGACGTTTCTGGCGGTCCTCGGCGGCAGCATTTTATGCACCCGCATGTTTCGGCCGCCTAAACCCGAGCCTCGGGAAATCCGCATCCCCAAGCTGATTGCCCAAATAGAAAAATATAAAGGCATGCAAACCGGGTATGACTGGGACGGCCCGCTCGTCGCCGCGCGGGAGCTTGCGGCGTTCGACGCCAAAGAAGCCCTGCCGGTTCTGGTGAAATTCTTGAAAGACGGCTATCGCGTTCCCTGTTGTTGCGGCAGCATGCTTGACGGAGCGATTATAAAATTAGGCGGCAAAGCGGTTATTTCCGACATGCTGGAATTGCTCAAAAGCCCGGACGATATTATTCGCAGCGCCGCCGTCAGCATCCTGGGCGGCGTCGGCGCCCAAGAAGCCATACCCGAGATAACCAAATTGCTCTCCGACCCCTACTCCGAAGTGCGCGGCGAAGCCGTATACGCCCTGATGAATTTAAAAGCTAAAGAATCCGCCCCGGCCATAAAGAAGTTATTATCCGACCCTGAAGAATTCATGCGCTATCGGGCTCAAGAAGCGCTCAAGGAACTGGGCGTGCCGGAGGAAAAGAAATAAATTAGTGTTAATTCCCGCCTGACCGGCCGTCAGTTCGGGCAGGCGTGGCTAAAGGAATTAAATATTTATCAACTTAATCCGTGCTCATCCGTGGCTAAAAAGTATTCTTAACTCGGAGTTTTCAGTGTTCTCAGTGGTTAAATAGAAAGGTCTTATATGAAGACATTTATGAAGTTCAGTTTCGTCCTGGTGGTCTGGGTGGTGGTTGATCTGGCCCTGGTATTATGCTATATGGGCTTCGACGCCGGAGTCGAGCGCGCACTCAAGCGGGCCAACCTGGAGCTCCAGGAAGGCCGGTTCCAGCCGGCGCTGGACATCTACCGCAACGTCCAGTCCAACCCCTTCTTTATGGTCTCCGGCTGGAAAGAATACGTCAACACCGGCATCAAGGACATCAGCCAGAGCATCGAGCGGGAGGCCCAGGCCAAGCTCAAGCTGGACCCGCTGCTGGCCCGGACAAAGAACGGAGCCAAAGAGCAATACGCCGTCCTGAGCAACGAGCTCAAGGACTTCATCCTCGATTACGACGAAACAGCCGCCGCGGCCGTAGCCGCCCGAGAATACAGCCGGCTCCAGCGGGAAATGGCTGTCGAACGGCAACATCAGGCCGACGCCGACTTCAGCGACTTCCGGGCCAAGGCCGAACAGCTGGTCAACCAGGGCAGGTATGATGAAGCGGTCGAGCTATACCGGACGTTCGTCAAAGGCCACCGCGACATATCCGAAAGCCTGATGAGCAGAATCCGGTCCGAGCTCAAGGACATCCGCAAACTCAGCCAGGAAAAGAAGTAGGCCGGGCGGCGCAAAGTAGCCGCCGGACGGGAAGACTACGGACTATAGACGGGGGATGAAATATGATACTATACGCATTAGTTAAAAAGATTACGGGAAAATCAAAGAATTATTGGGGAATTATTAAGGATGACCAAGTTATCCAAACAGAAGAAATGCCTCCTGCAAAGTGGGTTGTAATTGAGAAATCTGATAAGGATGGTTTCTATTTATTTCGCTATGATGAAAAAGGCGAATTTGCAGGGGATACTTTGCATGATACTATAGAAAAAGCTAAAGAGCAGGCAGACTTTGAGTATGAAATAAAAGAAAGTAATTGGATAGAAGGCAATCCCCCTATAGATGCATACAAATAAGACACCAAGGGCGCTGAAGATTCAGCGCCCCCGACACTTGTCTCTTGAAAGTCTCTTACAAGTCACTGTTAGTTATTCCCAATAGCCTTTTATCCAAATGTTAATCGAAGTAAACACCCCACTCTTAGTTGCCATTACCCGAATCATCCGTGTCCCATCCGTGGCTAATGTCGCCTCTTTATAGGCATTATTGTTGTTCCCGGCCGTATTCTGCCAGATGAAGTGTATGGTCGAGTTCCCATAGTCAGAACCGGACCGGCGGCCAAGGACGGTCAGAATCTGCTCCATCCCGACCGGGACGGACATGGCGTTGAACTGCATCTCGACCAGCACCGCCTGAGCCGTCACCGGTATCACCGCTGACAGGTCTATGAGCTGGTCCACATCCGCCATCGAGTTCTCGGAGAATACCAACGGTTGCGAAGACAACAGGGTCAACTGCATCCCGCCCGCACCGCCGGTTGGCGGAGCTATCCAATTGAACTTGCCGGTAGCCGCGTCGAAGGACAGAATCTGCCCGTCCGTAGGCGGAGCGATATTGTAGAGCAACTCGTGGTTGATGGAGGCCAGCGCAATCTTGACCCAATCCACCGCCCTATCCGCTATCTCTGCGTTGGCTATCGGCGGCGTAATCGGCCTGGTGATTCCGCCCGGCGTTGCATACTTAAACTTGCCCGAAGCCTGTTCATATGTAAGGGCCTGTCCGTCTGCCGGGGTATTGACCGCATCCACCTTAGGCGGATTAATACTTGCGTCTTGTATCTTGTCTCCTGTCACAGCCAGATCCCGGATTTTCTCTCTGGTCACTGCCTGATTTGCCAGCTCCGCCGTGTCCACCGAAGCAGACTTCATATTCTGTTTCTCAATGGTGTCCAGGGCTATCTTGGCTCCGGTGATGGAGTTGTCCGGTATGCCCACGGCCGGGACGTCATCCCCAAGCTTGGCCAGGGTGACGGCCTTGTCGGCGATGTCCTCGGTGGTGATGGTCGAGTCCTTAATCTTGGGTGAAGTCACCGCATCACTGGCTATTTTGTCCTCGGTAATGGCGTTCTCGGTAATCTGCGGAGTAGTCACCTGCCCGTCTGTGAAATATCTTCTTCTATACATATAAATCTTACCACGAAAGCACGAAAATATTAAAGCACTAAATAATTCCGTGTTTTCGTGTCCTTTCCTAATTTCGTGGTTGAATTAAAAGGAAACAAGGGCGGCTGCAGTCCGCCCCGTTTCTGTTGCCTTAGACCGTGATCCCCACCTGCACATGCAGGTTAAGCCGGCCTTCGGTATCGACCTCCCACAGGCAGAAGCACTTATCGGCTCCGGTCGTGGTCACGAAGATATCGCATTTGGCCGTGTCCCTGAAACCGTTCAGGAGCGACACATTCAGCCCGTTCTGGGCCGCAATGACGGCGGCGTTGTTGCCGGTGAAGTCAACAAACAGCCCGCCCTGGATCAGTTTCTGCTGAAGTGCCGTCTTAAGCGCCGGTTCCTCGCCGTCGCGAGCGATGCTGTAAGGCGAACCATCCAGGAAATCGCCTACGGGCACCCAGCTTTTGGCCCGGCGGTCGCCCACCAGCCAAAAAGTCGCCACCGGCGCCGGGCCCCTGCCCCGGACTTTGTCCCCGGTCAGGCGCAAGGTCGTTTCAGACGCCTTGATTGCCCACCAATCCTTGGCATTGGCAACCTCGGTCTTGAAAGCCTGCCCGTTGTTGGCGCTCATCTTCTGGGTCAAGCGGCTGAACCACCGTTCGTACGCCTTGGCCATCTTCTGGTGCTTCATCGCCTTGATTATGTCGGTCGTTCGTCCGCCCCTGGTCCGGTAAGCCGGATTAAGGACGTCCTCGTAACCGTTAGTGGACGGGTTGGCCAGCGTGTCAAAGAAAGTCCCGTCATCGGGCACTTTGGCAGTCAGTCGGTCATAGATACGCCCGGTGTTGTTGCTGAGCCCCTCAACCCAACGGTCCGGCATATCTCCGGCCACTTCACGGTTCGGCGCGACATAAAGCCGCAATTCAAACTTTTTTGTAAATGGCATATTAATCACCTCCAATCAACCTTTCAGTAAGCGGATTAAGCGGATTGAACCGATTAATCAGTTTACTCATAGGATTTATGTTCAACGGCCGGACTTGTTGCGCATACAAGCCCTCCGATCTGACTTACTTTGTGTCCTTTGTGTCTTTGTGGTTAAATTCTTTATTCAATCTTACCCAACACATCCTCTATCAAGCGCGTGTATCTCTGGTAGAACCGTTCGTCATCGTCATCCGTTTCTATGCCCCGGGCCAAGTCCGGCCAGCAGACGAAGAGGAGCACCTCAAGGATTTGGTTTCGCATCCAGGGATAGAGCCGTGCCAGCGCCTTAAGGTCGGCGGCCAGGCTCTCGCGCACGGCCTTCTTGTTATCCAATGCAAACTTGGCCAGGTGGCGCAGACTGCCGAAGCACCGGAGCGGAATCAGGTACGGCCGAATCTTCTGAAAATCCGGCTCGTATAAGCCCGGCTTGCTGTAAACGTGCTCATACAGGAACTCGCAGGTCGTCACCTCATCCGGTTTCTTCATATAGACCTCTCTTAGAGCCAGTTAGCACTGCCGCGCCATAAGGAGAGGCAGGGCGTTATCTGGCTCTTAGATCCCGACTATTCCGTCGGGACATTCCCTAAGAATTCATAAATCTCACTAATCGGGACTATTCCCGCCATGGTGGTTATTAACTGGTCTTTGTAGATGCGCACCCAGACGGCGATTCCGATTACTTCATAAGTGGAGGCGTTCCCGTCATTCGACGGGACTAACGTATAGACGGGTCCTCCAGAGTTACCGGGTAATACAGGACTAGACACTTCCCAATATGTATCTTCAATAACAGAAATGATACCGGATGATGGACGGGGTGTTAATCCGAGCGAACATCCAACGGTCCAGATAGGGCTAAATATGTATGGGGTATAATCCTTCGGCGCCAGCCGGGCGGAATAAAGAAGCGGTTTAGCCGGTTTAAGCAAGGCTAAATCTTTACCCGTATCGGTAATGACAACGCTTGCTTCTAATTTTACATTATCAGGGTGAAATAATTCAATAGTGACTGTTGAGCTGTTGCCAACCACGTGAGCCGCCGTGATAATGTAGTCATCGATAACGACTCCCGTGCCCATAGAAAACAATGCTTTTATCCTTACGGTAGGATAGAGCATTTTCTCGTACTCTGTTTGGTAGGGATTACTTGGTGCTTTCTTAGACAAGTCCACAATGAGTATTTCCGGGCTTTGTGGGCTTTGCCCCTTTATGGGGAATCCAAAAACCAGCAACCCGACAATCAGCGCCAATCCGCTTACTGTATATCTTCTCATAACGCACCTCCTGGAAGGTCTTTCTTTGCCCTTCCACTAAATAGGGGGTTAGTCCGGAGTTCTGGACTTTTGGGAAATGCGATTTTTGACATAACCACAAACAAAATATGCGGTTAGGTAAAATTTACCGGACTGCCAAAACTGCATATTTCGGACTTTTATATGGGGGTGGGGGTAGGGTAAGCCAGGGAGGAGGGGTATGGGGCAAAGGGATGGGGGTATACTGCCATAGAAATGGGAGTAGTCCGGCCCAGGAATAGGGGCTGATGACGCCAGAAATGGGGGTTATCTGCCCTATTGATGGGAATAGCCGGTAAAAGGGATGGGAACAGACCCGGCCAGGGATGGGGGTTATAAGATAGAAAGATATGGTTTATCGGGCAAAGAGATAGGGTTTATTAGAAGCAGAGATGGGAATTACCGGGCAGAGGGATGGGGGCTATCAGACAAAGAGATAGGCGTATCCCGGCGCACTCATAGGGGTAGTTCGAGCGAAAGATGGGGAGTATCCACGAGAACAAAACTAAACTTAAAATGGCACTGTTAAATGTAAATACTAAAATAAAAATATTAAATTACTTCTTGAAAATCCCTAATATATAAGGTATTTCATTGACACTAGCAGTACTTTAAATTATATTCAAATAAGCTTTTATTTTACGCTGACTTTCTTATAATTATATTTTATGAATGCAGATGAATCCCTAATCGAATTTAAAAAGTATAAAAGTAATGTTGAAAGTTACAAAGAAGAATTTCTTTCGGAATCAGATACCAGATGTAAATTTATTGATAAGTTATTTATTGACTGTTTGGGTTGGAGCGAATCAAATATAAGAAGAGAATCAAGTGCCACTGACAAAGAACATATCTTTAGGATAGATTATATATTTGGGACACAGATTCCTATTCTTGTGGTAGAAGCCAAAAAGAAGAATTTTATTTTTGACTTCCCTGCCGATGCAAAACGTAAATATAAAATTAGTGGTGTTATATCTAAAATAAAAGATGTAGAAAGCGCCATAGAGCAAGTCAAACACTACGCCACATTAAGATCTATTAAATATGCAATAATAACCAATGGAACTCAACTAATCATTTTTGTCGCAACAAGGGTAGATGGAATTCCTTGGGATGAAGGGGATTGTATAGTATTCAAAGATTTAACTGACATAGAAAATAATTATAAGGATTTTTACAATATCTTGCATGCCCCAAACTTCATTAACAATTCACTAGATAAGTATTTATCATCCGAAGATAGCGGAGTAATGGGAGTAAGGCTTATTGAGAAACTAACCGATCCGAACGGAACAATTTTTAGAAATAATTTTAGTGATACACTAAATAAAGTAATAGAAAATTATTTTTCAGATATTGTTGAGCTTAGCAATAAGGACGCATTAAAAAATTGTTATTGCCTAAATAGCGAGCTAACATTATATGAGAGCAATTTAGAAGCTTTACTTAAAGACAATTTACCTTTTGAAGATTCCAATATCAAAAGAATAAAACTAAAATCACCTTCGGGAAAAGAAGAAATAGAACAAGATTTGCAATCTTATTCTATTGGGAATTCAACTGAAATTCCTATTTTACTTATAGGAAGCCTTGGCGTAGGGAAGTCTACATTCTTGGGGTGGTTTTTCGAAATTAAAATTGATGCTTCGCTTAAGGGGAGAATATTCCCAATAACTATTAATTTCTTAAAAGGTCCACCTGATGAAGCAAAATATCAGGAATATATTTTAGATCAGCTTATAGAAAAGCTTGAAAGTAATGCAAAATATAATTTGTCAAATTGGAATATTATTAATGCAATTTATCGCGACTTAATAACAAAAGAAAAAAAAGGTTTATTAAGCCCACTCGCAGAGAAAAACATCAGCGATTTCAACATAGAAATTTCCCACAAAATAAACACCTGGAAGCAGGATAAATTTGCCCATTTAGGGCGACTAATCAAATACCTATCTGAATATTATGGTATTAAAGTTGTCGTTATATTTGATAACGCCGATCAAAAAGACGCCCCATTCCAAACTAAAGTTTATGAATATGCTAATATTTTAACGAGAAACTTTAAATGCCTATCAATTATTTCACTTAGAGAAGAATCGTATTGGCAAGCAAGTAAGGTAGGCATATTTGATGCATACCATAATCATGTATACCATTTAAGAGCTCCTCGTTTTACAGAAGTCTTAGACAAAAGGTTAAGGTTTGCATTAACTAAAATCCAGAAGGAAGCAACAGAATTTTATGCGTCGTTTGGTGCATTTCAGGTAAAAATTGCAGATTTAGAGTCTTTCCTAAAACTAATATTAGCCTCCATTTTGGAGAATGACAGAGGCATTGAGATACTAAAATTTATGGAATGCCTATCCTGTGGTAATATTAGAAGTGCCTTAAACATGTTCAAGATTTTCTTAACATCAGGACACACAAAAATGGAAAATTATATAAAAAATTATATTGTGGATCATAGATATACTGTACCTTTCCATGAATTTGCCAGATCGGTTATGATGCAAGACTTCAGATATTATTCAGAGGATAGGAACAACATTGTAATAAATTTATTTGAGGTTGACAAAAAAGGTGTCAGCAGTCATTTTACAAGATTAAGATTACTAGAACTTCTTTCATTAAATAAAAATATAAGCTCTTCTGAGGGAAAAGGGTTCTATAGAATTAATGATATTCAGGCCATTTTTGACAAACTTAACTACGAGTCATCTCTCATAGTAGGCCATTTAAATACTTTACTAAAATATAACCTTATTGAAACAGATAATTTATTGCGAGATTCTATAGCAAAATCTGATTATGTTAGAATAACAGCGGGTGGGGAATATTATTTGAGATTTTTAGTAGAGAAATTCGTATATATCGATGTTATAATAACAGACACTTCTATTTACTCTGATGAATATTTCAAAAAAATATTTAAACTATTCTCTGTAGAAGGTGATAGAAGAAATCTATTCTTGCGTTTAGACGCCGCAAAGGAATTTATTTCTTATCTTGAGATGATTGAAAGTAGGGAAAGTGAAAGTATGCAAGGAATTGACCCAATATTTAAAATAAAGTTTAGTGATAGAATAAAAGCATCATTTAATCGTGAGAATTCTAATATTCAAGAAGCGATCAAGAAGAAAATGGCTCAATCCTAAGGACGCCATCCTTAATTTTTCTTGAAACAGCATCCTTTAAAAAACCGGTTTTCCCCAGGAGTATTAGTAAGCGGATTAAACGGATATAATAACCAATCAGCTTAATCAGCTTACTTTTCTTTTTGCGCAAAATGCCAGATACGGCTCTTTGATATACAGCCGGATATAGTCGTAATAGGTGCTCCGGGCTATCTTGTATTTGTCGCATATCTGGTCCGGGTCGCCTTGGAAGTCGTCGTATGCCTGGATGATACAGCATAGCCGCCGTTTGGGCAGGATGTCAACCAGAATACCGCCGATGAGGGTAATCAGTTCCCTGAGCGTGAACGGCCTTGACCCGTCATCGGTATGGCAGGCCAGATCCTGATAGAGCCGGTGCATATCCCTGAGCAACCGGGCCAGTGCCGGACGCCGGAGATGGCAGTTACGGCAGGTGGCCTCGCCCGACCGGGTATGATAATAGCCGATGACGGCCTGGAGCTGGTCCTCAAAAGGCGGATGGAGCAGACGGTTCAGGAGCTGGATAATATCCCCTACCCCGTGCGGAGACTTTTTAGACGGGGTATCCCCATGGCCGTGGTAGACGCGGTTATCGAAGCGGTCCTGGTCGGAATAGTCATCGTGGTCGGCCGGGCCGGAATGGTTGGAAGAGTATTTTGATTTTGGCCAAGTATTCCCCGTACCAGGGTCATTATTCGGCCGTTGACGGGCATCTGACTGGCCGTTGCTATCGCGGTCATCACGGCTGTCCGGCTCCCCTGTATTGTCTCCTTGCGTGGCGCGACACCATAAAGCATCACCTTACCTAACTTGTATATAAAGTTACCAGAGGGCGGGTGTCGCACTCGCCCTTATCGCCGCATTTATGCCCCCCTATTTGTACTTTTCACGATTTTTAATATCTAATTTTAAACGCCTTATCATACTCTTTATTTTATTTTGTATGACCCTGTTACCATCAGTATTATTCTCGAGGAAATATTCGCACTTTTCTATAGCGGTTTCGTATTCGCCTTGGTAGGCGAGTTGGTCGATTTCGACTCGAAATTCATTGAATAATTTAATCATGGGTGATTCTTCCGCAGGTGGTGGTTTAGCTTCGGCTTCTTCTGTTTTAATCTTTCCGCCTTCCTTCTTGAGAATCGGGCGAATGGTCACAAGCAATGATAATCCTTCATCTTTAAACTCAGCGGCAACTTCCTCACCCCATTTTACATTGCTAAATTTATGATTGAACTTCTTATCATTTATCTCGATAAAATAGGTGAAGCCAACGGAATCTTTTGATATTGAGTCACTGGCAAAAAGTGATAATGAAAGGGAAGAACTACCAAAATAGACCGTAAGACTTCCGTTTCGAGAACGCCCATCTTCATACAAAATCTCTTCGAAATCATGGTGTTTATCATAGGTTACTTCTTTTATGTTAGTACCATATAGAATTGTTCGGGTTTTAAAGACAGCAATCCATTCGCCGGTTGGGGCCGGTTCGGCCGGGGTGGCGGCGGCGCATCCGGCCAGGATTGCCAGGCCAACGATTAATCCTATATAACGCATATATTCTATCTCCTACATACTACCTACTATATACTACATACTGTGGTCCCCCTCTATATATATTAAACGTAAAATAAGCGAAAAAGTTCATTTTATTTAGCATAATTCGTGAACTTTTTCGGAAAAAGTGGCGCTGCGCGCATCCTTCGGAACATTTATTCTTAAGAATTTGTGAACTTTTTGTCCAGATGATGGAAGATTGACCCCGCCTTGGCGGGGTTCATCTGGATCTAAATTCTTGACTATCCTATGATTTTGAGAATAATGGCCCTATGCTTTTTAGGTTTGAGTTGTTCCTGATGTCCGCGGCCATCGTCCTGCGCCTGCCTGCGGGCAAAGATTTCAAATCAGGCTGTATTTGCCGGTTTTGTGCCCGCCGGTCCTTTTTATCAGTTTGTTTCCCAACAAGGGTTTGAGTATGAAATGCGCTCCTTGTTTGGTGACTTTCAACTCTTGCTGAATCTGGCTGATGCTGAGCGCGCCTTCCCGTAATATTAAGAGCAGTTTTTCCTGCTTGGGCGTCAGGATCAGCGTTTGCCGGCCGCCGTGTTTGCCGAGCAGTCCGATTCTGCGCCAGACGCGCTCCAGTGTTTTTTCTACGGCCGAGGCCATAAATTCCAGCCAAGTGGTCAGGTCTTCTTTTTGACGGCGGACGGTATCGAGCGCCCGGTAATAGGCCGGCCGGTCTTCCCGCAGGATTTCGTCGACCGCGAAGATATGGTGGGTGTCGAATTTCTTGCGGTAGAGTTCCCAGGTGGCCAGCGCCCGGCCGACCCGGCCGTTGCCGTCGCCGAAGGGATGGATATATTCAAAGCGATAGTGCAGGATGGCGGAGCTGATGACGGCCGGCAGGTCCGGCCCGGCCCGGTTGAGCCAATCGAGCAGGTCTGATACCAGTCCCGGGACAGCCAGGGCTATGGGCGGCGTATGGTTGCCGACGTATACCTGGTATGGCCGGTACGCCCCGACCGGTTCGCGGTCGAGCGCATTGCGGCCGATAATGCCGTGCAGGCGCAGGACGTCCTTGGCGGTTATTTTCTTGGCGCCGGAATGTTGTTCTATGTACCGCAATGCCGCTAGATAGTTGAGCACTTCGTTGGTATGCTTGGGCTTGGCCTGGGGCAGGCGGCCGCCTTGGGACAGTATTTTGACCTCTTTTAGGGTCAGCGGGTTGCCTTCGATGGCGGTTGAGGAGTGGGCGGTCCTGAGGGATGATTCTTCCCGGATGGCCGGTATCCAGGCGACGGATACGGCCGAGGCGTCTATCTTTGTTTTGAGCGCCGTGATGCTTTCCAGCATCCGGAGCAGCCGGGCCGTGACGGTGTAGTGAGGCACATATTTCATAAGTTGGATGACACCTGGCAGTTTGAGCGGTAGTGAATTACCTGCCAGGTATAGTCGACTGTAACTCACTATGCCTGCTTATAGCAGGCAAGTTCTAACAGTCGAACTATATCCAATAGTAAAGTATAAGTCAAGTAATTAGTAAAGTGAATACCGGATTCCGGCTCCGGATAATTTGTCCGGTAGTGGGATTTAGTTGCGAATAGACACGCCCGCCTATCTCCGGCAGGAGTGAACATTATTCCCTTGACTATCCTATAATTTTGAGAATAATGGCCCTATGCTTTTTAGGTTTGAGTTATTCCTGATGTCCGCGGCCATCGTCCTGCGCCTGCTCATCTCCGGCTCGACGGCCGGCGCCGGCCTGAATATGGTGGTCGGCCTGATGGCCTGGATGGCTCTGCTCCTGGATTTTGCACGGAAACAGAATCCGTCCGCGGAACCGCCCAAAGCACAGGGGATACCCAGGATAATCTTAGCCCTGCCTCTGGTGTTCGCCTGCCTTATCGTATCCGGGTTCTTCCTGGCTTCGTATAAGTTCGGCGCTCTGCCTTACGGATTCGCCTGGATTACGGATATCGTGCTGTTTTACCTGGTCGTCCGGCTGAACCGGCCTTACCTGTTCCTGGGCGTATTTGCCGGGACGGCCGCGCTGATTGCCTGCTACGGACTGTACCAGCACCTGTGGGGGCTGGAGGCATTGCGCCAGGCCATCGGCCAGGACGCGCATCTGCTGGACTTCATCCCGCCGGAGCTGCGTAATAATTTCCTGTCACGCCTCAACGCCAACGAGCCCTTTGCCACATTCACCTACCAGAACTCGCTGGGCGGGTTCCTGGTGTTGGCTATCCCGATAGTGATGGGGCTGTTGTCGGCCAAGCCGTTCCCCAGGTTCGGCGCGGTTGTCAACATCGCCAAGGTTATCATCATCGGGCTGATGGTTTGGGCGCTCTGGGCCACCGGCGCGCGCGGCGCCTGGGTGGCGGCCGTATCCGCCGCCGTCTTGTTCGCCGCGCTCAAGGCCTGGCCGGGGCTGGGACGGGCCGCCCGGATGGCCATAGTTGCCGTGAGTGTTGCCGGGATGGTCCTGGCCGGGCTGGTGTTCGTTTACATCCTGACGGCGCGCCAGGTTCCGGATTCGCTTAACAATGTTTCGCCGTCGCTGTCCATCCGTTACGGTTACTGGCGGGGCGTGGCGGAGATAATCAGGCATCACCCGCTGGGCGTGGGGCTGAACCAGTTCGCGGATAATTACCTGAGATACCGGGCAACCGGGGCGGGCGTGACCCAGAAGGCGCATAACGATTTCCTGCAAATCGGCGCGGAGACGGGCGTCCTGGGGCTGATGGTATTCGCGGCGTTCTTCGGCGCGGTGCTGGCGGCCGGACTGCGCCGGGTCATCAGCCGACCGGACGGGACGGCGGACCGGATTATGTTAATCGGATTGATATCCGGGCTGGGCGGGTTATTGCTGCATTCTATGGTGGATTTTAATTTTTACGTCCCGGGCCTGTCTATGAGCGCCTGGCTGGCGGCCGGATGTTTGGTGTCGCTGAGCTACCGGGGGACGGAGAGCGCCGGGGCGCGGGCCATTGACGGCCGGTTTGCGCGGCCGGCCGCGACCATTGCTTTGCTGGCGGTTATCCTGTTCCTGAGCTGGTTGGTCTGTCCGCGGCTGCTGGAGTCGGAGTCGTTGCTGGAGCAGGGCCGGTGGCTGGTCCGGACGCAGTCCGGTTCGGCTGATTCAATCGAGAAGGGCCGGGCGGATTTGGAGCAGTCGCGCCGGCTCAACCCGTATTCGGTGGAGCCGTGCCTGGAGCTGTCCTGGTTTTATCACCGGACCGTTTGCGCCGGCAAGCCGGATGAGTTCATCTGCATCAACCTGCTGGACCGGGCCATCGCCCTGAGCCGGCTGAGCAGTAACCTGTATGTCTACCAGTCGGTATTTTTCAGGGAGCACGCCGAGATGTTCAAGTCAGCCGGAGCGACGGATAAGGCCGGAGTAATGCTCAGGCAGAGTGAGTTGTTTTTCAAGAAGGCAGCCGAGCTTAACCCGCAGTCCGGCAATTAGACAGGTGTTTGGTTGCCGCAGTTCCTAGGCTTTTACCTTGAGTTTAACCGGAGGCTTGATGACCTTGCCCGCGCCCAGACAGCCGGTGCAAACGCGGATTCTGGCCGGCTTGCCGTCAATCATAGCCCGGACTTTCTGGATGTTGGGTTTCCACCAGCGTCTGGAGATGCCGCCGATTTTCTTGCCGACGCCGCCTTTTTTCTTGGCCATACCGCGGCGTGATATCCGGTTACCCGTGGACGGCCTTTTGCCGCATATGTCGCATACCAGACTCATATAAGGTATCTTTCTATTCTACTTCGGTTTATCGTTAGTGGCCGGAGGAGCTACCGGAATGTTGCCCGGCATCATCTCTTCCATTTCTTCGTCGTAAACCTCTTTCATTTCTATCTCATCCACTTTCTTCCTGAGAAGCAGATATATGATGGTGTTGGCCGAGAGCGAGTAGGAAACGATGTAGGATGCGGCCAGCCCGCAGATGAGGATGAGCCAGACGGCCATAATCACCGCGGCGATGTAATAGCTGGCCGATATGGGCGAGCCCATATCCATCGGAACACCTACCTTGAGGCAGTCGACGATGGGCAGGTTGGTCAGCGACAGGATGTTGTGCATCGAGACGCCCATACCCATCGAGGCCGTGGCGACAGCGAGCTTAATCATATACCGGGCGAAGAAGCCGACGAATATGATGGTCGGGATGCCGTAGGCGATGGCGGTGAGCGTATACCAGATGTAATGCCAGGGCCGGGCGTAGAGATATTGGAAGCTCCGGCTGATGGCGTCAAACGTATCGGTGCCTTCCACTCCGATGGTCGGGTAGAAGAGTATATGGCTGAACAGGCCGATGATGATGAAGAGCATAATGAATCCGGAAAGTATGGCCAGGGGCAGTCCGAGCGCCACCAGGATGGGGCCGACCACCGGGATAAGGCCGATAAGACCGCCGGCCGCGTTGCACAGTGCGAAGAAAATCAGGCCCATCAGGCAGACGACTATGGGCGCGAAGAAGCTGGTAAACTTCTTGGATGCGAAGGCGGCGGCCTTGCCGAAGCCGAGGCTTTCGTCCTTGGTCAGGTTGATGGCGGCGATACGGGTGACCATTCCGCCGAAATATCCCCAAACGGCCAGGAGCATCAGCACCAGGGCCAGCAGGAAGGGATATTTATAGATGCCCATGGTGGTATAGAGCGCCGAGCGGACCTGGATGGCCAGCTGGCTGTGGTTACGCATCATCTGGCCGGCCATATGCTTGAAAGAGGCCAGGTTGGTAAACGCGCAGGTGTTGCCGTCACCGACATTGGCGAAGGCCAATTTCAGGTCAATGGTATTTAAAGCGGCCGGGTTGATGGCAAAGAGCGTCAGCCAGGGTATGACGCCGATGATTATCACGGTCAGCGACAGGGCGATAAACACCGCAAACAGCTTCTTGACATCGAACGCCACCGAGAACCCGTTAAACAGGTCCAGCCAGTTGCCTTTCAATTCTCTCATAGATTACCTCCTCTTTAGATTTTGTTCGTATTACCCGTTGAAGATATACTAGAAACGGCGTTGTGTCAAGAAAAAATCCCTATTTTAGCCGGAAATATTAGATTGCGGGCGGTTGACGGTCAGGAACTCCGGCCCGAAGCCCTCCAGGAATAGCAGCGAGAAAGACCGGAAGAACACGGTTATGGGCGCGAAGACGGTCTGGGTCAGCAGGCCGAAGAAGACCATCAGGACCAGGGCCAGCGGCACGATGATAATGTAAAGCAGGGGCGTGCTCTGGGCCAGGGTAATCAGGCCGAGAATCGCCAGGCCGGGCAGCATAGCCAGGGCCATTATCAGGCAGGAGACGGTGATGGCGGCGATAGCGGCGCAGATAGCCATAAGCAGTTTGACCAGCAGGTAATAAATGAACGATTTGGTATCGGATTTAATCAGCGACCAGAGCACACCCCAGGCCTTCATCGATTTCAGCCCGAACAGGGTCATAATGGGCAGGACGAAATCGTCGGTGAGCATCCCGACTATGGCGGACAGGATCAGCACGGCCAGGAAGAAGAGTATGGACGCAATCACCAGCAGGAGCAGGCCGACGGAGAACTGCTTGATGATGAAAAATATGGCCACGGCCGCGGGCACGGCGGCGATGAGTACCACCGGCAGTATGACGCCGAGGAATCCCATGCGCCAGAGGAAATACGACCAGCCCTCGGCCCGGCGGGCCCGGTAATATTCCCTGATGCGCAGGTCCTTTTTGACCACGCCGTCTATCAGGACGAACGAGAACCTGGAAGACAGGTAGAGCCAGACGATCCAGACGACGGTGATAAGAAGCACGATTGCGGCGGCCACGGCGATGATGATGGCCATATTGTCCTTGCACCACTGGAAGATGTGGTTGAAGTCGGGCGGGCCCGAGGCGGCCCATTTATTTGTGTCGCCCTGCCAGGGCACATTGATATTAAAACCGCCCTGGCCCATATAGACCAGGAACCCGATGACGCCGAACTTGAGCCATCTGACCGGGTTGAACGGCTTGAACAGGACGGCGGCCATATGGGCCATTGCCAGGTTGACGGCGGTGAAGGCCTTGATGCCTGATTTGCGCCCCGAGAAATCCATAGTTACGGCTCCTTTATGGTCGTGATTTTATTGGGTTCGACCAGGTGCTCGGTTACCCGACCGCAGGGCCAGCGCACGGACAGGGCCTGCGGGCCAGCCCGATTGCCCAGCCCGAAATGCTGGACCAGCGAATGCTGGCTGGTGGTGCCCTTGCCGCCCTGAACCTCGCGGGTAAGCTGTTCTGCTGAGGGCGGAGCGGAAAGTATCGGAATCTCTGACAGTATTGGTACTCTAGGAATCGTTGTGACTTTCAGCGTCAGCCGGGCGCCGATGGCGGCGGTGTTGCAGTCGGCGCCGATGAGCTTGACCTCGAGCCAGTTGTTATTATTGGTTGCGGCCTTGGATATGGTCTCGTTCCGGAAGAAATGGATTTTATTGGCGTTTTCGCCGGCAATCAGGTCCAGGTCGCCGTCGTTATCGAAGTCGGCCCAGGCGCAGCCGTAGCCGTCGGAGATGCGCACACCGGTCAGCCAGGTGATGTCTTCGAATTGCCCGGGGCTGACCTGCTTGTAAAGGAACGAGGGCATATTGACATAGACCGAGGTGATGAACAGGTCGAGCAGGCCGTCGTTATCGAAATCGCCCCAGGCCGGTTCGGTATGGGTTTCCTCGTACCGGATGCCTGCTTGGGCGCGGCGTTCATCGAAGCGGTAATCCGGCGCGCCGTTGTTGCGGAGCAGGTAGCTCATATTGGAAAAAGTGATGTAGCGCGGATGCGACAGGTTGGCCTGGAACAGGTCGAGGTTACCGTCGTTGTTGTAGTCGGCCCATTCCGAGCCGATGGTATGCCCGTAAGCGCCCTGGACCGGGGTGCCTTCGACGCCGGTCTCCCTGGCCACGTTAAGGAAAGTGCCGTTGCCGTTATTCTTCCAGAGGAAGTCCGGGTTGAGCCGGTAGTTGGAGACGAAGATGTCCGGCCAGCCGTCGTTGTTATAGTCGCCCCAGTTGACGCCCCGGCCGCACATATTCTTTGGCGGGGTGATGCCGGCTTCGGCGGTGACGTCCTTAAATGTAAGCCCTTTCTCATTTTTATACAGGAAGTCAGGCGTGCCGACGGAAAATGGATTTTCATAATTGGCCGCGTATAAATCTACATAACCATCGCGGTCATAATCGCCCCAACCGGTGCCTTCGGTCGGATGTCCGTCGTTGAGTCTGGGGTTGACCGCTTCGGTGACGTTGGTGAAAGTGCCGTCGCCGTTGTTCTTCCAGAGCGAGTCGGCGCCGCCGCTGGAGAAGAAGTCCAGCCAGCCGTCGTTATTGTAGTCGGCCCAGACGCCGCCGGTATTTTCGCCGGACAGCTTGGCCGCGGTGGTGACGTTGGTAAATGTGCCGTCGCCGTTGTTATGCCACAGGACGAATCCGTTGATGAGCAGGTCCTGCAGGCCGTCGTTGTCATAATCGCCCCAAGCGACCTTGCGGCCCAGCGAGGCGCTTAGGCCGGCTTCGGCCGTGATGTCCGTGAAATAAGGCAGGCCATGTTTGGCGGCCATTTCTTTGCCCAGGCCCTGATAGCGCTGGTCTATCTCGGCATCGGACAGGTTCGGGTGCTTGGCTTTGAGGAGTTCCTTGATGGCCGTGGGCACCTCGGGGATATCGTTCCTGGCGATAAGGGAGCGGGCCAGGGCGTCGAGGGCCAGGTCTGTTTTGCCTTGGGCCTGGAAGATTTTGCCCTGATGATACCAGAGCCGGCTGTGGAAGTTTTCGTATTTGAGGGCCTGGCTCATATAGGAATCGGCCCAGGCGAAATCGCCTTTCTTGAAGTAGACCCAGGCGGCCGCGTCGAGGATGTCGAAGGGCTTGGCCTCGTCGGCAAACTGCCATTCATAGAGCCAGAACGGTTTCTTGTCGCTGCGTTTGGTCCATTCATCCAGCGAAGGGAAAGACTGGTCCATATATTTGACCGCGGCGGTGGCCCATTTCGCGGCCTGGTCCAGTTCGACGCCCATCTCGGCGCAGACCCGGGCCGAGGTGGACAGGGCCAGCGGGTATTGGGGCCGGGCGGCCACCCACATCCGGGCGTAGGTCTTGACTTTGCCGGCGTCGGGCTGGTCTTTCCAGTAAAAACCCAGCAGGAACCTGTAGGCGTAATCGGTCCGCGAACCGTTGGGGAAATCCTTGATGTAAGATTCGCACATGGGCGCTCTTTTGGGCCGGTTGGCGCCCTGGGTGGCGGCCAGAATGTTCTCGAAGACCTCGTTGCCGACGCCGTCCAGCTCTTCGCTGTCCGGATAGCCGGACACCAGGGAGGTTTTCATCTGTTCGGCCTTTTCCGGTTCGCCGGACATATTGTAAGCGTAGAATCCGAATGAGTAGAGTTTGTCGGACGGTCGGCCCTTGGAAATGATGGCGGCGGCCTTTTCCTTTATACGGCTCTTGAGCTCGGCCTTGGCGTTGTCATCGGCGGCTTTGGCCAGCTCCATATACCAGATGTCGCGCTGGGCATCGTAGAAGCTGGGGTCGAGCTCGATGGCCTTTCTGAATTCGACCAGGGCCATATCGTCGTTATCCCGGTATTGCCAGATGTTGCCGCGTTCGTAATGCGCGGCCGCGTTGCTGGGCTCGGCCTTGAGCAGTTCTTCGCAGGCGGTTTGGGCCTGGTCGAGTTTGTTCTGCTTGTAAAGGTCGGTGATGGCTTTTATCTTCATTTCAGCCGGGCTGAGCGGTTTGGGTTTTTGGGCGACCGGGGCCGGTTTGGCGGCGCAGCCGGCCAGGAGCAGGGCGGACATCAACAATGCCAGGTGCTTCATAAATATTCCTTTCGGTATAATTAATTTTAAACCAGTTCCCGGACCTGCTTGATACTGTGAATTTCGCCCAGGACCACCAGGATGGAGCCCTCCTTTAGGGCGGTGTCAGCCGGCGGGCTGTATGTTATTTCGTCCGAATCCGATTTCATTATGGCCAGGATGAGCAGGCTGTATTTGTCGCGCAGGCCGAGTTCGGACAGTTTCTTGTTGATGACGTGCGAGCCGGCCGGGATGCTTATTTCCTCGATGCGGTAGGTGCCGCTGGTCTGGCGGAGCATGGTGTCCAGGAACTTGGTGGCGGACGGCCGGGTCATTTCCGAGGCCATCCTCAGGCCGCCGATGAGGGCCGGAGAGACGACAGTATCGGCGCCGGCCTTTTTAAGCTTATTGACGGCCTTATCCTCGACGCCCAGGGCCACGATGCGCATCTTGGGGTTATACTGCTTGGCCATTACGGTAATATAAAGGTTGTCCTTGTCCGAGGGCAGGGCGGCCATGACGCCGTTGGCCCGTTCCACGCCGGCCGCCAGCAGGATCTCGTCGTCGGTGGCGTCGCCCACCAGGTAAAGGATGTTCTGCGACAGGGCGGCCAGTTTTTCCAGCCGCGGTTGGTCGCGGTCGATGACCACGAAGGTCATCAGCATCTTGGACATTTCCTGAACGATGTGGATGCCGGTCTCGCCCGCGCCGCAGATGATATAGTGCCCGGTAAGTTTTCCGATTTCCTTATTCATTTTTCGCCTCCTTAAGAATCCGCTCATTTCTAATTCTAGTATTGATGCCACCAACAGCGAAGTAATGATGCCGATGGTGATGACCGACAGGATGATGAAGATGATGGTGAAAATCTCGGCGCCGGGGTTGTTGGAAACGGGGACCACTTCGCCGTAGCCGACCGTGGCCGAGGTGATGACGGTCATATAAAGGGCGTCCAGGAATTTGCCGCCGATAATCCAATAGCCGATGGTGCCGGTGGCCAAGACGCAGGAAAGCAGGAATAAACTGACGATGATTCGTCTGCGGAAGTTCATATGGCGGCTATTTAAGCCATTTCAGCCGTGTTGTCCATAAATTATTGAGTTTAAGGATTAACCCGCCCGCGCAGCTTGAACCGTTGGACCTTGCCGGTGCTGGTTCGGGGCAGTTCATCCACGAAGAAAACCTGCCAGGGCCATTTGTATTTGGGCAGGCGTTCCTGGACGAACTGGAGAATCTTTTCGGCCTCGGCCTGGGTTTTGGACATACTCGGCTGGGGCACCACGTAAGCGAACGGCTTGGTCAGCCCTTCGACCAGCTGGCCGACCACGGCGCAGTCCGAGACCATCTTGTTCTGGAGCAGGACGTTCTCGATTTCGATGGGCGAAACCCAGATACCGCCGACCTTGAGCATATCGTCGCCGCGGCCCTGGTAGGAAAAATAACCGTTATCGAGCTGGTACATATCTCCGGTTTTGAACCAGCCGTCCGGCAGCATCTTTTCGGCGTTGTCGTCGGGCCGTTTCCAGTAACCGGGGGTGATACTTTGCCCTTTGATAATCAGGTATCCGGTTTTGCCCGAGCCGAGCTCGTTGCCGGAATCGTCGACTATCTTGGCTTCGTAGCCGGGCACGACCTTGCCGGAGGTGCCTGGTTTGACGTCGTTGGGGAAATTAGAGATGAATATGTGCAGCGCCTCGGTCGAGCCGATGCCGTCCAGCGCCTCGAGGCCGGTGGCTTCTTTCCATTTGCTGTAAATCTCCGGTGGCAGGGCTTCGCCGGCCGAAGTGCATATGCGCACCGAGCTCAGGCAGTCTTTGTCCAGCTTCTTGAGCATGGAATTGAACAGGGTCGGCACGCCGAAGAATGCGGTCGGTTTGTATTTAGCCAGAGCCGCCATAACGTTTTCCGGCGACGGTTTGCCGGGCATTAGCACGGCTGAAGCGCCGAACCTGAGCGGGAAAGAAAGGTTGTTGCCCAGGCCATAAGCGAAGAAGAGCTTGCTGGCCGAGAAAATTATGTCCTTTTCCGTTATCTTGAGCACCTCTTTGGCGAAGGTGTCGGCCGTGTAAAGTATATCGAGATGGCGGTGGGGCACGCCTTTGGGTTTGCCGGTGCTGCCGGAGCTGTAGAGCCAGAAAGCGATATCGTTGGAGGATGAAGGGCAGGCTTCGGCCGCGGGCGACGCCTTGGCCATCAGTTCATCAAGCCCTTTGTCAGCCAGCAGGATATGCTTAAGGTTTTTGCCCTGGATGCCGGCGGCTTCGCTGTCCGAAGTGGTTACGATGGCTTTAGATTCGCTGTCTTCGAGCATGAACTGGAAGTCTTCCTTTTTCAGGGTGGTATTGGTGGGGATGGGCACGACGCCGTATTTGATGCTGCCCAGGAATGCGTAATAAAATGCCGGCCGGTCCGGCAATATCAGGAGGATGCGGTCCTGCGGCTTGAGGCCCAGGTTCTTCAGAACGTTGGCGAAACGATTAACGTTTTCGTCAAGCTGTTTGAAGGTTACTTTTTGGTCTTCGCAGTAGATGGCCACCTTGTTGGCCCGCTTGGCTACGTTTTCCGTGAGCAATTCAGGGGCGACATTGAGTTTTGCGGGATAATTAATAGGTTTCATAATTTCGTCCTTTATTAGGAAGTGCTCCCCGGGTAAGATTCGAACTTACAACCTAGCGGTTAACAGCCGCTCGCTCCACCATTGAGCTACCGGGGAATCAGTTTTAAGTTGGAGTGTTTCTACCTTATATGTAATAACTTGTCAATAATTATTATTTTTTGTCTTTGGTGTTAGACGGCTTCTTGGATTCCTTAGGCGCGGGTTTATCAGTCTTGATTTCCGGTTTTGGCGCCGGAGCGGAGGCTTCATCCTTCTTCTTGGCTTCGGTGTAGGATGTGCTTTTATTGCAATAATCGGTGATATAAAACCCCGAACCCTTGAATATCAGGGCGCTGCCTGAACCAATCAGGCGTCTTAGCCCGGTTCGCTTGCACTTGGGGCACTGCTTTAGAACGGCGTCATTAATGCCTTGGAAATGCTCGAATTTATGGTTACACTTGGGGCATTCGTAATCGTATGTTGGCATAAAACTTAAATCTTAAGTAATTAACAATTCGGCGTTTCGGGTGCCTTAGGGTCAGCCGGTTTCTTTTTGCTGGCCGCGATTACCACCTTGGCTGGGCGGATGACTCGGTCATAAAGCATGAATCCTTTGACAATCTCTTCGATAATAATGCCGTCCGGTTTATCGGAAGACTCTTTGGCGTTGACTACCTCGTGGTAATTAGGGTTGAATTTCTCGTCCATGGTTTTTATCAGCTTGACCCCGTGTTTTTCCATTATCCGTAATATTTCCTGTTTGCTCAAGCCGACGCCGTCCAGTAGGCATTTAGCATCGTCGGATTTACACTCTATCTTAAGTGCCCGATCCAGGTTGTCAAATGCCGGGATAAGTGCTTTGAGTAAATCCTCATCCTTGTATTTTTCCCAGCATTCCCGGTCGCGCTTGATACGTTTCTGGTAATTCTCAAAGTCCGCCTGGATGCGCTGGGACAGCTTCAGGAATTCGTCGCGCTCATTGGCTGCATTGCGCAGGTCTTCTAATTCCTTCTGGAGTTTTTCCAGCGCCTGGGCCGGGTCTTCCGGTGACGTTTGGCAGGCCTTGCCATTTTCGGGTTGCTCTTGGATCTGCCCAGAGTTTGGCCGAGGGATTTTGGGCGGGATACCGGGCATCTGCGGAGCCGCTTCTTCGGACGGGATTACAGGTTGTTGTTCCTTGGGTTCTTCAGGTTTCTTTTTCATAGCTTAATCTTGTTTAAAGGACAGAATTTTCTACACCCAACACTCATTACTCCTCCGGCGGATGGTCCCAGAGGTTTATCTTACGCGCCCTGTTAATTTGGCCCGGGGTCTCGGTTTTAGACAGTTCTTTAAGTAGTTCTTCCTGGCGAGGTGTCAGGTTTTCTGTTCCGTCAATCATCACCCGAACCAGCTGGTGTCCCTTGCGTCCGCCATGCATATCCGGGAATCCCTGGTTTTTCAGCCGGAACACCTGTCCGCTCTTGGTTCCTTTGGGTATCTTCATCTTGGCTGTTCCGTTCAGTGTGGGCACCTCAATTTCCGCACCCAGAGCCGCTTGGGTATATGATATGGGCATCTCTATAATTGCGTCATTATGGGCACGCTCAAAAATATGGTCCGGCGCTACGAAAACATCACAGTAAAGGTCGCCCCGAACCGAGCCGTCCGGTGATGGTTCTCCCTGGCCGGATAGTCGCATCCGGGTATTGTCCTCGATGCCGGCCGGTATCTTGACCTTGATTTCGTGCGATTCCCGAACCCGGCCGCCACCTTGGCAGGAAGAGCAGGGCGTCTTGATTATTTTGCCCGCTCCTTGGCATTGGGGGCAAGCAGTTCTAATAGTGAAGAACCCGCCGCCCTGAATGACCTCGCCCCGGCCGCCGCAGGTTGGACAATTGATTGAATCCGAACCCTTTCGGGCGCCGGTGCCCCGGCATTCCTTGCAGAGTTCGTTGCGTTTGAGCGTAATAGTTTTCTCTGTGCCTGTAGCCGATTCCTTGAACGGTATAGTAATCTCTACCCGCAGGTTACTGCCTCGCTGTGTTCGGCGCCGGGAGCCCGATCTGCCTCCGAAAAACGAGGAGAACATCGAATCACCGGAGAATATATCGCTGAAGTTTTCAAAGATATCCTCATATCCCGAGAACCCGTGGGTGGTATAACCTTTAACGCCTTCATGGCCGAAACGGTCGTAATTGGCGCGTTTTTCCGGGTCGCTCAGGATTTCGTAGGCCTCGGCAATTTCTTTGAACTTTTTCTCCGCCTCGGCTTTGTTATCAGGATTGCGGTCCGGGTGGTATTTTAGGGCCATTTTGCGGAAAGCCTTCTTGATATCCTCGGTTGAGGAATTCTTGGGCACTCCTAAAAGCTCGTAATAATCTTTTTTAGATTCAGGCATAATTTAGCGTAACGTACCGAGCGAATAAGGCCGAGTTGCTATTCTGTACTCCTATTTTCATGTCGGTACAATCCTATATGATAACATCGCGGGCGGGCAAGTCAAGAGAAATTTAGAGCTAGGGAGTCCATCCAACGTTATGACAGTGAAACGTTGACGCCACGGCACCATAACGTAGCGGACTATTATTGACAGGATTTAATAGATTGCTACCATATTATAATAAATAAGGTAGTTAATATAAAACTTAAGGAGAACGACATGATAGCAATTGTAATGCTTTTGGGTGATGAAAAAGGCGCGCTTTTATGGGATCAGGTTATCAGCCAGAAGGATGAAATATCTGATACGCTTGGCGAAAAAGGCAGGCTTCTTTATATGACCAAACGTACCGGTTATAATGGTGTTTCGCTCTTAGTTCATATTAAAGAGCATGAAGCCGTGGCGGATCTGGTATCCAACTGTCTCAGCAAGATAGAAGGCGTCAATCGTTTGTGGGTAACACCTCTTTATCGGCCGAGGTTCTTCCCGTTGCCCAAGGATACGCATCGTTTCAAGCGATTTGTGGTAACCCTTAAAGTCACGCCGGCCCAATTAGGTAGTGTTCATAAACACCTGCTGAACCCTGACCTGCCCGATGGCCTTAAAAAGGTTTATTACGCATTTACCTTCCAGCTTTATGACAATGTTATACAGATGTCGTATTTGGCTGATCGGGATGAAACCATGAACGATTTTGTGACGCAGAAGATAAATACGTTAAAAGGCGTTCAGAAGAGCGCCATATATCCCATAGAAAAGACCAAGCCATTTATAACGTATGAAGAGTGGCAAGAATACGCCGGAGAAAAGGCGTATCACCCTAAGTGGAAAACAATGTTCACCCACATCAAGGGTTGGGATATGTGAAGAATATCCGAATTGCAAAATTAGGTCGTCCGCAATTTACTTAACCTCATCAGCCAAAATAGTCACCTTGTTGGAGCCGACATCTATCAGCCCGCCTGTTATTTCATAGGCTTGGTTTTCCGAAGCTTCAATTCGTATAGTAACCTTGCCTTTGCCGAGTATTCCCAGAAATGGCGCGTGGTTGGCCATTATACCAAGGTAGCCGGTATGGGCCGGGACAATGAGCGAATACGGCGCGCCTTTATATACTTTACGCTCGGGAGTTACGATTTCTAAATCGAAAGTTTTCATATTTCTACAGGATGTTACGCCTGCATTGTTTTAGATTTTTCTACCACTTCTTCTATGGTTCCGGCCATCAGGAACGCCTGTTCTGGTATGGTGTCGTGTTTGCCGGCGATAATCTCTTTGAATCCTTTAATGGTTTCTTTCAGTGGAACATAGCGGCCGGGCATGCCGGTAAACGCTTCGGCCACGTGAAACGGTTGTGACAGGAATTTCTGGATTCGCCGGGCTCTGGCGACTATTTGCTTATCTTCATCCGAGAGTTCTTCCATACCCAGGATGGCGATGATGTCTTGTAAATCGCGGTAGCGCTGGAGAATTCTTTGGACCTCGCGGGCGGTCGCGTAGTGTTCCTGCCCAATGATGTTGGGGTCAAGCAGTCGCGAGGTTGAGTCAAGCGGGTCCACGGCCGGGTAAATACCCAGCGAGGCTATTTCTCTTGATAGTACCGTGGTAGCGTCCAGGTGCGAAAAGGTGGTAGCCGGTGCCGGGTCAGTCAGGTCGTCGGCCGGAACGTAGATGGCCTGGACCGAAGTAATGGATCCTCTTTTGGTCGAGGTTATCCGTTCCTGAAGTTCAGCCATTTCGGAAGAAAGCGTGGGTTGGTAGCCTACGGCTGAAGGCATTCTGCCTAATAATGCCGAAACTTCAGAGCCGGCCTGGGTGAACCTGAATATGTTATCGATAAAAAGAAGCACGTCCTGACCTTCCTGGTCTCGGAAATATTCGGCCATAGTCAGAGCGGTCAAACCGACGCGCAAACGGGCTCCGGGCGGTTCATTCATCTGTCCGAAAACCATGACGGTTTTGGGGAGAACTCCGGAGCGTTGCATTTCCAGCCAGAGGTCGTTACCTTCGCGGGTACGTTCACCCACTCCGCCGAATACGGAAAAGCCGCCATGCTCGGTGGCGATATTACGAATGAGTTCTGTGATGAGCACGGTTTTCCCTACGCCGGCGCCGCCGAACAGACCGACCTTACCACCCTTGGCGTAAGGTGCCAGTAGGTCGATTACCTTGAGTCCGGTTTCAAATATCTGGGTGGCCGTGGATTGATCAATAAGTGTTGGCGCGTGGCGGTGGATGGGAAGATAATCCTTGGTTTTAATTTCGCCCAAATTATCAATAGGTTGACCCAGTAGATTTAGGACCCGGCCCAGAGTTGGACGTCCTACTGGCACGGTAATAACAGCTCCAGTATCAACCACGGTCATACCGCGGACTAAGCCATCTGTTGAAGAAAGGGCTATAGCCCGAACTGTGTTATTGCCTAAGTGTTGAGCAACCTCAAGAGTAAGGTTAGACCCTTTTGTATTATCTTTAATGTTTAGTGCATTGTAAATAGATGGCAGGTGTCCTTCGGGGAAGATTACATCTACTACCGGACCGATGACCTGTAAGATTTTACCGATTGCTTGTTCCATTTGAGGCATAGTTTATCCTTTCTTTAGTCTTTATCCTAAGTTTATCTCATTGCTTCAGCACCACCTACGATATCCAGCAACTCCTTGGTAATGCCGGCCTGGCGGGCTTTGTTGAACGAAAGCGTAAGGCTATCTATAACTTCGGAAGCATTCTCAGTGGCGTTGCGCATAGCCAGCATCCGTGCCGAATGTTCGCTGGTCACGGCTTCTAATAACATCTGATAGAATATTACGTTGATATAACGTGGTAATAATAGCCTGATAATCTGTTGGGATTCAGGTTCAAACAGGCAGTCGATTGACTGTTTGTCTGATTCCATTAAGCTGTTGACCTGTATAGGCAGGAACTGTTTGACCCGGACTTTGGAGATCATGGCGTTAACAAACTCGCTGTAAACAACCCATATTTCCCGGTGACGGATGGCATCGGGCCGGAGTTCTTTGAGTACGGGTTTTATAAGGTCCTGGGCGAACGCCAATGTTATGTCTATCGGCAGATTTAAGCAGGATGACTTTATCGGTACGCCCCGGTGGTGGAAGTAGTCGTAAATCTTGCGGCCGATAGTTATTATTTCCGGGTTGTTCTGCTGTGAGGTGAAATTAACCGCAGTTCGTATGATATTAGCGTTATAGGAGCCGCACAGCCCTTTGCCGGAGGTTATCACGATAATAGTCTTAAGGTTCGGGGTGGCGGACAGCTCGGACAGGGATATTGTTTTGGGCTCGTCGTGCGAAATCAAGTGAGCGTATTCGGATGGTATCTTACCGGCTGAGGCGGCCAGCAAACGACCCAATGCATGGGTTAGCCGTGCTGTATAAGGCCGAAGGGTCAAAAGTTTTCCCTGGGCCTTTTTCATCTTGGCGGCCGAAACCATTTCCATGGCCCGGGTTATCTTCTTAATGTTGTTAACGCTTCTTATTTTGCGTTTTATGGTTCGGGTATTAGCCATATTTATGATTTATAGCCTGGCAGTTTCTGCGTGGTTTTGTTTAAATTCTTCAAGCGCTTTCTTTATTTGTTCGGCAGTCTTGTCTTCGAGTTTCTGTGTCTTTTTTATTTCCTGACTGATACCCGGATGGCTTTCCTCCACGAATTTGAGGAACTTGGTTACAAACGGACGAACCGTTTCTATGGGCAGGGAATCAAGCAGGCCGGCGGTGCCGATATAGATGGATACCACCTGTGTTTCTAGCGGCAGGGGGACATATTGTGGTTGTTTAAGTATTTCGACTAAGCGTTCACCGCGGATGAGCTGTGCTTGAGTAGCTTTATCCAGATCTGAGGCAAACTGGGCAAAAGCAGCCAGGGCGCGGTATTGGGCCAGCTCCATCCTGAGCCGGCCGGCCACTTTTCTCATAGCATTGGCTTGAGCCGATCCGCCTACCCTGGAAACCGAAAGCCCGACGTTTATGGCCGGACGGACGCCGGCATAAAAAAGGTCTGATTCCAGGAAGATCTGGCCGTCCGTGATAGAAATAACGTTAGTCGAGATATAGCCCGATATATCGCCGGCCTGTGTTTCTACGATGGGTAACGCGGTTAATGATCCGGCGCCTAGCTCGTCGGACAGTTTTGCAGCTCGTTCTAGAAGTCTGGAGTGAAGATTGAATATATCACCGGGGTAGGCCTCGCGGCCGGGTGGGCGACGCAACAACAGTGATAGCTGTCGGTAGGCGACCGCGTGTTTGGACAGGTCATCATAAATGACCAATGCGTGTTGTTTGTTATCGCGAAAATACTCGCCCATGGCGCAGCCGGCATATGGAGCTATATAAAGGAGGGGTGCCGGGTCGCTGGCGTTGGCGCAAACAACGATGGAATATTTCATGGCGCCGTGTTTTTCCAACGTGTCTACGATAGACGCGACAGTTGATGTTTTTTGCCCGATAGCTACGTATATGCAGAGGACATCGCTTTCTTTCTGATTGATGATGGTATCGATGACCAAGGCTGTTTTACCGGTCTGGCGGTCGCCGATTATAAGTTCTCTTTGCCCGCGTCCGATGGGTATCATAGAGTCGATGGCTGTCCAGCCGGTCTGGAGCGGTTCTTTGACTGGCTGGCGCTGGACGACGTTGGGCGAGCCGCCTTCGATGGGCTTGAATTCGCTGGTGACGATGGGGCCTTTGCCGTCAAGCGGGGCGCCCAGGGCGTCGACCACCCGGCCAATAAGAGCTTTGCCGACCGGCACCTGTGCAATCCGTCCGGTGCTCCGGACGGAATCACCTTCTTTTATAAAGCTGCTATCGCCCAGAACCACGCAGCCGATGTTGTTTTCCTCAAGGTTGAGGGCCATGCCGTAGATGGCTGCTTCCTGTGATTTGGTTGTCTGGGTTGATGGTACGAACTCGACCAGCTCGCCGGACATGACCTTATCCAGTCCGTAAACGCGGGCGATGCCGTCGCCGACCTGTAGGACGGTGCCCACGGTTTCGGTCTGAAGCCTGGCTTCGTATTTTGAGATTTCGCCTTGGATGATATTAGTTATTTCTTCGGGCTTTATCTGCATATTTACATCCTTACTCTGGCGGTTTTAGCGTTAGCGAATTACTGCCAGGCATAGTCGACTGTAACTCACTACGCCTGCCTACTGTAGGCAGGTTCTAACAGCCGAACTATTAATTAAACATATGTTCTTTCATGTATCGCAAGCGTCCTTTGACCGAGCCGTCCAGGACGGTGTCGCCCAACTGGATGAGCATCCCGCCCAGGAGTGATTTATTCAGCTCGGATTTGAGGACGATTTTTTTTCGGGTTATGATGTTTAGCTTAGCCAGGAGCGTGTTTTCTTCAGAAGCGCTTAGCGGAAAGGCAGAGGTAACTTTGACCCGGATGATATTCTGCGCTTCGTCCGAAAGTAGCCCGTAAATTTCAGTAATATCGGGTAATAGGTCAAACCTTTTTTTTATAATGAGTGTTTTTAGGAATTCCATAGTGTTGGGTGACAACTTGTCTGTAAACATTCGCTCAAGAAGTGACTTTTTTTCCTGTTCGGAAATCAATGGATTCAGGATAATTCTAGGCAGGCTGGAGGTTAGGTAGACCTTAAGGGCGAGGAGCAGTTCCTCGCCGGTTTTACCGACGATATTTTTATTTTGCGCGATTCTAATCAGCGCGCTGGCGTAACGTTTGGCGATATTGGCGTTTATCATTAGTTATTTGCCCAGGGGCTTTTGTCCGAGTTCATCAAGGAAAGAAGCGACCAACCGGGTATTGGTTTTCTCGTCCAGCTCTTTATCAATCACCTTCTCGGCGGCCTGGATGGCCAGCGAGGCGATTTCGTTGCGAAGCTCCTTTATGGCCTTGGTTTTTTCCTGATCAATTTCGTCCTTAGCTTTGCGGATAATATTATCGGATTGGAGGTGGGCCTCGGAAATTATGCCCGTCTTGGCCGACAGGCCTTCCTTTATGGCGGCTTGGATTTTTTGATAGCTTTCTTTCTCTATCTGGTTGAGTTTAGCCTGGTATTCGTCAGTAAGCCTGGAGATTTCCTTTTTATCCAACTCAATCTTGTCAAAAGTACCCTCTATTTCCTTTTTACGGTTATCCAGGTGTTCCAGGATCCGGCTAAAAAGGAATTTCTTAAGGACCAGAAAAAGGATTATGAAGTTGATAACCAGCAAAATGATAACCTGAATCTGCCCGCCCATGGCATTAAAAAAATTACTTAAAGCCTGCATAATATTTTTCTTCCCGCTTGTTGATTCGGGGCTTAGAGTATTTAGCCGTGCATCCCTAAGCCCCGAGTCTTATTCTTTTTAGTGAGCGCCGCCCTTTGCTTTCTCGGCTTCGTAAGTTTCGGTCATTTTCTGGGCTTCCAATCCGTCCTTGCCGTACTTGGCGTTAATCATTTTATCCAGGCTGCCCTGCAGGAAGATACCGGTAACCAACAGGGTATAGATAACCAGGGTTTCAATCAGCGCCAGACCGACGATAAGCGATGTGAAAATTCTGCCGCCTGCTTCTGGTTGCCGGGCCATGGCTTCAACCGCGCCGCTGATAGCCCGTGATTGGCCGATTGCCCCGAACGCCGCCGCGATTGCCATGCCAATGCCAATGGTTAATGCCGTCATTGATATATCCACTATTTCTCACCTCCTTTTTTTGAACCTGTTAGGGGCTTTTCGATGTTTATCGAAAAAGACCGCTATAAGTTCTTAGACCCCGTATTAGCGGGGCATTTATTTTACACACAGTGTTCAATTTTATTCATGTGCTGTTAAAAGCATTATGTAAATTGATGAAAGCGCGGTGAACACGAATGCCTGAAGGAATGAAGTGAATACCGCGAAGAACATCATCATTAATTGGAGCGGAAGCGAAGAGAAACCCATATTAACCAAGGACAAAATAATCGAGTCTTCGCCGGATATATTGCCATACAGCCTTATGGAAAGCGACAGGGGTTTTATCAATTCGCCCAGGATGTGAAGTGGGAACATCATGGGCACCAGAACCCACATAATCAGCCCTTTAGGCGATCCGGCCAGGTGCTTAAAGTATCCCAGGAATCCGCTAGATTTGATGCCGTAAATCTGGACCATAAAAATGACGACCAGCGCCATGGAAATAGTGCAATTCCAGTTGGCAGTGGGCGACATCAAGCCGGGGATTAAACCCATAATATTAAGGCAGAATATAAAAATAAACGAGGTGCCCAGCAGGCCGAGATATTTCCGGCCGCCGTGGCCCATTAATGAATCAAACATGTTGCCCAGCTTGTCGACAATTACCTCTATCAACGCCTGCAAACGATTTGGCGTATTCTTTAGGTGGCGGGTGGCAATAAGCGAAAACAACACCAGTCCGAACATTATCAACCAGCTGATGACAATAACCTGAAAATAAATCAAGCCGGATTCTCCCTTGAGGAATTCGGGTAATAGCCCGCTGCCTGAAAGCTTACTATATAGGGGAGACAGAATCGATGGAGGATGATGCTGACCAGCCATAAACCCTCTTAATATTTCTATTTCTTCTTGCCTGTTGCCAGAACGCCGAATATTATTGCCATCGGGGCGGTAATCAAGCCGACCGTAAAAGGTATCAACCTGAAAAATGTTGCCTTATTTAGCAAGTATAAAATCAGGCCGATAATTACCAGTTTCAGGAGAATAAATCCGGCTATTATTACCGGCTTGCCCGACCGAAAAAGGTATTTAATAATCAGTTTCCAGGTAATAAAAGGATAAAAGCCGACCAGTAAACCCGCAATTAGGTTAATTACGTTTGTTGAGTTAAATATTGGCTTCACCTAAGCTACTACCCGCCTGATACAAATAATATTCTTGAGATTTTTACCACTAATTCCCAAATGGTCAAGCAAAACTCGCCTAATTATGGGTTATTTGCGCATGAAATATATGATTTTAGCGGCGTGTTCGGTAAGAGAGGTGTAATGGAAAGCGTCTTCCAGAGTTTGTCCGATGCAGAAAAGGCCGTGTCTTTTTACCAGAACGGATGGGCTCTTTTTAAGCATTTGCGGTAGTTTGTCGGCCAGCTCTTTTGATGCGGTCGGTTTGAGGCAATTTAAAACCGGTACGCGTGGCAGCAGCAGGGAGCCCTCCAAATCAATCGGTTTTATTTCACTGTTTCGGAAAGAAAACGCCGTAGCGATAGGCGGATGGGTATGAATCACGGCTTTGGCATTCGTGTTCAGGTATATCGACCGATGGACGATTGCTTCGGTTGAGGCGGCACTGTCTTTTATTGACGGTTTAAGTCCAATAGTAATTATGTCTTTGTTGGTTAGGAATCCTTTCATCGAGCCGCGCCGGGTTATGTAAATAATATCACCACGGCGTAAAGAGATATTCCCGCTGTGTGAGGTATTGATGCCCATAGCCGCGGCGGCCTGGCCTATTTTCTGGAACTCCTTGACGATTTTAGTTGACAGACTCATAAAATTAATATATCTATGACAGCCTACCAGTTAGACGCGGGGTGGAGCAGCCCGGTAGCTCGCAAGGCTCATAACCTTGAGGTCGTGGGTTCAAATCCCACCCCCGCTACCAACTTCGACAATCAATACTCTGGCAATTTGAGCATTAGTGAATTACTGCCAGGTATAGTTATTCGTAACTCACTACGCCTGCCCGCTGTAGGCAGGTGCTAACAGCAGAACCATTAATTTTTTAGAACATCGTTCCTATTGACAGGGATATTATAAAATCGGAGGATTCTTTGTTAAGTCCCGTACCGATATTGAATTCATTGAAGAATCGGCCATCTTCACTGTAACGGATGCCGCTTTGAATAGTCAGGGGATTTTTCTTAAGTGCGTCAATTTTTCTGAAGGCATTGATATTTCCCTGAATCTGGTTTATCCAGACCAGGGTGTCAGCGGCCCGCCAGCTCAGCCCGGCACCATAATAGAACACATCCTTAGGGTTAAACAATTTGGAAAAGATGTCGACCTTGCCGGTTATGACGTATCCCAGATATGAATGAAGGTAAAGATTTGGTTTTACCGGCCTGGTTAAGTAATACGAAAGTGCGATATCGGTGCTGTCTGAGTCTATCAAGTTGTCTTTTAGCGAAAGAGGCATCTTTAAAGAAAGGCCCAGCGCCCGGGTTATTTTGGACTTCTGGTTGGTAAACGGTATTTTGATGCCTAAAATCATATTGCTCAATCCGATGCCGCCGTTGCCGGATAGATATTGATCTGTGCCGTTAGAAATCGTTACGGTGTCTTTTTCATCTATGGCCGCCGCATTAATCCGGGCTCGGAGTTCGATGCGTTCGGCGAAGCCATAACGGCCTTCAATGAATGATTCTTCATAAACCCCGCGGTAATTCACGTTCCAGCCGTCGCGGCTGGAACGAAAATTAGCCGTGGAATATTCGCCGCCGCCCTTTAGGTAAAGATATGATGGCTTTATGGTATCGGCATTTTCCAGCGATGGAATCATTATCAACGAGTGAAAAAGATTATTATTTAAGGATTCAATCGGTGCCGTAAAAAACGAAGTCAGCTCGGTATCCAGGAGTTGTTTTCTTTTCAATGAGTTTTCTGCCGAGGCAACAGAGGATATAATTGCCAGGATTAAAACACAGGCAAAAATCGAAAATCTTTTCATCACAAACTCCTTAGCGGCCGTGCGCAAGAACGCAGGCTAATACTTTATTCGCGCCGGATTTTTTTCAGGACGCGGCTTATTTCCGATACCGTGGTGCCGGTGGTCAGTACGTCGTCAATAAGCAGGATATTTTTTCCCTTTATTTCGTCGGGCCGGGATACCGAAAAAGCATTTTTCAGGTTTTCCCGTCGTGCCAGACCATCCAGCCCGGCTTGATCTTGAGTTTCTCTTGTTTTTGTCAGGTTATCAACAGATAGTTTAATTTTCAAGATATTTGCGACTCCGTCGGCTAATAATTGTGATTGATTAAAGCCGCGTTCCTTTAATTTAGTTCGGTAAAGAGGTGTCGGCATGACTAAATCAATGTTTTCTTTTGATCCCGCAATAGTTTTTGTGATTAATTGGCTCAGTGGAACCGCTAACGGTTTATCTTTCTGGTATTTTAGTTTTAGGATAATATTGCGCATTACGCCTTCATAACGGGCCACCGCTAAAGCTTTGTCAAACCTGGGCTTGTTAATGGCGCAGTCTCGGCACAAGATATTGCCTCCGGTATAAGGACCTAAATCGATGCCGCATACGGGACAGGTATTAGACTGGTTTACGAAGGTTATCTCAGAGATGCATTCAGCGCAAAGATAAAAATGCTTGGTTGAACCCAGGTTTTTGCCGCATTCCAGGCAGTAGCGGGGATAAATTATATCCAGCAGGATATTAAACAGACTTGAAATGGGACCGGTCATATTAATATGCTTTATAACCAACCACCGCCCAGAATGTTTTTAAAAGTATGTTAAAATCAGACCAGAGCGACCAATTCTCGATGTAATAAATATCCAGCTTGACCATTTCTTCGAAAGAAAGTAAATTTCGCCCATTAACCTGCCATAGGCCTGTGATGCCGGGCTTTGTTTCCAGCCGCCGGAGATGCCACTCTTGGTAATTCTCAACTTCATAAGGCAGGGCCGGTCGAGGTCCGACCATGCTCATATCACCCCTGAATACATTGAAAAACTGTGGCAACTCGTCAACGCTGAAACGCCTCATGAACTTTCCGATATAGGGTATTATTCGGGGGTCGTCTTTTATTTTGTAGACAACCGGTTCGTTCTTTTCTTTATCGCTTTCAACCTCGCCTTTAATCCATTTCTCGGTGAAATCCTTATGGCCCAGCCGCGAGGCGCCTTCATGCATGGTTCGAAACTTAAGGAATGTAAAGCGACGGCCGTTCTGTCCGACCCGTTTTTGCAGGAAAAGAACCGGTCCGGGAGATATGATTTTGATGAGCAGGGCGATAATACCCATCGGCGCCCCCGCTAGAACAATCAGTAAAAATGAAATGATGATATCCACAATTCGTTTAATCCAGACATTCAATCCGATGATATTAGAGCGTTTTATTCCTATCAGCGGAATTCCGGCCAGGTTGTCTATCCGCATCCAATCGAGCATGACCTCATAAAGGTCCGGGACGATGCGCCACGATATTTTTGCATTAAGGCAAATTTCAACCAGCTGTTTAACCGTATCGCGGGGCGTGTCTTTGAGGGCAATCCAAACTTCGTTGATGGATTTTTCCCGGATGACTTTTCCCAGTTCGTCAAGCCTGCCGACTATGGGCAAAGCGTGGTCCGAAGCCGGGCTATCGTCCAGGAATCCGACAACTTCGTATCCGATGGGGCGTCTGGCCAATTCGTCAGCCAGGGTTATGCCCAGAGTGTTGCGGCCGACGATCAAAAGCCTGGACAAGCTTTGCGAACCTTTGAGTATTTGGTGGCGAATCCATCTAAAGAGCATGCGGGAAAATATTCCGCCGGCAACCGCGAGCATCGCGAAAAGCAGCACCAGCGCCCGGGAATAGGAGACTTCGCGGTAAAAGAACAAAACAGCCATGGCCAGCAGTATGCCGACTATAGACCCTTTTATAAGCGCCAGGAATTCTTCCGAACCTTTGAGCGTCGAATTGTAAAGTCCGCTGAAGCGATAGGCGATAAGCCAAATAACTATGGCGTAAGGTATCAGGTGCATGTGTTCGCTGAACGTGCCTTGTCTTTCAAACAGGCTTTTAGCGAGATTGAATCTGGTAAAAACGGCGATATGAAACGTCGCGGTTATCGAAAAGATATCCGCGATAAACAATAAGATTTTGTATGAACGTTCGCGCTGAGCAATCATGTTTTTCAGGAATTCCAGCCGGATATCCGGCGATAGTAACGGACAAATTAATTAGCTCTTATCGAGAATATGGCTTTTTAGACAGGCCGGTAACGCACTCAAGGTTCTTGGTTTTATTGTGTACCCGGGCCGGATTGCCGTAAGCTACGCTGTAGGCCGGGATGTCGCGGCTGACTACCGAGCCTGAACCGATTACCGCGCCCGTTCCAATCGTAACGAATGGCAATATAGTGCTGTTAACGCCTATCTGAGCGCCTTTTTTGATAATAGGTCCGCGCATGCATTTGCCGGATGATTCACAGCCCGGATGTATGTCGTTGGCTATGCTGACGCCCGGTGCGATAAAGACGTTATCTTCAATTACCGTGAACTGGGCGATGTAAACATTGGAATGTATTTTTACATTATCGCCTATTCGGCAGCCGTAATCTATGATTGAATTGCTCCAGATGGAAAGGTGGTCGCCGATAGTGTTTTCTTCGCGGATAATGACGTTATGGCCGGTAGCCAGGCTAGTGCCGATGTTTGAGCCGGAGTAGATGACGCTGCCTGAGCGGATATATGCGTTGTTGCCGATAGTTAAAGTATGGTCAGCGATCTTGCGGGGCGTTTTATAACCCACCAGGGCGCCTTTTTCCACGGTGCAACCCCGGCCCATTTTAACTTTGACCTGGTTATTCTTTTTCATATAGCGCAGGTATAAATTATTTGTAGGGCGCTGTCAATTAAAACTATCGGTCCAATAAAAAAGGGGCGGCATTTTCAGCCGCCCCTTTTAAGGGTTGGATTCGTATTTATTTCCGAGCTTGTTTCATTAAGTCTATTTCGGTCTTGTAGCCGGTGATAATGTTGGCCACTACCGACGGATCGGCCAGCGTGGAGATATCGCCCAGGTCGGTGGTTACGCCTTCGGCCACTTTCCTGAGAATACGCCTCATTATCTTGCCGCTACGGGTCTTGGGCAGGCCCGGTGCAAACTGGATGACATCCGGCTTGGCAATCGGCCCGATGACTTTATTGATATGCACGGATAGTTCTTTCTTGATATCTAAAGAACCTTCAATGCCGCCTTTGAGGGTGACATAGGCATAAATGCCCTGGCCCTTGATGTCGTGCGGATAGCCGACCACGGCTGCTTCAGCCACCTTGGGATGCGCCACCAGGGCGCTTTCCACTTCGGCCGTGCCGATACGGTGTCCGGAGACGTTGATGACGTCATCCACCCGGCCCATCAGCCAGTAGAAACCTTCCTCGTCCAAACGAGCGCCGTCGCCGGTGAAATAAACGCCAGGGAAACGGGTGAAGTAGGTGTCAAAGAAGCGTTTGGGATCCTTGTAGACGCCTCTCATCATGCCCGGCCAGTCCTGCTTGATGACCAGGTATCCGCCTTCGTTGGGCTTGACCTTCTTGCCCTCGGTATTGACCACTTCCGGGACCACGCCGAAGAACGGCATCGAAGCCGAACCAGGCTTGACCGGAATCGCGCCCGGCAGCGGAGTAATCAGGATGCCGCCGGTCTCGGTCTGCCACCAGGTATCCAGAATCGGGCAGCGGCCTTTGCCGACGTTGTTGTAATACCACATCCAGGCTTCGGGGTTAATCGGTTCGCCCACGCTGCCTAAAATCCTCAAAGAAGGCATGGCGTGCTTCTTGGCCCATTCGTCGCCGGCTCCGGCCAGCGCTCTGATGGCTGTCGGTGCGGTGTAGAAGGTGGTGACATTGTGCTTCTCGACCACTTCCCAGAACCGGTCCGGCTTGGGATAAGTCGGGATGCCTTCGAACATTACTTCGGTGACGCCGGCGGACAGCGGTCCGTAGACGATGTAGCTGTGCCCGGTTACCCAGCCGATATCGGCCGTGCACCAGAAGATGTCTTCCTTATGGCAATCGAATATGTACTTAAAGGTCAGATAGGTGTAAACCAGGTATCCGCCGGTGGTATGCACCACGCCTTTGGGCTTGCCGGTGCTGCCCGAGGTATACAGGAAGAACAGAGGGTCTTCCGCGTCCATTTCTTCCGGCTTGCAATAATCGGCGATATCCTTTTCGTTCATCAGGTCATGCCACCAGGCATCGCGGCCCGGTTTCATGTTGACGTTGCCGTGGTCCCGCTTGAAAACTATCACCTTCTTGACGGTCGGTGATTTTTCCAGGGCCTTGTCGGCGGTTTCCTTCATGGGGATGTGCTTGCCGCCGCGGAAGCCGATGTCCGAGGTGATCATCAGCGACGAGGCGCAGTCGTTCATCCGGTCAATCAGGGCTTCGGCGCTGAATCCGCCGAACACTACGCTGTGGATGGCGCCCAGCCTGGCGCAGGCCAGCATGGCCACCGGCAGTTCCGGTACCATCGGCAGATAGATGGTGATGCGGTCGCCCTTTTTCACGCCCTGCTTCTTGAGCACGTTGGCGAACTTGTTGACTTGCTTGTAAAGATATTCGTAGGTCAGTTTATGGCTCTCGCCGCCGTCCGTTTCCCAGATGATGGCGACCTTATTCTTGGTGTCGCTTTCCATGTGACGGTCCAGGCAGTTGTAAGAGACGTTCAGCTTGCCGCCGGTGAACCACTTTATGTCGGCCTTGGCAAAATTACTGTCGCGCACCTTGGTCCATTTCTTAAACCAGTGCAGCTCGGAAGCCTGTTTGCTCCAGAAACCATCCACGTCCTCGATGGATTCCTTGTACATCTTCTGGTATTCAGCCATGCTCTTGATGAAGGCCTTATCCGAAACCGACTTGGGCGGCTCGAACTTGCGCTTCTCGTCCATTACCGACGAAATAGTCGTTGCATCGATCAGTTCATCGGCTTCCTTCTTCTTGTCGCATTTTCCACAACTCATATCAATCCTCCTTCTATTAATTGAAAATTTGCTATAAACGAGCCAGTGAAGATATTATATCCATTAAATTGTTCAAGTAAATTAAGCTATTTTCTGGAATGGGTCTAGTCATTTCTTAATCACGTAACCCTTGAGCAGCCGGTCGTCCTTTTCCATGCCCAGGAACTTGTGTCCGGCCAGATCGCACCAGTTAGGCAGGTCGCTTTCAAAACCAGGATCATCGGCTATGACTTCCAGCGTCTGGCCCGGTTTCATCCCGTCTATCTCCTGTTTGGTCTTTACGATGGGCATCGGGCAGAACAGGCCAACGCAGTCTAATGTTTTGTCAGACTTCATATAAACAGATTTATTTTGGATTTGCTCGCCTCGGCCAGGTAGGTCGACGCGCCGGCAAACTTGTCCACCTCGGGCCGGAGGTGTTCCTTGCCCAGCCCGAGCACGCCGCAGCTGGTGGTGCAGGCGATGTATTTGACCTTCAACTCCCGGGCCGCGGCCATCAGCTCTTCCAGCGAAGCCATCCGCGATTTCTTCATCAGCCGCCGCATCATCCAAGGGCCCAGCCCGAATATGTTCAGCCTGCTTATCGGCAGCGCCGCCGTGCTCATCAGGTTGAACATCTTCTGCATTATTCCCTGCGACGGGGTGACGGCGTACTTATTCCGCTTGAGGACGTTCAGCCCCCAGAAGGTAAAAAATATAACCGCCTCCATGCCGCTGGCCGCGGCCGTGGTGGCCAGCGTAAACGCGGCGATGGCCTTGTCCAGCTCGCCCGAAAACAGGATGATGGTCATCCTTTCCCGATTATCAGCATCGCTCATAAAATCCTGCTCATTCGCGTGCATTCGTGTTAAACGGTTCCCGGCTACGTCTCACAGCTTTCGTGGTCATGGTCGAAATCGGTGCCCGGCCCGGCCGCCTTGCGCTGACCGGTCTTCTTGAAATATGCGTAGAGCGGCGACATATCCCGCAGTTTCTGGACTATCGGCGGGAATTCACTCAGGATATAATCGATGTCCGTGGTCGAATTATATTTGGACAGGGTCATCAGCACCGAGCCCTGGGCCACAGCCGGGTCCAGCTTCAGCGCCGCCAGCACGTGCGACATCTTCAGCGCCTTGGACGAACAGGACGAGCCGCTGGAAACATAAATGCCCTGGCCGTCCAGGAATAACAGCATCGACTCGCCCTCGATGAACTCGATGGAAAAATTGACGTTATTGGGCATGCGCTTTTCCGGATGTCCGTTGAGATAGGCGTACTCTATCTTACCGGGCAGTTCGGTCATCAGCCGGTTACGCAGAACCAGCACCCTGGCCAGGTTGTCGGCCATCTCGGCCCTGGCGATGGCGCAGGCCTTGCCCAGCCCGACTATGGCCGGGATGTTCTCGGTGCCGGCCCGGCGCCCGTTCTCCTGGATGCCGCCGTCTATCTGGGGCGTCACCCGCACGCCTTTCTTAATGTAAAGCGCCGCCGCGCCGCGCGCCCCGTGAAACTGCGACCCGGCCAGCGACAGCATATCCACGCCAAGTTTGCTCACGTCCACCGGTATCGTCCCGGCCGAACAGACCGCGTCGGTATGGAAAAGCACCCCCTTGCTCCGGGTGATTTTTGATATCTCCTCTATCGGCTGGATGGTGCCGATTTCCGGGTTGGCCTGCTGGACCGAGACCAGCACTGTATCCTTGCGGATAGCATTGCCGACATCGTCCGGCGACACCAGCCCGTATTTGTCCGCCGCTACCGCCGTCACCTCGAAACCGGACTGCTCCAGCCGTTTGGCCGCGTTAAGAACCGAAAAATGTTCTACATTGGATATGACGATGTGTTTGCCCTTGTCGGCATTAGCCTGGGCCGCGCCCTTGACGGCCAGGTTGTTCGATTCCGAACCGCACGAGGTGAAATAAATCTCCTCGTCCTTGGCGTTGATAAGTTCGGCCGTCAGGTGCCGGGCGGCGTCCAGCGCCTCGCGCGTCTTCGAGCCCAACGAATGCATGCTCTGGGCGTTGCCGTAAATCTCCTTCAGGAACGGCAGCATCTCGTTATAGACCCGCTCGTCCATCCGGGTGCCCGAATGGTTGTCCAGATAAACCTGTTTCATAAGTTCACCTTTAGTTTGAGTCCATATTTAATTACAAGATGATTTTAGCGGGAAATTCCCTAAAAGTCAAGATTATTAGTGGCAGTTCGACCAAAGGGAGTTACTGCCACTTATCCCGATGAGCGAAGCATCATCGGGGCTAGTGCCGGTTTTTGACCAAAGGGAGTTACTGCCACTTATCCCGATGAGCGAAGCATCATCGGGGCTAGTGCCGGTTTTTGACCAAAGGGAGTTACTGCCACTTATCCCGATGAGCGAAGCATCATCGGGGCTAGTGCCGGTTCGACCAAAGGGAGTTACTGCCACTTATCCAGTCCGCAGGACTGGGCTAATGCCGGTTCGCCCCCCGCCTAGGCGGGACAGCAGAGCATCCTGCAAGGATAAACTCCGCGAGCTGGAGGTACTTTTTCCTTGACCCCGTATCAGCACAGAATACAATACAGTGATTATAATTAAGGAAGGAGCGGATTTATGATAAAAGAGTTTAAAGAGTTTGCCATGCGGGGCAACGTTTTGGATATGGCCATCGGCATCATCATCGGGGCCGCCTTCGGAAAAATCATTACCTCCATCGTCAGCGATGTGCTCATGCCGCCCATCGGCCTGCTTCTGGGCAAAGTTGATTTCTCCAACCTTTTTGCCGTCCTTTCAGGCGATGCCGCCGGCAAGACCGTCAATACTTTGGCTGAAGCCAAAGCCGCCGGGCTGGTAACCATCAATTACGGATTGTTCATCAACACCGTCATAGATTTCGTGATAGTCGCCTTTGTGATATTCATGCTCATCCGGCAGGTCAACCGGCTCAAAAAGGCCGACGTCAAGGCTCCGGCCGCGCCCAGCACCAAAGAATGCGCCTATTGTTATTCGGCCATTCCGCTCAAGGCTGTGCGCTGTCCGAACTGCACCTCCGAGCTTAAGGCATAGCCCGGAATGTAATCAAGAATTTCTTGCATAAATTTAGGGGTTTGTTATACTCCCAGCAGTTTTATTTGTTGTAGATCTGTGAAAATTAAGAATAAATACGGCCCTGAAGTATCATTTCTTAAAATGCTGCTGCAACACATAAAGATCTCGGGGTGACGCAAAGTTACCCTGCTCAAGCTTCAGGGCCTTGTTCTCTTAAATCCCGTCCCGATGTAAAATCGGGACGGGATATTTTATCATTTTCTTTTATCAAACATTATTTCCAGCTGTTTAATTTCGGTGTGTTTAGGTGAATGCCACGTCCAGTATCATCATCACCAGGAATCCGGCCATGGTACCGAGCGTGGCGATGTCGGGGTGGTCGTCCTGCTGTGATTCGGGGATGAGTTCTTCCACGACCACGAACATCATGGCGCCGGCCGCGAAGCCGAAGGCGTAGGGCAGGAGGGAGTTGACCATCGTTACGGCCACCACGCCGATGACGCCGCCCAGCGGTTCGGTCAGCGCCGAGAGCTGTCCGTACCAGAAGCTTCGCCCGCGCGTCATGCCCTGGCGGTGGAGCGGAAAAGAAATGGCCATGCCTTCGGGTATGTTCTGGATGCCCAGGCCGAGCGTCAATATTAATGCCAAAGGCAGGGCCGCGGCCGGCGCGCCGGAGGCCATACCGCCGAAGACCACGCCGATGGCCAGGCCTTCGGGAAAATTATGCAGGGTTATGGCCAGCATCAGCAGGACGCTCTGGCGCCAATGCGTCTTGATGCCTTCGGCTTTGACTTCGGGCAGTCCGATATGCAGGTGAGGCAGTATCCGGTCAATCGATGATATGGCCAGGACGCCGACGGTGAACCCGATGGCCGCCGGCAGCCAGGCCGGCAAAGGCCCGGACCGGGACATCTGTATGGCCGGGTCGAGCAGGGACCAGATGCTGGCTGCTATCATCACTCCGGCCGCGAATCCGAGCATGCCGTTCATGAATTGGCGGTTGACGCTTTTGGTTATGAATACCAGCGACGCGCCCAGGGCCGTCATTCCCCAGGTGAATGCCGTGGCAATAAGCACTTGGGACATCGGACTGAGCGAGGTGAATGTTTCCAGCATGCTTTATGAATATCAACCGGCCAGGAATTCGTCCATCAATTCGGTGATTTTTATTTTGTCGTGCGGCTGTTTGGCCAGGGCCGGGCCTTTCAATGCCGGCACGCGCTGGTGATAGGGCGTTTTGTCCTTGCGGTAAACCAGCCCGATGGGAATTTTATCGCCCCATTGGAGCGATTTGTCAAAGGCCTTGAGCCGGTCGGCCGGGTCGTAACCGGGCTCCTGGTTGACCTTATAAACCCGTTCGCGGTACCATTTGTAGGTATTGGTCTTGTTAAATGTAACACAGGGCTGGAGTATGTCCACCAGGGCGAAACCCGGATAGGCCGCGGCTTCTTTTATCAGCCCGGACAGGTGCTCGATGTCGCCGGCGAATCCGCGGGCCACGAAGCCGCAGTCCAACGCGATGGCCACGGCCAGCGGGTTGAACGGCGACAGCAGCACGCCGTAGTTCTGCACCTTGGTGACCATGCCGGCGTCCGATGTCGGCGATGCCTGGCCTTTGGTCAGCCCGTATATCTGGTTGTCGTGCACCAGCAGGGTGATGTCGACGTTGCGGCGGATGGCGTGGATGAAGTGGTTGCCGCCCTCGCCGTAGTTGTCGCCGTCGCCGCCCACGGCGATGACGGTCAGGTCTTTGTTGGCTATCTTGCATCCCTGGGCGACCGGCAACAGCCGGCCGTGCAGGCCGTCGAAACAGTTGCAGTTAAGGTAGTGGGGCAGTTTGGACGCCTGGCCGATGCCGGAAACCAACAGCACTTCGTGCGGCGCTTTGGACATGTCAACCAGCGCCTTCTTGACGGCGTTCAGGATGCCGAAATCGCCGCATCCCGGACACCAGGCTGGCTTGCTATTATTATCGAAAGCGTTCATAATTATTTCACCACAAAGGACACTAAGGACACAAAGTATTAGATTAGTTTGGCCTTAACCTGCTCAAGCAATTCTTCCACCATAAACGGCAGGCCGTCGTACTTGTTTACATTATATATGTTGGACATGCCGGTCTCGTTGCGTATCAGCCGGGCCAGCTGGCCGGTGGCGTTGTTTTCTATGACTATCAGTTTCTCAACCCCTTTGGTCAGCCGGATGAATTCGTCCTTGGGGAACGGCCAGACCTGTTTGAAGTGCATCAAGCCGGTCCGGTATTTATCATTGAGCAGTTGGGCGGCCTCTTTGCATACGCCGTAGTTCGAGCCCCAGCAGACCAGCAGGTTCTTGGTTTTGTCGTTCACCTCCACCGATGGCGCGATGACCTCTTTGTTCAGCCGGTCGTATTTACGCAGGCGCTTGTCGACCATATCGGTCCGGACGTCGAGGTCCTCGGTCAGGTGGCCGTCCTCGGTGTGCTCGTCGCTGTCAACCACCACCGGGTGCCGGGACTGGCCGGGCAGGGCCCGGGGCGAGATGCCCGACGGTGTTATCTGGTAACGCTTGTATTCGCTCAGCTTGGCCAGCTCTTCGTCGGTCATTATATATTTTGTAGTATCAACCTCATCGATGTTGAATGGCTCGAAATCCTGGTAGGCATCGGCCAGGTATTGGTCGGTCAGCACGAATACCGGTATCTGGTATTTGTCAGCTATCTGGAATGCCCGGGCCGTCAGGTAGAAACATTCCCGGGCATTGCCCGGAGTGAATATGGCCCGGGGAAATTCGCCGTGTCCGGCGTAGAGCGCGTATTCCAGGTCGGACTGCTCGGTCCGGGTTGGCAGGCCGGTAGCCGGGGCCGGCCGCTGTGCCAGCCCGATAACGATGGGCGTTTCGGTCATGGCCGCCAGGCTCAGGCCTTCGATCATCAGGGCGAACCCGCCGCCGGAGGTGGCCGTCATGGCCCGGGCTCCGGTGTATGACGCGCCCAGCGCCATGTTGATGGCCGCTATCTCGTCCTCGGCCTGCTCGACCACCACGCCCATCCGCTCGGAAGCCTCGACCATATAATTGAGGATGCCGGTGGACGGGGTCATCGGGTAGCCGGAGTAGAACTTGCATCCGGCCGCCAAAGCGCCCAGGGCGATAGCCTCGTTGCCGGTAGGTAAGATGCTTTTGCCGGCACCCGCTTTCCTTGCCAGTGGATAAGGGCATTGCGAGTGTAATTTACGGACGAAGTCGAACCCGGCCCGGGCGGCCTTGAGGTTCTTGTCCACCGTTTCGGCGTGCTTGCCGGCGCCGAAGAATCCGGACAGGGTCTTGGCCAGGATATCGAAATCACAGCCGACCAGGCCGATGACGGCGCCCATAGCCACCGAGTTGGCGAACAGCTTCTCGCCGCCGGCCTCCGCGGCCATATTCTCCATGGGCAGGGCGATGGTGTTCGGCCCGGTTGCGGGTTCCTTCATAGCGTCGCTGTTGCAGATGACGAAACCGCCGGGCGCGATGTCATTGCGGTAAAGCCGGAAGGTCTGGTCATCCATGGCGATGAGGAAGGTAATGGTTTTAGTGGCCGCTCCGATTGGTTGGTCCGAGAATCTTAAATAGAAAGACGAATGTCCGCCCCGGATACGCGATTCGTAATCCTGGACGGTAAAAATATGATAGCCGGCAGAGCAGAAGGTTTTGGCCAGGATATACCCGACACTCTGAAGCCCCTGCCCTGCCTCGCCCCCGATTTTGAGGGAATAGTCTGCCATGAAAGTTACTTCTTCTTGCCCTTCTTGGCTTTTGGCTTGGGTTTATTGCATCCACAACCGCATCCACTCATCGTAATCACCCGCCTTTCTCTTAGTGCCAGTTAGAGCAAAGCGAGTTACTGGCACTTTCAGCCAAAGGCTGATCAGCCTCCGGCTGAAGATCCAGTTATAAGCTGAGCTTAACTGGATACATACCTCGCTTTAAGTTACGAACTCTCGGATATTTCTATCAGCGCTTATCCTTACAGAAGGCTTTGCTCTCTGCGAAAATCCGCGTACTATTTAACGTTAAATCTCCTCCAGCAGGCTGATGAATGTATCGTGATGGTCTTCCTCGTCGCTCAGGATATTCCGAAAGAGCTGCTTGGTGACCTCGTCATCGTCCTTGGACGCCTGCTTGATAATCTGGTTATAGAGGGTGATGGCGCCTTCCTCGTCCTTTACGTCGCGGGCAATCATTTCTTTGAGTGTCTTGCCGACTAGGATAGGTTCCGGCTTGGTGGTGGGCATACCGCCCAGATAGAACAGCCGCTCGGCGATGGATTCGGCGTGCTTCATTTCCTCCACCGCGATGTCCTTAAGCGAATCCTTCACGGCGAAATGCTTTACGCCGCTCCAGAGCACGTGCTGCCACATATACTGTATCGATACCTGCATTTCCCGGGCAATCGCTTTGTTCAGCAGATCCAACATCTGCTGAGATGTCTTTCTGGCCATAAACGCTCACTTTCTCTTGGTAAGCTGATTTAACGGATTAAGCCGAATAATATAATCAGCTATATCAGCTGAATCCGCTTACAGCAAATTCTCTTGGTCGCACATTTTCACCACAAAGAGCTCTCTGTGTACTCTTTGGCTAATTATCGGCTTAACCCCATTTCCCCTTGCTGATATGGGTTTGGATTTCGGCCTTGATTTTCTGCTTGGCAAATGCGGCATCGGTCTTGAGCTGGTTGAAAATCAGGACACAGGCCGGGTCGAGGTTATCAGCGATGCCCTTATCGGCCAGCTTGATGACCTTGCTCATCATTGCTTCCAGTTTCATATGCAGGTCATTGGTCAGGCGCGACTTGTCTATAAGCTGGGCCTTATCATCCGGGATGAGGTTGAACTTATCCTTGGTGGCGCCGCATTTGGGGCACTTGTCGGGCGGATTCTCGCCGTCCCAGACATAGCCGCAGGTCCCGCAAAACCACTTCTTCATATTTGGGTACCTCCATTGTAAGCTGATTTAGCGGATATAGCAGATAAAACAATCAGTTAAATCTGTTCAATCCGCTTACAGCAATTTCTTCGTATTAATCTTTTACTATAAAAATAAATTATCCGAGTTTATCTGTGTAATCTGTGGCTCTACATTTTCTGGAACTGGTCCTTAGCCGAGCCGCACACCGGGCAGACCCAGTCATTGGGCAATGCTTCGAACGGCGTACCCGGCCCGATGTTGTGGTCCGGGTCGCCCTGCTCGGGGTCATAAACATAGCCGCAAGTAACACATTGCCATTTCGTCATAAGATATTGAATATATACTATAATTTTATAATAGTGTCAAGTAAACTATTTTCCGGACAGCCGTTTTGTTATCTCGGCCACGTGTTTACCCTGGAATCGCAACGGGGTTCAGGCCGGCAACAATGAATATCAGGCGCTTTTTGTGCCCAGTATTCGATTGAGTTCTATCTCAGTTGACTTTGCCTGATTCGGCTTGCTGCACTTTTTATATATCTCGATTAATACACGCAGGAGTATCAGGTATTGCGGATGCTTCTCGCCTAATTTGTTTTTCTCAATAATATTTAACGCTTGTTTGCAGGTTGCTTCAGCTTCGTCATATTTATGCATTTCCAAGTAAATATCAACTATATATTTCATAATCGGCCCAAGCGCTATATCGTTATCGCCTAGAACATCCTTTCTTATCTTTAAAGCATCTTGGTAATATGAAATGGCCTGGGCATAATCTTTTTTGGAATAATAGAGTCCACCCAGATAACTTCGTTGATTGGATGCCTGGACGCTTTTTGGTTTAAAATGCTTTTCCGTAAGCGATAGCGCTTCCTTATAGAGTGCTTCGGCTTTAATAAACTCGCCTATGCCGGCTTCGTAGATAATGGCAATTTCATTTAGAATCTCAACCAGCATGTAGGAATCTTTTCCGTAGGTAGTTCTCATTATTTGAAGTGCCCGATTAAAGAGGTTTTCGGCTGTGGCCAGGTCGCCCTTACGTAAATATAAAGAAGCCATTGAATTTAAATGGGGCACCAGCTTCTGGTGATTTTTACCGAGGGTTTTCTCAGCGTTGTCCAGCGACAGATGCATTTTTTCCAACTCGTCATTGTACTGTTTTGACTTTTCGGGCTCGGATTGTTTGGGTGTGGCCGTTGGTTTTACTTTTGCCGGCTCACTTTTCGGCGGAATTATTTCAGCAGGTGAAATGGCGCTTATCTGTACCAGTTTTTCCGAGTTGATAAGGCAGGTAACCCGGTCTGTTTTGATGTTCTCAAGGGCTCCAAGAAATTCTTCGGCGGTTTGGTATCTTTTATCGGGGTTGGAATCCAATGCCCGGCAGACTACCTGCCAAAGGTCATCGGCAATCGGTAAATCTTTCGGCGGTTTTAGATTGTTTGCCGTCAAGGGCGGCCGGGTTTGGGTTAATAATGTATATAATACCGCCCCCATAGAATAAATATCATGCCTGTAATCACGCTTGATATCGTTCCCGGAAAATATTTCCGGCGCCATATAAAGAGACGCCCCTAAAGGAGAGGATACTGTATTCAAACGAACGGTTCCGGCTAAGCCATAATCGCCTAATTTAACGTTATTATCCTTGATAAAGATATTGTCCGGCTTGATGTCAAAATGAACAATCTTATTGCGGTGAAGTTCCGCCAGCCCGTGTGAAATATCTTTGATTTTACTGATTGTCCAGTACGGGTGCGGCGGAACCCTTTTAGTGATTTCCGTCAGGCTCTCGCCCCAGTCCTCCATAATATAATATATTCCCAGTTCATGGTCTTCTTTGATGCTTAATACTTTCATTAGGTTAGGATGTTGGATTTGCGGCAATCTTTTGGCGGCTTCCAGTTCGGCCTTTTTGTCTTCTATGGTATCCCAGGCAAAGACCTTGATTACGTGCGTCTGGTATGTCTCCTGATGAACCGCCCTCAGGCACGCCGCCGCCGGGGTATAATAAATGTATTGCGGATCCGAATACCCCTTAAGCCGTTTCAATATTTCAGTAGGTGAATGCATAAAAAATAACAATAATACCGCTAATATGTTCTTTCAACATATCGTCGGGTCTGATTTTCCTGGCGCAGCCAGCAAAGTAGGTTTCTTCAGACAGGCTACCCGGAAGCGCCTTGTAAAACAGTTCATTTAATTCCATATGTTACATTCTACAACTAACCTTCATTTCGGACGTGATAGTAGCCACATACTTGCCCTGGAATTTGGCGATGGCCAGTTCGTTGTCGCTGGGCATCCGGGAGCCGTCCGGCCCGGCGATGGTCGAGGCGCCGTAAGGCGACCCGCCGGAGATTTCGGCCAAGGTCATCTGGCGCTTTTCGGAATAAGGCACGCCCACGATAACCATTCCGTGATGAAGCAGGGTCGTATGGAAATTGAGTATGGTCGATTCCTGCCCGCCGTGCTGGGTAGCCGACGAGACAAAGACACTGCCGATCTTGCCGATGAGCGCGCCCTTGGCCCAAAGTCCGCCGGTGGAATCCAGGAAGGCCCGCATCTGGGCGGACATCATGCCGAACCGGGTGGGTGTGCCGAAGATTATCGCATCGGCCTCGGCCAGGTTATCTACCGCTGCTACCGGGATATGGGCGAATTGTTTCTTGGCCTCCAGCGCACCCATATTAGCCAGGATATCGTCAGGCAGTGTTTCCGGGACCTGGTAGAGATTGACCTCGGCGCCGGCTACTTCACGGGCGCCGGCGGCCACCGCTTCGGCCATCCGGTAAATGTGGCCGTAGAAACTGTTAAAAATAATATTTATTTTCAGGCAGCACCTCTCTTTATTATAAAGCCGCCGAATTCAGTGAACGCCGTCGTGGCCGGGATTATTTTATCGGCCGGCATATTTTTCCGGGTTCTTCCTGAACTTCGGCGGACAATCATTACAGCAAAAATAATAAACCTCTCCTTTATATTCCAGCGCCGGCGTATCTCTGGTTACATGCACGGCGTCTTTGGTGACCGGACAAATGGCATCCAGGCCGACCTCGGAGTCTGTGATCCGGTGCGGTTTGACTTTATCGGTCGCTTCTTTGGTTTTTAATTTCATATTCCCCTCCTTCTTTTGTCGTTCAACACATTGAGTAACCGCACCCCTTGATTCTTTGTTTATAACAGACCGAGCCGGCTTCCGGCGTTATTTTAGTTTGTACCCGTTTTTCAGTTTGATTTCCCTTTCCGCCTCGAGCCAGTCGGTCATATCATTACCGTTTTTCTGTCCTTTTTTCTGGTAGAGTTCATAGGCGCGCTGCCTGATTTGTTCAGCCAGCTCCTGATGACTCAACGTCCGCATCGAGTTGTTTCGGTTGGTTTCCTGGTTTATCCTTGCCATAAAGGTCTCCTTTCAGCGCCGCCGGATCCCAGCCCGCCAGAATCATTCTGGCGGGAGGGCTGTCCGAGTCGGGCAGATTATTCCCCGGTTATTAAACAGTTTATTTTAAGCATATTATTTTATTTTAATGGACACCAAAGCCCTATCTGAATGGCGCAGAGTAAAATTATCAGCCCCGCCCTGAGCCAGGATTACATTATAAGTATTGCCAACCACCAGCACCTGGTCCTGCGGGTCGCCGGAATCAAGCGGCATCTTGAAGTTGATTTCGGTAACGCCGTTGGCTTCGGTTCCGCTTTTGGCTGTGACATTATCAATGGCATCGGCTTCATGGGTCATCATCCCGCTGCCGCAGTCATCACGAATAAAAACATTGCCGTTGCTGACATAGCCGATGATGATATTAGCGTCTTTCATGCCCACGCTCGGCTTAAAACCGACCGCGACCCAGCCGGCGGTTGAGGCGCTGAGTTTAACGGACAAGTCACTTTCGATCACGCTCCATTGCATGGTTACGCCGGCCGCCGTGACCTGGTTTTCGGCAGGTGCCGCGGGAATAGGGTTGCTGGCCTCGCCATTACGGTTGCACGCGCCAATCATTCCTATCCCGGTGCATAATAACACCCATAATATTCTTTTCATATTAGTTTATCCTTATAATGATTCTTCCAAGGCCGCCCACGGGTCGGCCAAACGTCACACCGAAACCGTTACCGCGGGATTCCGGTTAATTCGGTTGCTTAAACTGATACAGGGTATCGAAGCAATTATCCGGTTGAATCTCAGATTCGGGCAGATCGATCTCTATTACCAGTTTATGCCGTTCCTTATCCACATAGGCGACAGTATCCTCGCTCAATTGCACTTTGTTTTCTCCCATAGCATATTCCTTTCGTTAAAATTTATTGCTTTGTTGTTTATGTTTATTTATTTCGACCTCGGCCTGGTTTCTGATTTTATAAGCACTGTCGCGGATAATTCCATAAAGCACCAGGCATCCCGGGCATTCATCGTTGCTACAGGCCGTTTCGCCCTCATCAGCTAAGATGATAAGTTGCCCGTAGATGTCTAGCGCTTTTTGTAAATACTGGTGACATTTAATCATAGTCATGCCATAATATAAAGCAAATAGCGTGCCGAAGGATTAAATAAGGCGGTAAATATTACCGGTCGTTCCAGCAATGCAGTAAAACACTGTATTACACGACAGGTGCAATAAATATGGTGGAATATTAGAGTGTCTCACATATATGGGTAAATGAGACAGTGCATACGCCATAAGATATTAATTTTTTATATAACATCAAGTATATAATAGGGATATAATGTCTCATTTGTCTAAATGAGACAGTCAAGGCAAATAATCATTAACACATATTTACATAACCTTATATAGTGCATAATAATATAAATACCCTTTCTTATGAGTGTCTCATTTATATCCGCTATGATAAGACCCCAGGGAAAATATTATTTAACTACAGTACCTTCTTTATCGCTTACATATTAAGTGATTGCAAAGGTGCCCGGTAATATTACCGTATTAAAAATAATTCTGGCACGGTAATTGGTATATTAATCTAAAGGAGGACGAAAATGCTTGCTAATAGTACGGAACATCGGAATTATGAACGTTATCGCGTTAAGGACGGCGTGGTTAAATATAAGAAATACCATTTCCTCGGCCTCTTCGACAAGCTCTCCGCAAGACATCTCATCCTGGATATTTCACCCCAGGGGGTGCAGTTTGTCACCAGGGAGGAATTTAAGGAGGGGGCAAAGCTGGCGCTGGATATATCTGTTCCCTCATTGGATCAAGAGATAATTCATGCCCGGGGCCTGGTAATCTGGGTCAGGAAAGCGCCCGGACTGATGGCTTACGGCGTGGGCGTCAAATTCGTTTCGATGAAACAATCAGACCAGGATAAACTGAAATTGCTGCTCGAGAATAACGCCGCCAATAAAGTTAAGATTTCAGACAGTGCCTTCCTGAAGAAGATAAACAAGCTGTGATGTAAGGAATCGCGGCAGTTCCGGTTTTGATGGTTTTAATGATTAAATCGAATCATTAGATGGAAATTAATATGAACGGTTACGGCTTGATCGGCCAATGGTTTCAGGGAAATCTGGATATCGTCTTCTTTGTCTATGGGCTGGCCTTTATGTTGATGGGTATTGTCATCCTGGTCCAGCCCAGGAAGGCCAGCGGATTCAAGCTGACCGGTATCCTGTGGCTGCTGGGGCTGTTCGGAATAACCCACGGCCTGAATGAATTCCTGGATATGTGGGCTATTGTTAAGGGGCGGCATCCGGCCTTGGACCTGGTTCGCCTGGGCGTTCTTATCCCGTCTTTCTATTTCCTGTTCGAGTTCGGCCGGCAGCTTTTCCGCCTAAGCGGGTTAGGTTCTGACGGCTGGCGAAAAAGGATTGCTTTACTTCTTGAATGGTGGTTGATGCCGGTTATCGGACTTTTCATCATTATAGCCGCTCTTATGTCCCATGACTTTTGGGAGACCGGCAGCATCTGGACCAGGTATATCTTGGGCTTTTCCGGGAATCTTCTTACGGCCCTGGGGCTGGTCTACTATTACGAATACGAAAAATACAAATTAGAGTCCGTTAAGGTAAAAAGCTTTCTCCTCTGGGCCGGCATCGCATTTTTTATTTACGGCGTTTTGGGCGGGCTGGTCGTCCCGGCCGGTCATTTCTTCCCGGCCGACTGGATTAACGTGGAATCGTTCCTATCGGCCACCGGAATTCCGGTCCAGGTTTTCCGGGCCGCCTGCGCCATTATCATCGCCGTTTCAATTGGGCGGATACTCAACGCATTTAACCATAAAAGAACCGAACAACTCCTGAAATTCATTACCCTCAAGGAAAAAACCACCGAGGAATACCAAACCATCCTGCGCACCGCCCTGGACGGTTTCTGGATTATCGATATGCAGGGGCGTTTCCTGGATGTCAATGACGCCTATTGCCGCATGGTCGAATACAGCCGCGACCAACTCCTGAAAATGAGCATTGCCGATGTGGAGGCGTATCAATCGCCCCAGGAAATCGTCGCCAGCATCCGGACCGTGATGGAACACGGCTCGGGCCGTTTTGAAGTCAATCACCGTTCCAAATCGGGTCCTATTATCACGATTGAACTGTCCATCAACTATCTTAAGGATCAGGGGCGTTTCTTCGTCTTCGGGCACGATATCACCCGGCGCAAACGGATCGACAAGGAACTTAGCGATGCCTATGACAAACTCAATAATTCGATGAAGGTTTTGGGCCAGCACAACCTCGAAATAAACCTGCTCACCGAGATGTATATAATGCTCCAGGTATCGTTGACCACCGACGAGGCCTACAAGGTGGTCGGTGAATTCCTGCCCAAACTGTATCCGGAAAACCCCGGCGGGCTGTATATCTTCAATCCTTCGCGTAATTTAGCCGAACCGGTAATAGTTTGGGGTAAAAATACGGCCGAAGACTCGGTCTTTTCGCCCGAAGACTGTTGGGCCGTCCGGTTGGGCCGGGCTTACATGACCATAAACACGGCCGATACCCAAACCGGATGCCTGCACCACAAAAAAGTATCCGGCGCCTTGTTCTGCGTGCCGCTCATATCGCAAGGCGAGGTGTTGGGCGTGCTGAGCGTTGAATTCAGCCAGGCCGATATGGAGCCGCACAAAAAGACCCGGCTGGGGCAAAAAAAATACGTTATCATCAGCGCCGCCGAGCACATCGGGCCGGCCCTGGCCAACCTGAAACTGAGGGAAAAACTGCGGGATCTGTCCGTACGCGACCATTTGACCGGACTTTTCAACCGCCGTTATATGGAAGAGTCCCTGGAGCGCGAATTATTCCGTGCCCAGCGCAAAGATTCGTCCATCGGCATTATCATGATGGATATCGATAAGTTCAAGGATTTCAACGACCATTTCGGGCACGACCGGGGCGACGGCCTGATGCAGGTCATCGGCAAGTTCCTCCGGGACAACATCCGCGAAAGCGATATTGCCTGCCGCTACGGCGGCGAGGAATTCATCCTGATAATGCCTGACGCCTCGCTGGAATCGACCCTCCAGCGCGCCGAATACCTCCGGGAATCGTTCAAGCAGCTGCCGCATCAGGGCAACGAAGGCGTGACTATTTCTATGGGCGTGGCCGCCTACCCGATGCACGGCATCACGGCCGCGGAAATCATCAAGGCGGCCGATATGGCGCTTTACCGGGCCAAGGAGTCCGGACGCGACCGCGTTAACGTGGCGCCCGCGCCGCCGCAGAAACTGGAATAAAATGAAAGGAGCATCAAATGCCCAATAAAACACCCTGGTTTTTTAACCAAACGCCGCTGGCCGCCGCCTACCTGCATTTTTCCAACACGGCCAATCAGGAAACGGTCCTGGACACCAAAACCAAAGAACTCATCCGCCTGGCCGTGGCCTCGGTATTCAGATGCCACTATTGCGCGGAACACCATATCAAGGACGCCTTGGCCGCCGGAGCCACCAAACAGGAAGTGACCGAGGCGCTTCTTCTTTCAGCGCTCCAGGCCGCCGGCACCCAGTTGAATTGGGACCGGGAATTCTTCCGGGAACATCTGGCCGAAAATAACCCGGACAAAGATAAACCGTTATGAATGAAATAACCCGTAAATACGGCAGCATAGCCCTTATCATATTGCTGGCTACCATAACCTGGTGGTGCGACATAAAAGAAAACCCCAAAAATACGGAGGCCGAAATGGCGAAAACAAAGATATTCTTCAGCGATACGGGCGATGTCCGTGAGGTGGAACGGGTCGTCAAAACGCCCGAGCAATGGGAAAAGGTCCTGACGCCCGAACAGTTCCGCATCACCCGGCTCAAGGAAACGGAAACCCCCTTCGCCGGAAAATGCGAACTGCCCCCCAAAGGCCAGACCGGCGTTTACCGGTGCGTCTGCTGCGGCACCGACCTGTTCCTGGTCGGCGCCAAGTTCGAATCGGGCACCGGCTGGCCCAGCTTCTGGGAACCGGTCTCCGAACTGAACGTTAGGGAACAGCACGACCACAGCCTGGGTATGCACCGGATCGAGGTGCTCTGCGCCCGTTGCGATGCCCATCTCGGGCACGTCTTTGACGACGGCCCGGCGCCCACCGGCAAACGATATTGCATCAATGCGGCCGCGCTCAAGTTCGCCCCTATGGCCAAACCCAAACAGGGCAAGGTCGAGACGGCCGCCTTTGCGGCCGGTTGTTTCTGGGGCGTTGAAGCCGCTTTCAGGGAAATAACAGGCGTGGTCAGTACCACGGTCGGATATTCCGGCGGCCGCACCAAAAACCCCACTTACCAGGAAGTCTGCTCCGACCGGACCGGGCACGCCGAATCGGTCCGGGTGGAATTCATCCCCGGCCTGGTTTCTTATGAGAGCCTGCTCGAGCTCTTCTGGAGCATCCACGACCCGACCACGCCCAACCGCCAGGGGCCTGATATCGGCAGCCAGTACCGCTCCATAATTTTCTACCATACGCCCGAACAGCATCGGGCCGCCCTGGCATCCAGAAAAAAACTCGATAAATCCGGCAAATACAGCCGGACGATTGTCACCGAAATCATCCCGGCCGGCGAATTTTACCCGGCCGAGGAATATCACCAGCGCTACTATGAAAAAATCGGGAGCAAACTCTCCTGCCCGGCGCCGGGCAAATGAATCAATGCCGGCCCCGGTCGGAATGAGGTGATTCTTAGAAAAAACGCATTGAAACCCTTATGAGTAAAAGAAAATAAAATGTGTCCCTACAGGAGGCGGTAGACTCTGGTCTGCCCCGTGTACCTTGCGATAATATTACTATCCGAATGTGCGGATTCAGATGATTTAACATATGGGAAAAGAAAATTTAATTGTAGCGTTGTAAAGGAGACGGAATTATGAGCAAGATAATAACCTTTGAGTTGATTTCGGTGCTGGCCTCAGTCCTGGCATTCCGCGGGCTATGGCTCCTGATGGACAGATTGGCCTGGTTCAACAGCCCGGCCGGACTGGTCGTCAGCTTTACGTTGGGCATTATCATAATTGGCTGGTCGCTGAGATACATCCACAAATGCCTCAGAAGCAATTAAAACCCTTTTCGGCAAAGGTTATCCGGTGACACAGGGGAATTCGGGTATGGTGTCCCCCGAATTACAGGAATTACAGGAATAAGGGGGTGAAAATATGAAAAACGGAATCCTTATAATCTTCATAACGGCGATAATCATAATGACCGGGGTATCGGTCATCCTGCTTTCCAAATACAGCGACAAAATCCCGGAGAAGATAATATCGAAAAACGTGGACTACCAATGCAACGGCATACCCCTGGAAGGCTGTATTGCTTACGGCGATTGTATTTTAGGGAAACGTCCGGCCGTCATCATTGTCCACGAATGGGACGGCCTGGGCGATTACGTCAAAAGGCGTGCCGAAGAAATCGCCCGGCTGGGCTACCTGGCCTTCGGCGCCGATATCTACGGCAAAGGCGTCAGGCCCGGCTCGAGGGAAGAATCCGCCAAACTGGCCGGCACTTACCGGGCCGACCCGAAACTTATGCGCGAACGGATAACCGCCGCGCTGGAAGAGGTCAAAAAGAATCCGCTGGTTGATAAGGAAAACATAGCCGTTATGGGCTATTGCTTCGGCGGCGGCGTGGCCCTGGAACTGGCCCGGAGCGGCGCCGATATCAGGGGCGCCGTCAGCTTCCACGGCAGCCTCAATAACCTGGAACCGGCCGTTACCAGGACGATTAACGCCAAAATACTCATCCTGCACGGCGCCGACGACAGGTCCGTAACGCCCGAGGCCATCACCGCCTTTGAAAACGAGATGCGCGGCGCCAGGACCGACTGGCAGATGGTCATTTACGGCAACGCCGTGCACGGGTTCACCAATTCGGCCAACGGCAATGACTCGTCCAAAGGCGTGGCCTATGACCAGACGGCCGACCGGCGCTCGTGGGAAGCTATGAAGGGTTTCTTTAAAGAGATATTCCAAAAGTAATATTGCCCGGGAAGTTTTACCGGCCCCGGCCGGAGAAAGGACGTTGATTTATGTTACCCGTAGCGCCGCTGATGATAGAACACCGGCTGATTGAGCAGATGATAGCAGTCATCGAAAAACAAACCAACCTGTTCCGGCAGGCCGATATGGCCAACCCGGTTTTTATATACCGGGCCATCGATTTCATCCGCAACTATGCCGATCTGTGCCATCACGGCAAGGAAGAGGGCATCCTTTTTCACCAGTTGGCCCGGAAAAAACTGCCGCTCAAGCATAAACGCATTATGGACGAGCTGATAAACGAACATCACCAGGCCCGGGCCAAGGTCCAGGAACTGGTCCAGGCCAACCAAAAATACAGCGCCGGCGAACTGAAAGCCCTGCCCCAGATACTCAAATGCCTGGACTTCCTGGTTGACTTCTATCCTAAGCATATCGAAAAAGAAGACCAGCATTTCTTCCTGCCCTGCATGGACTATTTCAGCGCCGACGAAAAAAAGGTTATGCTCGGTGAAGAACGCGAGTTCGACCGGACTATGGTGCACCGGATATACCAGGACAAGGTCAAACAGACCGTCGAGCCGGACGTGGGCACCTGGTATTTCAGGAACTGCCGCCGGAAAGGATAATTGGTGATTGGCTTGGGGACAGACCCACATTCGGCAAATAAAAACCGGCAGATATCGTTGATCTGAGTGTTATGATTATTTATTCATATTCAGCAGACACTAAAGGAGAATCGCTATGAAAGCCAAGCTGTTTTTGATTTCCCTGTTAGCCGTTGCTAATTTATTCGGCTGCAATGACAAAACCGAGCCCGCCTCGCAGGCCGGCGGGCCAAAAGCCCAATACCACAAAATATCGGCGGACGAAGCCAAGAAACAGCTCGACGCGGATAATCGTATTATCCTGGTGGATGTCAGGACCGAGGCCGAATACAAGGACAAGCATATCCCCGGAAGCATTCTGCTGCCCGTTGACAGGATTGCGGAATTAGCGCCGGCGAAACTGCCGGATAAAGAAGCCAAGATTTTCGTCTATTGCCGCAGCGGCAACCGCAGTGAAGCCGCCAGCCAGAAGCTGATAGAATTAGGCTATAAAAATGTCTATGACTTCGGCGGAATAATCGACTGGAAGTACCAAACCGAGTCGGACAATTAGCGCCACTTATACAATCTGGAACAGGTCCACATTCGGCAGAATTTTTATTCTGAAAGGAGTAAAAGATGGATAAATGGCAATGTTTGGCCTGTCCTTACATTTATGACCCGGCCAAAGGCGACCCGGGCAACGGCATCCCGCCCGGCACTCCCTTTGAAAAACTGCCCGACGATTGGCTCTGCCCGGAATGCGGCGTGCCAAAAGTGTACGTCTTCAGCGCAAGTGATAGTTTTAAGGGGTTAAAACTAAGTTGCATTTCCGACTCCTGAAAATCTTCTACTATTTACTTTCTTTCTACGATTTAACGTTTCGTTTTTAACACCTTGCCTT